>Ga0160498_100014_pt1 | contig 384804 bp, 304 predicted proteins | sample DIDnMG_10_FD_108248 | JGI IMG/M metagenome (GOLD analysis project Ga0160498, IMG submission 108248) | Enriched soil microbial communities from UW Madison campus, WI, USA - DID2878_E24_Xylan MG | ecosystem: Environmental > Terrestrial > Soil > Unclassified | place: USA: Madison, Wisconsin... | reverse complement strand
CTCCTCCGGCATCTGCACGTCCCAGTCGTCGACCTTCTGGTACTCGTCCGCCGCCATCCACAACGTCCCCGCCGACAGGTCGTTCAGCACGATCACGTGCCGGTTCACCCGGTACTCCAGGCGGGTCTGCGGGTCCAGGCCCTCGAGCCGCTCGTCGACGTCCCGACCCGTGCCGTCGCAGTCGCGGATGACCTGACCCGTCGAGGCCCACGCCCCGTACGTGCAGGCACCGAGCTGGACGGGTGCCGCCGGCACGCCCTGCGCGGCACGACGCTGCGCGTCGCCGCCCTTGAGCGGCTGGGAGACGAGGGCGTCCGTCGTGGCGACCACGACCACGTCCGAGGACTGCGACGGCTGCTGCAGGCGCGCGTCCCCGCCACCCTCGATCGCCACGCTCTTCCCGCCGGGCAGGATCAGGTGGGACGCGGACCGGTCGAGCACGACGGGGCGGTCGCCGACCGCGGTCACCGCGACCTCGGCGCCCTTGCCCACCGGCAGCGCCGCCGAGGAGGCCTCGCCGTCCACCGTGCCCTTGGACGTCGTCGCCACCGTCCACAGCGTCCCCGTCGACGGGATCGCCGCGAAGACCGTCCCGTCCTGCGACACGGTCAGCGCGCCCTCGCCGCCGACCTCGGCCACGGGGTCGAGCTTCTCCGCGTCGAACGACGTCGCCCCGTCGAACGGCAGCACCCAGAGCAGGCCCTCTTCACCGTTGAGGATCGCCGTCGTCGCGCCACCCGTCGCCACCTGCGCCCCGGCCGGCAGACGGACCTGCCCGTCCAGCTTCAGGTGCGCGACGTTCACGGGAGACGCGGAGCTCGTCCCGGTGTCGTCCAGCAGCACACGGCCCGCGTCCTGCTGCACGTCGAACGACGCGCTGCCCGCGTTCAACGTCCCGTCCATCGCCTGGGACTCGTAGTTGAACCGACCCAGCAACCCGGCCGACGACTTCGTCACCCACACGCCCGAGTCGTTCAGGTCCACGTCCGCCGTGGCCTCGCCCTCGTAGAACAGCGCCATCCCCACCAGCGCCGTCGAGAACACCGACACGGTGCTCACCGACGCGACGGTCCGACGATGCTCGCGGATGCTCGAGAGAAGGCCCACCAATGCTCCCTAAGTACGTGGTCGGGGCACACGGGACCGCGTCATCCTGTCGAGCCGGGATGGCGAGAGAGGGGGAGACGCGCGTCTGTGCCCACAGAACGCCCCGTCGAGGGTAACCGAGTGGTCGGGGTTGCCGACATGGGGACCACTCCCCATGTGGGTGGAATCTCCAGATGTTCAGGGCAGAAGGGACGCTCGCGACACCGCGGCGCGGTCGCGGGTGTGCTCCGCGGCGGCGTGGAGCGGGTCGGGCGAGGTGGCCGACGTCGTCTCCGGGGCGACGGCGAGCCGGTCGCGCCGAGCGTGCGCGCGCGCCGCGGCGCGGCGGCGCCCGAGGTCGCTCAGCGCCGAGCCGACGACGACGAGCAGGCGGTCGGCGCCGCGCGGCTCGGCGGTGCGGGGCAGGGTGGGGGAGTACGCGCTCATGAGGGGTTCTCCTTGCCGTCGATCGTGGGAAAGACGTTGAAGTGGATCTGCACGGGTCGCGCCCCCGGCGCCTGCTCCTGGCCCTCGAACCGGTGGAGCGTCGCGTCGAGCGCGTCCCAGGCGTCCGCGACCTCGTTCATCTGGTCGGCGGTGAGCCACATGCTGGCGGTCGTGAGGCGTGCCCCGTCGAGCCACCGCGTCGGGAGCTCGGAGGAGCGCTCCAGGAACGCCTGGATCTTGCGGGCGCGCGCGTTCTCGAACTCCCGGCTCACCATCGCGGTGGCGAGCGTGGTCGCCGTGTCCTCGGTCTCGTCGGGCGTGCTCACGGTGAAGCCGCCCGGCGGCCGTTCCCACCACCGCTCCCGCGCCGTGCCGCGGCCGGCCACCTCGCGGACGAAGCCGTGCCGGGCGAGCTGGCGCAGGTGGTAGCTCGTCGAGCCGCTGGACTCGCCGACGAGGTCGGCGAGCCGGCTGGCCGTGAGCGCGCCGTGGGTGGAGAGCAGGTCGAGGATCTGCACCCGCAGCGGGTGCGCGAGCGCCTTGAGCTGCGCCGGACCGAGCGCCGGGTGGCGCTCGGCGCTCGGGGGTGTGGTGTCGCCGTCGGTGCTCATGGCACGAGAGTAGCCATGCAAAGACACCTTTGCAAGAGTTTCTTTGCAACGAGTTCTTGGGACGCGTTGCGAGGCGAGGCGCGAGGGGGCGAGGGGCGGCGCGAGGTGCGAGCATCGGTCGCATGGCCCACGTGGTGGAGCGGGTGCGCGGGGCGACGGAGCGTGCGATCTTCCTCCGGGTCGCGGGCCCGGACGCGACCGCCACCAGGGCGCGCATCCACGAGACACGGGGTCCGCGCTGGTTCGGCCGGGGCTCGCCGGTCCAGCGCGTGCACGGCGACGCGTCGATGTTCGTCGGGGGGCTGCGCGCCCTGCTGCTGCAGAGCCTGCACCCGCTGGCCATGGCGGGCGTCGCCGCGCACTCGGGCTACCGGGGTGACCCGTGGGGCCGCCTCCAGCGCACGTCGACCTTCATCGCCGTGACGACGTTCGGCACGGCCGACGACGCCGAGCGCGCGGTCGCGGCGGTCCGCGCGGTCCACGAGCGCGTCCGCGGCCGGGCGCCCGACGGGCGTCCCTACCGCGCGAGCGACCCGGAGCTGCTGCGCTGGGTCCACGTCGCGGAGACCCAGAGCTTCCTGGTCGCGCACCAGTCGTTCGGCCAGCACCCGCTCGACGCGCAGGGGTGCGACGAGTACGTCGCCCAGGCCGCCGTCGTCGGGCGCGCGCTGGGAGTCGCGGACGCGCCCCTGACCCGCGGGGAGCTGGACGCGGCGGTCGAGGAGTACCGGCCGGCGCTCTCGCTCACGCCGTCCGCGCTCGACGCCGCGCGGTTCCTGCTCGTCGAGCCTCCGCTCCCGTGGCCCGTGCGCCCGGCCTACGCCGGGCTGGCCGTCGCCGCCCGCGAGTCGCTGCCCGCGTGGGCGCGTGCCGGGATGCCGCGGGTGCGCGGCCTGCCGGCGCGGTGGGCGCGGCCCGCGGGCGCCACCGTCACGCGGCTGATCCGCTGGGCGCTCCCTGCGTCGTGAGGTCGCGGCGCCGTGACGTCGCGGCGTCGTGAGGTCGCGCCCAGCGCGCGGGCTCACGGCGGTGGTCACGGCGCGTCGCGCCGTCGGCGGTAGGCGTCGAGGTCGCCGTTGAGGCGGCCCAGCAGCTCGGCGAGCAGCGCGCGGTCCAGGCGGGACCAGTCGCCCAGCACGTCGGCGTACAGCTCCGTCCGCGCGACCCGGTGCGCGGCGAGCTCGTCGAGGCCCGCGCTCGTCGGCTCGACGACGACCGCGCGGCCGTCGCGGGGGTCGCGCGCGCGGCGGACGTGGCCGGCCCGTTCGAGCGCGACGACCTGGCGGGTGACGGTGGACGCGTCGAGGCCGAGGTGCTCCGCGAGGGCGTTCACGTGCAAGGGCCCGTGCGTCCCGAGCGTGTGGAGGAGGAGGTAGCCGGAGCGGTCGAGCGTCCCGCCGCGGCGCGAGGTGCCCGGCGTCCCCGACGCGCGGGTGCGCTCGGCGCGCCGCAGGAGCTGTGCGACCTCCAGCTCGATCGCGCCGAGCACGTCGTGCGCGGTCGCGTCGTCGCGCGCCGACGGCCCGCCGGTCGGCGCACCGGACGCTCGATCGTTTCCCTCGGCAACCGTCATAGGTGTATTCTACAGATACTTACCTGTCAGATACAGATAAATGCTGCCGCCAGCCCGCTCAGGCCGCGCGGCCCTCCCCCCCGACCAGGAAGTACGAACGCAGTGGCCTCCACGCGCAACGAACCGAACCGCACCGCCATCTACGCGACCGCGCTCACGGCGTTCTTCGCGATCGCCGGCATCGCGGTCGTCGACCCGATCCTGCCCGTCATCGGCGAGGAGATCGGGGCCTCGACCTGGCAGATCGAGCTCCTCTTCACGGCCTACATCGCCGTCATGGCGCTCGGCATGATCCCCGCCGTCATGGCCACCGGGCGCTTCGGCTACAAGAAGATCCTCGCGACCGGCGTCAGCCTCGTCGCCGTGGCCGCGGTGCTCGCGGCCCTGAGCACGAGCATCGGCCAGCTCGCCGCGCTGCGCGGCCTGTGGGGCCTGGGCAACGCGATGTTCTTCGCGACCGCGATGGTCCTGCTCGTCTCGCTCGCGAACGACCGCGAGTGGGTCGTCGAGCTCTTCGAGACGTGCGTCGGGCTCGGGTTCGCCGTCGGCCCGCTGCTCGGCGGCCTGCTGGGCGGCATCTCGTGGCGCGTGCCGTTCTTCGTGTGCGGCGTGTTCATGCTCGTCGCCCTGCTCGTGTCGGTGACCCGCCTCAAGGACCCGGCCGAGAAGCCCGCGCCGCTGCGGCTCGGCCAGGTGTTCCGCCTCTTCCGCAAGCCCGGCTTCCGCGCGCTCGCCGCGGTCACCGCCGCGTACAACTTCTGCTTCTTCATCGTGCTCGGGTACACGCCCGTCTTCCTCGGGCTCGACGTCGTGCCGCTGGGCCTCGTCTTCACCGCGTGGGGCGTGGGGCTCGCGGTCGGGATCCTCGTCGTCGGGCACCGGCTCGCCCACCGCGTGGGCGCGGTGCAGACGCTCGGCGTCGCGATCGTGGGAGTGCTCGTCGCGCTGGTGCTGCTGGCGCTCGACCTCGGGACGGCGTGGTCCGTCGTCGTGCTCGTGGGTGCCGGTGTCTTCATGGGCATCGCGAACGCGAACCTCACCGACCTGTCGCTCGCGCTCGGCGACCCGGACCGGCGCGTGACGACGGGCGCGTTCAACCTCGTGCGCTGGGGCTTCGCCGCGCCCGCGCCGGTCATCGCGGGCCTCCTGCACCCGGTCTCCGCGACGGCCCCGTTCTGGCTGGGGGCGGGGATCCTCGTGCTCGGCGTCGCCGTCTTCGTGGCGTTCGGGCACCGCATGGCAGATGACATCGGTGAGCGCGTGCTGTGGTCGCGCTGGAACCGCCGGGCCCGCGCGGTCGAGGGGACGCCCGAGGAGGCTCTCGGCGAGGTCTGAGCCACCGACGACGGCGAAGCGGAGGGTCCCGGGCCTGCGGCTCGGGGCCCTCAGTCCTCCGGGGCGGTAGGGGTGTCGGCTGGGACGTCGGTGACGGACGTCTCCGCGACCTGGGTGAGCGCCTCGATCCCGACCGTGAGCGCGCGCAGGTCCGCCACGTCGAGCCGGTCGAGCAGGTCCGTGAGGGGCTCGTCCTCCTGCGCCGCGATCCGGCGCACGGCCGCGGCGCCGCGTGGCGTCGCGGCGACCAGCCGCACCCGACCGTCCTGCGGGTCGGGGCGGCGCGCGGCCATCCCCGCGGCCTCCAGCCGGTCCACGATGCCGGAGAGCGTCGCGGGGGAGATCCCGAGCACCTCGGCGAGCCGGTGCGAGCTCGTCTCGCCGTCGAGCTGGAGGACGGCGAGCGCCCGGAGCTGGGGGACCGTGAGGGTCGTGCGGAGCAGGGGCTCGAGCCGCTGGGCGAGGAGCAGCTCGGCGAGACGACGCTGGGCGTCCTCGAGGCGCCGTGCGAGCGCCGCGCGCTCGTCGTCGGCGGGATGGGTCACGGCGCAGACTCTATCGGGGGGAGCGGGAACCATCCCGAGATGCTTCGCGTTACGCTAACGAAATCGCGACGCCGACGTCGTCTCCCACCCGACCTGGAACCCCTGGAGGCTCCGTGTCCCGTCTCGCCCGGCTGTCGCTGGCCAACCGCGCGCTCGTCGCGCTCGCCACCGTCGCGATCGCGATCTTCGGCGTCATCAGCATGGGATCGCTCAAGCAGGAGCTCATCCCGAGCCTGCAGATCCCCACCGCCGCCGTCGTCGGCGTCTACCCGGGTTCCGCCCCGGCGATCGTCGAGCAGCAGGTGACCGTCCCCGTCGAGACGGCCGCGCGCGCCGTCAAGGGCGTCGAGGACGTCACGTCGACGTCGTCGACGGGCATGTCCGTGACGACCGTGCAGTTCGCGTACGGCACCGACATGGACGCCGCGGCCTCCCAGCTCCAGACCGCGATCACGCGGCTCCAGTCCCAGCTCCCCGAGGACGTCGAGCCGCAGGTCGTGACGGGCTCCGTCGACGACCTGCCCGTGATCCAGCTCGCCGTGTCCGGCGGCTCGGACGACGCGGCGCTCGCCGACACCGTCACGTCGAGCGTCGTCCCGGCGCTCGAGGACGTCGAGGGCGTGCGCAGCGTCGCGGTGAGCGGGATCGCCGACCAGCAGGTCACGGTCGACCTCGACCAGGCCGCGCTCGCCGCCGCCGGGCTCAGCCCGGCGCAGGTCTCCACGATCCTCCAGGACAACGGCGTCGTGATCCCCGCCGGGACCGTCTCCGAGGGCGACCGGACCCTCAGCGTGCAGGTCGGCACCGCGGTCACCACCGTCGACGAGCTCGCCGCGCTGCCGCTCGTGTCCCCGACCGCCGCGCCCGGCACGGCCCCCGTCGCGCTCGGCGACGTCGCGACCGTGACCGCGGGACCCGAGCCCGCGACGTCGTACTCGCGACTCGACGGCGAGAACGCGCTTGCCGTCGCGATCACCAAGACGCCCGCGGGCAACACCGTCGAGGTGTCGCACGCGGTCCAGGACGCGGTCGACGACCTCTCCGGCGTGCTCGACGCGCAGGACGTGCGGGTCGAGGTCGTGTTCGACCAGGCCCCGTTCATCGAAGAGTCCATCGAAGGCCTCGCGACGGAGGGCCTGCTCGGCCTCCTGTTCGCCGTCGTCGTGATCCTGCTGTTCCTCGCGTCGCTGCGCTCCACGCTCGTCTCGGCCGTGTCGATCCCGCTGTCGCTGTTCGTGACGTTCATCGTCATGAACGCCACGGGCTACACGCTGAACATCCTCACGCTCGGCGCCATGACGGTCGCGATCGGCCGCGTCGTCGACGACTCGATCGTCGTCATCGAGAACATCAAGCGGCACCTGTCGTACGGCGAGGCCAAGGTGGGCGCCATCATCGGCGCCGTCAAGGAGGTCGCGGGCGCGATCACCGCCTCGACCGTGGCGACCGTCGCCGTCTTCCTGCCCATCGCGCTCGTGGGCGGCATGGTCGGCGAGCTCTTCCGGCCCTTCGCGCTCACCGTCGCCATCGCGATGCTCGCGTCGCTCTTCGTGGCGCTGACGATCGTCCCGGTCCTCGCGTACTGGTTCATCAAGTCCCCGCCCGTCCCGGCCGACCCCGAGGCCGCGCGCCTCGCCGGGGAGCGCGCCCGTGCGACGGCGGAGGCCAAGGAGCGCCGCGGGCTGTGGCAGCGCGGGTACGTCCCGACGCTGCGCGCGGCGCTGCGCCACCCCGTGATCACCCTGGGCGTGTCCGTCGCGATCCTCGCCGGGACGCTCGCGCTCGTGCCGCGGCTCGAGACCAACTTCCTCGGCGACACCGGCCAGGACACGCTCACCGTCACCGAGTCGTTCGCGCCCGGCACGTCGCTCGAGGCGCAGGACGCGGCGGCGCGCGACGTCGAGCAGGCGCTCCTGGGCGTCGACGGCGTCGCGACCGTGCAGACGACGGTCGGCACCGCGGGCGGTCCGGAGGCCGCGTTCTTCGGCGGCGGAGGGTCCCCGACGGCGACGTTCGCCGTCACGCTCGACGCGGACGCCGACGCCGTCGCGGCCCAGGAGGACGTGCGCGACGCCGTCTCCGGGCTGGGCGGCGAGTCGAGCGAGGGCATCGAGGTCGCCGGGGCGGACGCCGCGTTCGGCAGCTCGACGGTGGACCTCGTCGTCCGCGCCCCCGACACCGAGACCCTGACGGCCGCGGCCGCGGACGTGCAGGAGCTCGCCGAGGGCGCCGACGGCGCGGCGCAGGTGACCAACAACCTCGCCTCCGCGCAGTCCACGGTCCAGGTGACCGTCGACCGCGACGCCGCGGCCGTCGTCGGGCTCACCGAGACCCAGGTGGCCGGGACGGTCGCGGGGACGATGTCGCCCGCGCCGGTCGGCACCGTGAACCTCGGCGACGGCCCGGTCCAGGTCCGCGTCCTCGCGGGCCAGGCGCCGGCGACGGTCGCGGAGCTCGAGCAGGTCGTCCTGCCCACCGCGGCAGGACCGGTCCCGCTCACGCAGGTCGCCGAGGTCGCCGAGGTCGAGGTCCCGACCTCGATCACGCGCGTCGACGGCGAGCGCAGCGCGACGATCTCCGTCACGCCCGCCGGGCAGGACCTCGGCGCGCTCACCGCCGAGCTCACGACCGCGATCGACGGCCTTGAGCTGGAGGGCGGGGCGACGGTCGAGATCGGCGGCGTCGCGTCCGACCAGGCCGACGCGTTCGCCGACCTCGGGCTCGCGCTGCTCGTCGCGATCCTCATCGTCTACCTCGTCATGGTCGCGACGTTCCGCAGCCTCCTGCAGCCGTTCATCCTGCTCGTGTCGATCCCGTTCGCCGCGACGGGCGCGCTGCTCCTCCTGCTCGCCACCGCGACGCCGCTCGGCGTGCCGGCCCTCATCGGCCTGCTCATGCTCGTCGGGATCGTCGTGTCCAACGCGATCGTGCTCATCGACCTCATCAACCAGTACCGCGAGCGCGGCCGGTCGCTCGACGACGCCGTCATGGAGGGATCACGCAAGCGCCTGCGCCCCATCGTCATGACGGCTGCGGCGACGATCTTCGCGCTCACCCCGATGGCGATCGGCATCACCGGCGGCGGGGCGTTCATCTCCCAGCCCCTCGCGCTCGTCGTCATCGGCGGCCTGCTCAGCTCGACGCTGCTCACGCTCGTCGTCGTGCCGGTGCTGTACACGCTCGCCGAGCGCCGCGGCGAGAAGCGCGCGGCGAAGAAGGCGGCCAAGCAGGAGGCCGCCGCCCAGGCCGAGGCCGACAAGGCCGAGCAGTCCGAGAAGGCCGCCGCCCAACCCGTTGCGGAGGCGTAGCCCGCCGAGGTAGAGCCCTGGTCCGCTGAGGTAGAGCCTTGGTCGGCCGAGGTAGAGCCCTGGTCCACCGAGGTAGACCCTGGTCCGCCGAGGTAGAGGTGAGGTCGGGTTTCAGGCCCGCGTGGTCGGGTCCGCGGTGGGGGTGGGCTCGGTGCTCGGGGCTGCGGCGCCGTCACCGTGGTCGTTCGGGCGTGGGTTCTAGGAGCGCCGCTTTGACGCCCTTTCGCATCCGAGCCCACCCCCACCGCTCGGCCTTCGCGGCACCCTGGCTCGGGCTCACCCGAGCCAGGGTGCCGAAGGTAGGCCCGTGGTTCGCCGAGGTAGACCCGTGGTTCGCCGAGGTAGAGGCCTGGTAGGCCGAGGTAGAACCGTGGTCCGCCGAGGTAGAGGCCTGGTCCGCCGACGTCCGCTCGCCCTGCGCTGCAGCGTCGCCGACGGATCGGACGGCGGTCCGGTCGCCCAGGAGGCGCCGGTCGGCGGCCCTCGGTTGAACCGAGACAGCGGGCGGTCGCCCGAGGTGGGCCAAGACCAGGGTGAGACGACGCCGGGCGGGGTGGGTGGTGGTGCCGCGTCGTGGTCGGGCCTGGCGGGAGCCGCGAGGAACGAGCGGCGGATGGTAGACGCGGCACCACCACCCACCCCGCCACCCAGGGCGACCAGACCGCCGTCGGGCACGCAACCAGGGCTCTACCTCGGTGGACCAGGGCTATACCTCGGTGGACCAGGGCTCTACCTCGGCGGGCAGACATGCTCAGGACGGGCGGGCGACGCCCGTCTCGTAGGCGAGGACGACGGCCTGGACGCGGTCGCGGAGGCCGAGCTTGCCGAGGACGCGGCCGACGTGGGTCTTGACGGTCGCCTCGGACAGGACGAAGCGCTCGGCGATCTCGGCGTTCGTCAGCCCCTCGCCGAGGGCCTCGAACACCTCGAGCTCGCGCGCGGTGAGCTCGGCGAGGCGGGGGTCGTGCAGGCCGGTCTGGGTGGGGGCGGGGGCGGGCGTGCCGTCCTGGGGGAGCTGCCCGGAGAACATCTCGAGCATGCGGCGCGTGATGCGCGGGGACACCGCGGCGTCGCCGCTCGCGACGGCGCGGATCGCCCCGACGAGCTCGCCGGGCTTGGCGTCCTTGAGGAGGAAGCCGCTCGCGCCGGCGCGCAGGGCGGCGAACGCGTACTCGTCGAGGTCGAACGTGGTGAGGATGATGACCCGCGACTCGGGCTGGGCGGCGACGATGCGCTCGGTCGCCTCGATGCCGTTGGTGCCGGGCATGCGGACGTCCATGAGCACGACGTCGGGGCGCAGGGCGGCGGCCTGCGCGATCCCGGTCTCGCCGTCCCCGGCCTCGCCGACGACCTCGATGTCGTCCTCGGCGGCGAGGATCATGCGGAAGCCCATGCGCAGCAGCGCCTGGTCGTCGACGAGCAGCACCCGGGTCGGTGCGCCGCTGTCCGTCATGTGCGTTCCCGTCCGTCGTCGCGTCCGCCGGTGTCCCGGCCGGGGTCGAGGTCGAGGCGCAGGCTCGCCCGCACCTCCCAGCCGGTGCCGCTCGGCCCCGCCGACACCGTACCGCCGTACACGGCCGCCCTCTCGCGCATCCCGATGATGCCGCGGCCGGTCCCGATCGGGACGCCGGGCGGGTGCTGCTCGGCGACGGACGGCGGGAGCCCGCGCTCGTCGGCGCTCGCGCCCTCGCCGGGGCGGCGACCGGCCTGGTTGACGACCCGCAGCTCGAGCCAGTCCGCGCCGGGCTCGGCACGGCGGGAGACCTCGACGAGCACGAGGGGCGACAGGGGCGCGTAGCGCAGCACGTTCGTCAGGGACTCCTGGACGATGCGGTGCGCGGTCTGGCGCAGCGCGGGCCCCGGGTTCGGCTGGGGGCCGGAGCGGACGAGCCGCACGGGCAGGCCCGCGGTGCGGAAGCGCTCGACGATCTCCTCGAGCTCGGGCGTCTCGTGCGCCGGGGCGAGCGGCACGGTCTGCTCGCCCCCGGGTTCGCGCAGGACGCCGAGCACGCGGCGCATGTCGGCGAGGGCGGCCCGCCCGGTCGCGGTGAGCTCGTCGAGCGCGTGGCCCGCGAGCTCGGGGTTCTTGGCGCCCGACGCCTTGGCCCCGTCCGCGAGGGCGACCATGACCGTGAGGGAGTGCGCGACGACGTCGTGCATCTCGCGCGCGATGCGCGTGCGCTCGGCGGCGGCGGCGAGCTGGGCCTGCTGGTCGCGGTCGCGCGCGATGGAGTTCGCGCGCTCGACGAGGTCGGACACGTGCTGGCGGCGGGCGCGCACGTTGGTGCCGATGGCGAGGGCGACCAGGCAGAGGATGGTCGTGACGAGGATGCCGACGACGCGGTCGACGGTCGCGCGACCGGGCTCGACGCTCTGGCGCAGGACCTCCCCGTCGGCGGTGGTCACGATGTCGTACCAGAGGAGCGTCGCGCCGGACAGGGCCAGGACGACGATGGCGAGGACCGGCCACGCGATGCGCGACGGACGCGACGCGGCGACGGCGTAGACCGCGAACATCGCCGCGACCTCGAACCCGGCGGTGTCGCCGGTGACCGCGATCGCGAGGACGCCGAGGACGGTGAGACCGAGCGCGACGGTGACGGGTCGCCGACGGCGCCAGTACAGGAGCGCCCCGCCGAGGAGGAAGAACACGAGCGACAGCGGGGTCGAGCCGCGGGGCTGCTCGGCGAAGAGCGCGTAGAGCACGCCCGGCACGACGAACACCGCGACGATGACCCAGTCCATGACGACCGGGCGGCGGGCGAAGTAGCGGCGCACCGGGCCGAGGCGTCGCGCGTCGAGCTCGGTGAACGGCTCGGGCGCGGGCCGCATCGGGAGGGGCGCGATTCCCGGCGCGTTCGGTGCGGCGGCGTCCAGGGACGCCACGGCCCACGCCGGACGAGCAGGCTGCTCGTCCGGCGTCGGCGGGGTGGTGGGCCGGGTGGTCACGCGTCCCGGCGCTTGAGCACGACCGCCGCGGCGACGGTGAGCGCCGCGGTCCACCCCACGAGCACGGCGTAGCCGGGCCACGGGTCGATCGCGTCGGGGGACGACATGCCGCCGCCGAGCACGACCTGCTCGCCCGCGGACGCGGGCAGCGAGTTCATGACCGTCTGGACCCAGTCGGCTCCCGTGACGCCCTGGACGATGCCCAGGACCATGGACAGGACGAAGAACACCGCGACGAGCGTGAAGATCGCGCCGGCCGAGCTGCGGAGCAGGACACCGACAGCGACGGAGAAGAGCGCGACGGCCGTGAGGTACAGCACGACGCCGATCAGGGCGCGCTGGTCGTCGGCGGACGAGAAGTCGACCGTCATGTCCTTGCCGGACAGGATGGGGTACGTCACGAGGTAGGACAGGCCGACCGCGACGGCGGTCGTGACCGCGGTGACGACCCCGACGACGATCATCTTCGCGGCGAGCGCGGGCGTGCGGCGCGGGACGGCGGAGAGCGTCGAGCGGATCATGCCGGTGGAGTACTCACCGGTGACGGTGAGCGCGCCGAGCACCGCGACGGCGAGCTGCGCGAACGAGTAGCCGACCGTGATGACCATGACGCCGACGCCGTCCGCCGCCCCCATCCCGGCCTCCTCGGCCGAGACGCCGGCCGAGTCCATCGACGACACGACGGCGGCGAACATGAGCGAGAAGCCCACCATCACGGCGACGGTGATGCCGAGCGTCCACCACGTGGAGCGCAGCGAGCGGAACTTGATCCACTCCGCGCGCAGCACGTGGCCGAACGTGAGGCGGTACGGGGACGTGCGGGACGCCGTCGGGCTGGTCGCGCCCGGGGCGAGGGTCGTGGCGCTCATCGCTGCGCTCCTTCGAGGGAGTCGGTGGTGGCCGGGGCGTCGGCAGGGGCACCCGTCGCACCGTGGCCGATGTGGATCTGCGCGGACTCGGTCTGGTACTCGACGGAGTCGGCCGTGAGGGCCATGTAGGCGTCCTCGAGCGTCGAGGTGACGGGCGTGAGCTCGTGCAGGACGAAGCCCTTCGCGGCGGCGAGCTCGCCGATCCCGGGCGCGTCCGCGCCGGTGACCACGAGCAGGCTCGGCTCGTCGCTCGTGACGGTCGCGCCGTCGCTCGTGAGGATCTCGGCGAGCTGCGTCGCGTGCGGCGTGCGGACGCGGACGGTGCGCTGCTGGGTGCCGTTGACGATGTCGCTCACCGGGGCGTCCGCGATGATGCGGCCCTTGCCGATGACGATGATGTGGTCGGCCGTGAGGGCGACCTCGCTCATGAGGTGGCTCGACAGGAAGACCGTGCGGCCCTCCGACGCGAGGTACCGGGCGAGGTTGCGCACCCACAGGACGCCCTCGGGGTCGAGGCCGTTGACCGGCTCGTCGAGGATGAGCGTCTTGGGGTCGCCGAGCAGCGCGGAGGCGATGCCGAGGCGCTGGCCCATGCCGAGCGAGAAGCCGCCGACGCGCTTCTTCGCGACCGACTGCAGGCCGGTCATGTCGATGACCTCGTCCACGCGCTTGGTCGGGATGCCGTGCGTCGCGGCCATCGCGAGGAGGTGGTTGTAGGCGGTGCGTCCGGTGTGGACGGCCTTGGCGTCGAGCAGCGCGCCCACCTCGGTGAGGGGGGAACGGTGCTGCGCGTACGGGCGCCCGTTGACGGTGACGTGCCCCGCGGTCGGGCGGTCCAGACCCATGATCATGCGCATGGTCGTGGACTTGCCGGCGCCGTTGGGGCCGAGGAAGCCGGTGACGGTCCCGGGACGCACGGTGAACGAGATGCCGTCCACCGCGGTCTTGGGCCCGTACCGCTTGGTCAGGCCGCGTGCTTCGATCATGACTTCGCCCCTCCGAGGGTCGTTCGTCCAAGATGGTTCTGGTGCTCGCGGGCGGGGGTCGCACCGGTCCGACCGAGGGCCTCACCGCGAGGTACGTCACGAGCCTAGGGACGTGCACGACGTCGGACAGCCCCCGTGCGACGTATCTTGCCCGGCGTGCGGGCCGGGCGGCGTACACCGCGCGGCGTACGCGGCGCGTCGTCACGTGGTCCGCTGGTCGGCACTTCGGCCCCGAGGGCCGGAAATCCCGTGGGAACAGTGGCCCGGACTCGCACGTTCCCTAGGATGAACACAGGCCAGCGACACCCGACTCGAGGCGAGACGCCGATGACGAGGCCCGCTGAGAGTAGTGGACGCCGCGACCAGGAGGAGCTCATGAGCAACCCCGTCTTCAACAACAGCGCGGTCTTCGGCGAGCCGAAGAACCGGCGCGGTGGGGCGGCCACGCAGGCCGGACCCGCCTACGGGACCCCGCCGCCGCAGGGGCAGGGCCCCGCGTACGGCACGCCGCCCGCGCAGCAGGGTGCGCAGTGGGGCGCGTACGGCGCCCAGACCGCCGACGCCGCGTCGCTCGACGCGATGTACAACGCGCCGTCGGCGACGACGGCGGACACCAAGCGCCTGACCTACGACGACGTCATCATGAAGACGGGCGGCCTGCTCGCCCTCCTCGTGGTCGTCGGCGCGGCGTCGTGGTACCTCACGCCGCAGATGCCGTTCCTGTACCTGATCGGTGCGATCGCCGGCCTCGTGCTCGGTCTGGTCAACGCGTTCCGGCGCAACCCGAGCCCGGCGCTCATCGTCGCCTACACCGTCGCCCAGGGCTTGTTCCTCGGTGGCATCAGCCTGGCGTTCGGCTCGATGACCGTCGGCAACGGCGGCAGCGTGACGGACATCGTCTTCCAGGCGGTCCTCGCGACCGTCGCGACGTTCGCCGCGGCGCTCTTCCTGTTCAAGTCCGGGAAGGTCCGCGTCACGCCCAAGTTCACGCGCTGGCTGCTCATCGCGATGGTCGGGTACCTCGCGTTCTCGCTCGTCAACGTCGTGCTCGTGCTGTTCGGCGTCCTCGACGGCTGGGGCATGCGTGGTGGCACGTGGGGCATCATCATCGGCCTCGTCGCGGTCGGCCTCGCCGCCGCGTCGCTCATCGTCGACTTCGACTCGATCAAGCGCGGCGTCGAGGCGGGCGTGCCCGCGAAGTTCGCGTGGTCGGCGGCGTTCGGCCTCATGGTCACGCTGATCTGGCTCTACCTCGAGTTCCTGCGCCTCTTCGCGATCCTGCAGAGCAGCGACTGACGGTGGCGCGCAGCACCCGTGAACCGGCACCCGCGGCGGACCTCCCGCCGCGGGTGCCGGTCTTTCTCGCCGGCCTCGTCGTCGCTGCGGCGGCGATGCTCGGCGTCCAGGTTCTCTACATGGTGGTCTCCGGCGCGCCGCCCGCGTGGCTCGCGTTCGTGGCCCTCCTCATCCTGCTCAGCGTGCCGACGGCGGGCGCCGCGGTGGCGTGGCTCGGCACCCGGATCACGCGCGACGCGTCCGAGCGCCGGGCCGCGCTGGTGTTCGCCGCGCTCGGCCTCGTCGCGGGCGCCCTGTGGGGCTCGATGCTCGCCGGTGGCCTCGCGCGGCAGCTCGCGGACGCGGGCGCGACCGGCGGGGGAGCGATGGTCGCGGGCGCGGCCGCCGTCGTCGGGGTCACCGCCGCGATCGGGGCCGGTCTGGGTCGCCTCACCGCGCGCGAGGCGTCCGACCGGCCGCTCCTCGTCGTCGTGCTCGGCGTCGTCGTGGTCCTCGTCGCCCTCCTGGGCTTCTTCGGCTGAGCCCGGATCGTTGTGGGCATGGAATGGGCCCGGTTCTCGACCGAGAACCGGGCCCATTCCATGCCCACACGCGCAGGCTGCGTCAGGCGGGGAGGCGGGCCGTCGTCGAGGCGAAGCCGAGCCAGGTGTGGCGGTTGCCGGCCCAGCACCAGCCGACCTTCGGGGCGCCGCGGCGCTCGCGCCCGTCGCGACCCGTGCCGTTCGAGATCCACAGCGCCGGGGTGCGGGCGTCGAGGCGGCCGTCGGGCTTGCGCAGGCGGGACCCGATGGTCATGTAGCAGAGGTTGCGCGTGAGGACGCTCGGGGCCTGGAGCGCCCAGTGGATGCCCTCGTGCAGCAGCATCGGCGTGCGGCCGCGGGCCGTGAGCTCGGGCAGCGCCTCGTCCGGCGACCAGTTCGCGAGGTCGTCGCCGCGGTCCGGACCGGCCACGAGGTAGAGCGGGCCGTCGGGGACCTCGACGCCCTCGATCGGTGCGAAGCGGTCGACGTCCGTCATGTCGACGACGACGAAGCCCTCCTTCTCGCCGTCTCGCGCCGCCAGCCGCAGCAGCGGTGCGAGGGCCGACGGCGGTGCGAGCCGCGGGTCGACGACGAGCAGCGAGCCGGCGGGCGCGGTCGCGGCGAGGCCGGCCGCGGCGGTGCGGAGCGCGTCGGCCGTCAGCCCGGTGAGCTCGTGGACGCCGAGCGCGACGAGGCGCTCGGCCTGGGCGACGACGTCGGGCAGGTCGGGGAGCGTCGTCCCGGGGGCGGTCGGGTGCGGGGCGGCGGTGGTCGTCTCGGGCACAGGTCACCTCTCGGTCGGGGCGGTCGGAGGGCTCAACGCTGTACGCCGTACGGAAATTCCCGCCGCCGTGGCGGCGAGGGGTCGCACGACGCACGCGCGCCCCACGGATCGGGGATGATCGGGGCATGAGATACGCAGAGCACGTGTCCGAGCTCGTCGGCGGTACCCCGCTCGTCCGGCTGTCCCGTGTCACCGAAGGCCTCAGCGCGACGATCCTCGCCAAGGTCGAGTACGTGAACCCCGGCGGCTCGGTGAAGGACCGCATCGCGCTGAAGATGGTCGAGGCCGCGGAGGCGTCGGGCGAGCTGGCCCCCGGCGGCACGATCGTCGAGCCCACGTCCGGCAACACCGGCGTCGGCCTCGCGCTCGTCGCGCAGCGCAAGGGGTACGACTGCGTGTTCGTCTGCCCGGACAAGGTGAGCCAGGACAAGCGGGACGTGCTGCGCGCGTACGGCGCGCGCGTCGTCGTGACGCCGACCGCCGTCGCGCCGGACCACCCGGACTCCTACTACTCCGTCTCCGACCGCCTCGTCCGCGAGATCCCGGGGGCGTGGAAGCCGAACCAGTACGCGAACCCGAACGGCCCGGCGTCGCACTACGAGTCCACCGGCCCGGAGGTCTGGGCGGACACCGACGGCCGCGTGACCCACTTCGTCGCGGGCGTCGGCACGGGCGGCACCATCACGGGCACCGGCCGCTACCTCAAGGACGTCTCCGCCGACCGCGCGGAGGCCGACGGCGGCCGCGTGCGCGTCGTGGGCGCCGACCCGGCGGGCTCGGTGTACTCCGGCGGCGACGGTCGGCCGTACCTCGTCGAGGGCGTGGGCGAGGACTTCTGGCCGGCCGCGTACGACCCGACGGTCCCCGACGAGGTCATCGCCGTGACGGACGCCGACTCGTTCGCGATGACGCGGCGGCTCGCGCGCGAGGAGGGCCTGCTCGTCGGCGGGTCGTGCGGCATGGCGGTCGAGGCGACGCTGCGGCTCGCGCGCCGGCTCGAGGAGGAGGACCCGGAGGCCGCGGCGCGGGCCGTGATCGTCGTCCTGCTGCCCGACAGCGGCCGCGGCTACCTGTCGAAGATCTTCAACGACGCCTGGATGCGGTCGTACGGTTTCCTGCCCGACGAGGAGGGCGTGACCGCGGGCGACGTGCTGCGCGCCAAGGACGGCCGGCTGCCGGACCTCGTGCACACCCACCCGAGCGAGACCGTGCGCGACGCCATCGAGATCCTGCGCGAGTACGGCGTCTCGCAGATGCCGGTCGTGGGGGCCGAGCCGCCGGTGAAGAGCGGCGAGGTCGCGGGGTCGGTGAGCGAGCGCGAGCTGCTCGACGCCGTGTTCTCCGGCCGCGCGTCCCTCGCCGACCGCGTGGACCAGCACATGGAGCCCCGGTTCCCGCTCATCGGCGCGGGCGAGGGCGTCGAGGCGGTGCGTGCCGCGCTGCACGACGCCGACGCGCTGCTCGTCGTCGAGGACGGCGACCCGGTCGGCGTCCTCACCCGCCACGACCTCCTGGGTTTCGTCGCCGCCCGCTGACGCTCTCCGCCACCCCGCCGAGCACGACATCGGTGTCGTTATCCGTGGGATAACGACACCGACGTCGTGCTCGACAGCGATCGGGGTCGTGCTCGGGAGCGGTCAGGGGCGTGGTTCGCGGAGCGCCACCACTGCGAGGAGTGCGCAGCCGGCGCCGAGCAGGACGCCGTGCGCGACCCGCAGGCCAGGGTCGCCCCAGAACTGCGGCAGCAGCAGGACGAGGCCGAGGGCGAACGGCAGGGTGAGCCACCAGCCCGCGACGCGCCGGAGCGCGACGGCGGTCAGCAGGCCGCCTGCCGCGAGGAGGACCAGCCCGGCACCGAAGAGCGTGACGGCGAGCGGTCCTTCGCGCAGGTCCGTCACGACGGCGAGGAACCCGGACGCGGCGGGGTCGCTCGCGGCGGTCGCGGCGCGGGCGACCGCCTGGATGCCGAACATCTCCGCGCCGAAGAAGAGCGCGGCCAGGAATCCACCCGCCCACACCAGCCCGGTCGCGGACGCGAGCAGGTCGGTCGTGCGCCGCGGGGCCCGGGCGGCGAGCGACGACCGCAGACCCAGGAGCGCCGGGGCGAGCAGGCCGATCGCGAGGATGCCGCACAGGTGCGCGACGACCCAGCGGTCGGACGCGAACGCCGCCGCGAGGTCCGCCGTCGGGCGCGCCTCGTCCGGCCACGGTCGCAGCAGGGGGAACAGGACGAAGCCGGCGCCCGCCGCGACGAGCGCGGCGGCGGTCAGGCGTCGGGTGCGGGTCGAGGCCGACGGCGTGGTCGTGCCGGGCGCGGTGGCGGTGGTCGAGCTCACGGGAGCCTCCGGGGTGGTTGCGCTGGACGGATGGGGTCTTCGCCGGGGCCGGTCTGCGGCGCGCGGCGTCAGGAGCCGCCGGAGAGCGACTCGAGGCCGGCGAGCACCGAGCGGACGTGGAGGTCGAAGCTGCGGTCGAGGTCGACGGGTAGCCGGTAGCCGCCGCCGAGCTCGAGCGCGACGAAGCCGTGCAGGCTCGCGCGCACGGACCGGATCGCATCGATCGTCCGGTCGTCGGGGAGGTCGAAGCCGCGCAGCACGGCGGCGACGACCTGGACGCTGCGACCAGCCGCCGCGGACAGCGCGGCGTCGGCGGGGTCCTCGGGGTCGGGCGCGACCTGGACCGCGGCGTACCGGCCCGGGTGGGCGTGGGCGTAGCGCCGCGTCGCGTGGGCGAGGGCCGCGACGGCGTCGGGTCCGGCGAGGCCGACGGTGGCGTCGGTCAGGGCGCGGGTGTAGTCCTCGACGGAGACGACCGCGACCTCGCGCCGCAGGGCCGCGAGCGACCCGACGTGCTTGTAGAGGCTCGGCGTCGCGACGCCCGCCTGCGCGGCGACCTTCGCGAGCGTGAGGTCGGCGAACCCGGTCGGGCCGCCCGCGTCGACCAGGTCGACGGCGATCCGCACGACCGCCGCGTGCGAGAGCCCCGCCCTAGCCACGGGTGCCCTCCGGCCCCTCGCGGCGCGCGCCGGCGGGGCGCGCGGCGTCGTCCGGCAGGTCCGCGAGGAACGCGAGCGTCGCGGCCACGACCTCCTCGGGCGCCTGGAGCTGGGGGTAGTGGCCCATCTCGGGGAGGACGAGGGTCGTCGCGCCGAGCGACTCCTGCGCCCACGCGGCCTCGGCGGCAGGGTCGGCGTAGTCGGGGTCGAGCGCGCCGAAGATCGCGAGCGCGGGTGCCTGGACCTGCGCGACGCGCGGCTCGACGACCCGGTGGTCGAGCTGGAGGGTCAGGTCGCGGAAGGAGCGCAGGCGCCCCGGCTCGGCGAGGCTGGCCCGGATCGCGGCCTGGTGGTCGGCGAGGCGCGCGGGCGTGCGGCCCTTGTTCAGCGACCCGTAGAACGACGCCCAGAACGCGGCGCCCCAGGGCCGCGCGAGCGCGAGGCGGTAGAGCACGCGCATCGCACGGAGCTTCGCGGGCGACGACGGCTCGCGCAGGAACCCGTCGAGGAGGACGAGGCCGCGCACGAGGTCGGGGCGCTCGGCCGCGGCGACCACGGCGGCTGACGCCGCCATGGAGCTCCCGAGCAGCACCGCGGGTCCGGCGTCCAGGTGCTCGACGAGCGCGACGTAGTCGGACGCGGTCGCCTCGTCGCCGTGGGTCGAGAACGTGGTGTCGCTGTCGCCGTGGCCGCGCAGGTCCATGACGACCACGCGGTAGCCCGCGGCCACGAGGTGCGGGGCGACGTCGTCGTAGGTCGCGCGCAGGTCGCCCATGCCGGGCGACGCGACGACGAGGGGGCCGGTGCCCTCGTCGGTGTAGGCGAGGCGCCCCTCGGCCCGGGCGAGGTGGTGCACGACGGACTGCTGGCTCGTGTTCATAGCCAAAAGGCTAATGGTATTAGCCGGAGGTGGCAAGGGGCGTGCGACGGTCGCCCCGGTCGTGCTGGGGCGACCCCGCGTAGGGTGGGGAGACCCGCGCCCGCGCGGGCTTCCTACACCCGACGAGAGGCAACCTCGTGACCGACCAGCCCACCCTTCCCGCTGCATCCGGATCCTTCGGCGAGAAGCCGACGCTCACCTTCCCGGAGACGGGCGCGCCCAGCGGCCTGCAGGTCGTCGTGCTCAGCGAGGGCGACGGCCCGGCCGTCACGTCGGGGCGCAACATCGTCGTGCACTACCTCGGCCAGACGTGGGGCGGGCACGTGTTCGACAACTCGTACGACCGCGGCGACACGATCGCGTTCCCGATCGGCGTCGGCGCCGTGATCGGCGGCTGGGACAAGGGCCTCGTCGGCCAGAACGTCGGCTCGCGCGTGCTGCTCTCGATCCCGCCGGAGCACGGCTACGGCCAGCGTGGCGTGCCGCAGGCCGGCATCGCGGGCACGGACACGCTCGTCTTCGTGGTGGACGTCGTCGACGTCCAGTGACACCTCCCCGCTGAGTGCGGGGTGCTCGTCGCCGCGGAGCCGTCCCGACGACGAGCACCCCGCACTCAGCGGCGTGTGGAGCGGGTCACGGTGAAGCGCGGGCCGCGCGCGACCTGGGTGGTCGGCCCGACCGTGCGCTCCAGCGCCGGCCGGTAGCGCAGGTGCGCGTTCCACACGCACCACAGCTCGCCGCCCGGCCGCAGGACCCGCCCCGCCGTCGCGAACATGCGGTGCGCCGCGTCGGTGCGCAGGGCGGCGCCGTCGTGGAACGGCGGGTTGAGCAGCACGACGTCGGCGCTCGCGTCGGCCAGGGTCGCGCCCGCGTCGTCGCGCACCGTGCGCACGCGGCCGCCGACCCCGTTCTCCCGCGCCGTGAGCGCCGCCGACCGCACCGCCGCGTCGGAGCGGTCCGCGGCGACGACCCGCGCGTCCGGCCACCGCCGGGCCGCCCACGCGGCGAGCAGCCCCGTCCCGCAGCCGAGGTCGACGACGTCGCGCGGCCCCGCGCCCGACCCGCCGGGTGGCGACCCGGCCGGGCCCGCCGCGTCGAGCTGCTCGAGCAGGAACCGCGTGCCGAGGTCGAGGCCCGCCCCCGCGAAGGCCGCCCCGAACGCGGCGACCCGCAGCCCGACGTCGGGCAGGTCGGCCGTCACGGGATAGGTGAGCCCGCCGCGCGCGGGACGCGGCGACGACGCGACGAGCACGCGCGACTTCCCGCGCGCGAGGCTCGCGCGCACGTCGGCGAACGACTCGGCGAGCACGTCGTTCATCGCGCGGGTCATGTGCTTCACGCGGCCGCCCGCCAGCAGCACGACGCCCGGGTCGGCCTCGCGCGCGACGTGCTCCGCGACGTCGCGCAGCGCCGCGAGGCCGCGGGGCAGGCGCAGCAGCACGACGCGCGCCCCCGCGAGGAGCCCGGCCCCGAGGCCGTGGCGCGCGTACGCGTCGCTCAGGCCGAGCGCCGCCGCGTTCGCGTCGAGGGCCGCCTCCGCGGTGCACGCGTCCTGGTGGACGCGCACCCTCGCGCCTCCCGACGCCGGGCCCGCCTCGGTCGACGCCGTGGCGGCGAGCAGCGCGGCGCCCAGCGTGAGGGCCCCGTACCGGTCGTCGACGACCGCCAGGGCGCCCGGGCCGGAGCCCACGAGCCACGGCGCGGCCTCGTCGAGCAGGAGGTCGAGCAGCAGGCGGTCCGCGGGGTCCACCGCGACCGGGGCGTCCTCGCGGGCCGGGCCGGTGTCGTCGGTGCGCAGGCGCGCGAGCAGCGCGGCGAGGTCGGGCGGTGAGGTCGTCACCGGTCCAGTCTCCCTGACGGGCTGCCGCTCCCCGCCCCGGTCGTGCCCACGCCGTCGGTCCGCCGAACCTCACCCGGCGTCGCCGTGCCGTGCGGCGCCGCGAGCGCTACTGTGCGGTTCCCGGACAGCGAGGAGGCACCCGTGGACGTCCCGCGAACCCTGGCCGAGTCCCGCGCGGCGGGGCGCGCCCTGCGCGACCGGGTGCCGCGCCGCACGCAGGGGGCGCTGCTGCTCCCCGAGCGCGACCCGGTCGCCGTCATCGAGGAGCAGAACCGCGACCGGCTCCAGGAGCTCGTCCCGCTGCGCGTCGGGCGCATGCTCGAGTCGCCGTTCGCGTTCTACCGCGGCACGGCGGCCACGATGGCGCACGACCTGCGCGACGGACCGCGCACCGGCGCCCACGTCGTCGCGTGCGGCGACGCCCACGTCTCCAACTTCGGCCTCTTCGCGTCGCCGGAGCGGCGGCTCGTGTTCGACCTCAACGACTTCGACGAGGCGAGCGACGCGCCGTGGGAGTGGGACGTCAAGCGGCTCGCGGCGAGCATGTACGTCGGTGGCCGCGACAAGGGGATGTCCGAGGCGGAGTGCGGCGAGGCCGCCCAGGAGGCGGTGCGCGGGTACCGGGAGGCGCTCGCCGACCTGTTCGCGCGCAGCGCCCTCGAGCGGTTCGCGTTCCAGGTCGAGACGGACGCGATCGAGCCCCTGCTGCGCAAGGAGGGGCGCGAGGAGCTGCGCCGCACGGTGAAGAAGGCGCGCAAGCGCACCTCGGAGCAGGTGGTGCAGAAGATCACGACGCGCAGCACCGACGGCCGCCCGCGGATCGTCGACCAGCCGCCCGTGACCCAGCACGTCGACCGCGTGTCGGTCGAGGAGCTGACGGTGCTCTTCCGGCAGTACCGCGAGCCCCTGCGGGCGGACGTCCGGCTCCTGCTCGGCCAGTTCGAGCTCGTCGACTTCGTGCTGCGCGTCGTCGGGGTCGGCAGCGTCGGGACCCGCTGCTACATCCTGCTGTTCGAGGGGCCCGAGGGCGAGGCGCTCGTCCTGCAGGCGAAGGAGGCCGAGACGTCCGTCCTCTCGCGGTACGGCGGGATGCCGGACGCGCTGCCGTCCGGCCTCGTGCCGGCCGGGGCGCTCCCGGCGCAGGGTCGTCGTGTGGTGACGTCCCAGCGCATCCTCCAGGCGCACTCGGACCCGTTCCTGGGCTGGATCACCATCGAGGCGCCGGAACGCACGGGCCGCCCGCGCGTGGACTTCTTCTTCCGGCAGTTCCGCGACATGAAGGGTTCGGTGGAGCTCGACCGGCTCGCCCCGGCGCAGTTCGTGCGGTACGGCGAGCTGTGCGGGCGCGTGCTCGCCCGGGCGCACAGCCAGTCGCCCGGTGCGCGGGTCGCCCACGGCTACCTCGGGCGCTCCGACGCCTTCGACCAGGCCATCGCGCGCTGGTCGCGCGCGTACGCGGACGTCGTCGAGGGGGACTACGCCGCGCTCGAGGCCGCCGTCGCGAGCGGACGGGTCCCGGCCGAGCGCGGGACGTGAGCCGAGGCGGGGCCGGCGTGCGCGCCCGCCCGGTCCGGCGCCGCGACCACCGACCGTAGGCTGGGCGCCATGTCGCACGACGCCGAGCCCACGGGCCCCGAGGCAGCCGCCCCTGCCGAGGTGCCGACCGTCGTCCCGCGCGGGACGGCACGCGTGGCTGTGGAGTACTGCACGCAGTGCCGGTGGCTCCTGCGCGCGGCGTGGGTCGCCCAGGAGCTGCTCCAGACGTTCCGCACGCGGCTCGGCGAGGTCGCCCTGGTGCCGGGGACGGACGGCGTCTTCCGCGTCACGCTCGACGCCGGCGACGGGCCCGTGCTCCTCTGGGACCGCAAGGCCGACGGCGGGTTCCCCGAGATCCCGGACCTCAAGCGGCGCGTGCGCGACGCCGTCGCGCCGGACCTCGCGCTCGGGCACACCGACCGGGCCGCCGCCCGGTCAGGGGCCGGGGGCGAGGCGCCGCCGGAGGGCTGAGGGCTCAGCCCTTCTTGGCGCGGGCGGCGGCGAGCCGCTCCTCCTCGGCGCGGACCTTCTTCTGCACCTCGCGCTCGGTCGCGAGCCAGGCGGGCGGGTCCTGGCGCAGCGCGTCGATCTCCTCCGTCGTCAGCGGCTCGGTGAGGCCGCCGCGCGTGAGGCCCGAGATGGAGACGCCGAGGCGTCCCGCGACGACGGGGCGCGGGTGGGGGCCGTTGCGGCGCAGGTCGGCGAGCCACTCCGGCGGGTTCTTCTCGAGCTCCTCGAGCTGGGCCCGCGTGATCGTGCCCTCCTGGAACTCCGGCGGCGTGGCGGGCAGGTACACCCCGAGCTTCTTCGCCGCGGTGGCGGGCTTCATGGTCTGCGCGGACTGCTTGGGGGTCATGGGCTCCAGGGTAGTCGGCCGGTCGGGCATCGGCGGCCCGCGTCCTGGCGCCGACGGGAGCGCGTCCGGCGGCGCGCCTAGGCTGGTCGGGTGGACGACGACGCGGGCACGGCCCCCGAGGTGACGAACGACGCGACCCCCGACGACCGGGGTGCGGTGCGGCGGTTCCGGCTCGCGTACGTGCCGGGCGCGACGCCGGCGAAGTGGGTGCGCACGTGGCGCGAGCGCCTCGCCGACGTGCCGCTCGACCTCGTCGCCGTCGAGGCGGGCGACGCCGAGCGCGCGCTGCGCGACGACGAGGCGGACGCCGCCATCCTCCGCCTGCCGGTCGACCGCGACGTGCTCAGCGCGATCCGGCTCTACGAGGAGGCGCCGGTCGTGCTCGTCTCGCGCGACCACCTGCTCGCCGCGCTCGAGCCCGAGGAGCCGGTCGCCCTGGCCGACCTGGCGGACGACGCGCTGCTCCGGCCGCTCGACGACGTCGTGCCCTGGGCCGGCGAGCCGGGCGCCGCGGACGATGCCCCGGCGCCCCCGGGCCGGCCGGCGGTCGAGCGTCCGGCGACGACGGGCGACGCCGTCGTGCTCGTCGCGGCGAACGTCGGGGTGGCGGTCGTGCCGCAGTCGCTCGCGCGCCTGCACCACCGCAAGGACGTCACGTACCGGCGTCTCGACGACGCGCCGACCGCCCCGGTCGCGCTCGCGTGGGTCGCGGACCGGGACGACGAGCTGGTCGAGGAGATGGTCGGGATCGTGCGGGGCCGCACCGTCAACAGCTCGCGCGGTCGTCGCGCCGAGGCGGCCCCGGCGGAGCCCGAGGCGCCGCGCGGCACGGGCCGCGGCGGGACCGGTGGGTCGAACGGTCGTGAGGGCGGGCGTGGCGGGTCGGCGCACGGGGGAGCGCGTGGCGGGACGGCGCGCGGGGGATCCGGAGGCGGGCGTTCCGGCGGGGGGAAGCAGGGCCGCGGCGGCAGCCAGAAGGGGCGGGACTCCCGCGGGCGGGGCGGGAAGCGCCGGTGAGGACCGGCCCGGGGCCGACGTGACCGGGACGCCCGGAGCGCGTTCGCGCGCTGCGACGGGCAAGCATAGATCACCCTTGACTTATATAAGCGACGAGTGAACCATGGGTCCCATGGAAGCGTTCGACGTCCTCGGCGACCCGGTCCGGCGCCGGATCCTCGAGCACCTCGCCCGGGGCGAGCGGCCGGCGGGGGAGCTCGCCGCGCTCGTGGGCGAGGAGTTCGGGATCAGCCAGCCGGCCGTGTCCCAGCACCTCAGGGTGCTGCGGACGAGCGGCTTCGCCACCGTGCGGCCCGAGGGGACCCGGCGCCTCTACGCGCTCGACCCCGCGGCGCTCGACGAGGTCGAGGACTGGGCCGCGGGCCTGCGCCGGTTCTGGGAGCAGCGGCTCGACGCGCTCGGCACCGAGCTCGCTCGCGGTGCCCGCGAGCGGCGCCGCGCCGCGGCCGCCGACGAGGACGCCGGACGCCCGACCGACACCACCAGGAGGACAGCATGAAGGACTTCATCGCCGAGCTCGAGGCCGCACGACGCTCCGTCGGGACGGGGACGCTCCCCGCGGGCGAGGCCCGCGTCCTGACGATCGAGCGGACCTACCCGGCCGACGTCGAGGACGTGTGGGACGCCGTCACCGACCCCGAGCGCATCCCGCGCTGGTTCCTGCCCGTCACGGGCGACTTCCGCGTCGGCGGCACCTACCAGGTCGAGGGCAACGCGGGCGGCGAGATCCGCGCGTGCGACGCGCCGACCCTCCTCCGGCTCACCTGGGTCATGGGCCCGCCGACGCCGGAGGACTCCTCCGTCGTCGAGCTCCGTCTCGCGCCCGCGCCCGACGGCGGCACGACGCTCACGCTCGAGCACACCGCCGTCGTGCCGCCGGAGATGTGGGACGTGTACGGCCCGGGTGCCGTCGGCGTCGGCTGGGACGGCGCGCTGCTGGGCCTCGCGCTGCACCTCGACGGGGCCGGGCCGCTCGACCCCGAGGAGGTCCTCGCGAGCCCCGAGCTGCGCGTGTTCAACACCGCGAGCAGCGAGGAGTGGGGCGCGGCGCTCGCGGCCGCGGACGGCCTGGGCGCGGACGAGGTCGCCGCGCGCGTCGCCGCCACGACGGCGTTCTACGTCCCCGCGGACGACGCCTCCGAGCCGAGCTGAACCGGTCGCCCACGCACGAGGCCGGTCGCGACCGTGCCTCGCGCGCGGGCGACCGTGTCTCGGCGTCGTCGCGGGAGTGTCCGGCCCCGGGGGGAGGCCCGGCGGCGGACATCCCCCGTGGGGCGGATGTTCACCTGCCGTTCACCCGGCTTACCCTCGTGCGATGACCCCGCCCGATTCGTCCCGTGCGTCGACCCTGCTCGACCGTCCCGCCGCGCCCCTCGACACCTCGTCCGACGAGGTGCCCGACGCGTCGTCGCGCCCGCTGCCGGAGCCGCTCGCGGACGCGTCGTCCCGGGCCGCGGGCCAGGTCCTCGTCGCGGTGTCGTGGCTGGTCGGGGCGGCGCTCGTGGTGCTGGTCGCGCGACTCCTGCGTGGGCCGAGCGAGGCGCTGTACCTCGCGATCACGGCGCGGACCGCCGATCTCCCGGGGTCGGGGCTCGTCGCGGAGGGCGGGGTCCTCGTGCTCCTCGGGCTGTGCGCGCTCGTCGCGTGGCGGTCGCGTCGTGCGGGTGCGTCCGCCGTCGCGACGACGCTCGTCGCCGGGGTGGGCGCCGTCGTCGCCTACGCGGCGAGCGAGGCCGTGAAGTCGCTCGTCCGCCAGCCGCGAGGGTGCTGGGAGCTCGTGGAGGTCGCGCACTGCCCGGCGGCGGGGGACTGGTCGTTCCCCAGCAACCACACCGCCATCGCGTTCGCCCTGGCGACCGCGGTCGTCCTCGCGGGTGCGCCCGCCGTGCGCGTCCCCGGGGCGGTGCCCGCGCGGCACGCCTACCGGTCGCCGCTGCGCGACGTCGCGCTGTGGGTCGTGCTGCCCGTGGTGCTGGCCGTCGCGGTCGCCGCGGCGCGGGTCGTCGAGGGCGTGCACTTCCCGCACGACGTCGTCGCGGGCGCGGCCGTCGGGGTGGCGGTCGTCGTCGCGACGGTGACGGTCCTCGCCGGCCCGGCGACGGTCGTGGTCACCGCCGCGTGCCGCGTGGACGGCGTCCGCCGCGTCCTGCTGGCGCGGCCGTCCTGACTCTGCCCACGGGCGTCGCCGTCAGCGCGGCGCGGTGACGAACACGTCGAACAGCTCCGGGTGGTGGGCGTGCACGAGCACCGCGAACACCACGACGTCGAACAGCAGGTGCACCGCGACGACGTACGTGAGCGACTTGCTCCACGAGAAGATCCAGCCCTGGACCAGGGCGAACGGGACGGTGAGGAGCGGGCCCCACTCGCGGTACCCGAGCTCCCACAGGAACGACACGAAGACCGCCGCCTGCAGCACGTTCGCCGTCCACAGGCCGAAGTGCTCGCGGTACAGCGCGAACACGACGCACACGAAGAACAGCTCGTCCCAGATCCCCACCGCGTTGACGCCGACGAACAACCGCGCGATCTCCTGCCCGCCCGTGATCTCCGGCCAGTTGAGGTACGCGCCCGACCCGATGAAGTAGAACGGCAGGATCAGGTACCCGGCCGCGACGACCACGACGAGGTAGACGATCTGCCCCCGGGTCCAGCGCCGCCCGGTCGCCACGGGGAAACGGACGACGTCCTCGTGGAACGCGAACCGCGAGAGCGCCCACGGGACCAGCACGGCGAGGGACAGCACGACGGCGAAGCGCACCATCCCGGCGTCCGACAGGTCGGCCTCGAGGGAGATCGTCGAGATGATCGCCATGCCGGTGCCGACCAGCGCGAGGTCGCGCCCGAGGCGGCGGTCCACGGCGAGCCCGAGCGCCACGCCGAGCACGAGCGGCACGTACCCGAGCGGGCGCACGTGCACCGCGAACAGCAGCACCGCGGAGCCGGAGACGAGCACCGCGGCGAGCAGCCGCAGCGGCGAGCCGACCGCCCAGGGCGGCCGGGCGGCGTCGGGCACCGAGGCGCGGGCGGGGGACGTCACCCGCACACGGTGCCACGACCGGCGGTGCGCGGCACGTGCCGCGCGCCGGGGAGGTCAGAGCTCCTCGTACACCGCCGGGTCCTGGTCGTTCGTGCGCCCGTCGGTCCGGGCGAGGCCCGTGAGCGCGTTCATCTCCGGGGTCGTGAGCTCGAAGGAGAACACGTCGAGGTTCTCGCGCTGGCGGTCGGGCGACGACGCCTTGGGCAGCGGCACGACGCCGAGCTGCACGTGCCAGCGCAGGATCGCCTGGACGGGGGAGACGCCGTGAGCCGCGGCGACCGCGGTGACGACCGGGTCGCGCAGGAGGTCGCTCGCGCGGCCGATCGGGCTCCACGCCTCGGTGAGGACCCCGCGCTCGGCGTCGGCGGCCCGCTGCGCGGCCTGCGGGAAGTACGGGTGCAGCTCGACCTGGTTCACGAGCGGCGTGACGCCCGTCGCCGCGATCACCGCGTCGAGGTGGTCGGGCAGGAAGTTCGAGACGCCCACGTGACGGACCAGCCCGCGCTCACGGCACTCGACGAGGGCCTCGTACGCCTCGACGTACCGCCCGACGCGCGGGTTGGGCCAGTGGATCAGGTACAGGTCGATCCGGTCGAGACCGGTGCGGAACAGCGACTCCTCGACGGTGCGGACGGCGTCGTCGTGGGCCTGGTGGCGGCCGGGGAGCTTGGACGTGACGATCACGTCGTCGCGCGGGACGTCCGCACGCCGGACCGCCGCGCCGACCGCGCCCTCGTTCTCGTAGCTGAACGCGGAGTCGACCAACCGGTAGCCCGCGTCGATCGCGCGGGTGATCGAGTCGGCCCCCTCCTCACCGTTGAGGCGGTAGGTGCCGAACCCGATCGCGGGGATCGTCGTGCCGTCCGGGGCGCTGAGGGTGGGGATCGTCATGGGCCCATCCTGCGTCGGGCCCGGTGCGGCACGCACCCCGGCGAGACCGGGCGCCGGGACCCTCCCGGCGAGATGCGAGACGTGGCCCCCGATCCGCAGGGACCAGGGGCCACGTCTCACGTCTCGGCGGGCGCTACGCGGCGCTCGGGAAGGGGACGCCCGTGGTCGCGTGGCAGCGGTAGCCGTTCGGGTTCTTGGCGGGGCTCAAGTACTGCTGGTGGTAGTCCTCGGCGTAGTAGAACGGGCCCGCCTCGGCCGCGGGGCGCATCTCGGTCGTGACCGGGTCGTAGCCCTTGGCCTCGAGCACCGCGGAGTAGCGCGCCGCCGTGTCGCGGACCGCCTGCTCCTGCTCCGGCGTCGTCCAGTACACGGCGGAGCGGTACTGCGTGCCGACGTCGTTGCCCTGGCGGTAGCCCTGCGTCGGGTCGTGACGCTCCCAGAAGATCTTGAGGAGCTCCTCCTCGGAGACCTTCGTGGGGTCGTACGCGACGAGCGCCGTCTCGGTGTGGCCCGTGCGCGCGGTGCACGCCTCCTCGTAGGTGGGGTTCGGCGTCGTGCCGCCCATGTACCCGACGGCGGTGCTCACCACCCCGGGGACCTGCCAGAAGATCTCCTCGGCGCCCCAGAAGCAGCCCATCGCGAGGTACAGCACGCGCGTGCCCTCGGGCCACGGCCCGGTGATGGACGTGCCGAGCACGGTGTGGGGACGCGGTGCCTGCAGCACGGGCGACTGGCGCCCGGGCAGCGCGTCCTCGGGGGCGATCATCGTCGTCTTGCCGGACGAGCCGAAGATCGCGTCGAAGATCGAGTTCATCGCTTACCTCCTGAAGTACCCGGACGACCGGGGCGCTGGCCCACGACGCATCGTCCTGGCACGGGGTAGAACGCCGCACGGGCGGCGGGTGTTCCGGGTCGGCGCCGGAGCCCGACGGGCCCGGACGGGCGCACCGCCCGAGCCTCTCACGGGACGATCGAGTCGATGTACCCGCCGTCGACGCGCACGGCCGCACCCGTCGTCGCCGACGCCAGCGGCGACGCGAGATAGGCGACCAGGTGCGCGATCTCCTCCGGTTCGATGAGGCGCTGCAGCAGCGACTGCGGGCGGTGCTCGCGCATGAACACGCGCTGCGCCTCGTCCCAGGGCAGGTCGTCGCCGACGAGCTCGCGCGCGAACGCCTCGACTCCGCCCGTGTGCGTGGGGCCGGCGAGCACGCTGTTGACCGTGACGCCCGTGCCCGCCGCCGCCTTGGCGAACCCGCGCGAGACGCCGAGCAGCGCCGTCTTGCTCACGCCGTAGTGGATCATCTCCGCCGGGATCACGACCGCCGAGTCGCTGCCGACGAACTGGACGCGGCCCCACCCGCGCTCGATCATCCCCGGCAGGTAGGCGCGCGTGAGCCGCACGCCCGCGAGGACGTTCACCTCGAAGTAGCGGCGCCACGTGGCGTCGTCGATCGCGAGCGGGTCCTCGCTCGAGAAGATGCCGAGGTTGTTCACCAGGACGTCGACGTGCGGCACGGCGTCGAGCACCGCCGCCGCGCCCTCGTCGGTCGCGAGGTCCGCGGCCACGCCGAGCACGTCGGCCCCGGGCACGTGCTCGCGGACGTCGTCGGCAGCCCGCTGCGACGTCTCCTCCGAGCGCCCGTTGACCACGACCGCCGCCCCGCACTCCGCGAGGGCGCGCGCGATCGCGAGCCCGATGCCCTGCGCCGAGCCGGTGACGAGCGCCCTCCTTCCCTCCAGGTCGATCCGCATCCGTGCGCTCCCTCCGCGTCGTCGGCGGCCCGCGCCGCCCTGCCTCCCACCGTGACCCGCGACCCCGCCGACCGCCACCGCGCGCCCGAGCAGGCGCTCCCGGCAGGCCGAGCAGGCGGTCCTGGCTCGCCCGGGCAGCGGGACGGGCCACGACCACCTGCTCGGCGCCGGGGGTGCGCCGTAGGGTGGTCGGGTGACCACCTCGAGCGAGCACCCCGACTGGACCACCACCGGCTTCTCCACGCGTGCGATCCACGCGGGCCAGGACCCGGACGCGACGACCGGCGCCGTCGTGCCGCCCATCCACCAGGTCTCGACGTACAAGCAGGACGGCGTCGGGGGCCTGCGCGGCGGCTACGAGTACTCGCGCTCCGCGAACCCCACGCGCACCGCGCTCGAGGAGGCGCTCGCGGCCGCGGAGTCCGGCGGCCTGGGCCCGACGGCGGACGGGTCGCCCGCCGCGCGCGGGTACGCGTTCGCGTCCGGGCTGGCCGCGGAGGACACGCTGCTGCGCGCCGTCGTGCGCCCCGGCGACCACGTGATCGTGCCCGACGACGCGTACGGCGGCACGTACCGGCTCATCGCCCGGGTGTTCGGGCCGTGGGGCGTGGAGCACACACCCGTCGACCTCACGGACGTCGAGGCGGTCCGCGCCGCGGTGCGCCCCGAGACGCGCGTCGTGTGGGTCGAGACGCCGACCAACCCCCTGCTCGGGGTCAGCGACATCCAGGCGCTCGCGGGCGTCGCGCACGACGCCGGGGCGCTGCTCGTCGTCGACAACACCTTCGCGACCCCCTACCTGCAGCAGCCGCTCGCGCTGGGCGCGGACGTCGTCGTGCACTCGACCACGAAGTACATCGGCGGGCACAGCGACGTCGTCGGGGGAGCGCTCGTCGTCGCGACGGGCGCGCAGCTGCCGGGCGGGCTCGCGTCGTCCGCGGGCGGGACGGACGTCGCCGGCGCGGTCGGGTTCCACCAGAACGCGTCGGGCGCCGTCGCCGGGCCGTTCGACGCGTGGCTCACGCTGCGCGGGCTCAAGACGCTCGCGGTGCGCATGGACCGCCACCAGGCGAACGCCGCCGCCGTCGCCGACTTCCTCGCCGCCCACCCCGCGGTCACCGAGGTGATCTACCCCGGCCTCGCGTCGCACCCCGGGCACGAGCTCGCGGCGCGCCAGATGAGCGGGTTCGGCGGCATGGTGTCGTTCCGCGCGGGCAGCGAGGCGAAGGCGCTCGACGTGTGCGCGCGGACCCAGGTCTTCACGCTCGCGGAGTCGCTGGGCGGCGTCGAGTCGCTCATCGAGCACCCGGGCCGCATGACCCACGGCTCCGTCGCCGGGACGGCGCTCGAGGTCCCCGACGACCTCGTCCGCCTCTCCGTGGGCATCGAGGACGTCGAGGACCTCGTCGCGGACCTCACCCGGGCGCTCGGGTAGGCCGGGGCCGACCCGGCGGCCGGGAGAACCTGCGCACACCGGGCGCGGTGGGGAGATCCTGCGCACACCGGGCGCGTCGCGGGTATTCAGCGCCGCGAGCGGAGGGGCGCTCACCTAGGGTGGCGCTGTGAGCGCGCAGACGGACCAGCACAGGACCCCCGACCCGCTTCCCCCGGGGCGCCCCGGCGCGGCGGCGGTGCCCGACTCGGTGCGCTCGGCCGCCGCCTGGTCTTGGCGGCTGCTGCTCATCGGCCTGACGATCGCGGCCGGGCTGTGGCTCGTCACGCAGCTCAAGGTGATCGTCGTCCCCATCGCGGTGGCGCTCCTGCTCACCGTGCTGCTCACGCCGCTCCAGCGCTTCTTCCGGCGCCACCTGCGGATGTCGCGCGGACTCGCGTCCGGCGCGTCGCTCATCGCGCTCATCGTCGTCGTCGCGGGGCTCGTGGCCATCGCGGGGCAGCAGATCGTCAGCGGCTTCCAGGACCTGCGCGACCAGGCCGTCGAGGGGTTCGAGCAGTTCACCGAGTGGCTCGCCGACGGCCCGCTCGGGCTCGACTCGACGACGATCTCGCACTGGCTCGACCAGGCCGGGACCGCGGTCTCGGAGAACCAGGACTCGATCGTCTCGGGCGCGCTGGGCGCGGCCACGACGATCGGCCACGTGGTCGCCGGCGCCCTCATCGCGCTCTTCTGCACGTTCTTCTTCCTGCTCGACGGGCGCACGATCTGGTCGTGGGTCGTCGGGCTGCTGCCGCTGCGAGCCCGTGACAACGTCCACCAGGCGGGTCGCCGCGGCATCGTGACGCTCGCGGCGTACACGCGCACGCAGATCCTCGTCGCGGCGGTCGACGCGGTCGGCATCGGGATCGGTGCGGCGTTCTTCGTCCCGTCGCTCGCGCTGCCGCTCGGCATCCTCGTGTTCGTCGGCTCGTTCATCCCGATCGTCGGTGCCATCGTCACCGGGTCCATCGCGGTGCTCGTCGTGCTCGTCGCGCAGGGCTGGGTCCAGGCCCTGGTCATGCTCGGCATCGTGCTGCTCGTGCAGCAGATCGAGGGACACATCCTCCAGCCGTTCCTCATGGGCCACGCGGTCTCGCTGCACCCCGTCGCCGTGCTGCTCGTCGTCGCGGCGGGCAGCTTCGCCGCGGGGATCGTCGGCGCGCTCTTCGCGGTCCCGATCGCGGCGGTCCTCAACACCGTTGTGCTCTACCTCCACGGGCACGACAAGTTCCCCGAGCTCGGCACCGACGACCGGGTCGTGGTGCGGGGGAGCCCGCAGCCGCCGGTCATCGCGCGCGCGGAGGCGGACCTCGAGGACGTGGGCGCGCGCCGTCGGACCCGCGAGGGCGCCGGCGAGGACTCCGCCGTCGTCGGACCGCAGGACGCCGGCCCCGTGGAGGACGCGCCCGGGGAGGTGCGGTGACCTCCGGGCCGGTACCGGTCACGCTCGACGACGTCCGCGACGCCGCGCGCCTGCTCGACGGCGTCGCGTACCGCACCTCGGTCCAGACGACGCGCGCGATCAGCGAGGCCGCGGGCGTCCGCGTGCTGCTCAAGTGCGAGAACCTGCAGCGCGCCGGGTCGTTCAAGGTGCGCGGCGCCTACGTGCGCATGGCACGCCTGAGCGCCGAGGAGAAGGCCCGCGGCGTCGTCGCGGCGAGCGCCGGCAACCACGCGCAGGGCGTCGCGTTCGCCGCCGGCCTGCTCGGCATCCGCGCCGTCGTGTACATGCCGGTGGACGCCGCGCTGCCCAAGGTCGCGGCGACGCGCCAGTACGGCGCCGAGGTCCGGCTCGTCGGGGCGGACGTGGACGAGACGCTCGCCGCCGCGCGCGCCGAGGCCGACCGCACGGGCGCCGTGTTCATCCACCCGTTCGACCACCCCGACGTCGTGGCAGGCCAGGCGACGATCGCGCTGGAGATCCTCGAGCAGGTGCCGGACGTCCGGACCGTCGTCGCGCCCCTCGGCGGCGGCGGGCTCGTCGCAGGGCTCGCCGCGGCGTTCGCGCAGGCGGCACCGCACGTGCGCGTGATCGGCGTGCAGGCGGAGCGCGCCGCCGCCTACCCGGGCTCGCTCGCGGCCGGGACGCCGACGACGGCGCGGCTCGCCGCGACGATGGCCGACGGCATCGCGGTCGGCACGCCCGGCGCCGTGCCGTTCGGGATCCTGGCGCAGCACGGCGTCGAGGTCCGCACGGTCACCGAGGAGGAGATCTCCCGGTCCCTGCTCATGGTCGCCGAGCGCGCGAAGCTGCTCGTCGAGCCCGCCGGGGCCACCGGCGTCGCGGCGCTCCTCTCCGGGACGGCCGCGGTCGACGCGGGCGCGGCGGACCCGGTCGAGGGCCCGGTCGTCGTCGTGCTGTCCGGGGGGAACATCGACCCCCTCGTGCTGCTGCGGGTCGTGCGGCACGGCCTCGCCGCCGCCGGCCGGTACATCCAGCTCCAGGTGCTGCTCGACGACCGCCCCGGCGCCCTCGCGCGCATGCTCGAGGTCATCGCGACCACGCGCGGCAACATCATGCACATCGACCACGACCGCACCGACGTGGGCCTCGCGATCGGCGAGGCGTGGGTGCGCATGCAGGTCGAGACCAAGGGCCCGGAGCACTGCGACGAGCTCGTCGCGCACCTGCGCTCCGAGGGCTACCGCGTCGAGCGCAGCGACGGCGGCTCGCCCCGCCTCTGACGAGATGCGAGAAGTGGCCCCTCCGAGACGTCTCGGAGGGGCCACTTCTCGCTTCTCGGCTCCTGTGGTGCGCCCGGGTCCGTCGACGCGGGTCAGGCGATCCGGCGCGCCGAGGTGATGACGCGCGGGCGCGTGCCGGCGTCGGGCGCGTCCGGGACCTCCGCCGGGCGGATGCCGCGGTCGAGGAACGCCTGCAGCACCCGGCCCTCGGTCGACGGCCAGCGGCCGAGGACGTCGTACGCGAAGAGCACGATCACCCGCCAGCCCAGGCGTTCCAGCTCCTCCTGCCGCGCGACGTCGTTCAGGCGCTGGCGCGCGGAGGTCAGGTGGTGCTGCCCGTCGTACTCCAGCGCGATCCGCAGGTCCGGCCAGCACAGGTCCGGGCGCGCGAGCCAGCGCCCGTCGTCGTCGAAGACGTCGGCGCCGACGACCGGGCAGGGGAAGCCGGAGCCGACGAGCCGCAGACGCAGCCGCGTCTCCATGGGTGAGTCCACGAAGCGCCGGGCCCGGTCGAGGGCGGACGCGAGCGGGACGACGCCGCGCCGACCCCGCATCCCTCGCAGACGCTCGGCCAGCAGGTCGGGCGGGTACGGACGGGCACGCCCCCGGCCGCCGAGGACCGCGTCCACGACGACGACGAGGTCGGTCTCCGTGAACCCGGGTCCGCCCGCGGCGACGAGGGTCGCGAGATCCGCGACGGTCCGGTCGAGGCTGGTCACGTCGAGCCCGTGCCGGACCACGACGTCGCGCGCCGGCAGGCCCCCGTGCGACACGACACCGGTGGCGTCGAGGGCCCGCGTGCCGGACGGTCCCGACACGTGCAACGGTGCGAGGCCCGTGACGTCCCGGGGCAGCGGCAGGTCCCACAGCGCAGCGGCCGTCGTGTGGGAGAAGGCGGCGGTCGGCGGGAGCGCGAGCCGGACGGCGGTCGCGACCGACCGCAGGTCCTCCCGGCGTGCGGCGTCCATGCGGACACCCCGCACCGGGGCGTGGAGCCGCGGCGAGCGCAGCTGCTTGCGGGTGACACCGAGGCGCAGCGCCTCGGAGACGAGGAACGGCGGGTCGGGGACGGGCATGCCGAGAGTCTGGCGGAGAACGTCACCGAGACGCCGACGAGCGCCCCGGACCTGTGGACGACCCGGGCGCGAGGGTTCGAGAAGCGAGAAGTGGCCCCTCCGAGACGTCTCGGAGGGGCCACTTCTCACGTCTCACCGGCGGCGTGGCCGCCGGTGGCGCGTCAGCCCTCGAAGGGCTTCGCGGCGACGATCTTCACGGTGATCTCGTTGCCGTTCGGCGCGGCGTAGCTCGTCTCGTCGCCGACGGACTTGCCGCTGATCGCGGCACCGAGCGGCGACGTCGGCGAGTACACGTCGAGGTCGGTCGTGCCGGCGATCTCGCGCGAGCCGAGGAGGAACGTCATCTCGTCGCCCGCGACGACTGCGGTGACGACCATGCCGGGCTCGACCATGCCGTCGTCCGGCGGCGTGCCGATCTGCACGTTGCGCAGCTTCTCGGTGAGCTCACGGATGCGGGCCTCGTTCTTGGCCTGCTCCTCGCGCGCGGCGTGGTAGCCGCCGTTCTCCTTGAGGTCGCCCTCGTCACGCGCGGCGGCGATGCGCTCCGCGATCTCGGTGCGGCCCTCGCCGGACAGGTGGGCGAGCTCGGCCTGCAGCCTGTCGTGCGCCTCCTGGGTCAGCCAGGTGACGGTGGTGTCGGTCACGGTTCGCTCCTTCCTTTCCATGGTCGACGGCCGGGTCGGTCGCACGGCCGTGCGGGTACGGGCAGCCGGGGCGCGTGCGTTCGCGGTGCGCCTGCCTGCCCGGGTCGGTGACGCTGGCCGGGTGGCAGCGCGTAGGACTGGTCTCCCGCCGGGAACCGCGGCGCCCGGCGGACGGCGTGCTTGTCACCGGCACGCAGTCTCGGGCTCCACACGGTCGGGTGCGGGAATCCCTCAGGATAGCAAAGCACAGGGCACCGACAGCGACGCCGCAGGTCAGCGCGCGCGCAGCCCGGGGCGCCTCACGGCGCGACGCGGCAGGACTGGACGATGCCCGTCGTCGCGAGCTCGGAGGTCGCGACGCTCACCGTGTACCGGGACTCGGCGACCTCGACCGGGCCGACCGTGACGTCGACCGTCCCGACCTGGGCGAAGCTCTCCGCGAGGGCGTCGAGCGTGCACGTCGCCGTCGTCCCCGGGTCCATGTAGACCTCGAACGTCACGTCCACGCGCTCCGGGCTCACGACCGTGTAGCCGAAGTCCTTGAACCGCACCGGCTCGTTCGCGTACCGCAGCCCGATGACGAGCGTGATCGCGAGCCCGACGATCGCGACGAGGACGATCCCGACGACGGCCAGGCGCCGACGTCGCTCGGTCGGCTCGGGCCCGTAACGGCCCGCCGGCGGTCGCAGGGGTGCGCCCGGGCTCGGCTGCGGGGCGGTGGTCTCGTTCGTCATGGTGCGGTCCCGTGGTCGGTGCCGCCGCGCCCGGTCGCACGCCCGGCGTCGTACCGGTGGTTCCCGGCGGTTCGTCAGGTGTGGGCGCGGTGGGGGATCATGTCCTCGACCCATCTTCGCAGAGCCAGGGCGCTCGTCGTGCACCCACGACAGGTCCGGCCGTGCGAGGAGACGTACGACGTACCCGGGAGGACCAGTGGCCGAACCCGCGGCCGGATCGACCACCCACCGCGAGCAGCCGGAGACGCTCCGTCTCCTGGCCGTGCACGCCCACCCCGACGACGAGTCGAGCAAGGGCGCGGCGACGGCCGCCCGCTACGCGGCCGAGGGCGTCGACGTGCTCGTCGCGACGTGCACCGGGGGTGAGCGCGGCGACATCCTCAACCCCGGCTTCGGCGAGGGGCCCGAGGACATCGAGGGCATGCGCGCGCTGCGCCGCGTCGAGATGGCGGCGGCGGCGCGCGCGCTCGGGGTCCGCCAGCAGTGGCTGGGGTTCGTCGACTCGGGCCTCCCGGAGGGCGACCCGCTGCCCCCGCTGCCCGAGGGCTCGTTCGGCCTGGTCCCGCTCGAGGAGGCGGCCGCGCCGCTCGTCGAGCTCGTGCGCGAGTTCCGGCCCCACGTCGTGACGACGTACGACCCGTCGGGCGGGTACCCCCACCCGGACCACGTCATGTGCCACCGCGTCGCGTTCGAGGCGTTCCACGCCGCGGGCGACCCCGACCGCTACCGCCGCGAGGGCGGGGCGGCGCCCTGGTCGCCGCTCAAGCTCTACTACAACCACGACTTCTCGATGAACCGCATCCGCACGCTGCACGAGGCGATGCAGGGCGCGGGGCTCGAGTCGCCGTTCGGCGACTGGGTCGAGTCGCGGTCCGCGCGCGAGATCCCGGAGCGCGAGGTCACGACCCGCGTCCACGTCGCGCGCTACTACGCGCAGCGCGACGCCGCACTCATCGCGCACGCCTCGCAGATCGACCCCGACGGCTTCTTCTTCGCGATCCCGCGCGACCTCGAGGTCGACGTGTGGCCGTTCGAGGAGTTCGAGCTCGCCGAGTCGCGCGTCCCCACGCAGCTGCCGGAGGACGACCTGTTCGCGGGGGTCCGTGAGCTCGTCGCGAGCGAGGGGGCGGCCTCGTGAGCACGACGACGTCCCTGGTGGACACCCTGGTCCCGACCGCCGCGGGCGGTCCGGGCTGGGCGGCCGACGTCGTCGCCGAGACCGCGACGCCGAGCCCGTCCGAAGACCCGCTGCGCAAGGACCTCGACCCGAACGACGTGTCGCCGGGCCTCGTCGGCTTCCTCGCGATCTTCCTCGTGGCGCTCGCGACCGTGGGCCTCTTCTTCGCGCTGTCCCGCCAGCTCCGGCGCATGCGGCACAACGCCGAGGTGCAGGGCATCGGCGCGGACGGCCCGCTGGAGGCGGGTGCCGACGGCGCGGAGCCCGGAGCCGAGGGCCCGGACGGGCCGACCGGTGACGGCGGCGCTCCCGACGGAGCGCCCGGCGGCGGTCCCGCGCGGCAGGGCTGACCGTGGCCACCGGGGCGCGGGTCACGATCGGCCAGCTCGAGGTCTCCGCCGACCACGCGGCGAACCTCGTCACGGTCGGTGCCGCGTTCCGGGAGGCGGCGCGCGTGCGCGCGGACCTGCTCGTGCTGCCCGAGTACGCGGCGGGGTTCGACCCCCGGGGCACGGGCGTCGAGCACGCGGAGCCGCTCGACGGGCCGTTCGTGACGACCCTGCGCCGGCTCGCGCGCGAGCACCGGGTCGCGGTGATCGCGGGCACGCTCGTGCCGGGTGCCGCGGCGGGGCGCGCGGTGAACGTCGTCGTCGCGGTGGACGCGTCCGGTGAGCTCGTCGGCACGTACCGCAAGGTCCACCTCTACGACGCGTTCGGGCACCGCGAGTCCGACCGGCTCGACGCCGGCGACCCGGCAGCACCGCCGCTGGTCCTGCCCGTCGGGGACCTGACCTTCGGCGTCATGACCTGCTACGACCTGCGGTTCCCCGAGAGCGCGCGGCGTCTCGTCGACGCCGGTGCGGACGTGCTCGTCGTGCCCGCGGCGTGGGCGGCGGGCGACCTCAAGGCGGACCAGTGGCGCACCCTGGCCCGGGCGCGGGCGATCGAGAACACGGCGGTCGTGCTCGCGGTCGGGCAGGCGGGCAGGGGCGTGACCGGCCGCTCGCTCCTCGTCGGCCCGGACGGCCAGGTCGGCCTGGAGCTCGGCGAGGGCGCCGAGCTGCGCAGCGCGGACCTCGACCCCGCTGCCCTGGCGAGCGTGCGCGAGCGCAACCCTTCCCTCGCCAACCGCCGCTACGCCGTCGTCCCCCGGGACTGAGCGGCGGCGGTCAGCGCGCGGCGACCGCGGCGAGCATGATCGCGACGTAGTGGCACGTGAAGCCGACGACGGTGAGCACGTGGAAGATCTCGTGGAACCCGAACCAGCGGGGGCTGGGGTTCGGCTTCTTGATGCCGTAGACGACGGCGCCGAGGGTGTAGGCGAGGCCGCCCGCGGCGACGAGCCAGACGATCGCCGGCCCGTTCGTCGTGGTCCAGAACTGCGGCATGTAGCCCACCGCGACCCACCCGAGGGCGACGTAGATGGGCACGTACACCCAGCGGGGGGCGTCGAGCCAGAGGATCCGGGCGAGGAGGCCGAGGACGGCGCCGCCCCACACGATCGCGAGCAGGATCGTCGCGGTCCGCTGGGGGAGCAGGAGCACGGCGAGGGGCGTGTAGGTGCCGGCGATGATGAGGAAGATGTTCGAGTGGTCGGCGCGGCGGAGCACCCCGGCGACGCGCGGCGACCACGTGCCGCGGTGGTAGACGGCGCTCGTGCCGAAGAGGAGGCAGGCGCTGAGCCCGAAGATCGCGCACGACACCTTGCCCGCGACCGGGGGTGCGACGACGACGAGGACGATGCTCGCCACGAGGACGACGGGGAACGTCCCCGCGTGGATCCAGCCCCGCAGGCGCGGCTTGACCGCCTCGCCGACCTTCTCGACGGCGTCGCCCACGCTCTCGCGGACGTCCTGCACGGCGTCGGCGCCCGGCAGGCGCGCGCGTCCGGCGTCGGTGGCGGGCGCGCTCGGGGTGGGGTCGCTGTCGGTCGGTCGGTCCACGGCGTCTCCTCGGGGTCGGGCCGGGTCGGGCGGTGGTCGGGCGATGGTCGGGCGGACGAGCGCGCGGCGCCGTCCTCTCGAACCTACGCAATCGTAAGTTACGCGAGCGTAGGTTCGCGACCCGTCGTCGCTCCGCGGTGTGAAGATCCTGGGCAGGGCCGTGCGCGGCCGTGGCCACCCTGCCGTCCGCACTCTCCGGAGCGGTAGCGTGTGCGGGTTCGGCCCGCGCGTCCCCGACCAGGGACCAGCCCGCCGGGCGACACCCGTCCTTCCACCGTCGAGGAACCGTCGTGCGCCTGCCCCGCCCTGTCTACGGACTCTACGAGCGTCGTCTCGCCGCGACCCTCTCGCGCGAGAGCGTGCCGCGCCACGTGGGCGTCATCCTCGACGGCAACCGCCGGTGGGCGCGCTCGTTCGGCGAGTCGACGGCGACCGGCCACCGCCGGGGTGCCGACAAGATCACGGAGTTCCTCGGCTGGAGCGAGGACCAGGGCGTCGAGGTCGTCACGCTGTGGATGCTCTCGACCGACAACCTCTCGCGCTCGCAGGAGGAGCTCTCCGCGCTGCTCGACATCATCGAGGACGCGGTGCGCGACCTCGCCGACTCGGGCCGCTGGCGCCTGCGGGTGATGGGCCGCCTCGACCTGCTCCCCGAGCGCCTCGCGGGCGCCCTGCGTGAGGCGCAGCAGCGCACGGCCTCGGTGGACGGGCTCCAGGTGAACGTGGCGATCGGCTACGGCGGGCGGCACGAGATCGCCGACGCGGTGCGCTCGTACCTGCGCGAGCAGGCGGCCGCCGGCGCGCGGCTGCAGGACCTCGCGGAGAACCTCGACGTCGAGCACATCGAGGAGCACCTGTACACCAAGGGGCAGCCGGACCCGGAGCTCGTCATCCGCACGTCGGGCGAGCAGCGCCTCGGCGGCTTCCTGCTGTGGCAGAGCGCGCACTCGGAGTTCTACTTCTGCGAGGCCTACTGGCCGGACTTCCGGCGCGTGGACTACCTCCGCGCGCTGCGCGCCTACTCCCAGCGCGAGCGTCGCCTCGGCCGCTGAGCGCGCCCGCGACCGGTAGGGTCGATGCGAACGCATCGATCGAGCGGTCCGGGGGTGTCATGGCCGAGCAGGGCCGGCGCGAGGACGAGCCCGTGACGGCTCCCGGCCACGGGAGCCCGCGGCTCGCGGTGGAGACCTGGGAGTCGTTGTTCCGGGCGCAGGTCACCGTCATGCGCCGGCTGCAGGCCGACCCGGTCTGGGACGGCCTCACCCTGCGCGAGTACGACGTGCTCTTCTCGCTCACCAAGGGCCCGGACGAGGGGATGCGCCTGCGCGACCTCAACGTCTACATCCTGCTCAGCCAGCCGTCGCTGAGCCGCATGGTGGACCGGCTCGCGACGCGCGGCCTCGTCGAGCGCACGCCCGCGCCCGACGACGCGCGCGGCACGCTCGTCCGGCTCACCCGGACGGGCCGGGACCTGCAGCGGGCGACCGGCCGCGCGCACGCCCGGGCCATCGCGACCTACGTGGGCGGCGCGCTCGACGACGACGAGCTCGCGACGCTCGGCGACCTGCTCGAGCGGCTACGCGCGGCCCAGCAGGCGATCCCCGACGTGGCCCGTGAGGCGCTCCCCGCGCCGCGGGCGGACGAGCGGCGCCCCTGAGCGCTGTGGCGGGGAACACGTCCGGTCCGTCCGTTCCCGGGCGGACCGGGACGGGTCCCGCTGCCTAGGATGCGAAGCGTGTCCTCAACGCCGAGCACCACCCAGACCGGTTCCCCGCAGCGCCCCGACGGCCCGCTGCGCGTCGTCGTCGCGCCCGACTCGTTCAAGGGCAGCCTGAGCGCCGCGGACGTCGCGCACGCCGTCGCCGCCGGGGTGCGCAGCGTCGTCCCCGACGCCGAGGTCGTCGAGCTCCCCATGGCCGACGGCGGCGAGGGCACCCTCGACGCGCTCCTCGCCGTGTGGGGCGTGCCGGCCCGCGAGGTCGCGACCGTCGACGCGATCGGACGCCCCCGCACCGCGCGGTACGGGGTCTCGGCCGACGGGCGCCTGGGCGTCGTGGAGCTCGCGGAGGCGAGCGGCCTGCCGCAGGTGAGCGACGTCGCGCTGCAGCCCCTGCACGCGCACACCCTCGGCACGGGGGCGGCTGCGGCCGCGGTGCTCGACGCCGGGGTGGACGAGGTGATCGTGTGCCTCGGCGGGTCGGCGTCGACCGACGGCGGCGCGGGCATCCTCACCGGTCTCGGCGCGCGGCTCCTGGACGACGGCGGCACGCAGGTGCCCGACGGCGGCGAGGGGCTCGCGCGGGTCGCTCGCCTCGACCTGTCCGGGCTGCACCCCCGCGCCCGCGACGTGCGCTGGCGCCTCGCGGTCGACGTGACCAACCCGCTGCACGGCGAGCGGGGCGCGGCGCACGTGTTCGGCCCGCAGAAGGGCGCCCAGGAGGCGGACGTCGCGTTCCTCGACGACGCGCTGCGCCGCTGGGCGGGCGTGCTCGTCGAGGAGGCGGGGTTCGACGTGTCCGAGCTCGCGGGCGCGGGCGCGGCGGGCGGCGTGCCCGCGGCGATGGTCGGCGTCCTCGGCGCGGAGCTCGAGCCCGGCGCGCGCCTCGTCGCCGAGGCCGTCGGGCTGCCGGACGCGGTCGGCCGCGCGGACCTGGTCTTCACGGGCGAGGGGTCGTTCGACTCGCAGTCGGTCAACGGCAAGGTCGCCGACGCGATGGGCGCGCTCGCCGCCGAGGCAGCGCACCGCCCGCCCGTCGTCGTGCTCGCGGGGCGCGTGCTGCTGCCGGCGCACCAGGCGCGCGACGCCGGCATCGCCGCGGCGTTCAGCATCGCCCCCGGCCCCATCGAGCTCGACGAGCTGCTCGACCGGACGCCCTCCCGGCTGACCGACCTCGCCGCCACCGTCACGAGCCTCCACGTCGCCTCGCGGCGCTGACCGCCGCCCCGAGGGCGGGGGCCGAGCCCCGATGCCCCGGCCCGCGGTGTCACCGCCGGGGCCACGTCCAGGGCGGCTGGTCGAGCAGACCCTCACGCCCGGCGACCGTCGTCTCGCCGAACGGCGACCGGACGAGCTCGACCTCGAGGAGGTCGTCGGGACCCGGCAGGTCGGCCGTGCCCGACGTCGTCGCGTCCCGCAGCGCTGCGACGAGCGGCGCCGCGTGGGTCACCACGACGACCTGCGTCTCCCGGGCCGCGGCGTGCACGAGCGCGCCGAGCGCGGGCAGCAGGTCGGGGTGCAGGCTCGTCTCGGGCTCGTTGAGCACGAGGAGCTCGGGCGGGCGCGGCGAGAGCAGCGCCGCGACGAGGAACAGGTAGCGCAGCGTGCCGTCGCTCAGCTCCGCGGCGGTGAGGGGCCGCAGCAGCCCGTCCTGGTGGAGGGCGATCTCGAACCGCCCGTCGTCGGCGTGCACCGCGAGCCTGCTCCCGGGGAACGCGCGCGAGACAGCGGCGTCGAGCTCGTCGCCGCGGCCGAGGTCGCGCACCGTCTCGAGCGCCGCGGCGAGGTCCGCGCCGTCGTGCGCGAGGACCGGCGTGCGCGTGCCGACCTGCGGTGCGCGCGCCGGGGCGCCGGCGTCGGTGCGGAGCTGGTCGTAGAACCGCCACGAGCGCAGGGTCTCCCGCACCGCGACGACCTCGGGCGCACCCACGGGGTCGACGAGCTCGGTGAGCGCGCTGTCGAACGACCGGAGGCGCGGGGGGGAGGAGACCCAGCGCCCGGCGTCGTCGCGGACGCGGACCGCCGGTCCGCGACGCTCGACCTGGAGCGCCGCGGGGCGCGGCGAGGGACCGGACCAGATCGTCTCGACCTTGATCTCGGGGTCGAGGCCGAACGCCGAGCCGGGGTGCTGCGGCAGCCCGAGGTCGACGGCGTAGCCGAGGTCGCCCGGGGCCGCGCCCGCGAACCCCAGCCGCAGCGCGACGGGCGCGGTCCGCCGCGTTCCCTGCACCGGGACGCCGTCGCGGACCGCGCGGGCACCGCCCTGCTCCGGCCCGGCCCACAGCGTCGAGCGCAGCCCGCCCTCGCGTGCGACCGCCCCCACCGCGCCCCCGAGCGCACACTCGGCGAGCAGCCGCAGCGCGCGGTACAGGCTCGACTTGCCGGTCCCGTTGGCACCGGTCACGACCGTGAGCCGGTCGAGCGGCAGCACGAGGCTGCGCAGCGAGCGGTACCCCTCCACGGCGATCGTCGCGAGCATCCGTCACCTCCCGCCGCGCACGCTACGCGTCGCCTCCCACGCGGGCGCGCCGGTGCCGCGGACGTCCGCACCCGAGGTTGCGGACACCCGCATCCAGGAATGCGGGAAAGCGCGTCCAGAAATACCGGGAGCCACGTCCGGAAATGCCGAGACCAGCGTCACCGCGACGCACCTGGACGCATTCGTCCGGCGCTTTCTAGGCTGCTTTCTCGTGGGAATTCTCGAGCTCGTGGTGATCGCCGTCGCGCTCGCGGCGGACGCGTTCGCCGTGGCGCTCGCGCAGGGCACCCGGATGCGGCGCCCGACCTGGCGCGAGACCGCGCGCGTCGCGGTCCTCTTCGGCCTCTTCCAGGCCCTCATGCCGCTCGCCGGCTGGGCGCTGTCCACGTGGTTCGCCGACGCGGTGTCCGGCGTCGCGCCGTGGATCGCCTTCGGGATGCTCGCGTTCGTCGGCGCGCACATGGTCAAGGAGGGCCTCCAGGACGAGGCCGAGCACGCCGTCGAGCACGTGGAGGGGCCGGCGGACGGGCGGGCCACCGGCATGGGAGCCGGTACGCCCGGCGAGCCGGCCGCCGTCGCGACGCTCGCGCCGCCCGTCACCCGGCGCCCCCGCGTGGCCTACCGGGTGCTGCTCCCGCTGGCGGTCGCGACGTCGATCGACGCCGCCGCGTCGGGCGTCACGTTCGCGGTGCTCGGCGTGCCGATCCTGCCCGCGGTCGTCCTCGTGGGCGTCGTGACGCTCGTGCTGTCCGGCCTCGGGGTGCGCCTCGGCGCCCGCGCGGGCGAGCGCCTGGGCCGCTGGGCGACCGTCGCGGGCGGCGCCGTGCTGGTCCTGCTGGGCGTGCGCATCCTGCTCTGACCCACCGACCGCGCTGTGGGCGTGAAATGGGCCCGGTTCTCGACCGAGAACCGGGCCCATTTCACGCCCACAGCGGGGCGGTGGGGATCAGTCCGTGATGGCGAAGGCGTCGATCTCGACGAGCATCTCCTCGCGGGGCAGGCCGGTGAACACCGTCGTGCGGCTGGGGAGCACGCCCTTCGTGGTGTGCTGGGCGACGAACGCGCCGTAGGCGTCGTTCATGATCGGGAAGTCCTCGCGCTTCGTGAGGTAGACGCGCAGCATGACGACGTCGTCGAAGGTCGCGCCGGACGCCTCGACGATCGCGCGCACGTTCTCGAGCGTGCGCGTGGTCTGCGCGGCGACGTCGCCGGGGTAGAGGTACTCGTTCGTCGCGGGGTCGACGGGGCCCTGGCCGGAGACCTGGACGAACGGGCCCTTGCGCACGCCCTGGTGGAACGTGTGCGCGGGCGCCGGGGCGTCGGGCGTCGAGATCGCGGTCTTCTCGCTGGTCATGGTGTCCTCTCGGTCGTTCGGGGTCGCGGGGTGAACGTGGCGGTGGCGGTGGCGGTGGCGGTGGTCAGAGGTCGACGGTCGCGAGGTCGACGACCTCGTCGCCGCGCACGACGGCGGCCACGCGCCAGCGGTCGAACGTCGTGCACGGGTGGGAGATGCCGAACCCGACGACGTCGCCCGGGCGGACCTGGGCGGTCGCCGGGCCGGTGACCTGGCTGGCACCTGCCTCGCCCGCGTCGAGCGCGAGGTAGAGGTGCTGGTCGTTGAGCGCGGTGACGCGCGTCCCGGCGAGCTCGCGCGCGGGCAGCCAGCCGTCGTCGGACTGCGAGCGCAGCCACAGCGCGACGGGCAGGTCGATGTCGAACGACACGTCGCGGCGCCCGATGCCGCAGATCGCGAGGCCCGGCTCCGGGACCGAGAGCACCTGGCCCCAGACGGTCGCGGCCCCGCGCAGCGGCTCGGCGCCGGGGATGCGGCTCCACGGGTCGGTGCGCGAGTAGAAGCCGTGGTCGTGCGTGACGTACGCGCCCGAGCGCACGACGACGCGGACCTCGACCTCGCTGCCGTCGGCGCCCGCGGCCGGCCCGGGCAGCTCGGCGAGCACGACGTCGAGGAACGAGCTGCCGCCCGCGGACAGCACGAGCGGCTCGTCGGCGCCGGCGAGGCCCTCGCGGACGAACGTGGCACCGAGGTCGCGCAGGCCGTCGCACCACGCGGCGACGGCGGCGAGCTCGTCCGCGCTCGTGCCGCCCGCGACCGAGCCCTCGTACCCGGTGACGCCCAGCAGCCTCAGGTCCGACGCCCGCACCGCGCGCGCGAGGTCGAGCGCGGCCGCGGTGCTGCGCACGCCCGTGCGCCCGCCCGGGACGCCGAGCTCGACGAGCACGCCGACGCGCGCCCGCACGGCGGCGGGCGCGCCCGCGAGGCCGCGCGCGAGCAGGTCGACGCCGTGCGGCGAGTCCACGCACAGCCACACCTCGTCGGGGGCGCCGTCGACGACGCCGGTCAGGTCGGCGCGCAGCCAGGCGATCTCGCGCGGGTCGAGCAGCTCGTTCGCGAGCAGCACGCGCGGCACGCCCCAGTCGCGCACGGTGCGCAGCTGCGACGGCGTCGCGACCGTCGCCCCCCACGCGCCCGCCGCGGCCTGCCGCGCGTAGAGCGCGCGCGACATCGTCGTCTTCACGTGCGGCGCGTGCTCGACGCCGCGCTCCGCGCACACGCGCGCGACGACCCCGACGTTGTGGTCGAGCGTCGCGTCGTCGAGCGTGAGCAGCGGCCAGGAGAAGGCGTCGTCCGTGACGCGCGGGCGCCCCGCGAGCACGTCCGCGACGGTCGCCGGGGCGGCGAGCCGCAGGCCCTTGGTCCGGGGCCCGACGCCGTCGCGCGCCCAGGGGCGATCGGGGTCCGTCGTGCCGTGCGTGGTGCCGGTCATGGGGTCCTCCTCGGGAGTAGGGCTCTCGTGCTGGACGGGGCGGGCGCGCCGCTCACGCCGACCGCACGCCGGTGCCCGGGCGCAGCGGCCGGCCCGGCAGGGCGTCGGTGAGCCGGCCGTCGCGCAGGACGGGCACGCCCGCCACGAGCACGTCGTCCACGCCCGACGCCGGGCGGCGCGGGTCCTCGTACGTCGCCTCGTCGCGCACCCGGTCGGGGTCGACGAGCGCGAGGTCCGCGACCGCGCCGGGCTCCACCGCGCCGCGCCCGGCGAGCGCGAACCGCTCGGCGGGCCGCGTGGACAGGTGCGTGACGGCGTCGTGCCACGTCCAGTCCCCGAGGGTACGCACGTGCTCGGCGAGGAAGCGCGCGAAGGCGCCCCACCCGCGCGGGTGGGGCCGGCCCCCACCTCCGACGGGGACGTAGATCGCGTCGGACCCGCCGACGTGCGCCCGGTGGCGCAGCAGGGCCCGCACGGACTCGGGCGAGTTGGTCGGGGGCTGGGCGAACACGCACGAGGCGCGCAGGCGCGTCGCGACGAGCAGGTGCACCGCGGCGTCGGCGGGCGACAGGCCCAGGCGCGCGGCGACGTCGGGCAGGGTCATGCCCTCGGTCCAGGTCAGGTCCTCGGCGGGCTCGCCGGCCGGAGCTCCCGCCGACGGCCCGGTCGGGACCGCGGCCATCGTCACGCGGGGCCACAGGTCGGTCAGGGCGGGGAAGTGCTCGCGGTGCAGGCGGTCCAGGACGGCCGGGGCCGCCAGGGCGGCCACGGTCGCGTCGACGTCCGCGACGGGCAACCACGTCGGCAGCGACACCATGGACAGGATCGAGCAGCCGCGCAGGTAGGGGTAGGAGTCGAACGTGACGTCCAGGCCCTGGGCGTGGGCGTCGTCGACGTACCCCAGCAGCTCGGCGGCGGGCCCGTGGTAGTGCGAGACGTGGGTCGCGACGCCGGAGGTGCGCGCGATGCGCACGAGCTCGGCGAACGCCGGGCCGGCCTTGTCCTCGTAGCCGCGCATGTGCGACACGTGCGGGAGCCCGCGCGCCGCGAGCACGCTCGTGAGGGCGACGAGCTCGGCCTCGTCGGCGTACGCCGCCGGGACGTACTCCAGGCCGGTCGACATCCCGAGGGCGCCGTCGTCGAGCGCCGCGGTGAGCAGGGCGCGCATGCGGTCGGTCTCGGCGGGCGTCGCGGCGCGGGCGGCGGCGCCCAGCACCGCGTACCGGAGGGTGCCGTGCGGGGCGAGGTAGCCGACGTTCACGCGCGTCGTGCGGTCGTACGTCGCGAGGAGGTCGGCGACCGACCCGCCACGGAACGTGGGGTGGGTGCCGTTGATCGCGGCGAAGTACCCACTCGCCCAGGTCGCGGCGTCGTGCAGGCCCGACGCCGTCTCGTCGCCCGGCGCGCGCTGCTCGCCCGGGGCGGGCGACGGCGCGTAGGACACCCCGTCCTGCCCGACGACGACGCTCGTCACGCCCTGGCGCAGCATCGCGAGCTGCACGTCCTCGTCGAGCACCGCGGCCTCGCCGTGCACGTGCGCGTCCACGAACCCGGGCAGCAGCAGACGCCCGTCCGCCTCGACGACCGCGACGTCGTCGGGCAGCGCCCCGGCCCCTGCCGCGGGGTCGACGCTCGCGACCCGGCCCTCGCGGACCGTCACGTCCACGGGCGAGGAGGCACCGCCGTCGGGCCCGACCAGCCGAGCACCGCGGACCACGAGCGCGCTCACGCGGGGCCGCCCTCGTCCTCGTCGCGGCCCTCGACCCAGCCGCCGACGCCGCGCAGGCCGCCCGCGGCGAGCTCGGCCGCGCGGTCGCGCGGCCAGCCCGCGATGCCGGGCCGCGTCTGCCAGGGGTGCGGGCCCTCGAGCGGGCGGTACTCCACGCCCGCCGCGTCCAGGCGCGGGAGGTGGTGCGCCACGAGGCGCTCGCGGAACGCGACCGACGCCGGCGAGCCCGGGGTCCGGTCCTCCTCCGGCGACCACATGACCTCGGCGAACGCCGCGAGGCGCGGGAACGCGGCGTAGTCGACGCGGCGGGCGGAGTCGAGGTGCTCGGACCAGAGCTCGGCCTGGCCGCCGAGCAGGACGCCCGGCCGGTCGCCGCTCGTGCCCGGCTCCGAGTCCGCCTGAGGGCCCGCGAGCCCCGCCGGCAGGGGCTCGAACGCGTAGACGTCGTCGAGCGTGGTGAGGAACCCGACGGGCACCGGCTCGTCGGGGGTGTCGCCGCCGCGATGGTCGAGGTAGACGACCTGCTCCGGGGCCATGACGACGTCGTGCCCGGCGGCGAGCGCGTCCGCCCCCACGGCCCAGCCGCGCCACGACGTCACGACGACGTCGCGGGGGAGCGCGGGGCCGAACGCCTCGTCCCACACGACCGCGCGGCGCCCGCGGGACGCGACGTGCTCCGCGAGCCGGGCGAGGAACCACCCGTGCAGCCCGCCGACGTCGTCGAGCCCGAGCGCCTCCGCGCGCGCCACGATCTCCGGGTTCTCGCGCCACAGCGTCGTCGGGACCTCGTCGCCGCCGAGCGCCACGAACGGTGCGTCGAACACGTCCAGCACCTCGTCGAGCACGTGCCGGAAGAACGTCAGCGACTCCTCGGACGGGTCGAGCACCTCGGTGCTCACGCCCCACGTCGTACGGACCTCGTGCGGCTGCTTGCGCGTGCCGAGCTCGGGGTAGGCGGCCACGGCGGCCTCCACGTGACCCGGCGCGTCGATCTCCGGCACGACCGTGACACCGCGCTCGCGCGCGTACGCGACGATCTCGCGCAGGTCGTCCTGCGTGTAGAAGCCGCCGTGCGGGCGACCGTCGAACACACCGGCGCGCCACGTGCCGACGCCCGACTCGCGCCGCCACGCCCCGACCTGCGTGAGCCGCGGGTAGCGCGCGACCTCCATGCGCCAGCCCTGGTCGTCGGTGAGGTGGAGCTGCAGCACGTTGAGCCGGTGCGCCGCGGCGAGGTCGACGAACCGCAGCACGTCGGCCTTCGGGAGGAAGTGGCGTGCGACGTCGAGCAGCACGCCGCGCCACGCGAACCGGGGGTGGTCGGTGATCGTGACGTGGGGGAGCGCGAGCCGCCCGTGGTGGTCGTCCGCTGCCACGCTCGTGGCGGCCGGGACCGGTGCCCGGCGGAACGCGGCGGGCCCGGCGAGCTGGCGGAGCGTCTGCGCGGCGGCGTGCGCGCCGTCGAGGTCGGCGGCGTCGACGCGGACACCCGTGGCATCGACGGTGAGGCGGTAGCCCGACGGCGGGAGGCCGCGGCCGAGCGCGAACGTCACCGTGGCCGGGCCGACGTCGGACCCCCGCGTGAGCGCCTCCGGAGCGGCGTCACCGGTGCGAGGCGCCGGGGTGTCCGCGGCGGGGTCGACGGGCACGAGGTCGATGGCGAAGGCGTCCTCCGTCGCGCGGCGCCACCAGCGCGCGGCGGGGCGCAGCGCCGGGTCCGCGACGACCCGCGTCCCGTCGGCGACGACGGTCGTTCCGTCCCCGGGCGTCAGCGCCACCGGAGCGGGGAGGATCCCGGAGGGGTCGGTCGTGGACTCGGAGCGTGACGTGGGCACCTTTTGGAAGGACACCGAACGAGCCTAGCCGCAACCGCCGTCGACTCCCCACTCGCTCCGGGCGAGGGCGGCCTGACCCGGTCCCACCCGCGCCCCGCCCGGTGCCGAGAACGACACCACCCCGCGCCGAGAACGACCTGAGGGCCGGTATGAACGTCAGAACGACCCTCATGTCGTGTTCGGCGGGGAAGGGGAGAGGGGATGGTGACGCAAGCGTGCGTTCGTCGCGCCCTGAATTACGCAAGCGGCTTGCAGCGGCGCGTATAGTCGACGGCATGTCGAGACGTCTGGCGGAGGTCGCCACCAAGGTCGGTGTCAGCGAGGCCACGGTGAGCCGCGTGCTCAACGGGAAGCCCGGCGTGTCGCAGGCGACGCGCGACGCGGTGCTCACCGCGCTCGACGTGCTCGGCTACGAGCGGCCGACCAAGCTGCGGGGCGAGCGCGGGCGCCTCGTCGGGCTCGTGCTCCCCGAGCTCGTCAACCCGATCTTCCCGGCGTTCGCCGAGGTCATCGGCGGCGCGCTCGCGCAGCAGGGCTTCACGCCGGTGCTCTGCACGCGGACCGCGGGCGGCGTCACGGAGGCCGAGTACATCGACCTGCTCCTGGGCCAGCACGTCTCGGGCGTGATCTTCGCGGGCGGCTTCTACGCCGAGCGCCTGGCCGACCACGCGCACTTCCGCCGGCTCGAGAAGCTCGGGCTGCCGGTCGTGCTCATGAACGCCTCGATCGAGGACCTCGACTTCCCGCGCGTCTCGTGCGACGACCTCGTCGCGATGAACCAGGCGCTCGGCCACGTGCTCTCCCTCGGTCACGAGAAGGTCGGCCTGCTGCTCGGCCCGGCGGACCACGTGCCGTCCGAGCGCAAGCTCGCCGCGGCGCAGGCGTTCGCCGAGCGGCAGGGGCACGTGCTCGACCCGACCCTCGTCGTGCACAGCCAGTACTCGCTCGAGAGCGGCCAGGCCGCGGCGAACCGCCTGCTCGAGGCCGGCGCGACGGCGATCGTGTGCGCGAGCGACCCGCTCGCCCTCGGCGCCGTGCGTGCGGTCCGGCGTGCGGGCCTCGACGTCCCGACGGACGTGTCGGTCGTGGGCTACGACGACTCCAACCTCATGAACTCCACGGACCCGGCGCTGACGACGGTCCGCCAGCCCATCGAGCCGATGGGCCGGGCCGCCGTCGACCTGCTCGCGAGCATGATCGCGGGCGCCGACGTCTCGCGCGACGAGCTGCTGTTCGAGCCGGAGCTCGTCGTGCGCGGCTCGACCGCCGCCGCGCACGCCGCCGGCCGCGAGGTCACCGCCTCCTAGCCTGCGCACCACTCCTCCAGGGCCCCGGCCCGGCCGCTCGCGCGCCGGACCGGGGCCCTCGTCGTCGTGCCCTCGCGTCGACGCCGAACCCGGGATCTCTCCTGACCCGTGCTCCTGCGTGGGGAGAGAGCCCGGGTTCGACGCCGTCGGGACGAGTCGCCGGCGCCGGCAGTCTGTCTCGACGAGGCCTCCGCAACTGGGCGTAGGTCTCTCGACGTCGAGAGATAGCGTTTCGATAACGACACTGTCGGGTTCTTGCGCGCTTCCTGTCGTCTAGTTACAGTCGTCCACGACGGCGCGGTCGGCACCCGGTGCACGACGGCCGTCCCGGGAGCTCCCGGTCGGAACGGACGCAGTGCGCAGCAGCAGGCGAGGCACGGCCCCGGCACGTGCAGCCCACGAACTCACGGAAGAGGACGCGGTGAGCAACGATCACCCCCGAGTCGCCGACGGCGAACCCACCCCCGACGCGACCCTCGCGCAGGCGGTGCGGGAGCCGGCGGCGTCGTCGCCCGACTGGTGGCGCAGCGCCGTGATCTACCAGGTGTACGTGCGCAGCTTCGCGGACGGGAACGGCGACGGCACGGGCGACCTCGCGGGCGTCCGCCAGCGCCTCACCTACCTGCGCGACCTCGGCGTCGACGCGATCTGGTTCACCCCTTGGTACGTGTCCCCGCTCGCGGACGGCGGCTACGACGTCGCGGACTACCGCGCGATCGACCCCCAGTTCGGCACGCTGGCCGAGGCGGAGCGGCTCATCACGGAGGCGCGCGAGCTCGGGATCCGCACGATCATCGACGTCGTCCCCAACCACGTCTCGTCCGAGCACGAGTGGTTCAAGGCCGCCCTCGCGGCCGGCCCCGGGTCGCCCGAGCGCGAGCGCTTCTGGTTCCACCCGGGCAAGGGCGAGGACGGGTCCGAGATCCCGACGCGCTGGGTCTCGGAGTTCCAGGGCAGCACGTGGACGCGCACGACGAACCCCGACGGCACGCCCGGCGAGTGGTACCTGCACGTGTTTGCGCCCGAGCAGCCGGACCTCAACTGGAACCACCCGGACGTGCGCCGCGAGCACGAGGACATCCTGCGGTTCTGGTTCGACCGTGGTGCCGCGGGCATCCGCATCGACTCGGCGGCCCAGCTCGTCAAGGACCCGGCGCTGCCCGAGGTCCCGGCCCACCCCGGCCCGGGCGAGCACCCGCACGTCGACCGCGACGAGCTGCACGACATCTACCGCGGCTGGCGTGCCGTCGCCGATTCCTACGAGGAGCCGCGCGTGCTCGTGGGCGAGGTGTGGCTCGCGGACCGCGCGCGGTTCGCCCAGTACCTGCGCTCCGACGAGATGCACACCGCGTTCAACTTCGACTTCATGGCCCGCCCGTGGGACGCGAAGGCGCTGCGCGAGTCGGTCCAGACGACGCTCGACGCGCACGCTCCCGTCGCCGCGCCCGCGACGTGGGTGCTGTCGAACCACGACGTGACGCGCCCGGTCACGCGCTACGGCCGCGAGGACAGCTCGTTCGCGTTCGCGACCAAGCGCTTCGGCACGCCGACGGACCTGGAGACCGGGCGCCGTCGGGCCCGAGCCGCGGCGCTGCTCTCCGCGGCGCTGCCGGGGTCGCTCTACCTCTACCAGGGCGACGAGCTCGGCCTGCCCGAGGTCGAGGACCTGCCGCTCGACGCGATCCAGGACCCCATGCACTTCCGCTCCGACGGCGTCGACCCCGGTCGTGACGGCTGCCGCGTCCCCCTCCCGTGGACGCGCGGCGGCACGAGCAACGGGTTCGGGCCCGACGGTGGTGCGCGGCCCTGGCTGCCCCAGCCCGCGGACTGGGGAGAGGTGTCCGTCGAGGCGCAGGCCGACGACGAGACGTCGATGCTCGCGCTCTACCGCCGCGTCCTCGCGACGCGACGGGCCGAGCCCGCGCTGCACGGCGAGGCGTTCCGCTGGCTCGACTCCCTCGGCGGGGTCGCGCTCGGCGACGACGTGCTCGCCTTCGTCCGCGAGGACACCCGCGGCGACGACCGTGACGGCGCGGTCACGTGCGTCGTCAACCTCGGGGCCGAGGACGTGCCGCTGCCCGCGGGCGTCGAGGTCCTCCTCCACAGCGGCACCCCCCACGGGCCGGACGCGTCGGAGCCGCCGACGCGCCTCGCCCCCGACACCGCGGTCTGGCTGCGCGCATGACTCCGCGCACGGGCCAGCACGAGGCCTGACCGCCACCAGTCCCCGGGCCGCGAGCCGGTCGGCCCGGAACCCAGCACCCACCCAGCACACCCACCCAGCACCACCGGAACACAGGAGTGACGATGAAGTCCACACGTCAGGCGATCGCCTTCACCCTCGCGGGGGCGCTCGCGATCAGCACGCTCGCCGCGTGCTCGAGCGGCGGCTCGGGCAGCGACGACGAGACCAGCGGCTCGGACGGCGACGGGAAGGTCACCCTCAAGGTGGTCTCCCTCCTCCCGGGCTCCGAGCAGGAGGCGATCGACGCCTTCAACGCGCAGGTCGAGGAGTTCGAGGCCGCGAACCCGGACATCGACATCGTGCCGGAGGAGTACGAGTGGAAGGCGACGACGTTCGCCCCCCAGCTCGCCGGCGGCACGCTGCCCGACGTCTTCGAGATCCCGTTCACCGACGCGAAGACGCTCGTCGAGAACGGCCAGCTCGCGGACCTCGACGAGCAGTTCCGCACCCTGCCCTACGCCGACAGCTTCAACCCGGCGATCATCGAGGCCGGGACGGGCGCCGACGGCCACGTCTATGCGATCCCCGCGAAGAACGTGTACGGCGTGGGCCTGCACTACAACCGCGCGCTCTTCGAGTCGGCCGGGCTCGACCCCGACCAGCCGCCGACCACGTGGGACGAGGTCCGCGAGGACGCGAAGAAGATCGCGGACGCCAACCCCGGCGTGGCGGGCTACATGCAGATGTCGCAGAACAACACCGGCGGCTGGCAGCTCACGGTCAACACGTTCGCCCGTGGCGGTCGCACGCAGGAGGTCGCGGACGACGGCACGGCGACGTCGACGCTCACCAACGACGGCACCAAGGAAGCGCTCGAGTGGCTCAAGGCCATGCGCTGGGAGGACAACTCCCTCGGGAGCAACTTCCTCCTCGACTGGGGCACCATGAACCAGGCGTTCGCCGCCGGCCAGGTCGCGATGTACACGTCGGGCTCGGACGTCTTCACGTCGCTCGTGCAGACGAACGACCTCGACCAGTCCACCTACGGCCTCGCCGCGCTGCCGCTCGAGGGCGACGACGCCGGAGTCCTCACGGGCGGCACGCTCGCCGCGATGCCCGCCAACGTGGACGAGTCGAAGAAGGAGGCCGCGATCAAGTGGATCGACTTCTTCTACCTCGCCAAGCTCGTCGACGAGAAGCGCGCGGTCGCGGACGCCGAGACGCTCGTCGCGAACGACCAGCCCGTGGGCACCCCGGTCCTGCCGATGTTCTCCCAGGAGCAGTACGAGCAGAACCAGGAGTGGATCGCGGACTTCATCAACGTGCCGCTCGACCAGATGACGAGCTACACGGACACGATGTTCGACCTGCCGCTCGTCGGTGAGCCGTCGCAGAAGACGCAGGAGATCTACGCCCTGCTCGACCCGGTCGTCCAGGCCGTCCTGACCGACGAGAACGCCGACGTGGACGCGCTGCTGGAGCAGGCGAACACCGAGGCGCAGGCCCTGCTCGACCAGGGCTGACGCCCCGAGGTCGCGCGGTCCGCACCGGGCCGCGCGACCCGCAGACCCGGGTCGGCCGGCAGCGTCCCCTGCCGGCCGACCCGTACCCCGCCGGTGCCCGACGGCGCGACGCACCTCGCGTCGTCGGGCACCTCCCACCGCACCGAAGGACGTTCGCCCGTGACCGCCACCACCGCCCCGCCGCGACGGGGACCCGCCTCCCACGCGCGGGCCGACCGCGACGGCCGACGCCGCAGCCCCGTGACGTGGTTCCGCGGCGGGGGACTGAGCAACCTCGTGTTCCTGCTCCCGCTGATCGTCATCTTCGGGGTCTTCTCGTGGTTCCCGATCGTGCGCGCGGTGATCATGAGCTTCCAGGAGACGAACCTCGTGAGCGACCCGACGTTCGTCGGGCTCGACAACTTCCGTCAGGTGCTGAACGACCCGCTCCTGTGGAAGGCCGTGAAGAACACGCTGTACTTTGCGTTCCTCGCGCTGCTGTTCGGGTACCCGATCCCGCTGGTCGCCGCGGTGCTCATGCGCGAGGTCCGCCGGGCGCGCGGGCTCTACTCCGCGCTGGCCTACCTGCCGGTCGTCGTGCCCCCGGTCGTCGCCGTGCTGCTGTGGAAGTTCTTCTACAACGGCAGCCCGACGGGCGTGTTCAACACGATCCTCGGCTGGGTCGGCCTCGGCCCGTACCCGTGGCTGCAGGACGCCTCGACGGCCATGCCGTCGCTCGTGCTCGCCGCGACCTGGGCCGGCGCGGGCGGGACGATCATCATCTACCTCGCCGCCCTGACGAGCGTGCCGCCCGAGCTCTACGACGCCTCCGAGGTGGACGGCGCGGGGCTGTGGCGCAAGATCTGGCACGTCACGCTGCCCGCACTGCGCGGCGTCCTGTTCATCACCCTGATCCTCCAGGTGATCGGCACGGCGCAGGTCTTCCTCGAGCCCTACCTGTTCACCGGCGGTGGGCCGAACAACGCGACGCTCACGATCCTGCTGCTCATCTACCGCTACGCCTTCCAGAACAGCCTCGGCGGCGACTACGGGGCCGCGACCGCGCTGTCGATCATGCTCGCGGCCGTCCTCGCCGTCTTCTCGATCCTCTACTTCCGGCTCACCCGGTCCTGGAGCACGTCATGACTCTCTCGCCCACCGACAAGCCGAGCGAGATCGGCGTCGTCTCGCAGGACTCCGCGGCGACGGCCGACAGCACGCCGGCGGGCCCGACGGACGGCACGGGTACCTCGCGCCGCGCCGCAGAGGCCAGCCGCAACCGGCGCGAGTCCGAGCGCCGCAAGGTGAGCTCGCGGCGTCGCAAGGCGCTCGACGGCGTCGAGGACCGCGGCGCGCTGTCCGAGGCGGACTGGCGCCGCCCGTCGATCCGGTGGGGGATGGGGAGCACGCACGTGCTGCTGCTCGTCATCCTCGTCGTCGCGGGCCTCGGCCCGATGCTGCTGCTCGCCAAGTACGCCGTCACCCCGACGCAGGACATCCTGCGCACGCCGATGGCGATCTTCCCGAACGGCATCGCGTGGGACAACCTCGACAAGGCGTGGAACGACGTCCAGGTCAGCCGGTACTTCCTCAACACGATCTGGCTCGCGGTCGGGTCGTGGGCGTCGCAGATCCTCGTGGCGACGACGGGCGGGTACGCGCTGTCGGTCCTGCGGCCGAGGTACGGGAAGGTGGTGCAGGCGCTCGTCCTGTCGACCATGTTCGTCCCGGCGATCGTGCTGCTCGTTCCGCTGTACCTGACGATCCTCGACCCGCCGCTGCTCGGCCGGTCGCTCATCAACAGCTTCTGGGCCGTGTGGCTGCCGGCCGGCGCGAGCGCGTTCAACGTGCTGCTGGTCCAGCGGTTCTTCGACAGCCTCCCGCGCGAGGTGTTCGAGGCCGCACGCATGGACGGCGCCGGGCCGTACCGGCTGTTCTGGTCGATCGTGCTGCCGATGTCCAAGCCGATCATCGGCGTGGTCTCGGTCTTCGCGGTCATCGCGGCGTGGAAGGACTTCCTCTGGCCGCTGCTGGTCCTCAAGGACCCGGCGATCCAGCCGCTGTCCGTGCGCCTGCCGTCCATCGAGGCGTCGACCGACCTCGGCGTGTTCCTCGCGGCGCTCGCGATCTCGACGCTCATCCCGGTCGGCCTGTTCCTCGTCTTCCAGCGCATGTTCCTCCAGGGCGCGGGCCTGGGCGGAGCGGTCAAGGGCTGACCTCCGGTCCGCCGCCGAACACGACGTTGGTGTCGCTATGGAGGGGCGGTTTCTAGGGGTCCTCGCAACACCTGATGGCTAGATGGTGGTCAGTAGATCACGCAGACGCTCGGCTGGGGTGTCCCAGTCGAGTGTCTTGCGTGGTCGGGCGTTGAGTTCTTGGGCGACGTGCTCGAGGTCCTCGGGGCCGTAGGCCGACAGGTCGGTGCCCTTGGGGAAGTACTGGCGTAGTAGTCCGTTGGTGTTCTCGTTCGATCCGCGCTGCCAGGGTGAGTGCGGGTCGCAGAAGTAGACCGGTACCCCGGTCGCGATCGAGAACTGGTGGTGCGCGGCCATCTCGGTGCCCTGGTCCCAGGTCAGCGAGCCTCTCAGGTGCTCGGGTAGGGACCTGATCAGCGGGATCAGGACGTCGCGGACCTCTTCGGCGGTGTGTCCGCTGGGCAGGTGTCCGAGCAGGACGTAGCGGGTGGTGCGTTCGACCAGGGTCACGATCGCGGACCGTGACCCGGTGCCGACGATCAGGTCGCCCTCCCAGTGACCGGGCACGGCCCGGTCGGCGACCTCGGCGGGACGTTCGCTGATCATGATCATCGGATCGACGAACCGGCGCGTGCGCACGGCGGGGCTCTTGTGTGGCTTGCGGCGGGTCCGGCCGGTACGCAGCGCGGTAGCGACCTCACGGCGTAGACCACCGCGGGCCTGGACGTAGATGGCCTGGTAGATCGTCTCGGTACTCACGCGCATGCTCTCGTCGTGGGGGAACTCCTTGGCCAGAGACTTGCAGATCTGCTCCGGTGACCAGTGCACCGCGAGCTTCCCGGTCACGTATTCGCGCAACGGGCCGTCGGCGGCCAGTTTCGACTCCTTCGGCCGCGGGCGCGCCCTGGCCCACGCCCGGTGAGCCTGGTGGGGCCGGTAGACACCCTGGACCGAATAGGCATCGATCTCACGCTTGATCGTCGAGGCCGGCCTGCCAAGGGCACGACCGATCGCCCGCAAGGACCGGCCCTCCCGATGCAGGTCAGCGATCCGTTCCCGCTCCAGGAGCGTGAGGAACCTCGGATGCAGCTCAGCCTCGATGCTTGCGGGCGACGGCTCGGCTCCCACAGGTGCGGACTCCACCACGGACTTGTACCGGACGCGGTGGCCGTCTGGGAAGACGCGCCAGCCCTGGACCGTGCGCACGCCCAGATCCCAGTCCCGCGCCGTCTTCGCGCTCACCTCGACCTGCCGGGCCGCGACCCCACGCGGCACGCCCGCAGCCCGCAGCTGCTGAAACTCGGCCTTGCGCGGGTGAGCGTAGACACCCGGCCTGCGTCCCGGTCGGCCCGTCGCGGACAAGCCCGCCTTTCGCACCCAGCCCGCCGCCGTGTTCGGGTTCACGCCCACCTCACGCGCCGCGATCGTCGTACTGCCCACGACATCGAACACACCAAAGAACCGACTCTTCAACTCCTCGGAAACCACGATCCCCGCAACCCCCCAGAACTCCGGGTGTTGCGGGGATCGCTAGAACCCACCCGCCGATAACGACACCAACGTCGTTCTGGACTGCGAGCAGGGTCGTGTTCGACCGGGAGCAGGGCCCGAGGGGGCCGTCACCAGCGGTTGTGGACCTCCTCGGCCCAGCCGACGAGGCCGTCGAACCGCACCGGCTCCGGTGCGGCGCCGCCGTCGGTCCCCGCGGCGGGCGGCGTGAACGTGCCGGACCAGTGACCGAAGCACTGGTCGGTCGACGACGAGACGACCCCGAGGTGCGTCCGCGTGACCTTGGAGTGGAAGGGCTCGAACGTCGCGTCGAGCCCGCCGCCGGTGACGCGCCACGGCCGGTGCGGGTCGGCGAGGTCGTAGTCCCACACGAGCTCGTCGGGGAGGTGGTGGAGCCGCCCGTCGACGAGGACCGCGTTCTCGGTCGACCCCGTGCCGACGGTCCACCGTCCGCCCACCTGGATCCCGACGACCCGCCCGTGGCTCTCGCCCGAGCCCGCGCCCCAGTTCCACCGGACGTCGTACGGCCAGCGACCCCGGCCGTGGTCCAGCACCGCCCACGACGACCCGGCCGGGACGTCGACGGTCCGGCCGTCGACCCACAGCGTGCCGTGCGCCGGCCGCGCGACGTCCTTGACCGTGTACTGGAAGCGCGAGTCGCTCCACGGCACGACGACGGCGAGCCGCTCGTGCCCGGGCGGCAGCTCGGCGACGACGTCGAACGAGACGTCGCGGGTCCGCGCGCGCAGGCGCGTCCCGCCGTCGACCTCGTCGAGGTCGATCGCGAGGTTCCTCGCCCGCGCCCGGGCGGGACCGTCGCCGAGCGAGCCGGGCAGCTCGACGCCGCGCGCGGGCACGACGGTCGCGTCCGCGCCCCACGTGCGACCCGACTCCCGGTCGAGCGCCCACACCTCGTGCACGGCCGCGTAGTCGAGCGACGAGACGGTCAGCGCGAGGACGTGCGTCGGGGTGACGACGCCCCAGTACTCCCAGCGCTTGTTCCGGCCCGCGTGGCGGCGGCCGTCCCGCGCGACGCCGGACGTGTCGACGAGCGGCTGGCGCGCCCAGCCGATCGAGCGGCGGTCGAGCAGGCCGTCGGGCAGGGTGAGCGGCACGCGCTCGGTGATCTCCGGGAGCGGCACCGCTCCACCTCCACGTGGTACGGCTCGGGCGGTCCTGCGCGGCGGGCGACGGTGCCCGGTGCCCGGCCCGAGGAGCGAGCGAGGCCGATTCTAGGGGCCGCGGCGAGGGGCCCTGGCGAGGTGACACTCTGTCCCGTCAATGTCACGTCCCTCCGGTCGGCTTCTGGGCGGGCGGGGGTCGGAGCAGGTGCCATGATCGGGAGCATGCCCCCGTTCTCCCCCCAGGACGTCGCTGCCGACGCGGGCCGGGCCGCTGAGCCCGCCACTGCCCCCACGAGCGACGTCGACCCCGGTCCCACCCCCGACCTGCGCCCCTACGACGCCCTGCTGCTCTACTCGTTCGGCGGGCCCAACAAGCCCGAGGACGTCGTGCCGTTCCTGCGCAACGTCACCGCGGGCAAGGGCATCCCCGACGCGCGCCTCGAGGAGGTCGGCGAGCACTACTACGGCTTCGGCGGCAAGAGCCCCATCAACGAGCAGAACCTCGCGCTCAAGGCGGCCCTCGAGGCCGAGCTCGCGCGCCGCGGCGTCGAGCTGCCGGTCGTCTGGGGCAACCGCAACTGGGAGCCGTACACGACCGACGCGATCGACGAGCTCGAGGCGCTGGGCGCGCAGAACGCCGTCGCGCTCGTGACGTCGGCGTACTCGTCGTACTCCGGGTGCCGTCAGTACCGCGAGGACCTCGCCGTCGTGCTCGACGGCCGCGGCCAGCTCGGCCCCGACGGCTCCACGGGCGTGCAGTTCGACAAGGTGCGCTCCTACTTCAACCACCCGGGCTTCGCGCAGGCGAACGTCGACGCCGTGCTCGACGCGTACGCGGCGCTCGCGGAGAAGGGCGGCGACGGCGCGGCCGCGCGCCTCGTGTTCGTCACGCACTCCATCCCGGACACGATGGAGGCCGCGTCGCGCGTCTCGCACGCGACGTACTCGGAGCAGCACCTCGACCTCGCGCGCGTGGTCGTCGCCGAGGTGTCGGCGCGGCTCGGGCACGACGTCGCGTGGGACCTCGCGTACTGCTCGCGCTCCGGACCGCCGAGCCAGCCGTGGCTCGAGCCCGACGTCAACGACCACCTCGAGGAGATCGCGCAGGACGGCGTGCGCGACGTCGTGCTCTCGCCGATCGGCTTCGTGTCGGACCACATGGAGGTCGCCTACGACCTCGACACCGAGGCGATGGAGACCGCGACGGGGCTCGGGATGACCGCGGTCCGCGCCGGGACCGTCGGCACGCGCGAGCCGTTCGTGCGCGGCCTGGTCGACCTGCTCGTCGAGCGCGCGGCCCTCGCGCGCGGGGAGGCCGTCGAGGAGGCCACCGTCGGCGACCTCCCGGCGTTCCGGTCGGTGTGCGCGCCGGGCTGCTGCCTGCGCCGCGACGGCGAGCCGAGCGGTGTGCCCGCGCTGTGCAGCACGGACCTCCACAGCTGAGCCCCGCTGAGCCCGACGCCGAAGAACCCGCACCGACCAGGGAGGAACCCCCGATGAACGACGCCGCGCGCGTCCCTGCGGACCACGAGCAGATCAACACCACCCTCCGCTACGCGATGTGGTCCGTCTTCGCGACGGCGGCGCCGCTGCCCGCCGACGCGGACGAGCGGGCGGGCCTCGTGGCGGACGCGCTGTCCGCCGTCGGCGGTGGCGACGACCCGGCCGCGACGGACGGCGACCTCGTCGTGCGCGGCTGGTACGACGTCGCGGGCCTGCGCTCGGACGCCGACCTCATGGTGTGGTGGCACGGCCCGACGGTCGAGTCGGTGCAGCGTGCCTACCAGCACCTGCGCGCGAGCGGCCTCGGGGCGCACCTCGAGCCCGTGTGGTCGAACGTGGCGCTGCACCGCCCCGCCGAGTTCAACCGGGGCCACGTGCCGGCCTTTCTCGCGGGCGAGGCGCCGCGCGACTACCTGAGTGTCTACCCGTTCGTGCGGTCGTACGACTGGTACCTGCTGCCCGACGCGGAGCGCCGCACCATGCTGCGCGACCACGGCCTCGCGGCGAAGGACTACCCGGACGTGCGCGCCAACACCGTCGCGTCGTTCGCGCTCGGCGACTACGAGTGGATCCTCGCGTTCGAGGCCGACGAGCTGCACCGCATCGTCGACCTCATGCGCGAGCTCCGCGCCACGGAGGCCCGCCGCCACGTCCGCGAGGAGGTCCCGTTCTTCACGGGCCCCCGCACGACGCTCACGGCCTGGGCCGACCGCCAGCCCTTGGCCTGACCCCACGGCGCCGAACACGACTCTGGTGTCGTTATCCGAGGGATAACGACACCAGAGTCGTTCTCGACGGCGCGCCGGGTCGTTCTCGGCGCAGCCGAGGGGGCTGGGGCCCGACCCCTGCGGGGTCAGCCCGCGGGGACGGCGTCCGGCTCGCCCTCGCGGACGTACGGCGCGACGTGCGCGACGAGCGCCTCGTCGCTGTCCTTGGTGAGCCGCTCGCCCGACCACGTCTCGTGGAGCGTGAGGGTCGTGCCGTCGTGCAGCGTGAGGTCGACGCGCACGGGCGTGACCTTGCGGATCGCGGCCGCGGCGACCTGCTCGTACGGCACGTACCGGTACCGCGCGGCGAGGTCGGCGACGGGCGCCGAGCGCAGGAGCTCCACGAGGCGTGCCTTGCCGCCCTCCGTCTTCTTGGGGCACGGCGCCAGGATCAGCCCCACGTCCAGCACGAGGACGTCGTGGTACGCCCCGTCCACCTTGACGTTCGCGAGGCCGCCGACGACGTCGCCGCCGTGCGCGGTCGCCTGCGCGGTCTGCTGGACCGCGCCCGCGACGTCGATGCCGAGGGCGTCGAGCCGGGCGCGGGCCTCCGCGGTGGTCGCGGGGTCGGCCGCGAGGCGCGCGACCTCCGCCAGGTCGAGGACGGTGCCGTCGGGCGTCTCGAGCGTCGCCGGGCCCGTCCACGACGCGCGCCACCGGGCCGCGCCGGACCGGACGGCTGCCGCTGCGAGGGCCGAGGAGATCGCACCGGTGATCGCCTCCCGCGCCTCCTCGGCGGGGGCGCCGGGGACGAGGTCGTTCGCGACGGCGTCGAGGCGCCCTGCCGCGAGCAGGTCCAGGAGCGTGGCGAGGTCACCCTGCGGGCGCCCGGCCGCGCGACCCACCGCGCGGTAGAGGGTGTCCGCGGTGCGCTGGTCGTGGATCGGCATCGCCGCCGCGACGAGCGCGTCCCACGGGAGCTGCGCGCGCGTCCCGAACGCGACCTCCTCGACCGCGACGCGCTCGGCCCACGTCGCGAAGCCCGGGACGAGGGCGGTGGCGGGCCGCTCGTCCGTGGCGGGCGCGCCGCCGTCGGGCATGGTGTCCATCACGGCGACGCGGCGCGCGATCGACGGGTGCGTGTCCCACGCGGACTGCTCGGCGGGCGCGTCGTCGGACCGGAGCTCGGCGAGGTCGCCGGCCCGGCCGCGCAGGAGCTCGTCGAAGCCGCCGAAGACGCCCGCCGGCGTCGGGGCGAGGCCGTGCTCCCAGCCGATCCCGACGTACTGGTTCGTGTAGAAGCCCCACGCGGCGTCGATCACGGGGACCTCGCGCAGCGCCGCCTGGGCGGTCGTGCGCCCCGCGACGCGCACCGACAGCTCGTCCGCCTCGAGCTCCTGGCGCCGGCTGACCGCCGCCGAGACGAGGACGTAGAGCTTCGCGTACTGCTTGAGCAGCCAGCCGACGACGTTCCCCTGGAGCTGCCCGACCGTCGCCGTGATCGCCTCGCGGCCGCGGTACGTGAGCGGGCCGAGGCGCGTGTGCGACCGCGAGTAGTGGCCGAGCTCGTGGGCGAGGACCGACCGGAGCTGGGCGGCGGACAGCCCTTGCAGCAGCGGGACACCGAGGTACAGGCGCCGCGTCCCGCCGACGAGCCCGAGCAGGCGCGTGTCCTCGCTGACGGCGGCGTTGACGTCGGCGACGAGCCGGATCTCGTCGGGCGCGCGCGTGTCGGCGACCTGCGCGAGCTCGCGGACCGTGGCCCAGAGCTCGGGCGCGTCGTGCTCCGCGAGCAGCACCCCGCCCGGACCCTGCTTCTCCGCCCTGGCGACGCGCACGAGCGCCACGACGAGGCCCACGGCGACGACGATCGTGAAGAACCCGAGCTTCGCGGCGCCGCCGCCCGCGTGCTCCGAGAACGCCCAGACGGTCGCGGCGCCGAGCCCGACGACGGCGCCGAGCGCGAGGACGTAGAAACCGACGAGGAGGAGGACCGACAGCGCGGCGCGCAGGGTCGTGGTCATGGGCGTGCCTCTCACGATGCGCCGCACCCGCGCGGCGGTCTGGCGCCGGAGAATAGTGGCACGCATGCTCGGGGCACCAGTCCCGTCCACAGCCCCACCCCAAGATGCTCAGCATGCTGATCGATGCGACGGTGGAGCATGACCACCGCAGCCGTCCCGGCGGGCGCCGTCCCCGCGCCCGCGCCCTCCGACCGTGTCCGCCAGGTCGTCGTCCTCGTCGGCTCGCTCGTCGCCGCCGGTGCCGCGGCCTACGGCGCGGGCGCGTTCGGCGGCACGGCCGTCGAGCAGACCGCCGGGGGTGCGCTGTCCTCGACCGCGACGCCCGTGGCGCCCGACAACCCGGCGTTCCGCATCTGGTCCGTGATCTACCTCGGGCTCTTCGCGTTCGCGGTCTACCAGGTGCTGCCGCGGCACGCGACGAGCCCGCGGCTGCGCGCGACGGCGTGGTGGGTCCTCGTCTCCATGGTCCTCAACGCTGCGTGGATCGGCGTCGTGCAGGCCGGGTGGATCCCGTTCAGCGTCGTCGTCATCGCGGCGCTGCTCGCGGTCGACGCCGTGGTCGTGGTGCGGCTCGTGCGCCGGCGGCCCGAGTCGACCGCGCAGGCCGTCGTGCTCGACGGGACCATGGGCCTCTACACCGGCTGGGTCAGTGTCGCGACGCTCGCGAACGTCGCGGCGGCGCTCGCGGACGCGGGCGTCGGCGGGCTCGGCCTCGGCGCGACGGGCTGGTCGGTCGTGCTCGTCGTGCTCGCGGCGGCGCTGTCCGTCGCGTGGGCGGCGTTCGCCACCGGGCGCCGCGCGCTCGCCCTCGGCATCGGCCTCGCGATGGCGTGGGGACTCGCGTGGATCGCTGTCGGGCGGTTCCAGGGCGAGCTCGTGGACACCACCGTGGCGTGGGCGGCCGTCGGTGCGTCCGCGGTCGCGCTCGTCGCGTCGGTCGTCGCCGCGACCCGCCCGGCGCGCGCCTGACCCGCGCGCCGGGCGGTCCGTCGCGTCAGGGGTAGAGGCCGCGGATCTGGTGCGCCTCCGCCACGCGCTGGACGCCGATGACGAGCGCCGCGTCGCGCAGGCTCAGCTCCTCGCGGCGCGCGAGGGTCGCGACCTCCTCGTACGCGTGCAGCATGCGGTGCTCGAGCTTCTCGCCGATCTCCTCCGCGGTCCACCAGTACGCCTGGTTCGCCTGGACCCACTCGAAGTAGGAGACGACGACGCCGCCCGCGTTCGCGAGCACGTCCGGCACGACCGTCACGCCGTTCTTGGTGAGGACGCGGTCGCCCTCGGCGGTCGTCGGACCGTTCGCGCCCTCGACGACCCAGCGGGCGCGCACGGTGCGCGCGGTGTCGCCGTCGAGCACGCCCTCGACCGCGGCCGGGACGAGCACGTCGACGTCGAGCGCGAGCAGCGCGTCGTTGTCGACCGGGTCGGCGCGGTCGAACCCCACCACGCTGCCGGTCGCGGCGACGTGCTCGAGCAGCGAGCGGACGTCCAGCCCGTCCGGGTCGTGCACGCCCCCGTACTGGTCCGACACCGCGACGACGCGCGCCCCGCGCGCCGCGAAGATCGCGGCGGCGTGCGACCCGACCTTGCCGAAGCCCTGGATCGCGACGCTCACGTCGGACAGCGGCACGCCCGCCTCGTCGAGCGCCGCGGCGGTGACGTGCACGACGCCCGCGCTGGTCGCCGTCGTGCGGCCGAGCGACCCGCCGACGGTGATCGGCTTGCCCGTCACGACGGCCGGGATCGTGTAGCCCTGGTTCACCGAGTAGGTGTCCATGACCCACGCCATGGTCTGCTCGCTCGTGCCCATGTCGGGCGCCATGATGTCCCGCTCCGGGCCGATGACCGGCATGATCTCCGACGTGTAGCGGCGCGTGACGCGCTCGAGCTCGGCCTCGGAGTAGCAGCGCGGGTCGATCGCGACGCCACCCTTCGCCCCGCCGTACGGCAGGTCGACGAGCGCGCACTTCCACGTCATCCACATGGCGAGCGCGCGGACCTCGTCGATGTCGACGCTCGGGGAGTAGCGCAGCCCGCCCTTGCCGGGACCGCGCGAGACGTTGTGCTGCACGCGGTAGCCGTGGAAGAGGACGGTGCGGCCGTCGTCGCGCCGCAGCGGGACGGCGACGTTCACCTCGCGCCGCGGCGTCGCGAGCATCTCGTGCAGGCCCTCGTCGTAGCCGAGGAACCCGACCGCGCCCGCGAGCTGCGCGTGCGCGGTGTCGAGGGCGGACGCGGGGGCCTGCTGCGGGGTCGTGCGGGGGGCGGGGTCGTGCGGGGTGGTTTCGCCGCTCGTGAGGGTGGGCGGCACGGACGTCGTCGTCACGGTTCCTCCGGTTCGAGGTTCTCCTCGGTGCCGCGGGGGTGTGCGGCACCGAGGGTCACGCTACCCCCGGCGCAGGCGCTCGCCGCTCACGCGCCCCGGCGGTGGCCCAGCGCGTCGATCGCCGCGAGCTCGTCCGCCGTGAGCCTGAACCCGGTCACCTGGAAGTTCGCCTCGATGCGCTCCGGCGTCACGGACTTGGGGATGACGACGAACCCGTGGTCGAGGTGCCAGCGCAGCACGACCTGCGTGGGCGTGACGCCGTGCGCGGCCGCGACCTCGGCGAGCACCGGCGCGTCGAGGTCGGTGCGCTTGAACGGGCTGTACCCCTCGAGCACGACGCCGCGCTGCGCGAGCTCGTGCGCGAGGTGGTGGTCGTAGTCCGCGGGGCTCCACGGGATCTGGTCGACGGCCGGCGCCTCGCCGACCTGCTCCGAGATGACGTCCACCTGCTCGACCGAGTAGTTGCTCACCCCGATCGACCGGGCCTTGCCCTCGTCGCGCAGCTCGACGAACCGCTCCCACACCCACGGCGCCGCCTCGCCCGCCGGCGGCCAGTGGATGAGCCACAGGTCCACGTGGTCCGTGCCGAGGTCGCGCAGCGACGCCTCGAGCGTCTCGCGCTCGCGCCCCGCGGCGTCCGGCGGAAGCTTGGTCGTGACGAACACGTCGGCGCGGTCGACGGACGAGTCGGCGAGCGCGCGCCCGACCTGCGCCTCGTTGCCGTAGCCCGTCGCGGTGTCGACGTGCCGGTAGCCCACGTCGAGCGCGTGGCGCACGGCGCGGTACGCGTCGTCGCCCTCGGACTGCCACGTGCCAAGGCCGAGCAACGGCATCGCACCACCGGGCAGGTCGACGGTCGGGACGGGGCTGCGGGAGTCTGCGGAGGTCATGCGGTCAGTCTCCGTGCCCGACGCCGTCTCTCGCCACCGCGGCAGACATCCAGCGGGGGGTCTGTGCGTCACCGGAACGCGTCGAGCCCGGGGTTCGCGGCGAGCCGACGCCCGGAGCGACCCGCAACCCCGGGCTCGGCGCGGGCGGATCCGGCGGCGGCAGGGCGCGGGCGGTCAGCGGCGGGTGCGGCGGCGGTACTGGGCCGGGGTCTCGCCCGCGAGGCGCGCGAACGTGCGCGTGAACGACGGCTGGTCGTAGAAGCCGCTCTCCGCCGCGATCTCGCCGATCGAGGCGGTGCTCCCGGCGAGCAGGCGCGTCGCATGGTCGACCCGGGTGCGCAGCACGAGCTGGCGCGGCGTCACGCCGTACACGCGCCGCACGCGCCGGTCGAGCACCGCGGGCGTGGACCCCGCCGCCTCGGCGAGCCGCGCCGTCGTCCAGCGCGCCCCGAGGTCGGCCTCGACCGCGGCGACGAGCGCGGCGAGGGAGTCCATCGTCGCGTCGTCGGCGGCACCCGCGCGCAGGTCGTGCGAGACCGAGACGATCCCCACGAGGTGACCGGCGTCGTCGTGCACGGGGAGCTTGGACGTGAGGAACCAGCCCGACGTGCCGCCGAGCCGACGGATGCGCTCGAGCTCGCCGCGCAGCGCGCGCCCGCGCAGCACCTCGGCGTCCTGCTGCTCGTAGCGCTCGGCGAGCTGCGGCACGAACAGGTCCCGGGCCCGCCGCCCCAGCACCGCGCGGCGCGAGCGCTCGTTCGTGCGCGCGACGAACACCGGGTTGACCGCGACGTACCGGCCCGTGACGTCCTTGGCGCAGAACATCGTGTCGGGCAGCTCGTCCATGAGCGCGACCATGGCGGGGCTGAGCGCGGCGAGCAGTGCCGCGCCCTCGGGCCACAGGTTGTCGCGGACGGGTGCCATGTCGCCCCGGATCGTACAAGACGAGTCACCGCGACCCGAGGCACCCTGGAGGGATGAGCAACGACGCGCCCGCCCGGCCGCTCCCCACCCCCGGAGCCGTCGGCGACACGACCCTCACCTCCCCGGAAGACCTCGTCGAGGAGGCCGTCGCCCTGGACGGTCGCTGGCTCGCCGCCAGCGAGGGCGCCGGTGACGCCCGCGCCCGGAAGACCGCCGAGCGCCTCGGCGCGCTCGTCTCCGACCCCGCGGGCCTGGAGCTCGCCGTCCGGTTCGTCGACGACGTCGCGCGCCCCCAGGACGTGCACGTCGCCGCGCGGGCGCTCGGCCGCCTCGGCGAGCTCGCCGGGAGCGCGGGCTCGTTCCTCGGACCGGTCGACCGGACGCTCCTGCGCGTCGGGGCGGGCGTCGCGCCGGTGCTGCCGCGCGTCGTCGTGCCGGCCGCGCGCGTCCGGCTGCGCCAGCTCGTGGGCCACCTCGTGGCCGACGCCGGGAGCGGCCTCGGCCCGCACCTCGCCCGGACCCGCGCGGAGGGCTACGCGCTCAACGTCAACCTCCTCGGCGAGGCGGTGCTCGGCGAGGCCGAGGCGGACGCGCGCCTCGAGCGCACGCTCGCGCTCGTGCGGCGCCCGGACGTGGACTACGTGTCGGTCAAGGTGTCGTCCGTCGCGTCGCAGCTCGTCACGTGGGACCTCGACGGGTCGTGCGAGCGCGTCGTCGCGCGGCTCCTGCCGCTGTACCGGGCGGCGCGCGACCACGGCGTCTTCCTCAACCTCGACATGGAGGAGTACAAGGACCTCGCGCTCACGACCGCGGTCTTCCGCGAGATCCTCGCGCACGACGACCTGCACGACCTCGAAGCCGGGATCGTGCTCCAGGCGTACCTGCCCGACGCGCTCGGCGCGCTCGACGGGCTCACCCGCTTCGCGACCGAGCGCGTCGCCGCCGGGGGAGCGCCGATCAAGGTGCGCCTCGTCAAGGGCGCGAACCTCGCGATGGAGGCCGTCGAGGCCGAGCTGCACGGCTGGCCGCAGGCGCCGTACCCGACCAAGCCCGACGTCGACGCGAACTACGTCCGCCTGCTCGACCACGCGCTGCGCGAGCCCCGCACGGACGCCGTGCGGATCGGCGTCGCGAGCCACAACCTCTTCCACGTCGCGCTCGCGGTGCTCCTCGGCCGGGCCCGCGGCGTGAGCCACGCGCTCGACGTCGAGATGCTGCAGGGCATGGCCCCCGGCGAGGCGCGCGCCGTGCGCGACGAGGTCGCGGCCGACCGTGTCGCGACCGGCCCGCACGCGGGGCGCGGCGGGCGCGTCGTGCTGTACACGCCCGTCGTGCGCGACGAGGACTTCGACGTCGCGATCTCCTACCTCGTGCGCCGCCTGGAGGAGAACGCGGCCGAGCAGAACTTCCTGCACGCCATGTTCGCGGACGGCGGCGCCCCCGCGGGCAGCCCGATGGAGCGCCAGGAGGCCGCGTTCCGCGCGTCCGTGCGCCACGGCGTGCACTACGAGGACGCCGACGTGACACCGCGCCGCCGCCCGCGCGCGGCCACCCCGACCGCCGCCGGACCGCACCCACCCGCCGAACCCGGGGTTGTCGGCCATCACGGCGACGAACCCACCCGTAACCCCGGGGTCGGCGGGTTCGTGAACGCGGCCGACACCGACCCCGCCGTCGTCGCCGCGCGTGAGTGGGCGCGGCACGTGACCGGGCCCGAGTCCGGGTACGTGCCCGTCCGCACGTCCCCGCTCACCTCCGTCGCGCAGGTGGACGACGCCGTCGCGACCTCCGTGCGTGCGACCGCCGCGTGGTCGAGGGTCGCCCCGACCGCCCGCGCGGCTGCGCTGCGCGCCGTCGCCCGGCGGCTCGAGGAGGCGCGCACCGACCTCGTCGCCGCGATGGTGCACGAGCCCGGCAAGACCGTCGCCGAGGCCGACCCCGAGGTGAGCGAGGCCGTCGACTTCGCGAACTACTACGCGCGGTCGGCCGAGGACCTGGAGTACGTCCCGGGCGCGCGGTTCACGCCCGACGGCGTCACGCTCGTCACCCCGCCCTGGAACTTCCCCGTCGCGATCCCCGTCGGCGGCGTCCTCGCGGCGCTCGCGGCCGGGTCCGCCGTGCTCGCCAAGCCCGCGCCGCCGACGCCGCGCTGCCTCGAGGTCGCAGTGGAGGCGATCCACGCGGGCCTGCGCGACGCCGTCGCGGCGGCACCGGGGGACTTCGCGGGCCTGGATGCCGGCTCGGTGACCGAGGTCGTGCAGTACGTCCGCGTCCCCGACGACGAGCTCGGCACGCGCCTCGTCACGCACGACGACGTCGCGCGCGTCGTGCTCACGGGCTCGATCGAGACCGCGCAGCTCTTCGCGCGGTGGAAGCCGTCGCGCCCCGTGCTCGCCGAGACGTCGGGCAAGAACGCGCTCGTCATCACGCCGTCGGCGGACCTCGACCTCGCCGTCGCGGACCTCGTGCGCTCGGCGTTCGGGCACGCGGGGCAGAAGTGCTCGGCCGCGTCGCTCGCGATCCTCGTGGGGTCGGCCGGCGACCCGCGGACCGAGACGGGGCGCCGGGTGCGCCGTCAGCTCGTGGACGCGGTGCGTTCCCTCGCGGTCGGGCCCGCGACGGACGTCTCGACGACCATGGGCCCCCTCACCGAGCCCGCGTCCGGCAAGCTCCTGCACGCCCTGACGACGCTCGAGCCCGGAGAGTCGTGGCTCGTGCGTCCCCGGCAGCTGGACGGCGGGCCGGACCTGGAGGGCCGTCTCTGGACGCCCGGCCTCAAGGAGGGCGTCGCGCCCGGGTCGCCGTTCCACCTCACCGAGTACTTCGGCCCCGTCCTCGGGATCATGACCGCCGCGACGCTCGACAAGGCGATCGCGCTGCAGAACGCCGTCCCGTTCGGTCTCACCGGCGGGATCCACAGCCTCGACGACGCCGAGGTCGCGCGCTGGCTCGACGCCGTCCAGGTCGGCAACGCGTACGTCAACCGGCACATCACCGGCGCGATCGTGCAGCGGCAGTCGTTCGGCGGCTGGAAGCAGTCGGCCGTCGGGCCGGGCGCCAAGGCGGGCGGGCCGAGCTACGTCGCGCAGCTCGGGCGCTGGAGCGACGCGCCGGGCGAGGCGACCTCGGTCACGGACCGGGCGGCGTCGGGCCCGGCGGGGGAGACCGCGCCGCCCGCGCGCGACACCGCGCCCGAGGCGTGGCTCGCGTGGGCGCGGGACGACGACGCGCGCTGGTGGGAGCATGAGTTCTCCGTCGAGCACGACCCGTCGGGCCTGCGCGCCGAGTCGAACGTCCTCCGCTACCGGCCGGTCGACGTGCTCACCGTGCGCGCCGGCGCGGACGCCCTGCCGGTCGAGGTCGAGCGCGTGCTGCACGCCGCGCGGACGGCGGGCGTGCCGGCGGTGGTCGTGCCGTCGTCCGGGGACGCCGCGGTGAGCGACGAGGAGTTCGCGCGTCGCGTCGCGTCGGGCGCGGTCCGGGGTCGGGTCCGCGTCGTCGGGTCGGCGCCCGGGCTGCACGAGGCCGCCGCCGAGCGCGTCGGCGAGGTGACGATCCTGGACCACCCCGTCGTCGCGAGCGGCCGCCGCGAGCTGCTCACGGTCCTGCACGAGCAGGCCGTCAGCCGCACCACGCACCGGTACGGCCACGTCAAGGGCTGAGCCTGTGTCGCCGCCGAGCGAGGGGGCCCGGTACGACGGGCCTCTCGCCCGACGGACCAGCCCTCTACCTCGGCGGACCGGGCCTCTACCTCGGCGGACCGGGCCTCTCCCTCGCGTGACCAAGGTGCTCGGTCAGCCGGGCGGGGCGACGGTGACCGAGGCCGCGTCGCGGAACGCGCGCAGGCGCTCGGCCTGCTCGCCGACGGCGTCCGCGAGCCCGGCGCCCCACGAGACCCACGGGTCGGTGAGCACCGTGAGCCGCCGCCCCGACGCGCGCGGCCGCCAGGTCCCGACGACCTCGCCGTCGGCGAGCACGGCTCCGGGCCGTCCGAGCACGCGCCACAGGTCCTTGGCGCGCGCCGCGTCGGGCACGAGCGTGGTGCGGTCCCGGAGCTGGAGGTACAGGTCGTACGGGCCCACGAGCCGGACGACGGGGGTGCCGGCCCCCGCCTGGGCGTCTCGGAGCCGCGCCGCGGCGCCCGCGAGCTGCTCGACGTCGTCGGTCAGCGCCCAGCGGTCGACCGGGCGCGCGCCCGGGTCCGCGTCGGGGACGTCGACGCGCACCGCGTCGTCGGGCCAGTGGCCTCGCACGTCCTTGACCGGCGCGTCGAGGAACCCCGCGACGTCCTGGACGCTCGCGGCGGGGAAGAAGCGCAGGTAGCCGCGCACGACGTCGAGCCGCGGCTCGGCCTCGACCCCGAGCCGACCGTAGAGCGGCGGGTCGAGGCCCGGTACCCGCCGCAGCACCGGCGGCGACGTGCCGGGCTCGAGCTCGAGCCCCGCCTGGAGCGCCGCGAGGCGGAACGTCTGCTCGTGGCTGTGGGTCGCGCCGCACGACCGGCACCAGCGCAGGTGCGGCTCGGGGAGGCGCGGCGACAGCCGTGACGACAGGTCGCCCTTGACGGTCGGGTCGACGACGAGCTCGCGCTCGAGCCGTGCCTCGGTGCGCAGCGCGTCGAGCACGGCGACGCCCGCCGCGCGCAGGGGCTTGCTCGCGTCGAAGACGCGCTTCGCGGCGTCGGCCTCCGAGAGCGGGGCGGTCGCGACCGCGACGTCGCCGAGGTCCGCGCGCCGGTACACGTGCGGCGCGCCGCGCAGCGTCCACGCGAGGGCGAGGTCGGGCGGCAGGGTGCCCGGCCGCGCGGCCGGGGCGCCGCGCACGGCGAGCGCCCAGGCCGCGCCGTCGGGGCCGGTGTCCTGCACGCCCAGGTCGAGCACCGCGACGTCGGCGGGGGAGGCGGCCGCGCCGGGCGCCTGGTCGAGCTGCTGGGCGTGCCAGCGCGCGGCGAGGACGTCGGTCCGCGAGACCGTGGTCGGGTTCACGGCCTCAGGCTACGGTCGCCTACCCACGCCGCCGCAGCCCGGCACGGGCACGCCTCGCCGCGTCCCCGCCCAGCGGTGGTCAGACCGAGTCGCGCTCGACGAGCTCGGGGGAGAGGACCTGCGACGCGATCTCGTCCCCGCGCCCCCCGACGAGCTCGAGCAGGAGGTCGGTCGCACCGCGCACCATCTCGACCATCGGGTTCTGGACCGTGGTGAGGGGCGGGACCGTCGAGGCCGCGGTCGCGAGGTTGTCGAACCCGACGACGGACACGTCGCGTGGCACGTCGCGCCCGTGCGCCGCGAGGACGCGCAGCGCGCCCTCGGCCATGAGGTCCGAGGCGACGAACAGCCCGTCGACGTCCGGGTGCGCCGCGAGGATGCGCTCCATCGCGGCGGCCCCGCCCGCGACGGCGAAGTCGCCGATCTCGACCGCGTCGTCGGGCAGGCCGGCGCCCTGCACCACCTCGCGCCAGCCCGTGAGCCGGTCGACGCCGGCGGTCATGTCCTGCGGTCCGGCGATCGTCGCGATGCGGCGTCGGCCCGCCTCGACGAGCCGGCGCGCCGCGAGGCGGCCGCCCTCGACGTTGTCGACGTCGACGTAGAGGAGGTCGGGCGTCGGGCGGAACGGCCGCCCGACGAACACGGCGGGCAGCCGGGCCGCGAGCAGCGCCTCCTCGAGCTCGTCGTCGCGGTGGTGCGACGCGACGATCGCGCCGTCCACGTGCCCGCTGCTCAGGTACCGCACGATGCGGCCCGGCTGCTCGTCGGGCCGCGCGAACAGCAGGACGAGCTGCAGGTCCGTGCCACCGAGCGCCGCGCTGACGCCGCGCATCGTGCCGGCGAGGAACGGGTCGGTGAGGATGCGCTCGTCCGGTTCGGGGACCACGAGGGCGATCGAGTCGGTGCGGCGCGTCACGAGGGAGCGGGCGGCGCGGTTGGGCGTGTAGCCGAGCTGGGCGACGGCGGCGTCGACCGCCGCCTGGGCCTCGGGCGACACGCGGAGGCCGCCGTTGATCGCGCGCGACGCTGTCGAGCGCGAGACACCCGCCGTCTGGGCCACCTCGTCCAGGGTCGGCGCGGAGCGCAGGCTGTTCATCAGGACAGTATCCCGCGCGCGCCCGGCCGACCGCACCGCCCCGCTCACCGTGTCGTCACTCCCCGGCGGTGGCGTCCGCGGCGGACGCCGCGCGCGCGGGCAGGGCGTTGTCGCGCGCGACCTGCGCGTACCAGGCGCCGCTCGCCTTCACCGTGCGCTCCTGCGTCTCGTAGTCGACGCGGACGATGCCGAACCGCTTGGTGTAGCCGAGCGCCCACTCGAAGTTGTCGAGGAGCGACCACGCGAAGTACCCGCGCACGTCCGCGCCGGCGTCGATCGCGTCGCGCGTCGCCCGGAGGTGCGCGTCGATGAACTCGAGCCGGTCCTGGTCGTCCACGGAGCCGTCCTCGCCCACCTGGTCGGGGTAGGCCGCGCCGTTCTCCGTGATGTACATCGCCACGCCGCGCGGGCCGGTGAAGTCCTGCTGCAGGCGCGTGAGCAGGCGCGTCAGCCCCTCGGGCTGCACCTCCCAGCCCATGTCCGTGCGGGGCAGCCCGCGCGAGCGGTCGTGCGCGTCGTCGGCGGCCGGGAACGGGGACGACGTCGCGCGGACCGGCGCGTCGTCCGCGGGCTCGTCGCGCACGCCCTCGGGGCGCGTCCCGCCGCCGGACTCGGCCACGGGCAGCGGGTGCCCCGAGACCGCCCCGCCGTTGTAGTAGTTGACCCCGAGCGTGTCGATCGGGGTGGAGATGATCTCGAGGTCGCCGTCCTTGACGTGGTCGAGCAGCCCGTAGGGCGCGACGTCTTCCAGGACGTCCGCGGGGTACTCCCCGTGGAAGACGGGGTCGAGGAAGATCCGGTTGAACTGCCCGTCGATGCGGCGTGCGGCGTCGACGTCGGCCGGGTCCTGCGGGTCGACCGGGTCGGAGACCGTGAAGTTCAGGGTCAGGCCGAGGTTCGCCTCGGGCGCGCGCTCGCGCAGCGCCTGGACGGCGAGGCCGTGGCCGAGCAGGAGGTGGTGCGCCGCGGCGAGGCCGTCCTCGCGCGACTGGCGCCCGGGGGCGTGCACGCCGGCCGTGTACCCGAGGAAGGCGGAGCACCACGGCTCGTTGAGCGTCGTCCACACGCCGACGCGGTCGCCCAGCGCCTCGTGCATCGTCACCGCGTACTCCGCGAAGAGGTACGCCGTGTCGCGCGACGTCCAGCCGCCCTTCTCCTCGAGCGCCTGCGGCAGGTCCCAGTGGTAGAGCGTGAGCCACGGGAGGATGTCCGCGCCGAGCAGCTCGTCGACGAGACGGTCGTAGAACGCGAGCCCGGCCGGGTTCACGGCGCCGCCGTCGGGACGCACGCGGGCCCACGACGTCGAGAACCGGTAGGTCCCGAGGTGGAGGCTGCGCATGAGCGCGACGTCCTCGCGGTAGCGGTGGTAGTGGTCGCACGCGACCATGCCGTCGTCACCGTTCACGACGGCGCCCGGGACGCGGGCGAACGCGTCCCACACCGAGTCCGTCCGACCGTCCGTGTGCCCGGCCCCCTCGATCTGGAACGCGGCGGTCGCGGCGCCCCAGAGGAAGCCCGGGGGCATCTCGACGCGCCCGGTCGCGGTCGCCGGGTTCGGGAGGAGGGGCGCGGAGGGGACGAAGCTGGTCATGGGTCGATTGTCCTTCGAGAGGTCGAGGAGTGGCACGTGGGCGGGCCGGTGGGCCGCCCGCGCGACGGTCGGCCGCACGGCCGGTCGCGCGCCACGTCGAGGTGGCGCGCGACCGGGTGCCGCGCGGTGGCGCCGGGCGTCAGCCCTTGACGGCGCCCTGCATGATGCCCGCCACGAGCTGGCGGCCGGTGAAGATGAAGATGACGATCAGCGGCAGGGTCACCAGGAAGATCCCCGCCATCACGAGCGAGTAGTCGACGAAGAAGTTCGCCTGGAGGGACCGCACCACCAGAGGCAGCGTCGGGTTGTTCTGGTTGAGCACGATCGACGGCCAGAAGAAGTTCGTCCACTGCTGCACGAACGTGAACAGACCGAGCATCGCGGCGGCGGGACGTGCCGCGGGGAGCGCGATCGACCAGAACGTGCGGAACATCGACGCGCCGTCGACGCGGGCCGCCTCGATGAGCTCGTACGGCAGCGCCTCCCCGAGGTACTGCGTCATCCAGAAGACGCCGAACGCGGTGACGAGCGCCGGCACGATCACGGCCTGGAGCTTGCCGATCCAGCCGAGGTCCGACATGAGGATGTACATCGGGATGACGCCGAGCTGCGTCGGGACCGCCATCGTCGCGATGACGAACACGAGCAGCGGCCCGCGCCCGCGGAACCGGAGCTTGGCGAACGAGAAGCCCGCGAGCGTCGAGAAGAGGACGACGGACAGCGACGTGAGCACCGCGACGACCACCGAGTTCCAGGCGGCCTTCCAGAAGTTGATCGCGTCCGAGTTGATGACCTCGGCGAACCGGTCGAACAGGCTCGCGTCCGGGAGGAGCTGGGGCAGCGCGCTGCGCGAGATCTCCTCCGGCGTGGAGGAGCCCAGGATCAGCGTGAAGTACAGCGGGAAGATCGACACCAGCAGGACGACCCCGAGGATCGTGTACGTGACCCACCGGGGGCGGCGCTGGGTGCCGCCGACGTTCTTCCCGGCGCCGCGGCGTCGGGCGGCGGCGCGGGCCGCGCCCGGCCCGGCGGTCTGGGCGATGACGGGGACGGAGCTCATCGCTTCCTCCGGTCGGTCGTGCGGGTGGCGGTCGGTGCGGGCGCCTGGTCCCCCGGGGCGGAGCGCTGGGCGGACATGGCACCCTCGGCGCGCAGGCGCTTCTGGGTCTCACGACGCCGTCGGACCCACCGCGGCGGGCGCGGCTGGGCGTTGGACGTGGCGATCCGCCGGGTGACGAGGAAGTTGACGATCCCGACGAGGATGATGAGGAGGAACAGCAGCCAGGCGACCGCGGCCGCGCGACCGAAGTTCTTCTGGTTGCCCCACGCGACGTCGTAGAGGTAGAGCACGGTCGTCATCCACTGACGGTCGGCGCCGCCGAGGCCCTGCGCGTCGAACATGCGGGGCTCGTCGAAGATCTGCAGGCCGCCGATCGTCGACGTGATGACGACGAAGATGATCGTGGCGCGGATCTGCGGGACGGTCACGGAGAAGAACTGGCGCACGCGACCGGCGCCGTCGATGATCGCGGCCTCGTACAGCTCGCGCGGGACGGCCTGCATCGCGGCGAGGAAGATCAGCGCGTTGTAGCCGGTCCAGCGGAAGTTCACCATCGACGCGATGGCCACGTGGCTCGCGAGCGCGTCGGCGTGCCAGCGGATCGGCTCGATGCCGACGAAACCGAGGATCTCGTTGATGAGGCCGTACTGGTCGGCGAAGAGGCGGCCGAAGATCATCGAGACCGCGACGGGGGCGACGACGTACGGGAGCAGGACCCCCATGCGCCAGAACGTCGCGGCACGGAGGTTCTGGTCGAGCAGCGCGGCGATCGCGATGGCGGCGATCACCTGCGGGACGGACGACAGCACGAAGATCGAGACGGTGTTGCGCAGCGACTTCCAGAACGTCGGCTGCGCGAGGACGTCCGTGTAGTTCTGGAGGCCGACGAAGTCGCCCTGACCGCCGAGCAGGTTCCAGTCGTAGACCGACACCACGGCCGTGTACACGAGCGGGAAGAGCCCCGTGATCGCGAACAGGATGAAGAAGGGCGAGATGTAGAGGTAGGGCGAGACCTTGACGTCCCAGCGGCTCAGGCGCTGGGAGAAGCCGACGCGTCGCGGCGTGCGCGGCGTCGGCCCGCTGAGCCCCGGGGAGGGCTGGGTGGGCGAGAGGACGGCCATGTGAGGTTCCTGGGCTGCTGGTGACTGCGGGTGGCGGTCGGGCGGCCGCCGGGGCGGCGGCGCCCGGCGGTGGACGCGAGCGGGGCCGGGGCGGCACCGTGGTGCCGCCCCGGCCCCGTCAGGTCACAGACCCAGGTCCTGGAAGGACTGGAGCGTCTTCTGCCACGAGGACGCGGCGTCGTCGGTCTTCTCGACGTCCACGCGCTTGATGCCGTCCTGGACGGTCGTGTGGATCGCGAAGTAGTTCGCGCCCTTGAACGGGGCGCTGTCGATCGACGACGCACGGGCGGAGAAGATCGCACCGACGGGCGCGTTGTTGAAGAAGTCGTTGGTCGTCGCCTTGACCTCCTCGGAGTTCGCCACCTCGACCTGCGAGGGGAACGTGCCGGCGTTCGAGAACGCGATCGCCTGCTGCTCGGGCGCGGTCAGCCACGCGGCGAGCTCCTTGGCCGCCTCGGCGTTCGGGCCGGAGGCCGGGACCGTGAGGAACGAGCCGCCCCAGTTGAGGCCGCCGCCGGGGAAGACGTCCGCGACGTTCCAGCCGGTGACGCCGCCCGCACGCTCCTCGATCGGACCCGTCATCCACGCGGGGCAGATCATCGTCGCGAAGGCGTTGTTCTGGAACGCCGCGTTCCAGTCGTCGGTCCACTGCTCGAGGCCCGCGGAGAGCTCGTTGGTGGTCGACTGCTCGACGACGGTGTTGTAGATGTCGATGATCGGCTGGTTCGTGGCGAGGTCCTTGGGCGTGCCGTCGGACTCCTCGTACGCGTTGTCGATCTGGTTGACCATGCCCTGCGAGATCGACATGGCCGAGTCGTACCAGGCCGCGTCGCTCGCGGCGACGAAGGTCTTGCCCGCGGCGAAGTAGTCGTCCCAGGTCGCGTCCGCGCCGCCGAGGAGCTCCGCCACCTCGGCGGGGTCGGTCGGGAGGCCCGCGGCCTCGAAGAGGTCCTGGCGGTAGCAGATCGCGCTCGGGCCGATGTCGGTGCCGTAGCCGATGAGCTTGCCGTCCGGCGTCGTCGCCTGCTGGACCTTCCAGTCCAGCCAGCGGCCGTCGAGCTCGGGGTCGGCAAGGTCGGTGAAGAGGTCCGGGTACTGCACGAGCTCGGGGATCCAGTCGACCTCGATGGCCTCGATGTCCGCCAGGCCCTCGCCGCCGGCGGCGAGCTTGGTGGTGAGGTTGGTGCGCGCGTCCTCGGACTTGGCGGCCTTGACCTGCTTCACGGTGACGTCGGGGTGCGTCTCCGAGTAGGCGGCCAGGAGCTCGTCGGTGTAGCCGAAGTCGTTGAACGTGGCGACGGTGAGGGTGATCTTCTCGCCGTCGCCGGAGCCCGTCTCGTCGTCGTTCGAGCCGGAGCCGCTCGAGCACGCGGTCAGGGTGAGGGTGATGGCCGCGAGGCCTGCGACGGCGGCGATCGCCTTGCGGGGCCGGCGGGTCGTACGGGTGCTGCTCAGCACGGTGACTCCCTTGTCGGTGGGGCGGGGTCGTGGCAGCGCTCCCACCTCCAAGTGGTAGCGCTTCCACACAACGGGGTGATCGTGCTTTCCCCGCCGAACCCGTGTCAAGCGCCGGGAGGTGATGATGCGGTGTGGTCGCGCTCCCACACTCGCGTCACCGCAGGTCAGCGCGTTTTTGCGACCTACCGGGTGGTTGGTTTCCGAGGAAATCGTTACCGGTTCGAGACCGGCTCCGCGGGCGGGGACGAGCCCCCGCGCGTGCTCAGCGGGCGAGCCACTCCCGGCCCGCGGCCTCCTCCGCCGCCAGGGCGGCGCGGACGGCCTCCGCGGCGGCCTGCTCGATCGCGCCCCCGAACAGGGGCACCGACGCCTTCACCTCGCCCGCGTAGCGCTCGACGGCGCCGTCGCCGTCGGGGGAGAGGGTGACTGTGCCGGTGAGCCGCACCGGGGCGCCGGTGATCTCGAGCGACACGGTCCCCGACCGCTCGCCGTCGCGCTCCGGCTCCCACGCCTCGGCCTGCCGGATCTCGAGCTGGCCGCCGACGAAGGACCGGACGTGGGCCGGGATCTGGTCCGTGGGCAGGGTGCGGCGGACCGTCACCGTGAACCCCTCGACGGCGTCGCCGGTGACGTCGACCTGCTCGACGCGGGCACCGTCGCCCCCTGAGCGCGCGGCGCGCCAGCGGACGAACTCCTCGTCGGCGAGCATCGTGCCGACCACGGGGACGGCGGCGGGGTAGCGGAGCTCGACGCTCAGGTGCACGGGACCTCCTCGGGCCCTGGGGCGACCTGCCGCCGGCCCGGGCGGGTCGGCCACAGGTCGGTCGCAGGTCGGTCGACGGGTTCGGGCGACCGCGCGCGCGGGCGCTGAGGGGACTCTACCCGTCCGACCCCTCTACGCTGGGGTCCGTGTCTGCCATGAGTGACCTCATCTCCCGCCACGCCGACCTCAGCCCGGCGGACAACGAGTGGTTGCACCTGCTCGTGGGCGACTGGCAGGTGATCTCCGACCTCGCGTTCGCCGACCTCGTGCTGTGGCTCCCCACGACCGACGGGAACTTCGTCGCGGTCTCGCAGTGCCGCCCGTCGACCGGGGCGACCGTCCACTACGACGACATCGTCGGCTCGTTCGCGCCGGAGGGGCAGCGCCCCCAGCTCGAGCGCGCCCTCACCGAGGCCCGCTCGCAGCGCTCGCGCGAGCCGCGCTGGTTCGGCGCGTACGCCGTGCGCGAGGAGGCCATCCCGGTCGTGCACTCCGGGCGCGCGATCGCGGTCGTCGCTCGGCAGACGAACCTCGGCAGCGGGCGCACGCCCAGCCGCCTCGAGCTCAACTACGTCGAGGCCGCGGACGACCTCGTCGCGATGATCTCGCGCGGCGAGTTCCCCTTCCCCAACGCCGCGACCGGCCCGCGCCGCGGTGCGCCGCGCGTCGGCGACGGCCTCATCCGGCTGAACTCCGAGGGCGAGGTCCTCTACGCGAGCCCCAACGCGCTGAGCTGCTTCCACCGCCTCGGCGTCATCGGCCCGCTCGTCGGGCGGTCGCTCGCCGAGGTGACGGCCGACCTCATCGAGCACCAGACCCCCGTCGACGAGTCGCTCCCGCTCGTGGTCATGGGCCGGGCGCCGTGGCGCACGGAGATCGAGGCGCAGCGCGTCGCCCTGTCGCTGCGCGCGCTGCCGCTCACCGAGTCGGGCCAGCGCATCGGCGCCGTCCTGCTGTGCCGCGACGTGTCCGAGCTGCGGCGGCGCGAGCGCGAGCTCATCACCAAGGACGCGACGATCCGCGAGATCCACCACCGCGTGAAGAACAACCTCCAGACCGTCGCCGCGCTCCTGCGCCTGCAGGCCCGGCGCATGGACGTGCCCGAGGCCCGCGCGGCGCTCGAGGAGGCCATGCGGCGCGTCGCGACGATCGCGCTCGTGCACGAGAGCCTGTCGCAGACCCTCGACGAGGAGGTCGAGTTCGACGACATGGTGGGCCGGGCCCTGCGCCTCGCCGCCGACGTCGCGTCGGCGGACACGAGCGTGCGCACCGTCCGGACCGGGAGCTTCGGCCTCGTGCCCGCGGAGGACGCGACCCCGCTCGCGCTCATCCTCACCGAGCTCGTCACCAACGCCGTCGAGCACGGCCTCGCGAAGCAGGACACCGGAACTGTCGAGGTCGCGGTCGAGCGCGAGGGCTCCGCCCTGCGCATCGTGGTCGCGGACGACGGCGTCGGCATGCCCGACGGCGACGTCGCCCGGGCGGGCAAGGCCGCGAAGAGCGGGCTGGGTACGCAGATCGTGCGCACGCTCGTGACGAACGAGCTCGGCGGCACCATCGAGTGGTCGCCGCGGCCCGGCGGGGGCACGCAGGTCGTGCTCGCCCTCGTCCTGCGCGACGGCAACCGGCAGGCCTGAGCCTGCAGGTCCGGCGCGACCGCCGGGTTCGACCATCTGGCGCGGGCCGTCTGGCGCGGGCCGTCTGGCGCGGGCCGTCTGGCGCGACCGCCCGGTTCGACCGCAGAGCGCGACCGCACGGCTCGACTGCCCGGGACGACGACGGGCCGCCACCCCGGAGGGTGACGGCCCGTCGTCGACTGCTGCTCGACGCCCGTGGCGGGCGGAGCGCGGTGGAGCGTGTCAGCCAGCGCGGCGCGCGCGGGCGGTGCGGCGCTTGAGGGCGCGGCGCTCGTCCTCGGAGAGGCCGCCCCAGACGCCCGCGTCCTGCCCGGACTCGATGGCCCACTTGAGGCACGTGTCGACGACGTCGCAGCGACGGCAGACGGCCTTCGCCTCCTCGATCTGGAGGAGCGCGGGGCCCGTGTTGCCGATCGGGAAGAAGAGCTCGGGGTCTTCGTCGAGGCAGGCTGCGCGGTGGCGCCAGTCCATGGTCGTCGTCTCCTTGGCAGAGGGGAGCCTGGTCGCGAGGTGATGACTCGTCGCGGTGATGCCCGGCAGGGGGCTGCCTGGACCAGGGCTCGAGGCGGGGGTGATTGATGCTTGAACCAGGTTCACACCTCGTGAAGCGCAGCACAAGGGGTTACGAGAAAGTTTCCGTCGCATGAATCGTGAGGTCTTCGTCACACGGGTGTGAAGCCGCAGGTCGGCGCGTACGCTGGGTGATCGTGCCTCCCCGCAAGCCCTCCGGACACCCGCCCGAGCAGCCCCCGACGACGCCCGACCCGGTGCCTGATGGCGCACCGCGACCCCCGGCGCTGACCGCGCTCCTCGTCGGGGTCGGGATCGAGGTCGTGGTCCTCGTGGTCGGTGCCGTCCTCCTCCTCGTCGAGCTCGTGCGCGGCGGGTCGCAGTCGTTCGGGGTGAGCGCGTTCCTCGTCGTCTTCGCGCTGGGTGTCGCCGCGGTGCTCGCCGCGAGCCTGCGCGGCCTGCTGCGCGGGCAGCGCTGGGCGCGGTCGCCCGTCGCGACGTGGCAGATCCTGCAGGGCGTCGTCGCGATCAGCTCGCTCCAGGTCGGCGTGACGCCGTGGGTCGTCGCGGCGCTCGTGCTCGCGGTCGTGGTCCTGGTCCTGCTCATGCTGCGCCCGGTCGTCGAGGCGACGACCCGCGACTCCCGGGCCGCCGCCTGACGTCTCGGTACCCGGCGCGCCACGGCCGACGCCCCGACGGCTCGTCCCCGGACACCCCCGGCGGCCGATCGCCTGCCAGCGGCAGCGCGAGCTGCACCGGGGTGAGCCGGGCGCCCTGGACGAGCACCCCGCGCCCGGGCCGCGGCCGCCCCGGCTCGCCGAGCCACTCCAGGCCGCGACCGAGCACCTCGGCGCTGCCGCGCTCACCCGGCGCCAGGACGACGCCGGCGCGCACGCCGCGCAGGTCGGCGAGCGGACCGCGCAGCGCCGACGCCGCCCCGCCGGTCGTCGCGGACGCGACGAGCACGAGGCCGTCCCGGCACGCTGCGGCGAGACGCTCGCCCTCGACCACGCAGAGCTGGACGAGGACGTCCAGGTCGTCGACCACGACCACCCCGGGCGGTCCCGGCGTCCCGCCGTCGCGGCCGCCCTCCGGCGCGTCCTCCCGCGGCGTCCCGCGCGCGCTCTCGCGCGCGCCGGCGACGGCGTCGAGGAGGGCGCCGACGTCGGCCGGCGCGTAGCGCCGCACGACGGTCGTCGCAGGACCGGCCGCCGCGGCGAGCGTGTCGTCGCGGGCGAGGACCGCGCGCAGGACGCCCGCGCGCGCCAGGTGCCGCGCGAGCAGGGCCAGCGCGCTCGTGCGTCCCGAGCCGGGCGGCCCGACGACGAGCGCTCCCCGCGACACGTCCAGCGTGACGGTCCCGACGGCGTCGCCGCCCCGGCCCACCGGGACCTGGAGCGCGTCGGCCCGCGCCGGGCGCGGCCCGGACACCGGCGGGCGTGGGACGGGGGACACGAGGTCGGCAGGCACGACCCGCTCGGGCAGCGGCAGGAGCCGGAACGCTCCCGGGCGCGCGTCTCCGCCCCGAGGACCCGTCCCGGTGTCGGCGGCCGGGGGCGTCGTCGCCCCGGGAACGGGCCCCGGCGGCGGCTGCGCGGGCAGGGCGACCTGGCACAGGACCGGCTCGTCGGGCCCGAGCCACACGGCGCGCCCCGCCGGACCTCCCCGCCCCGCGAGCGCCGACGGAACGCCCAGCGAGACGTCGTCGTGGCGGTCGCGCGACACCATGACCGCACGCACCCCGACCAGCGACGACAGCCCCGCGACCGTCGGGCCGGCGCACGACACGGCGACGGCGGCGGAGCCGGCGAGCGCGTCCGCCAGCGCGTCCGCGCCGGCCCCGCCGGCCGCTCCCGCGAGCACCGACCGGACGGCGTCGGCGTCGTCCACGAGCAGGAGCACCCGGTCGGCGGCGTCGATCCCCGCGGGGCGCTCCTGCCCGTCGTCGTGACCGGCGAGCAGCCGCAGGAGGCGGACGAGGCGGCGCGGGTCGCCGCGGTCGACGACCGTCCCCGTGCCCGGGTGGGCCGCGAGGTCGGCGAGCCCCGGCCCGACCGCGTGGACCGTCCACCCGCGCTCCAGAGCGGCCCACCCCACGGCACGCAGGGCCGTCGTCCGGCCCGAGCGCGCGCGGCCCAGCACCGCGAGGTGCCCGTCGTGCGGGTCCCACCGGACGACCGTCCGGCGCTGGAGGTCGGGCGCGTCGCCGAGCGCGAGGGGGAGCGTCGCGGTCGCGGTGAGCGCGGTGCCGTCCACGAGGTCGGACCGACCGTCGCCGCGGTGCACGGGGTCGTCGGGGCGCGGGCCGGACCCGAGGAGGCCGTGGTGGGTCACGGCGGGGGCCGCGCGCGCGAGGTCGGCGAGGTCGTCCTGCCCGACCCGGTCGGGCAGGGCGGGCAGCCACGGCGGCGGCGCCGGGCGCAGGCCGGCACGCTCCGCGACGTCGCGGGCCGCGGCCACGACCCGGGGAAGCTGGTCGTCCCCGGCCCTCGGCGCTCCCGTGCCAGGAGCGTCGTCGGCCGGGGAGCTTCCGCGGAGGAGCCCGCGTGCGGCGCCCCACGGGGGAGCGGCGCGCGCACCCGACGGCCGGACGCGCGCCGGCGCGCCGGCGCGGGCGCACTGCACCGCGAGCGGCGGTTCGGCGCCCCGGCGCAGGACGAGCCGCCCCGGCGCCGAGGCCGGGACGAGCGCCGCGAGCGGCGACTCGACGACGTCGCGCGAGTCGGCGACGTCGACCACCCGCAGGGCGAGCCGCAGGGTGATGTTGGCCCGCACGTCCGCGCTCACCGCACCGGCGGGACGCTGCGTTGCGAGCACGAGGTGCACGCCGAGCGAGCGGCCCTGGGCGGCGACGCGCAGCAGGCCGGGCAGGAGGTCGGGCAGGTCGTCGGCGAGCGCGCGGAACTCGTCCACGACGACGACGAGCCGCGGCAGACGCCCCCGGGGCAGCTCGTCGACGCTCGTCGCCCCCGCCGCGGCGAGCACGCGCTCGCGCCGGTGCAGCTCCGCGCGCAGCCCGGCGAGCGCGCGGCCCGCGAGGCCCGGGTCGAGGTCGGTCACCGTGCCCACGACGTGCGGCAGACGCCCGCACGCGCCGAAGCTCGCGCCGCCCTTGAAGTCGACGAGCGCGAGCGACAGCTCGTCCGGCGAGCGCCCGAGCGCGAGCCCCGCGACGAGCGTCTGCAGGAGCTCCGACTTGCCCGCGCCGGTGGTCCCGGCGACGAGCACGTGCGGGCCGTCGCGGACGAGGTCCACCGCCACCGGTTCGCCCCCGGCGCCGACGCCGAGCACGGCGCGCAGACCGGTGCCGTCGCGGCGGTCCGCGTCCTGCCAGCGGGCGCGGACCCACCCGGAGAGGTCGTCCGGCGACGTCGGCAGGCCGAGGAGGTCGCCGAGCGCGACGTCTGCCGGGAGCGACGGGGAGGTCGGGTCGCCGGGGTCGTGCTCGGCGGGCTCGGTGCCGACCAGCCGGCCGAGGTGGTCCGCCGCGGCGAGCCGGCGCGCGAGCGCGACCGCCCAGTCCTCGCCCGCCCCGACGTGCTCGCGCACGGTGCGCGCTCCGTCCGGGCCGGTGACCACGGCGGTCGGCCCGGTCACGTCCACGACCGTCCGGCACCACGCCGGGACGCGGGTCGCGTCGTCGAGCACGAGGAGCAGGTCGGTCCCCGCCGGCCCGAGCCGCTCCCAGGCCCGCGCCAGCTCGCCGGCGGGCGGGGCGCCGTCGACGACGAGCACGGTCGCCGCACCGGTCGGAGGCCGTGCGGACTCCAGCGTCTCGACGGCGCTCGCGCGCGGGAGCCAGCGGCACCAGGCCCAGTCGGTCGCGGCGTGCGGCGGGTGCCGGACGATCGGCACCGCGCCTGTCGACAGGAGCTCGCCGAGGACGGCCCGTGCGGCGGCGAGCGCGGCGGGGCGCGGACCGACGACGGCGGCGCAGCCGTCGGGGAGCCGGGCCGGCCGAGCCGGGGCGATCGGGAGGCCGTCGGGGCCGACGCCGGTGCTCGGCGGAGCCGTCCCGGGGAGAGTCGTGGCCGGTGCGAGCCGGGCGACCGCCGCCCAGGTGAGCGCGTCGGCGGGCCGCGGCCGCAGGGGGTCGACGGGCGTCGTCGCGCGGGCGTCGGCGCCGGGAGGACCCGCGCCGTCGGGGCCCGGCCGGTGGGGCTGCGCGGTCCGGCGCGCGGCGCGGCGTCGGCGGGCCTCGACGAGCGCGGGGACGAGGAGCGCCAGCGGCCCGGCGAGCGCGAGCAGCGCGTAGAGCGGCTGGCGGAAGGTCACGGCGAGGGCGAGCGAGGCGACCGCGGGGGCGGCCGCGGTCGCGAGGAGGCCGGCGCTCGGCCGGCCCGGTGCCGCGTCGACGGACGCGGGGTCGGCGGGGCCGGTGCGTGGCCCGTGGACCAGGACGGGGCGGGGCCGCAGGGCGTGGACGCCCTGCGGGGTGAGGAGGGCGTCGCCCGCGCGCCAGCGGACCGCGCGCCACGACGCGACCCGGCGACCGGCCCGGGCGGGCCGCGCGACGAGGACCGCCGCGTCGTCGGGCACGCGCCGGGAGCCACGCGGCGCGCGGACCCGGACCCGCACGCCGCGGCGCGTGACGCGCCGGCGGACGTCGAGCCCGTCGACCCGCGTCCGGCCCGGGCCGTCCGGGACCGCGACGAGCCGCCCCGCGTCCCTCCCGGCGAGGACGGCGACGTGGAGCGGGGCGGCGAGCGCGTCGTCGGGACGGGCCGCCCCCGTGACCGTGCTCCCGCCGTGGGGCACGACCGCGAGCGTCGCCCCGGGGAGCAGGGGGCGGGTCCCGCAGCGTTGGTCGTCGTCGACCGGGACGCCGTCCACGAGCAGGGCGGCCGTGCGCAGCTCCGGGCGGCACACGAGGTCGGCGAGACCGGCGCGCACGTCGCCCAGGCGCGCCCCGGGAGGGAGCAGGACGTCCGTGCCCGGGTGCACCGTGACCCGCAACCATGCCTCGCCCGCGTGCACGGCGTGCTCCGGGCCGGGCGACGCGGGACTGGTGGTGGCGGAGGGGAGGGCTGGAGCGGGCGGCACGCGCCGATGGTGCCCGACGGCGCGGCCTCCCTGCCGGGGAACGGACGCGCCCCTGTGGACGGAGGTCCGTCCACAGGGGCGCGCGTCGACCGTGAGGCCCGGCGAGCCGCGGCTCAGTCCACGGCGAGCGCCGCGACGGGTGACGTGCGGGCGGCCGTCCGGCCGGGCACGACGGACGCGACGAGCCCCGCCACGAGCGCCACGACGAGCACGAGCGCGACGTCCCGCCACGGCACCGCGAGCGACACGTCGCCCATGACGCTCAGCGCCGTCGCCGCACCGGCCCAGCCGTACAGGACGCCCAGCACGATGCCGAGGACCGCGCCCACGCCCGCGATGAGCATGCCCTCGATCGCGAGCATCCACCGCAGCTGCGCGCGGCTGAGGCCGATCGCCCGCAGCGTCGCCGACTCGCGGCGCCGCTCGATGACCGACAGTGACAGCGTGTTCGCCACACCGATGAGCGCGATGACGACGGCGACCGCGAGCAGGCCCACGATGACCCCGAGGATCGTGTCGATGACGCTCTGCATGGCCGCACGCTCGACGGCGATGCCGGCCACCTCCACGGGCGTGTCCGACTCGACGATCGCGTCCTGGATCGCGGGCACGACCTGCGTCGCGTCGCCCGTGTCGTCGAGCCCGACCCACAGCCGGGACACGAGGGCGTCCGGGGCCAGGGTCTTCGCGTCGTCCGCGTCGAGGAGCCAACCGTCCCCGATGGCCCCGACGTGGGCCGTCACGTCGAGGGTCGCCCCGTCCGGCCCGGTGAGCTCCAGGGTGTCGCCCTCGGCGACGTCCCAGGCCTCGGCGTCGGCCTCGGGGACCATGACCGTGCCCGGGGCGAACGCCGCGAGCACCTCGGGCGAGCGCACGACGGCGCGCGCCTGGTCCGGGTCCACCCCGTGCATCGTCATCTCGGCGCCGTCGAGCAGCGTGACCGTCGCCGCAGAGAGCTCGACGACGCGCGAGACGCCCTCGGTCCCCGAGACGGCGCGCACCACGTCGCTCGGCACCGCGTCCTCGGTCGACCCGTAGGCGTCCGTCGCGACGAGGACGTCGACCGGGTACTGGTCGTCGAGCGCCGAGTCGAGCGAGGTGCGGGCGCTCGCGGCGCCCGTCGACATCATCGCGACGAGCGTGACGCCGATGAGCAGCGCGGTGCTGGTCGCGGTGGTGCGGCGCGGGTTGCGCAGCGTGTTCGCGGTGGCGAGCCGCGCCGTCGACCCCGTGCCGGCGAGCAGCCGGCCCACGAACGACACGACGCCCGGCAGCCAGTACACGGCGCCGACGAGGACGCCGACGAACGACAGGGCGCCGCCTGCGACCCCCGCGAGGAGGCCGATCTCGGGGCTGCCGGTGCTACCGAGCCAGATGCCGCCGCCGAGGACGGCGAGCCCCCCGAGGGTGAGCAGGGTCGCGATCACGAGGCGGACGCGCCCCCCGCCGCGCGTCAGGCTCGGGGCGTCCGCGGGGCGCAGTGCCTCGAGCGGCGCGACGCGCGTGGCGGCGCGCGCCGGCGCGAACGACGCGACGACCGTGACGACCGTGCCGACGAGCAGCGGGACGAGCACGACCGCGGGCGTCACCGCGATGGTCGCCGGGATCGGCACGCCCAGGTCGGCCCCGCGGGCCACGAGGAGCGCGACCTGCGTGAGCAGGCAGCCCAGCAGGATGCCGCCCACGGAGGACAGGAGGCCGAGGATCGTCGCCTCGGACAGGACGGACCGCGCGAGCTGCGACCGGTTCGCGCCGACGGCGCGCAGGAGGGCCAGGGTGCGCGTGCGCTGCGCGACGAGCACCTGGAACGTGTTCGCGATGACGAGCGCCGCGACGAGCAGGGCCACGGCCGCGAAGCCGAGGATCACGTACGTGAAGACGTCCTGGCCGCCGGTCATCTTCTGGGCCTGCGCCTGGGCGTGCTCGGCGGGGGTGACGGCCTCGGCCTCGTCCGGCGACGCGGCGACGATGTCGGCGCGCGCCGTCTCGAGGTCGGTGCCCGGCGCGAGGCCGACCATCGCCGCGGAGTACAGGCGCTCCGCGTCGTCGGGGCTCGCCTGGGCGGCCTCCCACGCGGCCACGTCCTCCGCCGTCACGACGACGGCCCCGCCCATCTGGGCGTACGCGCCGTAGGGGTCGTCGGTCGTCCCGACCACCGTCAGCTCGTCGCGGACCTCCTCGTACGCGCCGCCGTCGGGCGCGGAGGCGTCCCACACGTTGCGCGAGCTCGTGACGGTGTCGCCGATGCCGACGCCCAGGCGCTCGGCGACGGCGGTCGGCAGCGAGAGCTGGCCGGGCGCCGTCGGCATCGAGCCCTCGACGACCTGGAGCGCCGCGAAGCGCGGGTCGGAGGGTGCGGGGACGCCGAGCTGGAACACGCGCTTCGCGCCGTGCGACAGGTCGAGGTAGGTGAACTGGACCGCGTCCACCGCGTCGACGCCCGCGACGGAGCGCAGGGCGTCCACGTCGGACGCCGTGAGGTCGCTCGGGGCGGAGACGACGAGGTCCGCGTCCGCGAACTGCGCGGCGATCGAGTCGTTCGTGGTCTGGGTGATGACGTTGCCCGCGATCAGGGTCGCCGTGACGAACGCCGTCCCGATGACGATCGCGACGCCGGCCGCGACGAGGCGGCCGATGCTGCGGCGCATCTGCGCCAGGGTGAGGCGGAGCATCAGGCGCGCACCGCCTGCGACGCGGTCGGGGCGGAGCCGTCGGCGCCGGGCGCCTCGAGCGTGCGCAGCGCGTCGAGCCCGGCGAGCACCGACTCGGGCGTCGGGTCGCTGATGTCGCCCGCGATCCGCCCGTCGGCGATGAGCACGACGCGGTCCGCGTACGCGGCGGCCGTCGGGTCGTGCGTCACCATGATGATCGTGCGGCCGAGCTCGCGGACGGACCGGCGCAGGAAGCTGAGGACCTCGGCGCCCGAGCGGGAGTCGAGGTTGCCCGTCGGCTCGTCGGCGAAGACGACCTCCGGCCCGGCGATGAGGGCGCGCGCGATGGCGACGCGCTGCTGCTGCCCGCCCGACAGCTCGCTCGGCCGGTGGCTGAGGCGCGCCTCCAGGCCGAGCGTGCGCACCAGGGTGTCGAACCACGCGCGGTCGACCTTGCCGCTCGCGAGCTCGACGGGCAGCGTGATGTTCTGCTCCGCGGTGAACATGGGCAGCAGGTTGAACGACTGGAACACGAACCCCACCCGGTCGCGGCGCAGCTGCGTGAGCGCGTTGTCGTTCAGGCCCGTGACCTCGGTGTCGCCGATGAAGGCGTGGCCGCTCGTCGCGGTGTCCAGCCCCGCGAGCAGGTGCATGAGCGTCGACTTGCCCGAGCCCGACGGCCCCATGATGGCCGTGAAGTGGCCGCGCTCGAAGTCCACGTCCACGCCGTCGAGCGCGTGCACCGCCGCCTCGCCCGCGCCGTAGGTCTTGCGCAGCGAGCGGGCCCGCACCGCGGGCGGGCCGGCGGGTGCGGGGTCGGTGGGTCGGTACACGGTCGTGTCCACGTCATCTCCTGGGTTCGTCGTCGAGGACGGTCGTCGGGTCCGTCGCGCGCTCACGCCGACCAGGGTCGGAGGCGCGCGCCGGGGATCGTGGACGACGCTACGGACCGGCCCGGCCCCGCCGCGTCCGGCGAGGGTCGGGTCCTGCACGGGAGGCAGATCATCCCGTGGTCGTAGAGGCCGCGAACCGTGGGTTGACCTGTCAGCACCTGGTCGCCCTCCGCCGCGACGGAGCGCTGACGACGTGACACCCCGTGGAGCTGTCAGCACCTGGTCGCGCTCGGGGACGACGAACCGCTGACAACTCTGCTTCTCAGAGCGCAGGGCCGCCGCCGAACAGGTGACGGCGGAGGATCGCGAGCACGCGTTCCGGTTCCCGGCGGGCGGCCATGGCCGGGAGGCGGATGCGCGTCGTGCGCCCGTCGGCTCCGAGCTCGGCGTCGCGCAGGAGGTCGTCGTACCAGCGTTCGCGCTCGAGGTGGCCGACGCCGTCGATCTCGACCACCAGGCGGCGACCGTCCGGGAGCAGCCACTCCACGTCGAGGAACCGCCAACGACCTCGAGCGTCGCGACGGCGAACCTGCCGGGTGGGCTCCGGGAGGCCCGCACGCCGGCACAACCGCGCGAAGTCGATCTCCGCGAGCGAGTCGGTCCCGCCGGCGATGTCCGCGAGGGCGTGGCGGAGCGCGCGTCGGTGCCGGACCGCGCCGACCGCGTCCAGCATCTCCAGCAGATCGTGCGGCGTGGACAGCCGCTGCTGGACCACCGCGGCCACGAGTCCGGACGCGGTGCGCCACGACGGCTGCCACGCCGCGGCATCGACCGCGGCCCGTTCGACACGGTGCACCGGGAGCCCGCGCACCATGACGATGTCGTCGTGCGCCGGACGCCGCGACTCGTGCACGACGACCCACGGTGCTGGTCCCGCCCGCTCGCCACGGGAGACGACGACGTGGACGGGCTCGCGCGACCACCCGTGCAGGCCGTGGAGCTCGAGAGCAGTCCACGAACCGATGGCAGCGCGTGGCGGCGCACCGAGAACGGCTGTCCACAGGCGGGCGGCCTGGACGAGCGGACCACGGTGCAGCACCACGACGTCCCGGCCGAGCGTGCGCCAGCGTCGAGCTTCCACCTGGCGCGCGACGTGGTCGTGCGTGACGCCGAGGGTGGAGAGCTGCCCCCGCCCGACGACGGCGTGCTGTCGCCGCGCGAGCTCGCGCAGCCCGGGAACGTCGTCGAGGAAGCGTGCTGATCCCGTCATGGCGAGACACCCTGCCGGACCGTGCCGGACGACGTCGGGCGCGGACCCCGCCGTTGTGGACGGGCCACGCCCCTCCGTGCCCTGTGGAAGCCCAGCCACCGCCCCCGTGACCTGTCAGCAGCTCGTCGCGGTCCGGCGCGACGAGCTGCTGACAACTCGCGGCGGGTCAGGCGCCCGGGCGGACCAGGCCCGTCTCGTAGGCCGTGACGACGGCCTGCACGCGGTCGCGCGCGCCGAGCTTGGCGAGGATGCGCCCGACGTGCGTCTTGACCGTCGCCTCGGCGACGAACAGGTCGCTCGCGATCTCGGTGTTGGACCGGCCGCGCGCCATGAGCACGAGCACCTCGCGCTCGCGCTCGGTGAGGCCCTCGACGGCGGCGTGCGCGGGGGAGTCGTCGGCCTGTTCTGCGGGCAGGGCGGTCACCAGGTGCTCGAGCAGGCGCCGGGTGGACGACGGCGCGATCACGGCGTCGCCGCGATGCACCGTGCGGATCGCGGCGAGCATCTCCTCGGGCGGCGCGTCCTTGAGCAGGAAGCCGCTCGCGCCGGAGCGGATGGCCTCGAGCACGTACTCGTCGAGGTCGAACGTCGTGAGGACGATCACCTTGGGCGCGTGCCCGCCGTCGGCAGCCGCGGCGGTGAGCCTGGCCGTGGTCTGGAGCCCGTCGAGGTGCGGCATGCGGACGTCCATGAGCACGACGTCGACCGGGTGGTCCGCGAGGAGGCGCAGCGCCTGCAGCCCGTCGCCGGCCTCGACCGCGACCGTGAGGTCGGGCTGCGAGTCGATCACCATGCGGAAGCCCGCGCGCACGAGCTGCTGGTCGTCGACGAGCGCGATGCGCACGGGCTCGAGGGGCGCGAGCGGGTCGGCGGCGTACGCCCCGTCGGGGTCGGGGAAGGCGTCGGTCATGGTGTCCTGTCGGTCGGTCGGTGGAGGGCCGGGCGCGAGGGGTCGGCCCCGGCCGGCGGTGGCGGTGGTGGCGCGGCCGTCGGCGTGACCGGGCGGCCCGGAGCCATCCTGCCCGACGGCGCGGGCGCGGGTGCGGGGACGACCGGCCCCGGGGGCCGGGGGAGGGCGCTCGGTCCGGGAGCGGCGCCCGGCAGGGCGGGCACGGGGATGCGCAGGTGCACGCGGAAGCCGCCGCCGGGACGCGGGCCCACCTGGACGGTCCCGCCGAAGAGCGCGGCCCGCTCGCGCATGCCCAGCACGCCGTAGCCCCCGGGCCGGGCGTCCTGGCGCGCCGCGGCCGACGTCGACGCGCCCCGCCCGTCGTCCTCGACCTCGAGGTCCAGGGTCGCGACGCCCCACCGCACGACGACGGTGACCTCCGGGTCGGGACCGGCGTGCTTGAGCACGTTGGTCAGCGCCTCCTGGCACACGCGGTAGACCGTGAGCCCGGCCCCGGGCGGCAGCGGGCGCGCCTGGCCGACGCGGACGAAGGACACGCGCATGCCGCTGTCGCGCACCTGGGCGACGAGCGTCTCGAGGTCGGCGGTGTCCGGCTGGGGAGCGCGCTCGAGCGCCGCCGTCGCGCCGCTCGTTGGCGCCGGGTGGCCGGGTGCGGCGGGCCCGTACGGCGAGCCGGCGGGCGGCGCGCCCGCCGGCCCCCGTCCCGGCAGCGCGAGGGTGCCCCCGGGCCCGACGGCGGCCCCCGGCGGCGCGGCGACGCGCGGCTGCTCCGTCCGGAGGACGCCGAGGAGCCGGCGCATGTCCGCCAGGGCCGTGCGGCCCGTCTCGGACACGGTCGCGAGCGCGCGCGTCGCCGCGTCGGGGTCGTGGGCGGCGGCGTACCGGCCGCCGTCGGCCTGGGCGATGATGACGGAGAGGGAGTGGGCGACGATGTCGTGCATCTCGCGCGCGATGCGGGCGCGCTCGGCGGCGGTCGCGATCTGCGCCTGCTGGTCGCGCTCGACCTCGAGGCGTTCCGCGCGGTCGACGAGCGCGGCGATCGTCTCGCGCCGGGAGCGGCGCACGAGGCCGAACGCCCACACCGCGAGGAACGTCATGCCGCCGAACGCGGACGTGAAGAAGACCATCGTCGCGAGGTCGGTGAGGCGACCGGACATGAGGCCCAGCGCCACCCCGAGGACGACCGCGCCGACGAGGGAGGACACGATGGCCGTCCGGTGCGCCCAGCGCGGCCCGTAGACCGTGACGGAGTAGAGCGCGACGAGCACCGCGAAGTCGGCGGGGAAGATCAGGAAGTAGCCGGCCAGCAGGTGCACCAGCGCGACGGAGTACACCGTGATCGCGGACGCGAGCGGTCGGGACCGGCGCCAGGGCAGCGGGGCGAGCAGGAGCGCCGCCCAGAACGCGGCCCAGCCGCCGCTCGTGCCGACGCCGCTCGCGCCGGCCGAGGAGAACGCCGCGGACGCGGGCACGAACACGACGGCGAGGACGAGCGTGACGGTGAGGTCCACACCGAACCGGTGCTCGTCGGACCACTGCCCGAGCCGCTCGTACCATCCCATGCCGTCAAGCCTAGGCAGAGGGCGGCGACGGGGCGTCCGACCAGGGTCGCAGAGTTCACGAGACACGATGGGACCGAAGTCGTACTGATGCCCTAGCATGAGCGAATGACCCACGTACTGCTAGCGGAGGACGACCCGGCGATTGCCGAACCTTTGGCGCGCGCACTGACACGTGAGGGTTACAACGTCGTCGTCCAAGGAACTGGTCAAGGAGCGATCGACTCCGCGAGCGGTGCGGACATCGTGGTGCTCGATCTGGGCCTTCCGGACATGGACGGCCTCGACGTCGCGCGCGAGATCCGGCACAAGGGTCTCACCACCCCGGTGCTCGTGCTCACCGCCCGGGCCGACGAGGTGGACCTCGTCGTGGGCCTCGACGCCGGCGCCGACGACTACGTGACGAAGCCGTTCCGGCTCGCCGAGCTGCTCGCCCGCGTCCGGGCGCTCCTGCGCCGCTCGCACGGCGAGCAGGTGGACGAGGAGGAGCTCGCGGCGCAGGACGTCCGCATCGACGTCTCCGCGCACCGCGCGTTCCAGGGCGAGCGCGAGCTGCACCTGACCACCAAGGAGTTCGAGCTGCTGCGCGTGCTCGTCGCCAGTGCGGGCTCGGTCGTCGTGCGCGACGCCCTCATGCGCGACGTGTGGGGCTCCGAGCCGGTCGGCTCGACCAAGACGCTCGACATGCACGTGTCGTGGCTGCGCCGCAAGCTCGGCGACGACGCGAACGCGCCGCGCTACATCTCGACCGTCCGCGGTCTCGGCTTCCGCTTCGAGACCGGCGAGAGCTGACCGACCCCGACCGGGGACGAGGGACACGGGGAGCGAGGAGCAGCGTGCGGCGTCGGATGCTGCAGGCGACGGTGGCGGCCGTGGCCGTCGCCGTCATCCTCCTCGGGTTCCCGCTCGCGTTCTACGGCGCGCGGTTCGTGCTGCAGGGGGAGGTCGACGACGTCACGTCGCGCGTCGAGCGCCTCTCGCGCTCGATCGACGCCCGCCTCGCCGCGGGCGACGAGATCCCGGACTACGTCATCACGGACGCGGTCCAGCCCCGTGCGAGCGACCCTCCGGCGCAGGTCTACGTCACCCTGCCCGACGGGACGGTGCTCACGGCGGGCGAGGAGATCACCGGGCGGGGGATCGAGCAGCCGCTGCACTCCGACTCGGGTGCGCTCGTCACGCTCACCGTCTCCTACTGGGACGCGTACCTCCAGGCCGCGCGGGTGGTGCTGCTCGTCGTGGCCGCGGCCATCGTCGCGTTCGCCGCGGGCATCGGGATGGCGGTGTGGCAGGCGAACCGCATCTCGGCACCCCTGGTCTACCTCGCGGCGTCCGCCGAGCAGCTCGGCTCGGGACAGGTCCGCCCGCGGCTCGAGCCGTCGGGGGTCGAGGAGATCGACCTCGTGGCCGCCGAGCTCGCGCGCAGCTCCGACCGGCTCGCGGGCCGGCTCGCGGCGGAGCGCCAGTTCGCCGCGGACGCGTCGCACCAGCTCCGCACGCCGCTCACGGCGCTGAGCATGCGGCTCGAGGAGATCTCCCTGGCCTCGGACGACCCGGCCGTGCAGGAGGAGGCCCGGATCTCGCTCGAGCAGGTCGAGCGCCTGGTCGGCGTCGTCGACGACCTCCTGGCCTCGTCGCGACGCGCGCAGGGCGGGACGACGGAGGCCGTCAGCCTGCTCGACGTCGTGCACCAGCAGGAGGAGGAGTGGGTCCCGACGTTCGCGAAGGCGGGCCGTGAGCTCGTCGTCGACGTCCCGGCGGAGTACCAGGTGCTCGCGACGCCGGGGGCGCTCGCGCAGGTCCTGGCGACGCTCATCGAGAACTCGCTCAAGCACGGCGGCGGGACGACGACGGTCCGTGCGCGCCCGTCCGGCACGAGCGGCGCGATCGTCACGGAGGTGTCGGACGAGGGCGCCGGCGTCCCCGACGACCTCGCCCCCCGCATCTTCGAGCGCGAGGTCACCTCCGGCGCCGGCACGGGCCTCGGCCTCGCGCTCGCGCGCGACCTCGCGGCGTCCGACGGCGGTCGGCTCGAGCTGGCGCAGCGTCGGCCCGCGGTGTTCGCGCTCTTCCTCGCGGGGGTGCCGCGGCGCCTCGACCCGCGCGTCGTCCTGCCGACGGGGGTCGCGGTCTCCGCGCACGGCCGTCGTCGTCGGCGCCGCGGCTGACGATCTCGCCCGGCGGGGCGCGTCAGGGAGTCCCGGCCTCCTGGTGCGCGACGTCGTCCCGCGCCCGGTCGCCCGTGAACACGAGGCGCCGGTAGGCGACGTAGCGGAACGCCGTGCCGAGCGCGAGCCCGACGACGTTCGCGGAGACGTTCTTGGCGAGCGGTGACGTGAGCCCGAGCGCGTACGTGGAGATCGCGAGGCAGCCGACCGCGATGAGCATCCCGCCCACGTTGACGACGACGAACGCCGCGAGCTCGCGGCCGCGCGCCTGGGTGCGGCGTGCGGAGAACGTCCAGTAGCGGTTGCCGACCCAGGCGACGAGCGTCGCGACCGTGACGGACACGATCTTGGCGGTGAGCGGCTTGTGGCCGAGGACCTCGCCCGGTCCGAAGCTGAGCAGGTTGAACAGGCCCAGGTCGACGACGTAGGCGACCGCGCCGACCGACCCGAACTTCGCGAGCTCCCGCACCCGGGCGAGGACGCGCTCGCGCCGCGGCGGGGCCGCCGCGTTCGCCTCGGCTCGCCGGTCCAGGTCGCTCGTCACCCTCCGAGGCTACCGGGCGCTCCTGAGCGTCGCCCGGGTGCCGGGGCGGTCGCCGGGGCCGGGGTGGCCGCCGGGGCGAAGGCCGACGCGTCCGGAGTCCGGTCCCCGCGCGGTCCCGCGGCGCCCAGGCACTAGGGTGGGTCCACGTGGCAGCCCCAGTGATCGCCGTGGTCGGCGGAGGACAGCTCGCGCGCATGATGGCCCCCGCGGCCGGAGAGCTTGGCGTGCACCTGCGCGTGCTCGTCGAGGCCCCGGACTCGTCCGCCGCCCAGGTCGTGGTCGACGCGCCCGTGGGCGTCGCGTCCGACGAGGCCGCGATCCGCTCCCTCATCGCCCCCGCCGTCGGCGACCCCGCGGCGGTCCTCACCTTCGAGCACGAGCACGTCCCGAACGCGCTGCTCACCGACCTGCTGGAGCACGGGACCCCCGTGCGTCCGGGTCCGGACGCGCTCGTGCACGCGCAGGACAAGATCGTCATGCGGCGCCGGCTCACCGCGCTGGGCGTCCCGTGCCCCCGCTGGGCCGCGCTCCCCACCGCGCCCGACGCCGCCCGCACGGCCCTCGCGGACTTCCTCGCCGAGGTCGGGGGCGAGGCGGTCGTGAAGACGGCGCGCGGCGGGTACGACGGCAAGGGCGTGCGCGTCGTGTCGGTCGCCGAGGGCGGTCCGGCACAGGTCGCGGAATGGATCGAGGCGGCTGCCGCGGGCGGCCCCGAGCTGCTCGTCGAGGAGAAGGTGCCCTTCACGCGCGAGCTCGCGGTGCTCGTCGCACGCCGTCCGTCGGGAGGGCCCGACGGGACCGGCGAGGTCCGCACGTGGCCCGTCGTCGAGTCGATCCAGCGCGACGGCGTCTGCGCCGAGGTGATCGCGCCCGCGCCCGGTCTCACCGACGCCGAGGCGGACCGCGCCCGCGACGCGGCGGTCCGGATCACCGAGGGCCTCGGCGTCACCGGGGTGCTCGCGGTCGAGATGTTCGAGGTCGCGGGCGAGGACGGCCCGCGCGTGCTGGTGAACGAGCTCGCGATGCGCCCGCACAACTCCGGGCACTGGACCATCGACGGGGCGGTGACCAGCCAGTTCGAGCAGCACCTGCGGGCCGTGCTCGACCTGCCGCTCGGCGACACCGCCGCCACGGCCCGCTGGACCGTCATGGCGAACGTGCTCGGCTCGACCCTCGGCGAGCTGACCGACGCGCTGCCCGACGTCCTTGCCGCCTTCCCCGACGCGAGGGTCAACCTGTACGGCAAGGGCGTGCGCCCCGGGCGCAAGCTGGGCCACGTGAACGTGAGCGGCGACGACCTGGACGAGGTCCGGCGTCGGGCCCTGGCCGCGGCCGCGATCCTGCGGGGCGAGGTTCCCGCGAGCACCGACGAGGACACCGAGAACGAGGAGCGAGCATGAGCGAGAACCCCGTCGTCGGCATCGTCATGGGGTCGGACTCCGACTGGCCCGTCATGGAGGCCGCGGCCGACGCGCTCGCCGAGTTCGGCGTGCCCGTCGAGGTCGACGTCGTCTCGGCGCACCGCATGCCCGTCGAGATGATCGACTACGGGCGCGGCGCCGCCGAGCGCGGCCTGCGCGTGATCGTCGCAGGCGCCGGGGGAGCGGCGCACCTGCCGGGCATGCTCGCCGCCGTGACGCCGCTGCCGGTGATCGGCGTCCCCGTGCCGCTGCGCCACCTCGACGGCATGGACTCGCTCCTGTCGATCGTCCAGATGCCCGCAGGCGTCCCCGTCGCGACGGTCTCCGTCGGCGGGGCGCGCAACGCGGGCCTGCTCGCCGCGCGCATCCTCGCGGCCGGGACCGACGACGACGCCGCGCGCCTGCGAGACAAGATGGTCGCCTTCCAGGCGGACCTGGGCGACCAGGCGCGCGCGAAGGGTGCCCGCCTGCGCGCGTCGCGGTCCGGGGAGCAGCGCACGGGCTTCGGCGGCTGATCCGGGGGCGACGTCTCGGGAGCTCAGTCCACGGTGACGACGACCGTCCCGTTCGCGCGGACGAGCACCGAGCCGCGCTCGAACCGTTGGCTGCGGTCGGTGCCGGCCTGAACCTCGTTCGCGACGGGGAAGCCGAGGCGTGACTGGTTGGCGCGCCAGGCCGTGGCGAACTCGGCCCGGACCCGCAGGACGACCGCCTGCGGGGTGAAGACGAGAGAGCCGCGTTCGAAGTCCTGGAGGGCGTAGGTCCCGGAGCGGCGTTCGGGTCCCAGCGGGAACCCGAACGAGCCGGTCTGCGCGCCTTCGCTCTGCCACGCGGTGTGCAACGCGCCGATGACGTAGATCGTCGGGAGGCCGGGGCGGTACGTGAGGGTGCCGCGTTCGAAGCGTTGCGCGCACGCGCCGTCCGACCGGCACTGCTCGGAGCCGAGGGGGAACCCGAAGTAGCCGTTCTGGGCGCCTTCGCGCTGCCAGGCGGCGTTGAGCCCGCCGATGACGTAGAGCGTGCCGGCGCCGGGGCGGTAGGTGAGCGTGCCGCGTTCGAAGCGTTGGGCGCACGCGCCGTCCGACCGGCACTGCTCGGAGCCGAGGGGGAACCCGAAGTAGCCGTTCTGGGCGCCCTCGCGCTGCCACGCGGAGTTCAGCCCGCCGATGACCAGAGTCGTTCCTGCCCCGGGGCGGTAGGTGATGGTGCCTCGTTGGAAGCGTTGGGCGCACGCGCCGTCCGACCGGCACTGCTCGTTGCTCGTCGGAGCGCCGAAGTAGCCGTCGCGCCCCCCGTTGTTCGTCCAGGCCGTCGCGATCGCCCCGAAGACGCTGAAGGCCGTCGAACCGAACCAGTCGGTGTAGAGGCGCCAGAAGTTGCGGTTGCCGTACGTCGAGCACCCGTCGCCGGTCCCGTACAGCCTCGCGAGAGCGGCGGCGTTCGGCTGGTACGGCGTGTAGATGTACAGCCCCGCCGTGGCCTGGTTCTCGATGTAGACGTTCGAGCCCCCGCAGGCCTCGTTCGGGTTGTAGCGCACGTAGTTGACGCGTCCCGCCTGGTACCCGTAGCGCGTCGGGTTGGCCCGGTAGACCTGGTACTGGCGGGCCGCCCGGTAGACCTGGTTGAAGAACCCGTAGTACTCGGTGTTGCAGGGTGCCGTGTCGGGGCATCCGAACCCCGTCGCGGTCTGGTACGACCTGAGCGTCGGGCGGGTTCGCGTGACGAGGCTCTGTTCCTTCTCGAGCAGCACGAGCAGCACGCGGGGGTTGATGCCGCACGACGTCGAGACCCCCGCGACGATCTGCGCCGCCGTCTCGTTCGCCCGCCCGGTGTACCCCCGGCACAGGCCGCTCTCGGCGGGCCAGCTCCGCGTCGTCTCCCGGTAGTCCTTCAGGCACGGCGCCTCGCCCGCGACGCAGGCTGCCCCACGCTGGTTCAGGAAGGTCTGGACGGCTCCTGCCGACATCGACCCCGCGTGGTAGAAGACGGCGTCCGAGATGATGTTCCCCGCCCGGAACTCCGACCCGGAGAGAGCCGCGGGAAGCGCAGCGCCGGCGGCGGGCGCCGCCGCCGAGTCCGTCGGCAGGGCGGGCAGCGCCGTGCTGCCGGTCGGGAGCCAGGCGAGGACGACGGCGATCGCTGCGGCGAGCGACGCCGCCAGCGGACGGAACCTCACGGCACCTGCACCTGGACGCTGTCCGAGGTGCCCTCGGAGGTCGGCGAGCGGTAGGTGACGACGACGTCCCAGGCACCCGTCTCGAGGTCCGCCACCGAGAACGTGGTCTCCTCGCACCATGTGGTCGTCGCGTCGGGCACCGCGACGGACTCGGCCTCGACCTGGCGGTCACCGGAGCTCGCCAGGACGACGCAGGTCCCACCGGCCTCGACCAGCTCCGCGACGTAGGCGTCGACCCGGACCGCCGTGCCGCCGTCGTCGATCCCCGCGTAGACGACCACGGGAGTCACGGGGGCGAGAGACGGAGAGGTGCCGTCCGACGACCCCTGCGCCTCGGGGCTCGCGCAGGAGGCGGTGACCACGAGCGCCGACAGAGCCACCATCCACGCGCCTCCGGAGCGTCGCGCCTTCTGCCGGTCCACAGACACCTCCGCCGTCGTCGTGAAGGGCCCCCGCCCTGCTGCATCGCCATCGAGCGTAGGCGACGTGCCATGAAGCCGCCCGTCGGCGAGGGCGGGGGCAGGTCGTCCGTTCCGGACCGCCCGGGACCGACCGCCCGGGACCGGTCCGCGAGGCACGGAGAGGCCCTCCAGGCGTCGGCGAGCGTTCACCTCCAGGTCACGAGCGGTACGTCGGGGCGGCGTAGCGTCGCGGCGTTCCGGCCGCACCGTCACGGGTGCTGTCACCCCCGACCCAGGAGCAGGACGTCGACGTGGTGCTCGCCGAGACCCGGGACCACGCCGGTCCCCCGGGTCCGACCGTCCCCGGCTGGGCGGGGGTGGGGCACGCGCGTGCGAGACCGGGTCCTCGCCACGTGCGCCCGCGGGGCGGACCGCCTCGCGGGCGCCGGGACGACCTCGACGGTCTGCGCGCGGTCGCCATCCTCCTCGTCGTCGCCTATCACGTGTGGCTCGGGCGCGTCTCCGGCGGCGTCGACGTCTTCCTCATGCTCTCCGCCTTCTTCCTGACGGGCTCCTTCGCGCGCAGGATGGCGGCGGGCAGCCACCTCGCGCTGGGGGCCTACTGGGCGCGGACGTTCAAACGCCTCGTGCCGACCTCGGCCGTCGTGCTGCTCGCCGTCCTCGTCGCCGTGCACGCCTGCTACCCGGCGTCGCGGTGGCCGGCGCTCTGGTCGCAGACCTGGGCGTCGCTGGCGTACCTCCAGAACTGGGAGCTCGCGAGCGAGACCGTCGACTACTACGCGCGCGACGCGGCGTCCGTGAGCCCCCTGCAGCACTACTGGTCGATGTCGGTGCAGGGTCAGGTCTTCCTGGTGTGGCCCGTCCTTCTCGCGGCCTGCGCCGTGCTCGTCCGGCGTCTCCGTCTGGCGGTGGCGCCGGTGCTGCTCGCGGTCTTCGGCACGGTGTTCACGGCCTCTCTCTGGTTCTCCGTCGTCGAGACGTCGACGCACCAGGAGCTCGCCTACTTCGACACGCGAGCCCGGCTCTGGGAGTTCGCGCTCGGGTCGCTGGTAGCGGTGCTCCTCCCGTACCTCCGGCTTCCCCGGTGGGCGGGTGCACTGCTCGGTTGGGGCGGTCTCGTCGCGATCGTGGTGTGCGGCTTCGTGCTGGACGTCCAGGGCGGCTTCCCCGGCTACTTCGCCCTCTGGCCCACCCTGGCCGCCGGTGCCGTGATCGTCGCCGGGGCAGGGGGGCCGGGAGTCGGGCCGGCACGGCTCCTGTCGCACCCGCTCCTCCTGCGCCTGGGTCGCGACGCCTACGCCCTCTACCTGGTGCACTGGCCGGTCCTCGTCACCTGGCGGCTGCTGAACGACGGCCGAGAACCCTCGTTCCTGGCCGGGACCGGCATCGTCGTGGCGTCGATCGTCGTCGCGCGGATCCTCACCGCGTCCGTCGAGCAACCGTTGCGCACCCTGGCGTGGGCGGACGGACGCGCCGCGAGGAGCGTCCTCGTGATCGCCGTCGCGACGGCGGTCGTGGCCCTCCCGCTCGCCGCATGGCAGGGCGTCGAGCGGCACCGCGCGGCGACCCTCCTCGCGCACGCCTCGGCCGACAACCCGGGGGCCGCCGTCCTGCTTCCCGGCTACCGCGAGGGAGGCGATGCGGCCGCTCCCGCGATACCGCTCGCGACGACGCTCGACGAGCAGTGGGTCGTGCTGCCCGAGCGCTGCGAGGAAGACCTCGCGCCCTCGGTCCCCGAGGTCGCGGAGCGGTGCAACCAGCTCGTCCCGGGGACGGCGCACGAGCGCACCGTCGTGGTCGTCGGCGACTCGCACACCGAGCAGCTCATGGGCGCACTGCTGCCGATCGCCGAGCGCGAAGGCTGGCAGGTGGTGTCGCTCCTCAAGGGCGGGTGCTCGTTCGGCGTCGGGGACCATCCGTGCGCGGCCTGGAACGAGCGAGCCCTCGACTACGTCGTCGGGCTCCGGCCCGACGCGGTCTTCACCGTCGTGACGGCCGGCGAGGTCGACGGGCCGGGCGAGGAGCTCGTCGTGGGTCAGCAGGAGGCCGTCGACGCCCTCGCCGCGGCCGGCATCGACCTCGTCGGCGTCCGCGACAACCCACGGTTCTCGTTCGACGTCTACGCGTGCGCGGAGAGGTTCGGCGCGGACGCTGCCGGGTGCCGGCGGGACCTCGCGTCCGTGAGCGCCGAGCGCAGTCCCGCGGAGTCCTTGGACATCGGCGAGGGGTCCGTGCTCGTCGACCTGCTGCCGGAGACCTGCCCGGACGGCGTGTGCACTCCGGTCGTGGGCAACGTCCACGTGTACCTCGACGACAACCATCTGACGTGGGACTACGCCAGGACGCTGGCCCCGTTCCTCGAGGAACGGCTGGCCGCGTGGGCCTCGGACAGCCGCTGACCGTCAGCGGACGCGACCCTACTGCGGCAGCCCGCCGACCTGACCCGGTGCCAGGTTGCCGTCGCGGATGTCCACCCAGAACTGGCCGACGGTGTCCGGGTCGAGCTGCACGGTCGAACCCACGTTGCCGCCCGGACGGAAGTCCGGGTTCGAGATCGGCGGCGTGCCGGTGATGCCCTCGGGGCCGTTGGCCTTGCGGAACGCGAGGGCGAGCTTGCCGAGGTCGACGATCCCCGTGCTCTCGTCCACCGTGAGCGACCCGAGGCCGGAGTCGAGCAGCGAGACCTGGTCGCCGGGGCGGAACAGGATGCTCGGGTTCGCCGCCTTGGAGCTGATGGCACCGATGACCTGGCGCTGGCGCTCGGCGCGGCCGATGTCGCCCTTCGGGTCGGAGTAGCGCATCCGCGAGAACGCGAGCGCGGTGTGCCCGTCGGCGACGTGGCACCCGGCCGTCCAGACGAGCTCGCTCTTCGGGTCGTCGACGTCGTAGTCGAGGCACAGCTCGACGCCGCCGACGGCGTCGACGATGCCCTCGACCCCGCCGAACCCGACCTCGACGTAGTGGTCGACGGTGAGACCGGTGAGCTGCTCGACCGTCTGCACGAGCAGCGGCGGGCCACCCCACGAGTACGCCGAGTTGAGCTTGCTCGCGCCGTTGCTCGGGATCTCGGCGTAGGTGTCGCGCGGCAGGCTGATGAGCGCGACCGGCCCGCTCGGCGGGGCGTGCAGGACCATGATCGTGTCCGTGCGGGCGCCCTCGGTGCCGTCCTCGCTGATGCCCTCGCCCCGCGCGTCGGAGCCCGCGAGGAGATAGGTGTTCCCGGGCGTGCCGGGCGCGCCGGAGAGGGCCTCGACGTGCTGGATCTTGCCGTTGGCCCAGATCAGCAGGCCCACGGGCCACGCGAGGAGCGCGACGACGACGACGCACGCGACGAGCCCGACGACGCGGCCCTTGCGGAGGCGGAAGCCGCCCCCGCCGGTTCGCGGGGTCCCCGTGCCCGACGGCGGTCGCCCGCCCCCGCCACCGGGTCGGCCGGCGCTCGGCCGCGGTGCGGCGGCCGGACGGCTCCGCGTCGTCGTGGGCACGGCCTGCGCGCCCGCGCGGGGCGACGACGAGACGCGCGGAGGCGCCGCCGCTGCCTGGCGGGGCTGGCGCGCCGGCGCGACCGACGGCGGGAGCGCGGACGCCGCGGAGCTCGTCCGCGGGCGTGCGCCGCGCGCGGGCGGCGCCGGCGGGGGCGTGCCCTTGCGCGCGGGGGTCACGGGGATCTCGCGCGACGACTGGCGCTTGATGCGCGGCTCGAGGCGCACGGCGTCGTCGGGCGCGGCAGGGCGGGGCCGCGCCGGGGAGCGCCCGCTGTTGCCCACGGCGATCGCGTCGTCGACGGACGACGGACGCGGGGCGCGGCCGCCCTGCGGCGTGAAGCTGGGGGGGAGCGACCGAGGGTCGCGCGACGGGTCGGTCATGGCGTCACCCGCACTGCGCGGTCTCGTCGGCGGCGGAGAACGCCTCCTTGCCGGCTTCCTTCGTCTGCACCGGGGCGGGCTCGGCGGCCGCGTCGCCCGTCGGGTCGGCTGCGCCCTCCCCGGTCTGCGACGGCGGCTCGGTGGCCTCGGCGGCGTCGGTGGACCCGCCTGCGGCCTCGTCGGTCGCGGGTGCGGGCGCGGCGATCGGCTCGTCGGCGCGCACCTTGGCCCAGAGCTCGTCGGCCTCCGACGTCCAGACGACCTTCGCGTCGGGGTCCTGCGGGTCCGGCGCGTTGGGAACGGTCATGAAGGTGATGTTGCCACTGGTCGCGCCCTTGAGGCTGAAGGCGAGCCCGGCGAGGCTCGGGATCGACGACAGGTTGTCGCTCATGGTCAACGACTTGGTGCCTGCGTCGACGAACCCGTAGATCTGGCCGAGGTCCGAGAGCACGTTCTTCGAGAGCACCTGGTTCACCGTGGCGGCGAGGAGCTGCTGCTGACGGCCGATGCGGCTGAGGTCCGACCCGTCGCCCACGCCGTAGCGCGCCCGCGCGAACCCGAGCGCCTGGGTGCCGTCGAGCGTCTGCATGCCCGCGTCGAGCCGGAGGTCCGCCTTGGGCGAGTCGATCGGCTCGGGGATGCAGATGGGGACGCCGCCGATCGCCGTGACCATGTTCTGGAAGCCGGCGAAGTCGACGACGACGAAGCCGTCGACGAACACGTCGGTCAGGTTCTCGACGGTCTGGGTCGCGCACGCGGCGGCCGAGTCGACGTCGCCACCGACGGTCGCGCCGTTCGCGAACGCGGCGTTGAAGCGCGTGTTCGCCGGAGCGGTCGTCTTGCCGTTCGTCGTGTGGCACGCCGGGACGTCGACGCGCGAGTCGCGCGGGATCGAGACCATCTCGACGCGCGAGCGGTCCGCGGAGACGTGCACGAGGATCGTCGTGTCCGAGCGCATGCCCTCGACGCCCTCGACCTCGTGGCCGTTCTCGCCCCCGCGCTCGTCGGAACCCATCACGAGGATGTTGAGCGGCTTCCCCGCGTTCGGGTCGTCCGGGTCGGGCGTCGACGGCGCGGGGCGGTCCTCGAGCAGGTCGAGGGCGCTCGACCCCGAGATGTTCCCCACGATGTTCGACACCGCGGCCGCGCCGCCCACCGCGCCGAAGGCGAGCACGGCCGTCGCGACGAGCCCGACCGTCCGGGCGGTGCCGTGCGTGCGGAGCGCCCGTGCGTGCGACGGCCCGCGCGTCTGCCGGTCGGCAGCCGCGGCGCGAGCCTGGGCACGGGAACGAGACGTCACGGGCCACGAGCATAGGCGGCGTGTGCGAGGTCACGGCGCGGGGCAGGGGCGTGCCGGGTGGAGGAGTTGTGTGGGCTAGGGTGCGTCACGAGGGGCAGACGCTGACCGGTTCGATGGAGAGTGAGGTCAGGACAGGGATGCCTGCGCCATGGAGATATCTGGGGACCCTGCGGTCGCTCGCGCACCGCGTCGTCCACATCGACGAGACGACGTCGGCGGCGTACGCACGTGCGGAGCGCCACGAGGCGGAGCTGGCCGGGCTCGTCCGCGAGGTGGCACGGCTCTCGGAGAACCTCTCGCGCGTGGAGAAGGACCGGGCGGCGCGGGCGCGGGACCTCTCCTCGGCTCTCGACGAGGTCCGGGACTCCGTCCACCTCGTCGCGCGCCGGGGGACCCTGGAGCGCGCCACCACGCGGGTCGTGTTCCTCGTGCACCACATCGAGGCGTGGGACAGCTATGACGAGCTGTACCGGCTCATGAGCGACGCGCCCGACTTCGACCCGGTCGTCGTCTCGCTGCCCCGCAACTTCGCCGACAGCGGGACGCTCCGCGACGAGGACGTCGTCCACGACGGCCTCACCGAGCGGGGGGTCGGCCACGTGCGCGCGTCGGTCGGGAGCGTCGACGACGTGGGCCGGCTCGTGAAGACGCTCGCGCCGGACATCGTGTTCCGGCAGTCCCAGTGGGACAAGGACATCGACCCGGCGCTGTCGACGCCGGCACTGAGCTTCGCCCGGCAGTGCATCGTCTCGTACGGGACCATGAACATCGTCGAGAACGTGCCGGCGGCGACGACGCGCAACACGGCGGTCGACAGCGAGCTGCACCGGACGGCGTGGCTCGCCTTCTGCGCGAACACGGACATGCTGGAGACGGCGCGCCGGGACAACCTCCTCGGCGGTGCCCGGTTCCGCGTCGTGGGTCATCCCAAGGCGGACCAGCTGCGCCGGTCGGAGCCCGCCTGGCCGGTGGCGGCGACGCGGGAGGGCCGGCCCCGCGTCGTCTGGTCCTCGCACCACTCGATCGGGGACGGCTGGACCCGGTTCGGGGCGTTCCCGGCGATGGCCGAGGACATGCTCCGGTGGGCGGAGTCCGGCGAGGTCGAGATCACGTGGATGCCGCACCCGGCGCTCCTGCCGTACATCTCCACGCCGCGGTCGCCCTACCGGCAGGAGCAGCTCGACGACTGGCTCGAGCGGTGGGGCCGGCTCGACAGCACGGCCGTCTTCACCAACGGCTACTACGCGCCGCTCCTCGCCGCGTCGGACGTGATGGTCACCGACGGGCTGAGCATGCTCGTCGAGTTCCAGGTCTTCGAGCGGCCCGTGGTCTTCGTCGAGCGGGAGGGCCACCGACCGTTCACGGGGATCGGCGAGAAGGTCGTCGCGGGTACCCACCGGGTGGGCGACGCGTCGGCGGCACGAGCGCGCGTCGAGTCCCTCCTGCGCGACGGGGACCCGCTCCTCGCCCGCCAGCGCGAGAACGTCACGGAGCTCCTCGGGGCGCCGGGCTCGGCGGCCCGGATCCTGGAGGTCCTGCGGGAGGAGATCGCGACCGAGCGCCGCTCCGACGCGGTCGGGGCAGGCGTCGGGCACGCACAACTCAGGTAGCCTGCTCGCCGTGCCAGCAGATCCGAGTGCCGCGTCCGAAGCCTCCCGCGTCGTCGCGGTCGTCGTGGCCTACAACCGTCGAGACCTCCTGGTCGCGGCGCTCGACGCGCTCGCCGCGCAGACGCGCCCCGTCGACCGGGTCGTCGTCGTGGACAACCGCTCGGACGACGACTCCGCCGTCGTCGCCGCGGAGCACCCGGTCGGGGCCGAGGTCGTCGGGCTGACCCGGAACACCGGAGGCGCCGGAGGGTTCGCCGTGGGCCTCGCGCACGCCGTCGAGGTGCTCGGGGCGGATCTCGTGTGGCTCATGGACGACGACACGATCCCCACCCCGGACGCGCTGCGTGCCCTCCTCGACGCGCGGGACGAGTACCCCGGTCCGGTGGCGCTCCTCGGGAGCCGCGTGGTCTGGCACGACGGGCGCGACCACCCGATGAACACGCCGCGGGTCCGGCCCGGCGCGTCCGGGACCGAGATCGCCGCCGCGCGCGCGGCGCGGTCCGTGCCCGTGCGGTCGTCCTCGTTCGTCTCGATGCTCGTGGACGCCCGGGCGGTGCGGCACCACGGTCTGCCGGTCGCGGACTACTTCATCTGGAACGACGACTTCGAGTACTCGGCGCGGCTGCTGCGGCGCGGCACCGGGCTCTCCGTCCCGGCGTCCGTCGTCGAGCACCGCACCAAGGCGTTCGGCGCGACCGACGCCGACCCCGGTGAGCGCTTCTACTACGAGGTGCGCAACAAGGTCTGGATGATCACGCGGTCGTCGTCGCTGGACCCGGTCGAGCGCGTCCTGTACTCGGGGGCGAGCCTGCGCCGCTGGGCCCGTACGCTGCGTCGTTCCGACGACCGTGACGTCCTGGTGCGCAGCGGCGCCCGCGGGCTCCTCGACGGGATCCGACGCGGGCCACGACCGAACCCGGAGCTCCTGCGGGACGTGGGGGCGGACGTCGCAGCCGTCGAGCGGCTGGACCGCAGGGCGTCCCGGAGGGGCGCGTGACCGTCCCCTTCTCGGTCCTCCTGCCCGTCTACCGCGGCGACAGGCCGGACTACCTGCGGCGCTCGTTCCGCTCCGTGGCGGAGGAGCAGGAGCTTCCGCCCTCCGAGGTGGTGGTCGTCCGGGACGGGCCCGTGGGAGCCGAGCTGGCGGCGGTGCTCGCCGAGCTCGAGGAGTCGAGCCGAGTGCCGGTGGTGCGGGTCGACCTCGCGGAGAACGTCGGGCTGGCCCGCGCCCTGGAGGCGGGCCTGGCCGCGTGCTCCCACGAGATCGTCGCTCGGCAGGACGCCGACGACATCAGCATGCCGCGCCGGTTCGCGGTCCAGGTGCCTCTGGTCGACGGGGGTCTCGACGTGGTCGGTTCGGCGATCGAGGAGTTCGAGGACGACGACGAGGGGCTCGGGCAGGGTCTCGTCCGCGTGCCGCCGGTGAGCGCCGCCGAGATCGCCGAGACGTCTCGTTTCGCGTCGCCGTTCAACCATCCGACCGTCGTCTACCGGCGGTCGGTCGTCGCCGCGGTCGGCGGGTACGAGGACCTCCCGCTCATGGAGGACTACTGGCTCTTCACGCGCCTCGTCGCGCACGGCGCGAGGATGGTCAACGTCCCCGAGCCGCTCGTGCGCTACCGTGTCGGCGCCGGCGCCTACGCCCGCCGCGGCGGGACCCGGCTGCTGCGGTCGGAGCTCGAGCTCCAGCGGCGTCTACGGCGGGAGGGATTCACCACCGTGGGTCAGACCGCACGCAACGTGGCCGTCCGCGGTGGCTACCGACTGGTTCCGGAGACCGCGCGTCGGTCGCTCTACCGGGCCTGGGTCAGGCTGCGCCGCTCCGGCTGATCCCTGGCGCCCCGGGTCGGGGCGACGGGGGCCCTCCGGCGACCGGGTGGTGAACATTCGGTGCCGAACGGCGGGACGGGGCGTCGGGACAGATCGACCGGTGGGCGTACGGCTAGTCTGTTCCGGTTGTCATCCCTATCGAGGAGTTTGAGTGGACGCGGATCTTGTCGTCGTGGGATCGGGCTTCTTCGGCCTGACCGTCGCTGAGCGGATCGCCGAGGAGCACGGACGGAAGGTCCTCGTGATCGACCGCCGGACCCACATCGGCGGCAACGCCTACAGCGAGGCCGAGCCGTCGACCGGTATCGAGGTGCACCGCTACGGCGCCCACCTCTTCCACACCTCCAACGAGCGGGTGTGGGAGTACGTCAACCGGTTCACCGCGTTCACGAGCTACGTCCACCGCGTGTACACCACGCACCGGGGCGAGGTCTTCCCGATGCCGATCAACCTCGGCACCATCAACCAGTTCTTCCGGTCCGCCCACGGCCCGGACGCGGCCCGTGCGCTGGTCAAGGAGCTCTCCGCGGAGCTCGGCGGGAAGAAGCCGGAGAACCTCGACGAGCAGGGCGTCTCCCTCATCGGTCGCCCGTTGTACGAGGCGTTCATCCGCGAGTACACCGCGAAGCAGTGGCAGACGGACCCGCGCGACCTCCCGGCCTCGATCATCTCGCGCCTGCCCGTGCGGTACACGTACGACAACCGCTACTTCAACGACACGCACGAGGGCCTGCCCGTCGACGGCTACACGGCGTGGATCGAGCGCATGGCCGACCACAAGAACATCGAGGTGCGCCTCGGCGTCGACTTCTTCGACGAGTCCCAGCCCGTGAGCAAGGGCAACGTCGTCGGCAACGTCCCCGTCGTCTACACGGGCCCGGTGGACCGCTACTTCGACTACGCCGAGGGCGACCTCTCGTGGCGCACGCTCGACTTCGAGGAGGAGGTGCTCCCGGTCGGCGACTTCCAGGGCACCTCGGTCATGAACTACGCGGACGCCGACGTCCCGTACACGCGGATCCACGAGTTCCGCCACTTCCACCCCGAACGGGAGTACCCGACCGACAAGACGGTCATCATGCGCGAGTTCTCGCGCTTCGCGGAGAAGGCCGACGAGCCGTACTACCCCGTGAACACGGCGACCGACCGCCAGCGGCTCCTCGCGTACCGCGACCTCGCGGCCGGCGAGAGGGACGTCCTCTTCGGGGGGCGGCTCGGGACCTACAAGTACCTCGACATGCACATGGCCATCGGCTCGGCGCTCTCGATGGTCGACAACAAGCTCGCGCCGCACTTCGCGCAGGGCACCGACCTGGAGAGCGGGGGCGTCGACGCATGACCTGCGTCATGACCGGCCGTGACGCCGTCTCGTCGCCGCCGGGAGCTCTCGCATGAGCTGGTGGGACCTTCTCCCGGAGGTCTGCGTCGCGCTGGCCCTGCTCTTCGTCCCGGGGATGATCGTGATCGCCGCGGCCGCTCCGTTGTCGCTGCGGACCGTGGGGCTCGGACCCGTCGTGTCCGTGGGGGTCGTCTCGGTGAGCGCGGTCGCGGCGGGGCTCGTCGGCATCGGCTGGTCCCTCTGGGTCCCGTTCGCCGCGGCCGCGGTGGTGGCCCTGCCCTTCGGGCTGCTGCGGTTCTTCGCCCGGCGACGGCAGGCGGCGTACACGGCTACCCGTCGGCCCGCGGGCTGGTGGGCGGCCGGGCTGGGGCTCGTCGTCGCGGCGGTGCTGATCGCGCGGCGATTCGTCTTCGTCGTCGGGAGCCCGGAGAACTTCTCCCAGACCTTCGACAACGTGTTCCACCTGAACGCGATCAGGTACGTCCTCGAGACCGGGTCCGGTTCGTCGCTCGACCTGGGCGGGATCACGTCCATCGCGTTCTACCCGGGTGCGTGGCACGACGTCGTCTCGCTCGTCGCCGCCACGACGGGCGCGTCCGTCCCCGCCGCGATCAGCGCGACGAACCTCGTGGTCGCCACGCTCGTCTGGCCTGCGGGCTGCATCTACCTGGTCTCGGTCCTCTTTCCGGGCCGGGTCTGGACGCTTCCCGTCGCGGGCGTGCTGAGCACCGCCTTCGGATCGTTCCCCCTGCTCCTCATCAACTTCGGTGTCCTGTACCCGAACTTCCTCGCGGTGGCTCTCCTGCCCGCGCTGCTCGGCGCGACCGCCGCGCTGCTCGGGCTCCCGGACGGGGCGGAGCCCGGTGGTGTCCTCCGATTCGTCCGGGACGCGCTGCTCGTGCTCGTGGGCCTTGCCGGTGTCGCGCTCTCGCACCCCAACGGCGCCATGTCATGGCTCGCGCTCTCGATCCCGCTGCTCGCCTGGTGCGGGTGGCGCTACCTCCGCGCGGCGTGGGACGGCGGGGTGGGCTCGCGGCGTCGATCGATCGCCGTGGTCGCGGCGGCCGGCCTCGGTGTCGTCCTCGTGAGCGGGGTGCTCTGGCGTTACGTCAGGCCGCCGTACGAGGCCTCCCAGTGGCCCCCTCCGCAGACCCAGGCGCAGGCGATCGGCGAGTCGCTCTCCGGCGCTCACCTCGATCGTCCGGTGTCGTGGCTCGTCGCGGCGCTGATCGTCGCCGGGCTCGTGACCGCCGTGAGGGACCCGCGCAGGCTCTGGCTGTGCGGACCGTTCTTCGTGTCGGCCTTCCTCTTCGTGGTCATCTCGGGGACTCCCTACAGCCCGTTCCGGTACTGGGCGACCGGTGTCTGGTACAACGACTCCAACCGCGTGGCCGCGATCATGCCGATCGGCTCGCTCGTCGTGGCCGTCCTGGGTGCCGTCGGTATCGTGGGCGCGGTGAGCTTCCTCGCAGGCCGGGCGGGCGACGCGCTCGCCCTCGGTGCCACGGCGCGCCGGACGGTCGTCGTCGTCCTCGCGGTGCTCGGGTCGCTGCTCCTGCTCTGGGGCTCCCAGGGTGAGAACGTCCGCGAGGTCGCGCGACAGGGAGCAGATCGCTACCAGCAGACCGCCGACTCGCCACTGGTCGACGAGGACGAGGCTGCGCTGCTCGGCAGGCTCGACGAGGTGACCCCGCCCGACGCGGTGATCGCCGGGAACCCGTGGACCGGCGCAGCGCTCGCCTACGCCCTCGCGGATCGTGAGGTCACGGAGAAGCACATCCTGACGCAGGTCCCGGACGACGTCCTCGTCCTCGACGCCGACCTGGCGGACATCGACGACGACCCGGCGGTGTGCGCTGCCGTCGTCACCTCCGGGGTCACGCACGTCCTGGACTTCGGCGACCGGTTCGTGAACGACGGACGGAACATGTCCATCGACTACTCCGGCCTGGAACACCTGCGCGAGGGGGAGCACCTTCGCCTGGTGGACTCCGAGGGCGACGCACGCCTGTTCGAGATCGTCGGGTGCAGCCGCTGACGGTTCCTCGCGGACTGCCGGAGCCTCGTCCGTGACACCCGGTGAGCCCTGCCGGGTGCGGCAGGGCGGCCCCGCGTAGCATCGAACCGACGCGAGGAGGATGCGGTGCACATCTCACGGCGGGACTTCAGCCGGCTCGTCGCCGGGGGGATCACGGTGGCGTCCCTCGGCGGGCAGGTCGTGACACGACACGCAGCGGCCGCGGGGACGGCGGCCGAGCCTCAGGTGGTGATCACGGGGCCCCGGCACGACTGGCTCGACACGGTCGAGGCGTCGGTGGACCAGATCACGGGCCGGACCGGTCTCTCGGTCGCGGTCCGCAGGATCGACGGTCCCGCCGTGCAGGACGCGGACTGGGCAGGGACGGACCTCGTTCTTCTGCACGTGGGTGCCGAGGCGGAGGGCGCGCTCACCGCGGGTCGGGTGCAGGACGTCGCGTCGTTGGTGAGCACGGGCCGCCTCGACCTCCGTGGACGCACCGGTCTGGAGCAGGCCCTCGCGACGGCGGACGCAGGCGGGGCGCTGCCGGGCATCCCGTTCGTGAGCGACGAGACGGTCGTCTACCACCGGGACGACCTGTTCTCAGCGCTCGGAGGTCACGGGCCGGAGTCGTTGGACGACCTGATCGCGGCGGCCTACCAGCTGACCGACGACGGCGCCGGCGTCGCGGGCGTCGTTCTCGTGGACGACGCCGCCACGGTCGTCCCGATGGTGTACGCCTTCGGCGGGTTCGTCGCCGAGGACGGCATGATCGGCCTGGCGGGGATCGAGAGCTCGCGCGCGTACGGGTTCCTTCGTCAGCTGGTCGCCGACTGCTCGGCCGGTCAGGAGCCGGCCCGCGGGCTCGCCGAGGCGGTGGAGCGTTTCACCTCCGGCCAGGCCCGGATGCTCGTCGCGGGGGCTGGGCTCCTGCCGCTCCTGAGGACGCTGGACCCGGGTGGCGCGATCGGGTCGTCTCCGCTGCCGGCGGGTCCGGCCGGGACCATCGGGCTCGCGCTGCCCACCTGGGTGCTCGGGGTCGCCTCCTCGTCCACCGTGCCCGAGCGGGCGGTGAAGGTGCTCCAGGCTCTTGCCGACGTGCGGTACGAGGGAGCCTCCGCGCCGGAGGAGAGCGTCGAGGTCACCTCGCTCGCGTCCGGGAACCCCGTCGTCGACACCCCCGACGATCTCCGTGACGAGGCTCCGGCGACGACGGTGCACGCCGACCAGATGGTGGCGCGGATCTTGTCGCGCGAGGGTCAGGAAGCCCTCGTGGCGCCCGTGTTCGACAGCACGATCGAGAGCGGCTCGGCCGCGGCGGAGCTCGCCCGCGTCGTCGGCTGACGCCGGTCGACGCCGCGGGGCGACGGTGCGGTCAGCTCGCCCGCGCGTCGCGGATCAGGTTGTCGAGCGTCCTTCTCTCCACCCACACCACCGGCACCCCGGCGTTGCGCAGGTTGTCGTACTCAGCCTTGGTCTGGAGCTCGACCCAGCCTCCGTTGTGGCCGAAGATCCCGTAGGGCGTTCGCTCGCCCCCGGCGCGGTAGATGATGGGCATCTCGTCTGGGTTCCATTCTCTGAGGGGCGGCGGGAGGTTACGGACACGCTGGAGCAGGCCGGGGAGCTGTGCGACCCGCCCGTCTCCGGGACAGACCTTTCCGTTCGCACCCCAGACCTCGCCGTCAGCGACGCGCCACGGGTCGATCCCGTAGCGGTGGAGGCCGATCCCGGTGGCGTTCGGCAGCGAGGTGCGCATGTCCGAGACGGGCAGGCTGTAGTACTGGCACAGCCACTTGAGCAGCGGTGCCAGGGAGGAGAGCTGGGCCTCGGTCCAGGTCCCGTCGCCCTTCCCCTGCGTCTCGATGCCGATGCAGCTCGCGTTCCCGCTGCGTTGCGTCCACGCGGTGACCCTGGTGTCGAGGTACTGCTCGACGACACCGTTGTACTTCACGTAGAAGTGGCTCGACGCGAGCGCCGCGGGGTTGTTGAACCATCCGTACAGCGAGTCGGCACCCCCCGCGTCGACGTGGAGCACGACCGCACGGGTGCGAGTGCGATCAGCCCCGTAGTTCTGACTGATCGGCATCCACCGTGCTGCCTTGTACCGTGCCACGTCGAGACCTCCCCGACCGAGACTAGGTGCTCGACCCGGGATTCTCTCGATGGGGTGTCCGTGTGTCTCCCTCGTCAGTCCTGACGAGGCGGCGAGGTACGACGGTCGCCGTCCGCGTCGTTCCCGGCCTCCGTCTCGGGGGACTGCGGAGGCACGACCTCGTGCGTGCGCAGCTCGCCCTGCTCGAGCTGGAGCCGGAGGAGCGCCACCTCCTCGGTGAGGGTCCGCACCTTCTCGTCGAGACCGGACACACCGACGCTCAGCTGGACGCACACGATGAGCAGGATGAGGATCGCCACGGCGAACACCAGGTTGACGGGCAAGGTCACCCCGACGACCTGCGCGATGCGCTGGGCGACGGTCGGGAAGGCGCCCAGGATGGTCACGCCGATCGCGACGGCGATCCACAGCCCGGCGTACTTCTCCCTGATCCGCCGCTTGCGCAGGAGCTGCACGAGGAACGCGATGAGGACGAGGCAGAGCGCGACGGAGAACAGGTAGCCGCTCACGGGGTGACCTCCATCACGGTGTTCTCGCTCGGGCGCGAGATGGCGACGACGAGCGCGAGAAGTGCCCGACCGAGGAAGATCGCGGCCTTCAGCGGGCTGTGCGACGGGGTGCCCCCCGCCCGCGGGCGCATCTCGACCCCCACCTGGTCGACGCGCAGGCCGGCGCGTGCCGCGATCACGAGCGCCTCGACGGTGTCGCCGAGGTACTCGGCCGGGTAGTTCGACGCGAACACCCGGATGGCCCTGGTGTTGCTGAGCTTGAACCCGGAGGTCGTGTCGGTCAGGCGGGCCCCCGTGACACGTGACAGCACGACCGAGAGCATCCGCATGGACCAGCGCCGCGGCCCTCGGACGACGTACGTCCCCCGGCCGGCGAACCGGGCTCCGATCACGACGTCGTACGGCCCGGACTCGCACGCCTCGAGCAGGCGGGGGATGTCGCGAGGGTCGTGCTGGCCGTCGGCGTCGAGCTGGACCGCGTACGAGTACCGGTGGTGGCGGGCGTACTTGTACCCGGCACGCATCGCGCCGCCCACGCCCAGGTTGAGGGGAAGGTCGAGGACCTCCGCCTTCGCGGCGCGGGCGACGTCGGACGTGCGGTCCGTCGAGCCGTCGTTGACGACGAGGATGTCCGCCCAGGGGACGGTCGCGCGTGTCTCCTCGATGACCTGCGGGAGGGTGACCTCCTCGTTCCACGAGGGAATGATCACCAGGAGGCGTGGCGAGGGCGCGGGCATGGGGACGATCCTATCCACGGAAGGGGGTGCGGACTGCTGTCCGCGTCCGGGCCGGGCACAGGTGCCCGACGCGGCCCGAACGGCAGTTGCGTTAGCATCGGGTGCCGCCGCCACCGGTCTGGCGAGGCGTCCACGACTCCCTGGGAAGGCCCACGACGTGCCCCTGGACATCATGCTGCCGTACTGGGGCGACCCCGCCCTTCTCCGCGCGACGGTCGAGAGCGTCTTGGCGCAGACGAGCGACGACTGGCGACTGACCGTCGTCGACGACGCCTACCCCGACGAGAGCGTGCCCGCGTACTTCGCCGCGCTCGACGACCCGCGCGTGCGTTACGTGCGCAAGGAGCAGAACGAAGGCATCACGGCGAACTACCGGACGTGCGTCGGCCTCGCGACCGAGGAGTACATGATGCTCCTCGGGTGCGACGACCTGCTGCACCCCGAGTTCGTCGAGGTCGTGCTCGGCGCGGTGCGGGCCTTCCCCTCGGCGGACATCGTCCAGCCGGGTGTCGACGTCGTGGACGAGGACGGGCGCAAGGTCTCCACCCTCGTGGACACGGTGAAGAGGTCCGTGACGATGCCCCGGTCGTCCGGGCCGCGGCTGGTCTCGGGCGAGCAGCTCGCGGCGAGCCTGCTGCGCGCGGACTGGATGTACTGGCCGTCGCTCGTCTTCCGTCGCGAGCGTCTCGTCGCGACGCCCTTCCGGGACGGGTTCCCGCTCATCCAGGACCTTGCGGTGGTCATCGACATGGTGATGCAGGGGGCCGTCATGCTGCTCGAGCCGACGGTGTGCTTCTCGTACCGACGGCACCAGGCGAGCGCGTCGTCCGCGACCCTCCTCAACGGCAAGCGGTTCGCGGGCGAGCAGGAGTACTTCCGGCTGGCCGCGCAGCAGGTGGGGGCGATCGGGTGGAAGCGTGCGCGGTTCGACGCGCAGGTGCACATCACGTCGCGGCTGCACGCGCTCGCGCTCCTGCCCCAGGCCGTCAAGAGCCCCGAGGCCTCGCCGAAGCCGCTGCTGCGCCACGCCTTCGGCGGCTGGCGCTCCTGAGCCCGCAGCACTGACCCGACACGTGCGTGACGAAAGGTGATTCGTGTGAATACCGTCCTGGTGACCGGAGGCGCCGGCTTCATCGGCTCGGCGATCTCGACGCCCCTGGTCTCTGAGTTCGATCGTGTGGTCGCGATCGACAACATGCACCCGCAGGTGCACGCGACGCCCGACCGCCCTGCGGGGCTGCACCCGGACGTCGAGCTCCACGTGGGCGACGTGACCGACCCCCGCGCGTGGGACGCCCTCCTGGAGACCACGAAGCCCGACGTCGTCGTGCACCTCGCGGCGGAGACGGGTACGGGCCAGTCGCTCACCGAGTCGACCCGGCACGGGTCCGTCAACGTGGTCGGCACGACGCAGATGCTCGACGCCCTGCGGCGGCACGACGCGATCCCGCGACGGGTGGTGCTCACGAGCAGCCGTGCGGTCTACGGGGAGGGCGCCTGGCGTCGTGTTCCCGGCGGGGAGCAGTTCTATCCCGGGCAGCGGACCCACGAGATGCTGGCCGCGGGGCGGTGGGACTTCGACGCCGCACAGCCGACGGCGATGCGCGCGAGCAGCGTCGCGCCGCAGCCCGCGAGCGTGTACGCCGCGACGAAGCTGGCGCAGGAGCACATCCTGCGCCCCTGGGCCGACGCGTACGGCGTCGACGCGCGCATCCTGCGGCTGCAGAACGTCTATGGCCCCGGGCAGTCGTTGTCGAACCCGTACACCGGCATCATGTCCTTGTTCTGCCGCATGGCCCGGCGCGGAGAGTCGATCCCCCTCTACGAGGACGGCGAGGTCCGCCGTGACTTCGTGCTGATCGACGACGTCGCTGCTGCGGTCGTCCGGGCAGCGGTCGCGGAGTCCGTGGGTCCCGACCCGATCGACATCGGGTCGGGGGAGACCCAGACCATCCGGACGGCGGCAGAGCTGATCGCCGAACGCTACGGGGCGCCGGAGCCTCACGTGACGGGGCAGTTCCGCGACGGGGACGTGCGGCACGCGTGGGCCGACGTCACGGATGCGCGCGAGCGGCTCGGGTGGGAGCCGCGGTTCCTGCTGCGCGAGGGCGTGGAGCGGCTCGCCGCCTGGATCGACGACCAGCCTGGGGTCGAGTAGGACCGGGCCGTCCTGGGCGGTCGGCGCAGGGTCAGCCCGCGCCGACCGCCGGACGTGAGGCTTCCTCCTCCGGGAGCGCGGTCGGCGCGGGAGCGACGAGACCTCGGTCGTCCCCACGGACGATGCTCGGCCGGCTCTTCGCCGCGCGCATGACGGGGCGCTCGAGCCAGAACCAGCTCGCCGCCGCCAGCAGCAGCGCGACCGGGAGGGTCACGAGGATGTGCACGGTGACACCCAGCGCGGCCACACCGAGCAGGGTGGCGAGCTGCTGGACGGGGAACGCGTAGACGTAGAGCCCGTAGGAGATGTCGTTGCGCTGGAACCAGGACGGCGAGGGCATCGTCCGCCCGATCCAGAGCATCACCACGGCGAAGAAGGGCGCTGCGAGCTGCCCTCCCCACGACGGTGCGGCCCAGACCGCGAGCACCACGAGCGCGGCCGACCCGGCCGCGACGTACCAGCGCAGCGGGATGCGCTCGCGCAGCATCCACACCAGCGCACCGCCCAAGAAGTACGGCATGAGCTTGAAGAGCCACTGGACGTCCGTGTTGCCTCCGAAGAGCCGGAGGAGCAGGTCGTTGTTCGCCCGGCCCACCACGCTGACCGCGAACAGCGTGGCGAGGATCCACGGGGACCGGCGCGTCACGGCGAAGCTCGCCGCGACACCGACGACGAGGTAGCACAGGAACTCGTAGTAGAGGGTCCAGAGGGAGCCGTTCCAGGCGCCGGGGTGGGGGACGTCCGCGAGCGTGCCGGCCACCGTGTAGTCCGACATCCGGAGCCCGGCGTTCGCGAACACGTAGTTCGCCGGGGTGTTCGGCGTCGTGAGGAAGCCGGAGAGCGTCCCGTTCTGGATGAGGTAGCCGACAGGCGCGAAACCGAATCCCACGACCACGAGGCAGCCCAGGAACGCCGGGAAGATCCGTGCGACGCGATGGTTGAGGTAGACCCCGAAGCTCGTCCGGAGACGACTTCCGGTGATGAGGTAGCCGCTGATCGCGAAGAAGCCGATGACCGCCCACCCGCCCAGGTTCTCGTCCGCGATGACGGGCCCGTCGCCGGCCCCCGCGATCGGGAACGCGTGGGAGACCAGGACCAGGGTGGCGAGGACCAGACGGACGAGGTTGAGGCTGTTGTTCCTCGAGTCCATCGTCGTCGCCGTCGTCGAGGTCACGCGTCGTGCTCCGTCCGGTCGAGCGGGTGGGGGCCGGAGGCGGCCCCGGCGTCCAGGGTAGTGCTCGCACGTCCACGAAGACGACGACGGAGGACCAGCACGGAGCGGAGCAGCCGCCAGCGCGAGGCGATGACGGCACGCGCTCCCCGCGGCCTGTCCGGCGTCTGGTTGTCCCCGTGGAGCCGTCGCTCGAGGGAACGGATCTCGAGGTGCGTGATGCTCCCGGCGAGGTTGCCGCTGAGAGCGATCCACAGGTCGTGCGACTCGTCGAGATAGTCCGGGAAGGGGAGCACGACGTCCAGGTGCTCGCGACGCAGCGCCATGGCGCAGCCGTAGTAGGGCCGGTTGCCGGCGAGGATCCCGAGCACGTTGCGGACGTGGCGGGCGGAGTCGGCCGCGCGGAGGGTCCAGTCCGGCTGGCCGAAGGGACCGCGCAGGGCTTCGCCGCCGCCCAGCGTGGCGAGGTTGGTCGCGACGACGCGGGAGTCGCCGAGCGCGTCCACCATGGCGCGGACCCTGCCGGGCCGCCAGACGTCGTCCTGGTCGGCCAGGAAGACGAGACGCCCGCGGGCGGAGGAGAGCGCCTGCTCGAACGTGCGGACGTAGCCTCGGTTGTGCGGCGCCCGCGTCAGGTGCACGCGGGGGTCGCCGAGGTCCTCGATGCGCTGCACGGTCCCGTCCCGGGACGCGTCGTCCACGACGACCACCTCGTCGTGCGGGCCGAGCTGGTCGAGGATCGAGCGAAGCTGCTCCTGGACGAACTCCTCGCCGTTGTACGTCGCCATGCAGACGCTGATCGTCGGTGCGGGCACGGTCATGACTCTCTCTGTTCGGCGGAGGGTGCGAGCGGCGTGCGAGCCCGGCGCAGCCCCAGGAGGTGTACCGCGATCCCCAGGACGGGTCCGAGCGCGAGCGCGACGACCGTCCGGGTGTCGAGGGCCATCGGGAGGAGGAGGACCAGGAACGCGGCGCCGGTCGCCGTGAGCCAGCCCGCGAGGTACCAGCGGTGCAGCGTCGTCGCCTGGCAGAGCGCACCGGTCAGGGTGAGCACGGCGATGAGTGCGGCGTCGGCGGTGAGCCCGGCGAGGACGTAGCCGGGAAGGCGGTACCCGGCGGCGACGAGGTCGAGCAGCCAGGGGCCGACGAGCGCGGCGAGCCCCGCGCCCACCGCGCCCACCGCGAGGATGACGCGGATCACGGGAAGGGCCGCCCGGAGCCCGAGGTGCCGGTTCCGGACGAAGTGGGTGACGGCGACCCCTTGGTACGCGTTGAGCGGGACGAGGAGCGGCGCCCGGGTGAGGGTCATGGCGAGGAGCAGCGGCGCGCTGGTGGCCATGACCTCGTCGGGCGTGGTGATCCTCAGGAGGACGGGGAAGCCGACGACCAGGACGGCGTTGGCCCCCTGGGCGACGAACGCGGCGAGGATGCGGCGCACGAGCGGGAGTGCGGGTTCCTCGGCCCTGGTCCAGGCTGCGCGTCGTGCGGCGGGGGAGAGGAGGAGGACGACGAGGCACGTGAACGCAGCGGCGGCAGACCCGACGGCGAACCCTGCGAGCCCGCTCCCGAGCACGAGCACGAGGACGACGAGCAGCAGGCGGACCGAGGACTCGGCGGAGATCGTCACCGCGTACAGGCCCCAACGGCGCGTCCCGGCGAGGGATCCGACGAGGGTCGAGTGGAGGGCGTATCCCATGACGCCGCCGGCGAGGGCCGCCGCCGTCGTCCACGTGCCCGCGCTGCCCGGCGTCGTCGTCATCGCGTCGTGCCAGAACGGCATCGTCGCGGCGAAGACCGCACCCGCGGCGAGAGCCGCGCCCGTGCCGACGAGGAGGACTCGCGGCCCGGAGCCGCCGTTCGGGCCCGCTGCGGTGACGGTCCGCGTCGTCTCCATGGACAGGCCCGAGAGCACGCCGAAAGCGGCGAAGAGCGCCGCCCAGAAGATCTGGAAGTCCGCGTTCTCCGCCGGCGTCAGCGCGCGGGCCGCGATGATGAGCACGACGAACCCGACCAGGGCCGACAGCGCCGCGGCCAGGCCGACGTAGGCTCCGCCCCGACGCCCGATCGTCTTGTCGTCGGTCACGTCGCTGGTCATGTGGCCCTTCGTGGCTGCGGGTCCGCTCGGCCCTGCTCGGATGAGTCCCGCGGACTGCGCGCGGATGTTCGCCGGTAGTGTACGCGCCATGCCCCGCTCGACCTCATCCGATGCCGCCCGGAACCAGCCACCCTGGGTGGGGGCCGTCGTCACGGCCTTCTCGCCGGAGGAGGGGCTCCCCGCTGCGGTGGAGGCGATCGCTGCCCAGGTCGATCTCGTCGTCGTCGTCGACGACGGCTCGCCCGCGCACGACGCCGAGGCCACGGACCGGGTGCTCGAGGCGTGCGCCCGGCTCGGGGCGCTCGTCGTCCGTCATGACACGAACCGGGGGATCGGTGCCGCTCTGAACACCGGTCTCGACGCGGTGCTGACGCGCGCGCCCGCCCCCCGGTCCGGGCGACAGGCCTTTCTCCTGACCCTGGACCAGGACTCGACGCTCCCGGCGGGCTACGTCGCCGCGCTCGTCGCCGCGGCGCAGCACGCGACGGCGACGGGCGTCGACGTGGGCATGGTCGGCCCGGCGTCGGCCACGGGCATCCGGTCGTCCGTGCGGCATCGCGAGGGCGAGGTCGTGCACGGCAAGGAGCCGATCCAGTCGGGGCTCCTGCTCCCGCTCGACGCGGTGCGTCGCCTCGGGCCGTTCGACGCCGACCTCTTCATCGACGGCGTGGACACCGACTACTACCTGCGCGCGCTGACGAACGGGCTCGCCGTGCTCGTCGCCCCGGAGGCGGTCCTGGAGCATCGGCTCGGGCGTCGGCACGAGGTACGGCTGGGGTCACGGCAGCTCTCGCTCACGGTCTCGGCGGAGTACCGCTACTACTACCAGCACCGGAACCTGGTGGTGCTGCTGCGACGCCACGCACGGCGCGAACCGGCCTGGGCGCTCACCGCGGTGGGCAAGGCCGCGCGTCACCTCGCGGTGACGACGGTCTTCGTCCCGGGGCGCGCGCGACGGTGGCGTCTGGTCGTCCGCGGCCTCGCCGACGGGTTCCGTGGAGTCGGCGGACGGATGCCTCGCTCCTGATCCGCCGACCCCACCCGTCTCACTGCCCCGAGGCCGCGTACTTCGCCTCGACGGCGGCCTTGGCGGGCTCCCACCAGGCGCGGTTCTCGCGGTACCAGTCGACGGTCGCCGTGAGGCCTTCGCGGAAGTCGCGGTAGCGGGGCTCCCACCCGAGCTCCGTGCGGAGCTTGGTGGAGTCGATCGCGTACCGCAGGTCGTGGCCGGGGCGGTCCGTCACGAGGTCGTAGGCGTCGGAGGGCTGGCCCATGATCTCGAGCAGGAGCTCGACGACGTCCTTGTTGTTCTGCTCGCCGTCGGCACCGATGAGGTACGTCTCGCCGATGCGACCGGAGTCGATGATCGACCAGACGGCGGAGTTGTGGTCGGCGACGTGGATCCAGTCGCGGACGTTCTGGCCCTGGCCGTAGAGCTTGGGGCGCACGCCCGAGAGGATGTTCGTGATCTGGCGCGGGATGAACTTCTCGATGTGCTGGTAGGGCCCGTAGTTGTTCGAGCAGTTCGAGATGGTGGCGCGGACCCCGAACGAGCGCACCCAGGCGCGCACGAGCAGGTCCGACCCGGCCTTCGTCGACGAGTACGGCGAGGACGGGTTGTACGGGGTGGACTCCGTGAACCGCTCGGGGTCGTCGAGCTCGAGGTCGCCGTACACCTCGTCGGTGGAGATGTGGTGGTACCGCACGTCGTGCTTGCGGACCGCCTCGAGCAGGGCGAACGTGCCGACGAGGTTGGTCCGCACGAACGGGGAGGGGTCGTCGAGGGAGTTGTCGTTGTGCGACTCCGCAGCGAAGTGCACGACGACGTCGCTGTCGGCGACGAGGCGGTCGACGAGCTCCGCGTCGGCGACGTCGCCCTGGACGAGCGTGATCGCGTCGCCGAGCGTCGCGAGGGAGGCGGCGTTGCCGGCGTAGGTGAGGGCGTCGAGGACGGTGACCTGCGCGTCGGGGCGCTCCGCGACGGTCTGGTGGACGAAGTTGGCGCCGATGAAGCCGGCACCACCGGTGATGAGGATTCGCACGTCTGCTCCGTGGAGGTCGGGAGGGAGGGCTCAGGCCCGGGGAAGGTAGGCGCGTGCCTGCTCGTAGGTGGGCAGCAGCCCGGCGGCGGCCGCCGCGGCGAGGCTCGGGGCGTCGGTGTCCTTGGCGGACAGCTCGTAGGTCAGCGGTGCGCCGTCCCGGCCGGTGGTAGGCCAGTCGATCCCCAGCTCGGGGTCGAGCGGGTTCACCCCGTGCTCGCGTCCCGGGGCGTACGGGGCCGAGCACAGGTACGTGACGACCGAGCCGTCCTCGAGGGAGCAGAAGGCGTGGCCGAGCCCTTCCGACAAGAAGATCGCGCGGCGGTCGACGTCGTCGAGCAGGACGGCGTCCCACTGGCCGAACGTCGGTGACCCGGTCCGGATGTCCACCACCACGTCGAGCACCGCGCCTCGGGGGCAGGTCACGTACTTGGCCTGGCTCGGCGGGACGTCGGCGAAGTGGACCCCCCGCAGCACGCCGGCGGCGGAGACGGAGAGGTTCGCCTGCTGCAGGTCGAGCGAGCGCCCGGTCGCCTCCTGGAAGGCGCCGTCCTTGAACCACTCGAGGAAGACGCCCCGGTCGTCCCCGAACTGGCGTGGGGTGATCTCCCACGCGCCGGCGATCGAGAGTTCCCGAACCTGCACTGATCCTCCTGGGCTTGGTGGGCGTGACGGCGGGCGCCGTCGGGCCGCGTTCACGATACCGTGCGCCCGCGCGGCGCCCCGGACGCTCCGCGTCCCGGGCTCGTCCGTCGTCCGCTGGCATAGGCTGACCCGGCGCCCCGGTCGGGGCGTCACGCGACACGGACGGTAGGAGGGCCACGGCCATGCGATGGGTGCTGACCGGTGGGGGCGGGATGTTCGCCGCGGACATGGCGAGAGTTCTCGAGGGCACCGGCGCCGACGTCCAGGTCCTGACCCGGGCCGATCTCGACGTCCTCGACGCCGACGCGTGCCGGTCGGCCGTCCGCGGTGCCGACGTCGTGGTGAACGGCGCCGCGTGGACCGCGGTCGACGACGCCGAGACTCGCGAGGCGGAGGCCTTCGCGGTGAACGCGGTCGGTCCGGCGAACCTCGGCCGTGCGGCCCGCGAGGCCGGGGCGCGGATCGTCCACGTCTCGACCGACTACGTGTTCGACGGCGCGGCCACGTCCCCGTACGCGGAGGACGCACCGGTGGCGCCGCGGTCGGCCTACGGACGGACGAAGGCCGCCGGGGAGTGGGCCGTGCGGGCGGAGGCCCCGGACCACCTCGTCGTGCGGACCGCGTGGCTGTACGGGGCCGCCGGCCCGTGCTTCCCCAAGACCATGGCCCGCCTGGCGGCGGACCGCCCCGAGCTGAGCGTCGTCGCGGACCAGGTCGGTCAGCCGACATGGACGAAGGACCTCGCGGATCTCGTGCTGCGGCTCGTCACGGCGGAGGCACCCAGCGGCACGTACCACGGCACGTCGACGGGCAGCGTCTCCTGGTTCGGCTTCACCGAGGCGATCCTCGGCGCGATCGGTTCGACGACGCGCGTGGTCCCGACGACGTCGGACGCGTTCGTGCGTCCCGCCCCGCGCCCCGCGTACTCGGTACTGGGGCACGACGCCCTGCGCGCCGTGGGGGTCGAGCCGATCGGGGACTGGGCGCAGCGCTGGTCCGTCGCGGCACCCGAGGTCCTCGCACCCGCCTGAGCCGCCTGCCGCGGCGCCGGACCTCGGGTCCGGTGCCGCGGCAGGGCACCCGGCTCAGGAGTCGAGCAGGCCCAGCAGGTAGCTCCCGTACCCGGACTTCACGAGCTTCTCGGCCCGCTCGCGCAGGTCGTCGTCGGTGAGGAACCCGCGCCGCCAGGCGACCTCCTCGGGCGAGCCGATCTTCAGCCCCTGCCGGTTCTCGATGGTGCGGACGTAGTCCGACGCCTCGAGCAGGGAGTCGAACGTCCCGGTGTCGAGCCACGCGGTGCCGCGCGGCAGGACCTCGACCTGAAGACGTCCCTGACGCAGGTACTCGCGGTTGACGTCGGTGATCTCGTACTCCCCGCGCGCCGACGGCTGCAGGTCGCGCGCGATCGCGACCACGTCGTTGTCGTAGAAGTACAGGCCGGGGACGGCGTAGCTCGACCGGGGGTGCTGCGGCTTCTCCTCCAGGGAGAGCGCCTTGCCGTCGGAGTCGAACTCGACGACGCCGTACGCGGTGGGGTCCGAGACGCGATAGGCGAACACGGCGCCGCCGTCGAGCGACTCGAACCGGGTCAGCTGGGAGCCCAGGCCGGGCCCGTAGAAGATGTTGTCGCCCAGGACGAGGGAGACGGAGTCGTCGCCGACGAAGTCCGCGCCGAGGACGAACGCCTGGGCCAGCCCGTTGGGCTCGGCCTGGACGGTGTAGGAGATCGAGACCCCGAACTGGGACCCGTCGCCCAGCAGGCGCCGGAACTGCTCGGCGTCGTGCGGGGTCGTGATGACCAGGATGTCCCGGATCCCGGCGAGGATCAGCGTCGACAACGGGTAGTAGATCATCGGCTTGTCGTACACCGGGACGAGCTGCTTGCTCACGCCGAGGGTGATGGGGTGCAGTCGGGTGCCGGATCCACCGGCGAGGATGATGCCGCGCATGGGCACCCATCATGCCGTAGGGGACGGGTCGCCGTCGTCCAGCACGGTGGTGCCGCCGTCCTCGTCAGCGTGCCGTCGCGTCCACGCGCTCGTTCTCCGTCATCCGCGCGCGCCGCGGGGCGTCGTCGTCGAACGCGGCCGCGGCAGCCGCGGAGAGCAGGACGACCGACCCGTTCGCCCGGTAGGCCGCGAGCAGCTCGTGCAGGCTCGTGGCGAGGCCGAGGCGTCCGTCGACGAGCAGACGGCGGGGCGGCGCACCGTCGGCCTCCGGGACGAGCGCGGCGTGCCCGAGGTGCTCTGTCCCCACGCCGACGAGCGCGTCGAGCGTCGGGTCGGGCTCGGGCGCCCAGCCGACCTGGTCCCCGTACGTCATGACGGCGGACGCGGCGTCGATCGCGCGTGCGGGGAGGTCGCCGTCGAACCGGCGGGCGAGCGCCGGCAGCGCGACGGCGACGAGCTCGGCGCGCGTCCCGGCCCAGCGGTCGGGGCGCGTCGTCACGACGACGTCCGGTCGCGTGGTGCCGTCACCCGGCGTAGCGTCGTCGTCGGCGGGCGTGAGCACGACCGTCGTCCCGACGCGCCATGCGGCCAGCGCCCAGACGACCGTGCGCCAATGCACGGGAAGGTCGAGAACGACCTGCGTGCCGGGGCCGGCGTCGAATTCTTCGACGAGAAGGTTGGTCGTCTTGTTGACCCAGTTCTCGAGGACTGCGCCGGAGAGCTCGACGCGCTCGCCGTCGTCGCCGTACCACGTGAGCCGCGGTCGGCCGGGGTCTCGCGTAAGGAGACGCAGCAGGTCAGCGACGTGCGTGGGGCGGTCGTCGCGTGGGGTCGTGGGATGGGGAGCGGTCACCATGGACACCACCCTAGAGCGCTGATATCGCGTCCCGACATGTCGGAATTTCACCCCTCGCCTCCTCGTCGCTATCACATTTCGGCTTGACGCCCGCGGACGACACGCGTGTAATTTCTTCAATGCAGTTTCCGGCGGGGTTCTCGCCACGAGGCCCGGCGAACGGCATGAAGGGGCGCACGATGTGGAACATGCTGGACGGGACGGGAGGGGCATTCCCCTCCGACGCTGAACGAGAGGTGGAGCGCGTGGCACCGGTGCTGCCGCTCTTCGGCGAGCCGGTCGACGACTCGCTCATGGGTTGGCAGGAGCGGGCGCTCTGCGCCCAGACGGACCCGGAGGCCTTCTTCCCGGAGAAGGGCGGGTCCACGCGCGAGGCCAAGAAGGTCTGCACGGGCTGCGAGGTCCGCGCGGAGTGCCTGGAGTACGCGCTCGAGAACGACGAGCGGTTCGGCATCTGGGGCGGCCTCTCGGAGCGGGAGCGCCGCAAGCTCAAGCGCCGCGTCGTCTGACGAGCGTCGCCGCGGTCCGGCCGGCGCACGCGCCGCACCGGACCACCTCGTGACGGGGGCACGACACCCCGCCACACCGGGGCGCGCAAATGCCGCGCCCGGAGCCGTGTCCGTCGCATGATCGACGGGACATGACTTCCTCCGACCTCACCACGTCCGCGCGCAGCGCCCGCCCCCGCGACGTCACGCCGGGGGCGGCCGCGCGTGCCGCTGCGGTGCCGGGCGTCGTCGCGGCACCCGAGATCGTCGCCGCCGTCACCGGGGCGCTGCCCGTCGTGACGACCGTCACGGCCGTGGTCGTCACGCGCGGCAGCACGCCGTTCCTCGCCGCGACGATGGCCGCGCTGCGCGCCCAGACGACGAGCCCGCACGCCGTCGTCGTCGTGGACGCCGCGGCGGGCGACGCGACACGCGAGCACCAGGGCCTCCAGCTGGGGGACGCGCGGTTCGTCGCGGCCCCGCGCGCCCGCTCGTTCGGGGACGCGGTCGACGCCGCGCTCGCGCACGTCGATCCGGGCACGTGGCTCTGGCTCCTCCACGACGACTCCGCGCCCGCGCCCGACGCGCTCGCCGAGCTCCTGCGCGCGGTCGAGCACTCGACCGCGGTCGCCGTGGCGGGACCCAAGCAGGAGCGGTGGACGATCGGCACGGGGACCGAGCCCGCCCCGCCGTTCGAGCCGGGCACGGCGAGCCGCCTCGTCGAGGTCGGTGTCACGACGACGCCCCTGGGGCGTCGCATGACGGGGATCGACGACGACGAGATCGACCAGGGCCAGCACGACGCGCGCGACGACGTGCTCGCCGTCGGGCTCGCGGGCGCGCTCGTGCGCCGCACGGTGTGGCTCGAGCTCGGCGGGACCGACCCCGAGTACGGGCCGTTCGGCGACGGGCTCGACCTGTGCCGCCGGGCGCGGCTCGCCGGGCACCGCGTCATCGTCGTGCCGTCCGCGGTGGTGCGGCACGCGCAGGCGTCGCTCCTCGGGCTGCGGGACCGGCGGCGCGGGGCGACCACGCTCCCCGCGCCGGACCCCGGCTCGTCCTCCGCCGCGCGGCGCCGGTCGCAGCTGCACGCGCGACTCGTCGGGGTCGCGGCACCGTGGCTGCCGTTCGTCGCGCTGGCGATGGTCCTCGGCGCCCCGTTCCACGCCGCGTACCGGCTGCTCGTCAAGCAGCCCGGCCACGCGCGGGACGAGCTGCTCGCCCCGCTGTGGGCGCTCGCCCGGGTCGGGCCCGTGTGGCGCGCGCGGCGCGCGGCCCGGCGCACCCGCAGGCTCCCGCGTCGCGCCCTGCGCCCGCTGCGCGGCACGTGGCGCGAGGTCCTCGCGGAGCGTCGTGACCGTCGTCTGGCCCGGGCGGAGCAGCGGCGCACCGCGTGGGCCCCGACCGACATCGAGCGGCGGGAGCTGCGCGCCCTCGCCCTGCGGCGGCGTGCGGGCCTCGCCGCGACGGCCCTGGCCCTCGTCGCGTACACCGCCGTCGTGTTCGGCCCGCTCGCGGGGGCGCTGCTCGCCGGCGGCCGCCTCGTCGGCGGCTCGCTGCTCCCGGCGACGGGCACGCTCGGCGACGTCTGGCGCGCCGCCACGACCGGGTGGGTCACGACCGGGCTCGGCGCGCCGGCGCCGGCCGACCCCTACGTCACGGCGCTCGTCCCCGCCTCCCTGCTCGCCGGCGGTGCGACGCAGACCGCGGTGAACCTGCTGGTGCCGGCGTGCTTCGTCGCGGCGGGGCTGGGTGCCTGGTTCGCCGCGGGGGCCCTCGTCCGCTCCGTCCCGGCGCGTGCGTGGGCCACGCTCGTGTGGGTGGCCGCGCCGGCGCTGCTCGCCGCCGTCGGTGCGGGCCGGGTGGGCGCGGTGCTCGTGCACGCCACCCTGCCGTGGCTCGCGCTCGCGGTCGTCCGTGCGCTCGGGCTCCAGCGCGTCGACGCGGTCGCGCCGGCCGCGCCCGGCGCCGCCCGTCCGGCCCTGCGGCGCGAGCCGGGTTCGCTCGCCGCGGCGGCGACCGCCGGCCTGCTCTTCGCCGTCGTCGTCGCCGGGTCGCCCGTGCTCCTGCCGGTCGGCGTCCTCGTGCTCGTGGTGGTCGCGGTCGGGGTGCCCGCGCACCGCCGCTACCTCGCCCTCGTGCCCGTCCCCGCCCTCGTGCTGTTCGCACCGTTCCTCGTGCACGTGGCGCGGACCGCGGGCGACGGCGGGTGGCGGCTCCTGCTCGCCGACCCCGGTGCGCCCGTCGCCGCCACCGCCGCGCCGCCGTGGCAGCTGCTCCTCGGCCTGCCGGTGTCGCCGGGCGCGTGGTTCGGGCTCGACGGCTCGGGCGCCGTCGACCTGCTCGCGTGGTGGGCGCCGTTCGCGGCCGGGGCGGTCGTCGTGGCGCTCGCGGTCGTGGCCGTGCTCCGCGGGCGCCGCCTCGCCGTCGGGGCGTGGTTCGTCGCGGCGCTCGGCCTCGCCACCGCGATCCTCGCCGGTTCGACCGTCGTCGCGGCGGGCGCGTCGCCGGACGCCCCCGTGACGGGCTGGCCCGGCGCGGGCACCTCGCTCGCGCTCCTCGCGCTCCTCGGCGCCGCGCTCGTCGGCGCGCCCCGCCTGCCCGACGGCGGCACCCCGCCGTGGCGGTCGGGTGCCGTCGTCGCGCTCGGCCTCGTCGTGACGCTGCTCCCGCTGGGCACCGCGGCGTCGTGGACGGCGGGCGTGCTCGACCGGGACGACGCGCGGGTCGGCGACGTCCGCGCGACGACCCAGCCCGTCGTCCCGCCGGTCGGCCGCCAGATGCAGTCCTCCCCGCGCCAGGCCCGGGTCCTCAGCCTCGAGCTGGGACCGGGCGGGGTGGTCGAGTACGCGGCCCTGCGCTCGGACGGTCCGCAGGCCGTCGACTCCTCGGTCGTCGTGGAGGCGTGGCAGGCCGCGGACCCCGGCGCGACCGAGGGCGAGCTGCCCCGGCTGGTCGCCGACCTCGTCTCCGGGACGTCGGCCGAGGTGAGCGACGGCCTCGGGCGCCTCGGCGTGGGCGCGGTGCTCCTGCCGGCGTCGGCCGAGCCGGACCAGGCGCGCGCGGAGCTCGTGGCGCGGCTCGACACGGTGCCCGGGCTCGAGCGCATGACGGAGGGGCAGTCGGGACTGGTGTGGCGTGTGGCGCCCGAGGGCCTCGACCCCGCGTACGCGCGGGTCGAGTCCTCCGCGGGGTCGCAGCCGCTCGACGCGGACCGTCAGGCGCTGCGACCGGTCGACACGGCCGTGCCCGCGGGGTCCGAGGACCGCGTGGTCGTGCTCGCGGAGGACGCCTCGTCCGGGTGGCGGGCGACGCTCGACGGCCGGCCCCTGGAGGCCGTCGACCCGGCGACCACCGGCGGGCTCCAGGCGTTCGCCCTCGGCGCCGACGACGGGCGGCTCGAGGTGTTCCACGCGGCGGACCACCGGTCGGGCTGGATGACGGCGGCAGGGATCACCCTGCTCGTGTACGTGCTGCTCGCGGTGCCGGTGCGGCGTCGCCGGGCGGGGACGAGGTAGCGCGGTGACGACGGAGAACGACACGGGTCAGGGCCGGGCGGTCCCGGACGAGGCGCCCGCAGGGACGCCCCGCAGCAGGCGGCGCGGGGTGGTGCGCCGGGTCACGACGACGGGCGCCGGCCTCGTCGGGATGCTCGCGGTGGGCGCCGTGGCCGCGTTCGGGAGCACGGGTGCGACGCTCGTCCCCGCCGCGCCGGCCCCCGCCGACCCGGTCCAGCAGGTCGCCGTCGAGCCGGCCCCGGAGGTCACGGTCTGCCCCGGCCCCGCGCGCCTCACCGACCCGGAGACGGTCGGGGACGCGCAGTTCGGTCCCGCGCCGGTCGGCACCGAGAGCAGCCTCCGCGCTCTCGTGGAGGGCGACGGGTCGGCCGAGGTCGGCGCGTTCGACGGCACGGCCGCGCGCGCCGACGCCCGGGCGCTCGAGCGTGCCCCCGACGCCGACGTCACGGTGAGCACCGACGAGGACCCTGCCGCGGGCACCGTCCTGACCGTCCGCCCGGGCGAGGGAGCCGCCCCGCGGGTCGCGGCGTCGGTGGGGTCCGCGACGACGGCCGGGGACCTGCGCGGCCTCGCCGCGGCGAGCTGCGCGCGACCCGGCATCAGCCAGTGGCTCGTGGGCGGGAGCACCCAGATCGGCAGCAGCACCCAGCTCGTGCTGCAGAACCCGGGGCTCACGCCGGCGGTCGTGCAGGTCGACGTCTGGGGTCAGGGCGGGGCCGCGGTGCTCTCCGGGGGCGGGCAGCAGCTCGTGGGGCCGGGCGAGGAGGTCGTGACGCTCGTCGAGGCCGCGGCACCCGAGCAGCGGCGCCTCGTCGTGCACGTCGCGGCGACGGGCGGTCTCGTCTCCGCCTACCTCCAGCACTCCACGCTCGACGGGCTGGTCCCGCTCGGCGTCGACTACGTGGTCCCCGGCGCGGAACCCGCGCACGACCTGGCGCTCGCGGGCGTCGCGAGCGTCGGCGAGGCCGTCGACGACCCGCACGCCCCGCAGCTCCGCCTCCTCGCCCCGGGCGACCAGGCCGGGACCGCGCACGTGACGGTCTACGGGGCGGACGGGCCCGTGCCGCTGCGCGGCGTGGAGGACGTCGCCCTCACGCCCGGCGTCGTCACCGACGTCTCGCTCGGCGGCCTCCCCGAGGGGTCGTACGCCGTGGCCGTGCACGCGGACGTCCCCGTCGTCGCCGGGGCGTCCGTCGACCGGCGCGGCGAGCCGGACCCCGACCTGCTCCACGAGGAGCGTCAGTACGACCGTGCGTGGATCGCCGCGGGGGCGCTGGTGCCCCCCGCGGAGGACGCCCCGGCCGTGGCGGACGACGCGCGGGCCGGGCAGGTCGCGCTCGTCCCCGGCACGACGTCGGTCCTGACGCTCGCGGCGGTCCCGGCGACGGGCACGGCGGAGGACGGTGACGACGCGGCCGGACGCCTCGAGCTCCGCGTCCGCGCCTACGACGAGGAGGGCGCCGAGGCCGGGACGACGACCGTGACGCTCGACGCCGGCACGACGCAGACGCTCGACCCGTCCACGCTGCGGCCCGAGGGCTCGGACGCGGTGGTCGCGGCGGTGACGGTCGACGTCGTCGGCGCCCGCGGGGACCTGCGCCCGACGTGGTCCGTCGTGGCGAGCGCCGGTCCGCCGAGCGGGGACGGCGACGAGACGCCGAGCCTGCTCTCGGTGCTCCTGCCCGTCGTCGACGCCCCGGCGCCCGGCACCGTCGCGGTCCGCGCCTCGGACACCGCGGGCCTCGGGGGCTAGGGACCGACGCGGGTCAGCGGTCGCCGGTGTACCGGGGGTCGATCTCCTCCGGGGTGCGCGCGAGCAGGTGGGCGACCTGCTCCACGAGCACGTCGCGGACGAGGTCCTCGAGGTCCTCGGCGTCGAACGCGCGGGCCTCGACCGGACGCCGGTAGACGACGATGCGCGCGGGCTGTCCCGACTCCGCCGGGAAGCACCGGCCGAGCGGCACGCCGCCGTCCTCCCAGGGGGCCGGGTCGGAGGGCGGGACGTCCTCGACCGCGAACTCCGTCCCGCGCAGTTGCTTGGCCCACGAGTGCTCGACCCGCTCGACGACGTCGACGACGACGTCGTCGAACTTCTCCGCCCGCGTGCGGCTCGCCGGCGCGGTGGGCGGCAGGAGCGGCCCCCGGATCCCGCGGCCACGGCGGTCCCGCCGTCGCGGCACCGGGCCCTGGCCGCCCGGTCCGGGCGCACGGGGCGGGATGACGAGCTCGTCGAACGAGACGGGGGGCGGGGCGGGGGCCGCCCGGCGCGACCAGCGGTCGCGGGCCCGGCGCCCCTTGCCGGCGGGCTCGGGCCTCGAGCCGGGGGACGGAGTGTTGCCACGCACACCACGACTCTAGCCCGCCGACGCCCGGCGCAGCGCGCCCACCTGCGGCGCCGCAGGCGCCCGGACGGCGTGTGGCGGCCCCACGGCACGCCCGGAAGGCGTAAGGTCAGCGCGTGAGATCCGTCAGGCAGTGCTCGCGCACGGCGTGCGTCCGTGCCGCCGTCGCGACCCTCACCTACGTCTACGCCGACTCCACGGCGGTCCTGGGCCCGCTCGCGCACCTCGCCGAGCCGCACAGCTACGACCTGTGCGCCGAGCACGCGGAGCGCCTCACCGCACCGCGCGGCTGGGAGGTCGTGCGGCTGTCGCCGCAGTTCGTCGAGACCGGCCCGAGCGACGACGACCTGTCGGCGCTCGCGGACGCGGTGCGCGAGGCGGGCAAGGTCCGGACCGGGCCCGAGCCGCCGGACGTCACCGAGGTCGGACGGCGCGGCCACCTGCGCGTGCTGCGCGCCGAGGGCGACTGAGCCCGACGCACCCCCGTGCCTCCGCCTCGGTAGGGTGGGCGGCGTGACGACCGACCTCTCCCACCTCATCAAGGCGTACGACGTCCGCGGCACCGTCCCGGACCAGCTCAACCCTCAGGTGGCGAAGGCCATCGGCGCCGCGTTCGCGCGGGCGGTCGTGCTCCCCGAGGCGCCGGCCCCCGCAGGCGACGCGCCCGCCCGGGCGAGCGTCGTCGTCGGGCACGACATGCGGGACTCCGGGCCGGAGCTCGTGGACGCGTTCGCGGCGGGGCTCGTCGAGGCAGGGGTCGACGTCGTGCGGATCGGGCTGTGCTCCACGGACGGGCTCTACCACGCGTCCGGCGTCCTCGGTGTGCCCGGCGCCATGTTCACCGCGAGCCACAACCCCGCGGTCTACAACGGGATCAAGCTGTGCCGCGCGGGCGCGCGCCCGGTGGGCCAGGACTCGGGGCTCGCGGAGGTCCGCCGGCTCGCGGAGGGGTACCTCGACGACGGCCTCCCCGCCGCCGCGGACGAGCCGGGGACGGTCACCGACCGCGACACGCTCGCGGACTACGCGGAGTTCCTGCGCTCGCTCGTCGACCTGTCGGGGATCCGGCCGCTCAAGGTCGTGGTCGACGCCGGCAACGGCATGGGCGGGTACACCGTCCCCGCGGTGCTCGGCACGGGCGCGGGGCTGCCCGCGCTCCCGCTCGACGTCGTGCCGCTGTACTTCGAGCTCGACGGCACGTTCCCGAACCACGAGGCGAACCCGCTCGACCCGAAGAACCTGCTCGACCTGCAGGCCGCCGTCGTCGAGCACGACGCCGACCTCGGGCTCGCGTTCGACGGCGACGCCGACCGCTGCTTCGTCGTCGACGAGCACGGCGACCCGGTGTCGCCGTCCGCGATCACGGCGCTCGTCGGGCTGCGCGAGGTCGCGAAGGAGGTCGGGGCCGGGCGCACACCGACCGTGATCCACAACCTCATCACGTCGCGCGCCGTGCCCGACTTCCTCGGGGCCGCGGGCGCCCGGACCGTGCGCACGCGCGTGGGCCACTCGTTCATCAAGGCCCAGATGGCCCAGAACGACGCCGTGTTCGGCGGCGAGCACAGCGCGCACTACTACTTCCGCGACTTCTTCTTCGCGGACACGGGGATGCTCGCGGCGATGCACGTGCTCGCAGCGCTCGGGTCGCAGCCGCACCCGCTGTCGGCGCTGGGGGAGATGTACGAGCCGTACGTCGCCTCGGGCGAGATCAACTCGACCGTGGCCGACGTGCCCGCGGCCCGGGCGCGCGTCGTCGAGGCGTACGTGACGGAGCAGGGCGGTGGCCCGGTCGACGTCGACGAGCTCGACGGGCTGACCGTCTCGCACTGGGACTCCCACCCGCAGTGGTGGTTCAACCTCCGCGCCTCGAACACCGAGCCGCTGCTGCGGCTCAACGTCGAGGCCGCCGACGAGGACATCATGGAGAAGGTGCGCGACGACGTCCTGTCGCTCGTGCGCACGCACGACGACGAGGAGCGAGCATGAGCCTGCAGATCGACCCCTGGGTGCGCGAGGCCCTGCGCTGCCCCGTGACCGGCGCCCGCCTGGTGGACGGCACCGGCCCCTCCGGAGAGCCGGAGCTGCACTCCACCGACCCCGACCGCCCGCTCGCGTACCCGGTGCGCGACGGCATCCCGGTCCTCCTGGAGGACGACGCGCGCACGCTCTGACCCGTCGGAACCGGGTGGTCGCAGTCGGTAGAGTCGGTCCGGTGCTCCGCTCGTCGGCGAGCCGGAGCGAGAGACGAAAGGACACACCGTGAGCAACGCGCCCCAGGTCGTCATCCTGGCCGCCGGGATGGGAACCCGCCTCGGACGGCCGTTCCCGAAGCCGCTGACCGAGCTGAAGGACGGACGGACGATCCTCGCCCAGCAGCTGGGCAACGTGCGCGGTGCCTTCGGGCGTGACGTCCAGGTGCTCGTCGTGGTCGGGTTCAAGCTCGAGCAGATCCTCGAGGCGGCACCCGACGTGACGTTCGCCTACAACGAGATCTACGACCAGACGAACACGTCCAAGAGCCTGCTCAAGGCGCTGCGAGCCACCGGGGACCGCGGGGTCCTGTGGATGAACGGGGACGTCGTCTTCGACCCGCGCGTCCTCGAGCGGCTCAAGCCGTACATCGAGTCCGGTCAGTCGTTCGTCAGCGTCAACACCGCGGCGGTCGGCGACGAGGAGGTCAAGTACACCGTCGACGCCGACGGGCGGATCGACGAGCTCTCGAAGACGGTCCAGGGGGCGCTCGGCGAGGCGGTCGGCATCAACTTCGTCGCTCCCGCGGACAAGGCCGCGCTCGTGACGCGGCTCGCCGAGGTCGGCGACCAGGACTACTTCGAGCGTGGCATCGAGGTCGCGATCGAGAAGGACGGGCTCCAGGTGGTTCCCGTCGACGTCTCCGACCTGTACGCCGTCGAGGTGGACTTCGCCGAGGACCTCGAGCGGGCGAACGAGTTCCTCTGAGCGGAACGCCCCAGGACGCACGAAGGGCCGGTCCCCGCACGGGAGACCGGCCCTTCGCCCGCCGGGGGTCAGCTCGCGCTCGGCGCCTTCGCCGACGTCCGGGGGAACTGCGGCTGCGGGTTGAAGCGGATGCCCGCGAGGAGCTGGCGGACGATCTGGACCTGCAGGCTGCGCGAGACCCCGCCCTGGCGCATCTTCCCGACCACGTTCTTCACGTAGGTGATCCACGAGAGCTTGCCCTCGTAGTGCCAGCGGTACGACGACTGGTTGCGGGCGCCGTACTTGAACTTCCAGACGTTCTGCGCCGTGATCTGGCCGTAGTTGACGCCCTTGTTGTCGCCCATGTCGTGCACGACGTAGCTGTCGAGCACCTGGACGCCGGGACGCGTGCGGCCCGACAGGCGCTTCGTGTACTCCTTGTCGTCGTACCAGATGAAGTACTCGGCCAGCGGCAGGCCGTGCTCCTCGACCGTCCACCGGGGCAGGAGGACGGAGACGAACGTGCACTCGCGGACCTTGACCGCGTTCAGGCCCTGCACCAGGTAGCGCGGCCAGTCCCAGGTGGTCACGGCCTCGTTCATCTCGCAGAGCTGGCCGTCGACGAACTTGACGACCGAGCACGCGAAGGGCACGCGGTCCTTGACGTGCTCCTCGACCGCGCGGTGCTCGTCGAGGAGCCGCTCGAGCGCGTCCGGCTCCGGGTAGCAGTCGTCGTCCATGATCCAGAAGAAGTCCGCCCCGAGCTCGTGGGCGCGGCGCAGACCGGCGGCGAACCCGCCGGCGCCTCCGACGTTCTTCGGCAGCGACAGGACGTGGACGTCCTCGTCGCCCGCGATGGTGCGCAGGTAGTCGCCCGTGCCGTCCGTGGAGTCGTTGTCGACGAGCAGGATGGTCTGCGGAGGGACGCTCGAGGCGCGGATCGCGGCGATGCCCTTCTTGAGCTTCTCGAGACGGTTGAACGTCACGACGACGGCCGCCACGTGGGGAGTCTGGGTCATGGGAGGTGCTCGCTTCCGTCGAGGTCGGGGCCGGGGCGGTGCGCGTCGGTCAGTCGGCGGACCGGGGTGCGGCGAGCCGGGTCTCGACGATGTCGGTCAGCTCCGCGATGCGCAGGTTGTCGCGTCGGCACTCGTCGATCTCGCCGCGCAGCTCGCGCACCTCGTCGCGCAGCTGGGCCAGCTCGGCAAGGACCTCGGCGTTGCCCGGCGCGCGCAGCCTGGTCATGAGGGACGGGGCGACCTTGTCCCCGATGCGGATGAGCTGCTGCTTCATGGTGTCGTCCTCGTCTCGGGTGGAGCGGTCTTCACGGTGGCCAGCACCGGCCTGCGGACGGCGTCTCGCGGTGTGCCGGTCAGGGTGACGGCGGAGTCGAGCCTCAGGCCGAGCGGTGCGATCTCCTCGGCGACCTCGTCGAGCGGCAGGTGCCACGTGGTCGGGTCGCGGAACGCGACGTCCGGCGCGTGCTGCGTGTCCAGCACGACGAGCACCACGCCGCCGGCCTGCGCGAACTGCCGCAGGACCCGCCAGGTCGTGCTGCGCCCGTGGTGGCCCAGACGCTCCAGAAGGTGGTTCGCCAGGACGTGCACCGGGCGTCCCTCCTGCGCGAGGAGCGCGATGACGTCGGCGGCCTCGCGCGAGTCGATGAGGTTCCGGCGCAGCCACGTGATGCGGTCGCCCAGGGCCTCGTCCGTCTCGCGACGTGCGCGCAGGAGCGCCGTCTCGGAGAAGTCGACCGCGACCACACGGCGGCCGTGGGCGGCGAGGTGCCGTGCGGCGGCACCCGAGCCGCACCCGAGGTCGACGACCAGGTCGCCCTCAGCGGTCCGCTCCAGCAGGGCGTCCGCACCCCGCAGGTCGCAGTCGCGGTCGCTCGACGGGTCGTACAGGTACCGCTCCTCCCAGAAGTCGCGCTGGAAGTTGTACGAGCCGAACCAGTTGCGGAAGCGCCGGGCGGTCGCGCGGGGCGTCCGCAGCTTGTAGCCCGGGAGCGGGGTGCGCCAGTTCTCGTCGTAGTTGACGACGAGCCAGTCCTCCGGGACCGCAGGGGCCGGGTACTCGCGCCCCTCGAGCGTGACGGTCGAGAACGGCAGCATCGACTCGCGGCTCATCGGGCCGCGCACGTGGAAGGGCTGGTTGATCTGGCCGTCGGCCGTGAAGAACGCCGTGAAGATGTCGACGTAGCCGTCGACGAGGCCGTCCTCGCGTCGGAACGTGATCTGCAGGTGGGCGTTGCTGTGCCGGACGATCTCGTAGCCGCGCGCCTCCAGCTCACGGGCGATCCGCGCGTTCTCGATCGCGAGGTCGGCGGGGTGCTCGAGGTCCGAGAGGTAGGCGAGGTCGGCGTCGTCGTCGTGGGGAAGGATGTGGCCCGAGCGGACGGCGCCGAGCAGCGTCCCGCCGACGACGAAAGGCTTGTGGCCGAGCTCGCGCATCAGGTCGACGAGCGCGTCGGTGCGGTCGAGCAGCCGCTCCTGCAGGCCCTCGTCCGCTCCGTCGAAGGTCTTGCCGAGCCTGCCCCACTTGTTCATCGCGACGTTGCGGCCGAGGGCGTCGACGACGGCGACCGGCTGGTCCCCGTGCCCCAGGCGGACGTTCGCCTCCCACAGCGGACGGCCGGAGGCCGAGTCGACGACCTCGACCTTCGCCGTCCCGTCGAGGAACGGCAGCAGGGGCGTCGGCCAGTCGTGCTCCCGCGCGTCGCGCAGGCTCGGGTCGGAGACGAGGTCGATGGACCAGACGCGATGCCCGTTGACGAGGACGTCGACGGAGGCGACGTCCTCGGGGACACGGGCCGGGAAGCGCACGCGCTTCTGGCTCACCAGGAGTCCGCGCGAGTCCACGCGGGATCGACGGGGCATGCCTGCCTCTCGGCTCGGTGACGTGTGGGTCGGGCGACGGCCGGGTTGCCCGGCCTGCCCGAGTTTACGTCAGGCGACCTCTCGGGGACGCGTGTCAGGCCGCTTCGTGAACGCGGTCTGCACATTCTGTGAACTCGGCCGATATCACCGGCCGCCGACAGTGTTGCGGGTAGCCTGTGCGATCGAGCCAGTCCGTGCCCGCTGCGTGGTCGGGGCTCCACCCGTCGTCGTCAGAGCTCCCTGATCCCATCCTGCGAGGCCCACACGTGATCATCGTCCAGCACGTCGTCTTTCCCACCGACCTGGACAAGCTTCCGCTCTACGTCGAGAGCCCCCGTGGTGCCACGTCCTCGGTGGACGTGGTGTCGCGGCGCTCGGCGCACCTCGTCGCCGGCAGCGAGGTCTCGTTCGCGTCCTACTTCAACGCGTTCCCCCTGATGCACTGGGCCGCCAACACCTCGGCGGAGTCCGTCACCGCCGTGCTCGAGCTGACGGGCCGCGGCCAGATCCGCGTCGTCCGCACGGACGCGCGGGGGCACGCCTCGCGCCTGGAGGCGGTGCGGTTCGACGGCGCGGAGACCGTGCGTCTCACGGTACCGACGGCGGGCGCCGCCGAGGGCGGCTGGTGCTGGTTCGAGCTCACCGCGTCGTCGGACGTCGAGCTCGCGTCGGGCCACTGGGAGATCGACGGCGAGTCCCCGGCCGGCACCGTGACCGTGGCGATCACGACGTTCAACAAGCCTGACTACTGCGTACGGACGCTCGGCGCGATCGCCGCCGACGAGGACGTGCTCGAGGTGCTCGACGGCGTGGTCGTGGTCGACCAGGGGACGCAGAAGGTCGCGGAGGAGACCGGCTTCGCCGAGGCGCAGGGCGCTCTCGGAGGCCGTCTGCGGATCGTCGAGCAGCCCAACCTCGGCGGCTCGGGCGGCTTCTCTCGAGGGATGCTCGAGGCGTCGGAGGCAGGTTCCACGCACGTGATGCTGCTCGACGACGACGTCGCGATCGAGCCGGAGAGCATCTTCCGCGCGGTCCGGTTCGCCGACGCGTGCTCGCGCCCCACGATCGTCGGGGGGCACATGTTCGACATGTACCGCCCGACCAACCTGCACGCCGTGAGCGAGATCGTGCAGCAGTCGAACTTCATGTGGGGACCCGCGGACCCCGACCACCGGCTCGTCGACTTCTCCGACGAGTCGTTGCGCGCGACGCGCTGGCTGCACCGTCGTCCGGCCGCCGACTACAACGGCTGGTGGATGTGCCTGATCCCTACCGCGGTGGTCCGCGAGATCGGGCTCTCGATGCCGTACTTCATCAAGTGGGACGACGCCGAGTACGGTCTGCGCGCGAAGGCGGCGGGAGTTCCCACGGTCTCCCTGCCCGGCGTCGCGCTGTGGCACATCACCTGGCAGGACAAGGACGACGCCATCGACTGGCAGGCGTACTTCCACGCACGCAACCGCGTGGTCTCCGGCCTTGTCCACTCCCGCGAGGAGCACGGCGGCGCCCTCCTCGCCGACAGCTCGCGGCTCAACCTCAAGCACCTGCTGTCGATGCAGTACTACGCCACGACGCTGCGCAACGCCGCACTGCGCGACGTGCTGCGCGGGCCCGGCCACCTGCACGCGACGATGGGGACGCGGCTCGGCGAGCTGCGCGCGCTCGCCCGGGAGTTCGGCGAGGCCCGCAGCTACACGGTCGAGAACCCCGCTCCCGCCGCCGTCCGGACGGACGTCCCGCCGTCCGGCCGGAGGCACGGCCCTCGAGGGGTCGCTCTCGCGGCCTTCACGCTGCGTGCGGTCGCACGTCAGCTCCTCGTCCCGGTGCGCGCCGAGAAGCGTGACAGGCCCGACGTGCAGCTCGAGCGCGGCGAGGGGGTCTGGTGGGAGCTCCCGCGGTACGACAGCGTGATCGTCCTCGCCGGCGAGGAGCGCACGGGAAGCTGGTACGTACGTGACCGCAAGGCGTTCGTCGGGCTCTGGCGCGAGTCGTTCGCGCTGCACCGGGAGCTGAAGCGCCGGTGGCCCGAGCTGCAGAAGGCGTACCGCTCCCAGGCGTCGACGCTCGTCGCGCCCGCGGCGTGGCGCGCGACCATCGGGATCACCGATGGCGACGACTGAGCGTCCTGCTCGACGGTCCTGCGGCGATAAGGTGTGCGACGGCCTCGGGTGCGAGGCGTCCAGCGCATGGAGGCACAAGTGAGTGATTCTGGCGTCGTCGCGGCCGCGAACAGGCCGATGACGCTGTGGAAGTCCCGTTCCGTCCTCGGACTGCTGGTCCGCCGTGACCTCAAGGTCCGCTACGCGGACTCGCTCCTCGGGTACTTCTGGTCGATCCTCGACCCGTTGCTCATGGCAGCGGTGTACTGGTTCGTCTTCACGAAGATCTTCCCCCGCCCCATGGGGGAGGAGCCGTACATCATCTTCCTGCTCGCCGCTCTGCTGCCCTGGACGTGGTTCCAGAACTGCGTCGGCGACAGCGCCCGCGCCCTGCGTCAGGACTCTCGGCTCGTCCGGTCCACGCGCCTCCCGCGGGAGGTCTGGGTCATGCGGGTCGTGCTCTCGAAGACGGTCGAGTTCGGCTTCTCCCTCCCCGTCCTCGCGGTCTTCCTGATCTTCTACCCCCCGGAAGTCAACGCGCACCTGTGGTTGTTCCCGCTCGGCATCGTGATGCAGCTCGTCCTGCTCGCCGGCCTCGGGCTGCTGCTCTCCCCGCTCGAGGTCCTGCTGCGGGACATCGATCCCCTCATCCGCGTCGCGATGCGCGTGCTGTTCTACGCGTCGCCGATCCTGTACGGGCTCCAGGACGTGTACAACGCCGCGATCCCGGAAGCGTTGAAGATGCTCTATCTGCTCAACCCCATGACCGGGATCATCGCCGCGTTCCGTGCCGGCTTCTTCCCCGAGGTCGTGCACTGGGACGCGATCGCGATCGCGGGCGGCGTCTCGGTGCTCACGCTCGTCGTGGGGTGGATCGTCTTCGCGCGGAGCGAGCGCTCCGTGCTCAAGGAGCTGTGATGGTGAAGCTGGCCGGTCTGCCTGACCCGATCATCTCGGTGAAGGACGTGGGCGTGCAGTTCAACCGGGGGCGCCGCAGTGCGGGCCTCCGGCAGATGATCCTCCGCGGCGACAAGGGTGCGTCCCGCGACGCCTTCTGGGCGCTGCGCGACGTCTCCTTCGACGTGTCGCCCGGTGAGGCGATCGGCGTGATCGGGCGCAACGGGCAGGGCAAGTCGACGCTGCTCAAGGTCGTCACCGGTGTGCTGATCCCGGACGAGGGCAGCGCGACGGTCCGCGCGGACGTCTCTCCGCTCATCGAGATCACCGGCGGGTTCGTCCCCGACCTCACGGGTCGCGAGAACATCTACCTCGCGGCCGGGCTGCACGGGATGTCGAAGAAGCACATCGACGAGAAGTTCGACGAGATCGTGGACTTCGCCGAGATCCACAAGTTCCTCGACTCGCCCTACCGGCACTACTCGTCCGGGATGCAGGTCCGCCTCGCCTTCTCGGTGGTCTCCCAGCTCGACGGCCCGATCCTGCTGGTCGACGAGGTGCTCGCCGTGGGCGACAAGGCGTTCCGCGAGAAGTGCTACAAGCGCATCGACGAGCTGCTCGCCGCGGGGCGGACGCTGTTCCTCGTCTCGCACAACAACGGTGACCTCAAGCGTTTCTGCGAGCGCGGTCTCTACCTTCGCGGTGGCGAGCTCCGTGCCGACGGGCCTCTCGACGAGGTCCTGGAGCAGTACGCGAAGGAGGGCTGACCTGAACGTCGCCTAGACTGACGCCGCCTTGCCTGATATCGGCAAGGGCGATCGAGAGGGTGACGTTGGTGTTCGACCGTATGACGCGAGCTCTCGGGCGTGCGGTGAGAACACTGACCCAGGCCCCTCGCCGGGCTCTCGTCGATCTTCTCTGGGCTCCGCCCCGCGGCCCGAACCTGATCTTGATGCACCACTGGCCGGACCACGGGACGACGATGTCGTTCCGCGCGCTCGCGTCGACGGTCGCGTCTTCGCCCGACCGGGACTGGCACGTCGTGCTCGTCGATCCGGACGATTCGCTCCCGAGCCAGAGGAAGTCTCGAACGGGTAGGCGCACGGTCGTCCGCTACGGTTCACACCGGTACAGGGCGGCTCTCGACGCGGCCTCGGTCGTCGTGACCAACGGTCCTCTGCCCCGTGAGTTCGTGCGACGTGACGACCAGACCGTGGTCGTCACGTGGGACGGCCGGACCTCGTGGTCACGGCACGACGCCGATCGTGACGCGGCGGACGCCCACTCCGATCTCCTGCGGACCGTGCTGATCAGCGACGTGCTCGTCTCGTCCGGCCCCGAGTGCACTGCGAGGTTCCGTGCGGGAGAACTGCGGATCGACGGGCTGTACGACGGAATCGTCATCGAGCCCCGTGACCCGGACGTCGACCCCACGGCGGAGCAGTGCGAGCGTGTCATGGCCGTCCTGGCGGGGGGCGAGGACACGGCAGGGAACCGGCGGCTCTCGGGCGACTCCCGCACCCGGATCCTCGTCTACCTCGGTCCGATGGAGACCAACGGCATCACCTCCTCGGGCCGCAACCTCCTGAGCCAGCTGGACCATGACACCTTCGACGTGACGGTCATCTTCCCCGCGGACTGCCCGGTCGAGAGGCTCGTGCGGGTCGACCGCCGGGCACGCTTGCTCGGATGGCTCGGGCCGATGGGACTGAACCGCGAGCAGACCGAGGCTCGGATGCGCTTTCAGGAGCTCGGTCTCAGCCATGTGGACGTCGACGTGCCACAGGTGGCCCAGATCTTCCAGCGGGAGTGGACCCGTCTTTTCGGCCGGCTCAGGTTCGACCACGTCGTGAACTTCGAAGGCTATTCGCCGTTCTGGGCGATGCTCTTGAGCAGCGCACCGTGCCGACGAGCGATCTGGCTCCACAACGAGATGTGGGCTGACGCCCACAAGTCCGTTGGCGGAGAGCAGCCGAACCGCGACCGCCTGCTCTCCGTGTTCTCGACCTACGGCGGGTACGACGAGCTCGTGTCCGTCTCGGAGCCGCTCCGGGATGTGAACGTCGATGAGCTCGCGGCATACGCGGAGCCGGAGGCCTTCACCTGGATCCCCAACCTGCTCGCGCCCGTCGTCTCGGGCGCTCGAGACAGCGGCGTCCCGGAGGCCGAGCACGCCGGTGGGACGGGGCCGTCCGTGGACATCCTCGCCCCCGGCTCTGGCCGCGAGCTCCAGACGCACGGTCAGCTCGCCGTCGAGCCCGTGCCGACACGTCTCGCGTCGGTTCGACACTGGATCCCGGTGGGCTCAGGACCGGTCGTCGTGACCGTCGGTCGCCTGTCGCCCGAGAAGGGGCACGATCTCCTGCTCGAGGCCTTCGCCCGGCTCCTTGAGGTCCAGCCCGACGCCATCCTTCTGCTGCTCGGCGACGGCCCGGACCGTAGCCGCCTCGAGGCGATGGCGCGCGAGCTGGAGATCGCGGCCCACGTGACCTTCACCGGGTATACCGAGCATGTCGCCGACGTGCTGGCGAGCGCTGACTGCTTCGTCCTCTCGTCCCGGCACGAAGGCGCGCCGATGGTGATCCTCGAGGCCCGAGCGCTCGGAGTACCGGTCGTGGCCACCACCTTCCGCACCGTGGGAGGAGTCCTGAGCGGACGAGGGACCGAGGTGGTCGAACGCGATGCCCGCCTTCTCGCCCGATCCATGGCTGTCGCGCTGACCCCCTCGGGACGTGCGGAGCTGTTGTCGGCGCAGGAGCTGGACGTCTCGACGTGGAACGCCGCCGCGCTCGCCAGGTTCGGAGAAGTCTTCTCCCGCGAGTAGGCTCTGCCGCTGTCGGACGCTCCTCACCTCGATCACAGGTGAGGATGCGAGCAACTGTCGCCCGGGGACCTCGTGGCCGCGGCACGGGGGGCTCGCTCCGTGTCGGACGAGCGGCGACGTGTCGTCCCGTGCGCGGGGGCCCGGGCGCGTCTCCCGCGTCGGCCGACGGACCGCAGATCGAAGATCGTGCCTGGACGAGTGGGCGCGCATTCCGCAGGAGCCTGAAGCAGATGAACAGAGACCACCGACTCTTCAACCTCGGTCGTAGGACGATCGGCCGTCTTGAGCCGGCCCGCATGCTCTGGAGCGGAATGCAGCCGGAGCTCCGACGTCGTGAGGCCGACCGGAGAGCACGGACGACCGCCGAGCGTCAGGCCGACTACAAGCGTGCACGGAGCCTGCCGGTCGACCCGGACGTCGTGATGTACGAGGCGTTCGCGGGCAAGGGCGTCCTGTGCAACCCGGAGGCGCTCTTTCGGTACCTGCTCGCGGCACCGGACATGCAGCACCTGAGCCACGTGTGGGCGTTGAAGGACCTTGCGAAACATCGCGAGACGACGCGCGAGTTCGACAAGAACCCTCGCGTGCGCTTCGTCGAGTTCCGCTCCAAGGAATACTTCGAGGCGCTCGCCACCGCCGGTCACCTCGTCAACAACGTCACGTTCCCCGCCGAGTTCATCAAGCGTGACGACCAGGTGTCGGTGAACACGTGGCACGGCGTGCCCATGAAGCAGATGGGGCTCGACATCCCGGACGGCTCCTACTTCAGCCGCAACGTCGTGCGCAACTTCGTCAACTCTGACTACCTCCTCTCGTCGAACGACTACATGAGCAGGACGATGTACCTGGGGTCCTACCGGCTCCAGGACATGTACGAGGGAGAGATCCTCGAGCTCGGGACACCGCGGGTCGATCGTCAGTGGGCGCACGCGGAGGAGCGGGGACGTGTCGTGGAGCGGTTGCGGCGGGCGGGCGTCGAGCTCGACGCGTCGGAGCGCATCGTTCTCTACGCGCCGACATGGCGCGGATCCTCGGTCTATCAGCCGACCGACGAGACCGCGGTGATGGCGGAACGCCTCGAACGACTCAACGCCGCTCTCAACCCGCACGGCGTGCGGGTCCTGCTGAAGGCGCACCAGACGGTCTACGACCTGGCGTCCGAGTACCCCGGGCTCCAAGGGGTTCTCGTCCCCAACGACGTGCCGACCAACCTCGTGCTGGGGCTCGCCGACGCGCTCGTCAGCGACTACTCGAGCATCTACTTCGACTACGTGGCTCTCGGACGGCCGGTCTTCTTCTTCATCCCCGACCGCGCGGAGTACCGGAGGACGCAAGGGCTTCTCCTCGAGCACGAGGACCTCTACGGCTCGATCTCCGTCACCCTTGACGATCTCACGGAGCAGCTCGAGGAGGAGTTCTCCGGCAACGGTGAGCCGATGTCGGTCCGCCTGGCCTCGGCGCTCGAGGCCACGGTCGAGAAGTTCGCTCCGCTGGAGGACGGCCGTGCCTCGGAGCGGATCGTGGACGTCCTCTTCCGGGGCAAGCCGGCGCACGCACCGGCTGTGTCGTCCGGTCGCGGCAGCAAGCCCCGGCTGCTGATGTACCTCGGCGGGATGCACGCGAACGGTATCACCGCATCGGCGCTGAACGTCATCCGGTCACTCGACACCGATCTCATCGACGTCACGGTCATGCACATCGCGCCTCCCCGGGGCATCCAGCGGGAGAAGGCCAGAGAACTGCCCCCGAACGTTCGCGTCCTGGAGCGCGTGGGCGGGATCGTCGCCACGCAGGACGAGAGGCGTCGTTGGGAAGAAGCATTGTTCGCAGATCCCGACGTGTGCCTGGACGATCCGGTGCTTGGCGCGATCAGTCGTGACGAGTGGAGACGGTGCTTCGGCTCAATGCAGTTCGACTACATCGTCGACTTCCAGGGATACTCTCCGTTCTGGTCGATCGTCCTCCAGCAGGGAACGGCGAAGGTGCGTGCGGTCTGGCAGCACAGCGACCTGCTCCAGGAGACTCTCAAGGAGGTCGACGGGGAGCGCATCCATGAGCGTCGTCTGAGGTCTCTCTTCCGCCTCTATCGGCGATTCGACAAGGTGGTCGCCGTCTCGGCGGCGTCGGCGGCGACGAACCAACGGAACCTTGCCGAGTACTACGGTCCCGAGAAGGTCGCCGTGGTCGAGAACCTCATCGACGTGCAGGGCATCAGGGACGCGGCAGGCCTTGCCGACCCTGCCGTGACGGGGTCGACGAACGCCGACCGTCCATCGATCACGGTCCGTGGGCAGTCTCGGAAGGCCGACTTCGACGCGCTCGCCCGCCTCTACTCGCCCCGGGAGATCGCGGCTGCGAGCGACCAGCTGACGAACATCGCGCGCTGGACCTCCGCCGACGCGTTCACCTTCGTGACCGTCGGCCGGGCGTCGCCCGAGAAGAACCACAAGCGGTTGATCGACGCCTTCGCGCGCGTGCATGCGGCGCACCCGCAGACCGAGCTCCTGATCATCGGTGACGGACCGCTCATGAGGGAGAACGAGCAGCACGCCTCGGCCTTGGGCCTGTCCGAGGTCGTCCGGTTTGCCGGGCGCGTCGAGGACCCGGCCAAGCTTCTCGTCGCGTGCGACTGCTTCGTGCTCTCCTCGGACCACGAGGGCCAGCCGTTGGTGATCCTCGAGGCGATGCTGCTCGGGCTCCCGACGATCACGACCGAGTTCGGATCGGCGGCCGGCGCGTTCCCGCAGGGCGGGGGGACGATCGTCGAGCGTGACACCGTCGCACTCGCTACGGCGATGACGAGTGCGGTCGAGGGCAGGCTCCCACGCGTGGTCCTCGACGGTGAGAAGTACAACGCCGCAGCCCTGGAGTCCTTCTACGAGCTCCTCGGAGCCGGCGGGGGAGCCGTGGTCGGCACCGCCGAGCCCGGCGCGGCGCGCGTCGACGAGATGGTCGTCTAGCGATGGTCGTGTCATGGGTCGAGCCCAAGGTCGTCAGGAGCCGATGGTCGTCGTCAGCGCCCGAGGACCTCGACGAGCTGCTCGGCGTCCTCGACGAGTCCGGCGACAGCATCCGCTATGTCCACGTCGCCCACGAGAGCGCGGACGAGGGAACGAACCTCATCGCCGAGGCGAGGAAGCAGCGGGGCGCGAAGGACGTCGTCACGTCGCTGGCGAGCCGCGGCTACTACGTGTACGTCGTGAAGGACGGCACCACGCGTTTCGTGCACGAGAGCTCGATCCGCTACCTGTGGGAAGGGATCAGGTCGAGTCGGCTAGCGGTCTCGCAGGACGACGTCGTCTACTCGCTGGAGCCCCCTCGGGCGGGTGGTGAGCCGCGGCGCCTGCTCGTGCTCTTCTCTGCGATGAACTCTCCGATCTACCAGTCGAGCCTCTACCGGTACTTCGCGAAGAACTACTCGAAGGTCGGTGAGCTTGTCCCCGGCGACACCGCGGTGCTGCGCGTCGCGGACATCGGCGGGGTCGTGGGCGCCTTCTACCTGGATACGGCCTTTCGCCCCGACAACGCCGCACGAGTTCAGCGGCTCCTGCGGTCGGTGATGGAGGAGCATGCGATCCTCCCGTCGGACGTCGTCCTCGTGGGTGCCTCCAAGGGCGCGACCGCCGCCTACTACCACGGGCTGTCGACGGGACTGCGATTTGTCGCCGTGGATCCCGTCCTCTCCGACGACCATTACGTGCGGCGCTGGTCGGACTCGCACTTCACCGAGGGCGGCGTCTTTCCTCGCACCAAGGACGAGGTGTTCGCCGAGCTGGTCGAGAACGCTCGAGCCGTGGAAGCGGTGCACGGCAAGGGCGTGGTGGTCACGAGCCCGCGGTCGCCGCAGTACACGACGACGCGACTCTTTTCCGACCGGTTGTCAGCACGGCTGACCGTCTTCGAGTCGAACGATCCTCGCATCAAGGACCACCCGGACGTGGCGCCGACCACTTTGGGTGTCACGACGTCGCTGATCAACTCGAGCTTGTACGGATGGCCGTTGCCGGAGGGCCGCGTCAGCATCTGACGTGGCGAGCCCGACGAGACGGCTCGGGTGGGCCGTCGCCGTGCCTCGTCCTGTGGCGTCCCGAGGTGACTCATACCTCGCTCGGTCGAGCGGGCGCGCCCGACGGCACCGGTCGGCCACCCGGTGACGACGGAGTCAGACGCGCGCGTCCGTCGCGCGGGGGGCGGGCGTCGAGCACCACGACTTCGTCGGCGGCCCCGAGGACCGGCTCGGCACGGACGATCGGCCACCTGGTCATCGGGGGATGCAACGGTTCCGAGGACGCGCGCTCTCGGACCTGGGGGCACTGCTCCGTCAGTCGCCCAGGCCGGCGCGTTCGGTGATGTCGGCGACCAGCCCGAGGGCGTACTGCTTGTTGAGGTGGTCACGGTCCACGTAGACCGGGAGCCCTCCGACGACGGCGTAGCACCGGCCGGCGTCGCAGAAGCGGTCGCTGAGGTCGACGGCGACGAGCCGCCCGGGACCGTCGCTCGGCCTGCTCGCCGCCTCGAGCATGGGGTCGGCGGGCTGGGCGACGCCTCGGTCGACGGCACACTCGACGGGCGACTGCGGGTTGAGGACAGCGCAGTCCTTGTCGCGGACCATGCCGTTCATCGGCGGGTCGCCGAGCACGTACACGTCGACGCCCGCCTCGAGCCAGGGGCGCCAGAACGACCGGAAGCCCTCCAGGTACTGGTCGTGCTCCGTGCGGCCGGAGCCGTCGTCGACCTGCTCCGCGCGCGCGAAGCTCGACGTGAAGACCAGGTCCGGGCGCTCGGCCGTGACCTCTGCCTGCACCCCCTCCCGCCACGCGGCGCACTGCGCGAGCTTCTCCGGGGTCGCCGGGTTGCCGCGATAGCCGAGGTACTCCACGTCCGCCGGCGGGCACGCGCCGAGCAGGCTCAGGGTGACGTGCCAGCCTCGCTGCGAGGCGATCTCGAGGACCGGGGCCTGCCACTGCTGCGCGTGCGAGTCGCCGAGGAGCCAGACGCGCGGCGCGTCGGCGGCGCCCGCGCTGAAGTCGCACTCCCAGGTGGTGCGTGCATCGCCCACCTGGAGCCGGTCGCTGAGCTCACCGCACGCCTCGGGGTGGTCCGAGACGTAGTACTTGCTCTCCTCGCCCACGACGGGGTTCGCGGCGGGGCCGAACGGGTCGTCGCACGGCGCACCGGGGGCGAGCGCGGCGGGTCCGAAGCACGCGGCGTCTGCGGCGGCGGCCTCCTGCGCCGCGCGCTCCGCCTCGGAGGCGGAGCGTCCCGCGGCGGCGTGCAGCCCCAGAGCGAGGGCGCCGACGATCGCCATGCCCGCGAGCATGAGGGCGAACGAGCGTCGCGGTCGGACGGACGCCCAGCGCCATGACCGTCCCTTGTCCTCGACCAGGACCTTGGTGACCCAGGCGAGCGCGACGGACGCGACGGCGATGCCCAGCTTGTCCACGGTCGTGAGGGACCTGCTCAGCGCGAACGGGGCCACGACGATCAGGGGCCAGTGCCACAGGTAGACGGAGTAGGAGACGTCACCGAGGACCTGGACCGGGCGCAGAGCCGTGACCCGGTCGTGCAGCAGCGGGCGGCGCTCGGTCCCGGCCAGGATGACGGCGGCCGTGCCGAGCGCGGGGATCGCGGCGAGCCACCCGGGGAACGGCGTCTGCGGTCCGTACGAGAGTGCGGCGACGGCGATCGCGGCGAACCCGACGAGCGCGAGGAGGTTCGCCCACAGGGCGCCGATCCGCACACGTGTCGCCCCCAGGGCGAGGAGGCCGCCGAGCGCGAACTCCCAGAACCGGACCGGGGTGACGAAGTATGCCTCGCTCGGGGAGCGCACCGTCATGACGACGCTCAGCACGAGCGAGAGCGCGCCGACGACGAGGACCCCCGCCGCGACGACGCGTCTCGGCCGGGAGGCCCCGCGCGTCCCTCGGACGGCGAGGAGGTAGAGGCCGAGCAGCAGGAGCGGCCACAGCAGGTAGAACTGCTCCTCGACCGACAGCGACCAGTAGTGCTGCGCGACCGTGGCGTCGTCGTTGAGCGCGGAGTAGTTCACGGAGCGCGCGGCGAGCGCCCAGTTCTCGACGTAGAACGCGGAGGCCGCGATCTCCTGCGCGCTGCGGGACCACGCCGTGTACGGAAGGAAGGCCCAGACTGCGACGGCGGAGACCGTCAGGACGAGGAGCGCCGCCGGGAGGAGGCGTCGGACGCGGCGCGCGTAGAACGTCGCCAGCCGGACGCGCCCCGTCGAGAGCAGCTCCTTGAGTAGGTGCGACGTGATGAGGAAGCCGGAGATGACGAAGAAGACGTCCACACCGACGTAGCCGCCCGGGAGCCGGTTCGGCCACAGGTGGTTGAGGACGACCGCGCCGACCGCGATCGCCCGGAGCGCCTGGACGTCGGTCCGGGTCGCCGCGGGCGCCCCGGTACGCACGTGGCGCGCGGGGTGCGACCGGAGCTCGGTCTCGGGGGAGGTCACCGCACGATGATAGAGAAGCGGTGGCCGCCTCCGTGGGGAGGCGGCCACCGACGTCGTGCTGCGGTCCGGGCGTCAGACGCCCGCGGACTCCTTGAGGTCGTCGACGAACGTCGGGTTCGCCTCGAGCCAGGCCTGGACGGCCTCGGCCTCGTCGGCGTACTCGTCGGAGTTGAACATCATGTTCTCGAGCGAGAAGAGCTGCTCGTCGTCCAGCGTGAAGGCGCCGAACAGCTTGGTGAGCGTCGGGTAGCGCTCCTCGAAGTCGGACGAGCCCCACATGTGGATCTTCTCGGCCTCGCCGAGCGCGCCCTCGGGGTCCTCGAGGTCGCGGACGGGGAACTCGTCGTAGGCCCAGTGCGGGCGCCACAGCGTGACGGCGATGTTCTCGCCGGCGTCGGTCGCGCCCTTGAGCTCGGCGAGCATCGCGGGGGTCGAGGAGATGGAATAGTCCATGCCCTCGAGGCCGTAGGTCGGGATGACCTGCTCCTGGGTGATCTCGGTCAGGCCGGCGCCCGCCTCGATCCCGACGAGCTTGTTGCCGTACTCGTCGGCCATGCCGGCGAGGTCCTCGAGCGACTGCGCGGGCGAGTCCTCGTTCACCGCGATGGTGAGCTTGGCGTCGTCGTACCAGTAGCCGAGGTCGGTGACCTCGTCGCCGTACTCCTTCTCGTAGGAGGCGTGCGTGTAGGGGAGCCAGACGTCGAGCGTGACGTCGAAGTCGCCGCCGGCCAGGCCGGTGTAGATGACGCCGACGTCGGCGGTCTGGGAGGAGACGTCGTAGCCCTCCTCCTCGAGGATCGCCGTCCAGAGGTGGGAGACGGCGATGCCCTCGTCCCAGCCGGACGGGATCCCGATCGAGACCGAGGACTCGTCCTCGCCGGTGGACGACGCCCCGTCGTCGGCGCCCGACCCGGAGTCGGAGGCGCAGGCGGTGAGCGCGAGGCCGAGGACGGCGGTCGCGGCGACGGCGGCGGAGCGGCGGACGGTGCGGGTGCGTGCGGGGGTCATGCTGTCCTTCCCTGGGCCCGGGGGGACCCGGTCGGTGTGCCCGACGCCGGGGGTGCGGCGGGCGGGTTCCCGGCGCTGCGGCCGGGTTCGGTTCGTGCGCGCGTCAGACGCGCCGCTCAGACGCGCGCCGCGGCGAGCGCGCGCGAGACGGGGGCGCGGTTGCCGAGGGCCGAGGTCACGCGGTCGAGGAACATCGCGAGGATGACGACGGCGAGACCGGCCTCGAAGCCGAGCGCGACGTTGACGCGCTGGAGCGCGGCGACGACGTCGTTGCCGAGGCCGCCGGCGCCGACCATGCCCGCGATGACGACCATGGAGAGCGACAGCATGATGACCTGGTTGACGCCGGCCATGATGGTCGGGAGCGCGAGCGGGAGCTGGATCTGGCGCAGGATGCGCCCCGGGGTCGCGCCGAACGCCTGGCCTGCCTCGACGACCTCCTTGTCCACCTGCCGGATGCCGAGCTCGGTGAACCGGACGCCGGGCGCCATGGCGAAGATGATGGTCGCGATGATGCCCGGGACGGGTCCCGTGAGGAAGATGACGACGGTCGGGATGAGGTAGACGAACGCCGGCATGGTCTGCATGAAGTCGAGGACCGGCCGCACCACCGCGGAGACGCGGTCGTTGCGCGCGGCCCAGATGCCGACCGGGATCGCGACCACGAGGGCCAGGACGGCGGACAGCAGGACGAGCGCGAGGGTGTCCATCGCGTTGTCCCACTGGTCGACGCCGGCGATGACGACGAACCCGACGAGCGAGCCGAGCGCGAGCTTCCAGCCCTTGGCGAGGAGCGCGAGGGCGGCGAGCGCGAGCGCGACGACCCAGAACGGCGGGCTCGACAGGATCGTGTCCAGACCGTCGTAGATGCCGACGAGGACGTCCTTGACGAAGCGGAAGAGCGGCCGGAACGTCGTGGTCATCCAGTCGACGAACGTGTCGACCCACTCGCCGAGCGGGATGCGGGGGACGAGGGTGTCGTTCACGCGGCACCTCCCTCGGTCGTCGCAGGGGCGTCCACGGCGGCGTCCTCGACGGTCTCGTCCTGCACCGCCGGCGCGCCGAGGTCGATCTCGCCCGTGCGGGGCTGCTCGGTCGGGACCATGGCCTCGAGCAGGGTGACGCGCGGGACGACGCCGACGAGGCGGCCCTCGCCGTCGGTCACGGGCACGGGCAGCGAGGACTCGGCCGCGGGGGCGAAGATCTCCGCGAGGGGCGTGTCCGGGGAGACCGGGGCGACGCCGTCGTGGACGAGGTCGCCGATGCTCTCCTTGCCGGCCTTGAGGGCGGCCACGGCGTCGTCGTCGCGCACGATGCCGTGCAGCACGCGCTGGCGGTCGACGACGTACGCGGCCGAGACCTGCGCCTCGCGCATCGCGCGGCTCGCCTGGCGCGGCCCGCCGCTGACGGGCACGACGACCGCGGGGCGCACCATGACGGACGACGCGGTGAGGACGCGCGTGCGGTCGACGTCGGCGACGAACTGGGCGACGTAGTCGTTCGCGGGGTCGGACAGGATCTGCTCGGCGGTGCCGATCTGGACGATCCGGCCGTCGCGCATGACGGCGATCCGGTCGCCGAGGTGCATGGCCTCGTTGAGGTCGTGCGTGATGAAGACGATCGTCTTGCCGAGGCGCTGCTGCAGGTCGAGGAGCTGCTCCTGCATCTCGCGCCGGATGAGCGGGTCGAGGGCGCTGAACGCCTCGTCCATGAGGAGGACGTCGGTGTCGGCGGCGAGCGCGCGGGCGAGGCCGACGCGCTGGCGCATGCCGCCCGAGAGCTGCGACGGGAGCGAGTCCTCCCAGCCGCCGAGCCCGACGAGGTCGAGCGCGGTGCGGGCCTTCTCGCGGCGCTCGGCCTTGCCGACGCCCTGGATCTCGAGCGGGTACGCCGCGTTGTCGAGCACCGTGCGGTGCGGCAGGAGCGCGAAGTGCTGGAACACCATGCTCACGCTGCTGCGGCGCAGGGTGCGCAGCTGCTTCGCGTCGGTGCTCGCGAGGTCGGTCCCGCCGACGACCACGTGCCCGGCCGTCGGCTTCCACAGGCCGTTGAGCATGCGGATGAGCGTGGACTTGCCGGAGCCGGAGAGGCCCATGACGACGAAGATCTCGCCGCGCCGGACGTCAAAGCTCGCGTCGATGACCGCGGCCGTGCCGAGCGCCTTGACGTCGTCACGGGCGGCGCCCTGCTCGAGCCGGCGGATCGCCTCGACCGGCCGACGGCCGAAGACCTTGTAGACGTCGCGGACCGAGACGGCGACGTCGGCGGGGGCCGGGGTCGACGGTGCGGGGGAGTCGACCGTCGCGTCGGTGCTGTCTGGCGGGGTGATGCTGGGAGCGGTCATGCGGGCGGGTCTCGCCACCTTCCGTGCGGGGACCGGCACGCCCCGCGCGAGGACGGCGCCAGAGGGGTCCGGCGGCGGCGTCTCGGGAGCGTGGCACGCGGCCGGTGAACGCGTCGCGGTCGGGCGCCCGGGGGGCGACCTCCGCGCTCTGCGCGCAGCGGGCCACATGCTGGTCCGACGTCAATCGGTACTCCAGCACCCTGCCTGATTCGAGGTTCAACTTCTACCTAGGGCCCGTGGATCAGGGACTGTTCCAGGACGTTTCTTGACCGATCATCGTTGCAATGGCGCGGATGACGGGCGATCTCGGATCGTTATCCCTTTGTGACCTTGAGATGGTCAAGCATTCGTGTTACGCGCGCGCCCGGGCGCGCGCGCCGGACGAACGGTGTAGCCCGGCCGGGCGTCCCGCTCGCCGGGGCCGGGCGGCGCCGTCGTCGGTAGGCTGGACCCGGGCGGGACCGTGGTCCCGCCCGGCGCGGACGGGAGCCCCCAGCGCAGCCACCGGCCGGCCATCGGCCAGCCACCCGCAGGGCCGGCACCACCGGCCCGACCGGCACCGAGTACGCACAGGAGAACCATGTCCACCACAGCGCCAGCCCCGACGACCGGAACCTCGGGAGCCGCTCCCGGCTTCGACGAGGTCCCCGGCCGCTACAAGGTCCGCGACCTGTCCCTCGCCGAGGCGGGCCGTCACCAGCTCCGCCTCGCGGAGCACGAGATGCCCGGCCTCATGGCGCTGCGCGCCGAGTACGGCGCGTCCCAGCCCCTCGCCGGCGCGCGGATCGCCGGCTCGCTCCACATGACCGTCCAGACCGCGGTCCTCATCGAGACGCTCGTCGCGCTCGGGGCGCAGGTGCGCTGGGCGAGCTGCAACATCTTCTCCACGCAGGACGAGGCCGCGGCCGCCGTCGTGGTCGGGCCGCACGGGACGCCCGAGGACCCGCAGGGCGTGCCCGTCTTCGCGTGGAAGGGCGAGAGCCTCGAGGAGTACTGGGACTGCACCGAGCAGATCCTGGTGTGGCCCGGTGACGAGTCGCCGAACCTCGTCCTCGACGACGGCGGCGACGCCACGATGCTCGTCCACCTCGGCCTGCAGTACGAGCGCGCGGGCGTCGTCCCGCCGGACACGCTGCCGGGCGAGCCCGACCACACGCACGAGATGAACGTGGTCCGCGCCGTGCTGCGTCGCGCGCTCGAGGCGGACCCCCTGCGCTGGACGACGATCGCCCAGGCGATCCAGGGCGTCACCGAGGAGACGACGACGGGCGTGCACCGCCTCTACCAGCTCGCCGAGGCGGGCGAGCTGCTCTTCCCGGCGATCAACGTCAACGACTCGGTCACCAAGTCGAAGTTCGACAACAAGTACGGCATCCGCCACTCGCTGCCCGACGGCATCAACCGCGCGACCGACGTCCTCATGGGCGGCAAGGTCGCGTTCGTCGCTGGCTACGGCGACGTCGGCAAGGGCGCGGCCGAGGCGTTCCGCGGCCAGGGCGCGCGCGTCATCGTGTCCGAGGTCGACCCGATCTGCGCGCTCCAGGCCGCGATGGACGGCTACCAGGTCGCCCGGATCGAGGACGTCCTCGGCGAGGCCGACTTCTTCATCACGACCACGGGCAACAAGGACGTCATCCGCGCCGAGCACCTCGTCGCGATGAAGGACAAGGCCGTCGTCGGCAACATCGGCCACTTCGACAACGAGATCGACATGGCCGGCCTCGCCGAGGTGCCCGGGGTGTCCCGCACCGAGATCAAGGCCCAGGTCCACGAGTGGACGTTCGCGGAGCCCGGCCCGGGCGGGCAGCCCGCCGGCCGCTCGATCGTCGTGCTGTCCGAGGGGCGCCTGCTCAACCTCGGCAACGCGACCGGTCACCCGTCCTTCGTCATGAGCAACTCGTTCTCCAACCAGGTGATCGGCCAGATCGAGCTCTACCAGGACGCGACGGGCGCCGCGCGCGAGGGGCGCGAGCGGTCGTACGCGCGCCAGGTCTACCGCCTGCCCAAGGTGCTCGACGAGAAGGTCGCCCGCCTGCACCTCGACGCGCTCGGCGTGCGGCTCACCGAGCTCTCGCCGTCCCAGGCGGACTACCTCGGCGTCCCCGTCGAGGGCCCGTACAAGCCCGAGCACTACCGCTACTGAGCGCCGACAGCCCGCTCGCGCCACGAGGAGGCCGCATGGACCAGTCGCCCGACGAGCGTGGCTCCGTCGCGCCCCCGACCCCTACGGGCGGGGGCGCGACGGGACAGGTCGGCCCGCAGGCCGACGGCGAGCCCACGGGCCCGCCCCCGGGCGTCCGTCCGCTGTGGCACCGGGTCGGCGACCGGTGGGAGCGCGAGCCCCCGCACGACCTGCTCTACGGCGCGATCGTCGCGGGGTTCGTCATGGCGGTGTCCAGCGTGCACGCCCCGACGGGAGACCGCGTCGTCGTCGCGACGGCCCTCGTCGCGGTCGGGTACTGGCTCGCGCACTGCTACGTCGACGCGGTCAGCGGGCGGTTCCGCGACAGCGGGCACTCCCTGTGGGACCGCACCCGCGCGGCTCTCCGCCTCAACGTGGGGGTGCTGCTCGGTGCGGTCCCCGGGATCGTGGTGTACCTGATCGCGTACGCGCTCGGGCTCGACGTGGAGGACGCCGCGCTCGTCGCGGTGTGGTTCACCGTGCTCCTCCTCGGCGTCGTCGGTTTCCTCGCCGCGTACCGGGCGGGCGCCCGGGGCACACGGCTCGTCGGGGAGACGCTGCTCGCCGCGGCGTTCGCGGGCGTGGTCATCGGCGTCAAGTACCTCCTGCACTGACCCGCGTGCCGTGGTGACCGTGCCGGCGACCGCCCGACGGGTCGCCGGCGCGGGACGACACGGGGGATGTCCCCACCCCGGCGCGGCGGACGCCACCCTGTCGTCGTGACCGCGGCTCGCCGAGACTGGCACCATGACTGCCGTGACCCCTGACCAGCCGAGCGTCGTGCCGACGGGCGACCCGCCGTCGGGCACCCCGACCCCGGGTGCGGCCCACGGCCCCCTGGCCCCGACCGTCCCCGCGACGGGGGGTGCGCCCACGGGCGTCGCGGCGGCGGACGCGACGACGTTCGCCGGCACGCAGCCCGACCCCCGGTACGTCGACCACCACGAGCGCGTGGCGTTCGCGCGCGCCCCGTTCCACCGGCAGACGTGGCGCGCGTACGGGTACCTGTGGCTCGTGCTGCTGCTCGCGCCGTTCGCCTTCGCGTACGCGGTGTTCACGGTCTCGTTCCTCGTGGCGATGCTCGTCCCGGTCCTGGGGCTCGTCCTCGCGGGCTGGGTCGTGCTCGGTGGGCGCGGCTGGGGCTCGATGTACCGGTCCCTGGCGCGCTCGGCGCTCGGCATCGACGTCGCCGCCCCCGCGCCGTACGTCCGGCGGCGCGGGTTCTGGAGCACCCTGTGGGGCGGGATCGGCGACGGGACCGGCTGGCGGGCCGTGCTCTTCCTCTTCGTCACGTTCCCCCTCGCGATCGTGTCCTTCGTGGTGAGCACCGTCTTCCTCGCCGTCGGGCTCGGCGGCATGACGCACTGGATCTGGTCGCGCTGGCTCCCCCTGCAGCAGGCGAGCGACGGGTCGTGGCACCGCGGCGCGTCGTTCGGCGTCGACTGGTACGTCGACACCCCGGTGCGCCAGCTCGGCCTCGTCCTGGTGGGGCTGCTCTTCCTCTGGCTCTGGGCGCAGGTCACGCGGGGCTTCGCCCAGCTCTTCCGCGCGCTCACCGTGGCTCTGCTCGGCCCGACCCTGTCGAGCCTGCGCGTCGCCGACCTGGAGGAGTCGCGCGGCCGCACCGTCGAGGACGCCGACGCGAAGCTGCGGCGCATCGAGCGCGACCTGCACGACGGCACGCAGGCCCGCCTGGTCGCCGTCGCGATGCAGCTCGGGGAGGCCAAGGAGCAGCTCGCGGCGGGCGGCGACGCGGGGGAGGCGCTCGAGCTCGTGGACCTCGCGCACTCGTCGACCAAGGAAGCGCTCGTCGAGCTCCGCGAGCTCGCGCGCGGCATCCACCCGCCCGCGCTCGACAACGGGCTCGCCGTCGCGCTCGAGACGCTCGCCGCCCGCTCGCCGCTCCCGGTCACGGTCGACGTCGACCCCGCCGTCGAGGCGTCCGGCCGGCTCGCGCCGGCCGTGGAGTCGATCGCGTACTTCTGCGTCGCCGAGCTCGTCACGAACGCGGTCAAGCACGCGCGCGCCACGGGCGCGTACGTGCTCGTCGAGCGGCAGGGGAGCGGGCGTGGCGCGCGGCTGCGCCTGCGGGTGCGCGACGACGGCCAGGGTGGCGCGCGCGTCGTCCAGCCCGGGTCCGACGGCCAGCGGTCCGGCCTCGCGGGACTCGCGGAGCGCGTGCGCTCCGTGGACGGCACGTTCGACCTCACCAGCCCCGTCGGCGGCCCGACGGTCGTCACCGTCCTCCTGCCCGTGCGGGTCTGACGTGCGCGCGGACCACCGTGTCCTGCCCGGGCGGGCCGGCGCCGTCGGGCACGATGTCCCCGGGGCATCCCGCCCGCCGGGGCCGTCGCACGGCCCGCCCGACCGGAAGGACACCATGCGGCTCGTCATCGCCGAGGACTCCGCCATCCTGCGCGACGGGCTCGTCGCGCTCGTCACCCGCCGCGGCCACGAGGTCGTGGCCGCGGTCGCGGACGGCGACGAGCTCGTCGCGCGGGTGGCACGGCTCGCGGCCGAGGACGCGCTGCCCGACGTCGCCGTCGTCGACATCCGGATGCCCCCGACGTTCACCGACGAGGGCCTGCGCGCCGCCCTCGCGCTGCGCGCCGCGCACCCCGACCTCGGGGTGCTGCTGTTCTCCCAGTACGTCGAGACGCGGTTCGCGAGCGAGCTGCTCACGGGCGGCGCCCGCGGCGTCGGGTACCTGCTCAAGGACCGCGTCGCGGACGTCGGCGAGTTCGTCGACGCGCTCACGCGCATCGCGGCGGGGCAGACCGTGCTCGACCCGGAGGTCGTGAGCCAGCTCATGGGCGCGTCACGCTCCGACGACGGGCTGGCACGCCTCACGCCGCGCGAGACCGAGGTCCTGGAGCTCATGGCGCAGGGCCGCTCGAACTCCGCCATCGCGGAGGCGCTGTTCCTCTCCTACGGCGCGGTCGAGAAGAACGTCACGTCGATCTTCGGCAAGCTCGGCCTGCCCCAGGACGCGGGCGACCACCGGCGCGTGCTCGCCGTGCTGCGCTACCTCAAGGTGTAGCCGACCGTCCGTCCACCTGTCAGCACGTGCTCGCGCCCGAGCGCGACGTGCTGCTGACAGGTCGTCGGGACCGGCCGGGGGACAACCCCCGTGCGCGGCGGTGGTCCGCCGCGGCGAGGTCGGGGGACCGTCCCGTACCGGGACGAACGGGATGTTTCGAGACTGGTGAGCACCGGGGATCCTCCCGGGCACGCCGACCTTGGAGCATCCCGTGGCCGTCCTGTCGCCGCCGCCGTCCCCGACCCGCGCGCCGTCCCGCGTCCGCCCCGCGCCCGCTCGACCGGCGCCCCCGGGCGGGCCGCACGCCCACCGGGACCGACCGCCGTCGGGCACCGCCCGGACGCCCGGCACCGCCCCGCTCCCCGGAGGGGACGGGCCGCGCCGGCTCCGGCGCGACGTGTTCGTCGACGCCGTGCGGGCCCTCGCGACGCTCAGCGTCCTCACGGTGCACTGGCTCATGGCGGACGCGACGTGGGACGGCGAGCACCTGCGCATCGGCAACGCCCTCGCGCACGGCGCGGGCTGGACCGTCACCTGGGCGCTGCAGGTCCTCGCGCTCCTGTTCTTCGCCGCCGGCGCCTCGGCCGCATACGGGCTGCGGCGTGGGCCCGACGGCGGTCGCTCGTCCGGGCCAGCGGGTGCCGGGCGGGTGGTGGCGCGCCCGAGCGTCCTCGCCGACCTCGCGGCGGGGGCACGGCTCGCCGGACGGCGCGTGCCCCGGCTGCTGCGGCCCGTCGGGGTGTTCGTCGGGGCGTGGGTCGTCGCGATCGGTGTGCTGCTCGCGGTCGGGCTGCCCGGGGACGCGGTGCGCTCGCTCGCGACGCTCGCGCCGCAGCTCCTGTGGTTCCTCGCGGTGTACCTCGGCCTCGTCGTGCTCACGCCGCTCCTGCGCCGCGCGCTGCACGCCGCGGGCTGGTGGACCGTGGGGGCGCTCGCCGCCGCGCCGCTCGCCGTCGAGGCGCTCCGCTTCGGCGCCGGGCTGGAGCGCCTCGCTCTCGTCGACGTCGTGCTCGTGTGGGCCGTCCCCTACGCGATCGGGCTCCTCTACGCCGACGCGCGCTCGGGGACGCGGGTCGTGCGGCGGGGACGCGTGGTGCCCGTCGCCGTCCTCCCGCGGCCGCTCGCGCTCGTCGGGGTCGGCCTCGCGGCGGCGGCGCTCGCGGCCCTGCTCGTCGCTGTCGGACCGTACCCGGTGTCGCTCATCGGCATGCCGGGGGACGCGATGTCGAACCTCGGCCCGCCGACGGCGCCCGTCGTCCTGCACGCGGTCGCCCTCGTTGCCCTCGCGCTCGCCGCCCGAGGGCCGCTCGTGCGCTGGGCGGACGGGCGCGGACGGACGGTCGTCGCGGGCCTCGCCCGGCGGTCGATGACCGTCTACCTGTGGCACCTCACCGCGATGATCGTCGTCGTCGGGACGGTGCTCGTGGTGCTCGGTCAGCAGCTCCCGGCGCCGGGCGGCGCCGACTGGTGGGCGAGCCGCCCGGTCTGGTTCGGCGCCTTCGCGCTCGTGCTCCTGGGCATCTCCCGCGTCGTCGGCCGCTTCGAGGACGCGCGTCCCGTGCGGCGCGCGCCCGGGCGTCAGCGCGTGGGGTCGGGGATCGAGTAGGGGAGCCGGTGGAGCAGCTCGGCCTGCTCGCCGGCGAGCGCCTGCGCGCGCTGCGCCGTCGCCCAGTCGCGGTCGCGCCGCTCGGCGAGCACCGCCAGGAGGAACGTCTCCGGATGCGTGCCGGGCGGCGGGCCGGGCGCGACGTACCGCTCGACCTGCCCCGCGAGCTCCTGGCCCAGCCGGGCCCGCGACGCCGGGTGGAGCTTGTTCGCACGCGCCAGGAACTGCCGCGCCGCGAGCGCGAGGCCGTCGGGCAGGCGGCGCATGTCGGCGTGGGACGCCCACGCGGCCAGGTACGGGGGCATGACGAGCGGCGCGAGCGTCGGCCGCCCGCCCCGCACCCGGATCGCGTACGTCCCCGCCGCCATGTCGCCGAGGCGCTTGCCCTTGTCGTTCGTCAGCGACGCGACGAGCGCGACCGAGCCGAGCGTCAGCCAGATCTCGCCGATGCCGACCAGGGCGCGCAGGAAGGCGTGCCGGAAGCGGACGGGGCCGCCGTCGTCGCGCACCACCCGGATGCCCAGCGCCAGCTTGCCGAGCGATCGCCCGCGCGAGAGCGTCTCGACGGTCGTGGGGATCACGACCATGACGAGGGCGGCGAGCGCGATGCCGATGGCGGGGGCGAAGTCCGGGTCGACCAGCTCGAGCGAGCCCGACGTCGCGAAGAGCAGCGCGAACAGCGCGACGAAGAGCGTCAGCATGTCGAGGAAGAGCGCGAGGCCGCGCGTGACGAACGACGCCGGTCGCGCGTCGAGGACCACGCCCTCGCCGATCAGGATGCCGTCCCGCACGCTGCTCCTCGCCCTCGTCCCGTCACGGGTCCGTGCCCGCGCGCCGGTCGGCGCACCGGCGGCACGCCCTGTGTGGCAGGGTATCGGTCGTGGACCTCGACGCCTTCACCGACGTGCACCGCGCGCAGTGGGACCGCCTGGAGACCCTCACGTCGCGGCGCACGCTCGATGGTGCCGAGGCGGACGAGCTGGTCCGGCTCTACCAGGCCGTCGCGACGCACCTGTCGACGGTCCGGTCCGTCGCGCCGGACCCCGTGCTCATCTCGCGCCTGTCCGTGCTCCTGGGCAAGGCCCGGACACGCATCGCGGGGGCTCATGAGCCCGCGTGGCGCGACGTCGTGCGGTTCCTCACGGTCTCGCTGCCGGCGGCCCTCTACCGGATCCGGTGGTGGTCGGTCGGCGTCACGGTCGCGTTCCTCGTCGTCGCGCTCGTCGCCGGCGTCTGGGTGGCGACGACGCCCGAGGGCCTTGCGTCCATGGGCACGCCGAGCTCCCAGGAGGACTACGTGAACGACGCGTTCGCGTCGTACTACGACCCCGGGCTCGACTTCGCCGCCGTCGTCTGGACGAACAACGCCTGGATCGCTGCCCTGTGCGTCGGCCTGGGGATCACGGGGATCTATCCCGCCTACGTGCTGTTCTCGAACGCCGTCGGCATCGGCTCCATCGGCGGCATGATGGCAGCGCACGGCGAGCTCGGGCTCTTCCTCCAGCTCATCGCGCCGCACGGCCTGCTCGAGCTCATGTCCGTGTTCGTCGCCGGTGCCGCGGGCCTGCGGATCTTCTGGGCCTGGGTCGACCCCGGCCCGCTGCCGCGCTCGCGCTCGCTTGCCCAGGAGGCTCGTGCGCTCGTCATCGTCGCGATCGGGCTCGCCATCGCGCTCGCGATCTCGGGCGTCATCGAGGGCTTCGTCACGGGCTCGACCATGCCGTGGTGGCTCAAGATCGTCATCGGCGCGATCGCGCTCGCCGCGTTCTGGGTCTACACGATCGTGCTCGGCCGTCGTGCGGTGGCGGCCGGCGAGACCGGCGACCTCACCGCCGACCACGCGGGCGACGTCGCCCCGGTCGCGGCCTGACGGTTCTTCCGGCTCCGGGCTCCGGGCTCCGGGCTCCCGCTCTGCTCCCGGGCTTCGGCTCCCGGTTCGGGGCCGGTGGGAGACCGGTCAGTCGTGCACGACGACGCGCGCCCGCGCGCCCGGCCAGGCGCACCGGACCCAGTCCTCGGCCCGCGCGACGACCGCGTCGCGCACGCCCGGCTCGCGGAGCCGGTCCGCGGGGGAGCGACGGACGTCGGTGTCGCCCAGCCCGCCCGCGCCCGTGCCGCGTCCGGCCACGTCACCCGCGGGGCCGCGCAGCGGGCGGACCTCGACGTGCACGACGTCGCCCGCAGGCTCCTCGGGCGACGTCGCCCCGGTCGTCGTCCCGGTCGTCACCCGGGTGGGGGCGGAGCGCGCGGTCGTGGCCGTCGGGCGCGCCGTCCACGCCCCGGCGACGCGGCCGTCGACCAGCACCGTCGCCGCGACCTGCCCGTTGATGCTCACGACGCTCTTGACCGGGACGTCGCCGAGGACCCGCGTCCGGTCGTCGTGCGCGAGGACGAGGTTGTCGAAGTCGCCCGCGAGGACCGTCGGCACGGGCGCCTCGCCGGGCGGTCGGGGCGCGTCGGGGAGGTCGAAGAGCTCCTTGCCGTCCGGGCCGGTGAACGTCACCAGCTCGGGACGCAGCACCTCGAACGCGGCCTTGAGCCGGTTCAGGCCCGACCAGCGCTGCGCGTCGACCACGGAGGCCGGGCCGAACGCCGCCAGGTAGCGTCGCACCAGTCCGACGCGCGTCGCGAGGACGGCGTCGGGGTCCGTGCCGTGCGCGACCGCGTCGAGGACCGGGTCGGACCGGCCCAGCCACGCCTGCGCCGTCGTCCACGTGGTCGTGGTCCCCGGCCCGCTCGCGCCCCAGAGCCCGCGCGGCGGCACCTGGACCAGCGGCAGCAGGCAGCGGGCGCCGTACGCGAGGTGCTTGGGGTCGACGTCGGGCCAGCGCTGCGCGAGCCGCCTGCCGAGCTCGACCGAGGTGAGCGGCTCGTCGAGCAGGTCGCGTGCGACCTCCTCGAGGTCGTCGAGGTCCACGTCCGCGAGGGCCGCGCCGTGCTGGTTCTTCGCCCGCAGGTACGCGGCGAGCGTCGGCCGCACCAGCGCGGTGAGCCCCAGCGCGTCGTCCGCGGCGACCAGGTGCACCGTGCCGCGCAGCGCGCCCACGCGCACGACCTCACGGTCGGTGAGCAGCGCGCCCAGGTCGCCGGGCGCGAACACCGCGAGCCGCGACCACAGGGCGGGGTACGGCGACGACGGCACCTGCGACTGGAGCCCCACGAGGTGCCGCACCTCGTCCAGCACCGACGCCTCGCAGGGGGCGTCGAGGTGCTGACGCGCGAGCAGCGCGCGGTTGAGGTCGTCGTGGCTCAGCCGCGGCCCGAACCGCCCGTCGCCCATCGGCGGGTCAGGACAGCACGATCGCGAGCGCGGGGATGAGGAACGTCGCGAGGAGCGCCGCCACGACGATCATCGCGACGCGACGGTTGCGCCGTGCACGCTGTCGGGGATCGGTCGGCTGCCAGGCCACGGGTGTTCTCCTGAGATCGGTGGAAAGACCCGCACGACCCTACCTCGCCCCTGAGGGAACGTCCTCGACCGCCGAGGGAGAACTGCCGGTCGCGAGGTAGGACGCCCGGAGCTCTCTCTCGCGACGGGAGGTTCTCCCTCGCGGTCGGCGGCCTGGACGTCAGAGGCGGCCGGCGGCCTTGAGGGCGAGGTAGGTGTCGGCGAGGCGGGGGGCGAGGTCGTCGGGGAGGGCGTCGACGACCTCGACGCCGCGCTGGCGCAGGACCGTCGTCACGGCGGCGCGCTCGATCTCGCCGCGGGCCGCTGCGGCGGCGTCGTACGCCTCGGCGGTGCCGCTGCGGTTGTCGCGCAGGGCGGCGACCTCGGGGTCGCCCGCGGCGGCGAGCACGACCTGGTGCTTGGTCGTGAGCTGCCCGACGACGGGGAGCAGCCCGGTCTCGACGGCGGCGGGGTCGAGGGTCGACAGGAGCACGACGAGCGCGCGCTGCGACAGGCGCTCGTGGACGGTGCCGACGAGTCCCGGCCAGTCGGTCTCGAGGAGCGCGGGTTCGAGCGGTGCTAGGGCGTCCGCCATGGCGGGCATGAGGCGGGGGCCGGCCGCCCCGGCGACGCGCGAGCGCACGGTGCGGTCGTACGCGACGAGCTCGACGCGGTCGCCCGCGCGGCCGGCGAGCGCGGCGAGCAGGAGCGCCGCCTCGATGCTCGCGTCGAGGCGCGGCTCGTCGCCGACGCGGGTCGCGGAGGTGCGGGACGTGTCGACGACGATGAGCACGCGCCGGTCGCGCTCGGGACGCCACGTGCGCACGACCATGTCCCGACCGCGGGCGGACGCGCGCCAGTCGATCGAGCGGACGTCGTCGCCGAGCACGTACTCGCGCAGCGAGTCGAACTCGGTGCCCTCGCCGCGCACCTGCACCGCGGCGCGGCCGTCCATCTCGCGCAGGCGCGCGAGCCGGCTCGGCAGGTGCCGGCGGGACGCGAACTCGGGGAGCACGCGCAGCCGGCCGGGCACGGTGATCGAGGCCTGGCGCGCGGCGAGGCGCAGCGGGCCGAACGAGCGGATCGTGACCCGGTCGGCGACGCGCTCGCCGCGGCGGGTGGGCACGAGGACGGTCGTGACGCGCGTGGCCTCGCCGGGCGGCAGGTCGACCGGGTGCCGGTTGACCTGGGTCCCCGCGGACGGCGGCCACGCGTCGCGCACGAGCGCGCGGAGTCGCCGGGTCGCGAGGTTGGTGAGGGTGAGGCGCGACGTCGTCGTGTCGGTGAGGCGGACCGAGCCCGGGACGCGCCGCTCGATCGCGACGCGTCGCGGGGAGGCGGCGAGCGACGCGTCGAGCGCGCACAGCGCGACGACGAGCAGCGTCCACACCAGCACCGTCCCCGGCACGGGGAACAGCAGCACGGGGACGATCCCGAGCGCCGTCAGGACGACGGCGCGCCACGTCAGGGCCACGTGCGACGCCTCAGCGGGGGACGGGGACGGACGCGAGCACGGTGTCGAGCACGCTCTCGGCGGTCACGCCCTCGAGCTCGGCCTCGGGCCGGAGCTGCACGCGGTGGCGCAGCGTCGGGTGCGCGAGGGCCTTGACGTCGTCGGGCGTCACGTAGGAGCGGCCGGACAGCCAGGCCCACGCGCGCGCCGTCGCGAGGAGCGCGGTGGCGCCGCGCGGGGAGACGCCGAGCGAGAGCGAGGGGGAGTGGCGCGTCGCGCGGCACACGTCGACGGCGTAGCCGAGGACCTCGCGCGCGACCTGGACGCGCGCGACCTCCGCACGAGCCCGGTCGAGCACGTCGCGCCCGGCGACGGCGCGCACGCCCGCGCCCGCGAGGTCGCGCGGGTTGAACCCGGCGGCGTGGCGCGCGAGCACCTCGACCTCCTGCTCGCGCTCGGGCAGGGGCAGCACGACCTTGAGCAGGAAGCGGTCGAGCTGGGCCTCCGGCAGCGGGTAGGTGCCCTCGTACTCGACGGGGTTCTGCGTCGCGATGACGAGGAACGGGTCGGGCAGCGAGCGCGGCGTCCCGTCCACCGACACCTGGCGCTCCTCCATCGCCTCGAGGAGCGAGGCCTGGGTCTTGGGGGGCGTGCGGTTGATCTCGTCCGCGAGCAGGAGGTTCGTGAAGACGGGGCCCTCGCGGAACGAGAACTCGGCGGTCCGCGCGTCGTACACGAGCGAGCCCGTGACGTCGCCGGGCATGAGGTCGGGTGTGAACTGCACGCGCTTGGTGCCGAGGTCGAGCGACGCGGCGAGCGTGCGCACGAGCAGCGTCTTCGCGACGCCGGGCACGCCCTCGAGCAGCACGTGACCCTTGCACAGCAGCGCGATGAGCAGGCTCGTCACGGCCCCGTCCTGCCCGACGACGGCCTTGCCCACCTCGGTGCGCACGGCGGCCAGGGCCTGGCGCAGCTCGGGGGACGGCGCGGGCGGGGCGTCGTGCACAGGTGCCGGTGCGGGGACGCCCGGCTGAACGTGGGCCGCCGGGGGAGCGGCGGCGTAGCCGGGCGCCGGGGCGCCGGGACCGTGCGGTCCGGGCTCGTGCCCCGGGGCGCCGGCGGCCGCGCTCACGCGGTCGGCGACGCTCGGGTCCTGGGGAGCCGGCTGGTCCGGGCGCGGTGGCGGCGCGTAGCGGTCGGGCTGCGGCACGGAGCCGTCGGGGTGGTGCGTCACGAGTGGTAGACCTCGCTCTCGATCCGGTCAAGGTGACGCGCGAGCTCGAGCAGCGCCGCGTCGTCGGCGGGTGGTGGTCCGTACAGCAGCTGGGCGACCTGCTCGCCCGGGCGGCCCGTCGCGCGGGCGACCGCGTCGACGAGGGCGGGCGCGTCGGCCGAGCGCGGGAGGCCGAGCCGGTTCGCGAGCCGGTCCGCGGCGCTCGCGCGCAGCCCGGCGGCGGCGTGCCCGCGCGCCCCGGCGCGCCGGTAGAGGCGGCCGCGGCCGCGCGTCGTCTCGGCCGCGCGCACGACGACCGGCAGGTCCTCCGTCACGAGCCGGCCGAGCCGGCGGCCGCGCCACAGCGCGACGACGAGCGCGACGACGAGCACCTGGAGCGCGACGACGCCGAACCACGGCGGGAGGGAGAGCGCCGGGGTCTGCTCGTCCTCGCCGCCGCCGAGCGACGTGTCGAACGGGCTGGGCACGAGCCACACGAGGCGGTCGTGCGCACCGAGCGTCCACAGGGCCAGGGCGGCGTTGCCGTCGTCGGTGACCGAGTCGTTGCGCAGCACGGCGGTCGTGTCGACGGCGCGCACGCTCCGCTCGTCGGTCTCGTGCACGAGGTAGGCGCCGATCGACGGGTCGTCGGCGGAGGGGAAGCACAGGACGGTCGTCCGGTCGAGCGCGAGGAAGCCGACGCCGTCGGAGCGCAGCGCTCCGGCCGCCTCCGCGGCCGGGTCGTCGCAGCGCGCCGACCGGGTGGACGACCCCGACCCCCAGTCGTAGGCGAGCTCCGCGCCGTCGTCGGTCGCGGACGAGAGCAGGAAGTCGGGCGGAGCCACCAGGACGAGGTCGGTCGGCGTGCGGACGAGCGCGTCGACCTGTGGGTCGAGCAGGAAGTCGCCCTGCGCGACGAGCAGGGTCCCCCCGTCGGCGGACGCCGCGACCGCGTCCGCGACCGTCGTCACGTACGTGATCTCGACGCCCTGGTCGCGCAGCACCTCGGCGACGGCGCGCGCGCCGTCGGGGCCGGGGTTGTCGGGTGCCAGGGGCGTGGCCGAGGTCGTGGGGCGCGCGATCGCGGACAGGCCGGCGAGCACGAGGAGCGCGACGACCACCATGACGGGCCAGCGGGCACGCCGCCACCGGCTCCGGGCCCGCGACCCGGCGGTCGTGCCGTCGCCGACGACGGGCACGTGCGTCGTCGTGACGGCCCGGGGGCCGTCCCCGGACGGGGGCGCGGACGTCGTGGTGCTCATGCGTCGTCACCGCCCAGGGTCGGGGCGGCCGTCGTCGCGAGCTCCGGCCGCAGGGCGGGGCGCGTCGCGAGGGTGCGCTCGTCGAGCGCCCGCAGGAACGCGTCCGCCTCGGGCCCGACGGCGGCCTTGCCGTACGCGACGTCGTCGAACAGGTGCGCGCCGCGGGCGAGGCCGTCGGCGACGTCGGGCACGCGCTCGCCCGCGGCCTCGGCGGCCTCCCACGCGGTGCGCCCGGGACGGGCGTCGAGGACGGCCCGCTCCTCGAGCGAGCGGACGACGGCGCGAAAGCGCTCGAGCGTGGCGGTCACCCAGTCGGCCCGGGACGCCGCGGCGTCGGCCGCGGCGCGCATCTCGGCGGCGGTCCGCGCGTCGTCGTCGTGCACGACGACGGACGACGTCGCCCGGCGCGACAGGCGCACCGGGCCCGCGACCCAGTAGGCGATGCCGGCCACGAGGAGCACGACCGCGACGACGAGCACGGCGGTGAGCGGGCCGCCCAGGTCGATCGTGGGTGCGCCGTCGAAGAGCCCCTGGAGCCATTCGAGGAACCGCTGCAGGAGCGACGGCTCCGTGCGGTACTCGGGCTTCGCGAGCTCCTCGACGAGCCACCGGCGCGCCTCGTCGGCGCCGGGCTGCACCGGCACGTCGGCCGCGAGCGACCGCAGCGTCATGCCGGCGGCTGCGCGTTCGCCGCGGCGGCGAGCTCGACGTCCAGGCCCTCGCGCCGCATGCGCACGTCGATGTAGAGCAGCGCCACGACGCTCCCGAGGAACAGCGCGGTCGCGATCGTGGAGACGGCGACACCGAGCGTGATGAGGGCGTTCCCGGCGAAGCCCTGACCGACGCCGATGAGCACGCCGCCGACGAGGCTGAACGGCGAGACGAGGATCTGCGCGACGAAGCCCATCGCGATGTAGGCGAGCAGGAGGATGCCGAAGAGCCGCCAGTAGCTGCCGCGAGACAGCAGCCAGGAGCGCTTCACCGTGGCCCAGAAGGGCTGGCCCTCGAGGGCGAGCGCGGGTGGGACGAGGATGGTCCGGATCCACAGCCACGCGCCGAGGACGGCCAGGCCGGGAAGGGCGACGACGAGGAGCGTGACCCCGAGCCACGTCGTGACGGCGAACCCGGCGACGACGAGCAGGACGGCGAGGACGACCAGGAGCGCCCAGCCGAGGCTGAACAGGAGCGAGAACCCGATGAGGAACCACGCCCGGCGCCCGACCTGCGACCACACCTCCCCGACCGACACCTTGCGCCCGATGACCGACTGCCCGATCGACACCGTGAGCAGGCCGCTGACGATCGGGGTCGCGAGGCCGGTGGTGAGCGCCGTGCCGTAGAGGTTCGCGTACATGACCGCGAACTCGTTCTCCATGCCCCCGAGCCCGGAGTCGGAGGGCACCCCGAGGAGGAAGTCCGCCACGTACCCGGAGAAGGCCCATCCGAGCAGGGCACCGAGGATCGTCGCCACGACGACCACGAGGGAGCTCATGCCGAGCATGACGCGCGGGTTGTGGCGGATGGCGCCGAACGCGCCGTCGAAGATCTCGCCGAGCGACAGCGGGCGCAGCGGGACGATCCCCGGCTTCGCGGCGGGCGGCACGTAGGGCGCGCCCGCGAACCCGGCGGGCGGGCCGTAGCCGGGTGCGCCGTACTGCTGCTGTCCGTACTGGCCTTGCCCGTACTGCCCCTGGCCGTACTGGCCCTGCCCGTAGCCCGGCTGGCCGTACCCGCCCGGAGCCTGTGGCGCGGACCGGCCGTACTGCGGCTGCCCCCACCCGCCGGGTGCGGCGGGCGCGGGCGGCTGGTCCGCCGTCGGGACCTGGCCCGGCCCGTACCCGGGGGCGTACTGGCCGTACTGGGGCTGGGGCTGGGGCTGGGGTGGCTGCGGGGCGGGGCTGCCCGACGCACCGTAGCCGGGTGCGCCGTACGCGGGGGCTCCCCAGCCGGCGTCGTCGCCCGGGGCGGGTCCGACGGGCGTCGTCGGACCGGGTGCCGCCGTCGGGTCCGGCGTGGCACCGTCCGGCGTGCCGGAGGTGTCGGGTGTGCTCATGTGCTCGTGGTCCCCCGGGTCGGCTCGGGCGTCGTTCCTGGCCGCCGTGCGAGGATCGGGCGACGGCGGCGAGGCCACCCTAGTACGCGGCCCTGCGCGACGGCGGTCGCGGCCCGCCGCGTCCTGCCGGCACGGCGGGGCTGCACGACGGGTCGGCACCGGGCGACGGCCGGGCGGGTTCACCCGCGCCGCGGGCGTCGGGCCGCTCCGAGCGACGGCCCGTCGATGGCAAGATGTCCGCATGAAGGTTCGTGTGCTCGTGGTCGACGACGACACCGCTCTGGCCGAGATGATCGGGATCGTCCTGCGCTCCGAGGGCTTCGAACCCGTCTTCTGCGCCGACGGCGACCTCGCGCTCGAGACGTTCCGCAGCACCCAGCCGGACCTCGTGCTCCTCGACCTCATGCTCCCGGGCAAGGACGGCACCGAGGTGTGCCGCCTCATCCGCGCCGAGTCGGGCGTGCCCGTCATCATGCTCACCGCGAAGAGCGACACGGTCGACGTCGTGCTCGGGCTCGAGTCGGGCGCCGACGACTACATCTCCAAGCCGTTCAAGCCCAAGGAGCTCGTCGCCCGCATCCGGGCGCGCCTGCGCCGCACGGAGGAGCCCGCCCCTGAGCACCTGTCGATCGGCGACGTCGAGATCGACGTGACGGGCCACCGCGTCTCGCGCGGCGGCGAGCAGGTCGCGCTCACGCCGCTCGAGTTCGACCTGCTCGTCGCGCTCGCGCGCAAGCCGTGGCAGGTGTTCACGCGCGAGGTCCTCCTCGAGAAGGTGTGGGGCTACCGGCACGCCGCGGACACGCGCCTCGTCAACGTCCACGTGCAGCGCCTGCGCTCGAAGATCGAGCACGACCCCGAGAACCCGGAGATCGTGCTGACCGTCCGCGGCGTCGGGTACAAGGCGGGCGCGACCCGCACGTGAGCGCGACGGCCGGCACCACCGACGGGCGCTGGCGGGGGCTCTGGCGCCGGGTCCGACGCCGCGTGCGCGCCACTACCCGCCGCGTCGTGTGGCGCTGGCGCTCCTCGATGCAGCTGCGCGTCGTCACGTCCGCGCTGGTCGTGGGCGTCCTCACCGTCGGCGCGCTGGGGGCCTACCTCACCGACGCGATGCGCGACGGGCTCTACGAGCGGCGCGCGGACGAGGTCGACCTGGAGAGCGCGCAGTCGACGCAGCAGGCGCGCAACACGCTCGACGCGTCGCCCGCGGCCAACGCGACCGAGGCGCAGTCGCTGCTGTTCGACCTGTTCTCCATGCTGCAGAGCACGGGCTCGTCGCGCGACGTCTTCCTGTGGCAGGCCGGCGGGTCGAGCACCGTCGGGTTCCTCGACCTGTCGACGAACCCGCAGCTCACCGACCTCGTGACCCCGGAGATGCGGGCGGCGACGGTCGCCGCCGACGGCGAGCAGTACCTCCAGTCGGTCGCCATCCCTGTCGACCCGGCGGACCCGGACTCGCCGGTCGTGCCGGGCATCGTCGTCGGCTCGACGGTCGAGGTACCCGTCGCCGGGACGTGGGAGCTCTACTACCTCTACGACCTGAAGGCGGACCAGGAGACGCTGCGCTTCCTGCAGTCGGTCCTGCTCGTCGGCGCGCTCGTGCTGCTCGCCCTGCTCGTCGGCATCACCGCGCTCGTCACGCGCCAGGCCGTGCTGCCCGTGCGGCAGGCGGCGACCGTCGCGGAGCGCCTCGCCGACGGTCGCCTCGACGAGCGGCTCCCGGTCAAGGGGCACGACGAGATGGCGTCGCTCGCGCACTCGTTCAACGAGATGGCGCAGGGCCTCCAGGAGCAGATCGGGCGCATGGAGGAGCTGTCGATGCTCCAGCGCCGGTTCGTCTCCGACGTCTCCCACGAGCTGCGGACGCCGCTGACGACCATCCGCATGGCGTCCGAGGTGCTGTACTCCTCGCGCGAGGACTTCGACCCCGTCTCGAAGCGCTCGACCGAGCTGCTGCAGGCCCAGCTCGACCGGTTCGAGGACCTCCTCGCGGACCTGCTCGAGATCAGCCGGTTCGACGCCGGCGCCGCGGTCCTGGACGCCGAGCGGCGCGACCTGCGCGACGTCGTCAACGCCGCCGTCGACCACGCCGCCCCGCTCGCCGAGCGCAAGGGCGTGTGGCTGTCGGTCCACCTCGGGGACGAGCCCGTCACGGCCGACATCGACCCGCGACGCGTCGAGCGCATCGTCCGCAACCTCGTCGTCAACGCGATCGAGCACGCGGAGGAGCGGCCCGTCGAGATCACGGTCGAGGGCGACGGGCACGCCGTCGCGATCACGGTGCGCGACCACGGCGTCGGGATGACCCCGGACGAGGTCCAGCACGTCTTCGACCGCTTCTGGCGCGCGGACCCCGCGCGCGCCCGCACGACCGGCGGCACGGGCCTCGGCCTCGCGATCTCGCTCGAGGACGCGCACCTGCACGGCGGCTGGCTCGAGGCGTGGGGGCGTCCCGGCCGCGGCGCGAGCTTCCGCCTCACGCTCCCGCGACGTGCGGGCATCCGGCTCCAGTCCTCGCCGCTGCCGCTCGTCGCGGAGGCCACGGCCGGGCGGGGGCTCCCCGCCGAGTGGAGCGCGACGACCGCCGTCGTCGAGGACGTCGAGGGGACGGCGGGCCCCGCCGACCTCCCGTCGGTCACGGGCGGCATCCCCGTCGTCCTGCCGCGCGAGCAGGCCGGGCACCCCGGCAAAGGGGCCGAGCCCGGACCCGGCGACAGCCCGGGGCACCTGACCAGCGACGACGTGCAGGAGGCGCGATGACCACGACCGGGACCCTGCGCCGTCGGACCCCGCGCCGTCGGGCTCTGCGGCGGCGGGCCGGGCACGCGCTCGCCGCCGGGCTCGCGACGGCGCTGGTCGCCGCGCTCGGCGCGTGCGCCTCGATCCCGACCTCCGGACCGGTCACCGAGGGGCAGGCCACCCCCGAGGACCCGGGCCAGCCGTTCGTCAGCGCCGCGGCCCCGATCCGGGACGCGTCGCCGACCCAGATCGTCCAGGGGTTCCTCGCGGCGCAGGCCCAGGGCGCGCGGAGCTCGTTCGACGTCGCCTCGGAGTTCCTCACGTCCGACGTGCAGGAGGAGTGGTCGCCGCTCGCGCAGGTCGCGATCCTCGCGGGCGAGCCGGAGCTCGTCGTGGACGAGTCGACGCTCGAGGACGGGACCACGACGGTCCGCACGACCGCGGAGCTCACCGGCACCGTCGACGAGCACGGTGTCTACACCGAGCAGGCCCCCGGGCAGACCATCGAGATCTCGTACGGGCTCGTGCGCGACGACGACGACCAGTGGCGCATCGACGCCGTCGACGACGGCCTGACGATCACCGAGGCGAACTTCGCGCAGACGTACAAGCAGGTCAACCTCTACTTCCCGACGATCGACCGCGCCTACCTCGTGCCCGACGCGCGCTGGTTCCCCAGCCGCAACTGGCAGGCGCTCGCGGTGCGCGAGACGCTGCGCGGTCCCTCGGAGTGGCTCGCGGGCTCCGTGGCGACAGTCGCCCCCGAGGGCACCGCGCTGAGCATCGACTCGGTCCCGCCGGGGGAGGGCGCCGTCATCGTGCCGCTCAACGAGCCCGTGACCGAGGCGTCCCCCGCCGACCGCGCCCTCCTGCTGGCCCAGCTCCAGGCGTCCCTCGGCGGACGGGTCGAGATCACGATCGGGGTGGGCGGCTCCACCCTCTCCGCGGACGAGGTCCCGACCGTCGGCGTCGCGACCACCCCCGACGACCCCGTGGTCCTGTCCGGGGACCAGATCATGAGCCTCGAGGGCCGCACGACCAAGGCCGTCGCGTCCGCCGCGCCGCTCACCGGGCTCCAGCCCACCGCCCTCGCGTTCCGCGGTCGGTCCTCCGACGCGACGTACGTGGTCCGCGACGGGGGCGGACGCATCGTCACGGCACCCACCGCGGAGTCCGGGCCGACGACGCTGCTCACCGGGTCGAACCTCCTCGCGCCGACGATCGACCGCTTCCAGTACCTGTGGAGCGGGCCGCAGGTCCAGGCGGGGACGCTCCAGGTCGTCGACCTCCGCGAGGCGGGGTCCGACGCGGCGGTCTCCACCGTCGCGGCCCCCTGGCTCGAGGGCCGCACGATCATGTCGGTGCGCGTGGCGCCGGACGGCGCACGGGTCGCCGTCGTGAGCGACGCCGGGAGCGGGGCGCAGATCCAGGTCGCCGGCATCGTCCGCGACGAGGCAGGCCGCCCGACCCAGCTCTCGGAGCCGGTCCGCGTGGGGCAGCCCGTGCTCGCCGCCACCCAGGTCACGTGGGTGGACCGCGCCCTGCTCGGGGTGCTCGGCCGCACCGTCGGGACGTCCGACCCCGTGGTGCAGCGCGTCCCCGTCGGCGGTCCGACGATGGCCTCGTCACCGGTCGAGGACGCCGTGTCCCTCGCCTCGGCGACGGGCATCGCCACGACGCTGGTCGGGACCAGCGACAGCAGCCTCTACGCCGCGGGCACGTCGACGCTCTGGACGAAGGTCGCGACCGAGGTGCGCCTGCCCACGTACCCCGGCTGACCGGGGCCGCGGTCTCGCCGCCGTCGGGGCCCGACCACAGGCCGGACCGCGGGTCCGGGCGCAGGACCCGGAGGCCGTGCGCCGGTCCGGTGCGCGGGCCGCCGTCCACAGGGTCCGCCGACGCGCCCGCGCGCAGGCGGCGCCGCGGGCATGCTGGTCCGGTGCTCCTCCGTGCTCTCGACGACGCCGCGCGCCTCGTGCTGCCGGTCGCGTGCCCCGGGTGCGACCGTCCCGACGTCCGGTGGTGCCCCGACTGCCTCGCGCCCCTGCGCGGCCCGCTGCGGCGGCGTGAGCAGGCGGCACCCCGCCTCGACCGGCTCGACGGCGTCGCGCCCCTCCCCGTCTGGGCCCCGGCGCACTACGCGGGCCCGGTGCGCGGCGTCGTCGTCGCCTGGAAGGACCGTGGCCGGGCCGACCTCGACCGTCCGCTGGGCACCGTCGCGCGACGGGCGGGCGCCGAGCTGGGCCGGCTCCTCGGTGGGCGCCCCGGCGCCCTGGCTAGGCCGGTCCTCGTCGTGCCCGCGCCGACGTCCGCCGCGGCGCGTCGGACGCGCGGGCGCGACCCCGTCACCGTGCTCGCCCGCGGCGTCGCCGCGGGCCTCGGCACCTCGGGGACGCCGGCGCGGACGGTGCCCCTGCTCGTCCAGCGGGGACCGGCCCGCGACCAGGTCGGGCTCGGCTCCCGGGCGCGCGGCGCCCGCCTCGGGGCCGTCCGCCTCGCGGCGGGACCGGTGACCGGACGACGGGCGCGGGAGGCCGTCCGGGAAGGGCTCCCGTGCCTGCTCGTCGACGACGTCCTCACCACCGGGGCCACCCTCGCCGCGTGCGAGACCGCCCTCGCCCGTGCCGGGATGCCCGTGCTGGGAGCCGTCGTGCTGGCCGCGACACCCGCGCCGTCGACGCGCCGGCAGGCGCCGGGGGAGACGGGTGGCACGCCGTCGGGAGGGTGGGGCCGAAGGTCCTCCGGTTCACCTCCCGTTGGTGCTGCCGACACCCCGGGACGCGGGTTAGTCTGAGGGCCAGTCGCCGCGGACGACGGAGGTGCAGGGCACGTCCGACGCCGCGCGAGCGTACCGAGCGCGCGGCCTCGCGCCGCAAGGAGGTGGTAGCCCACCGCACCTGGGAACGGGTGCTCCTACCGAATCCGAACGAGGCGCTCGGACGCACCGGGCCGGGCGCCGCACAAGATCCTCGCGGAGGCTCACATGGAGATCGTCGTCGTCGGCAGGCACACGGAAGTGGCAGACCGCTTCCGCCGGCACGTGGAGGACAAGCTCGCCAAGGTCCAGCAGCTCGCGCCCACCGCGCAGCGCGTGGACGTCGAGGTCACCCACGAGAACAACCCGAGGCTCTCCGGAGTTCGCGAACGCGTCGAGCTGACCGTCCGCGCCAAGGGACCCGTCGTCCGCGCCGAGGCAGCGGCAGACGACCGGTTCGGCGCCCTCGACCTCGCGATGGACAAGCTCGCCGAGCGCCTGCGCCGTGCCCGCGACCGTCGCAAGGACCACCGCAACCACACCGTCGTGCCGCCCGTCGACGTGCGCCCCTACGACCCGGCCACGCACGCCGCACCCCCGCCGCCGGCGCCGACCGCGCCCAGCGAGCCAGGGGAGGCCGTCGAGACCACCCTCGGCGACTCGCCCGTCGTCATCCGGCAGAAGCTGCACTCCGCGGAACCCATGACCGTGGACGACGCGCTGTACGAGATGGAGATGGTCGGCCACGACTTCTTCCTCTTCGTCGACGTCGAGACCTCCCGTCCGTCCGTCGCCTACCGGCGCCGCGGTTGGACCTACGGGGTCGTCGCGCTCGACACGTCCTGCGACTGCGCCGACGTCGCGGTCGAGAAGACCGCCTGACCGCACCCGACGCGCCCGGACCCTCGAGGGTCCGGGCGCGTCGTGCTGTCCGGGCCCGTCGCCAGCTGACCGATCCCGCCGGGGCGGGTGGGCGACGGGTGGGCGTGTGGGTGGGGGCGGGCAGGATCGGAGGGTGGTCGCCACGCCGTCGAGGTCCGAGTCGATGTCCCTGTCCCAGGCGCGCCGTGTCGCGCTCGCCGCGCAAGGGCTGCACCGGGAGCGCCCGGACGCCGGCGGAGGTGCCGAGTCCGGCGGGCGCGCCCCGACGATGCGGCAGGTCCAGGGGGTCATCGACCGCTTGGGGCTCCTCCAGATCGACTCGGTCAACGTGCTCGCGCGGGCGCACCTCATGCCGTTGTACGCGCGCCTCGGCCCGTACGACACGGCGCTGCTGGACCGCGCGGCGGGTCGTGCCCCGCGACGGCTCGTGGAGACGTGGGCGCACGTGGCGTCGTACGTCCCGCCGAGCACGTGGCCGCTGCTGGAGTGGCGCCGCCGTCGGTACCGGACCGAGGCGTGGGGGACGATCAGCGCGGTGGAGATGAGCCACTCCGAGGCGGTGGCGGACGTGCGCCACCTCGTCACGGAGCGCGGCCCGATCACGGCGAGCGAGGTGCACGAGATCCTGGAGGCCGAGGGTCGCGCGCACCCGCGGGACCGGTCGCAGTGGGGCTGGAACTGGACGGTCGCCAAGCGCGCGCTCGAGTTCCTCTTCTTCACGGGCGAGATCACCTCGGCGCGTCGCAACGGCGCGTTCGAGCGCTGCTACGACCTCACGGAGCGCGTGCTCCCGCCCGAGGTGGTCGCGGCCCCGCCGGTCGCGGACGCCGACGCCGTGCGCGCGCTCCTCGAGATCGGTGCCCGCGCGCACGGGGTGGGGACGCTGCGCTGCTTCAAGGACTACTTCCGGCTCCGGGGGCCCGCGGTCCGCACGGCGTTCGACGAGCTCGTCGAGGCCGGGACGCTGCGGCCCGTGACGGTGCGGGGCTGGGACGAGCCGACCTACCTGCACGCCGACGCCGCGCTCCCGCGTCGGGCGACGGCGACGACGCTGCTCAACCCGTTCGACCCGCTCGTGTTCGAGCGCACGCGGCTCGAGCGGCTGTTCGACGTGCACTACCGGATCGAGATCTACGTGCCGGCTCCGAAGCGGGTGCACGGCTACTACGTCCTGCCGTTCCTCGAGGGCGAGGACCTCACGGCGCGGGTCGACCTCAAGGCCGACCGGCGGGCGGGCGTGCTGCGGGTGCTGTCGGCGCACCGCGAGCGGGCGGCGGGGGAGCAGACGGCGGCCCGTCTGGCCGCCGAGCTGCGGGTGCTCGGGGGGTGGCTGGGCGTGCCCGAGGTCGACGTCGCCGCGTCGGGCGACCTGGCCCCGGCCCTCGCGGCCGAGGTGGCGGCCGCCTGACCGTGACGCCCGCCGCGGGCGGTGGGCGGGGCCGCCGGAGCGGGCCCCGTCGTCGTAGGCTGGCGCGGGTCTCGCCGGCGAGGTTCGTCGTCGGCGAAACCCGGGCGGGTCCGACGTCGCTCCGACTCGCCTACGATGTTGTGTGACGTTGCCGACGTCCGCTGCCGTGCGCGCCCGCGCGGCAGAGCGTCGGCGCTGCTCCCGGACCACCCGGCCCGGGCACCGATCGATACGGGAGTCCTGCGTGCCTTCGATCCTCGACAAGGTCCTTCGCATCGGCGAGGGCCGGATCCTCAAGAAGCTGTCCGGCCTCGCCGACCAGGTCAACAAGCTCGAGCCGGGCTTCGAGGATCTCACCGACGAGGAGCTGCGGGAGGAGACCGACCGCTTCAAGGCGCGCCTCGAGGCCGGCGAGTCCCTCGACGACCTGCTCCCTGAGGCGTTCGCCGCGGTGCGCGAGGCGTCGCGCCGCACGCTCGGTCAGCGGCACTTCGACGTCCAGCTCATGGGCGGAGCGGCGCTGCACCTCGGCAACATCGCCGAGATGAAGACCGGTGAGGGCAAGACGCTCGTCGCGACGACGGCCGCGTACCTCAACGCGCTCGAGGGCAAGGGCGTGCACGTCGTCACGGTCAACGACTACCTCGCGAAGTACCAGAGCGAGCTCATGGGCCGCGTCTACCGCTTCCTCGGCCTCACGACCGGCGTCATCCTGTCCGGGCAGACGCCCGCGCAGCGTCGCCAGGAGTACGCCGCGGACATCACGTACGGCACGAACAACGAGTTCGGCTTCGACTACCTGCGCGACAACATGGCGTGGTCCACCGACGACCTCGTGCAGCGCGGCCACCACTTCGCGATCGTCGACGAGGTCGACTCGATCCTCATCGACGAGGCACGCACGCCGCTCATCATCTCGGGCCCCGCGTCGGGCGACACGAACCGCTGGTTCGGCGAGTTCGCGAAGGTCGTGCGCCGCCTGAACCCGGGGCCCGACTACGAGGTCGACGAGAAGAAGCGCACCGTCGGCGTGCTCGAGCCGGGCATCGAGAAGGTCGAGGACTACCTCGGCATCGACAACCTCTACGAGTCGCTGAACACGCCGCTCATCGGGTTCCTCAACAACGCCATCAAGGCGAAGGAGCTCTTCAAGCGGGACAAGGACTACGTCGTGCTGAACGGCGAGGTCATGATCGTCGACGAGCACACCGGGCGCATCCTGCCCGGCCGCCGGTACAACGAGGGCATGCACCAGGCCATCGAGGCCAAGGAGGGCGTGCAGATCAAGGCGGAGAACCAGACGCTCGCCACGATCACGCTGCAGAACTACTTCCGCCTGTACTCCAAGCTCTCGGGCATGACCGGTACCGCGGACACGGAGGCGGCCGAGTTCCAGGGCACGTACAAGCTCGGCGTCGTGCCGATCCCGACGAACCGGCCGATGCAGCGCGTCGACCAGCCCGACCTCGTGTACAAGAACGAGGAGGGCAAGTTCGACGCGGTCGTCGCCGACATCGTCGAGCGCCACGCGCAGGGCCAGCCGGTGCTCGTCGGCACGACGAGCGTCGAGAAGTCCGAGCTGCTGTCGTCCAAGCTCAAGAAGCAGGGCGTGCCGCACGAGGTCCTCAACGCGAAGCAGCACGAGCGCGAGGCCTCGATCGTCGCGCTCGCGGGCCGCAAGGGCGCCGTGACGGTCGCGACGAACATGGCCGGCCGTGGTACCGACATCATGCTCGGCGGCAACGCCGAGTTCATGGCGGTCGCGGACCTCGCGGCGCGCGGCCTCGACGCCGCGGAGAACCCGGAGGAGTACGAGGCCGCCTGGCCCGACGCGCTCGAGAAGGCGAAGGCCGCGGTCGCGGCGGAGCACGACGAGGTCCGGGAGCTCGGCGGTCTCTACGTGCTCGGCACCGAGCGCCACGAGTCGCGCCGCATCGACAACCAGCTCCGTGGTCGTTCCGGCCGTCAGGGCGACCCGGGCGAGTCGCGGTTCTACCTGTCGATGCAGGACGACCTCATGCGCCTGTTCAACTCGACCCTCGCCGAGTCGATGATGAACCGTGCCGGGTTCCCCGACGACGTGCCGCTCGAGTCGAAGATGGTCACGCGCGGCATCGCGAGCGCGCAGGGTCAGGTCGAGTCCCGCAACTTCGAGATCCGCAAGAACGTCCTCAAGTACGACGACGTCCTGTCGCGTCAGCGCACGGTCATCTACGACGAGCGTCGCCGCGTGCTCGAGGGCGAGGACCTGCAGGAGCAGGTGCAGCACTTCCTCACCGACGTCGTCACCGCGTACGTCGAGGGCGCGACGGCCGAGGGCAACCCGGAGCACTGGGACCTGGACGGCCTGTGGACCGCGATCAAGGCCGTCTTCCCGATCTCGATCGAGCCGGACGAGGTCGTCGAGCAGGCGGGCGGAGAGACCCGCCTGTCGCAGGACCTGCTGCTCGAGGAGATCCTCTCCGACGCCCGCATCGCCTACCAGAACCGCGAGGAGCAGCTCGGCGCGGCGAACATGCGCCAGCTCGAGCGGCGCGTGACGCTCTCGGTCCTCGACCGCAAGTGGCGCGAGCACCTCTACGAGATGGACTACCTCAAGGAGGGCATCGGCCTGCGCGCGATGGCGCAGCGCGACCCGCTCGTCGAGTACCAGCGCGAGGGCTTCCAGCTCTTCCAGGCGATGACCGAGGCCATCAAGGAGGAGACGGTCGGCTACCTCTTCAACCTCGAGGTCAAGGTCGCCGAGCCGGGCGCGGCCCCGGGCCAGGCCGCGGCGATCTCGGTCGCGGACGCGGCGCAGGCGGCTCAGTCGGCGGCCGGCCAGGCGCTCGGCGGGGCGGCCGGTGCGGCCTCGGCCGGTGCTGCGGCAGGTCTCGCGGCGGCGGCCCAGCAGGCCGCTGCTCCGACGCAGGACTCCCCCGTGGCGGACGCTCCCGTCGCGGACGCACCGGCGGCGGCCGACGCCCCGACCCAGGACGCCCCGGTCGAGGCCGAGCCCGTCCCGGTGACGACCCCGGCGGCGTTCGGCGGTCCGCGCGGCGACCGCCCGGGGACGCTCATCGCGAAGGGCCTCGACGGCCCCGACCGTCAGGTGCCGCTGTCGTACAGCGCGCCGAGCGAGGACGGCACCGGTCAGGCCGTCGTCTCGGGCGACGCGAGCCGTCGCTCGCGCCGGGCGCTGCACGGCGAGGCGAGCGCGGTCGAGAGCGACGGTCGCACGTTCCCCGGGACGCCGCGCAACGCGCAGTGCCCGTGCGGCTCGGGCAAGAAGTACAAGGTCTGCCACGGTCAGAACGAGGAGTGATCCTCGCCCCGTCCGGCCTGCGCCGTGACGGGACCGACGACGGCGGGGCGTGCCAGGGGTGGCGCGCCCCGCCGTCGTCGTCCCCGAGGACGGTCGGTCACCCGATCTCGAGGGCGACGACGCGCCACGTGCCCCGGCGCGCCTCGAGCCGCGCCGCGGCGGCCCGCACGCGGTCACCGTCCTCGACCACGACGGTGCCCTCCGCGACGCCGTCGCCGATCCGCAGGACGCGGGCGCGGCGCACGGTGACGGGCCGGGTCGTCGTGGGGCGTGGACCGTCGGCGACCAGGCGCGACCGTCGGGCGAGCGTCTCGTAGATCTCGGGAGACACCCACCGGGCAAGCTGCCCCACGGTGCGCTCGCCGCGCACGACCTCGACGGCGGCGCGCACGACCGCGCAGCACAGGGCCGTCGGGTCGGGGAGCGGGAGCGGCGCCGTCGGCGGCGCGAGCGGACGCCCCCGCACGACGTGCTGCGGTGCCCGCGCGGTCGCGATGTCGCGCAGGTCCACGGTCGGGACGGGGCGCTCGCCGACGCACCGCAGCAGGCGAGCGGGCGGGTCGGCGGGCACGCTCGTGGAGCGGGCGGGTAGCGCGAGCCGTTCGGGCGACGCGGGAGCGGCCCGGCGGTGCGACGGGGCGGCGACGTCGGTCGCGAGCCGGGCGTCCGCGGTGGTCAGCAGGGGAGCGGTCACGGTCGGGCTCCTTCGTGGCGGGCGGTCGTCAGGCGCTCGGTGCGACGAGCACCTGGCCGGGGCGGACGAGGTCGGGGTCGTCCCCGACGACCTCGACGTTCGCGGCGTACCAGCGCTGCACCGCGTCGGCGACCTGCGCGTCGGACGCGCCGTCCGGCAGGTGGCGTGCGGCGATCGACCAGAGCGAGTCGCCGCGCACGACGACGACCTCGGGCGGCCCGTCCGGGGCGACGTCCCGCACGACCGTGAGCGCGGCGTCGCGCTGCTCGGTCGTGGCGCTCCGGCCCTCCGGCGCGCGTGCGGGTGCTGCGGGTGCCGAGGTCTCGGTCGTCGCGGTGCCGGGGGCGGTCGCACCCGCCGGTTCCCCGGTAGAAGGCATGCTCGGCACGGCGCTCGGCGCGCTCGGCGCGCTCGGCAGGTCCAGCACGTCCGGGGTGGCCGACGAGGTCGTCGGCGCGTCCGGCACGACCGCGTCGGGGGCGGAGGGCTGCGCCGTCGGGATGGAGACTGCCGGCCCGGGCCGTTCGGCGGCCGTCGGCGGCGCGGAGCGGGTGTGCGGCGCCTCGGGGGCCGACGCGGCCGTCGGGAGGGGAGCAGGCTGCGCGGGCCCGACCGGTTCGGTCGCCGGCGCCGAGGTCTGCCAGCCCAGGTCGACCGCCACGACGCCGGGGTCGGCGTCGGGGGCGGTGGCGGTGGCGGCCTGCGCCGTCCCTCCGGCGAGGACGAGGCCCGCGCCGACGGTCAGCCCCACGCCCGCCCGCACGGCCCGACGGACGACGGCCGGTGCCACGCGGAGCACGAGCCGCTCGCCCGCTCCCCACGAGCGGCCCAGCGCGCGCACGACCACGCAGCCCAGGCCGAGCAGCGTGCTGATCCCCACCCAGGTGGCCGCCGCGGCACCGAGCGCCACGGCGAGAAGCTCCACGTAGGGCTCGGGGCGGGTGCCGGGGAGGGTGCCCACGAGGTGCGTGGCGCGCAGCGCGAGCGCCGCGACGGCACCGCTCATGACGAGGAGGAGCGCGAGGAGGACGGTGACTCCTCCGGCTCGCGCGGGTACGGCGGTGCGACGGTCCATCGGTGTGCCCCCTGCGTGGCCGTCGGTCGAGGACGGCCGTTGATGTCGTTTGATGTCGTTTGATCGCGACGAGTTGATCTAAGCGCGACCCGGCCTGCCTGTCCAGAGGACTTCTCGTGATGTGGACACGGCGCGGGTCGTCGGTGCGGTGGACCGCTACGGTGTCCCGGTGCGATGGGACGCCCTCTTCGACGACCTCGCGGCACAGCTCGCCGCCGCGGAGACCCAGGACCGGGCCACGGCCGTCGCCGACCTCACCCGCGCGGAGCACGCCACGATCACGCTCGTCGAGCGGCTGCGCGGCACGCCCGGCACCCTCACGCTCGAGCTGCATGACGGGTCCGCCGTCACCGGGGAGCTGCGCGAGGCGGCGGAGGAGTGGGTGCTCGTGGGCGAGGCCCGGCGCCAGCACCTCGTCCCGACCGTGGCGATCGCCGCCGTCCAGGGCCTCGGCCGCCACGCGCAGCCGGCACCCTCGACCCGGTCGGCACGGCTCGGCCTCGGCCACGCCCTGCGCGCGCTGATGCGCGACCGACGACCCGTCCAGGTGCGCACCGCGGCCGGGACGTACCCCGGCTGGGTCGCGCGCGTCGGCAAGGACCACGTCGACCTGGAGGTCGCCCCGGGCAGCGGGCACGGGTCGCGGGTCGTGCCCTGGTCCGCGCTCCTGTGCGTCAGCGAGTCGGAGGCGGGGTTCGTCCCACGGTGAGCGGCCTGCAGGGGGAGCGCGCGACGCGGACGCCGGCGTCCGCACGGCACGGGGGACGAGGGGGCGAGGGTCGGTCAGCCGTCGAAGTCGCCGGCCTCGATGCGCTGGCGCGTCTGGGCGTACATCCGCTGGATGTACGCCTCGAGCTCGCTGACCTCGACGCGCCACTGGCCCCGGCCGCCCACCTGGATCGCGGGGAGCTCCCCGGAGCGGACGAGCGCGTACGCCTGCGCCGCGGAGATGTTGAGCTCGTCCGTGACGTCGGCGAGGGTGAGGAACCGCTGGGCCATGGCGTCAGTCTGGCACGCGCGCGCCGCCGCCCGGCGCTCGTCCACAGGGTCTGCCGCGCGCGGCGCGGACCGGGGATCATGAAGCCGCGGCACGGCTGACGTGCCGGACCACCAAGGGGGAGATCGATGACGACGACCACGGAACGACCCGTGCGGGCCGAGCCCGCACCACGGCCCGCCGCGCGCCTGCGGCGACCCGGCTGGAAGGACCCGCGGCTCCTCGTGGGGATCGTCGTGGTCGCGCTGTCCGTGGCCCTGGGGTCGTGGGCCGTGAGCACCGCGAGCCGGACCGTCACCGTCTACGCGGCCGGGGCGGCGCTGACGCCCGGGACGGCCGTGACCGCCGCGGACCTGCGGACGGTCGAGGTGCGGCTCGGCGCGCAGACGGACCGCTACCTGCTCGTGGCGGACGGGCTCCCGGGCGAGGCCGTGGTCCTGCGGACCGTCGCCGAGGGCGAGCTGGTCCCCGCGTCGTCGCTCGGTGCGGCGTCCGACCTCGCGGTGCGCGCGGTCGCGGTCCCCGTGACGACGGGCCTCTCGGAGCGGATCGTCGCCGGGGCCGCGGTCGACGTCTGGTACGTCCCCGAGGTACCCGCGCCGACGGCCGGCGCCGAGCCGGGTGCCGCCGCGGACGACGAGGCGCCGCAGCCCGAGCTGCTCGTCGGCGGTGTCACCGTCGCGCAGGTCGACGAGGGCGAGGGGACGCTCGTCGTGGGCGGGCCGACGACGGTCCACCTCCTCGTCGGCGTCGACGACCTCCCGGCCGTGCTCGCGGCGGTGGCCGGGGACGGGACGATCGCGCTCGTCCCGGTCGGAGGTGCGGGATGAGCGGCGCGACCACGGTCGCGACCGTCCTGTGCGCGGTCCGCGGCGCACGCGAGGCCGAGGTGGTCACGACGCTCGCCGCTCCGGGGCTCCAGGTCACGCGGCGGTGCGCAGACGTCGTCGAGCTGCTCGCCGCGGCCGCGGCCGGTGCGGGCCGGGTCGCCGTGGTGTCGTGCGACCTGCCCGCGCTGGACCGGCAGGCGATCGTCGACCTGCACGCCCACGGCGTCCGGGTCGTCGCGCTCGCCCCGGGCGGGACGTGGGAGGAGGGGCGACTGCGCGCCTACGGGGTCGACGCGGTCGTGGACCTGGACTCCGCCCCGGACGCGCTGCGCGACGTCGTCCGCGCGGTCCTGCCGCTGCGCGAGGCGGAGCCGGGCGCGCCCGGCGCGGTCCGTCCGGTCGCGGGCGGCGCCACGGCGGACCCGGGGCCGGCGCCTCGCCTCGGACGGACCGTCGCGGTGTGGGGACCGACGGGGGCTCCCGGTCGCACGACGGTGGCGACGAACCTCGCCGCCGAGCTCGCGGGACCGCCGCCCGCGCGGCGCGCTCGTCCGCCGCGCCGGGAGCGGCGCCCCGCGGACGTTGACGTCCCGGCCGCGGTCCCGCCGTCGCCCGACGCGGAGGTCCTGCTCGTCGACGCGGACACGTACGGCGGGAGCGTCGCCCAGCGACTCGGCCTGCTCGACGAGTCGCCGGGGCTGGCGGCGGCCGCCCGCAGCGCGGGCCAGGGCGCGCTCGACGCCGCAGGCCTGGTCGCGCTTGCTCCGACGGTCCTGCCGCGGGTCCGGGTGCTCACGGGCCTGACCCGGGCCGCCCGCTGGCCGGAGCTGCCCGGGGCGTCGCTCGACGCCGTGTGGGAGGTCGCGCGCTCGGTCGCCGACTGGACGGTCGTCGACTGCGGCTTCGGGATCGAGCGGGACGAGCTCCTGACGTACGACACCCGGGCCCCGCAGCGCAACGACGCGACCTGGAGCGCGCTCGCGGCGGCGGACGTCGTGGTCGTCGTCGGCGCGGGCGACCCCGTCGGGCTCCAGCGCCTGGTCCGCGCGCTCGACGAGCTCGCCGAGACGGGCGCGTGCGTCGGCGCGGCGCGCGCCGTCGTGGTGAACCGTGTGCGCGCGAGCGTCGTCGGCCCCCGGCCGGAGCGAGCGGTGCGCGACGCGATGTCCCGCTACGCGAGCGTCGACGACCTGCACGTCGTCCCCGAGGACGCCGCGGTCGACCTCGGGCTCCGGGAGGGCCGCACGCTCGCCGAGTCGGCGCCCACGAGCCCGGCCCGCCGCGCCCTCGCGCAGCTCGCCGCGCACGTGCGGGAGGCAGCACCGCCCGGGCGTGGTGCGGCGCACGGACTCGTGCTGGAGGCGGCACACTGAACCCATGCGCATCTACCTCCCCGCGACGCTCGACGAGCTCGACGCCGTCACCGTGACCGCCGACGCCGCCCGCTGGACCGTCGCCCCGCGCGGCGCCCACGCCGTGACCGCAGCGCTGACGCGCGCGCTGCCCGACGAGGACGAGGAGGGGCTGGAGTACGCGGCCGCGCTCGAGGCGGCGGACGACTCGCTGGCGCTCGTCGCGTCGCGACCGGACGCGCCGCGCCAGCGGCTCGTCGTGACGCTCGAGGTGCCCGACGGCGCGGTGCAGGTCGTGGGCGGGGACGACTCCGACGACGAGGACGCGCCCGCGCCCAGCGCCGTCGAGGTCCTGCGGACCGTGCCCGACGTCGCGATCGTGTGCGTCCACGTCGACGAGCCCGAGGCGGTCGAGGACGTGGAGGCGGTGCTCGCCGCGGCCGACGACGACGGCCCCGGCGCCGACGAGGCGCTCGACGCCGCGATCGACCGCGTGGGCGAGCGCGACCTGCTCTGGTACGACTGGTCGGAGCTCAAGGACGTGCCGCGCGGCTGACGTCCGCGCGGTGCGGCCGGCCCGCCGCCGTCGGGCGGTTCCCGACGGCGGTCCGCCTCAGCCGAGGCGGCCGAGCACCTCGTCGTGCAGCAGCCCGTTCGTCGCGACGGCGTTGCCGCCCCAGGGGCCGTCGGCGCCGTCGAGCGACGTGAACCGGCCGCCGGCCTCGGTGACGATGGGCACGAGCGCGGCCATGTCGTAGAGCTCCAGCTCGGGCTCGGCCGCGGCGTCGACCGCGCCCTCGGCGACGAGCATGTACGACCAGAAGTCGCCGTAGCCGCGCGTGCGCCATGCGCCGCGCATGAGGTCGAGGAACGGGTCGAGCTTGCCGCGCTCCTCCCAGCCGTCGAGCGACGCGTAGGCGAGCGACGCGTCGGACCAGGCCGAGACGCCCGACACCTGCAGCCGCGACGCGGCCGCGAGCGACTTGCCCGTCCACGCGCCGGTGCCCTTCGCTGCCCACCAGCGCCGGCCGAGCGCGGGCGCCGAGACGAGCCCGACGACGACCTCGTCGCCGTCGGCGAGCGCGATGAGCGTCGCCCAGACGGGCACCCCGCGCACGAAGTTCTTGGTCCCGTCGATCGGGTCGACGATCCAGCGCCGGGCGCCGTGACCGGTCTCGCCGTACTCCTCGCCGACGATCGCGTCGCGGCCGCGTGCGCGGCCGAGCTGGCCGCGGATGATCTCCTCGGCCGTGCGGTCGGCGTCGCTCACGGGCGTCGAGTCCGGCTTCGACTCGACGTGCAGGTCGAGCGCCTTGAAGCGGGACATCGTGTGCGCGTCGACCTGGTCGGCGATCACGTGGGCGAGGCGCAGGTCGTCGTCGTAGCCGCGCGTCGAGGGGGGCGTCATGGCTCACACCGTAGCGGCGAGCCGGTCGTGACGTGAGAGCGCCACGCGTGGGAGGCGGAACGCGGCGACGGCTCGCCTCGCGGGCGGGTCGGTGCCCCATCGGGCAGGGACGGTGCGCGGCCGGACGCGCCATCGTGCTGGAGGTCGGGGCGCGGTCGTCGCATCCTGGCAGCGGGAGGGGCTCATGGGCAGGAGCCGCGGCGCTGTGCACGGGGTCGAGCCGGGCGCTCCGCGCGGCCGGGCGGCGGCGCCGAGGGCGGCCGTCGCGGCGCCGGCCGCGCAGCGCGGACGCCCCGGGCCGGCTTTCGCCGCGGGTCCGGTCGCGAGCGTGTCGGGGCTCACGCTCGCCGGGGGGCTCCTGCAGCAGCTCCAGTCGGCGGCGGGCAACGGCGCGGTGACGAACGTGGTGTCGGTGCCGCCCGTCGTGCCGCCGGTCGTCGTGTCGAGAGACCCCGACACCGGGGCGCGGCCGGCGGACGACGCACCGGCCGACGTGCCGGCGAGGTACGCCCGGCTGCAGCGACCGAGCCTCACCGAGGCGCAGACCCAGGCGCTCGGACGTGCCGTGGGCGGGGCCCCGCTCGTCGAGGTCGTGCGGCGGCGCGACGCGCTGCGACTGCGGCTGGAGCAGCTCGACCGCGACCGGCCCTCGGCGGGGGTGGAGCCCGCGGAGGTCGTCGCCGCGCGGGAGGACGCGCAGACGCAGGAGCGGGAGCTCACCGCGAGGATCGAGCGGGAGCTCGCGGCGCTCGGCGTCCCCGACGAGCGCGCGCTCCTGGCCCTCGTGGAGCGGGACTTCCCCGAGCAGTTCCTGGAGCACGCGAAGACCGTCGCGCAGGAGCTGCTCGCCGACAACGAGCGGGAGGCCCTCGCGGAGCGGGACCGCTACGCGCTGCAGGTGTGCTCGCCCGACCTCGAGGGGCTGCTCGAGGCGGACCGGACGCTCGCGAGCCTCGACTACCGGTCGCTCGAGATCTCCGTGGCCGCGGCCGAGCGGGTGCTCAGCAGGTACGCGCCGTCGGCCGGCGTCCTCACGCCGGCCGAGCTGGTGCAGAGCCTCCCCGAGAGCGAGCGGTCGGTGGGGGTGGACATCGCGAACCTCGACCGGAACCGGCAGCAGCTCCCGAGCAGGCGCGCCGTCTACGACCGTGCGCGCCTCGGGTTCGGGCGGCGCTTCCCCCTCCTGCTCAGCGACGGCTACCGGCCAGGTTCCTTCGCCGGCGCGCCGCCCGAGGAGCTCGGGCGTCTCACGGGCGAGCCGATCGCGGTCGTCGTCGAGAACATCGCGCGCGTGCGGGAGGCGATCGACCGGGACCGGCTCAAGGTCTGGAACCTGCGCTTCGTGGTCCGCCTCACGCAGGAGCGGCTGGGCGTGGACGATCCGGTGCTGCTCGCGGCGGTGCACCGGCGGATCGAGCTCGCGGAGGCCGACGAGTCGTTCCTCGCGGCCGCCAAGGTGGCGCTCGCGATCACGACGTCGTTGCTCGCCGGCGCTCTCCTCACCCCGCTGGCGGGAGCGGCCGTCGCGGCCGCCTGGGGCGTCGAGACCCTCACGGGCGGCGTCACGGCCTACCGGGACGAGTCGGCGGCCGAGGGCGTCGCCCTCGACGCGGCCGTCGCCGACCTGTCGCTCGACGAGCCGACCCTCACGTGGATCGTCCTCGACGCGATCTTCCTGGCGCTCGACGTCGGGGCGGTGGCGCGCGGGCTGCGTCCGGTCGGCCGGACGCTCACCGCGGCGCCGTCCGCGCTCCGTCTCCGCGCGTTCCGGGGCAGGGCCGCGGCCCTGTTCGGCGAGGACGTCGCCGAACGGCTCGCGTCGCGCGCCGCGAGCCGGTTCGGCATCACCGCGGCGGGCCGGGAGCTCGCCGAGCAGCAGCTGCGGGCGGCACGCCAGGTCCTCGCCGGGCTCGACCTGTCCGACGAGGCGGTCGCGCGCGTGCTCGCGAAGGGCACGAACGTCGAGCACCTCAAGGGCCAGCTCGTGGAGGAGCTCGCGCACCGCGACATCGCCCGGCGCCTCGCGCAGGGTGCCGACCGCACGCTGGGGGTCGCGGACCGGACGGGCCTCGAGGTCCTCGAGGGGCACCGGCTCAGCGACCTGAGCGGTCGGGAGCTCACCGACGGCATGATCGTGCGTCGCGGACCCGACGGCGTGCTCGACGTCGTCACCGTCGTCGAGGCCAAGGCCGGGCCCAGCGCCGCCCAGGGGCTCCGCCGCACCGCCTCCGAGCTGGGAGACCCCGAGGAGTTCGCGCGCTTCGTCATCGAGCAGGAGCGGAGCCGCGTGGTGACGGTGCTGCGCACCGCAGGTCTCGGGGCCGACGCCGACGCCGTCGCGCGCGGGGCCGTCGGCGTCTCCGACGCCGCGGTCGACGCGATCGCGCGCGAGCAGAGCCTGCGGCGCGTCGTGACCCAGGCCGAGCTCGGCGGCCAGGTCCGCCGGGACGTCGAACGCCTCGCGCCGGGGGCGGACGACGGCGACGTCGTCACGATCCTGGTCGACGGCGCGCCCACCCCGGTCCGGCTCAGCCCGACGCGGACGCGCTTCGTCGGCGCGCTGCCGTCGGACGTGCCGGCGGCCGCCATCGAGGCCGACCTCGCCAGGCAGGGCTTCTCCTACGCGACGCTCCCGGTCGACGTCCCGGCGGCGCGGGTGACCGCGCTGGCCGAGCGGCTCGTCACCGCCGTGGCCGAGGCCCCGGCGCCGTGAGCGAGGCCCGGGGAGGGTGGCGGCCGCGGGACGGGCTCAGGCCGCGCCGGTGCGCGAGGCGAGCACGCGGCGGAACGACTCCAGCCGCGCGGCGCGGGCCGCGCGGGTCTCGTCGTCGGGCGACGCCTCGACCCACTCGTCGAGCGCGCAGTCCGGGGCGTCGTCGAGGTGGGTGCACCCGCGCGGGCAGTCCGCGGCGACCGCGTCGAGGTCCTCGAACGCGTGCAGCAGGTGGTCGACCTGCACGTGCGCGAGGCCGAACGACCGCACGCCGGGGGTGTCGATGACCCACCCGCCGCCCGGCAGGCGCAGCGCGACAGCCGACGTCGACGTGTGCCGGCCGCGACCGGTGACGTCGTTGACGTGGCCCGTCGCACGCTGCGCGTCCGGGACGAGCGCGTTGACGAGCGTCGACTTGCCGACGCCCGAGTGCCCGACGAACACGGACGTGCGCCCGGCCAGCGCCGCGCGCACCGCGTCGAGCGGCTCGATCGCCCAGCCGTCCGGCGCGAGGCCGTCGGGCGCGCGGCGCGTCACGACGACGGACACCCCGAGCGGCTCGTACAGCGCGCGCAGCGGCTCCGGGTCGGCGAGGTCCGCCTTGGTGAGGCACAGCAGGACGTCCATGCCGGCGTCGTACGCAGCGACCACGCACCGGTCGATCATGCGTGTGCGGGGCTCCGGCTCGGCGAGCGCGGTGACGACGACGAGCTGGTCGGCGTTGGCCACGATCACGCGCTCGTAGGGGTCGGTGTCGTCGGCCGTGCGGCGCAGCACCGACGACCGGTCCTGGATGCGCACGATCCGCGCGAGCGACCCGTCGTCGCCGGTCACGTCCCCGACGAGGTCCACCCGGTCCCCGCACACGATGCGGGTGCGGCCGAGCTCGCGCGCCTTCATCGCGAGGACCGTGCGCTCGTCCTCGCCGGTCGGGTCGCCGCCGCCGTCGTCCGGGCCGTCGTGCCCGACGAGCAGCGTGTACCGGCCGCGGTCCACGCCCGTGACGAACCCCGTGACCGCGTCCGCGTGCTCTGGCCGCTGCTTGGTGCGGGGACGGCTGCCGCGCTTGCCGGGGCGCGAGCGGAAGTCGGACTCGTCCGGGACGCGGCGGGCCATCAGCGGGCCGCCGCTCCCTCGCCGGGTCCCGTCCCGCCGCCGAGCATGCGCTGCCACATGTCCGCGAACCCGGGCAGCGTCTTGGCCGTCGTCTCGACGTTCTCGACGCCGACCCCCGGGACGCGCAGGCCGATCACGGCCGCGGAGGTCGCCATGCGGTGGTCGTGGTAGGTGCGGAACAGCGCGCCGTGCAGGGGGCGCGGCGTGATGACGAGGCCGTCGCGCGTCTCCTCCGCCTGCCCGCCGAGGCGCGTGATCTCCGTCGCGAGCGCGGCCAGCCGGTCGGTCTCGTGCCCGCGCAGGTGGGCGATGCCGCGCAGTCGGCTCGGGGAGTCCGCGAGGGCAGCCAGCGCGGCGATCGTCGGCGCGAGCTCGCCGGCGGCGTGCAGGTCGACGTCGACGCCGCGCACCTCGCCCGTGCCCGTCACGGACAGCACGTCGCCGTCCAGCGACGCGGTCGCGCCCATCGACTCGAGCAGCTCGGGGACCATCGCGCCGGGCTGGGTCGTCGCCGTCGGCCAGCCCGTGACCCGGACGGTGCCGCCCGCCACGAGCGCGGCCGCGAGGAAGGGCGCGGCGTTCGACAGGTCCGGCTCGACCTGCACGTCGCGCGCCGCGATCGGACCGGGCTCGACCCGCCAGATCGCGGGCCGCGAGTCGTCGACGACGACCCCGACCTCGCGCAGGACCTCCACCGTCATCTCGATGTGCGGCATGCTCGGCAGCGTGTGGCCGATGTGCCGGACGGTGAGGCCCTGGTCGTAGCGCGCGGCCGCGAGGAGGAGCCCGGAGACGAACTGGCTCGACGCCGACGCGTCGACGTCGACCGACCCGCCGCGCACCCGGCCGCGGCCGCGGATCGTGAACGGGAGCGTCGTCGGGAGCCCGTCGCCGTCGCCCTCGACCGGCACGTCGAGCGCGCTGAGCGCCGCGAGCACCGGGCCCATGGGGCGCACGCGCGCGCCCTCGTCGCCGTCGAACCGGACCGTGCCGTCGGCGAGCGCCGCGAGCGGCGGGAGGAAGCGCATCACGGTGCCGGCCAGGCCGCAGTCGACCTCGACGGGCCCGCGCAGCGGACCGGGGGTCACGTGCAGCTCGCTCGGCGACGCACCCTCCTCGACGCCGACGCCGAGCGTGCGCAGGGCGGCGATCATGAGGTCCGCGTCGCGGCTGCGCAGGGCGCCGCGCAGCGTCCCGGGACCGTCGGCGAGCGCGGCCAGCACGAGCAGCCGGTTCGTGAGCGACTTGGACCCCGGGACCTCGACCGTCGCGTCGAGCGGCCCGCCCGCCGTGGGCGCGGCCCAGCCCTCGTCGACGGCGGGGGGCACGGGCGCGGCGGAGGGCGTGGTCGTCATGGCCTCCAGGCTAGTGGAGGCACCGTGCCCGACGGCGGACGGTACCGCCGGGCGGACGCGTCCCGAGCGCGTCAGGCGACCTTCGCGCGGACGGCGGCCTCGGCGTCGTGCACGGCGTCCGCGGCGAGGCCGGCGGCGTGCTGGGCCGCCTCCTGGGCGGCCTTCGTCGCGCGCCGCGCCGAGCGCCCGGCCTCCTTGGCCGCGCGCTTCGCCGCGCTCTTCGTGGAGCGGCTCGCCTCCTTCGCCGCTCCCCGGGCCGAGGCCGAGACGTCCTTCACGGCCCCCTTCGCGCTCGCGACCACGGCCTCCTGCTTCGCCTGCTTGGCGAGCGCGAGGTCGTGCCGGGCCTTCTCGAGGCGCCACTGCACGCCCGGGCGGCCCTCGTAGTCCGCGCCCGCGATGAGCGCCGCGCCGATCGCGCCGACGTTCGCCACGAACTTGCGCGTGCGCTCGGCGCGCGTCGCCTCGCCCGAGGTGAAGGGCTGGTTGACGACCGCGAGCGGCACCGTGAGCGCGGCGAGGGTCAGGGCCGCCGTGCGGGGCGCCTTGCCGACGGCGAGGAACAGCCCGGCGACGGCCGTCGCGGCCCCGTGGGCGCGCACGAGCACCGCGACCTGCTTCTCGCTGAGCGGAGCCTCGATGCCGGCGCTCTTCTCGACGAGCTCGACGCCCGAGCGTGCGGCTCGCACGTGCTCGGCGGGCTTGAGCGCGGCCTGGAGCCCGTCGTAGACGAACCACGAGGCCAGCATGGGCCTCGCGAGGTGACGCAGCAGCATCGGTTCTCTCCTCATCGCCGGTGACTCGCCGGGGTCCGCCGCAGGCGTCCGCCGGTCGGTCCCAGCCTGCCGCGACCGCCGGGACGGCGCCACCCGCGGACCGTGAGGCACGCCTCACGTCGGAGCGTCAGAGCGCACCGCCCGCGGCCTCCGGAGCGTCGGCCGACTCGCCGGAGTCGCCGATCGTCTCGCGCGCGACGAAGTTCTCGAGGTCGAACAGGTTGTCTCCCGCGCGCTGCGCGACGGTGAGCAGCGTCGTCGCCGACGCGACCTCCTCCACCTGCTCCTTGAGGAACCACAGGAGGAACTGCTCGCCGAGGGCATCACCCTCCTCGCGCGCGGCGCGGAAGATCGCCTCGATCTGCGCCGTGACCTGCTTCTCCTGGTCGAGCGCGAGCGCGAGCCGCAGCGGCTCGACGCGGCTCGCGCGCGCCGCGTCGCGGGGCCTTCCCCGGGCCGCGGGAATGCGCTCGGGCACGCGGGGGTTGCACCACTAGTGACCGTCCTGCTCGAGACTCCCGCACCCGCCGCCCGGGCCGCGTCGTCGACCCCCGGGGCGCCGACGGCGGACGCGGCGTTCGCCGCCGCGTGGTCGGCACCGGTCACGTCACCGGACACCCAGACGAACAGGGGACTAGGCTCGTTGTTGATGACAGAGCGAATCTCCGGCAGCGACGTCTCCGGCAGCCCCGCGACGACGTCGGGAACGACGCCGGTCGAGGGCACGACGCTGCCCACGGACACGGACGCCGAGGACACGAACCGCGCGCCGCAGACCGAGAGCGACGCCGCGCGCGCCGCGCGGTTCGAGCAGGACGCGCTGCAGTACCTCGACCAGCTGTACTCCGCGGCGCTGCGCATGACGCGCAACCCGTCGGACGCCGAGGACCTGGTGCAGGAGACGTTCGCGAAGGCGTTCGCGGCGTTCCACCAGTACCGGCCGGGCACGAACCTCAAGGCGTGGCTGTACCGCATCCTCACGAACACGTTCATCAACACGTACCGCAAGAAGCAGCGCGAGCCGCAGCAGGCGCAGACGGACGACGTCGAGGACTGGCAGATCGCGCGCGCCGCGTCGCACACGTCGCAGGGGCTGCGCTCCGCCGAGGCGGAGGCGCTCGACCGGCTGCCGGACTCGGACGTGAAGCGCGCGCTGCAGGAGCTGCCCGAGGACCGACGCATGGTCGTGTACTACGCGGACGTCGAGGGCTTCCCCTACAAGGAGATCGCGGAGATCATGGGGACACCGATCGGCACGGTCATGTCCCGCCTGCACCGAGGCAGGCGCCAGCTGCGCGAGCTGTTGGCCGACTACGCCGTGAGGCGAGGACTGGTGGGGGCCAAGACCCCCGGAGGTGAGTCGTGAGCACGTCAGAGAGCCGGATCCCGGGGCGCGGCCCGGTCGAGGAGACGGTGACGCCCATCCCGCACTCGACCGCGGGCGAGTCGGAGTGCGAGCACGCGCTCACGCACCTCTACGAGTACCTCGACTCGGAGATGACGCCGGACGACGAGCTGCGCATGCGTGCGCACGTCGCGCACTGCTCGCCGTGCCTCGCCGAGCTGAGCGTCGAGGAGCTCGTCAAGCAGCTCGTGCGCCGCTCGTGCCACGAGAAGGCGCCGGCGGGGCTGCGGGAGCGCATCCACACGCAGCTCACGGTCATGGTCACGACGACGACGGTCGTCGAGACCCGCTGAGACCCGCCCGCGGGGCGCCGGCCGCCGCGGGGCCGAGAAGAGCGAGAGGGCCCGGACCGACGTCGTCGGTCCGGGCCCTCTCGCCGTCCCCCGGAGGGGTGCGCCGTCTCAGGCGTTGGGGCGCTTGCCGTGGTTCGCGGCGTTGCCCTTGCGGCTGCGACGCTTGCGTCCGCGCTTGCTCATGGTGTTCTCCTGACGATCGGGGGAGCCCCGCCGGTCTCGGCGGGTCAAGTCCGCCCACCATCGTCCCACACGCGACCCCTTGCCTCGGCCGGGCACGCGATATATCGTGTCTTGCGAAACGAGATATATCGCGAGTGTCCCACGCGACCGCCGCCATGGCGCAGGGGCGCGACCACGGACGGAGCACAGGATGACGCAGGAGAGCTGGACCGTCACCGGTCCGCAGGCCATCGACCTCGCGCGCGTGCGGACGCTCGACGCGACCGTCATCGGCGGGCGCATCGACGTCGTCGCGCACGACGACCCGACGCGCACCGACACGCGCGTCGAGGTCCACTCGGTCGTGGGCCGCCCCCTGGAGGTACGCCTCGAGGGGACCACGCTCCGGGTCGGCTACGGCCCTTTCGTCGCGGGCTGGAAGGGCTTCCTCGAGCGCTTCCGCACCTACACGGGCAAGGACGCGGCCGACGTCCACGTCGCCGTGCCGGCGACGACGACGGTCAAGGTCGCGACCGTGCAGGGCGAGGCCCTCGTCGCGGGCGTGCGCGACGGCGCCCGGCTGGCGACCGTCTCCGGCTCCGTGATGACGAGCCGCACGCACGGTGAGCTGCGCGTCGACACGGTCTCGGGCGAGGTCTCGGCGAGCGAGCACGACGGCCCTGTCCGCATGGACTCGGTGTCCGGCGGCCTCACCGCGACCGGTGCGCTCCGTGCGCTGCGCCTCGACTCCGTCTCGGGGTCCGTCACCGTCGACACCCGCACGACCCCGTCCGAGATCACCGTCAGCGCCGTCTCCGCCGACGTGCTCGTGCGCCTGCCCGACCCCGACGCGATGGACTACGCGATCCGCTGCGTGAGCGGGCGCCTCCTCGTGGACGGCGCGGAGCAGCGCGGGTCCGCGCGCTCGTTCCACCAGCCCGCGCGGTCCGGGAAGGGTTCGCCGGTCCGGGTCTCCGCCGTCTCCGGCGACGTGACCGTCCTGCGCGGGGCGCCGGACGAGACGTCGTGGGACGCGGCCGGGCACCCGGTCGAGGACGCCCCGGTCGACGCCGACGCCCCCGCATGGGGGAGCCCGGGGGCTCGCGGCGGCGCGCCGTCGAGCGGGCCGGTGGACCGCTGATGGCCACCGTCTTCGCGCACGGCGAGCTCCGGCTCTACCTCCTGGCGCTCCTCGACACGGGGCCCAAGCACGGCTACGAGCTCATCACCGAGCTCTCGGAGCGCTTCGGCGGCACCTACCGGCCGAGCGCCGGGACCATCTATCCCCGCCTCGCGCGGCTCGAGGACGAGGGCCTCGTGCACCGCAGCGCGGACGGTCGCAAGACGACGTACGAGCTGACGCCCGCCGGTCGCGCGGAGATCGAGGCGCGTCGCGCCGACGTCGCGGCGCTGGAGCACGGCATCGCCGAGACGGTGCGCCAGCGCGCCGAGGCGCTGCGCGCCGACGTGCAGGGCTCGCTGAAGGGCCTGCGGGCCGAGCTCGCGGCCGCCGCGCAGACGGCGCGCGCCCGCCCGCGTGACGGCGAGCCCGACCCACGGCGCCGCGAGTCGTACGCGTGGCGCATGGAGGCCGAGGCGCTGCTCCAGCGCTTCCGCGAGGACGTGCGCGCCGACCTGCGCCGGGCCGACGCGGCGAGCGTCGTCTCGGAGCTCACGGTCGACACCCTGCGCACCGTGCTCGACAGCGCGCGCAAGGCCGTGCGAGCGACCCTGCCCTGACCGACGATCACGAGAACCCCTCGACGAACGACCACCACCGCACCCCTGAACCGCAGCACCGAACGAGGAGAAGCGCATGAGCACCGAGTCCTGGGTCATCAACGCCCCCCAGACCGTCGACGTCGCCGACGTCCGGCGCGTCGTCGTCCAGCTCACCGACGGCGCGGTCGACGTCGTCGCCGACCCCGCGCGCGAGGCCGGGGCCCACCTCTACGTCAGCGAGGTGTCCGAGCGCCCGCTGCAGGTGAGCGTCCACGACGGCGAGCTGCGCGTCGGCTACGACTTCGCCGGCGTCGAGGGCCTCGTCGAGCGGGCCAAGGGCCTGCGCGACAAGGACCACGCCGTCGTCCGCCTCACCGTCCCCGCCCACGTCCCGGTCAGGCTGATGACCGCGCGGGCCGCGGCCTCCGTCGTCGGGACGCGGGCCGACCTGTCCGTGACGACCGCGACGGGCGCCGTGCGTGTCCAGGGCGTGTCGGGCACGGCGTCGATCAAGACGGCGACCGGCGCGGTCGACGTCGGCGAGCACGTCGGCGACGTCCACGTGAGCACCGCGTCCGGGGCGGTCACGCTCGGCGGGACCCTCGGCCGGGTGTCCGTCAACACCGTGACGAGCGGTGTCGAGGTCGTGGCGCGCGAGAGCACGCCGCTCGTCGACGCCCGCACCGTCTCCGGCGACGTGGCCGTGCGCCTCGGCGCCGGGTCGCCGGTCAACCTCAAGGCCCGCAGCGTCACCGGCAAGGCCGTGCTCGACGGTGTCCGCCTGGACTCCGCCGCGCAGCGCACGACGTCGGTCGACCACGTTGACCAGCCGGGCGCGGGCGGCGCGTACGTCTCCGCGAACACCGTCTCCGGCGACCTCACGGTCTCGCGCGGCTGACCCCTCACGGCGAGGTAGAGGCGTGGTCACGACCACGCCTCTACCTCGCGCGACCAGGCCTCTACCTCGCGGAGGTCAGACCGTGTCGTCGGGCAGGCCCAGCCACGCGTGCCAGCCGGTGTGCAGCACGAGCCAGGCCATGAGCCCGTAGCCCGCCTGCCCGGGGAAGCCGTTGCCGCTCTGGGCGAGGTCCGCGAGCCACTGCTCGTGCGTCACGAGCGGGCTGAACGTGTCGACGTACGGCACGCGGCGCCGGTTCGCGACGTCGGAGAAGGCGTGCGAGAGCTCGGCGAGCCGCTCGGCGTCCTGCGCGTGCCCGGGCGGCGGGCCCACGACGAACGTCGGCAGGCGGTGCGACTCCGCGACGTCGAGCACGTTCGCGAGGTTGAGTCGTGAGCGCGCGACCGAGAGCCCCGCGTCCAGGTCGTGGCGGCCGAGGCCGATGACGAGGCGGTTGTCCACGTCCGGCTCCGGGGCGAACCGCCGCGCGGTCTCCGCCTCCCAGCGCTGGCTGAGCGCCGTCGTCGTCTCGCCGGGGATGGCGAGCGGGAACACGTAGGCCGGCTGGGGGAAGCGTGTGCGCGCGACGACGCGCCCCGCCCACCCCAGGGCCTTCGCGTCGCCGACGCCGGCGCTCAGCTCGTCGCCGACGACGCAGATCCGTACCTCACGACTCACGGCGTCCTCCACGGGCGCCATTCTCCCCGACGCGGAGCGCGTGGGTCGAAACCGCCTCGTGGCGACGGCGTGTCCAGCCGGGCATATCGGACGGACCGCCCACGACCTGGCGGGTCAGAGCAGCGTCGCGCCCCAGACGACCTCGTGCGAGGCGCCCGGCTCGAGCCGCACGAGGCGCTCGCCGGTGCGGAACGCGTCCGCGATGCAGCTCATCGGCTCCGCGGCGACGCCCGACCGACGGAACGCGACGTCCCCCACGTGGTCGCCCGTGCAGACCTGCCACGTGTCCAGGGAGCCGCCCATCCAGACGGCGGACGTGCGGCCGTCGGGAGCAGAGAGACGCATCCAGGACAGGCCGTCGGCGTCGCGCAGCACGTCGACGTAGGCGTCGTCGAGGTCGACGCCCGCGAGCAGGCGCGGCTCGCGCAGGTCGAAGCTCCCCGCGACGGGCTCGGTGCCGGTGGGCAGGAGCCGCTCGTCGGTCGTGACGCGGGTCGCGGCGTCGAGGCGCAGCGTGCACTCGTCGAGGTTCGCGCCGTCGGCGGACAGCCAGGGGTGGAAGCCGATCCCGTAGGGGGCGGTCGCCGCACCGACGTTCGTGGTCCGCACGTGGACGCGCAGCCCCGCGTCGTCGAGCGAGTAGGTGACGCGCGTGACGAGGTCGAACGGGTAGCCGGGCGACGGCGGCAGGTGCAGCTCGAGCGTCGCGCGCGCGGCCTCGTGCTTGACGACGACCCAGCGCTGCCAGCAGGCGAGCCCGTGCAGGGCGGTGCCGCGCTCGGGCTCCGACACAGGCACCTGGTACGCCGTGCCGTCCACCTCGTACGCGCCGTCGCGCAGCCGGTTGGGCCAGGGGAGCAGGACCGCGCCGTTGAACGCGGGCGCGACCTCGTCCTCCGCGAACGGGGTGAAGACGGGCCGGCCGCCCACCGCGTACTCGCGCACGGCCGCTCCCACCTCGGTGATCGTCGCTGCGTGCTCGCCGTGGGCGATGCGGACCTGGGTCCCCGAGGGGGCATGGGTGTTCACGCTCACATACGGTACTCGGCGTGCGAGCGTGCGCGATGCGCTCTCGGCAGTCAGACTCGGTGCCCGGGTGTGTCTCCCGACGCACCCGACGCAGCACGAGGAGGAACGATGGAACGACAGGTGCTCGGACGCACGGGGCGGCTCGTCTCGGTCGTCGGACTGGGAACCTGGCAGCTCGGCGCCGACTGGGGCGACGTGAGCGAGGACGACGCGCGCGCCGTGCTCGACGCCTCGGCCGAGGCCGGCGTGACGTTCTTCGACACCGCGGACGTCTACGGCGACGGGCGCAGCGAGCAGATCATCGGCGGCTACCTCGCGGACAACCCGGGCCACGGGATCACGGTCGCGACCAAGATGGGGCGCCGCGAGGCCCAGGACGCGGACAACTTCACGCTCGCGAAGTTCCGCGAGTGGACCGACCGGTCGCGTCGGAACCTCCGGACGGACCGCCTCGACCTCGTCCAGCTCCACTGCCCCCCGACGGCGGTCTACTCGCGCGACGAGGTCTACGACGGGCTCGACACGCTCGTCGCCGAGGGCGCGATCGCGAGCTACGGCGTGAGCGTCGAGACCGTCGACGAGGCGCTCACCGCCATCGCGCGCCCTGGCGTCGCGACGGTGCAGATCATCCTCAACGCGTTCCGGCTCAAGCCGCTCGACGCGGTGCTGCCCGCGGCGTCCGCCGCCGGGGTCGGCGTCATCGCGCGCGTGCCGCTCGCGTCCGGCCTGCTGTCGGGGAAGTACACGAAGGACACGACCTTCGCGGCCGACGACCACCGCACGTACAACCGCGACGGGAGCGCGTTCGACGTCGGCGAGACGTTCTCGGGCGTCGACTTCGAGACCGGCGTCCAGGCGGCGGGCGAGTTCACCACGCTCGTGCAGGACGTCGTCGGGCAGGAGCTCACGCCCGCCCAGGTCGCGATCGCCTGGGTCTGGCAGCAGCCGGGCGTGTCGACCGTCATCCCCGGCGCGCGCAACGTCGAGCAGGCCCGCTCGAACGCCGCCGCGGGCGACGCCGACGTCCTCGGCCCCCTCTTCACCTCGGGCGTCCGCGAGATCTACGACCGCCACCTGCGCGAGGCGGTCCACGACCGCTGGTGACCCGCGAGATCGACCCGCACGTCTCCAGATCGACCCCCTGAGGGTCGATCTCGGACGCTCGGGTCGATCTCGCGTTGCCGGCGACGACTCCCGGCTCCCCGGGCGCGACCGTGCCGCACGCACCGACGACGAAGGCCCCCTCCGCACGGAGGGGGCCTGCGTCGTGTCCGGGGCCGGAGCCCGGCCGCGTCAGCGGGCGAACGCCTGCTCGAGGAGCACGGCCTGCTGGGCCTGGTGCTTCTTCGCCGTGCCCGCGGCGGTCGACGCCGACGCCGGGCGCGAGACGACGCTCACGCGCGGCAGGTCCTCGGGCAGGTTGATGTGCACGAACGACCAGGCGCCCTGGTTCTCCGGCTCGTCCTGGACCCACACGACCTCGGCGCCCGGATACTTCGCGAGCTCGGCCCGGATGCCGTCGACGTCGAGCGGGTAGAGCTGCTCGAGGCGGACGAGCGCCACGCCCTCGTCGCCGCGCTTGGTGCGCTCGGCGAGGAGGTCGTAGTAGACGCGGCCCGTGCTGAGCAGCACGCGGTCGACCTTGGCCGGGTCCGCCGTCGCGTCCGGGAGGACGGGCCGGAACGTGCCGGTCGTGAAGTCCTCGACGCTCGACGCGGCGGCCTTGAGGCGCAGGAGCTGCTTCGGCGTGAAGACGATGAGCGGACGCCGCGGGCGGGCGTACGCCTGCTGGCGCAGCAGGTGGAAGTACGACGCGGGCGTCGACGGCTGCGCGACCGTCATGTTGTCCTCGGCGGCGAGCTGCAGGAACCGCTCGATGCGCGCCGACGAGTGGTCCGGCCCCTGGCCCTCGTAGCCGTGGGGGAGCAGCATGACGACCGAGGAGTGCTGGCCCCACTTCTGCTCGGCGGACGAGATGAACTCGTCGATCACCGTCTGGGCGCCGTTGACGAAGTCGCCGAACTGCGCCTCCCACAGCACGAGCGCGTCCGGGCGCTCGACGGAGTAGCCGTACTCGAAGCCGAGCGCGGCGTACTCGGACAGGGACGAGTCGTAGACCCAGAACTTGGCCTGGTCCGCCGACAGGTACAGCAGCGGCGTCCACTCGGCGCCCGTCTCGCGGTCGTGCAGGACGGCGTGGCGCTGCACGAACGTGCCGCGGCGCGAGTCCTGCCCGGCGAGGCGCACGGGCGTGCCCTCCGCGAGGAGCGAGCCGAACGCGGCGAGCTCGCCGAAGCCCCAGTCGATGCCGCCCTCGACGGACATCTGCCGACGCTTCTCGAGGAGCTGCGCGAGCTTGGGGTGGACGGTGAAGCCCTCCGGCGGCGCGACGTGCACCTGGCCGACGCGCTCGAGCACGGAGCGGTCGATCGCCGTCTTCCAGCCGACCATCGTGCCCGCGTCCTCGAGCTGGGACTCCGGGCGCTCGAGGCCGGCGATCGGCTCGCGGTCCGCGGCGGGCGTGAAGCCGCCCTCCTTGGTCTCGGTGAACACGCGCTCGAGCTGGGCCTGGTAGTCCTGGAGGACGTGCTCGGCCTCCTCGAGCGTGATGTCGCCGCGCGCGACGAGGTTCTCGGTGTAGAGCTTGCGCACCGAGCGCTTGGCCTCGATGAGGTTGTACATGAGCGGCTGCGTCATCGAGGGGTCGTCGCCCTCGTTGTGACCGCGGCGGCGGTAGCAGATCATGTCGATGATCACGTCGCGGTCGAACTGCTCGCGGAACGCGAAGGCCAGCTCCGCGACGCGCACGCACGCCTCCGGGTCGTCGCCGTTCACGTGGAAGATCGGGACCTGATAGCCCTTGGCGACGTCGGTCGCGTACGTCGTCGAGCGCGACGACGACGGGCCGGTGGTGAAGCCGACCTGGTTGTTGATGAGCACGTGCACCGTGCCGCCCGTGCGGTACCCGCGCAGCTGCGCGAGGTTGAGCACCTCGGGCACGACGCCCTGGCCCGCGAAGGCCGCGTCGCCGTGGATGAGGATCGGCAGGACGGAGAACCCGTCGCCGCCCAGGTCGATGCGGTCCTGCTTGGCGCGCACGATGCCCTCGAGCACCGGGTCGACCGCCTCGAGGTGCGACGGGTTGGCGGCGAGGTAGACCTTGGTCGTCGCGCCGGTCTCGGCGGTGAAGACGCCCTCGGTGCCGAGGTGGTACTTCACGTCGCCCGAGCCCTGCACGCTCTTCGGGTCGAGGTTGCCCTCGAACTCGGCGAAGATCTGCGCGTAGCTCTTGCCCGCGATGTTGGCGAGCACGTTGAGGCGGCCGCGGTGGGCCATGCCGATGCCGACCTCGTCGAGGCCGTTCTCCGCCGCCTTCGACAGGATCGCGTCGAGCAGCGGGATGAGCGCCTCGCCGCCCTCGAGCGAGAAGCGCTTCTGCCCGACGAACTTCGTCTGCAGGAACGTCTCGAACGCCTCGGCCGAGTTGAGACGGCGCAGGATGCGGAGCTGGTCCTCGCGCGGCGTGCGCGCGTACCCGGACTCGAGCCGCTCCTGCAGCCACTTGCGCTGCGTGCGGTCGGCCAGGTGCATGTACTCCACGCCGACGGTGCGGCAGTAGGAGTCGCGCAGCAGACCGAGGATGTCACGCAGCGAGGACTTGGTCCTGCCGCCGAAGCCGCCCGTGGGGAACGTGCGGTCCAGGTCCCACAGCGTCATGCCGTGGTTCTGGATGTCCAGGTCGCCGTGCTTGCGCTGCCGGTACGCGAGCGGGTCGGTGTCGGCCATGAGGTGCCCGCGCGACCGGTACGAGTGGATGAGCTCGGCGATCTTCGCGGGCTTGGCCGCCTCGATCTCGGCGTCGGTCGTGTTGTCGCGGACCCAGCGCACCGGCTCGTACGGGATGCGCAGCGCCGCGAACACGCGGTCGTAGAAGCCGTCCTCGCCGAGGAGCTTCTGCGACAGTATCCGCAGGAACTCGCCCGACTGCGCGCCCTGGATGATGCGGTGGTCGTAGGTCGACGTGATCGTCAGGACCTTCGAGATGCCCAGGCGCGCGAGGCGCTCGGTCGACGCGCCCGCGAACTCCGCGGGGTAGTCCATCGCACCGACGCCGATGATCGTGCCCTGGCCCGCCATGAGGCGCGGGACCGAGTGCACGGTGCCGATGCCGCCGGGGTTGGTGAGCGAGATCGTGGTCCCCGCGAAGTCGTCGACGCCGAGCTTGCCGCCGCGCGCGCGACGCACGAGGTCCTCGTAGGCCGCCCAGAACTGGGCGAAGTCCATCGTCTCGGCCTTCTTGATGCTCGGCACGAGGAGCTGGCGCGACCCGTCCGGCTTCGCCAGGTCGATGGCGAGGCCGAAGTTCACGTGCGCCGGCTGGTTCACCGCGGGCTTGCCGTCGAGCTGCGTGTAGCTCGCGTTCATGATCGGCATGTCCGCCAGCGCCTCGACGAGCGCGAACCCGATGAGGTGCGTGAACGAGATCTTGCCGCCGCGGCCGCGCGCGAGGTGGTTGTTGATGACGATCCGGTTGTCGACCATGAGCTTGGCCGGCACCGCGCGCACCGACGTCGCCGTCGGCACCTGGATGCTGGCCTCCATGTTCGTCACGACGCGCGCCGCGGGGCCGCGGAGCTTCTGCACGTCGTCCGCCACGGTCTCCGCCTCGGCCGTCGGCGCGCCGGCGACCTTGCGGGCCGGGACCTGCGCGTACGGCGCGGTCGCGGGCTGGGCGGTCGCGACGGGCCGCGTCGCCCGGACGGCCTCGGCGGCGGCGTTGACCGCGGGGTCGGCAGGGAGCTTCGGGGGCTTGACGCGCTGCGCCGCCTCGGCGGCGGCCGAGCCGTCCGTCACGGCGGCGGGAGCGACCGGCGCGGAGGGGGCTGCCGGGACCGCGGCGGGCGCCGTGGAGGACCCGTTCACGGGCGTCGACGGCGCGTCGGCCGTCGTCGTGGCTGCCTCGGCACGCTCTGCCGGACGGTAGTCCTCGAAGAAGTCCCACCACGCGGGGTCGACCGCGTTCTTGTCCAGGAGATACTGCTCGTACAGCTCGTCGACCAGCCACTCGTTCGCTCCGAACACGGAGCTTGCGTCGCTGATCGCCTCTGACTCAGCCTTCGGGGACACGCGAGGATCGCCCACTTTCACACACAGGTCGCTGTCGGTCACAGTCTGCGAGCAGACGCGTGACGGCACGCGCGAGGCGTGGCGCCCGACGTCGGCACAGACTCGTCCGGATTCCGGACCACTCCAGCCTAGGCCCTCGACGGCGGCCCAGCGGGCTGCGCGGGGCGTTCGCGCGCGGCCTGTTCGCGGGTTCTTCACGCCGCGTCTGGGCCAGGCAAACGTGACCCCACGCGGACCTCGTCGGACGGCAAGATCGCGGAATTCCACGCCATCGCGAGGTATCCGGGCCGCGCGGTGTGATGGATATCACGCACGCGGTCGACCCCGTGTCCGCGCTGTCAGCGGCGGGCTCAGCGCGTCGTCGGGCCCTCGGGGCCGGGCGCCGGGTCGCCGAGCGGGTCGAGCCCGACGGCGCGGGAGCGGGCCGGGAGCGTGACACGCATCGTCGCGCCGCTGCGCGAGTCCGCGACCTCGATCCGCCCGCCGTGGAGGTCGATCGCCCACCGGACGATCGCCAGGCCGATGCCCGTCCCACCCGTCGAGCCACCGGTCGTCGTGTGCGTGCCCGTCGCGCTGGCCCGGGCGAAGCGCTCGAAGATGCGCTCGCGGTCCTCCTTCGCGATCCCCGGGCCCTCGTCCACGATCTCGAGCACGACGTCGTCGTCCACCGGGTACGCCTCGAGCCGGATCTCGCCCCCCTGCGGTGAGTGCCGGATCGCGTTCTGCAGGAGGTTCGTCACGACCTGGTGCAGGCGCTCGCGGTCCGCCTCGAGCACGAGGTCGGGCGGCGTGACGTCCACGACGTACCGCAGCTGCTTCCCGGCCTCCACCATCGACACCGCCTCGGCGTTCTCCTCGAGGAAGTCGCCGACGTCGATCTCGGTGATGTTGAGGGCCGCCGCGCCGGCCTCGATGCGCGACAGGTCCAGGAGGTAGGAGACGAGGCGCGTGAGGCGCTCCGTCTGGGCCAGCGCCATCTCCATGGTCGCGGGCGTCGGCTGCGTGACGCCGTCGACGACGTTCTCGAGCTGCGCCTGGAGCGCCGCGATCGGCGTCCGCAGCTCGTGCGACACGTTCGCGATGAGCTCGCGGCGCACCTGGTCGCTCGTCGCGAGGTCCTCCGCCATGACGTTGAACGCGACCGCGAGCTGGCCCACCTCGTCGCGGCTCGTCGCCCGTACCCGCCGCGTGTAGTCGCCGTCGGCCATCGCGCGCGCCGCCGCGGTCATCTCGCGCAGCGGTGACGTCATGCCCCGCGCGAGGAGCTGGGTGAGCAGCAGCGACAGGACGATCGCGAGCGGGAACGTGCGCGACGGCCCGAGCTGGTTCTGCAGCCCGATCCACGTGATGAGGACCGCGAGCGTGACGGTCGCGGCCACGAGCACGCCGAGCTTGATCTTCAGCGAGCGGAACGAGTCGAGCGGACGGACGTCGGGCAGGTGCGGGCGGATCGTGTGCGCCCGGTGCACGCCGTTCCGCGCCGGAGCGCTCGTCGACCCGCCCGCGCCGTCGACCGGGTCGGCAGGGCCAGCGGGGTGGGAGGTCATCCGGCGGGCGGCTCGAACGCGTAGCCGACGCCGTGCACCGTGCGGATGAGGTCGGCGCCGAGCTTGCGGCGCAGCGCCTTGATGTGCGAGTCGACGGTGCGCGTCCCGCTCGCGTCCGCCCAGTCCCAGACCTCCGCGAGGAGACGCTCGCGCGTGAGGACGGTCTTGGGCGAGCTCGCCAGCATGACGAGGAGCTCGAACTCGGTGGGCGTGAGGTGGACCTCGTCGCCCGCGCGGTAGACGCGGCGCTGGGCCTTGTCGATGGTCACGTCGCCGACCGTCATGGGCGGGTCGGTCGGGGCGGCGCTCGCGGCCTGGGTGGCGCGGTCGACCCGGCGCAGCAGCGCCTTGATGCGCGCGACGAGCTCGCGCATCGAGAAGGGCTTCGTCATGTAGTCGTCGGCACCCACGCCGAGCCCGATGAGCATGTCGGTCTCGTCGTCGCGCGCGGTGAGCATGAGGATCGGCACGGGCTGCTCGGCCTGGATGCGCCGGGTGACCTCGAGGCCGTCGATGCCGGGCAGCATGACGTCGAGCACGATGACGTCCGGGCGCAGCCGCGTCGCGGCGTCGACGCCGGAGAGCCCGTCGCGCGCGACCTCGACGCGCCAGCCCTCCGCGCTCAGGCGCTGCGCGATCGCCGTCGCGATGGCGGGCTCGTCCTCGACGACGAGGACCGTGGCGGCCTGCTGCGGCGGGGTGCCGCCCGTCAACGGCGCCGTCGTGGGCACGGGCCCGCGGCCCGGGACGGGACCGGCGCCCGCGCCGGTCGGTGATGCGCTCGCTGCCCTCGGATCTGCCATGGGATACAGCGTGGCACACGTCGGCCCTGGTCGGCCGGATTTCGCCGCCGCCAGGCGGGCGGACGCCGTGCGGCCGGGCGGCACGGGGGGAGCGGGCGCTAGCATCGTCGGCACGATGAAGACCACCTCTCGATATCGGTGGAGCACCTCGTGGTAGGCGACTGGGTCATGGTCGCGCTCGGGGTGCTCCTCACCGCAGGCACCGCCGTCTTCGTGGCCAGCGAGTTCTCCCTGGTCACCCTCGACCCCGCCGTCCTCCCCGCGGGCGACGACCCCGACCAGGAGGGCGACAGACGCGGATCCCCGCCCACCGGCGGGACGGCGCGTGCCGACCGGCGCGACCGCAGCGTCCGGGCCGGCCTCAAGCACCTGTCGACGGAGCTGTCGTCCGCGCAGGTCGGGATCACCCTCACCACGATCCTCCTCGGCTACACGGCGCAGCCGGCGCTGCTCTCGCTGTTCGGCGCCGGGCTGGGCGCCACCGCGCTCGGGCAGGCGGCCTCGGCGGTCCTCGCCGGGGTCCTGGCCCTCCTCGTCGTGAACTTCGTCTCGATGCTCTTCGGCGAGCTCATCCCCAAGAACTTCGCCCTCAGCGCCCCCTACGCGACGGCCCGGCAGGTCGTGCCCGTGCAGCGCCAGTTCACCAAGCTGTTCCGGCCCGTGATCGCCGTGCTCAACGGGTCGGCGAACGCGATCCTGCGCCGCGTCGGCGTCGAGCCGCGCGAGGAGCTGTCGGGCGCGCGCTCGGCCTCCGAGCTCGCCGCGCTCGTCCGCCGCTCCGCGCAGGAGGGCACGCTCGACGTGTCCGTCGCGACGCTCCTCACGAACTCCATCGAGCTCGACGAGCTGAGCGCGGTGGACGTCATGACGGACCGGATGCGGATGGTCGTCGTGGACCGCGACGCGACGGCGGCGGACGTCGTCGACGCCGCGCGCCGGACCGGGCACTCCCGCTTCCCCGTGATCGGCGAGGACCGGGACGACGTCGTCGGCCTCGTCCACCTGCGCCGCGCCGTCGCCGTCCCGTACGAGCGGCGCGAGGAGGTCCCGGCGGCGGCGCTCATGGTCGAGGCGCCCCGGGTGCCGGAGACCGTGCGCCTCGGTCCGCTGCTCGTCGAGCTGCGCGGCTTCGGGCTCCAGATGGCGGTCGTCGTCGACGAGTACGGCGGCACCTCCGGCGTCGTGACGCTCGAGGACGTCGTCGAGGAGCTCGTGGGGGACGTGGCGGACGAGCACGACCCGCGGCGCTCCGGCGCGGCCCGCCGTGCGGACGGCTCCTGGCTGGTCCCCGGCGTCATGCGCCCCGACGAGCTCACCGAGGTCACCGGGCTCCGCGCGCCCGAGGACGGCGCGTACGAGACGCTCGGCGGCCTCGTCATGGCCCGGCTCGGGCGCGTGCCGGAGCCGGGCGACGAGGTCGTCGCGGGCGACGGCCGCGACCGCGTCGTGCTGCGCGTGGAGGCGATGGAGGGCCGGCGGGTCGAGCGGCTCTCCGTCCGTGCGGCCCCGGTGGAGGTGGAGTCGTGAGCTCGACCACCGCGCTCCTCGTCGCCGTCCTCCTGCTCGCGGGCAACGCGTTCTTCGTCGGCGCCGAGTTCGCCGTCATCTCCGCGCGCCGCTCGGCGATCGAGCCGCTCGCCGCGCAGGGGAACCGGCGGGCGCAGACCGTCCTGTGGGCGATGGAGAACGTGTCGCTCATGCTCGCGTGCGCCCAGCTCGGCGTCACGGTCTGCTCCACGGGCCTCGGCGTCGTCGCGGAGCCCGCGCTCGCGCACCTCATCGAGGACCCGTTGCACGCCCTCGGCGTGAGCACGTCGCTCGCCCACCCGATCGCGTTCGTCGTCGCGCTCGCGATCGTCGTCTACCTGCACGTGGTGCTCGGCGAGATGGTCCCGAAGAACCTCGCGGTCGCGGGGCCCGAGACGGCGGTCATGTGGTTCGGGCCGCCGCTCGTGTGGATCGGGCGCGTGCTGCGGCCGGTCATCGTCGCGCTCAACTGGCTCGCGAACCACGCGGTCCGGGCGACGGGGGTCGAGCCCAAGGACGAGGTCGCCTCCGCGTTCACCGCGGAGGAGGTCCAGTCGATCGTCGAGCACTCCCAGGCGGAGGGCGTGCTGCGGGACGAGCAGGGCCTCCTCTCGGGCGCGATCGAATTCTCCGAGCGCACCGCGCAGGACGTCATGGTGCCCGTCGCCGACCTCGTCACGGTCACCGAGGGCTGCACGCCCGAGGAGGTCGAGCGCCTCGTCGCGAAGACCGGGTTCTCGCGGTTCGCCGTCGCCGACGTCTCGGGCGAGCTCGTGGGCTACCTCCACGTCAAGGACGTGCTGTACGCGGACGAGACGACGCGCGGGACCCCGGTCCCGGCGTGGCGCGTGCGGGCGCTCGCGAGCGCCGCCCCGGGCGACGAGGTCGAGGACGCGCTCCGGGCGATGCAGCGCTCGGGCGCGCACCTGGCGCGCGTCGACGCGCCCGAGGGCGGCGGCGCCCTCGGCGTCGTGTTCCTCGAGGACATCCTCGAGGAGCTCGTGGGGGAGGTGCGCGACGCCATGCAGCGTCGGCACTGACGAGCGTCCCCGGCGTCGGGACCGGCCCTGAGCAGGGGACTTGGCATCGCCGGAGTGCTTCGTTACTGTTCCGTGATTGATCGGTCGTCGGTGGCCCGAGAGCCACCCCGAAGGGTGAGAGGCAGGTGGCGGGTGGAGTCGCAGCAGACCGACGCACCCGCCCTCGAGTCCCGACGGGCACGGCGCGAGGCGGAGCAGGGCTCACGCCGTCGTCGTCCCCAGGCGCAGGTCTCCAGCCAGCACCGCTGGATGCCGCGCATCGCCGTCCTCGGGACGCTCGCCGCCGCGACGATCGCGATGCCCCTCTCCGCCGGCGCGGACGACGGGCTCGGCACGGGATCGCCCTTCGAGCCCGACACGCGCCCGCTCGGCCCCAGCGCGCTCGACCTCGCGACCGCCGCGTCGACGGCGCCCGCGGTCTCCCAGAGCGTCGCCGCCGCACCGCGCGTCGAGGTGCGGCGCGAGGCAGCCTCCCGGTCCGCCGCGCGCGACCCGCTCCCCGGCTGCGACCCGACCGTCCGCCCCGCCGGCACCAACGGCAACCTCGACGAGCACGCGCTGTGCGAGCTCTGGCAGGCCGGCGAGCACCTGCGGCCCGACGCCGCGGTCTCGCTGTCCGCCATGAACGAGGCCTTCCGGGCGACGTTCGGTCGCGACCTGTGCCTCGTCTCGTCGTACCGCACGCTCTCGACGCAGGTGTCGCTCAAGTCCTCCCGCGGCGCGTTCGCCGCGCCTCCCGGCTGGTCCATGCACGGGTGGGGGCTCGCGATCGACCTGTGCTCGGTCGAGACCGGCTCGCGCGAGGTCTACGCGTGGATCAACCAGAACGGTGCCACCTACGGCTGGGCCAACCCGGCCTGGGCCAAGCGGGGCGGCAGCGGCGCCTACGAGCCGTGGCACTTCGAGTTCGTGCAGGGCGTCGAGGAAGTCCAGAACTCCTGACGCGTGGTCCCCGTCGTCCGACGCGGCGGCTCGGGGAACCGTAGGCTCGGAACCGTGGCCGACCTGCTCCTCGCCGCGGTCGTCCTGCGCCGTCCCGAGCACGCGCTCGCCGCGCAGGTGCTGAGCCTCGCGCTCTCCGGCCTCGTCCGGGTGGAGCCGACGACGCCCGGGTCGCCCCCGGCGCTCGTCCTCCTCGACCCCGAGCCCGCCTCCGCGCGCGACCGCGCCGCCCTCCTCGCGGTGTTCGGCGACGACGCCGAGCGGGGAGCGCGCGTGGTGCTCGACCCCGCCGACGACCGCCTGCGTGCCCGGGTACGCGCGGCCGCGCGCGACGTCGTGCGGGGCGCGCGCCGCGACGGCTACCTCGAGCCCGGACGGGCGCGCCGCCTCACGGAGAAGGGCGATGCCGTGCGGGCCGAGCTCGTGGCGCTGGAGGACGCGGTCGAGCGAGAGGTCGCGGACGCCCGCGCGCACGACCACGCACGCGAGCACGTCTCGTCCGGCGCGCTCCCGTGGGCCGTGCTGTTCGGGCACGAGCCCGGGTGGGTGCCGGTCGACCGTCGGACGGTCCGGTTCGACGTCGCCGCCGTCTGCGCGGCGGCCGACTCGGTGCGCTGACCGCATTCGTACCCCGCTCCCGAGGCACGACCACGCGCCCGGGGCGGTGGCCGTGGACGGCAGCGGGCCTACGGGCCGGAGAGCCGTTCGTTGTGCCCGAAGTCCTGGAGGAACCGCGGCCCCGATGCGGCGAGCTCGGCCTCGAACTCCTCGCGCCACGAGCCGTAGGGCCGGTTCGCCAGCGCGTCGTTGGAGAAGCGCGGGTCGTCGGTGAGCTCGGTGACGCAGAAGGCGGGGATCTGCAGGTCCGTGACCGGTCCGGTGCGCTCGCACTCCGCGACGACGAGCGGGTGGTTCGCACCGCCGAACACGTCGACGACCCAGCCGTCCGCCCCGACCCACACCGAGTACCGCGTCTTGACGACGCGCGCACCGCCGCGCCGGATCATCTGCACGCCCACCGCGACGTCGACCTCGCGCTCCGCCTCGTACCGCGTGCCACCTGCCATGGGCCCCTTCACGGTGAGCGTGCACAGGTCCACGGCGGGCGCGAACCGGTCGAGCAGGCGCACGGGGTCCGTCTCCGCGTCCATCGTCGCGTCGACCGTCGGCACCTTGGCGCGCAGCCGCAGCGCGTAGCCCTCGTGCGCCAGGTAGTAGCTCTGCACGATGAGCGCCGGTGCGTCGCGCAGGTCCTCGGGCAGGTCTCGCACGAAGAACCGGCGCTCGAACTCGAAGTCCCCGTAGCCGCCGTCGGTCATGGCCCCACCGTAGCGGGACGACGGGAGGCGGACGGGCCCGGGGACGAGGCGAGCCCGGCCGCCGGGGGCGGGCCGGGCTCGTCGGAGCGGAGCAGGGTGCCCTCGATAGGATTCGAACCTACGACCTTCTGCTCCGGAGGCAGACGCTCTATCCACTGAGCTACGAGGGCGAGCGCCGACGGTGTCCGCCGACGCGATGCACGAGACTACCAGCACGTCCGGGGTGCGTGGGTCCGACGTCGTCCCGGCGCTCCGGGCACCCCGCCGCCGTGCGCGAAATGCCGCGACGGAGGGTGCTCGCACCTCGGTAGAATCGCCCGGTGACCCCCGACGAGCTCTCCGAAGCGCTGAGCGCTGCCCTGGCCGCCGCCGTCGCCGACGGCACCCTCGCCCTGGACCCCACCGCGGTCCCCGAGCGCGTCCACGTGGAGCGACCCCGCCAGCGCGAGCACGGCGACTGGGCCACGAACGTCGCGCTCCAGCTCGCCAAGAAGGCGGGCACGACGCCGCGCGCCCTCGCCGAGGACCTCGCGACGCGGCTCGCGGCGACCCCGGGCGTCAAGGCCGTGGACGTCGCCGGCCCGGGCTTCCTCAACATCACGCTCGACGCGGCCGCGGCGGGCGAGCTCGCGCGCACGATCGTCGAGGCCGGTCCGGCGTACGGGCGCGGCGGCTCCGAGGCGGGCACGAAGGTCAACCTCGAGTTCGTCTCCGCGAACCCGACCGGGCCCATCCACATCGGCGGCGTCCGCTGGGCAGCCGTCGGCGACTCGCTCGCGCGCGTGCTCGAGGCGAGCGGCGCCGACGTGACGCGCGAGTACTACTTCAACGACCACGGCGCGCAGATCGACCGCTTCGCGCGCTCGCTCCTCGCGCGCGCCCGCGGCCTGGAGGCGCCCGAGGACGGGTACGGCGGCGAGTACATCAGCGAGATCGCGGACGCGGTCATCGCGGACGCGGTCGCCGCCGGCGACCCCGACCCGCGCACGCTCCCGGACGCCGAGGCGCAGGAGGTCTTCCGGGCGCGCGGCGTCGAGCGCATGTTCGGCGAGATCAAGGCGTCGCTGCACGACTTCGGCGTCGACTTCGACGTGTACTTCCACGAGGACTCCCTGCACGAGTCGGGTGCCGTGGAGCGTGCCGTCGAGCGCCTGCGCGAGTCGGGCCACATGTTCGAGCAGGACGGCGCGACGTGGCTGCGCACGACCGACTTCGGCGATGACAAGGACCGCGTCGTCATCAAGTCGGACGGCGACGCCGCGTACATCGCGGGCGACATCGCGTACTACCTCGACAAGCGCGAGCGCGGCTTCGACGAGGTCATCATCATGCTCGGCGCCGACCACCACGGGTACGTGGGCCGCATGATGGCGGTGTGCGCCGCGTTCGGCGACACCCCGGGGAAGAACCTCCAGCTCCTCATCGGGCAGATGGTCAACCTCGTCAAGGACGGGCACCCCGTGCGCATGTCGAAGCGCGCCGGGACCGTCGTGACGCTCGAGGACCTCGTGGACGCCGTCGGCGTCGACGCCGCGCGCTACTCGCTCGCGCGCTCGTCGGCGGACCAGAACATCGACCTCGACCTCGACCTGCTCGCGCGGGCGACGAACGAGAACCCCGTCTACTACGTGCAGTACGCGCACTCGCGCACGGCCGCGGTGGACCGCAACGCGGCCGACCGCGGCGTCGCGCGCGGCGACGGGTTCGAGCCCGCGCTGCTCGACCACCCGAGCGAGGCCGCGCTCATCGGGCGCCTGACCGAGTTCCCGCGCATCGTGGCCCAGGCCGCGGAGCTGCGCGAGCCGCACCGCGTCGCGCGCTACCTCGAGGCGCTCGCGGGCGACTACCACACCTGGTACCAGCAGAAGTCCCAGCGCGTCCTGCCCTACCCGGACGAGGAGGTCACGGACACGCACCGCACGCGCCTGTGGCTCAACGACGCGGTGCGCCAGGTCCTCGCCAACGGCCTCGGCCTGCTCGGCGTCTCCGCGCCGGAGCGCATGTGAGCACGGGCCTGCCGGGGCACCCCGGCGAGCCGTGGTCGCGGGGTGTGCGGCGCCGGGAGGACGGCGCCGTCGAGGTCGCGGGCGTCGGCGTCCGCGACCTCGCGGCCGAGCACGGGACGCCCGCGTACGTGCTCGACGAGGCGGACTTCCGCGCGCGCGCCCGGGCGTACCGGACGGCGTTCGAGACGGCGTTCCGCGCCGTCGGGTCGGACGTCGACGTGTACTACGCGGGCAAGGCGCTGCTCACGGTGGCGGTCGCGCGCTGGGCGCGCGAGGAGGGCCTGCGCGTCGACACCGCGAGCGGGGGGGAGCTCGCCGTCGCGCTGCGCGCCGGCGTCCCTGGCCGGGAGATCGGCCTGCACGGCAACAACAAGTCCGACGCCGAGATCGGGCGCGCGCTCGACGAGGGCGTCGGCCGGATCATCGTCGACTCGCTCGTCGAGGTCGAGAGGGTCGCGCGCCTCGCGGGGGAGCGCGGCGTCGTCGCGCCCGTCATGGTGCGCGTCACGACGGGCGTCCACGCGGGCGGGCACGAGTACATCTCGACCGCGCACGAGGACCAGAAGTTCGGCCTGTCGGTCGCCGCGCCGCGCGCGGCGGACGGCACCCGGACCGACGACTCCCCGGCCCTGACCGCGCTGCTCGACGTGGTCGCACGCCCCGAGCTGCACCTGCTGGGGATCCACTCCCACATCGGGTCGCAGATCCTCGACCCGTCGGGGTTCGAGGTCGCGGCGCGCACGGTGCTGGAGCTGCGCGCCGAGCTCGCCGCACGGACGGGCGTGCTCGTCGACGAGGTGGACATCGGCGGCGGCTACGGGATCGCGTACCTCCCCGGGGAGGTCGCGCTCGACCCGGAGCGCGTCGCCAAGGACGTCGCGGCCGCGGTCGACGCGGTGGCCGCGGAGCTCGGCACGCCGCTGCCGCGGTTCTCGATCGAGCCCGGCCGGGCGATCGTCGGGCCGGCCGGTCTCACGCTCTACACCGTGGGCACGGTCAAGCCCGTGACGCTCGACGACGGCCGCGTGCGCACGTACGTGTCCGTCGACGGCGGCATGAGCGACAACATCCGCCCCGCGCTCTACGCGGCGCAGTACCACGCGGAGGTCGTCGGCCGGTCGTCGCACGCGGAGCCGCTCCTCGCGCGCGTCGTCGGCAAGCACTGCGAGAGCGGCGACATCGTCGTGCACGAGGTGCAGCTCCCCGGCGACGTGCGCGCGGGGGACCTGCTGGCGGTCCCGGCGACCGGCGCCTACGGCCGCTCGATGGCGTCGAACTACAACCTGCTGACGCGCCCGCCCGTGGTCGCCGTGCGCGACGGCGCGAGCCGCGTGCTCGTGCGCCGCGAGACCGTCGAGGACCTGCTGGCGCTCGACGAGGGCTGACCGTGCGTCGCGCCCGGGAAGGCCGGCATCCGACCCGTGGGCACGCCCGGGGCGGTCGCACGGGGCGCCGTATCCTGTGCCTGCGGCTCCCGAGCCACCCGGGCACGACCCGGCCCGCGGGCACGGCGCCGCACCCGTCCTGACCACCCGAGGAAGGTCCGTCGTGCCCCCTGCCGCCGAGTCCCACCCGCCCCTGCGCGTCGCCCTGCTGGGCTGCGGCGTCGTCGGCACCCAGGTCGCGCGGCTGCTGACGGAGCAGTCCGACGACCTCGCCTCGCGCGTGGGCGCGCGCCTCGAGCTCGTCGGGATCGCGGTGCGGGACGCGGCCGCGCCGCGCGCCGCGTCGGTCGACCGCTCGCTCCTGACCGAGGACGCGGAGGGCCTCGTCGCGCGCGCGGACATCGTCGTGGAGGTCATGGGCGGCACCGAGCCCGCGCGGTCGCTGCTGCTGCGCGCGATCGACGCGGGCGCTGCCGTCGTCACGGCGAACAAGGCCCTGCTCGCCGAGGACGGGCCGACGCTCTACAAGGCCGCGGACGCGGCCGGGGTCGACATCTACTTCGAGGCCGCCGTCGCGGGCGCGATCCCCATCGTGCGCCCGGTGCGCGAGTCGCTCGCGGGCGACCGCGTGCGCCGCGTGCTCGGCATCGTCAACGGCACGACCAACTACGTCCTCGACCAGATGGCCACCACGGGCATGGACCTCGAGGAGGCCGTCAAGGAGGCGCAGGACCTCGGCTACGCGGAGGCCGACCCGACGGCCGACGTCGAGGGCTACGACGCCGCGGCCAAGGCCGCGATCCTCGCGAGCCTCGCGTTCCACACCCGCGTCTCGCTGGACGACGTCGCGCGCGAGGGCATCATGTCCGTCACCGCCGACGACGTCGCGTGGGCGGCGCAGACCGGTCACGTCATCAAGCTCCTCGCCATCGCGGAGCGGCGCGACGGCACCGCGGCGGGCGCGCCGGCCGGCGTCTCGGTGCGCGTGCACCCGGCGCTCGTGCCCACGTCGCACCCCCTCGCCAACGTCCGCGGGTCGTTCAACGCGGTGTTCGTCGAGGCGGAGTCCGCGGGCGAGCTCATGTTCTACGGGCGTGGCGCGGGCGGCGCCCCGACGGCGTCGGCCGTCCTGGGCGACGTCGTCTCGGCGGCTCGGCACCGCGTGCTCGGGGGCAAGGGTCCGCAGGAGTCCACCTACGCGGAGCTCGCCATCCTCCCCGCGAGCGCGGCGGTGACCCGCTACCAGGTGCGCCTCGACGTCGACGACCGCCCGGGCGTCCTCGCCCAGGTCGCGCACGCCCTCGCCGAGCACGGCGTCTCCATCGAGGCGGTCCGTCAGCCGACGGCGCCGGGCGTCTCCGACGTCGCCGAGCCCGGGGTCGCCGAGCTCCTCATCACCACGCACGCGGCGCCGGAGTCGGCGCTGTCGGCGACCGTCGCTGCGGTCGCCGAGCTCGAGCCCGTCCGCACGATCACGTCCGTCCTGAGAGTCGAGGGAGCCTGATGGCCCACCAGTGGAGAGGGATCATCTCCGAGTACCGCGACCGTCTGCCGGCGCACGTCGCCGAGCGGATCGTCACGCTCGGTGAGGGCGGCACGCCGCTCGTCGAGGCACCGGCGCTCTCCGCGCGCACGGGCGCGCAGGTGTTCGTCAAGGTCGAGGGCATGAACCCCACGGGCTCGTTCAAGGACCGCGGCATGACGGCGGCGATCTCCGCCGCCGCGGGGCGCGGCGCCCAGGCGGTCGTGTGCGCCTCGACGGGCAACACGTCGGCGTCGGCCGCGGCGTACGCGGTGCGGGCGGGCATGACGTGCGCGGTCCTCGTCCCGGACGGCAAGATCGCGATGGGCAAGCTCAGCCAGGCGATCGCGCACGGCGCGCGCCTGCTCCAGGTCGACGGGAACTTCGACGACTGCCTCGTCGCGGCGCGCAAGCTCGCCGACTCCTACCCGGTCGAGCTCGTCAACTCCGTGAACCCCGACCGCATCGAGGGACAGAAGACCGGCGCGTTCGAGATCGTCGACGCGCTGGGGGACGCGCCCGACATCCACGCGCTGCCCGTCGGCAACGCGGGGAACATCACGGCGTACTGGAAGGGCTTCCGGGAGTACGCCGGCCAGGGCGCCCCGGGCCACGCGGGGGAGGACCTGCCGGCCGTCGCGACGCACGTGCCGCGGATGTGGGGATTCCAGGCCGCGGGCGCCGCACCGATCGTCGCGGGCCACCCGATCACCGAGCCGGAGACGATCGCGACCGCGATCCGCATCGGCAACCCCGCGTCGTGGGAGCTCGCCGAGTCGGCGCGCGACGACTCGGGCGGCGTCATCGAGGCCGTCACGGACGAGCAGATCCTCGCGGCGCACCGGGTCCTGTCGAGCGAGGTCGGCGTGTTCGTCGAGCCCGCGTCGGCGGCCGGCGTCGCCGGGATCCTGTCGCGCGCCGAGCGCGGGCTCGTGCCCGCGGGCGCGCGCATCGTCGTCACGGTCACGGGCCACGGGCTCAAGGACCCGCAGTGGGCGCTGCGCACGCTCGACGGCAGCGAGGTCACGCCGACGCGCGTGAGCGCCGACGTCGTGTCCATCGCCGACGCCCTCGGGCTCGACTGATGCAGCTCGGCGCGGACCACGTGAGGGTGCGCGTCCCGGCGACGAGCGCCAACCTCGGCCCCGGCTTCGACGCGCTGGGCCTGGCGCTCGCGCTCCACGACGTGCTCGAGGTGCGTGCGCTCGCGAGCGACGACGTGGTCGTCGACGTCGAGGGCGAGGGCGCCGGCGAGGTGCCGGCGGACGAGACGCACCTCGTGGTGCGGGCGCTGCGGGCCGCGCTCGACGTGGCCGGCGCGCCGCAGACCGGGTTGCACCTGACCTGCGTCAACCGCGTCCCGCACGGGCGAGGCCTGGGCTCCTCGGCGGCCGCCGTCGTCGCGGGCATCGTGGCGGCGCGAGCGCTCGTCGCCGACCCGTCGGTCCTCGACGACGACGTGGCGCTCGGCCTCGCGACCACCATCGAGGGTCACCCGGACAACGCGGCGCCCGCGCTCCTGGGCGGCGCCACCGTCGCGTGGGACGCGGGCGAGGGCACCGGGCCCCGCGCCGCGCGGCTGGACGTGCACCCCGACGTCCGGGCCACCGTGCTCGTGCCCTCGGCCCGGCTCGCGACGAGCCGGGCGCGAGGGGTGCTCCCGACGCACGTGCCGCACGCCGACGCCGCCTTCAACGCGGGGCGCGCGGCCCTCCTCGTCGAGGCGCTCACCCGGCGGCCCGACCTGCTGCTCGACGCGACGGACGACCGCCTGCACCAGGCCTACCGGGCCGACGTCATGCCGTCGTCGTTCGAGCTCGTCCAGGCGCTGCGGGCCCGCGGTCTCGCCGCGACCGTCTCGGGGGCGGGACCGACCGTGCTGGTGCTCTCGACGTCGGACGCGCTGGAGGAGGTCGCCCGCGTCGCGGACTCCCTCGTCGGGGGGGCCGCCGACTGGGCGGTGCACCGCCTCGACGTCGACACGCGGGGCGTCGTGGGCGAACGGCTCTGACCTCGGGCGCGCCGGTGCTAGGATGATCCCTAGCCTTCGGTCACGCTCTCGCACCAGCACATCCGCACGCGGAGCGCGCTCTCGCCCACCGGGTGTGCCGCGACCGAGCCGAGAGAAGGCAATCCAGCCCCGCGTCAGATGACGTCGTCGTACCACTGACGCGTGGCGACACCTGCGCACCGGCCGTCACGGCCGGGCGTCGACCACCCGCGGCCCGCCCTCTGAGCGGCGGGCGCAAACGAGGGGGAAGGGTCCTTCGTGACAGACACCATCGACACCGCCACGAGCAGCGCGACCGGTTCGGCCGCTGCCGGCGGGAACGCCCGGACCGGCGCGCTCTCCACGCTGCGCCTTCCGGAGCTGCAGGCTCTCGCCTCGCAGCTCGGGGTCAAGGGCACGTCCAAGATGCGCAAGGGCGATCTTGTGGACGTCATCCGCGCCCGCACCGGCGAGCAGGGCGCGCCCGAGCGTCCCGCCACGCCGCGGCGCGACACGGACGGGGCGAACGCCGCGGGCCGTGAGACGAGCGAGGCGCCGGCCGCCTCCGGGCGCGGCCGCAGCCGTCGCGCCGAGCGTCCCGCCGCGAGCCCGGCGGGCACCACCGACACCGCGACGACGGCGCGTCAGGACGCGCCCTCGGCCGCGAGCCGCGAGGAGCGCACCGCCGCTCCCGTGCTCGACCTGCCCGTGCGCGCCGACGAGCAGCGCACGGAACAGCGGGGGGAGCGTCGCGACGGCCGTCGCGACTCCCGCTCGGAGGCCGCCGCCGCGGTCGCCGAGGCGCTCGGCGAGCAGGGCGTGCGCGCGCGTGACACCTCGAACGAGTCCGCCGACGAGCGCGCCGCGCGCGCGGCGGCGGCGGTCGGCCTCGTCACGGGCGAGCGGGGCTCGCGCCGTGCGGGCCGCGGTGCCGGCGCCCCCCGGACCGGCGAGGGTGACGGTGACGCGACGCGCGCAGACCGTCAGCGTGACCAGCAGGGCGGTCAGCAGCGCGAGCAGCAGAGCGGCGGCCAGCAGGCCCGCGGCGAGCGTCAGGCGGACCGGCGGGACGACCGCCAGCTGCTGGACGACGAGCGCGGCGGCCGTCGGCGCCGGGGTCGTGACCGCGGCCGCGAGCGCGACCGCAAGCGTGGCCGCAACCGCCAGGGACCGGACGTCGCGGGCCTCGACGACATCGAGGTCAACGAGGACGACGTGCTGCTCCCCGTCGCGGGCATCCTCGACATCCTCGACAACTACGCGTTCGTGCGCACCAGCGGGTACCTGCCGGGCCAGAACGACGTCTACGTCTCGCTCGGCCAGGTGAAGAAGGCCGGCCTGCGCCGCGGCGACGCGGTCACGGGCGCCGTGCGCCAGCCGCGCGAGGGCGAGAACCAGGGCAACACGGCGCGCCAGAAGTTCAACGCGCTCGTGCGCCTGGACACCGTCAACGGCATGTCGCCCGACGAGGCGCGCCAGCGTCCCGAGTTCACCAAGCTCACGCCGCTGTACCCGCAGGACCGCCTGCGCCTGGAGAACACCGAGGCGACGCGCCTGACGCCGCGCGTGATCGACATCGTCGCGCCGATCGGCAAGGGCCAGCGCGGCCTCATCGTCGCGCCGCCCAAGGCCGGCAAGACGATCATCATGCAGCAGATCGCCAACGCGATCACGGCCAACAACCCCGAGGTCCACCTCATGGTGGTGCTCGTGGACGAGCGGCCCGAAGAGGTCACGGACATGGAGCGGACGGTGAAGGGCGAGGTCATCGCCTCGACGTTCGACCGCCCCGCGTCCGACCACACGATCGTCGCCGAGCTCGCGATCGAGCGCGCGAAGCGCCTGGTCGAGCTCGGCCAGGACGTCGTCGTGCTCCTCGACTCGCTCACCCGCCTGTCGCGCGCGTACAACCTCGCGGCGCCCGCGTCGGGTCGCATCCTGTCCGGTGGCGTGGACGCGTCCGCGCTCTACCCGCCCAAGCGGTTCTTCGGCGCGGCCCGCAACATCGAGAACGGCGGCTCGCTGACGATCCTCGCCTCGGCGCTGGTGGAGACGGGCTCGAAGATGGACGAGGTCATCTTCGAGGAGTTCAAGGGCACGGGGAACATGGAGCTCCGCCTGTCCCGCAACCTCGCGGACAAGCGCATCTTCCCGGCCGTGGACGTCAACGCGTCCGGCACGCGCCGCGAGGAGATCCTCCTGTCGCAGGACGAGCTGAAGATCGTCTACAAGCTCCGTCGTGTCATGGGCGCCCTCGACCAGCAGCAGGCGATCGAGCTGCTGCTCGGCCAGCTCAAGAAGACGCAGACGAACGTCGAGTTCCTGCTCCACGTCCAGAAGACCACGCCGGGCGGTCTTGCGGACGACGACAACGTCGGCCGCACGATCTGACGGTCGTCCGGCAGGAGCCGACGGCGGGCGGCCCCGGGAAGTTCTCGGGGCGCCCGCGCGTTCTGGCACAATGGTTCGTCGGCCTGCGATCGTCAGGCCGCCTGTCGCCGGTTCACAGGTGCGGTCGCCGCACCTGACCCGGAGACGTCACCCCAAGGAGAAAACCGTGAAGTCTGGTATCCACCCCGAGTACGTCGTCACCGAGGTGACCTGCACCTGTGGGAACACCTTCGTGACGCGCAGCACCGAGGCGTCGGGCAAGATCAGCTCCGACGTGTGCAGCGCCTGCCACCCGTTCTACACGGGCAAGCAGAAGATCCTCGACACCGGTGGCCGCGTGGCCCGCTTCCAGGCGCGCTACGGCAAGAAGGACGCCGGCAAGTAGCCGCTCCGCAGCGCCGGTGGTCCGAGCCCGACAACCTCTCCAGGGGCAGTCGGCGAGCTCGGACCACCGGCGCTGTTGCTTTGCCCGAGCGATCCACCGATCCTCGCGCGGTCGCCGCCCCGGCGCGCCGGCCGCGACCCAGCCCGCCACCGAGGAGCAGTCCGTGACCGAGTCGTTCGCCGCCGTCGAGCCGCTGCTGGCCGAGCACGCCGACATCGAGGGCCAGCTCGCCGACCCCACCGTCCACGCGGACGCCGGTCGTGCGCGCACGCTGGGGCGGCGATACGCCGAGCTCAACCAGGTCGTCGGCGCGTACCGCGCGTGGCGCGAGGCGAGCGACGACGCCGAGGCCGCCGCCGAGCTCGCGGCCCTCGGGGGCGAGGACGGCGACGCGTTCGCCGCGGAGCTCCCGGGCCTGCGCGCCGCGGAGGAGGAGGCGCGCGAGCGCCTGCGCCGCGTGCTCGTGCCCCGTGACCCCGACGACGGGCGCGACGTCATCCTCGAGATCAAGGCGGGCGAGGGCGGCGAGGAGTCCGCCCTGTTCGCGGGCGACCTGCTGCGCATGTACCTGCGGTACGCGGAGCGTCGGGGCTGGAGGACGGAGGTCCTCGAGTCCACCGAGTCCGACCTCGGCGGCTACAAGGACGTCCAGGTCGCGGTCAAGGCGCGCAGCACGCCGAGCGACCCTGCCGACGGCGTCTGGGCGAACCTCAAGTACGAGGGCGGCGTGCACCGCGTCCAGCGCGTGCCCGTGACCGAGTCGCAGGGCCGGATCCACACCTCCGCGGCCGGCGTGCTCGTGTTCCCCGAGGTCGAGGACGCGGGCGAGGTCGAGATCGACCCGAACGACCTGCGCATCGACGTGTACCGCTCGTCCGGCCCCGGCGGGCAGTCCGTCAACACGACCGACTCCGCGGTGCGCATCACGCACCTGCCCACGGGGATCGTCGTGTCGATGCAGAACGAGAAGTCGCAGCTCCAGAACCGCGAGCAGGCGATGCGCGTGCTGCGGGCGCGGCTGCTCGCCGCCCAGCAGGAGGCCGCCGCCGCGGAGGCTGCCGACCTGCGTCGCTCGCAGGTCCGCACGGTCGACCGCTCCGAGCGCATCCGGACGTACAACTTCCCGGAGAACCGCATCGCGGACCACCGCACCGGGTACAAGGCCTACAACCTCGACCAGGTGCTCGACGGCGACCTCGACCCAGTCGTGCGCTCGGCGGTCGAGGCCGACGAGGCGGCCCGCCTCGCGAGCGCCGGCGATGCCTGAGCCGGTCGCCCCGAACCTGCCGTCGGACGCCCGCACCTCCGCCTGGCTGCGCTGGGCGACGGCCGTCCTCGACGCCGCGGGGGTGCCCTCGGCACGTGCGGACGCCGAGCTCCTGCTCGCCCACGCGCTCGCGGTGCCCCGGAGCGACGTGGCGCGTCGCGCCGTCCTCGGCACGCCCGTCCCGGACGACGTCGCGCCCGCCCTCGCGGAGCTCGTCGCCCGGCGCGCGCAGCGCGTGCCGCTCCAGCACCTCGTGGGCACCGCGCCGTTCCGGCACCTCGAGCTGGCCGTCGGACCGGGCGTCTTCGTCCCGCGGCCCGAGACCGAGCAGGTCGCGCAGGTCGCCGTCGACGCGGCCCGCGCGGTCGTGGCCGGGGCGGGGCGCGCGACCGTGGTCGACCTGTGCACCGGCTCGGGGGCGATCGCGCTCGCCGTCGCGACGGAGGTCGCCGGGACCGACGTGCACGCGGTCGAGCTCGACGCCGCCGCCCACGCCTGGGCCGAGCGGAACGTGACGGCCGTGCGCGAGGCGAGCGGCGTCGTCGTGCACCTGGTGCGGGGCGACGCCCGCACGGCGCTCGCCGGGCCCGCCGCCGACGGCGGTCTCGACGGCACGGTCGACGTCGTCGTGTCCAACCCGCCGTACGTGCCCCCCGGTGCCGTCCCGCGCGATCCCGAGGTGGCCGACCACGATCCCGGCGTGGCGCTCTACGGCCTCGGGCCCGACGGTCTCGAGGTGCCGCGGGGAATCACGGCCGCGGCCGCGCGGCTCCTTCGCCCCGGCGGTCTCTACGTCATGGAGCACGCCGAGGTCCAGGCCGCGGCCGCGCGCCGCATGGTCTCGGCGACCGGCGCGTTCGTCGACGTCCGCACCGTCGTCGACCTCACGGGGCGCGACCGCATGGTCGTGGCCCGGCGCTCGGGACCCGAGCACGCCGGTGACCCGGAGCCCGCCCGTGAGCGTGGAAGGATGGACCCGTGAGCTCCGTCCACCCCGTGATCGACCCGAACACCTGGGGCGCCGGCATCGACGAGGCGGTCAACGCGATCTCCCGCGGTGGCCTCGTCGTGCTGCCCACCGACACCGTCTACGGCATCGGCGCCGACGCCTTCGACGCCGAGGCCGTCGCCGCGCTCCTCGCGGCCAAGGGCCGGGGCCGGCAGATGCCCCCGCCCGTGCTCGTGCCGGACGCGCGCACGCTCGACGGGCTCGCGACCGACGTCCCCGACGACGCGCGCCGCCTCGTCGAGGCCTTCTGGCCCGGCGGCTTCACGATCATCCTGCAGGCGCAGCCCTCGCTGGCCTGGGACCTGGGGGAGACCCACGGGACCGTCGCGCTGCGCATGCCCGACCATCCGGCGGCGCTCGCGCTGCTGCGCCGCACGGGCCCGCTCGCGGTGTCGTCGGCGAACGCGACCGGGCGTCCCGCGGCCCTCGACCTCGACGACGCGCGCGAGCAGCTCGGCGACGCCGTGGCGGTCTACCTCGACGGGGGGACTGCGCCCGGGGGAGTGGCGTCGACCATCGTCGACGCGACGTCGGGCACGTTGCGCGTCGTGCGCCAGGGCGCGGTCACGCTCGACCGGCTCCGTGAGGTCGCGGACGTCGCGGGCCCCGACGACCCGCCGGCCGACCCGGCCGCCGACGCTCCCGGCACCGACGCTGCCGGCACCGACGCTCCCACCTCCGACGACGCCGGGGAGCCGGAGGCGAACGGCGGGTGAGGGTCTACCTGCTCGTGATGCTCGTCGCCGCCGTGGTGACGTTCCTCACGACGCCCTTCGCGCGGTGGGTCGCGCTGCGCACCGGCGCGATCACCGCCGTGCGCGACCGCGACGTCCACACGATCCCGACCCCTCGCCTCGGCGGCCTCGCGATGCTGCTGGGTCTCGTGACGGCGGTCGTCTTCGCGTCGCAGATGCCGTTCCTCGAGAGCGTGTTCGTGGGCGAGGTCGCCGGACGGCTCGTGGCCGACCCGCGGATCTGGGGGATCGTCGGCGGGGCGGCGATCGTCTGCCTGCTCGGGATCGCCGACGACATCTGGGACCTCGACTGGATGACGAAGCTCGCGGGGCAGGTGCTCGCGGCGGGGCTGATGGCCACGCAGGGCGTCGTCCTGTACCGGCTGCCCCTCGGGATCGGCGACCAGCAGCTCATCTGGTCCTCGCGCCTCCAGCTCGCCGCGACGATCCTCGTGGTGGTCGTCGCGATGAACGCGGTCAACTTCGTCGACGGCCTGGACGGTCTCGCCGCGGGGCTCGTCGCGATCGGCGGCACGGCGTTCTTCGTCTACTCGTACGTGCTCACGCAGAAGGCGAGCGCCGACGACTACTCGAGCCTCGCGACGCTCGTGATCGCCGCGCTCGTCGGCATCTGCGTCGGCTTCCTGCCGCACAACTTCCATCCCGCGCGGATCTTCATGGGGGACTCGGGTTCGATGGTCCTCGGGCTCGTCATGTCCGCCGCGGCCATCGTCGTGACCGGCAAGATCGAGACCGACGCGCTCTCCGGCGCGCAGCAGATCCCGGCCTTCATCCCGATCCTGCTGCCGCTCGCGGTGATCCTCCTGCCTCTGCTCGACATGGGCATGGCGGTGGTGCGCCGCGTCGCGCGCGGGAAGTCGCCGTTCCACCCGGACCGCATGCACCTGCACCACCGGATGCTCGCGATCGGGCACTCGCACCGGCGCGCCGTCCTCATCCTCTACGTCTGGACGGCCGTCTTCGCGTTCGCCGCCGTCGCGCTGGTGCAGTGGCACTGGCACGGCGTGGCCGTGGGCCTCGCCGTGGCCGTCCTGATCTCCGCGGTGCTCACCCTCGGGCCGCTGCGCACGCGCGGCCGGTTCCTGGACGACGACGCCGCGACCGCCACCGCGCCCGTGCCCGTCGCGGCCGCTCCCGACGACCTCCCACCCGAGACGGCCGCCGCGCCCGCGCCCGCCGTCCCCACCCCGCCGAAGGAAGCCCTGAGATGACCACGAGCCAGCCCGAGCCGACCCGCCCGGACGGCGCGGGGTCGGACGTCGCCCGCCCGTCCGCCGACGGCACCGCCGAGGGCGCGACCCCGTCCGAGCCCACGCTCGGGCCGCAGGGCCGGGCGGTGCGCGTCGTGTTCCGCACCGCGCTGCGGGACGTGCTCGTGCTCCTGGGCGCGCTCACCGTCCTCGGTGTCGCCGTCGGCGCGCTGGTGGCGGGGCTCCCGGGCGTCTGGGGCGCGCTGCTCGGCGTGGGGGTCGCCCTGTTCTTCTCGGCCACCACCGTCTACGTGATGCTGCGGACCGTCGACGCGAGCCCGACGACCACGGCCGCCGTGGTCATGGGGAGCTGGCTCGCGAAGATGGTCGTGCTCATCGCCGTCCTCGTCGTCCTGCGGGGCATGGACTTCTACGACCGGTGGGTGTTCGCGGGCGTCCTGCTCGTCGGCGTGATCGGGTCCGCCGTCCTCGACTACCGCGCCGTGAGCCGGGGTCGGATCCCCTACGTGGAGCCCTCCGGACGCTGACCTGGTGCGCCGCGCGCGGAGAGCGCGCCCCACTACCAGGAAGCGGGTCCCGCCCGCATGAGCAAAAAGTCACAAGCAGGCCAGGATCGGCAGGACCACGCCGATCCATGCGCTAGGCTACTGGCGAATCCATGACGGCCAGGTCCGACGGCGTGCCCACAACAATGTGCTGGCTGCTGGGACCACACGACCATTGGGAGTCCACCCTGTCCACGCTTGCGACCCCCGTGCTCCTCGCTGCTTCCGAGGGCGAGAGTGGCTTCCACGCGCCGTCGATCGCCGACTTCTTCCCTCCGGCCATCCTCTTCGAGGACACGATCTTCCAGATCGACCGGATCTGGATCATCCGCATGGTCGCGGCGATCGTCCTGCTGGCGATCTTCGTCACCGGTGCGCGCCGTGCGCGGCTCGTGCCCGGCCGGTTCCAGAACGCCCTCGAGATGCTCATCGACTTCGTGCGCGTGCAGATCGTCGAGGAGATCATGGGGAAGGAGAACGCCAAGCGCTTCGTCCCGATGATCGCGACGATCTTCTTCTCCGTCCTCGCGTTCAACATCACGAGCGTCATCCCGGGCCTCAACCTGGCCGGGACCTCGCGCATCGGCCTGCCGATCGTGCTCGCCGTGTGGGTGTTCGTCGCCTACTGGGCGGTCGGCATCAAGAAGCACGGTCTCGGCGGCTACCTCAAGAACAGCCTCTTCCCCCCGGGGGTCCCGGCGCCGATCTACCTGATCGTGACGCCGATCGAGCTCCTGCAGGTCCTCATCATCCGGCCCGCCTCGCTGGCGATCCGACTCGCGGCCAACATGATCGCCGGGCACATCATGCTCGTGCTCTGCTTCGCGGCGACGCAGTACTTCATCTTCGAGGCAGCTCCTGCCATGAAGGCGTTCGGGGCGCTCAGCCTCGCCGGCGGCTTCGCGATCACGCTCTTCGAGATCCTCGTGGCCTTCCTGCAGGCCTACATCTTCGCGCTCCTCGCCGCCGTGTACATCAACATGTCGCTCGAGGAGGAGCACTGACCCCCCGGGTCGTGCACCGACTCCGCTCCACCAGACACACCATCAAGCGCAGCACCAACGCGACGCCCGGTCATCCGGTCGGGCGCCCAACGGAAGGAACGAGCAATCGTGGACGTCACCACTCTCGCTGAGGTCACCGGCAACATCGGCACCGTCGGTTACGGCCTCGCCGCCATCGGCCCGGGCATCGGCCTCGGCATCCTCATCGGCAAGACCATCGAGGGCATGGCCCGCCAGCCCGAGGTCGCCGGGCAGCTCCGCGCGACGATGTTCATCGGTGTCGCGTTCGTCGAGGTGCTCGCGCTGCTGGGTCTCGTCGCCGGCTTCATCATCCAGTGATGACGGCGCTGGCTGACGCCGCGCTCACCGTCGCGGCGGAGACGGGCGAGGAGCACGCGGGCATCGAGCTCTTCCTGCCCGCCGGGTACGACCTGCTCTGGTCGACCGTGATCATGGTCGTCCTCGCGATCGCGTTCTACAAGGCGATCCTGCCCAAGTTCCAGGCGGTCCTCGACGAGCGCACCGCGAAGATCGAGGGCGGTCTCGCCAAGGCCGAGTCCGCTCAGGCCGAGGCCGCGGCGGCGCTGGCGGAGTACCACCAGCAGCTCCAGGAGGCTCGGGCCGAGGCCGCGAAGATCCGCGAGGAGGCGCGTGCCGAGGGCGGCGCCATCGTGGCCGACCTGCGGACCAAGGCGTCCGACGACGCCGCGCGCATCGTCGAGACGGCGCACCGCCAGATCGAGGCCGAGCGCCAGCAGGCCGCGGTCTCGCTGCGCAACGACGTCGGTCTGCTCGCGACGGAGCTCGCCTCGAAGATCGTCGGCGAGTCGCTCGCCGACTCGGCGCGCCAGAGCCGCGTCGTCGACCGCTTCCTCGACGAGCTCGAGGCCGCGGGTCCCGCGGCGGCGAGCGCGGCGGGCACGGCTTCCGAGGAGCGCTGATGCGCGGAACGAGCGGCGAGTCCCTGACGCAGGCGCGGGACCGGTTCGAGCCGGTCCTGCGCTCGGCGGGCGAGGGCGCGCTGGCGCTGGGCGAGCAGCTCTTCGCGGTCACCGCTGCGTTCGACGAGTCGGCGCCGCTGCGGCGCTCGCTCGCGGACCCGTCGCGGTCCGGCGCGGACAAGGCGGCCCTCGTGACCGCCGTCCTCGCGTCGGGCTTCGACGAGCGGGTCGTCGACCTCGTGTCCGGCCTGGTCCGGTCGCGCTGGACCCGTGACGGCGACCTCGCGGACGCGACCGAGCGGCTCGGTCTGGACGCGGTCCTCGCGTCCGCCGAGGCGCGGGGAGCGTTGGAGACGGTCGAGGACGAGCTGTTCCGGACCTCGCGCGCGCTCCTCGGGCAGCGCGAGGCGCGTCAGGCCCTCTCCGACGACACGACCGCTCCCGAGCGGCGCGCCGCGTTCGTGCGCGCGCTTCTCGACGGCAAGGTCGACCCGGTCACCGAGGTGCTCGCGGTCCACGCGACGCGCGCGCTGCGCGGCCGCCGGTTCGTCCCGACGCTCGGCTGGATCGGGGAGATCGCGGCCGAGCGCCGCCAGCGCCTCGTCGCCTCGGTCACGTCGGCCGCGGTGCTCACGCAGGCGCAGCTCGACCGCCTCGGCGGACTGCTCGAGCGCGCCTACGGTCGTGCCGTGCAGCTCAACGTGACGGTGGACCCCGCCGTGCTCGGCGGGCTGCGTGTCCAGGTGGGTGCCGACGTCGTGGACTCCACCGTGCTCTCCCGGCTCGCCGACGCGCGCCGACGCCTCGTGAGCTGACGAGCCGACCCTTCCGACCGACGACCGTCCTGCCGGCCACCGGCCGCACAACCGACAAACGTTCGACCGCACCCGAACCACGAGGTGCGGCCACGACAGGAGAAGAGCAATGGCTGAGCTGACGATCCGGCCGGAGGAGATCCGGGCCGCTCTGGACAGCTTCGTGAAGTCCTACGAGCCCGAGGGCGCCGTGTCCGAGGAGGTGGGCCGGGTCACCCTGGCCGCCGACGGCATCGCCCAGGTCGAGGGTCTTCCGGGCGCGATGGCCAACGAGCTGCTGCGCTTCGAGGACGGGACGCTGGGTCTCGCCCTCACCCTCGACGTCCGCGAGATCGGTGTCGTCGTCCTCGGCGAGTTCACCGGCATCGAGGAGGGTCAGGAGGTCCGCCGGACCGGCGAGGTCCTCTCGGTCCCCGTCGGCGACGGGTACCTCGGTCGCGTCGTCGACCCGCTGGGCAACCCGATCGACGGCCTCGGCGAGGTCGCGACGGAGGGCCGCCGCGCCCTCGAGCTCCAGGCGCCCGGCGTCATGGACCGCAAGTCGGTCCACGAGCCGCTGCAGACCGGCCTCAAGGCGATCGACTCGATGATCCCGATCGGCCGCGGGCAGCGCCAGCTGATCATCGGCGACCGCCAGACGGGTAAGACGGCGATCGCGATCGACACGATCATCAACCAGAAGGCCAACTGGGAGTCGGGCGACCCCGAGAAGCAGGTCCGCTGCATCTACGTCGCGATCGGCCAGAAGGGCTCCACGATCGCGTCCGTGCGCGGCGCTCTCGAGGAGGCGGGCGCGCTCGAGTACACGACGATCGTCGCCGCTCCCGCGTCCGACCCGGCGGGCTTCAAGTACCTCGCCCCGTACACGGGCTCGGCCATCGGCCAGCACTGGATGTACGGCGGCAAGCACGTCCTCATCGTGTTCGACGACCTGTCGAAGCAGGCCGAGGCGTACCGCGCCGTGTCGCTGCTGCTGCGCCGCCCGCCGGGCCGCGAGGCCTACCCCGGCGACGTCTTCTACCTGCACTCCCGCCTGCTCGAGCGTTGCGCGAAGCTCTCGGACGAGCTCGGCGCCGGTTCGATGACCGGCCTGCCGGTCATCGAGACCAAGGGGAACGACGTCTCGGCGTACATCCCGACGAACGTCATCTCCATCACCGACGGTCAGATCTTCCTCCAGTCGGACCTGTTCAACGCCGACCAGCGCCCCGCCGTCGACGTCGGCATCTCCGTGTCCCGCGTCGGTGGTTCCGCGCAGGTCAAGGCGATGAGGCAGGTCTCCGGCACGCTGAAGCTCGAGCTCGCGCAGTACCGCTCGCTCGAGGCGTTCGCGATGTTCGCGTCCGACCTCGACGCGGCCTCGCGCGGCCAGCTGAAGCGTGGCGCGGCCCTCATGGAGCTGCTCAAGCAGGGCCAGTACTCGCCGTACCCGGTCGAGGACCAGGTCGCGTCGATCTGGGCCGGCACCAAGGGCAAGATCGACGACGTCCCGGTCGAGGACGTGCGCCGCTTCGAGTCCGAGCTGCTCGACCACCTGCGCCGCAACACGGACGTCCTGTCGACGATCGCGGAGGTCGGCAAGCTGACGGACGAGACCGAGGCCCAGCTCTCCGCGGCGGTCGACACGTTCCGCTCCGGCTTCCTCACGGGCGACGGCACGCCGCTCGTCGGTGGTAACGACGAGGACGAGGCCGAGACGGAGATCGAGCAGGAGCAGATCGTCCGGCAGAAGAGGGCCTGACGATGGCCGGATCCCAGCGCGTCTACAAGCAGCGGATCAAGTCGACGCAGTCGCTCAAGAAGATGTTCCGCGCGCAGGAGCTCATCGCCGCGTCGCGCATCGGCAAGGCGCGCGACCGCACCGCGGCCGCGTCGCCGTACGCCCGGGCGATCACCCGGGCCGTGTCGGCCGTCGCGACGCACACGTCGACGAAGCACCCGCTCACGAGCGAGCGCACGGACACCAACCGCGTGGCGGTGCTCGTCGTGGCCTCCGACCGCGGCATGGCCGGCGCCTACTCGGCGTCGATCATCCGTGAGACGGAGCGCCTCGTCGAGCGTCTCGTGGCCGAGGGCAAGGAGGTCGCGCTCTACGGGGCCGGCCGTCGTGCCATCTCGTACTACACGTTCCGCGGGCGCGAGCTCGCGGGGTCGTGGTCGTACGGGTCGGACGCGCCGAACTCCGAGGTCGCGGGCGAGATCGCGGACGCGCTGCTCGACGCGTTCCTCGCGCCGGCGGCCGAGGGCGGCGTGAGCGAGCTGCACATCGTGTACACGCAGTTCGTCAACATGGTCACGCAGCGCCCGCGCGTCGTGCGGATGCTCCCGCTCGAGGTCGTCGAGGGCGTCGCCCCGGCGGGCAAGCACGACGTGCTCCCGCTGTACGACTTCGAGCCCTCCCCGGAGGCCGTGCTCGACGAGCTGCTCCCGCGCTACGTGCGCAGCCGGATCTTCAGCTGCCTCCTCGAGGCGGCGGCGTCCGAGCTCGCGGCACGTCAGCGGGCGATGCACACGGCGACGGACAACGCGGAGGACCTCATCCGCAACTACACGCGGCTGGCGAACCAGGCGCGTCAGGCGGACATCACCCAGGAGATCAGCGAGATCGTCTCGGGTGCCGACGCCCTGGCGGCGTCATGACGGGCCGCACGGCCCGCGCGGCCAGCACCATCACCGACATCCTGACCGACACCGCCGGGGACCACTCCGGCACTGCGAAGCGAGGCAAGCAATGACCGCCACCACCGTGGAAGCAGGACGCGGCGCGGCCCCGACTGAGCCCGGAATTGGCCGGGTCGCTCGTGTGATCGGCCCCGTCGTGGACATCGAGTTCCCGGCGGACGCCATCCCCGACATCTACAACGCGCTGACCGTCGACATCGACCTCTCGTCGCAGGGCGAGGGCGAGAAGTCGTTCACGCTCACGCTCGAGGTCGCCCAGCACCTGGGCGACTCGCTCGTGCGCGCCATCGCCCTCAAGCCGACGGACGGCCTCGTCCGCGGCGCCCAGGTCACGGACACCGGCGCGCCGATCAGCGTGCCCGTCGGCGACGTCACCAAGGGCAAGGTCTTCAACGTCACGGGCGACGTGCTCAACGGGGCTCCCGGCGAGACGGTCGAGATCACCGAGCGCTGGCCGATCCACCGCAAGCCCCCGGCGTTCGACCAGCTCGAGTCGAAGACCACGATGTTTGAGACGGGCATCAAGGTCATCGACCTCCTCACCCCGTACGTCCAGGGCGGGAAGATCGGCCTCTTCGGTGGTGCGGGCGTCGGCAAGACGGTCCTCATCCAGGAGATGATCCAGCGCGTCGCGCAGGACCACGGCGGCGTGTCCGTGTTCGCCGGCGTCGGCGAGCGCACGCGTGAGGGCAACGACCTCATCGTCGAGATGGAGGAGGCCGGCGTCTTCGACAAGACGGCGCTCGTCTTCGGCCAGATGGACGAGCCCCCGGGCACGCGTCTTCGCGTCGCGCTCTCCGCGCTGACGATGGCGGAGTACTTCCGCGACGTGAAGAAGCAGGACGTCCTCCTGTTCATCGACAACATCTTCCGCTTCACGCAGGCGGGCTCCGAGGTGTCGACGCTGCTCGGCCGCATGCCGTCCGCCGTGGGCTACCAGCCCAACCTCGCGGACGAGATGGGTCTGCTCCAGGAGCGCATCACCTCGACGCGTGGTCACTCGATCACGTCGCTCCAGGCGATCTACGTGCCGGCGGACGACTACACCGACCCGGCGCCGGCGACGACGTTCGCGCACCTCGACGCGACGACGGAGCTCTCCCGTGAGATCGCCTCGCGCGGTCTGTACCCCGCGGTGGACCCGCTCGCGTCGACGAGCCGCATCCTCGACCCGCGCTACGTGGGCCAGGAGCACTACGACGTCGCGACGCGCGTGAAGTCGATCCTGCAGCGCAACAAGGAGCTCCAGGACATCATCGCGATCCTCGGTGTCGACGAGCTCTCGGAGGAGGACAAGACGGTCGTCGCGCGTGCGCGCCGCATCCAGCAGTTCCTCTCCCAGAACACCTACATGGCCGAGAAGTTCACCGGCGTCGTGGGCTCGACCGTCCCGCTGAGCGAGACCATCGAGGCGTTCAAGAAGATCGCGGACGGCGAGTTCGACCACATCGCCGAGCAGGCGTTCTTCAACATCGGTGGCCTCGAGGACCTCGAGCGCAACTGGGCGCGCATCCAGCAGGAGTACGGCGCCTGATCCGACGCTGTCGCGGGGCCGGGCCGCTCGGCCCGGCCCCGCGGGCGTCGCACCCGGACCCGGTCCGCGTCATGCGGGCCGGGCGTCGTCCCGGACACCACGCCGGGCATGAACCGCCCATGAAGGAGTTCCCGTGGCACAGCTGAACGTCGACCTCGTGGCGGCGGACCGCAAGATCTGGTCGGGCCGCGCGCAGCGGGTCACGGCCCCTGCGGCGGACGGCGAGATCGGCATCCTCGCGGACCACTCGCCGCTGCTCTCCGTGCTGCGCGAGGGCTCGGTGCGCATCGTCGCCGAGGGCGAGACCCTCGACGTGCACGTCAGCGGAGGGTTCCTCTCCGTCGACTCCAACCAGGTCACGATCGTCGCGGACTCGGTCGAGTCCGTACCGGCCCGCTGACCCTCGCACGACCATGACGCCCCTGGCCTGGCTCGCGATCGGACTGCTCGTCCTCGTCCTTCTCGCGATCGGGCTGGGGGCGTGGCGTCTGCGTGCCCTGTCCCACCGCGTCGGCTCGTTCGAGTGCGGTGCACGGCGCGCGGGCGCGGCCGGAGCGCCCTGGGTCGCGGGCATCGCGCACTACGGCGTCGGCCGCATCGACTGGTGGCGGCTGTGGTCGGTGTCGATCCGCCCCGCCCGGACGTGGTCCCGCTACGACCTCGTCATCGCGGGCCGCGAGCCGTTCGTCGGCGACGGCCCCGACACCTACCTCGTCCGGTGCCGCTACCACGGCCAGGACTTCGAGCTCACGATGTCGCGCGCCGCGTACGAGGGCCTGGCCTCCTGGCTGGAGGCCGCCCCGCCCGGCCGGCGCGACGTCGTCGTCTGAGGCGTCGCCCGTGGGCTGACGCCACGTCCCGGACCGCCCACCACCGACCCGGAGGACCTGCCCCGTGCGTCTCGTCGTCGCCCGCTGCTCCGCCCGCTACACCGGCCGTCTCTCGGCGCACCTGCCGCTCGCGACGCGCGTGCTCATCGTCAAGGCCGACGGGAGCGTGCTGCTGCACTCCGACGGCGGGTCGTACAAGCCGCTCAACTGGATGAGCCCCCCGTGCACGCTCGCGGTGCGCGAGCCGTCCGAGGAGGCGCGCGAGCGCGGCGTAACCGAGGTCTGGGCCGTGCAGCACGCCAAGAGCGACGACCGCCTCGAGATCGAGCTCCACGACGTCCAGCACGACAGCTCCCACGAGCTGGGCATCGACCCGGGGCTGGTCAAGGACGGTGTGGAGGCGCACCTGCAGGAGATGCTCGCGGCGCAGATCGAGCTGCTCGGGTCGGGGCACACGCTCGTGCGTCGCGAGTACCCGACCGCGATCGGTCCGGTGGACATCCTCGCCAGGGACGCGACCGGGGCGACCGTCGCGGTCGAGATCAAGCGCCGGGGCGACATCGACGGGGTGGAGCAGCTCACGCGCTACCTCGAGCTCCTCAACCGCGACCCGCTGCTCGCGCCCGTGCGGGGCGTGTTCGCCGCGCAGGAGATCAAGCCCCAGGCGCGCGTGCTCGCGACGGACCGGGGGATCGGCTGCCTCGTCCTCGACTACGACGCGATGCGCGGCGTCGACGACGTGGACTCCCGCCTCTTCTGACGCGCGAGGCGTCCGGCGCGGGAGCCGCCCACCCGGACGAGCAGGCGGTCGTGGCGCGCCCCGCAGCGGGGACGGGCCACGACCGCCTGGTCGAGGGGTCAGGACCGCGGGCTCGGCCGACCGGTCAGCACGTGAGGGCCGCGAACGGCGCTGCCTGCTCGGTGACCGTCCCGGCGGCGTCCGTCACCCGCACCGTCGCCGAGCCCGCCGGGATCGACGCGGCGCGCGCGGAGAACGACTGGTAGGCGTTGCCGCCCGGCGCCACCTCCGCGACGGTGCGCGACCCGTACGGCGTGACGAGCTCGACGTCCACGGGCTCGCCCGCCCCGACTCCGCCCGTGCCGACGTACGCCGCCCGGACCGCGACGTAGGCCGTGCCGGCGAGGCAGCGCGGGACGGCGGTGACGTCGACCTGGGGCGCGGGTGCCGCGGCGGAGCGGGAGCGCACCTCGAACGACGCGATGCTCACGGTGCCGCGGTCGGCCCGGAAGCCGATCGTCGGCAGGAGCCCGGCGAGCACGTCGGGGTCGGACGTGTCGAGCGCGCCGCCGGTCGTCGTGCCGCCGTACCAGGTCCACGCGCCGTCCTCCTCGGCGAACACGTCGACGCGCGCGCCGTTCACCTGGAGCGCGATCCGGTCGCCGGGGCCGTATCCCCGGATGCCGAAGTACGGCGACGACCCGTCCGCGCCCCCGACGTAGTCGAGTCCGGACGCGACGTTCGTGTGGTTGAACCAGGCGAGCGCGTAGGTGCGGTCCGCGGCCGCGAGGCCGAGGAACAGCGAGTCCTCCTGCGTCCCCGCGCCGGAGAACGCGCCGATCTCGGCGACGACCACGGACGACGACGTCGCGCGGGCCGTGCGGTGCCCGTACAGCCCCCAGTAGCGCGCGTCGCCGGTCGCGGCGAGCACCCCGTCCCCGGCCGACACGGCGGGCAGCGCCTCCCCGGAGGGCTGCAGCGTCGTCCAGTCCGCGGTCGTGTCGGCGTCGAAGTCGTCGTGCAGCACGACGTCGTCGTACCAGGCGGGGTCGAACGCGAGCCGGGTGGTCGTGGTCGCGCGCGCCTCCTCGGGAGCGCTCGACCCGCCCCAGCGCACGACGGCGCCGACCCGCGCCTCGCTGCCGGGGACGGCGTCGGACCCGGGCGTGACATCCCACGACCGGGTCGCGCGGTCCCACGCCCCGAGGTCGACCGGGCCCGCCGCGCCCACGGCGACGGCCGTCCAGCCGGCCGGGAGGTCGGGCGCGACCTCGACGTCGGCGACGGCGTCCGCGCGCGTCGACACGGTCACGTCCACGCGCGAGGCGCGCCCGACGGCGGGCTCCGCGGCCTCGACGCGCGCGGAGACGGCCCGTGACACGGGGCTCCACGACTCGAGCTCGGTCACCCCGACGGACTTCCCGGGCGCGGCGTCGAACGTGACGCGGTAGCTCGTCGTCTCGAGCGGCGGGAACGTGATGCGGTTCAGGCCGTTGCCCACGGGCTGCTCGGGCACGCGCGTCTGGTCGGGGACGACCTGCCAGGCCGCCCCGTCCCAGTACTCGAGCTCGTAGCCGACGGCGGGCTGGACGGCGTCGGCGTCCTGGTAGCCGTGGAAGCGGACGTCGCCGATCGTCGTCGGCTCGGCGAACTCGACGCCCACCCAGTCGCGGGCGTTCGGCGAGGAGTAGTTGGACCAGCGCGTGTTCTGCGGCACCTCGTCGTACCAGACCTTGCCGTCGAGGACCCGCCACGCGTCGTCGTACCGCCACGTGTACGACGCGACGGGGCGCGGGTAGGCGTTCCGGAGCGGGTTCGCCGACGTGTTGACGGCGTGGGGGAGACGCTGCGGCTCGCCGCTCGGCACCGGCACCTCGACCGGGTCAGCTCCCTCGGCGACCGCGTCGGCGTCGGCGTGCAGCACCTGCTCGCCGTCCACGTAGACGCGCAGGCCCGCGCCCGCCCCGTAGCGCGAGCCGTCGCGGTCGAACAGGACCGTGACGTTGCGCCCGTGGTACGGCACGTTCTCCGCGGCGAACCAGTCCCAGACGGCCGGCACGAGCGGGTCGAGCACGAGCGAGTCGTCGGACTGCGGCTGGAGGCCGAGGAGGTCCTGGAGCACGAGGTCCACGTAGCTGGAGTGCAGGTAGTCCTCGGAGTGGTTGTTCCCGTCGTAGATCCAGCGGTCCTCGTCGGGGTGGTGCGCCTCGGCGACGTACGGCTCGCCGTCGCGGAACTGCGTGCGGACGTAAGAGTCGAACAGGTCGAGGTAGTCCGCGCGCGTGAGGTCGCCCGCGGCGTCGTCGCGCAGCGCGGTCGCGACGCCGTCGAGCGTGAGCGAGGTCGAGAACGGCCACGACGGCCCGTCCCACTTGCAGCAGCCCTGGTCGGCCGAGCGCCAGAAGTCGGGCGAGCGACGCTCGGTCACCGTCGGGCCGTACGGCGCCGCGAACCCCTGCGGGTCGAGGAGCTGGTCGAGGGCGACGGCGTGCTCGGGCGAGGCGAGGCCGAACTTCCACGGGACGAACCCGACGTCGAGCCGGTCGCGCAGCCGCTCGTGGTCCGGGTTCTCCCAGTCCACGACGTCGTAGAAGAACGCGCGCTCGTCGTCCCAGAGGTAGGTGTCCACGGCCTCGCGCAGCGCGGCGGCGCGGTCGCGGTACTCCGTCGCGGTCGCCTCGTCGCCGTTGAGCGTCGCGACCTCGGCGAGCGCGAGCATGTCGCCGTAGAGGTAGGCGTTGATCGACGGCCGGAACGTGTGGCGACCCGCGTACTCGCGGTCGGTCGCGTACGACGCGGGCGAGCTCTCCTTGGCGTCGTACTCGGGCGTCTGCCAGTAGAGCCCGAGGTCGGCGTCGAACTGGTTCCCCCAGTCCTCGACGAAGGTCTCCAGCTCGGGCTGGAGCGCGCGCAGGCGGTCGAGGTTCCCGGTGACCTTCGCGCGCTCGACGATCGCGGTCACGGCCCAGAACGAGTACTGGTGCGCCCAGTCGGCCGCCTCGGGGTTCTGCGCGGGCTCGATCTGGCCGGGGCCGGTGAGCCAGTAGTCCTCGTAGTCGTCGAGGTAGCGCTGGTCGCGCAGCCAGCGGCCCTCGGCGAGCTGGTGGCCCGCCGCGGCGTTGATGGCCTGGTACGGCGCGGCGTACCCGCAGCAGTCGAGGAACTCCGTGAGGACCCAGCCCGTGCCGGGCTCCGTGTAGCGCAGGTGCTCCTTGAGCACGCGCCAGCGGTAGTAGTAGACCGCCTCGGCGTCCGCGTCGGGGAGGTCCACGACGGGGACGTTGGCCGCGTACCAGTCGGGGTCGGCGTAGCCGTCGAGCTTCTCGCGGACGTCGACGAACGAGGTCCCCGGCCCGACCTCGGGCCGGTCGAGGGGCGTCGTCGGGTCGTCGGTCGCGGCACCGGGGGAGGTCGCCGGGGCGGCCGCGGGGGCCGGCGGCGTCGCCGCGACCGCCGGGGCCGCGAGGGCCAGGGCCAGGAGGCCGGAGGCGAGCGCCAGGGCGCCCGTCGAGCGTGGTCGTCGCATGCGTGTCCTTCGTCGTCGAAGAGCGGTTCCCGCGTGGTCCAGGGCACGGGGACGTGACTGCGCTGTCGGCCACAGATTCCCACAAGAGCAAACAGAAAACAACAGGCGGCGGGTGTAGACCCCCCTCGTGCCGGCCGGCTCCTCCCCGTGGTAGTTTTTGAACATGTTCAAAAATGGCGCCGTCGCATGAGCGCGACACCGAAGTCCGAGCGCACGCGCGCGCACCTGCGCGACGTCGCGGTCCGGATGCTGCGCGACGTCGGGTACGAGCGCACGACCATGCGTGCCGTCGCCGCCGAGGCGGGCGTGAGCACCGGGAACGCCTACTACCACTTCCCGTCCAAGGACGCGCTCGTCCAGGAGCTCTACCTCGAGGTGCAGCGCGAGCATGCCGAGCGCGCCGCACCCGTGCTCGCCGCGGGCGGCTCGCTCACCGACCGGCTCCGCGGCGTCTGGGGAGCGGCGGTCGACGCGTTCGCCCCCTTCCACGCGTTCGGCGGCGAGTTCGTGTCCGTCGCGATCCGCCCGGGCTCGGACGCGAGCCCCTTCTCCGCGGCCTCCGCCGCCTCGCGCGACCTCTCGCGCGACCTGTTCGAGCAGGTCGTCGCCGGGACGCAGACGCGCGTCCCCGAGCGGCTGCGCTCGGAGCTCCCCGAGCTGCTGTGGCTGGCCCAGCTCGGCATCACCCTGTTCTGGGTCCACGACACCTCGCCCGGGTTCGCGCGCACACGCCGCCTCGTCGACGGCGGGGCCTCGCTCGTCGGCAGCCTCGTCCGGCTGTCCCGGCTCCCCGTCGCGCGCGGCGTGGTCGACGACGCGCTGCGCCTCGTGCGCGCGGTCCACCCGGGCGCGCCCTGGACGTCGCCCCCGGAGGATGCGGCTCGCGAGCGCGCGGGCGAGCCGGAGGCGGGCGCGTGAGCCCGGCCGGCGCGGCCCTCGTCTCGGGCCTGGTGATCCTCGGCATGGTCGTGGTCCTGCCGCTCGGCCTCCGGCTCCTGGGGCCCGACGTCGTCCCCGCACCGCGCAGCGTGGCGTGGCCCCTCGCGGGAGTCGCCGGGGCGGTGAGCCTGGTTCTGCCGCACGGCACCGCGTCCGTCCTCCTCGCGCTCGTCTTCGCGGCGGCGACCGTCGTGCTCGCCGGAACCGGGGCGCGTCTGGTGGTGCGCACGGCGCGCGACCTGCGCGGCGGTCGGGTCGCCGCGGCAGGTCTCGCCTCGCGCGCGGCGACCGCGACCGCGCTGGTCATGCCGGCGGTCGGCGCGAGCGCGCTGGTCGCCGAGCGCGCCGGGTGGGGGCTCCTCGGGTTCTCCGGGACGTATCTCGCGCTCACGGTCCCGCACATGCTCTACGCCGGGTTCGGCGCGGCACTCGTCGCGGGCACGGTCGCGCGCCTCGCGGTCGCCGACCGGCTCGCGGTCGCGGGCGCGTGGGGCGTGCCGGTCGGGACGGTGTTCGTGCTGGTCGGCTACCTCGTCGGCGACGTGGCCGAGCTCGTCGGCGCGGGAGTGCTCACGTTCGCCCTCTGGGCGACCGCGGTCGCGGCGGTCCGCTCGCTCGCGCGGCCTGCCGGTCCGGCGCACCCGGCCGACGACGCGCACCCGGCCGGTCCGGGGAGTCCGGCGAGCCCGGTGAGCACGGCGAGCTCGGTGAGCACGTCGAGCACGTCGAGCACGTCGAGCACGTCGAGCACGACGGGCGTCCGGGCGCTGCTCGGCACGGGTGCGGTCGTGGTCGGGCTGTCGATGCTGCTCGCGCTCTGGTGGGCCGCGGGCGAGGCGCTCGGGTTCGCGCACCCGAGCCTCGACGTCATGGCGGCGACACACGGCGTCGCGAACGCGCTCGGGTTCGTGCTCTGCACTCTCCTCGGGCTGCGGGTCCTCGCGGCCCGGCCGCCGCTCTCGCGCGAGGCGGAGGGCACGGGCGAGGCGGAGTGCGGCGACGCGGGACAGGACACGGAACGCGGGCCCGGACGGGCCCCGGAGGGGAGTGCGGCATGACGTTCACGTACCCGGAGGTCGGCGCGACCCGCACCGACACCTGGCCCACGGGGTACCGGCACCTGCACGTGCGCCGTCGGCTCACCGACCGGCCGCGCACGCCCGACGACCTCGCGTGGCTCGGCGAGCAGCTCCTCACGTGGCGCGTGCACGCCGCGGCGCGCGTGCGCCTCGAGACCGAGGCTCCGGTCGCCGAGCCCGGTGCGCGCGTGACGACGCTGCTCGGCGTCGGGCGGCTGCGGCTGCACGAGCCGTGCGAGGTCGTCTGGGTCGAGCGGTCCGCGCACCGGGTCGCGTTCGGGTACGGCACCCTGCCCGGGCACGCGTTCGTGGGCGAGGAGCGCTTCGCCGTCGAGCGCGACGACGCGGGCGACCTGTGGTGGAGCATCGACGTGTTCAGCCGCCCGGTGCTGTGGTGGGTGCGCCCGCTCGCGTTCGCCGTGCCGACGTTCCAGCGGCTCTTCGCCGTGCACCTCGGCCGCGGCGCGAAGCGGCTCCTCGCCTCGCGCGACCGCTGACGTCTCGCCTCCCGATCCCCGCGCGTCCACGGCGGCACGAGTTTGCACGCCGGGTGTACGAAGTGCGCCAGAATGGGCCCATGACCGACGCCCGCAGCCCTCGTCCCGACCAGCAGACCGGCACCGCACGAGTCCTCGTGGGCCGCGTCGTCACCCCGACGGGAGTGCTCGACGACGGCGTCGTGGCCCTGCAGGACGGGCTCGTCGCGTGGGTCGGGACCCGCGCGCAGGCCGCCGACGCCGGGTACGCGGACCTGCCCGCGGGGGACGGCGCGACGCTGCTCCCGGGCCTCGTCGACGTGCACGACCACGGCGGCGGCGGGTCGAGCTTCCCCGACGCGACGAGCGTCGAGGAGGCGCGCGTCGCCGCGCGCGAGCACCTGCGCCACGGCACGACGAGCCTCGTCGCCTCGCTCGTCACGGCCCCGCGCGACGTCCTGCTCGAGCGCACCGCGAACCTCGCGGACCTCGCCGACGCGGGCGAGATCGTCGGCATCCACCTCGAGGGCCCGTTCCTCTCCGAGGTGCGGTGCGGCGCGCAGAACCCGCACGACATGGTCGAGGGCGACCCGGAGCTCGTGCGCGCGATCGCGGGCGCGGCGCGCGGGTACCTGCGGACCATGACGGTCGCGCCCGAGGTGCCGGGCGTCGTCGGCGCCGGGGGAGTGATCGAGACCCTCGTCGAGGTGGGGGCGCTCCCGTCGATCGGGCACACCGACGCGAGCACCGAGCAGACCGAGGCGGCGATCGCGGCCGGCGTCGCGGCGCTCGCGGCCGCCGGTCGGCCCGGCGCGCGGCTCACCGCGACCCACCTGTTCAACGGCATGCGCCCCCTGCACCACCGTGAGCCCGGCCCCATCGCGGCGTGCCTCGCGGCGGCCGCGCGCGGCGAGCTGGTCGTCGAGCTCGTCGCCGACGGCACGCACCTCGCGCACGGCACGATCCGCAGCGTCGTCGAGCTCGTCGGGTCGCACGTCGGGGCCGACGGCGCCGTCGCCGGGCCGGACGCCGTCGCGCTCGTCACCGACGCCATGGCCGCGGCGGGCATGGCCGACGGCGCCTACGAGCTCGGGCCGATGCGCGTGACCGTCGCGCACGGCGTCGCGCGGCTCACCGAGGGCGGGTCCATCGCGGGCGGCACGTACCACCTGCTCGACGTCGTGCGCGAGACCGTCGAGGCGGGGGTGTCCCTCGTCGACGCCGTCCGCGCCGCCTCCTGGACCCCGGCCGGCGTGCTCGGCCTGGACGACCGCGGCGGCCTCGTCGCGGGCCGCCGCGCCGACGTCGTCGTCACGGACGCTGACCTGCGCGTCCGCGAGGTCCTGCGCGCGGGCGCCCCGGTCGACCTCGAGCCCTGACCCGCCCGCACCCGCACCCGCACCCGTCGCCCCGCCGACCGCACCCGCCGAACCCGGAGTCGTCCCTCACCCAGCCAGTCCCATGAGGAGCGACCCCGGGTTCGTCACGTCAGGGGAGCGCGGCGAACCCGGGGTTGGGGGCGACTCGCGGGTCGAACTCACCGGTATGCCCGGGTTCGGCGGTTCGACGGGCTTCGAATCCACCCCGACGTCGGTGCAGGTCGGCGCGGGAGTCGTCAACCTGAGAGCGCGTTCTTGCTCCACGGGCTTGACTCTCGTCATTTGTTCATCCAATACTCGTAACAGCGAAGCGCTTCGACGATGCGTTTCGACGAAGCGCTTCGATGGCCGAGGCGACGGACCGGACCACAGGGGAGTGGTGACGATGGCGACGATGCAGGACGTGGCGCGACGCGCGCAGGTCTCGTTGAGCACGGTGTCCTACGCGCTGTCCGGGACCCGTCCCGTCTCCGACGAGACGCGTCGCCGCATCGAGGACGCCATGGCCGAGCTCGGCTACCAGCCCAACGCCATGGCCCGCGGGCTCGCCTCGCGCCGCAGCCACGTGCTCGCGCTGATCTACCCCGCGATGGAGAAGGGCCTCGGTGGCACGGTCGCCGAGTTCGTCTCGTCCGCGGCGGAGACGGCGCGCGAGAACGGGTACCACCTCGTGCTGTGGCCCTTCCGCACGACCCAGGCCTCGGAGATCCGCGACCTCGTGCGCCAGGGGATGGCGGACGGCGTCCTGCTCATGGAGGTCGCGCTGGACGACGCCCGCGTCGACGTGCTCGACGAGGCCGGGGTGCCGTACACGATGATCGGCCGCACGCGCGACGTGACGGACCGGCCGTCGGTGGACATCGACTTCGAGCGCACGACGGACGACGCGGTCGAGCACCTCGTCGACCTGGGGCACCGGCACGTGGCGCTCGTCAACCACTCGCAGGCGACGGCGGACGACGGCTACGCGCCGACGTTCCGCGCCGAGGAGGGCTTCGAGGCGGCGATGCGTCGCCGCGGGCTCGAGCCGGTCGCGCTGCGCGTCGACGAGTCCCCGCGCGCGGGCCGCGACGCCGTCGCGACGCTCCTGGAGCGCGAGCCGCGTCTGACGGCCTTCGTCACCATGAACGAGATCGCGACGTTCGGCGTCGTCGCCGAGCTGCAGCAGCGCGGCGTCGCGATCCCCGCGGACATGTCGATCCTGTCGATCGTCACGTCGCCCGGTGTCGGGGAGATGAGCAACCCGCCGCTGACCACCATGCACGCGCCCGGGGCCGAGCTCGGCCGCCTGGGCGTGCAGAAGCTGCTGTCCCTCGTGGACGGCTCCCGTCCGAGCACGCCGAACGTGCTCATCCCGTGCGTCCTCGAACCCGGCAGCAGCGTCGCCCCCGCGGCCGGCCGGTCCCCGGACGACGACGACCGCGAGCCCGAGGCTCGCTGACCCGACCGGCCGGGCGACGCCCCGGTCACCCTCCGGCTCCAGCGCCGGAACTCGATGAGGAGGACACGCACATGCTGCGATCCCGGAAGATCTCGCTCGTCGCTGCCGTGGTAGCGCTCCCACTCGCCCTCGCGGCGTGCGGGAGCTCCGGCGGCAGCGGCGGGTCCGACGACCAGACCCTGACGATCTGGCACTACGAGAACGAGGACTCCGCCATGGGCCAGGCGTGGGCCAAGGCGATCGAGATCTTCGAGGAGGAGAACCCGGACGTCGACGTGGTCGTCGAGAAGCAGACGTTCGAGCAGATCCAGAAGAACGCCAAGATCGTGCTCACCGGCGACGACGTGCCCGACGTCATGGAGTACAACAAGGGCAACGCGACCGCCGGCCAGCTCGCGGCGCAGGGCCTGCTGACCCCGCTCACCGACGCGGCGACCGAGCGCGGCTGGGACGAGAAGCTCAGCGGCTCGCTCCAGACGACCGCGACGTACGACGACCAGGGCCTCATGGGCTCGGGCGAGTGGTACGGCGTCCCGAACTACGGCGAGTTCGTGCAGGTCTACTACAACAAGGACATGTTCGCCCAGTACGGGCTCGAGGTGCCGACGACGCTCGACGAGCTCGAGACCGTCATGCAGGCGTTCAAGGACCAGGGCGTGACCCCGCTCGCCGAGGCCGGCGCCGAGTACCCGATGGGCCAGCTCTGGTACGAGCTCGTGCTCGCCAACGCGGAGCGCGACTTCGTCGACCAGTACCAGCTCTTCGACGGCGACCCCGACTTCCACGGCCCCGAGATGACGCAGGCCACCGAGCAGCTCGACTCCTGGATCAAGGACGGCTACGTCGCGTCCGACTCCGCGGCGCTGACCGCCGAGGACATGGGCGTGTCCTTCATCAACGGCACCTACCCGATGATGGTCTCCGGCTCGTGGTGGTTCGGCCGCATCGTCGAGGAGATGGACGCCGACTGGGGCCAGTTCAACTTCCCCGGCAACACGCTCCAGGTCGGCTCGTCCGGCAACCTCTGGGTCGTCCCGGCGAACGCGGACTCGCCCGACCTCGCCGAGGAGTTCATCGACATCACGCTGCGCCCCGAGGTGCAGAACATCCTCGCGGAGAAGGGCGGCCTGCCCGTCGCCGGTGACGCATCGGTCATCACGGACGAGCGCACGCAGCAGCTCACCGAGAACTTCCAGGCGATCCTCGACGACGACGGTCTGGCGTTCTACCCCGACTGGCCCGTGCCCGGCTACTACGACGTGATCGTCAGCGAGCTCCAGTCGCTCATCAACCAGTCGAAGTCGCCGACCGAGGTCCTCGACGGCCTCGAGTCCGCGTACGTGGACGGCAAGGCGGACCTGCTCGACAGCTGAGCGGACGCACGCCCGCGGCCGGTCGGGTCCGATCCCAGGATCGCCCCGGCCGGCCCGGGCTTCCACCCGAGCACCTCCCGCGAAAGAGACCGTCATGACCACCCGCACCGACACCGTGCCCGACGCCGGGCCCGGCCCCGCGCGCGAGGCGTCGCGCGCGACCGCGGCGCCCCGCCGCCGTCGCCGGCCCGCCTGGCTCCCGTACCTGCCCTACCTCCTGCCCGGCGCGGTGGCGTTCGTCGTCGTGATCGGCTACCCGTTCGTGATGAACGTCTACTACAGCCTGTTCAAGTGGCGCGGCGGCATGGCGCCGATGCGCTGGTACGGGCTGGGCAACTACGCCGACCTCCTGCACGACTCGGCCTTCTGGACCTCGTTCCAGAACTCGATCGCGATGATCCTCGCGATGGTCGTCGCGCCGACCCTCATCGGCCTCGTCCTCGCGGCCGTGCTGTTCGACTACCTCGGCCGGCGCTTCGGCCCGCGCGTCGCGGCGTTCCTGCGCGCGACGTACTACCTGCCGCAGATCCTGCCCGTCGCCGTCGCCGGCGTGCTGTGGAACTGGATCCTCAACGCTCAGACCGGCGCGCTCAACGTGATCCTGCGCGGGATCGGCATCGAGAACCCGCCCAACTGGCTCGGCGACACGACGACCGCGCTGCCGAGCGTCATGCTCGTGCTCATCTGGGTGCAGATCGGCTACCCCGTCGTCATCTTCATGTCCGCGCTCCAGCGCGTGGACCCCGAGCTGTACGAGGCAGCCGAGCTCGACGGCGCGGGCTGGTGGCGCCGCTTCGGGGCCATCACGATCCCGCAGATCCGTCCCGAGACGTTCGTCGTCACGCTCACGTGCACGGTCGCCGCGCTCAAGGTGTTCGGTCCGATCTACGTGCTCACGCGCGGCGGGCCGGAGAGCTCGACGCTCGTCCCGAGCTACTACTCGTACCTCAACTTCTTCGACAAGTCGAAGGTCGGCTACGGCGCCGCGGTGGCGACCGTGCTGACCCTCGTCATCATCGTCGTCGCCGTCGTGATCCTCGCGCTGCAGAGCCGCGCCGAGCGTCGTGAGCAGGAGGGCCGCTGATGTCCACCGTCACCACCACCCCGACCGCGGACGGCAGGCCCGCGGTGCCCGCGCCGTCGTCCGGTTCGCGCCGCCCCCTGCGGGCCACGCGCCAGGACGAGCGCTACCGTCGCGGTGTCGGTCGCTGGTTCGTGCTCGCCGCGGCGATCCTCGTCGCCCTGCTCATGCTGTCGCCGTTCGTCATCATGGTGCTCAACGCGTTCAAGTCGCCGGCGGAGTACTCCCAGGACGGCCCGCTGAGCATCCCGAAGGAGCTCTACCTCGAGGGCGTGCAGAACTTCTGGACGCGGACGAACTTCCCGCAGAAGCTCTGGAACTCCGTCTTCATCTCGGCGCTCGTCGCCGTGTTCGGGACGCTCCTGTCGCTGCTGAGCGCGTACGCGATCGGCGTCGGCCGCATCAAGGGTCGTCTGTGGATCGTCACGCTCTTCCTCGTGGCCAACATGCTGCCGCAGGAGGCGCTCATCTACCCGCTGTTCGACATGGCGCAGAAGGTGGGCCTGTCGAACTCGCAGTGGTCGATCATCATCATCTTCACCGTCATCCAGGCGGCGTTCGGCACGTACCTGCTCGCGTCCGTGCTCGGCACGTTCCCGCCCGCGCTGCTGGAGGCCGCCCAGCTCGACGGCGCCGGCCGCTGGCGCATCCTGTGGCAGGTCGTCTACCCGATCGTCAAGCCCACGCTCGGTGTCCTCATGATCTTCTTCTTCATCTGGACGTGGAACGAGTTCTTCATCCCGCTGGTCATGCTGACGACCAACGACACCCAGACGATCCCCATCGCCCTCGCGTCGCTCCAGGGCGACCGGATGATGGACGCCCCGACGACGAACGCGGGCGCGCTCGTCTCGCTGATCCCCGCGCTGATCTTCTTCCTCATCTTCCAGCGCACGCTCACCCGGGGCGTCACGGCGGGCGCCGTGAAGTGACGCTCGCCGTGTGAATGCCGAGCCGCCCCCAGGGGCGGCCCCGAGACTCCGATACGCACCGACGAAGGAAGCACCACCCATGAAGTTCACCGACGGGTACTGGCAGGTCCGGCCCGGCATGCACCCGCTCTACGCGGTCGAGGTCGACGACGTCCGCGCGGACGAGGCGGCTGGCACGCTCACCGTGTACGCGCCGACAGCGAAGATCCGCGGCCGCGGTGACACGCTCAACCGCCCGATGCTCACGACGACGTACTCCTCGCCCGCGCCCGGCGTGATCCGCGTGCGCGTCGAGCACCACCAGGGCGCGGTGCGCCGGGGCCCGGCGTTCCAGGTGACCGGCGAGCCCGGGTTCCGGCCCGAGGTCGAGGTGCACGACGACGTCGCGGTCCTGCGGTCCAAGGACCTCGCCGTGCGCGTGCACCGGGGCGACCGCTGGCGCGTCGACTTCGAGGCGGACGGCGAGGTGCTGACGTCCTCGCTGCCCAAGTCGGTCGGGCACGTGACCTCCGACGACGGCCGCGCATGGACGCACGAGCAGCTCGCGCTCGAGCCGGGCGAGCTCGTCTACGGCCTGGGGGAGCGGTTCGGCCCGTTCGTCAAGAACGGCCAGGTCGTGGACATCTGGAACGAGGACGGCGGGACGTCGAGCGAGCAGGCGTACAAGTCCGTGCCGCTCTACCTCACGACCAAGGGTTACGGCGTGTTCGTCGAGCATCCGGAGAAGGTGTCGTTCGAGGTCGCCTCGGAGGTGAACACGCGCGTCCAGTTCTCGGTCGAGGGGCAGGCGCTGGAGTACCTGGTCATCCAGGGGCCGACGCCCAAGGACGTGCTGCGCCGGTACACCGCGCTCACGGGCCGCCCCGCGCGCGTGCCGGCGTGGTCGTTCGGGCTGTGGCTCACGACGTCGTTCACGACGAGCTACGACGAGCAGACCGTGAACGGCTTCATCGACGGCATGGCCGAGCGCGACCTGCCGCTGTCGGTGTTCCACTTCGACTGCTTCTGGATGCGCGAGTACCAGTGGGTCGACTTCGAGTGGGACCCGCGCACGTTCCCCGACCCCGAGGGCATGCTGCGCCGCCTGCACGAGCGCGGGCTCAAGGTGTGCGTGTGGATCAACCCGTACGTCGCGCAGCGCTCGCCCCTCTTCGCGGAGGCCGCGGAGCAGGGGTTCCTCGTGAAGCGCGAGGACGGGTCCGTGTGGCAGTGGGACCTGTGGCAGGCGGGCATGGGGCTGGTGGACTTCACCAACCCCGACGCGACCACGTGGTACGTCGGCAAGCTCGAGGGCCTGCTCGACCAGGGCGTCGACTGCTTCAAGACCGACTTCGGCGAGCGGATCCCCGTCGACGGCATCGCGTGGCACGACGGCTCCGACCCGCGCAAGATGCACAACTACTACGCCCAGCTCTACAACGAGGCGGTCTTCCGCCTGCTCGAGCGCAAGCGCGGCGAGGGCGAGGCGGTCCTGTTCGCGCGGTCCGCGACGGCGGGCGGCCAGCAGTTCCCCGTGCACTGGGGCGGTGACTGCGACTCGACGTACGCGTCGATGGCCGAGTCGCTGCGCGGCGGCCTGTCGATGTCGATGTCCGGCTTCGGCTACTGGAGCCACGACATGGGCGGCTTCGAGGGCACGCCGGACCCGGGCGTGTTCAAGCGCTGGACGGCGTTCGGCCTGCTGTCGTCGCACTCGCGCCTGCACGGCTCGGGCTCGGTCCGGGTCCCGTGGGCGTTCGACGACGAGGCCGTCGACGTGACGCGCAAGTTCACGCACCTCAAGCTCTCGCTCATGCCGTACCTCGGGCGCGTGGCCGAGGAGGCGCACACCGACGGCGTGCCGATGATGCGACCGCTCGTGCTCGAACTCCCGCACGACCGCGCCGGGTACACCGCGGACACGCAGTACCTGCTGGGCGACGCGCTCCTCGTCGCGCCGGTGTTCCGCGCGGACGGCCGCGTGGAGTACTACGTGCCGGAGGGCACGTGGACGCGTCTCGTCCAGCCCGACGGCGGCCCCGCCCTGAGCGAGACCGTGACCGGCCCGCGCTGGGTCACCGAGACCCACGGTTTTGACTCTCTTCCGGTGCTCGTGCGCCCGGGCACCGTCCTGCCGGTCGGCGCCCGCACCGACCGGCCGGACTACGACTGGGCCGACGGCGTCACGCTGCACGCGTTCGAGCTGCCCGACGGGTACGACGAGCTCGTGGTCGTCCCGCCGTCGGACGGCGCGCCGGGCGCGACGTTCCGCGTGCGCCGGTCGGGCGCGACGCTCACCGTCTCGTCCGACGACGCCCCTGCGGCCTGGTCCGTCCGGGCCGGCTCCGCGGCGGCCGAGGCGCACGGCGCGACGAGCGTGACGATCGACCTCGGCTGAGGACGTATCCTGGGCGAGCATGTCATGGAAGCGCTCCCATGGCATGCTCGCCCCCGTCCTTCCCCGAGCACCTCCCACCGACCACCCCGTCGCGGACCGCGCCGTCCGCCGACCGAGCAGCGAGGACCCTCGTGACCACCGACACCACCGCCCCCGACGCCGTCGACACGCAGACCGCGCCCGCGCCGTCGGGCCGCCGGACGTTCCCGACCGACTTCCTCTGGGGCTCCGCCACCGCCGCGTACCAGATCGAGGGCGCCGCCGCCGAGGGCGGCCGCACGCCGTCCATCTGGGACACCTACTCCCACACCCCGGGCCGCACGCTCAACGGCGACACGGGCGACGTCGCGGACGACCACTACCACCGGTGGCAGGAGGACGTGCAGCACATCGCGGACCTCGGCCTCGGCGCGTACCGGTTCTCCATCTCCTGGTCCCGCGTCCAGCCCGGCGGCACCGGCCCGCTCAACCCCGAGGGCGTCGCGTTCTACTCGCGCCTCGTCGACGCGCTGCTCGAGAAGGGCGTCAAGCCCGTCGTCACGCTCTACCACTGGGACCTCCCGCAGGAGCTGGAAGACGCCGGGGGCTGGGTCAACCGCGACACCGCGTACGCGTTCGCCGAGTACGCCCGCCACATGGCGCGCGAGCTCGGCGACCGGATCGACACCTGGACGACGCTCAACGAGCCCTGGTGCTCCGCCTACCTCGGCTACGGCTCCGGCGTGCACGCGCCCGGCCGCACCGAGCCCGCCGCGGCGCTCGCGGCCGTGCACCACCTCAACCTCGCGCACGGCCTCGCCGTCCAGGCGATCCGCGACGAGCTCGGCGAGGACGCGAAGACGTCCGTCACGCTCAACCTGCACGTCATCCGGCCCGACGACCCGTCGTCGGCCGCGGACCTCGACGCGGTGCGCAAGATCGACGCGCTCGCCAACCGCGCGTTCCTCGCCCCCATGCTCGACGGCGAGTACCCGGCCGACCTGCTCGCCGACACCGCGCATGTGAGCGACTGGTCGTTCGTTCGCGAGGGCGACCTCGAGACCGTGCGTCAGCCGCTGTCGATCCTCGGCGTCAACTACTACTCGACCGTGCGCGTGCGCCACTTCTCCGGCGACGGCGAGCGGTCCGAGAACGACGGCCACGGCGCGTCGAGCCACAGCCCGTGGATCGGCGTCGACGACGTCGAGTTCGTCCAGCAGCCCGGCCCGTACACGGCCATGGGCTGGAACATCGAGCCCGCCGGCATGACCGAGCTGCTCGTGTCCGTCGCGACGACCTACCCCCACCAGCCGATGATGGTCACCGAGAACGGCGCCGCGTTCGCCGACGAGGTCACGGTCGACGCCGCCGGGACCGCCCGCGTGCACGACGACCGCCGCGTCGCGTACCTGCACGACCACGTCGACGCCGTCGGCGCCGCGATCGACGCGGGCGCCGACGTGCGCGGGTACTTCGCGTGGTCCCTGCTCGACAACTTCGAGTGGGGCTACGGCTACGACCGCCGGTTCGGCATCATCCGCGTCGACTACGACACGCTCGAGCGCACGTGGAAGGACTCCGCGCACTGGTACCGCCGGCTCGCGACGTCGAACGAGCTCCCCGCGGTGGACGAGACCGCCTGACGGCGGTCGACGGCACCGCCTGTCGCTGAAGCAGACCATCGTTCGACGAGGGCCCGCCCGGTAGCACCGGGCGGGCCCTCGCGCGCCCTGGTAGGCCGAGATAGAGCCTCGGTGCGCTGAGGTAGAGCCCTGGTGGGCTGAGGTAGTCCCCTGGTGGGCTGAGGTAGAGCCCTGGTTGGGGCGAGGTAGGTGCGCCGAGGTAGAACCCTGGTGCGGGGAGGTGGAGCCTGGTCGGCCGAAGGAGCGCGGTGGTCGATGATCGGCGCGACCGGGGGTGACCTTTCTCGCATGCCGCGCACTCGCCGCGCGACACGCCGAAGGAACGCGACACGCCGACGAGTTGGACGTTCTTCGTGCCCGGATTGGGGTGTTTCGCCGACCGTCGGCGCGGGTCCGCGCGACGGCGGAGGTGGCCCCGCGGGGCGGCCTCACCGGGCCTCACAGGGTGTGGACCGACGTCGTCCCCACCCTGTGGACGATGCCCCGCAGTCCGCGAGAGGACGCCGTTCGTGGTGCCTCCGAGCGGTGGACGACGGGCTGTGGACGAGTGGCCTCGGAGGCGTGTCAGAGGGTGGTGGGACCATGGATGCATGGCTCCTAGCACACGCCGACGGGTGAAGTTCGACCACGACATCTAGTGCGGTGGCGCGGTGTCGACCACTAGGTATAGTGGTTGCACACCCAGGGGGCCGGAGGCCTTCTGGTGAATCACACAGACGTAGTTCCACCGGTGTCCTTCGAGGTCAGAGATGTTTCTCCCTCCCCGAGGACCGATCCCGGACAGAGCGCGAGAGACGAGGAGTCACCCCATGAGCGTCACGGTCTACAGCAAGCCGGCTTGCGTTCAGTGCGACGCGACGTACCGCGCTCTCGACAAGAAGGGCATCGAGTACTCCGTCGTGGACATCAGCCAGGACGCCGAGGCGCTCGAGCTCGTGCGCGGGCTCGGCTACCTGCAGGCGCCCGTGGTCGTCGCCGGGGACGAGCACTGGTCCGGGTTCCGTCCCGACCAGATCAACGCCCTCGCGCAGAAGGTCTCGCCGGTCGTCGCCTGACCGGCCTCCCCAGGGCACCGTGAGGTGCCCCGGAACTCGTACGGAAGCAGGCGGAGCAGGGCAGGACGGAGGTGCGTCCCCGTGGGGTCGCTCGTGTACTTCTCCAGCGTCAGCGAGAACACGCACCGGTTCGTCCAGCGGCTCGACCTGCCGGCCCTCGGCATGGACGTGCAGCGCATCCCGCTGCGTCCCACCGAGGGCTTCCTGCGCGTCGAGGAGCCGTACGTGCTCATGGTCCCGACCTACGGGGGCGGCAACGAGGGCGGTGCCGTCCCGCGCCAGGTCGTGAAGTTCCTCAACGACGTGCACAACCGGTCGTTGATCCGTGGCGTCATCGCCGCGGGCAACACCAACTTCGGCGACGCCTACTGCATCGCCGGCGACATCATCTCCGCGAAGTGCCAGGTGCCCTACCTGTACGCCTTCGAACTCCTGGGAACAGCCGAGGACGCCGTGCGCGTCCGCGACGGATTGGGACGATTTTGGCAACGACAGTCACGGATTCCGGCGTGAGCGTGGCAGGCGGTGGCACGGTCACCGAGGTGCCCCTGGCGAGCGCGCAGCTCGACTACCACGCGCTCAACGCGATGCTGAACCTCTACGGCCCGAACGGCGAGATCCAGTTCGACAAGGACCGCGAGGCCGCGCGCGCGTACTTCCTCCAGCACGTCAACCAGAACACGGTCTTCTTCCACGACCTGCAGGAGAAGCTCGACTACCTCGTCGAGAACAAGTACTACGACCCGGCCGTGCTGGGGAAGTACGACCGCGCGTTCGTGAAGTCCCTGTTCGAGTTCGCGTACGCCAAGAAGTTCCGCTTCGAGACGTTCCTCGGCGCCTTCAAGTACTACACGTCGTACACGCTCAAGACGTTCGACGGGAAGCGGTACCTCGAGCGCTTCGAGGACCGCGTGTGCATGGTCGCGCTCGGCCTCGCGGACGGGAACGAGCAGGCCGCGCTCGACATCGTCGAGGAGGTCATCTCGGGCCGCTTCCAGCCCGCGACCCCCACGTTCCTCAACGTCGGCAAGGCGCAGCGCGGCGAGCCCGTGTCCTGCTTCCTGCTGCGCATCGAGGACAACATGGAGTCCATCGCGCGCGGCATCAACTCGGCGCTGCAGCTCTCCAAGCGCGGCGGCGGCGTCGCCCTGCTCCTGTCGAACATCCGCGAGCACGGCGCGCCCATCAAGCACATCGAGAACCAGTCGTCCGGCGTCATCCCCGTGATGAAGCTGCTCGAGGACTCGTTCTCCTACGCGAACCAGCTCGGCGCGCGCCAGGGCGCCGGCGCCGTGTACCTGCACGCGCACCACCCGGACATCCTGCGGTTCCTCGACACCAAGCGCGAGAACGCGGACGAGAAGATCCGCATCAAGACGCTGTCGCTCGGCGTCGTGATCCCGGACATCACGTTCGAGCTCGCCAAGAAGAACGAGGACATGTACCTCTTCTCGCCGTACGACGTCGAGCGCGTCTACGGCAAGCCGTTCGCGGACATCTCGGTCACCGAGAAGTACGACGAGATGGTCGACGACTCGCGCATCCGCAAGACGAAGATCAAGGCGCGCGACTTCTTCCAGACGATCGCCGAGCTGCAGTTCGAGTCCGGCTACCCGTACATCATGTTCGAGGACACGGTGAACAAGGCGAACCCGATCAAGGGCCGCATCACCCACTCGAACCTGTGCTCGGAGATCCTCCAGGTCTCGACGCCCTCGACGTTCAACGAGGACCTCTCGTACGACCACGTCGGCCGCGACATCTCCTGCAACCTCGGCTCGCTGAACATCGCCAAGACGATGGACTCGCCCGACTTCGCGAAGACGATCGACACCGCGATCCGCGCGCTCACCGCCGTCTCGGACCAGACGAGCATCGAGTCGGTGCCGTCGGTCAAGCGCGCGAACGAGTCGGGCCACGCGATCGGCCTCGGCCAGATGAACCTCCACGGCTACCTCGCGCGCGAGCGGATCCACTACGGGTCCGAGGAGGGCATCGACTTCACGAACATCTACTTCTACACGGTCGCCTACCACGCGATCGCGGCGTCGAACCGCCTCGCGATCGAGCGCGGGCGCGCGTTCGGCGGCTTCGAGGACTCGAAGTACGCGACGGGGGAGTACTTCGACAAGTACACCGACCAGGTGTGGGAGCCCGCGACCGACCGCGTGCGCCAGCTCTTCGCCGACGCGGGCGTGCGCGTCCCGACGCAGGACGACTGGGCGGCCCTCAAGGCCTCGGTCATGGAGCACGGGATCTACAACCAGAACCTCCAGGCCGTCCCGCCGACCGGCTCGATCTCCTACATCAACAACTCGACGTCGTCGATCCACCCGGTGCCGTCGAAGATCGAGATCCGCAAGGAGGGCAAGATCGGGCGTGTCTACTACCCGGCGCCCTACCTGACGAACGACAACCTCGAGTACTACGAGGACGCGTACGAGATCGGCTTCGAGAAGATCATCGACACGTACGCCGCCGCGACGCAGCACGTCGACCAGGGTCTGAGCCTCACGCTGTTCTTCAAGGACACGGTCACGACGCGCGACGTCAACCGCGCGCAGATCTACGCGTGGCGCAAGGGCATCAAGACGCTCTACTACATCCGTCTCCGCCAGATGGCCCTCGAGGGCACCGAGGTGGAGGGCTGCGTCAGCTGCATGCTGTAGTCGCCTGAGGCAACTATCGGTTGTCTCGAAGCCCGGCGCCGTCGGCCACCCTCCCGCGGAGGAGCGGTCGACGGCGCAGGGTCCGGTCCCACGAAGTCGTCCCGGTCGCTCCGGGGTCAGCAGGAGAGAAGAAGGCAGATGTCGCCCACGGGGAAGCTCAAGCTCATCGATCGCGTGAGCGCGATCAACTGGAACCGTCTCGAGGACGAGAAGGACCTCGAGGTGTGGGACCGCCTCGTCGGGAACTTCTGGCTGCCGGAGAAGGTGCCGGTGTCGAACGACATCCAGTCGTGGAACACGCTCACCGCCCGGGAGCAGCAGCTCACGATGCGCGTGTTCACGGGCCTCACGCTGCTCGACACGATCCAGGGCACGGTCGGCGCGGTGTCGCTCATCCCCGACGCGATCACGCCGCACGAGGAGGCGGTGTACACCAACATCGCGTTCATGGAGTCGGTGCACGCCAAGAGCTACTCGTCGATCTTCTCGACGCTGTGCTCGACGCGCGAGATCGACGACGCGTTCCGCTGGTCGGAGGAGAACCCGAACCTCCAGCGCAAGGCCGAGATCGTCATGGAGTACTACAAGGGCGACTCGCCGCTCAAGCGCAAGGTCGCGAGCACGCTGCTCGAGTCGTTCCTCTTCTACTCCGGCTTCTACCTGCCGATGTACTGGTCGTCGCGCGCCAAGCTCACGAACACGGCCGACCTCATCCGCCTCATCATCCGCGACGAGGCCGTGCACGGGTACTACATCGGCTACAAGTTCCAGAAGGGCCTCGAGAAGCTCAGCCCCGCGGAGCGCGACGAGCTCAAGGCGTACACGTTCGAGCTGCTCTTCGAGCTCTACGACAACGAGGTGCAGTACACGGAGGACCTCTACGACGGCGTCGGGCTCACCGAGGACGTCAAGAAGTTCCTGCGGTACAACGCCAACAAGGCGCTCATGAACCTCGGCTACGAGGCGCTCTTCCCCAAGGACGAGACCGACGTCAACCCGGCGATCCTCTCGGCCCTGTCGCCGAACGCCGACGAGAACCACGACTTCTTCTCCGGGTCGGGCTCGTCGTACGTCATCGGCAAGGCCGTGAACACCGAGGACGACGACTGGGACTTCTGAGCCGCTCAGGAGCAGCAGGCCGGAGCACGTCGAAAGGGGCCCGGAGCCGCAGGACGCTGCGGCTCCGGGCCCCTCCTCGCTCACCGTCCGGCACCGGACGGTTCGAGCGCCGACCTCGCCAGGAAGTCCCTCAGCAGACGGGCGAACTCCGGAGCGTGCTCCACCGCCGGCACGTGCCCGCATCGCCCGAGCACGTGCAGGCGGGCGTCGCTCAGGTGGTCGAGGAGCGGCAGCGCCGTGGTCCTCAGGGGGGTGACGCGGTCCTGCGCGCCGTGGACGAGCAGGACGGGCGCGCGCACCGCGGAGAGCTGGCGCGTCGACAGGGTCAGGTCCTCGGACCACCGCGCCCGGGGCGGCGGGAACATCGACGCGAACGACTCCGCCCCGGCGCGCATCGCGGCCGCCCGCGCGTCGACGGCCGACCCGGTGACGTACGCCGGGTCGAGGAACAGCCGGCTCAGCATCTCCCGCGCCCCGTCTCGGTCGGGGGAGGCGGCCCAGACGGCGTCGAGGTCCGCCGACAGGGGCGCCCCCGGTGCACCCATCGCCGCGACCCCCACGACGGACGTGACGTTCCGGGGGCGTGCGGCCGCCAGCGCCAGGGCCACGGCGCCACCCATCGAGTGCCCGACCACGGCGTAGGACTCGAGGCCGAGGCTGTGCATGAGGCCCGCTGCCTGGTCGGTCCACACGCGCAGCCCGCCCCGCGAGCCCGGTGGGAGGGGGGTCTGCCCGAAGCCCGCGTGGTCCGGCGCCACGACGCGCCAGGAAGGGCTCAGGGCATCGATGATCGCTGACCAGGCCCCGGAGCCGGTCGTGCCGGGGCCCGAGCCGTGCAGCAGCAGCACCGCCGGCCCCTCTCCGCCCTCGAGCACGTGGACGGGGGAGCCCGCGACCGCGACGGTCCGACTCGTCGTCACCGGAACCTGCGACCGCCGGTCATGCGTCCGCGCCGACCGACTTGTCGAAGACCTCCATCATCACGCGCCCGAACTGCGGCATGTCCGGCCAGCCACGGCACGAGACGAGGTTGCCGTCGACGACGTCGGGAGCGTCGACCACCGTCGCGCCGGCGTTCTCCATGTCTCCCGTGATGGGAGGGAAGCAGGCCGTCCGTCGGCCCTTGAGGAGCCCGTAGACCGCGGGGACCTGGGCGCCGTGGCACACCAGCGCGATGGGCAGGTCGCGGGCGAAGAAGTGCTCCGTGATGCGGCGGACGTGGGCGTCGACGCGGATCCACTCCGGTGCGCGGCCGCCGGGGATGATGAGGGCGTCGTACCGCTCGACGTCGACCTCGGCCCACGGCACGTCGACCGGCAGCTTGCGTCCGTTCTTCTCGACGTAGGCGTCGGAGCCGGGGTCGAACTCGTGGATGACGAGCTGGACGTCGCGCGTCGTCCGCGACGACACGTCGACGTCCCAGCCGCCCTCCTGCACGCGGTAGTACGGATACATCGTGTCCAGCTCCTCGGCAGCGTCGCCGGTCAGGAGCAGAGCTCTGGGCACCTGCTTCTCCTCGCACTCGTCGTCGAATGGGATGATCCGATCCGATCGGATCTGCACAGGATTCACCGGGCCGCGCGATCCGTCAACCCCTCGACGCGTCGTCACCGCCCGGTTCCTCGTCGAAGAGCCGGCGGATCCGCTCGCCGGACAGCAGGATGTGCCGGCGCATCGCGTAGGCGGCGGCGTCGGGGTCCCGCGCGGCGACCGCGGCGAGGACCTCCTCGTGCTCGCTCGTGGCGAGGTCGGTGACCTGGGCGTCGTAGACCAGCCGGAAGAGGTGCACGTGCGCGTGCATCCGGGCGAGAGCCTCGTGGATCACGTGGTTCCCGCCGCTCCTGGCGACGACGTCGTGGAAGGCGGCGTCGAGCAGCCCGAACTCGCCGTACGCCGTGTGCCCGTCCGACAGCGTCGCCATCTCGTCCAGCACCGTGCGGAGCCTGGCGAGCTGCTTCGTCGAGGCGCGCTCGGCCGCCATCCGTGCCGCTGCCGGCTCGAGCAGGAGGCGCGCCTCCAGCATGTCCTCGAACCGGTCGCGCGTGATCTGCGGGGGGATCCGGTAGCCGGCGTTGGGGACGCGGACGACGAGGTCGTCCGCCTCCAGGCGGTTCAGCGCGTCCCGGATCGGCGTCTGCGAGACCCCCAGCTCGCGCGCCAGGGCGTCGACGGTGACGCGGGAGCCGGGCTCGATCCGCTGCGACATCAGCTGGGTGAGCAGCGTGTCGTAGACCTGGTCGGCGGGCCGCCTGCGAGCCTTCTTCGCCACCGGCTCGCGCCGGTCCTCGTCGGTCCGCTCGTCGCGCTCGTCGGTCGCTAGCGTGTCCACCTCGTGCGGGCTCCTTTCGTGCGCCGGGCAGAAGAACCTGTTGACACCGGCTGTTCGACTGCTCCATGATCTGGATCGGATCGGATCCGATCGTATCGGAACGAGTGCACCTGTCGTGACCAAGGGCGGTCGCGAATCGACCGCAGTTCTCACTCCACCCTCTATCTCCCGGAGTTTCCCATGGGCATCCTCGGTTTTCTGCGCGGGCCGCGAGAGGTCTTGTTCGGCCCAGGGCAGCGGTACGCCCTCGGGACGGTGACCGCGTCCCTCGGGTCCCGAGCCCTCGTCTGCACCGACGCTCGTCTCGGGGGGACGGACGAGTTCGCGGAGCTGGTCCGGCTGATCGAGGACGCCGGCGTCCACGTGACCGTGTTCGCGGAGGTGCTGCCCGACGTCCCGGTGCACCAGGTGGCCGAGTGCGCCGAGCTCGCCAACCGGGTGCGGCCCGACGTCGTCGTCGGCATGGGTGGAGGCAGCTGCCTCGACCTCGCGAAGGCGGTGGCCGTGGTGATCGCTCATGGCGGGCAGGCCTCCGACTACTACGGCGAGCTCCGCGTCCCGGGACCGGTGGTCCCCGTGGTCGCCCTGCCCACCACGGCGGGCACCGGGTCGGAGGTGACGCCCGTGGCGGTGCTGACCGACCCCGGGCGCGCCAGCAAGGTCGGCATCTCCAGCCCGCACCTCGTCCCGCACACGGCCGTGTGCGACCCGGAGCTCACGCTCGGGTGTCCCCCGTCGCTCACCGCGAGCGCGGGGGCCGACGCGTTCTCGCACGCGGTCGAGTCGTTCACCGCGGTACGTCGGGCGGCGACCCCTGAGCTCGCCACCGAGCGTGTCTTCGTCGGCAAGAACGAGCTCACCGACACGTACGCGCTCCTGGGGGTGCGCCTCGTCGCGCAGAACCTGCGGCGGGCCGTGGAGACGCCGGGCGACGCCGCGGCGCGCGAGGCGATGATGCTCGGGGCGACGGCGGGAGGGTTCGCCCTCGGCAGCGCCGGCACCGCCGCGGCGCACGCGCTCCAGTACCCGGTCGGGGCGCTCACCCACACCCCGCACGGGATCGGCGTGGGCGCCCTCCTGCCCTACGTGATGGAGTACAACCGACCCGTCCGCGTCCCCGAGCTCGCCGCGGTCGCCGTGGCGATGGGCGCGAGCCCCGACGCGTCGCCCGAGGCCCTGGCCGACGAGGCTATCGACCGGACCGCCGCGCTGCTGCGGTCCGTGGGGATTCCGTCCACCCTCGCGGAGATCGGCCTGCCGTCCGACCGGCTGCGCTGGACCGCCGAGCAGGCGTTCCAGGCCACGAGGCTCGTCGAGAACAACCCCCGACCGCTCGACGTCGACGCCCTGGAGCGCATCGTGCGTGCCGCGCACTCCGGCGACCGGCACGCGCTGCGAGAAGAAGCCCGGCCCCGGGCGGCCACGACGACGACGGCAGGTGTGCGATGACCGTTCTTCACGAGACGATGCGTCCGGTTCTCGACGGGCTCGACGTACCCACCGACCTGCTGGTGGCGGGGGAGTGGCGCGCGTCGGGCAGCGGGCGGCGGATCGACGTGCGCGACCCCGCGACGGGCGAGGTCCTCGCGACCGTGGCCGACGCCGACCTCGACGATGCCCGGGCGGCGGTCGGCGCGGCCGCCGACGCGGCCGCCGCGTGGGCGACGACCTCTCCGCGCCACCGTGCGGAGATCCTCGTGCGAGCGTTCGAGCTGATGACGGAGCGGAGCGAGGACCTCGCCCGACTGATCGCGCTCGAGAACGGCAAGGCGCTGCCGGACGCGCGGTCCGAGGTGGCGTACGCCGCCGAGTTCTTCCGCTGGTACGCCGAGGAGGGCGTGCGCCTGCGCGGACAGCTGGGCCGCTCCCCGAGCGGCGCGAACCGGATGGTGGTGACGTACCAGCCCGTCGGGGTCAGCGTCCTCGTCACGCCGTGGAACTTCCCAGCGGCCATGGCGACGCGCAAGATCGCACCGGCCCTGGCAGCGGGGTGCACCGCGGTGCTGAAGCCGGCGACGGAGACGCCCCTGACGGCGTACGCCGTGGCGGCGCTGCTGGAGCAGGCGGGGATGCCCCCAGGGGTGCTCAACGTCGTCACGACGTCGACCGCGGGCCCCGTCGTCGAGGCGATGCTGTCCGACCCTCGCACGCGCATGCTGTCGTTCACCGGCTCGACCGAGGTGGGTCGGCGGCTGCTGCGCGTCGCCGCGGATCGCGTCCTCAAGTGCGGGATGGAGCTCGGGGGCAACGCGCCGTTCGTCGTCCTCGGCGACGCGGACGTGGACTCCGCGCTCGACGGCGCCATGGTCGCCAAGATGCGCAACGGGGGCCAGGCGTGCACGGCCGCCAACCGGTTCCTCGTGGAGGACGCCGCGCACGACGCGTTCGTCGAAGGGCTCGTCGCCCGGATGGCGGAGGTCACGGTCGGTCCCGGCAGCGACGAGAGCACCCGGTGCGGACCGCTGATCAACACCGACGCGGTCCGCAAGGTCGACGAGCTCGTCCGCGACGCGGTCGACCGCGGGGCGCGTGCCGTGCTGGGCGGGGAGCCCGCCGACGGTCCCGGCTGCTTCTACCCGCCGACCGTGCTGGTCGACGTCCCCCGGGACGCGCGCCTCCTGCACGAGGAGGTCTTCGGCCCCGTGGCTCCCGTCGTCCGCGTCGACGACGAGGAGGACGCTCTCGCCCTGGCGAACGACTCCGAGCTCGGCCTCGTCAGCTACCTGTACACCGGTGACCTGGCCCGCGGCCTGCGGCTCTCGGAACGGCTCGAGTCCGGGATGGTCGGGCTCAACCGCGGACTGGTCTCCGACCCGGCCGCGCCGTTCGGCGGCACCAAGCAGAGCGGGCTCGGTCGCGAGGGGAGCACGGAAGGTCTCCTCGAGTTCATGGAGGCCCACTACGTCGCCACGTCCTGGTGACGGTGAACGAGCAGTAGCAGCAACAGTCCGGCAACACCGACCCAGGAAGCAGGAGACTCAATGAAGAGCACGATGCGAGCGGGGCACGGATCTCGTCCCCGCCGACGGGGGCGGCTGGCGACGGCCGCGGTCCTGATGGCCATGGGCACCGCGGCGGCCACGGCCGCGTGCGGTGGAGGGGGCGGCACCGCAGAGGCGGGCGGTGGCGCCCAGGCGCCGGCGACCATCCCGGCGCTGACCGACGAACCGCTGACCCTGAGCTTCATCTGGTTCGAGTGGCCCCCGGCCCAGGCGCTCGAGGACTTCGCGAACGCGGAGTACACCAAGGAGCGGCCGAACGTGACCGTCGAGGTCAACACCGTGCCCAACGCCAACTGGCACGACGCGATGTTCACGCAGTTCGCCGCACGTCAGACCGACTTCGACATCGCGGTCCTGGACTCGCAGCACATCGGCGAGGCGGTGACGAACGGCAACATCCTCGACATCACCGACTTCATCGAGGGCAACGTCGAGACCGAGGCCTTCGACCCGTACCTCCTGGCCGCGTACGGCCAGTACCCGCAGGCCGAGACGGGCCAGCGGGACGAGGACGCGAGCATGTACGGCCTGCCGCTGCTCGGCGACACCTGGACGATGATCTACCGGAAGGACCTGATCGGTGACGAGCCGCCGAAGACGTGGGACGAGATGATCTCGGTCGCGGCGCAGTGCCAGGCGGAGAACCCGGGCGTGAGCGGGCTGGCCTTCCACCAGGCCAACGGCTCCGACGCGGCGGCCGTCACCTACAACACGGTCAACGGTCTGTACGGCGGGAACCTGTGGGACGCCGAGGAGCGCCAGATCGAGGGCGTCATCAACGACGAGGCCGGCCAGAAGGCGATGGACGTCCTGGTCAACGAGATGAAGCCGCTCACCGCGACGGGTTCCGGCAACTGGTTCATCGACGAGGTCAACGCGGCGGTCGCGCAGGGCAAGGCCTGCATCGCGTTCAACTGGATCGCCGCGAGCGGCGGCCTGCTCGACCCCGCGCAGTCGACGCTGGGCTCCACGCGCGAGGAGATCCTCGACAAGCTCGGCTTCGCGACCCTGCCGACGCAGGAGACGGACCTGGTGCCCCTCGGTGGCATGGGGATGCACATCTCGGCGTACGCGCCCGAGGACCGGCAGGCGGAGGCGCTGAACTTCATGAAGTGGTTCCTCCAGGCCGACACCCAGCAGAAGTGGGCCGCGGCGGGCGGCGTGCCGGCCCGCACCGACGCGCTGCAGTCGCCGGAGTTCCTCGAGGCCGGGCCGTTCAACCAGGTGTACGCCGACTCCGTGGCGCGCATGCGCGACATGTGGAACGTGCCCGAGTACGCCCGTCTCGTCGACATCGAGAACACGAGCGTGAACGCGGCGCTCAACGGCGCCATGGACCCGCAGGAGGCTCTCGACAGCATCGCCGTCGAGCAGCAGGAGGTCCTGGACTCCGGCGGCAGCGGCGGGCTGTGAACCCATGGTCCTGACGAAGAACTCCCCGGTGCGGGAAGGGACGTCGGCGCCGCCGGCACCGGTCCGGCCCCCTCGGCTCGGCGACCGTGGGCTCGCCGTGGCGTTCATCTCCCCGGCGATGCTGCTCCTGCTGGCCATGTCGGTCTTCCCGCTGCTGTGGGCGCTGTTCCTCTCCTTCACCGACTACTCGGCGACGGGCTCCGCACCCGCGGAGTTCGTCGGGTTCGCGAACTACGTCGACGTCCTGACCTCGCCGGAGGTCCGGCAGCGGGCCCTGACGACCCTCGTGTACGTCGTGTGTGCCGTCACCCTGCAGACGGTCCTGGGCTTCGGCATCGCCTACCTCATCTCCCGGCGGACGCGTGGTCGTGGGCTTCTCACCACGCTGTTCCTCGTACCGATGATGCTGTCGCCCGTCGTGGTCGGGCTGTTCTGGCGCTTCATGCTCGACGCGCAGTTCGGCGTCGTCAACAGCATGCTCGGCTCGCTCGGGATCGAGCCGGTGGAGTGGCTCACCCGCCGCCAGACGGCGATGCTCTCCCTGGTCGTCGTCGACACCTGGCAGTGGACGCCGTTCATCATGCTCATCGCGCTCGCCGGCCTGACCGCGGTCCCCAGGTACCTGTACGAGGCGGCCTCCATCGACAGAGCTTCGGAGTGGTTCCGGTTCCGCAACATCACCCTGCCGCTGGTGTGGCCGCTGCTCCTCATCGCCGTGATGTTCCGTGCGATCGAGGCGTTCCGGATGTTCGACCTCGTCTACATCCTCACCAACGGAGGACCCGGCGTCTCGACCGAGACCTTGTCGTTCCACGTCTACAAGGTCGCGTTCCTCGGTTTCAACACGGGGACCGCGTCGGCCTACGGGATCCTCATGGTGGTCGTCGTCATCGTCCTCGCGCAGCTCTACCTGCGCTACCTGAACAAGCTCAAGGAGGGCTGATGGCACGCTCCGCTGACGTGGCCGTACGGGTACGGCCCGCACGCAGCCCCCGCGGTCGGGTCCGCAAGACGGTCGAGGTCGCGCTCCTGGCCGTGCTGGCGGCCGCCATGCTCTTCCCGGTGCTCTGGATGCTCGAGACGTCCGTCAAGGAGAACCGGGACGTCTACGCCGTCCCGGCGAAGTTCTTCGGCTTCGACATGACCCTGGACCACTACCGGGACGTGTTCGTCGCCTCGGGCGGCGGCGCGTCGGACCTCTCCACCGCGCTGCTCAACTCCGTCGTGGTCGCCGGGACGTCCACGATCCTGGCCACCGTGCTCGGGGTCCCGGCGGCGTGGGCGTACTCGCGCTTCACGCTGAGGGCGAAGAAGGACCAGATGTTCTTCATCCTGTCCACGCGGTTCATGCCGCCCGTCGTCGTCGTGATCCCGATCTTCCTCATGTACCGCACGCTCGGGCTCATCGACACCCAGCTCGGCCTGATCCTCATCTACACGGCCTTCAACGTGCCCTTCACGATCTGGATGATGAAGGGCTTCGTCGACGAGGTGCCACCGGAGTACGAGGACGCGGCGATGCTCGACGGTCACACCCGCCTCCAGGCGTTCCGGCGCATCACCCTGCCGTTGCTCGTGCCGGGGATCGCCGCCACCGCCGTCTTCGCCCTCATCTTCTCCTGGAACGAGTTCGTGTACGCCATCTTCCTGACCTCCAGCCAAGAGGTGCGCACCGCACCGCCGGCCATCGCCGGCCTCATCGGCGGCACCACCGTGGACTGGGGGCTCGTGGCTGCCTCCGCCTGCGTGTTCGCGATCCCGGTGCTCGTCTTCGCCTACCTGGTGCGCAAGCACCTCGTCGCCGGCGTCACGCTCGGGGCGGTGCGACGCTGATGGCGGGCATCGAGATCGCGTCCCTGCACAAGCGCTACCCGGACGGGACCGTCGCCGTGGAGGAGGTGGACCTGTCCATCGGCGACGGCGAGCTGTTCGTCATGCTCGGTCCCTCCGGCTGCGGCAAGACCACCACGCTGCGTGCGGTGGCGGGCCTGGAGCGCCAGACGTCGGGCACCATCCACATCGGCGACACGCTCGTCGACGACCTGCCTCCCGGCGGTCGCGACATCGCCATGGTGTTCCAGTTCTACGCGCTGTACCCGCACCTGAAGGCCCGTGACAACGTAGCCTTCCCGCTCCGCGCCGAGGGCGTCCCCGAGCCGGAGGTGCGTCGTCGTGTCGACGAGGCTGCTCGCATGCTGCAGCTCGGTCCGCTGCTGGACCGGCGGCCCACACGGTTGTCGGGCGGGGAGCAGCAGCGGGTCGCGCTGGCCCGCGCCCTGGTGCGGCGGCCGCGCGCCTTCCTCATGGACGAGCCGCTCACGAACCTCGACGCCGAGCAGCGCGCGGACATGCGGTCGCAGATCAAGCACCTGCAGAGAGAGCTGGGGGCGACGATGGTCTACGTCACCCACGACCAGGTCGAGGCGATGTCGCTCGGCCATCGGATCGCGATCCTCAACAAGGGCCGCGTGGAGCAGGTCGGCACGCCCATGGAGGTCTACGACCGGCCCGCGAGCCTGTTCTGCGCCGCGTTCATCGGCTCGCCGCCGGTGAACCTCGTCGACGTCGAGGTCGCCGACGGGGCCCTGCGGGGCGGGGGCGGGCTCGCGCTGCCGGTGCCGTCCGGGCTGCCGGACGGTCGTCGGCTGGTCGCCGGCGTGCGGCCCGAGGCGTTGGAGGTCACCGCGCCGGGAGCGGACGGTGCGGTCCGCGGCCGCGTGGTCTCGGCGGAGGCGCTGGGCGACGAGACCATCTACGTCGTCGAGTGCGAGGGGGAGCACGACGTCCGGGTCCGGATGCCCCCGACCACACGGTTCGCGGCGGACGCGCCCGTCGGCGTGCGGCACGTCGGCGGGCCGCCGCCCGTCTACGACCGCGACTCGGAGAGGTTGGTGGCCTGATGGGAACCGTCGCGACCTACGGGATCAGGAAGGCGTTCGGGGAGGTCCAGGCCCTCGACGGGGTCGACCTGCAGGTGCCGGACGGCTCGTTCTTCGTCGTCCTCGGGCCCTCGGGGGCGGGCAAGACGACGACCCTGCGCGCGATCGCCGGGCTCGACAGGCTCGATGCCGGGTCGGTGCACCTGGGCGGCCGGGACGTGACCGGGGAGTCCCCCGGCGCACGGGACCTGGCCATGGTCTTCCAGAGCTACGCGCTCTACCCCCGGTACACGGTGTTCGAGAACATCGCCTCGCCGCTGCGCGCGCGCCGTGCCTCCGCGAGCGAGATCGCCGCCGCCGTGGACGACGTCGCGCGCCTCCTGCACATCGAACGCCTCCTGCAGCGTCGACCGGCGCAGCTCTCCGGCGGTGAGATGCAGCGCGTCGCGCTGGCCCGTGCGCTGGTCCGTCGCCCGCACGCGTTCCTCATGGACGAACCGCTCACGAACCTCGACCTCAAGCTGCGCGTCGAGATGCGGACCGAGCTCACCCGCATCCACCGGCGTCTGGGAGGGACATTCGTCTACGTGACGAACGACCAGGTCGAGGCGATGTCCATGGCCGACCAGGTCGCCGTGCTCAAGGACGGCGCGGTGCAGCAGGTCGGGACGCCGGCGGAGGTGTACGAGCAGCCGGTCGACCGGTGGGTCGCGAGCTTCGTCGGGAGCCCGCGGATCAGCCTGCTCGAGTGCCACGTCGACGACGACCGCCTGGTCGGGTCTCAGGGCTGGACCCTGCCGCGCCCCCGGGGAGCCGCGGCGGATCGCGGCCGTCCGCTGCTCCTCGGCCTGCGCGCCGAGGACGTGTCGGTCGAGCGACGGGGCGAGGCGACGGTCGACGGGGAGGTCTTCGGGCTCGAGCCGCTGGGCGACCACACGCTGGTCGACGTCAAGGTGGGCACGGAGATGCTCACGGTCAAGGCGCGGCCGACGGTCGTGAGCCGACCCGGGGATCGCCTGTCGGTGACCGTCGACCTGGACCGTGCGCACCTCTTCGACGCGAGCACCGGGTTGGCGCTCTCCGGGGCCGGGCGGTAGGGCTGGACGAGGTCGTGCTCGCCACGGTGCGGTGGCGAGCACGACCCGTTCGCCTCGCCCGGGCGGCGACGGTCCGTCGTCTCCGTGCTCAGTCGTTCGGTCGCGGCTGCGCGCCGTCGACGGGCGGCTCGGCCGACCACGGGAAGGTGATCCAGAGGTCGGTGTCCTTCCAGGAGTAGTCCGGCTGGATGATCGTGCGCGGCTTGGTGTACAGCACCGCGGAGCGCGCCTCGGCGCCGTGGGTACTAAGCATCTCCATGACCAGGGCGAGCGTGCGGCCGGAGTCCGCGACGTCGTCGACCACGAGGACGTGCGCGCCCGGCAGGTCGGACGTGTCCATGAGCGGGGGGAGCACGCGCGGGTCGGTGAGGGTCTGGCCGATGTCGGTGTAGAACTCGACGTTGAGCGTCCCGACGCCCTTGGTCCCGAGCGCGTACGCGACCGCGCCGCCCGGGAGGAGCCCGCCGCGCGCGACGGCGACGACGACCTCGGGTCGGAACCCGCTCGCCACGACCTGCTCGGCGAGCTCGCGCGCGGCGACGCCGAACGTCTCCCACGTGAGCACCTCGCGCTCGGGCGGGACGGCGGGGCTCGGCGACGACGCGTCGTCGGGCACGGCGGGGACCGGGGTCGTGGAGGCGTCCGTCATGGATCGAGAGTACGTCGCGCGACGCGCGGGTCCCGCCCGGCCCGGGTCCCGACGAGCCGGGACCCCCGTCCCCGACCCGACCGGTCCGGGACGCGACGAGGGCCGCACCCCGTGGCGGGGTGCGGCCCTCGTCGGGTCAGGCGGGGGTCACTGCGCGTCGAGGATGTCCACGACGAAGACGAGCGGGGAGTCCGCGGGGATCGTGCCGCTGCCCTGCGCGCCGTAGCCCAGCTCCGACGGGATGACGAGCAGCACCTGGCTGCCCACGGTCTGCCCGGCGAGGCCCTGCGTCCAGCCCGGGATCACCTGCTGGAGCGAGAAGCTCGTGGGGGCGCCGCGGTCCCACGACGAGTCGAAGACGGTGCCGTCGAGCAGCATGCCCGTGTAGTGGGCGGTGACGGTCTGGTCCTCGGTCACGACCGGGCCGCTGCCCTTGATGAGCGTCTGCGCGACGAGCTCGGTCGGGGCCTCATAGCCCTCGGGGATCTCGATGGTCGGCTTGCCGGTGTCGTCGAGCGTCACGGTCGGCAGACCCTCGGCCGGGGTGACCGCCTCGCCCTCGGCACGCGACGGGATGGTCTTCACGTCGGTGACCTCACCGATGGTGAGGTAGGTGATCGGCTCGCCGGTCGTCTGGTCCGTCGTCGGGTTGGCGAACAGGAAGCGGGTGCCGACCTTCTTGCCGACGACGACGTCGAGGAGCTGCGGGAAGATCGAGTCGTCGATGAGGAGCTGCTCGGGGGAGTCCGTCTCCCACGTCGACCCCATCTTGGCGCCGTCCGCACCGGAGAACGCGGCCGTGTGCATGGTGATCTGCTGGCCCTTGGCGATCTCGTCGCCCTCACCGTCGTTCAGCGAGATGGCGGCCGCGGCGGAGACCTCGAACGGCTGGTCGAACTCCACGGTGGGCTCGGCGCCCGGGTCGCCGGTGACCGTCACGGCCTCGAGCGCCGCGACGTCCTCGGGCGACGACGTCGCGGCGTCGCTGGCGCCGTCGGTCGCGGACGGGCTCGACGACGTCTCGTCGCCGGAGCCGCCGCCCTCCGAGGCGCAGCCGGAGAGGACGAGGGCGGCGCCCAGGGTGAGCGCGGCGACGCCGCGCAGGGTGCGGTGCTTCACGAGAGGGGGTCCTTCGGTCGGTGGGACGACGCGGGGCCGTCGGGTCTGGGCCGCACCCGCACGACGGCGGTCGTCGGCGTCCCGGGTCGGGGTCGCCTCGCGTCCGCGTGCCGGGTGCAGCACCGGCGCGGACACTCTAGCGGTCCTGCCTGGACTCCCGCTGGGAGCCGCCCCGGCCGTGTGCCCGGGGGAGAATGGGTGCATGCCGTCCCGTCGACCGTCCCGCAAGCGACCGTGGGGAGCGGAGCCCGCGCCCCTCGACCTGGACCGTGCCCTCGGCGGCGCGCGCCGCGAGTCCGGGGCTGACGGCGAGTGGCAGGTCCGCAACGTGCGCGGCGGGTCCAAGACGTACCTGTGCCCGGGGTGCAACCAGGAGATCCCGCCCGGGACGGGGCACGTCGTGGCCTGGCAGGAGGACTCGTTCTTCGGTGCCGAGACGGCGCTCGACCACCGCCGGCACTGGCACACGTCGTGCTGGCAGGCGCGCGGGCGTCGTCGGCCCCGGTAGAGGTCCGCGGCGAACGAACTAGGCTCGACCACGATGAGCACCGCACCCGAGCCCGCCGGGGCCGACGTCCCGGCCGGTCCTACCCCCATCCGGTCCCTGACGGTCCTGCCCGCGCGGCGCGAGGACGTCGAGCTGCACACCGCGGACGGGCTGACGCTCGTCGGCGAGCTCGCGCTCCCCGCGGACCGCGACCCGGTCGCGACCCTCGTCACCCTGCACCCGCTGCCGACGCACGGCGGCTACATGGACTCGCACGTGTACCGGAAGGCGGCGTGGCGCCTGCCCGCGCTCGCCGACCTCGCGGTGCTGCGGTTCAACACGCGCGGGACGTCGTCGCCGCGGGGCACGAGCGAGGGCTCGTTCGACGGCGGCGAGGCGGAGCGCTACGACGTCGCCGCGGCCATCGAGCTCGCCGAGTTCCGCGACCTGCCGCACCGCTGGCTCGTCGGGTGGTCGTTCGGGACCGAGCTCGCGCTCAAGCACGGCACCGACCCGGCGGTGGAGGGCGCGATCCTGCTGTCGCCGCCGCTGCACCGCGCGACCGACGAGGACCTCGACCGGTGGGACGCGTTCGGCAAGCCCCTCGTCGTGCTCGTCCCCGAGCTCGACGACTACCTGCGCCCCGACGAGGCGCGCCGACGGTTCGCGCGCGTGCGCAACGCCGAGGTGATCGGCGTCGACGGCGCCAAGCACCTGTGGGTGGGGGAGTCGTCCGTGCGTCGCGTGCTCGACGAGATCGTCGGCCACGTCCGCCCCGGGTTCCCGCTGCCGCTGCCGACCACGTGGTCCGGCGACGGGACCGCGGCCGTGACGGCCGAGCGCGACACCGCGGACTCCGACCAGGCGAGCTACGACGCGAGCCGGTCGGACGGCGTCGACGACTGACGTCCCGGCAGGACGGTCGCGGCCGTGGCACGGTGGGACGAGACCTGACGACGGAAGCACGACCTGAGGAGGACGACGTGACGACGGCCCCGCTCGAGACCTTCACGCTGCGCGAGGGGTACGGGACCCCGCTCGTGCTGCTGCACGGCTTCCCGCTGGACCACCGCATGTGGGCCGACGTCGCGGCCGCGCTGCCGGGCGAGCCCACCGTCGTGGCCGTCGACCTCCCCGGGCTCGGCGCGAGCCCGCTGGCGGGCGAGCCGGCGTCGATCGACACCGCGGCCGACGCCACCGCCGCCGCGCTCACCGCGGCGGGGATCACGCGCGCGGTCGTCGCGGGGCTGTCGATGGGCGGCTACGTCGCGCTCGCGCTCGCGGAGCGGCACCCCGACCTGGTCGCCGGGCTCGGGCTCGTGGACACCAAGTCGACCGCCGACACCGACGAGGCCCGCGCCAACCGGCTGCGCGTCGCGGACGAGGCCGCGCGGTCCCAGACCGTCGACGCCGTCCTCGGCATGCCGGGCGTGATGCTCGGCGAGACGAGCAAGGCCGCGCGCAAGCACCTCACGGCACGGCTCGAGGAGTGGATCCGCGGGCAGCGGCCCGACGGCGTCGCGTGGTCGCAGCGCGCCATGGCGGCCCGGCCGGACCGCACCCACGTCCTCGAGGGGTTCTCCGGCCCGGTGGCCGTCGTCGTGGGGGAGGAGGACGCGCTCACGCCAGCGCCCGAGGCCGAGCACATGGCCGACGCCGCACCCACCGCGCAGCTGGTCCAGGTGCCGGGCGCCGGGCACATGAGCGCGGTCGAGGACCCGGCCGCCGTCGCGGACGCCCTGGCCGACCTCCTGGCCCGCGCCTCGGCCTGAGCCCGGCCGACCACGCGACTGCCCGTCGGCCAGCCGGAGCGGTCAGCGGCCGTCGAGCACGAGCGCGAGCGCGTCCGCGAGGTCGATCGACTCGCCGTCCCGTCCGCCCTTGCCGAGCACGATCGGCGGGTCCGACGGCTCGACGGTCACGCCGCGCAGGCGCCCCAGCAGGCTGCCGGGCACGCCGAGCACGTAGAACTCCCCGTCCTCGCCGACGGCGACGCTGCGGTTGCGGCGCAGGTACCAGCCCTTGAGCGGGGTCCGGTAGGTGGTCGCGCCGTCGAACGAGCGGGCGCGCAGCGGCTCGGGCGCGAGGCCGCGCTCACGCGCGCGCACCACGAACTCGGCGAGGAGCGCGCGTGCCGCGGCGCTCTCTCGCGCGCGCTGGCGGTCGAGCTCGCGCTGCTGGTGCGCCGCGGCCTCGGTCCGCTGCCGACGCCAGTCGTCGGCAGCGGACCCGGAGCGGCCCGTGGGGTCCGCGGAGGACACCGGTCAGGCCGAGGCGGGGGCGTCGGTCTCGGCCTCGGCGTCCACCTGGCCCGCGGGGCGACGCTTCGTCGGGGCGGCGGACGCGCCCTGCTGGTCCGGCTCGTCGGCGACGACCGGGAACTCCGCCGTCATGAGCGTCGCCGCGCGCGCCTGCTGCGCGGGCGTGCCCGCGGGGACCGCCGCCTTCTTCGCAGGAGCCTTCGCGGTCTCGGCCTCGCCGCCGAGGAGCCCGCGCAGCTCGTCGAGATAGGTGTTGATCGAGTCGTGCTGGCGCGTGAGGTCCTCGAGCTGACGCTGGGCGACGTTGCGCTGCTGCTCGGCCTCCGCCTTCGCGTCGCTCACGGTCTGGTCCGCGAACGACCGCGCCTCGGCGACGATCTGGTCGGCGTTGCGCCGGGCCGTCGACATGAGGTCCTTGACGTACGAGTCGGACTCCCGGCGGACCTTCTCGGCCTGCTCCAGCGCGAGCGCGACGCGCTTCTCCGCCTCCGTCGCGTGCTCCTCGGCCGTCGAGACCAGCTTCTCGGTCTCGGCCTTGGCGGCGGCGTGGCGCTCGGCGTTCTCGCGCTCCGCCTCCTCGCGGCGACGCACGACCTCGAGCTCCGCGTCAGCGAGCGCGGTGCGGGCCTTGTCGCGCAGCTCCTCCATCTCCGACGTGACCGCGTTGGCCGCCTCGGTGGCCTTGCGCTGCGCCTCGTCGACCTGGCGCTGCGCCTCGCGGCGCGCGTTCTCCAGGAGCTCGGCGGACTCGCGCTCGGCGGCCTCGCGCTGGGCGGCGGTCTCCGCCGCGACGCGGGCACGGAGCTCGGCGGCCTCGCGCTCGGTCGTGACACGCAGCTCCGTCGTCTCACGCTCCGCCGTCGCGCGCAGCGTGCCGAGCTCGCGCTCGAGCGACGCGCGGCGCTCGCTCTCCTCGGTGGCGATCGCGCTCTGGATGCGTGCCGCCTCGCGCTCGGCGGAGCCGACGAGCTCCTCGGCGCGGCGCTGGGCGCTGAGCAGCGTGCCCTCGACCTCCGACGCGCTCGTGGCGCGGATCTCCTCGGACTCGAGCCGCGCGCTGTTGAGGAGCTCGGCGACCTCGTTCTCGGCGCGGGACCGCACCTGGCCCGCCGAGAGCTTCGCGCGCGCCATGATGTCGGCAGCCTGGGCGTTGGCCTGGGAGAGGATGTCCGCGGACTGCTCCTCCGCCGAGCGCATGAGCTGCTCGATGCGGGAGCCGAGGCCGGCGTACGAGGGGCGGTCCGCCTCGCGGAGCTGGCGCTGTGCGTCGGAGAGCTCGCTCGTGAGCTGCATGGCGCGGGCGTCCGCGGCCTCGACGCGCGAGCGCGCGTCCTCCACGGCCTTCTCCAGCTTCGCGAGCTGTGCTTCGACCTGGACGCGGTCGTACCCGCGCATCGTGATGGGGAAGAGCGTGCGCTCGTCGGACACGTCGATGACCTCCGGTGCTGGTTCGTCGCGGCGTCCGCCGCCGGGCGGCGTCCCCTCGCGAGGAGGGAGGGCGCGGCGGTCGTGCCACGGCCCCGCCGTGCTCCGACCAGGATACGGGGATCGGGCTGTCCTGAATACCCGGATTGGAGCAGGTGAGACGATGGTCGCAGTGCTGCGGGACGGACGGCCCCGGGGGAGGCAGCAGGGCGATCCGACGGCGTCGCGCGCGTTCTTCCTGAAGGCCGGCTGACGAGCGTGGGACCGTGGGGAGAGAGGCTCGTGAACGGATCGTGAGGATCCGCGCACGATCCCCCGAGGTCGATCTACGAGGGGTTTCGCCCCTATTCTGGAACGTCGATCGACGAAGGGAAGCTCGGTGCTCCAACGAATCATCGCCGCCCTCCTGCTCGTGGGAGGGCTCGTCGCCGTCGGCCTCGGCGTCGCGTCCGCCACGGTGTGGCGGGACAGCGACACGGTCGTGGCGACCACGGCGTACACGGGGGACGGCACCCTGCTCGTCACCGAGCCCGGGGTCCTGGACCTCGTCGCCGAGGACGTGACGATCCGTGCCACGGCGCCGGGCGAGCAGCAGGTGACCCTCGTGATCGGCCGCGAGGTCGACGTGACCGGCTGGGTCGGGGAGGACGCCCACGGCGTCGTCACCGGGCTCAGCGACTGGGACGCGCTCGCGACGCGCGCCGTCGAGCCGTCCGCCGCGGAGGAGACGCCCGCCGAGGGCGAGACCCCGGCCGACGGAGAGTCTCCCGCCGAGGGCGAGGCGGCGGAGGAGACGCCCGCCGACGGCGAGACCCCCGCGGAGGGCGAGACCCCCGCCGACGACGAGACGCCGGCCGAGACGACGGTCGTCGGCGTCGACCCCGCCGGGTCGGACATGTGGTTCGAGGAGTCGACGGGCGCCGGCTCGGCCAGCCTGCGCTGGTCCGACCAGCCCGGCCGCTGGCAGCTTCTCGTGGCCGGCGTCGGTGAGGGCGCCGTCGCCCCCACGCTCGAGCTGTCCTGGCCGCGCCAGGTCGAGACCCCGTTCCTGTGGCCCGGCGTGATCGGCGGCGCGGTCCTCATCCTCCTGGGCCTCGGCGTCGGCGCGGCGAGCCTGCGCCCCAAGCGCCGGGGACCGTCGGGACGCGGCACCGCGACGTCGGCCACCCCGGCCGTCGCCCCGGCGGCAGCGCCGCCCGCGCCGTCGGGCGAGGGCGACGGCACGACCTCCGACGGCGAGGTGCCCACCGACACCGCGCAGGTACGCATGCTCACGCGGCGCGAGCTGCGCGAGCGCGAGGAGGCCGACCGCCTCGCCCAGCAGCAGGCGCGCGGGCAGAAGCCGCGTCGCGCCTGGCTCACCGGCCAGATCCCGATCGTCGCGCGCGGCGAGCGGCGACCCAAGACCGCGGCGCAGCCGACCGTCGACGCCGCGGACGGCCACCCGACCAGCCAGGACAGCGCGGCGACACGTGCCGACGCCTGGCGCCGGGCGTGGGGATTCACCCCCGGCGCGGGGGCGGGCGAGACCGCCGACCCGCAGCGCGACACGGACGAGACGAAGGACAGCACCCGATGACCAGCACCGCCCGCGACACGGCCCGCGCCCGCCGCGCCCGCCGTCACCTCGCCGGGGTGGCCGGCGGTCTGGTCGGCGCGCTCCTCCTCGCCGCCTGCTCGGCCCCTCTGCCGACACCGCAGCCGGACCCCACCCAGGACCCGCCGCCTCCCGTCCTCTCCGAGGCCCAGGAGACCGTGGTGCTCGACGCGGTCGCCTCGGCGCTCGCCGCGGCGAGCGAGGCGAACGACCCGGCGCAGCTCGACGCGCGCGTCACCGGCCCGGCGCTCGCGATCCGCACGAGCCAGCTCGCTGTCGCCGCGGCGCGCGGCAACGCCGACCTCGTGACGGAGCTCCCGACCGAGGCGCAGCAGGTCGTCATCCCGACGACGCAGACCTGGCCCCGCACGTCCTACGCCGTGAGCGTCCAGCCCGAGAGCCTGCAGACTCCGCGCCTGTCCGTCCTCGAGCAGGCCAGCGCACGGGACGCCTACCAGCTGTGGGCCTGGGTCCGGCTCCTCCCCGGCGTGACGATGCCCAGCTTCGCGGACCCGAGCATCGGGAGCGAGGCCGTCGCACCCGACGACTCGAGCCTCCTCGTCACGCCCACGGACGCCGTGGCGCAGTACGCCGACGTGCTCAACCTCGGGGCCGGTTCCGGCTTCGCCGGCACCTTCGAGGACGACTCCTTCCGCACGCTGCTCGCCGAGCGCGCCCAGGCCTGGACCACGGCGCTCGAGCCCGCCGCCGGCGCGTACGCGCTGGCGTTCACCCCGAACGCCGACGAGCAGGTCCGCGCGGTGCGCACCGCGGACGGCGGCGCGCTCGTCGTGGGCGCCATGACGTCGCAGGAGACGATGACGGCGGAGGAGGGCGCACAGGTCCCGCCCGACACGGAGACGATCAAGGCGCTGTACGGGACGGCCACCCCGACGAACGTGCTCAAGGTCGGGTACCAGGACGTCGTCGCGCTCTACGTCCCGCCAGCCGGGTCGGAGGAGAAGATCCGCGTCGTGGGCAACGAGCACGTCGCGACATCGGTGGCGAACGCCTGACGCTCCGTAGGATTGCGACCATGAGCGAACCTACCCAGCAGCCCGCGTTCGACGTGCGCGGAGCGGTCGACCTGTCCGCGCTGAACCGGCCGCAGTCCCCGCCGCCGGGGGAGGAGGGCGGCGCGCCCGCGGCCGGAGGCTACGTCGTCGACGTCACGGACGAGACGTTCGGCCAGCTCGTCCAGGACTCGACGCAGTACCCGGTCGTCGTCCTGCTCTGGATCCCGACCGACCAGGCGAACGCCCAGCTCGGCACCGACCTCGGCGCACTCGCCGACGAGTACGCGGGCCGCTTCCTCCTGGCCCGCGTCGACGCGCAGGCCTACCCGCAGATCACGGCGGCGTTCCAGGTGCAGGGCGTCCCGACCGTCGTCGCGATCCTCCAGGGCCAGCCGGTACCGCTGTTCCAGGGCGCCGCGCCCGCCGAGCAGGTGCGCTCGGTGATCGAGCAGGTGCTCCAGGCCGCCGAGGCGAACGGTGTCACCGGCCGGGCGCCGTCCCAGGGCGGCGACGGCGAGCCGGTGCCCGCCGAGCCCGCCCCGGAGCCCGAGCCCGAGCTCCCGCCGCTGCACCAGGAGGCGTACGACGCGATCGAGCGCGACGACCTCGACGCCGCCGTCGCGGCCTACGAGAAGGCGATCAAGCAGGACCCGCGCGACGCGCTCGCCGTCGCCGGCCTCGCCCAGGTCCGCCTCCTCCAGCGCACGCGCGACGCCGACCTCGCGACGGTCCGCGCCGCGGCCGCCGCCGCACCGCAGGACGTCGACGCCCAGCTCGCCATCGCCGACCTCGACATCCTCGGCGGTCACGTCGACGACGCGCTCGGCCGGCTCCTGGAGATGCTGCCGGGCGCCGACGCCGACGCCAAGGAGAAGCTCCGCGTGCGCCTCCTCGACTACTTCGAGGTCGTCGGCCCCACCGACCCCCGCGTCGGCAAGGCCCGCCAGCGCCTCGCGATCAGCCTCTACTGACGCACCCGCGCCACAGCCGACGGCGGCCGGTCACCGTGAGGTGACCGGCCGCCGTCGCGCTGAGGGAGGCACCCCACCCACCACCCAGGGTGACCAGACCTCTACGTCAGCAGACCGGACCTCTACTTCGGCAGACCAGAGTTCTACCTCGGCGACGGGACGAGGTACAGCGCGCCGAGCGGGGGCAGGCGCAGGGTCGCGGAGTGCGCGCGGCCCTTCCACGGCACGGCCTCCGCCTCGACCTCGCCGAGGTTGCCGACCCCGGAACCGCCGTACACCTCGGCGTCGGTGTTGAGCACCTCGCGCCACGCCCCGCCGGACGGCAGCGCGACGCGGTAGCCCTCGTGCGGCGTGCCGGCGAAGTTCACGACGACGGCGACGTCGCCCCCGTCGCGGCCGCGCCGCACGTAGGCGAGGACGTTGTGGTCGGCGTCGTCGGCGTCGAGCCACTCGAACCCCGCGGGGTCGTGGTCGAGCTCCCACAGGGCCGGGGTCGCGCGGTAGAGCGCGTTGAGGTCGCGCACGGCCCGCTGGACGCCCTGCCGCCCGGGGTCGGCGGCGAGGCCGTCCCAGTCGAGCGAGCGGCCCTCGTTCCACTCGGAGTGCTGGCCGATCTCGCTGCCCATGAAGAGGAGCTGCTTGCCGGGGTGCGACCACTGGTAGGCGAGGAACGCGCGGACGCCGGCGCGCTTCTGCCAGTCGTCGCCGGGCATCTTGCCGTAGAGCGAGCCCTTGCCGTGCACGACCTCGTCGTGGCTGATGGGCAGCACGAACTGCTCGGAGTAGGCGTAGACCATCGAGAAGGTGATCTCGTGGTGGTGGTAGCGGCGGTTGATGGGCTCCTCGGCGACGTAGCGCAGGGAGTCGTTCATCCAGCCCATGTTCCACTTGAGCCCGAACCCGAGGCCCCCGGCCGACGTCGGCCGGGTCACGCCGGGCCATGCCGTCGACTCCTCGGCGATCATCATGACGCCGGGCGTGCGCCGGTAGGCGGTGGCGTTGGCCTCCTGGAGGAACGCGATGGCCTCGAGGTTCTCGCGCCCGCCGTGCACGTTGGGGTGCCACTGGCCGGGGCCGCGCGAGTAGTCGAGGTAGAGCATGGAGGCGACGGCGTCGACGCGCAGCGCGTCGACGTGGAACTCCTCGAGCCAGTACGTCGCGTTGGCGACGAGGAAGTTGCGGACCTCGTTGCGCCCGAAGTCGAAGACGTACGTGCCCCAGTCGGGCTGCTCCCCGCGCAGGGGGTCGGCGTGCTCGTAGCAGGGTGTGCCGTCGAACCGGGCGAGGGCCCACTCGTCGCGCGGGAAGTGCGCGGGCACCCAGTCGACGACGACGCCGATGCCGGCCGCGTGCAGGCGGTCGACCAGGTAGCGGAAGTCGTCGGGGTGGCCGAACCGTGACGTCGGCGCGTAGTAGCCGGTGACCTGGTAGCCCCACGACCCGCCGAACGGGTGCTCGGCGACGGGCAGGAGCTCGACGTGCGTGAAGCCCTGCTCGACGACGTACGCGGTGAGCTGCTCGGCGAGGTCGCGGTACGACAGGCCCTGGCGCCACGACCCGAGGTGGACCTCGTAGATGCTGAGAGGCTGCGTGTGCGGGTCGTGGGCGGCGCGCGCGGCGAGCCACGCGTCGTCGGACCACGCGAACTGCGACTCGACGACGATGCTCGCCGTCGCGGGCGGCACCTCCGCCGCCTTGGCGAGCGGGTCCGCCTTCTGCCGCCACGAGCCGTCGGGGCCGAGGATCTCGTACTTGTAGCGCGCGCCCGCGCCCACGCCCGGGACGAACAGCTCCCAGATGCCGCTCGAACCGAGCGAGCGCATCGGGTGGGTCGCGCCCCAGCCGTTGAAGTCGCCGATGACGCGGACCGCGCGCGCGTTGGGTGCCCAGACGGCGAACGCGGTGCCGCTGGTGTCGCCGAGCGCGCTGGGGTACGTGCGCAGGTTGGCGCCGAGCGCGCGCCACAGCTCCTCGTGCCGGCCCTCGCGGAGGAGGTGCAGGTCCACCTCGCCGAGGGTGGGCAGGAAGCGGTAGGGGTCGTCGTCGGTCGTGGCCTCGTGGCCGTAGCGCGCCCGGACGCGGTAGTCGGGGGCGTGCCGGGTGCCGTCGGCGTCCTGGTGCACCGGGACGACGGCGGCCCACACGCCGTCCTGCTCGTGCGCGGCCGCGTGCTCGCCGTCGGTCGTGACGACGACGACCTCGTCGGCGAGCGGGCGCAGCACCCGGACGACGGCGCGCGCGTCCTCCGCGCCGGGCGCCAGGTGCGGGCCGAGCACGGCGTGCGGGTCGAACGTGCGTCCTGCCGCCGCGGCGGCGAGGGCGTCCGGCGGCACGACGACGGGGGGCGGGGTGGTGGAGTCGGCTGGCCCGGTCATGGGGCAACCTTTCCACGTCGGCTCGCCGCGCACCTGACAGGCTCGCCCGGCGATCGCGAGGGGGCGCTCACGACCGCCGGGCGAGCCGGACCGGGGAGCTCAGGACGGCAGGGTCCACCGCTGGTTCGCGTTGCCCGTGCAGTCCCAGACCTGCAGCCGCGTCCCGTCCGCCGACGACTGGCCCGTGACGTCGAGGCACTTGTTCGCCTGCGGGTTGCGCAGGGACTGCGTCGCGGCGGAGTACACCCACTGCTGCGCGCCCGAGCCGTTGCAGTCCCAGATCTGGACCACCGTGCCGTTGGCGGTGCCCTGGCCCGCGACGTCGAGGCACCTGCCCGCGTTCGGGTTGCGGATCGTGCCGTCGGCGCGGACCTCCCACGTCTGCGCGACTCCCGGCGCGCACGTGTAGAGCTGGACGGGGGTCCCGTTCGCGGTCCCGGACGCGGCGACGTCGACGCACCTGCCGGCGAGCCCGACGATCGCGCCGGTCGCGGGAGCCGGGCCAGGGTTCGGCGTCCCGCCGGAGCCGAGCTGCACCTCGCCCTGGTTGAGCACGCGCGGGTGGAAGTACGCCGCCTGGATCTCGGCGTTCGTGTTGCTCCCGCGCAGCTGCTCGGACCAGACCATGAAGTAGCTCCAGCGCGGCTGGGCAGTGAGGAGCGCGTCGTTCGGGACCTTCCCCATCTCGGCGACGGCGATGGGCTTGCTCCCGGCGATGGACTGGATCTGCTGGTAGTCCGACGTGCTGGGGTGGTTCTTGTACCAGACGTCGAGGCTCACGACGTCGACGTACGAGCTGCCGGGGTAGTAGCTCGCCCAGTTCGCGGTCGGGTTGTCCTGGACGTTCCAGACCCAGATGAGGTTGTCGAGGCCCTGGGAGTCGAAGTAGTCCTTCATCTGCTGGTAGATCTTCGCGCCGCCGTTGACCCCGGCGCGGCCGCCCCACCAGTTCCACGTCTCGTTCATCTCGTGGAACGGCCGCCACAGCACGGGCACGCCCGCGTCCCGGAGCTGGCGCAGGTACGGCACGACCTCGGCCATGCGCTGGCGCCACGTCTGGTTGAGCGCGGTGCCGCCGGTGACGACCTGCTCGAACTGGCTCGGGCTGATCTGCGTCTTGACGCCGCCCTCGAACTCGCACGTCGACGGCCCGGTGGGGGAGCACGCGTGCCACGTGAGGGCGACGAGCGAGCCGTTGGCCCACTCCGTCTTCGCCTGGTCGACGACGCGCTGCCGGTTCGCCTGGTCCTCGCCGCGGAACATCAGGTCGCCGCCCCACAGGCCTGGGTACTGGCCGGTGATGTCACGGACCTGCTGCGTGTACTGGCCGGGCGCCGACGCCGGCTCCTTGTTGTGCTGACCCGAGACGATCGAGGTCCCGGTGATGGACCGCAGGTAGTCGATCACCGCCTGCTTGTCGCGCGCCGGGAAGGCGTGCGCGGCGGGGGCCGTCGGGATGAGCGTGGCCACGAGCAGGGCCGCGACGCCCGCGGCGAGCGCCGTGAGGGCTCGTCGTCGGGTGCTCGGGTGGGCGGTCGTCGTCGAGTCGGGTCGTGGCCCGGACGCGCTGCCGGGTCTGCTGCCGTGGACTGGGGTGAGGTGTCGCATGCGTCCTCCGCGTCGTTGCGTGAGTAGTGCCTGACGGGCGGCAACGGTAGTACCGGGCGATGGTGCTGTCTACCGTTGTCATGAACCGCTTAATGTATTGGTATCACTAGGCTGTATCGTGGGAGCGATGCCAACGTGACAGCGTTGACATCTCGGGTCGCCACGATCTACGGTCGCCCTGCGTCGGGCGGCCGGCGCGCCACCGACGCGAAGGAGCGGACGATGACCCCACGACGACTGCGTGCGGCGAGGCCCCGCGCAGGCAACGCCGATACCCACCGAGGTCGACCGCCCGCCGGACGTCGGCCACCCGCCGGGCGCCGACCGCTCGGCCTGGTGACTGCCGTCGTGCTGGCGCTCGCCGGTACGGTCGTCCCGGTCGGCTCCGCAACAGGCAGTGCGGGCGGGAGCCCGACCAGCGCCGCCGCTGCCGCCCCGACCAAGGAGATCCCCGCCGTGAGCGCACCCCTCGGCGAGAGCCGCAACACCTCGTTCGTCGAGCGCGACGGCACGCGCCTCGTCCTCGACGGCGAGACGTTCCGCTTCAGCGGGACGAACATCTACTGGCTCGGGCTCGACGAGAACGTCCCGCCCGGCACGGTGGACTACCCGACGGCCTTCCGCATCCGCGACGCGCTCGACACGGCGTCGAACCTCGGCGTGACGGTCGTGCGCTCGCACATGCTCGCGTCCACGGGTTCGCCGCTCGCGATCCTCCCGTCGAGGGAGGCCGGGTACAACGCCGACGCGTTCGCCAGCATCGACTACGCGGTCGCCTACGCCGCATCGAAGGGCATCCGCCTCATCCTGCCGCTCACCGACGAGTGGGCGTACTACCACGGCGGGCACCGCGACTTCGGCGCTCCGTACGGGCTGTGCGCGCCGACCACGCCGCTCACCCCGTGCGCGGAGTTCTACTCCGACCCGCGCGTCGTCGCGGACTTCACCGACTACGTGCACCACGTCATGGACCACGTGAACCCGTACACCGGCCTCGCGCTCAAGGACGACCCGACGGTCCTCGCCTGGGAGCTCGGCAACGAGCTCGAGGGCATGACGCCGGAGTGGATCGAGCACGTCGCCACCGAGATCTCCGAGCGCGCACCGCGGCAGCTCGTCGCGGCGGGCAAGCGGTTCGGCATCGACGACGACACGCTCGCGTCCCCGCTCGTCGACATCGTCGACGTGCACTACTACCCGCCGACGGCGAGCGGCGTCCGTGCGGACGCGGCCCGCATCACCGACGCCGGGAAGGTGTACGTCGCGGGCGAGTACGCCTCGACCGCCGCGACGCCCGAGCTGCTCGTGCCGCTCGCGGCCGATCCGGACGTCACCGGCATGATGTTCTGGTCGCTCTTCGGGCACGACGACGCGTCCGGCCTCGTCCCGCACGACGACGGCTTCACGCTGCACGACCCGGGCACCGACGACCGCATGCGCGGCAACGTCGCGGCGATCCGCGACTTCTCGGCGGCGCTCGCGGGCGCCCCGGTCGCCGTCGCGGTGAAGCAGCCGCTCGTGACGTCGGTCGGCAGCACCTACGGCTTCCACGAGGTGTCGTGGCGCGGAGCGGCCGGCGCTGCGACGTACCGGGTCGAGCGCGCAGCGGTGTCCGACGGCGTCCCGAGCGGCGCGTTCGAGGTCGTCGCCGAGGGCCTGACGGACACGGGCGAGCCGTACCTCGACACGTCGGGGGGCGGCGACGCGGCCTACCGCGTCGTCCCGGTCGGCGCGGACGGCGCGGACGGCCCGGCCTCCGAGCCGGTCGTCGTGGCGGCAGGCGAGCAGGTCGTCGTCGACCCCCTCGAGACGCAGCGCCCGCTCGTCGACCACGCCGGGCTGCGCGGCACGCCAGACGGCGACGCCGCGCTGCTCGGCCCGGCCGACGACGGCCCCGCGCACGCGACGTGGGCACACGACGGTCTGACCGGCGCGGAGCTGCGCGTGCGGGCGGCGACCGCCGCCGACGTCGCGGTGCTCGTCGTGGAGACCAGCGCCGACGGCGAGACGTGGGCCGCTGCGAGCACCGCCGTCGAGCCGGACGGGGACGGGCGCTTCCGCGTCGCCGTCTCCGCTGGGCAGGGCGAGCGGCTCCGCGTCACGTGGCCGGCGGGAGCGACGGCGCGCCTCGAGCGCGTCACGCTGCGCGGCGCTGCCGACCTCCCCGTGCTCGACGACGCGCTCGACGACCTGGCGGGCGCGAGCGTCGAGGGGTCTGTCGGCATCGACACCGGCAACCCGGGCCTGTTCGGCGGGGACGCCGGGCGGGCGAAGCGCGACGCACCCGGCGCGGCGTCGCTCGCGTGGGAGGCGGACGGCCTGACGCGGCTGGAGGCGACGGGGTGGTACTGGCCGGACGCCGATCCGGCGCACCTGACGTTCGAGGTGCGGGTCGACGGCGCGTGGCGCGGTCTCGACGTCGGGGTCGCCGGCGCGCCGGGGACCGTGGGCGGGGCGTGGGGCCGCTTCGCGTACGCCGCGACCCTGCCCGCGGGGACCGACGCCGTGCGTGTCGTCTGGCCAGCGGGCGCGACACCGGAGTGGGCGCAGCAGCTCGGCGACGTGCGTCTGCTCGGCACGGGCGGGGAGCTCGCCGCTCCCGGCGCGTTCGCGGCCCTCGCGCCCGACGACGGCACGTCCGCCCTGCGCGGCACGCCGACCCTGCGCTGGGAGCCGGCGGCGCAGGCCGCGACCTACCGCGTGACGCTCGCGCGGACCGACGCACCGGGCGAACCGATCGTGTCCGCGGAGGTGCGCGGCACGAGCCTCGCGCCGGCCGTGGAGCTCGACCCCGCGACGTCGTACACGTGGCACGTCGAGGCGGTGAACGGCGCCGGGACAACGGGCATGACGGGCGGGCCGCGAACCTTCGCGACCGACGCGCTGCCGACCGAGCCGCTCGTCGTCGAGGACTACGAGGGCTTCGCCGACGACGCCGCGCTCACCGCCGCGCACCGGGCGAACACCGGCGGGGACCCGATCACGTCGACGCTCGTCCCCGGCGCCGATGGCGGTCACGCGATGCGGCTCGCGACGACGCTCGCGTCGTCGGGGTACGCCGGCGTGACCCGCACGTTCGACGCGCCCCAGTCGTGGTGGGGGTACGAGGGCCTCGACCTGTGGCTCGACCGTTCCGGCCTCGGGGCCGGGCAGGACGTCACGGTGCAGGTGGTCGCGGGCGGCCAGTTCTGGGAGACCGTGCTGCCCGACGTCGGCCCTCAGCCCGCGGGGGTCCTGCACGTGCCGTTCTCGGACCTGTCCCTCCCGCCGTGGGCGGGCGGAGGCGGTCGCCCGGACCTGGAGTCCGTCACGGAGATCTCGTTCTACCTCGGGGGCAGTGGCCCGGCGGTGCTCGTCGTCGACGACGTGCGGACCGCCGTCGCGGGACCGGACGTGCCCGTGACGGTCGAGGCGTCCTCGCGGTGCCTCGCCGGAAAGGCGTACGTCGCCGTCCGGGCGACGAACGACGGCGACGCGCCCGTCGCCGTGACGCTCGGCACGCCGTACGGGAGCAAGGCCTTCGCGGCCGTCGCGCCGGGGGCCAACGCGTACCAGTCGTTCGCGGCGCGCGCGACGTCGGTGCCCGCCGGGTCGGCGGTCGTCACCGTGGGCTCGGGCGGCGACGCCGTCGAGCTCGCCGTCCCGTACGCGGCGGTCGCCTGCGGCTGAGCGGCCGAACCGGGCATCGGCCCGACGACGGCCCGCGCGACCCGGAATGGCCGCGCGGGCCGTCGTCGTGCCCGGGCGCGGTGATGCTCTGTGCTCGGCGCCCGTCCGCGGGCGCCTATCCTGTCCGCCATGGCGTGGTCGGTCTGGACGACCCTGGCGGCCGCTGGGGTGCTCATCTCGCTCACGCCCGGCGCGGGCGCGGTCAACACGATGGCCAACTCGATCGGCGTCGGGTGGGCGCGCTCCATCTGGGGGATCCTCGGCCAGCAGCTCGCCCTCGTCGCGCACGTGGCGATCGTGGCGGCAGGTGTCGGCGTGCTCGTCGCGGGTTCGCCCGTCCTGTTCGACGTCGTCCGCTACGGCGGCGCCGCCTACCTCGTCTACCTCGGGATCCGCCAGTGGCGGTCGCGCCCGAGCGGCGCCGACGGCGACGCCGTCGTGCGCGGTCCGGAGTCGCGGTGGTCGATGGTCCGGCGCGGGCTCCTCGTCAACCTCACGAACCCGAAGGCGATCGTCTTCTTCCTCGCGTTCATCCCGCAGTTCGTCCGGCCGGACCGGCCGCTGCTGCCGCAGTACGTCGTGCTCGGGGTGACCGTGGTCGTGATCGACGTCCTCGTCATGTGGTTCTTCTTCGCCACCGCGGCGACGGGGCTGCGGCGCCTGACTCGCAGCCCGCGCGGGGAGCGCACCGTCAACCGGCTCTTCGGCGGACTCTTCGTCGGGGTCGGCGTCCTGCTCGCCGCCGTCCACTGAGCGCGGGTCGGGCAGGGTGCGCGGCCGTCACGGTCGACCGAGGCGGCCGCACGAAGACGTCGCGCACCGACCTTCCCCGCCGACGAGGACGCCCCCACCGCCCGGGTGGGCGGTGGGGGCGTCGTGAATCGGCGGACGACGTGCGGGAAGGTCGGACGCTACCCGCAGGTCGTGGCGTCGTACCGAGCGTCGAGCGTCGTGACGGCGCCGTCGCCCGTGGTGACGGTGACGGTCGCGATCCCCGCCAGGAGAGCCTTCGCCCGCGACGCGAACGACTGGTACGCGCTCGAGCCGGGTGCCACGGCCGAGAACGTCCTGCCGCCGTACGGCGTCGTGAGGGCGAGGTCCACCGGGGCGCCGCCGCCGTTCGTCGCCCGGACCGCGACGTACGCCTTCCCGGCGAGGCAGCGCGCCGAGGCCTCGACCGAGACGGCCGGGCCGCGGTCGCGCGACTGCGCGAAGAGCCAGTCGAGGACGACCGGGTTCGCGTACGTCGGGATCCACGACGAGTGCGGGTACGCGAGCCGGTCCGGCGTGCCCGTCGTGCCGGGCGAGTACGCGGTGTGGAGCACGTCGCTGCCGGCCGCGCGTGCTTCGTCCCACAGCGCCTGCGCCCGCGCCGCGGCCGCGTCGCGCGGGAGGTTGCCCGCCCACTCGTCGCGCGTGACGACGGCGCCTGCGCGCTGGAGACCCTCGAGGGCCGTGAGCGTGAGGCCGTACGGCGCCGTCGGGTCGTCGATCGCGTGGTGCACCCAGACCGGCAGGTCGCTGATCTGCGCCGTGAGGTCGGCCGACTCGCCACCTGCGACGAGCAGCGCTCCCGCGAAGAGGCTGCCGTCCTCGGCGAGCAGCGGCCAGCTCGCGCGCGACCCGCGCGAGAGTCCCGTGAGATACACCCGATCGGGGTCGACGGGGTAGTGGTCGACCATGTCCTCGACCATCCCGACGAGCGCCTCGCGCCCGCTGGGCGTGAGCCAGTCCTGGTCGGGCGCGCGCTGCGGGGACAGCACGAACGCCGGGTCGGTGGCCTGCCGCTCGGGCGCGGCGAACGCGACGGAGAGCTGGTTCGCCAGGAGCTGGACGGCGTTGTCGGTGCCGGTCTCGCCCGTGCCGTGGAGCGTGAGCACCAGCGGGTAGAGCGTGCCGTCGTCGGGCGCCTCGCGGTAGGCATGCGGCGTGAAGAGCCGGTACCGGAACGCGTCGCCCGGTCCGTCCCACGCTCCGGCCTCGTACTCGTCGACGACGGGCGTGTCGACCGCCGACGCCGGGACCGGGCCGAGAGACGCGGGCACGGTCGTCGCGCCGACGCTCAGGTCGGCGACCTGCGTCACCGAGTACGCGGCGGCCAGGTCGTAGGTCTGCGTCGTCCCGGAGTAGAACGTCCCGGCCGCGTTGGCGTCGGACGTGTCGAGCTCGAGGACCACCCACTCGCCGGGCGCGGGTTCCTGCCCGGGCGAACCGGCCCCGTCGGGCGCTGCCGCCGTGAAGGCCCGGACCACGGTGCGCGGGCCGTCCGACGACGTGGCCGGCGTCGGGCCGTCGAGGTCGGCCCGGACGGCGAACGCCGTCGGGTCGAGCTCGCCCGCGGGCAGCGGCGCGGAGTAGCGCACCGCGATCGCAACCACCTCGTGCCCGTGCGGGTTCACGACGCCGACGACGCGTGCGTCCGTGACCGTGGGCGTCGCCGTGCTGTCGCGCGTCGTGAACCGGGGCAGCCCCGCGGCGCCGATGCTGTGCTCGTAGAACGTCGCCATGGCCTGCGGCGTGTTGTAGTTCCACGTCCGTACGCCCCACGGCATGGCGAGCGACCAGTCCGGCTGGGCTGCGATCTCGTCCTGCGTCGGGAAGACGAACGTCTCGCCGATGATCATCGGCTTGTCGTCGCGCTGCGCGATGCGCTGCGCCTGCTCGTAGTGCCGCGGCGCGTAGCCCTCGACGTCGTAGAAGTCGACGGAGAGCACGTCGTAGTAGTCCGGGCCGGGGCTGAAGCTCGACCAGTCGTCGGCGTCGTACTCGGGCAGCCCGCCCGCAAGACCTTCGTAGCGGTCGAACTTGGGGTCGCCGTCGGCGAAGCCGTAGTCGTCGGGAAGGTCCTGGACGTTCCAGACCCACACGATGTTCGACAGGCCCTTCTCCTGCTCCAGGTAGTCGTGAACCATCCGGTACAGGCCGGCGCTGCCGTCGAGCCCCGGCCGCCCGCCCCACCAGAACACGTGCTGGTTCATCTCGTGGAACGGGCGCAGCATCACGGTCACGCCCGCGTCCTCGAGCGGCTGGAGCAGGCGCGCGTACTCGTCCATGCGCAGCTTCCAGTTCTCGTTGAGCGCCGTGCCGTCCGTGAGCAGCTCGTCCCACTGGTCCTCGTAGAGGAACGAGTAGATGCGGTTGGGGCTCGGGAGCGTCTCGTGCGCCTGGTCGCCGCCCCAGCCGCCCTGCACCTCCTGGGCCACGGTGTACTGCGGCGGTGAGACGTGGAACATGATCTGCACCAGGTTCCCGGCGTCCCACTGACGGCGGACCTCGTCGATCATGTTCTGCCGGTACGGCACGGTCTGGCCCGTGAGGAAGTCCGCGCTGTACAGCGCCGGGTAGACGCCGAACTCGTTCGCGACGCGCTGGTGCAGCACGTCGTTCGCCGCGGGGTTCGCGTACGACTGGTCGTGGTGCATCGCGGAGAGCATCCCGGTGCCGGTGATCGCGTCGAGGTAGTCGACGACGTCGACCGGCGCGGGCAGGTCGGTCACCTCGATCACGAGGTGGGTGTCGACGTCGACGGCGAACGTCGTGCCCGCGCCGCCGTCCTCGGCCGGGACGAAGAGGCGCACCTGGTGGAGGTCGACGCCGACCGTGCCCTCGGCGCGGAAGTCGCCCTTGGGCTCGGGTCGGGACGCGTCGCGCAGGACCGTCTGGTCGTCGGACGTCCACGTCGCCTGGACGACCCGGGCTCCGTCCGGGACGACGGTGTGCTCGGCGAGCAGCGTGAGAAGGTTCCCGGCGCCGTCGGTGCGAAGGTCCGTCACGGGGAAGGTCACCTCCGGGACCGGCGGTGCGACGTCGAACAGCAGGTCGATCTCGTCGACCACGATGGTGCCTCCCGTCCCCGCCCCGACCTGGTTGACGTAGAGCGCGAACGAGGCGATCCCGCTCGTGCGCAGGGTGCCGGTGCCGGACTTGGGGCGAAAGTCCTCGACGGGGACGTGTACGCGCTGCGGCGCGGTGGACGTCGGGTCGAACCCGGCGACGTCGTTCAGGTGCGCCTCGAACGACGCGCCGTCGGAGAGCTGGAGGAGCACGTCCTGGCCTGGCGTCTCGTTCGCGATCCACAGCTCGACCGCCCGCAGCCCCGGCCAGTAGCCGTCGACCGCGCGCGACCGCCCGGAGTATCCGTTGGTGAACGAGTAGTCGAACCGCATCGCCGAGCCGAGGTCCTCGCCCCCGGTGCCGAACGGCGAGTCGACGAGCGTCGCGGTGTTCGTCCCGCCGTTGGTGTTGCGCGAGTAGAGCGACGAGAGCGCCGCGTCGTCCGCGTAGCCGTCGAAGTCGTCGAGGCTCACGACGACGGGCCCGTCGTGCGATGGTTCGGCAGCGGGCGGTTCCGTGGTCGCGCCGGGCGACGCCCACGCGGGCGTCGCCGCGAGCGTAAGTGTCGCGAGGAGCGACAGCACCGCGGCCGCGGCTGCGGTGCTCCGACGTGAGCGTCGTCGGGACATGGAGGACTCCTTCGTCCGGTGAGAGAGATGCGCTGACCCAGCGGACGCTAGGGCCTCCACGTTGCGTATGTCAACGTTGACATACGTCCCCATCGGCCGGGTGCTTGTGCAAGCAAGAACGGTCTGGCGCGGTTGAGCCAACCCCGTTGACAACGCCGACAATCGGCGCCGCGAGGTGAACCGTCGCTGCGCGAGGTACAACCCCGGTCGGGCGAGGTGGAACCGTCGTCGTGCCCGACGGCGATCGTCCCCGGGCCCCTCGTCGGGTCGCCGTCCGAGGTGGTCGAGCCGCCGAGGGGCGGACGGTCGGTCAGAGCGGCGAGGTGCTGGGGCCGACGAGGCCACCCCGACGACCCAGGTCGACCACGCGCCGTCGTGCGCGAAGCGACCACGGTTCTGCCTCGGCGGACCACGGTTCTACGTCGGCCGACGAGGGTTCTACCTCGCGCGGGCGGGGCGCTACCTCGGAGGGCGTTCGCCGGAGCCGCGGGGGACGAGATGGGTGGGGATGCGGACGTGGACCGGTGCGCCCTGCGGGTCGGCGAGCCGTTCGAGTACGCGGCGTGCGGCGGCGCGGCCGAGCTCGCGGGTGTCGTAGGCGACCACGCTGAAGCCGAGCGCGTCGGCGAGGTCGAAGTCGTCGAACCCGACGTACGCCAGGTCGTCCCGGGCCGGACCGAGCGCGCGGACGAGCGCTGCGCTCGCACGGTTGTTGCCGGTGACGATCGCGGTCGGAGGATCCGGCTGGTCGAGGACGTCCAGCACCGCCGCCTCGGTGGTCCGACCACCGACGTCGTCGAGGCGCTCCCACGGGGACGGGTCCGTGACGCCCACCTCGCGCAGGGCGTCCCGGTAGCCCGCGAGCCGCTCCGCGTGGGTGTACAGGCCTCCCGGGCTGCACACGAAGGCGATGCGGCGATGGCCGAGGCGCGTGAGCGCCCGGACCGCCTCCGCGGTGCCCTCCCGGTTGTCGAGGACGACCGAGTCGGCGAGGAGGTTGTGCGCGGGCCGGTCGATCGTCACGACCGGGGTGCCGAGCCGGCGCTCGCCCTCGAGGTAGGACTGGTCCTCCGCGATCGGGACGAGGACCAGCGCGCGGACGCGCTGGGCGAGCAGGGTCCCGGCGACGCGTTCCTCCTCGGCGGGGTCGTCCTCGGTCGCCGTGAGGACCATCGTCAGACCGTGCTGCGCGAGCTCGCGCTCCATGCCGGCGGCGACCTGGAAGTAGAACGGGTTGGTGATGTCGCCGAGCACGAACCCGACGGCGGACGAGACCCCTCCGTGGCGGAGGTCGCGCGCGAGGAGGTTGGGCCGGAAGCTGAGGCGTGCGGCGGCCTCCTCGATGCGGCGCCGGGTGCCGGGGGAGACGTTCGTGCTGCCGTCGTAGACCCGGGAGACGGTCTTGGCGCTCACACCGGCCAGTCGCGCGACGTCGGCCAGAGTGGCGCGTTGCTGCGGCTTCTGCACGGGCCGACCCTAGCAGCGGCGACGCGGGCGGGCGGCCGGACGCTGCGGCGTCCGGCCGGTTGCCGCGGCCCGTGCCGACGGGCCGGCCGGTTGACAGGTGAAGCGCTTCAGTGCAGCGTGTGGGCGACGGCACGGGGGCCGTCCCGACGACGAGGAGAGCGCACCATGGCCCGGATCACGATCGCGGACATCGCCCGGCGGGCAGGCGTGTCCACGGGTGCGGTGTCGTACGCGTTGAACAACCGGCCGGGCGTGTCGGCCGAGACGCGGTCGCGCATCCTCGGTGTCGCGGCCGAGCTGGGCTGGGAGCCGAGCTCAGCGGCACGCTCGCTGTCGGGGGCGCGCACGGAGACCGTGGGCCTGGTGCTCGCGCGCGACCCGAGCACCCTCGGCTTCGAGTCGTTCTACATGCAGTTCATCGCGGGCATCGAGTCCGAGCTCGCCGCGAGGTCGTACGGCCTGCTCCTCCAGGTGGTCCCCGATCTCGACGCCGAGCTGCGCGCCTACCGCAAGTGGCGGGCCGCGCGCCGGGTCGACGGCGTCGTGACCGTGGACCTCCGCCTCGACGACCCGCGCGTGGCCTGGCTCTCCGAGCCGGACGCGATCCCGGCCGTCGTCGTGGGCGACCCGGCGCTCGCCGGTGACCTCACGAACGTGTGGACCGACGACGCCTCGGCCATGCGCGAGTCTGTCCGCTACCTGCACGCCGTGGGTCACCGGCGCATCGCGCGCGTCGCGGGGGTCACGAGCTTCGGGCACACGCACATCCGTGACGAGGCGTTCCGCGAGGAGGTGGCGCGGCTCGGCGTTCGGGGGGAGATCGGACGGACCGACTACACGGCCGACCAGGGGGCGAGCGCCACGCGCACGCTCCTCACGGGGCCGGAGCGGCCGACGGCGATCATCTACGACAACGACGTCATGGCCCTCGCGGGCCTCGGCGTGGCGAGCGAGCTGGGCGTCCGGGTGCCGGCGGACCTGTCGATCATCGCCTGGGACGACTCCCCGCTGTGCCAGGCGACGTACCCCCGGCTGTCGGCCCTGAGCCACGACGTGACGCGCTTCGGCGCCCACGTCGCGAGGCGGTTGTTCGACCGCATCGACGGCCGGACGGGCGGGAGCTTCCTGGACTCGACGCCGACGCTGCGCCCCCGGGGCACGACCGCGCGCCGCGCCGAGGACTGACGCCGGCCCGGGCGCCCGGCCCGCGCGGAGAGGTCCGTCCGAGGGCCCGGCGCGCCCGGGGTGCACGTTCTCGTCGTCGTGATCGAACCGTGACCGAGCGTCGTTGACTTACGGCAACTTAACCGCTTCACTCGTCCTCATCGACATCGGACTTGATTATCCGGTGCACCAGATGGCCATTCGGCTTAAGCGCTGTATCCGCATCGGGGCGGCGCGCACTGTCAACGACGACGAGAATGAGGGATCGAGATGGCGAAGAGGCGCATCCTTGCCGCGAGCACGGCCGCGGCCGTGGTGCTCGTGCTGGGAGCCTGCTCCGGTGGCTCCACCGGTGGGGGCGACGGGGACGGCGACGGCCCGTCGGGGACGATCACCGTCCTGACGAACCGCACGGACATCGTCGACACGGTGCTCCAGGACTACGTGACCGAGTTCCAGAAGACCTACCCGGACGTCGACGTCGAGTTCGAGGCGGTGACCGACTATGAGGGCGACGTCTCGATCCGCCTCAACTCGGGCGACTACGGCGACGTCCTGCTCATCCCCAACACGGTCGACGCGGACCAGCTCTCGACCTTCTTCGAGCCCCTCGGGACGGTCGACGAGCTCGGCGAGGAGTACCGCTTCATCCACGACAAGGCGTACGAGGGGCAGGTCTACGGGCTCGCGACGTTCGGGACCGCGATGGGCTACGTGCTCAACAAGCCGGTCTGGGAGAAGGCAGGGATCACCGAGCCGCCCGCGACGCCCGAGGAGTTCCTCGACGCCCTGAAGGCGATCAAGGACAGCTCGCCCGACACCGTCCCGTACTACACGAACTACGCGGACGGCTGGCCGCTCACGCAGTGGCAGTCCAACCAGGGCTCGATCGACGGCCCGGAGGCCGTGAACCTGCGCACCGAGCAGGACGCGCCGTGGACCGAGGGCGAGGAGCAGTACGCGATCGACTCCCTCCTCTACGACGTCGTGGAGGCCGGCCTCTCCGAGCCCGACCCGACCACGACGAACTGGGAGGAGTCTAAGAACCTCGTCGGCACCGGCCAGGTCGCGAGCATGGTGCTCGGCTCGTGGGCCGTGACGCAGATGCAGGACGCCGCGGAGGCGGCGGGCAACCCGCGCGAGGACATCGGGTTCTGGCCGATGCCGTGGCAGACGGACGGAGCGTTCCACTCGACGGTCGGGGCGGACTACAAGCTCGCGATCTCCAAGCACTCGGAGAACAAGGAGGCCGCCGAGGCGTGGCTGTACTGGTTCCTCGACGAGTCGGGCTTCGCCGCGAGCCAGGGCGGGCTCGCGCCGCAGGTGGGCGGCGAGTCGCCGGAGATCCTCGCGGACTTCGAGACGTTCGGCGTCGAGGAGGTCGAGATCGCCCCGGCGCCGGCGGGCGAGGAGAACCTCCTGGCCGACATCTACAACGCCGCGGAGATCGACCTCAACGGCGACCAGTTCCGGCGCCAGTACATCGACGTCGCGCGCGGCGCGGCGGACGGCGACAAGGCGTCGTTCTTCGCCGACCTCAACGACCGCTGGGCGACGGCCCGCGCCGAGGTCGTCGGCTGACGAGGCGGGCGGCCGCGTGCCCGAGAGGGCGCGCGGCCGTCTCGCCCGGGGCGCGACCGCCCCCGGCACGAGCCTCGCCGGCCCCGGCGAGCGACGACCCAGCGAGACGAACGAAGGAGGCGACTGCGATGGCCGCGGTCACCGGACCGGCCGGTGCGCTCGGAGCGACGCGCCCGGCACGCCTGAGGGGACGACGTCGTCCCGCCCCGGGCGGGGGAGCGACGAAGGGCGGATGGCGGGTCACACCGTGGCTCTTCCTGCTCGTCCCTGTGGGCATGCTGCTGCTCTTCACCTACGTCCCCGTGGCGAACATGGTGTGGTACAGCTTCACGTCCTGGGACGGGCTCGACCCCGTCAAGGAGCCCGTCGGCTGGAAGAACTACGTCGAGATCTTCACGCGACCCGAGATCTTCCGCGTGTTCCTCGTGAGCCTGTACTACCTCGTGGGCGCGGCGGTCCAGCTCGTGCTCGCCCTGTACTTCGCGACGATCCTCAGCTTCAGCACGCGGTTCCGGAACTGGTTCAAGGGGATCATCTTCTTCCCCTACCTCATCAACGGGGTCGCGATCGGGCTCGTCTTCCTCTACTTCTTCCGGCCGGGCGGGACGCTCGACGCGTTCCTCGCGGCGTTCGGGTTCACGGAGCCGCCCCTGTGGCTCGGTGACCCGTCGCTCGTCAACGTCTCGCTCGCCGCGACGAGCGTGTGGCGCTACATGGGCCTGAACTTCGTGCTCTTCCTCGGGGCGATCCAGTCGATCCCGAACGAGCTCTACGAGGCGGCCGACCTCGACGGCGCGAACGCGTGGCAGAAGTTCCGCTTCATCATCGCGCCCGGGATCCGCCAGATCATCGGGCTGTCGGTGATCCTCGCGGTGTCCGGCGCGCTGTCCGTGTTCGAGATGCCGTTCATCATGACGGGCGGCGCGAACGGGTCGGAGACGTTCGTCATCCAGACCGTCAACACGGCCTTCACGTTCTCGAAGGTGGGACTCGCCTCTGCGATGGCGGTCGTCCTGCTGATCATCGTCCTGCTCATCTCGTGGGTGCAGCGACGCGTCGTCCCCGACGAGAGAGGTGACCTCGTATGAGCGCCGCACCGCTGCGCACGTCCGCCGCGCAGGACGACGCCTCCCGGACGGAGGACGCACCGGCATCCCGGACGGCCCCCGGTCCGCGCGACGTGGCCGACCCGCGGCTCCCCGCGCCGTCGGCCGCCGACCGCGTCCGAGCCGGCTGGGCGCGCTGGACGCGCGGGGCGAGTCCGGTCCTCGGCCCCGTCGGCACGACGCTCAAGTACGCCTCGCTGGTCGCCGCCTGCCTCGTGGCGGTCGTCCCGCTCGTGACGATCTTCATGGCGTCGTTCAAGACGCAGGCCGAGTTCCGCGAGACGGGCCCGCTGGACCCGCCGTCGAGCTGGACGAACCTCGACAACTTCGTCACGGCGTTCACGCGCGGCGGCATGCTCCAGGGGTTCGTCAACACGACGATCATCCTCGTCGTGGCCCTCACCGGGACGATCATCATCGGCACGATGGCCGCCTACGCGATCGACCGCTTCACGTTCCGGGGGCAGCGGCTCGTCGTCGGGGCGTTCCTGCTCGCGACGCTCGTGCCCGGCGTCACGACCCAGGTCGCGACGTTCCAGATCGTCAGCGGTCTCGGCCTGTTCAACACCCGGTGGGCCGCGATCGTGCTGTTCATGGGCACCGACATCATCTCGATCTACATCTTCCTGCAGTTCATGAAGTCGATCCCCAGGTCGCTCGACGAGGCGGCCATGCTCGACGGCGCGAACCGCCTGACGATCTACGCGCGGATCGTCTTCCCGCTGCTCAAGCCCGCGATCGCCACGGTGATCATCATCAAGGGCATCGCGATCTACAACGAGTTCTACCTGCCCTGGCTCTACATGCCGAAGCGGGACCTCGGCGTCATCTCGACGTCCCTCTTCCGCTTCAAGGGCCCCTTCGGCGCACAGTGGGAGGTGATCTCCGCCGGGACCGTGCTCGTCATCGTCCCGACGCTGGTCGCGTTCCTGCTGCTGCAGCGCTTCATCTACAACGGACTGACCTCAGGAGCCACCAAGTGACGAGCACGACCGCCCCGACGCCGACCGCACCCGCCGTGCCGGCGACCGACCCCGCGCGCCTCGTCCGGCGTGAGCTCCACGCGGGCTGGACGGCGCGCGCCGTCGCGGGGCCGGTCCCCGCGCACGTCGCGGGCGTGGAGGTCCCGGCCTCGGTCCCGGGCAGCGCCCACACCGACCTGCTCGCGGCGGGGCTGATCCCCGACCCGTACCTCGACGACCACGAGAACCTCGTCGCGTGGGTGGGGCGCTGCGACTGGGAGTACCGGACGACGTTCACCTGGTCGGCGACGGACGCACCCGGCCTGGATCGCCACGACCTCGCGTTCGACGGCCTCGACACCGTCGCGACGGTGTCGCTCAACGGCACGCGCATCCTGAGCGCGCGCAACCAGTTCCGCACGTTCCGCGTCGCCGTGGCGGACCTGCTGCGCGAGGGCGAGAACGAGCTCGTCGTGCGGTTCGCGTCCCCCGTGCGGTTCGCGGACCGCGAGTCGCTCGCGCTCGGCTACCGCCCGCAGGTCAACAAGCACCCGTACAACGCGATCCGCAAGTCCGCGTGCAGCTTCGGGTGGGACTGGGGGATCGACGCGCCGTCGGTCGGGCTCTGGAAGCCCGTGCGCCTCGAGTCGTGGTCGACGGCGCGGGTCGCGTCCGTGCGCCCGCTCGTCTCGGTGGACCTGCCCGACGACGCGTCCTCCCGGGCGGGTCACCTCGCCACCGCGCCGGGCCGGGTCACGGTGCACGTCGACGTCGAGCGGGCGTCGCTCGGCCCGGACGCACTCGGAGCCGCCGGCGACGGGCCGCTCGCCGTGGGCGTCGCGCTCCGCGGCCCCTCCGGCCGCCACGACGCCGAGGTGGCGCTCCCCGCGGGCGCGACGACCGCCGTCGTACCGGTGGACGTCCCGGACGCGGCGCTGTGGTGGCCGCGCGGGTACGGGGAGCAGCCGCTGTACGACGTCGAGGTGACGCTCACCGCGGGCGACGGTGCGCTCGACGGGTGGGCCGGGCGCACGGGCTTCCGCGACGCGCGGCTCGACCTCACGCCCGACGAGCACGGGACGTCGTTCACCGTCGTCGTCAACGGACGCGAGGTGTGGGTCAAGGGCGCGAACTGGATCCCCGACGACGTGTTCGTCCACCGCGTGACGCGCGAGCGCTACGCCGCGCGCCTCGACCAGGCGGAGCTCGCGAACATGAACCTCCTGCGCGTGTGGGGCGGCGGCATCTACGAGGCCGACGACTTCTTCGACCTGTGCGACGAGCGCGGCATCCTCACGTGGCAGGACTTCGCGTTCGCGTGCGCCGCGTACTCCGAGGACGAGCCGCTCCGGTCGGAGGTCGAGGCGGAGGCGCGCGACAACGTCACGCGCCTGACCCCGCACCCGAGCCTCGTGGTGTGGAACGGGAGCAACGAGAACATCTGGGGCTTCGGGGCCTGGGGCTGGGACCTGCGGCTCGAGGGCAAGTCGTGGGGCCTCGGCTACTACACCGAGCTGCTGCCCGGTGTCCTCGACGAGCTCGACGGGACGCGCCCGTACACGCCGTCGAGCCCGTGGTCGGGGAGCCTCGACGTGCACCCCAACGACCCCGACCACGGCTCCATGCACTCGTGGGAGCTGTGGAACCGGCAGGACTGGCCGCGCTACCGCGACGACGCGCCGCGCTTCATGGCGGAGTTCGGCTGGCAGGGCCCGCCCACGTGGTCGACGCTCACGCGCGCGATCAGCGACGACCCGCTGACGCCCGAGTCGCCCGGCATGCTCGTGCACCAGAAGGCCGCGCAGGGCAACGACAAGCTCACGGACGGGCTCGTGCGGCACGTGCCGCTGCCGGACGACATGGAGGACTGGCACTGGGCGATGTCCTGGAACCAGGCGGTCGCCGTGCAGGTCGCGGTCGAGCACCTGCGCTCGTGGGCACCCCGCACCATGGGCTCCGTGGTGTGGCAGCTCAACGACTGCTGGCCCGTGACGTCCTGGGCCGCCGTGGACGGCGACGGGCGCGCCAAGCCCCTCCTGCACGCCCTCGCGCACGCGCACGCCGACCGGCTGCTCACCGTCCAGCCGCGCTCGGCGGACGGCGGTGTCCCGGCTGGCGACGAGACCGACCGGCTCGTCGTGGTCGTGGCCAACGACACGGACGAGGCGTGGTCGGGCGACCTCGTGGTGCGACGCGTGTCCTTCGACGGCACGGAGCGGCGGGCGACGTCGGTCCGGACCCGGGTCGACGCGCGCGGGACCACCAGCGTCGAGGTGCCGCGCGACGTCGCGACGCCCGACGACACGGCGGCCGAGCTGCTCGTCGCGACGCTAGGTGGCGCCCGCGCGCTGTGGTGGTTCGCCGAGCCGCGCGACGCGTCGCTCACGCCGCCGCGCCTCGTCACCGAGGTGCACCGCGAGCCCGCTGGCTGGGCCGTGCGGGTGACGGCGGAGAACCTCGTGCGCGACGTCGCGCTCCTGGCCGACAAGCTCCACCCCGGCCTGCGCGCGGACGACATGCTCGTCACGCTCCTGCCCGGCGAGTCCGTGACGTTCCACGTCACCGGGCCCGACGCGGCGCTCGCGGGCGTCGAGCCCGGGGCCCTCGTCGCCCCGCGCGTGCTGCGCTCGACGAACCAGCTCGTCACCGGCCGCGGGCGGCGCTGACCCCGTCCCGGAGGGAGGGACCCGGTGACCGACCGGGTTCCTCCCTCCAGGGCTCCTGGGTCAGGTGTTCCCCGCGAGCAGGCGGTCCACGGCGGCGAGCGGGATGGGCTCCCAGTCCGGGCGGTTGCGCGACTCGTACACGACCTCGTAGAGCGCCTTGTCGAGCGTGAGCGCCCGCACGAGCGCCTCGGACGTCGCGCGGTCGACGCCGGCCGTGTCCGCCCGGTCGTACGCGTCGAGGAACGCGGTGCGTGCCTGGACGGCCCACGCGGCGTCGCGCGCGCGCCCCACGGCGGCGGCGTAGTCGAACGACCGCACGATCCCGGCGACGTCGCGCAGCGCGAGGTCCGGGCGCGTGCGCTCCGCGACGGGCCGCAGGGGCTCGCCCTCGAAGTCGAGCACCTTCCAGCCGAACCGGCGCGCGTGCAGCACCTGGCCGAGGTGCAGGTCGCCGTGGACGGTCTGGAGCCGGGGGAGCGCGTCGGGGACGCGCGTGACGTTCGCGAGGCGCGCCGACGTGCGGTCCCAGAAGGCGGCGACGTCCGCCGCGCGCCGCCCGAGCGCGCGCGACGACGCGACGGCCTCGTCCGCGCGCCGGCGCAGGTCCGCGACGAGCCAGCGCGCGTCGACGGGCGAGCCGACGCCGAACGCGCTGCGGAGCGCGGCGTGCAGGTCGGCGAGCACCCGGCCGAGGTCGGTCGCGAGATCGGCGAACGAGGCGTCCTGCCCCGCGTAGGAGCAGGCGAGGTCGAACCCGTCGCGCGCGCCCTCGACGAACTCGCTGAGGATCGCCAGGTGCGCGGAGCGGGGCGCCTCCGGGCCCGGGGCGGTGCCCGACGGCGGCGCCCCGCCCTCCGCGGTCGGCTCGCCCGCTCGGTCGTCCGCGCCCGGGTCGACGGCGGCCGGGTCGTCCGCCGCGTCCCACCGCACCTCGAGCCACGCGAGCGGCCGGGGCAACCCCGCCCAGCCCTGGGCCGCCAGGGCGCGGGGGATGGTCACGTCGGGGTTGGGTCCGATCGCGATGGCGCGCAGGACCTTGAGCATGCTCCCGCCGGCGACCCGCGGCAGCAGCACCGAGCTGTTCGACTGCTCGACGCTCAGCGCGCGTCCACCGGTGAGGTCGGTGTCGGCGTCGGGACCTCCGCCGCGAGGACTCGCCCCGTCCGGTGCTGTGTCGCGGCTCTCCCACTCCGCCACGGCCAGGAGGGCCGCCCAGCACGCGGGGTGCGCGGCGCCGTCGTGCACGACCCACCCGCCGCCGTCGGCACCGCCCGGGGCGAGCGTCCCGATCGGCGCCGCCCCGCCCGGCGTCGCGCTGCCCTGGCTCTCGACGCCCGGCGTCGCGCCGGTCGGCCGAGACACCGGCTCGAGCACGAGGGGCACCTGCACGACGAGGTCCACGCCGTCGCCGACGAGCCGCAGGAGGTGCAGCTCGACCCGGGCCCCCGGCCACGCGCCGTCGGGCAGGTCGGGTGGTCCGGGCGTCGCGGCGGACGCCGGGACGTCGAGCGCGAAGGACAGCCACGGCACGTGCCGCACGGCGACCCCCTTCACGGGGTACCACCGCCGCGCGGGCAGCCAGGCGTCCAGGAGCTCCATGAGCTCCGCCGAGGGCGGGTCCGTCCGCCGTACCGTCACACGTGCCTCCCGGGTCCAGGTCGCCTTCATGCCATCACGCGAGCGTCGCACCCGCCGCACGAGGGCTCGGAGAGGGCGGACCCGGTCAGGCGGGATCGGTCACCACGAGCCAGTAGAAGTCGCGCGACCCCCACGTCATGACGACGCGCTCGTCGTCGTCGACGGCGGGGAAGTGGGCGCCTCCGAACACGTCGGTGAGCGTCGCCCCGGCGTGCCCGGGCACGTGCACCGAGGCCGAGCGCGCGGTCGCCGAGAGGTTCGCGACGCACAGGACCGTCTCGGTCGGCGTGCGGCGCAGGAACGCGAGGATCGACTCGTTGTCGCACTCGAGCGGGACGAAGTCGCCCGTGCCGAAGGCCTTGTGGCGCCGCCGGACCTTGAGCATGCCGTGCACCCAGTGCAGCAGCGACGTCGACTGCTCGAGCTGCGCCTCGACGTTGACGTAGCCGTAGTGGTGCACGAGCGACTGGACGAGCGGCAGGTACACCTTGCCGGGGTCGGCGGTGGAGAACCCGGCGTTGCGGTCGGGCGTCCACTGCATGGGCGTGCGCACGGCGTCGCGGTCGGGCAGCCAGATGTTGTCGCCCATGCCGATCTCGTCGCCGTAGTACAGGCACGGGCTGCCGGGGAGGGAGAGCAGGAGCGCGTGGGCGAGCTCGACCTCCTTGCGCGAGTTGTCGAGCAGGGGCGCGAGCCGGCGCCGGATGCCGACGTTCGCGCGCATGCGCGGGTCGGGCGCGTACCAGCCGTACATCGACGCACGCTCCTCGGTGGAGACCATCTCCAGGGTGAGCTCGTCGTGGTTGCGCAGGAACGTGCTCCACTGCGCGCCGGGCGGGATGTCGGGCGTGTCGGCGAGGATCTCCAGGACCTGGTTGGCGCGCTGGTCGCGGATCGCGTAGTAGATGCGGGGCATCACGGGGAAGTGGAAGCACATGTGGCACTCGGGCTCGTCCTCGGTGCCGAAGTAGTCCACGACCTCGCGCGGCCACTGGTTCGCCTCGGCGAGCAGGATGCGCCCCGGGAACTCGGCGTCGACCATGCGCCGCACGCGCCGCAGGAACTCGTGCGTCTGCGGCAGGTTCTCGCAGTTGGTGCCCTCGGCCTCGTACAGGTACGGGACGGCGTCGAGGCGGAACCCGTCGACGCCCATCTGCAGCCAGAACCGCGCGACGTCCAGCATCGCGTCCGCGACGCGGGGGTTCTCGAAGTTGAGGTCGGGCTGGTGGGAGAAGAACCGGTGCCAGAAGAACTGGCGGCGCACGGGGTCGAACGTCCAGTTGGACGTCTCGGTGTCGACGAAGATGATGCGCGCGTCCTGGTAGCGCGTGTCGTCGTCGCTCCACACGTAGAAGTCGCCGTACGGGCCCTCCGGGTCGGCGCGCGACGCCTGGAACCACGGGTGCTGGTCGCTCGTGTGGTTCATGACGAGGTCGATGACGACGCGCATCCCGCGCGCGTGCGCCTCGCTGACGAGCTCGGCGAAGTCCGACGTCGAGCCGTACTGCGGCGCGATCGCGGTGTAGTCGGACACGTCGTAGCCGCCGTCGCGCAGGGGCGACGGGTAGAACGGCGGCAGCCACAGCGCGTCGATGCCGAGCCACTGGAGGTAGTCGAGGCGGTCGATGAGGCCCCGCAGGTCGCCCGTCCCGCTGCCGTCGGAGTCGGAGAACGCGCGGACGATCACCTCGTAGAAGACGGCCGTGCGGTACCAGTCCGGGTCGTCCGACAGCCCGGGGCGCGCGTCGACGGGCGCCGTCGGCTGGCGGCGCGGCGGGAGCGCCGCGACGGGGACCGGCGCGGTGATCGGCGGCACGGGGGCGGGGCCGGCAGCGGGGCCGCGCACGGGGACCGGTGCAGCATCGCGAGGGAACGTCATGCAGGCCTCACGTGCACGACGTGCGCGACCTGGCGCATCGGCTCGAGCCGCACGTAGACGTCCTGGCCCCAGCCGTAGCTCTCGCCGGAGAGCTCGTCGTGCGCGACGAAGGACGGCGCCCACGGGTCCTGCCCGTCGGCGAGCGGGGGCAGCCCGAGGGCCGCGAGGTCGAGGTGCACGTTCGACTCCTGCGGGGAGTGCGGGTCGAGGTTCACCACGACGACGACCGTGTCCGCCTCGCCGGTCGGCGAGTGCTCGGCGGGCAGGTGCCGCGAGAACGCGAGCACCTGGTCGTTCGTCGTCGGGTGGACCGTGAGGTTGCGGAGCTGGCGCAGCGCCGGGTGGTCGCGCCGGACCTCGTTGAGCCGCGTGAGGAGCGTCGAGATCCCGATCTCCTCGGCGAGCGCCCAGTCGCGCGGCTTGTACTCGTACTTCTCGTTGTCGATCTGCTCCTCGACGCCCGGGCGCGGCACGTTCTCCACCAGCTCGTACCCGGAGTAGATGCCCCAGGTGGGCGACCCGGTCGCGGCGAGCACCGCGCGCACCGCGAACCCGGCCACCCCTCCGTGCTGGAGGTACGGGGGGAGGATGTCGTGCGTCGTCGGCCAGAAGCTCGGCCGCATGTACGCGCCGGCCTCGCCCGACACCTCGGTGAGGTACTCGGCGAGCTCGTCGCGGGTGTTGCGCCACGTGAAGTACGTGTACGACTGGTGGAACCCGATCCGCGCGAGCGTGTGCATCATCGCGGGCTTGGTGAACGCCTCCGAGAGGAACACGACCTCGGGGTTCGTCGCGCGCACCTCCGCGAGCAGCCACTCCCAGAAGTCGAGGGGCTTGGTGTGCGGGTTGTCGACGCGGAACGCCGTGACGCCCCGCTCGATCCACACGCGGACCACCCGCAGGACCTCGGCGTAGATGCCCTCGGGGTCGTTGTCGAAGTTCAGCGGATAGATGTCCTGGTACTTCTTGGGCGGGTTCTCGGCGTACGCGATCGAGCCGTCGACGCGGGTCGTGAACCACTCGGGGTGCTCGGTCACCCACGGGTGGTCGGGCGAGCACTGCAGCGCGAGGTCGATCGCGACCTCGAGCCCGTTGCGCCGTGCCTCCTTGACGAACGCGCGGAACGTGCGGTCGCTGCCGAGCTCGGGGTGGATCGCGTCGTGGCCGCCGTCCTTCGAGCCGATCGCGTACGGGCTGCCCGGGTCGCCCGGGAGCGCCGTGAGGGAGTTGTTGCGGCCCTTGCGGTGGGTCGTGCCGATGGGGTGGACGGGCGTGAGGTAGACGACGTCGAACCCCATCGCGGCGATCGCCGGCAGGCGCCGGGCCGCCGCGGTGAACGTGCCGGAGCGCCAGCGGCCGTCCTTCATCCGGCGCGCACCCTCGGAGCGCGGGAACATCTCGTACCACGCGCCCGCGAGCGCCAGCGGCCGCTCGACGCGCAGGTCGTAGGTGGCCGACGCCGTCACGTGGTCGCGCAGGGGCGCGCGGTCCAGGACGTCGCGCACCTCGGGCGACGTCGCCGCGGCGAGGCGGGCCTCGGCGGGGCGGCTCGCGTCGGCGAGGGCGGCCGCCGCGTCGGCGAGCGTGCGCGCGTCCTGCGGCGACCGGGTGCCCGGGGTGCCGTCGGCGCCCGGGAGGGGGACGGCGTCGGCCAGGACGCGCTCGAAGAGGCGGACGCCCTCCGCGAGCATGAGGTCGACGTCGACGCCCGCGGCGATCTTCACCGTCGCGTCGTGCGCCCAGGTGCCGTACGGGTCGCTCCACGCCTCGACCCGCAGCGACCAGTCGCCGAGGGAGTCGGGGTGCAGCGCCGCGCGGAAGCGGTCGAGGCCGGGCGCGACGTCCACCATCCGGGCGGTGCGCTCGGCCCCGTCCGGGGCGACGAGGACGGCGGTCGCGGCGACGGCGTCGTGCCCCTCGCGGAACACGGTCGCCTCGACCGGCACCATCTCGCCGACGACGGCCTTCGCGGGCCACCGGCCGCCCTCGACGACGGGGGACACGTCCAGCACGGGGATGCGGCCGATCGGGGCGGACGGCGCAGGAAGGGGGGCGGTCGCGGGGGTGCGGTGCGGCGCGGGGGCCGGAGGGGTCGACGTCACACGCACAACGTATCGAGGCCCGCGGGGGCCAGGCACCTGGGAGCGGCGTCGGCGCGTCGCCGGCCGGGCCCGTGCGGCGGAGGTGACACAGGGTGAAAGTTCACGCACGCGTGACGTGCGTGTGACACCGCGAGGGTGTGCACCGGCCTCGGCCTGCGTAGTCTCGTCCCCGTGAGAGCGATCCGACGGTTCACCGTCCGCACCCTGCTGCCCGCCGAGCTGCGCGACCTGGACGAGCTGGCGCACAACCTGCGCTGGTCCTGGCACGCCCCGACGCGCGACCTGTTCGCCGGCATCGACCCCGAGGCGTGGGCGTCCGTGCACGGCGACCCGGTCGCCCTGCTGGGCGCGCTCGGCCCGGAGCGCCTCGCGGAGCTCGCCGCCGACGGCGCGTTCGTCGAGCGCGTGCGCGCGGCGGCGGCCGACCTGCGCCACTACCTCGACGACGCGCTGTGGTACCAGCAGCGGGCGGCCGCGGAGGACGAGAACGGCTCGCTCCCGGCCGCGATCGCCTACTTCTCGCCCGAGTTCGGCATCACGTCCGTGCTGCCGCAGTACTCCGGCGGCCTCGGCATCCTCGCGGGCGACCACCTCAAGAGCGCGAGCGACCTCGGCGTGCCGATCGTCGGCGTCGGGCTCCTGTACGGCGCCGGGTACTTCAAGCAGTCCCTCACGCGCGACGGCTGGCAGGTCGAGACCTACCCGCTGCTCGACCCGGACGGCCTCCCGCTGACGCTGCTGCGCGACGACGACGGGACCCCCGCGCGCGTGTCCCTCGCCCTCCCGGGCGGTCGGACGCTGCACGCGCACGTGTGGGTCGCGGCCGTCGGGCGCGTCCCGCTGCTGCTGCTCGACTCGAACGTGCCCGGCAACGACGAGGCCGCGCGCAAGGTCACCGACCGCCTCTACGGCGGGGGCGGGGAGCACCGCCTCCAGCAGGAGCTGCTGCTCGGCGTGGGCGGCGTGCGCGCGCTGCGCCTGTGGTCCCGTCTCACCGGGGCGCCGGCGCCGGAGGTCTACCACACCAACGAGGGCCACGCGGGGTTCCTCGGCGTCGAGCGCATCCGCGAGCTCGTGGAGCAGGGCCTCACGTTCGACGAGGCGCTCGAGGCGGTGCGCGCCGCGACGGTCTTCACGACGCACACTCCCGTCCCGGCGGGCATCGACCGGTTCGGGCGCGACCTCGTCACGCAGTACTTCGGCGGCGACATGGCCGTGGACGGCCTGCCCGTGGAGCGGGTCCTCGCGCTCGGCGCCGAGGACTACGACGGCGGCGACCCGACCGTCTTCAACATGGCCGTCATGGGACTGCGTATGGGCGGCCGCGCGAACGGCGTCTCGCTGCTGCACGGCGAGGTGTCGCGCGGCATGTTCGAGGGGCTGTGGCCCGGGTTCGACGCGCGCGAGGTCCCCATCACGTCCGTGACGAACGGCGTGCACTCGCCCACCTGGGTGGACCCCGCGTTCGCGGCCCTCGAGGCCGAGCGGCTCGGGCTCGACGAGCTCACGGCCGACAGCGCGTCGTCGGGCTGGCTGCGCGGTGAGGGCGACGGCGGCGTGAGCGACGGCGAGCTGTGGGCGATCCGCCGCGAGATGCGCGGCCGCCTCGTCGACGAGGCCCGCCGCCGCGTGCGCAAGTCGTGGCGCGAGCGCGGCGCGACCCCGGCGGAGCTGGGCTGGGTCGACGACGTGCTGTCGCCCGACGTCCTCACCATCGGGTTCGCGCGGCGCGTGCCCACGTACAAGCGGCTCACGCTGATGCTCCGCGACCCCGCGCGCCTCAAGGCGCTGCTGCTCCACCCCGAGCGGCCCGTGCAGCTCGTCGTGGCGGGCAAGTCGCACCCCGCGGACGACCAGGGCAAGCGGCTCATCCAGCAGCTCGTCCGCTTCACCGACGACCCCGAGGTGCGCCACCGCATCGTCTTCCTGCCCAACTACGACATCGCCATGGCGCAGTCGCTCTACCCGGGCTGCGACGTCTGGCTCAACAACCCGCTGCGGCCCCTGGAGGCGTCCGGGACGTCCGGCATGAAGTCGGCGCTCAACGGCGGGCTCAACCTCTCCATCCTCGACGGGTGGTGGGACGAGTGGTTCGACGGCGAGAACGGCTGGGCCATCCCGACCGCCGACGGCGTCGAGGACCCCGACCGCCGCGACGACCTCGAGGCGTCGGCGCTCTACGACCTCGTCGAGCAGCAGGTCGCGCCGCGCTTCTACGACCGCACCGCCGACGGCGTCCCCGACCGGTGGCTCGAGATGGTCCGCCACACGCTCGCGACGCTCGGGCCCAAGGTCCAGGCGACACGCATGGTCGGCGAGTACGTCACGCGCCTGTACGCGCCCGCCGCGGCGGCCGGTCGGGCGCTCGCGGCCGACGGTCTCGCCCCCGCGCGCGAGCTCGCGCACTGGAAGCACGCGGTCCGTGAGGGCTGGTCGCGCGTGCGGGTCGACCACGTCGACTCGGCCGGAATCGGCGAGGTGCCGCAGGTCGGCGACCGGCTCACCGTGCGCGCGTACGTGTCCCTCGGCGACCTGCGCCCCGAGGACGTGCAGGTGCAGGTCGTGCACGGCCGCGTCAGCGAGGCCGACGTCATCGAGGAGTTCACCGCCGAGCCGCTCGCGCTCGCCGACACGTACGAGGCCGGCCGCTACGCGTTCGCAGGCGACGTCGTGCTCGACGCGTCCGGCCCGTTCGGCTACACGGTGCGCGTCGTCCCGACGCACACCGGCCTCCCCAGCGTCGCCGAGCTCGGCCTCGTCGCCAACGCCTGACGCCCCCGCCGCCGAGGTAGAGCCCTGGTAGCGCGAGGTAGAGGCGTGGCCCGCCGAGGTAGAGCCCTGGTGGCGCCAGGTAGAGGCGTGGTTGCGCGGTAGGTGGCCCCGTCGCCGTCGGTGGCGGGGCCTCGCGCGCTCTGCGGTCCGAGGCGGTGCACGACGGCGGAGCGTGGGTCGTGCGGACCCGCTCGGCGCACGCCTTTTCCACAGATGTCGGCGCGGGCGCCCACGGCGTCGTCGTGCCCGGCACGCTGGGGCGATGGACGAGACGACGCAGACCTCCCCGACGGACCTGGGCCCCGCGGCGCGCCGCCGCCCGACGAGCACAGCGGCGACAGCGCGGCCACCCGGTCGCTACACCGCGGACACGACCGGACCGCGGCGTGTCCCCGTGGCCGTGCCGTACGCACGACGGCGACGGGCCGAGCTGGCGGCCCGAGCACGGGACGGTGAGCTCGTCCGGGTGCGGCGTGGTGTCTACCTCCCCTCGCCGCACGTCGCGGCCTCCGCACGGGAGGAATGGCTGCTCGGACAGGTCCGCGGGCTCGTCGATCGGCTCAGCACCCCGTTCTGGGTGAGCCACGACACCGCGGCCTTGCTGTGGGGATGCTGGACCTGGCGGCTTCCGCCGTTCGCGCACCTGACGCAGCTCGGCCACCCGAACGTGGAGCGCGAGCGCGACGCCGTGGTGCGGCGGCACTGGACAGACCTCCCGGTCCGCGATCGCGCGGAGCTCGATGGTGTCCCCGTGACGAGCCTCGAGCGCACGCTGGTCGACTGTGCGCGGTCGCTCCCGCTCGAGCGCAGCCTGGTCGTGGTCGACTCCGCGTTCCGCATGGGTGCCGACCGCGCCGTCGTCGACTCGATCGTCGAGGAGTCGCGGGGCAAGCGCGGGATCGTGAGGGCGCGGCGGGCGCTCGAGCTCGCAGACCCGAGATCCGAGTCACCGGGCGAGACGCTCGTGCGGCTCGCGGCCGTGCTGGGCGGTCTGCCAGCGCCCGTCCCGCAGGTACGCGTCTCGACGGCGCGCGGGACGTACGACGTCGACCTCGCCTGGATCGACGCTCGGGTGGTGATCGAGTTCGACGGAGCCGTGAAGTACTCCGGCGGCGCGTACGGGGACCCGGACGACGTCCGGCGCGCCCAGGACGTCCGCGAGTCGGCGCTCGAGGCCGCGGGCTGGACGGTCGTGCGGTTCACCTGGGAGGACCTGGGCGACCCGGTGGCGGTCGGGTGCCGGCTCGCGGAGGCCCGTCGGCTCGCGCTGCGCAGGCAATCCTCCCGCCGGTAGCCCACCCCGCCGAGGTAGAGCCCTGGTCCGCCGAGGTAGAGCCCTGGTTGCGCGAGACAGAGGTGTGGTCGTGACCGGGCCTCTACCTCGGCCCACCAGGCCTCTACCTGGCGCGACCGTGCCTCTACCTCTGCGAGGAGAGGGACCCGCCGGGGGTAGGGACCGAGAGCTCGTCGAGGAGGGTGAGGTAGCGGGAGCGGGTGCGGACGACGTCGGCGAGCTGGGTCTCGATGCCGTCGACGAACTCCTCGCGGTAGACCGCGTCGACCTGCACGGAGATCGCGTAGTAGAGGCCGGTGAAGGTCGCGATGGCGACGGAGACGCGCAGGAGCGTCTGCGTGACGACGAGGTCCGCACCGCCCACCCCGCCGCCGCCTGCGAGCGAGAGCGTCTGCTGCCAGGTGCCGCCGTCGACGTCCCACAGCGCCATGACTTCCGGCGTCACGGTGAGGGTGCCCAGCGCCATGAAGAACACGCCCATGCCGAGGCTCACGACGAGGACCTGGAGGAGCTGGCTGCTCGCGATCATCGTCGCGAGGTTCGCCGTCTGGCCGCGGCTGAAGCGCGTCGCGCGCTCGTGCCCGGGCAGCCGTGCGGCCGTCTCGGCGAGGGCCTCGCGCGCCTCGCCGGGGGACCGCAGCGCGACGAAGAGCACGACGAGCAGCGCGAAGAACGCGCCGAGCACGAGGTCCGCGACGCCGTGCGTGCGGTCGAACACCTGCCAGACCTCGGCGTTGTAGAACAGGACGAGGGAGAACACGAGCAGCAGGGGGAGCAGCCGCACGAGGCGCAGGAGGGCGGCGCCGAGCTCGTCCGTGACGCGTGCGAGGCCCCACCACAGCGACGACAGCACGCCGTACCCCACGACGACGCGCACGACCCCGAGCAGCACCAGGTTCCCCGCGACGGTGAGCAGCGCCTCGTCCCACTGGCCGCCGAACACCAGCGGCAGGAGCGCCGGGACGAGCACGAAGAACGCGAGCTCGGGGAGGCCGACCGATTGGGGGAGGGTCGACCACGCGCGGCCGCGCACCACGTTGAGACCTGCATAGGCGCCGGCGACGATCGCGGCGCCGCCGAGGAGCGCGAGCGCGTTCGCCCAGGCGGGCCAGCCGGAGCGGAGGGCGCCGGTGAGCTCGGCGAGCAGCACGACGAGCAGGAAGGGCGCCGACCGACCGAAGACGTCACGGTCCACGGAGTGACCCTCGACGAGGAGCGGGAGCCCGTTGCGGCGGAAGGTGCGTTCGCACGCAGCGACGTCGGACGGGATGGCCTCCGGGTCCGTGCCAGGCTCCTCGATGACGCCCGGACCGGCCGGTCCGTCGTGCTCGACCGGTCCCTCGCCCGAGGCGGGGCTGGGTCGCCCGGATCGGGACGCATCGTCGTGCACGCTCATGCTCGGTGACCCTACCGGCCGCGGCACGACGCGCGGCGGATGCTGACGGCCGCTCGTCCTTGACCACGGCTCTACCTCGGCCGACCAGGCCTCTACCTCGACGGACCAGGTCTCTACCTCGGCCGACCGGGCCTCTACCTCGCGGCCGGGGGGATCAGCCGAGCTCTGCCGCGAGCGAGCGGCCCGCGACGCGGCCCGAGTAGAGGCAGCCGCCGAGGAACGTGCCCTCGAGCGCGCGGTGGCCGTGCACGCCGCCGCCGCCGAACCCGGCGGCCTCGCCCGCGGCCCAGAGCCCGGGCAGCACGGAGCCGTCGGCGCGCAGCACGCGCGCGGACGTGTCGGTCCACAGCCCGCCGAGCGTCTTGCGCGTGAGCACCGAGAGGCGGACGGCGAGCAGCGGCCCGTCCTTGGGCGTGGTGAGCGGGCGCGGTGGCGAGACGCGGATGAGCCGGTCGACGCGGTAGCGCCGCGCCATCGCCGTCGCCACGACCTGCGGGTCCTTGCCGAGCCCGGTGCGGACCTGCTCGTCGCGCAGGTGGACGATGCGGGCGAGGGCGTCGCTGTCGACGTGGCCGCGCGAGCCCGGCGTCGCGTCGACGAGCGCGTTCATCCCCGCGGCGAGCTCCTCGGGCGTGTCGGCCCACACGAACTCGGGCGACTGCGCGGCGAACCGCGCGACGGGCCCGACGGCGCCGGGCAGCACGCGCTGTGCGAGCAGCCGGACGTCCTTGCCGGTGAGGTCGGGGTTCTGCTCGGAGCCCGACAGCGCGAACTCGGTCTCCATGATCGCCTTGTTGAGCACGAACCAGGAGTGGTCGTCGCCGCGCTCGGTGACGTGCTGGAGCGCGCCGAGCGCGTCGAACCCCGGGAACAGCGGTGCGGGCAGCCGGTTGCCGTCGGCGTCGAGCCACAGCGAGCTCGGGCCGGGCAGGATGCGGATGCCGTGGTCCGTCCACACGGGGGGGTGGTTCGCGATGCCCTCGGGGTAGTGCCACATGCGGTCCTCGTGGACGAGCGCGGCGCCCGCGTCGGCCGCGACGCCGATCATGAGCCCGTCGGTCGAGTCGGGGACGCCGGAGAGCATGCGGGCGGGCAGGTGGCCGGCGGACCGCGGCCAGCGCGAGCGCACGAGCTCGTGGTTCGCTCCGATCCCGCCCGACGCCACGACGACGGCGCTCGCGGCGATCTCGACGTCGCCGACCACGTCGCGCGACGACGGCGCCCCGCGCTCCGCGTCCGACGGCGCCAGCACCTCCGCCCGCACGCCCGTCACCGCGCCGTCGGTCACGACGAGCGACGTGACCCGGTGCCGGAACCGCAGGTCGAGCAGGCCCGCGGCCCGGGCATCGAGCGCGGCGCGGACGAACGGCTCGAGGATGCCCGGCCCGGTGCCCCACGTGACGTGGAAGCGCGGGACGGAGTTGCCGTGCGCCCCGGGCGCGGACCCGTCGGCGCCCGAGCGCACCGGGTACCCGCCGCGCTCGGCCCACTGCACGAGCGGGAACCACCGGACTCCCTTGTCGTGCAGCCAGCCGCGCATCTCGCCCGCGGCGAAGTCGACGAACCCGCGCGCCCACGCGTACCCGTGGCGGTCGGGGCCCTCGCCGCGGTCGGCGCCGGGCGCGAACTGCGCGGACCCCAGCCAGTCGTCGAACGCGAGCTCGGCGGAGTCGGTGACGCCCATGCGCCGCTGCTCGGGCGAGCCGACGAGGAACAGGCCGCCGAACGACCACCACGCCTGACCGCCGAGGCTCGCCGCCGGTTCCTGGTCGAGCAGGACGACACGACGCCCCGCAGCGGTGAGCTCGGTCGCCGCGACGAGCCCGGCGAGGCCGGCCCCCACGACGACGACCTCGGGATCCTGGATCGCGGGAGGGCTGGCGGAGGAGTCGACCGCGCTGTCACTCATGCGGGAACACTAGAGCACCAGGTCGTGCGACGTCAGCCGCGGTCGTGCGGTCCGCGACCCCACACCCGCCACGCGACGGCGAGCCCGACGGAGAGCAGGACCAGACCGACGAGCACGATCGCTCCCTTCGCGAGGGCGTCGTGCACGAGGAGCTCGACGACGTCGTCGCCGTCCGCGCGCACCACCGCGCTCCGCAGCGTGGCGCTCACGGGCGGTGTCGGTCGGTCGGACGCTCGTCCCGGGCCGCCGTACCGCGCGCGCCCAGGAGGTGGTCGACAGCGGCGCGCGCGACGGCGCGCGCGACCGGTGCGGCCTGCTCGCGCGCGGCGTCGAGCCGACCCCGACGCCGCAGGACGAGCACGACGACGAACAGGACGAGAGCGGCGACGACGATCGCGGCGACGACCAGGCCGAAGCGGACGAGGAGCAGGGTGGACAGGGTCTCCACGACGACCTCCGAAAGTTTAGTAGCACACTTGTGATAAAAAAACGTATCACAGGCGTGATAAAACGACCCCATGCCGAGGATCGTGGACCCCGTCGCGCGACGGGAGGAGATCGTCACCGCCGTCCTGCGGCTGACGGCGCGCGAGGGACTCGCGCGCGCGTCGTTGCGCAAGGTGGCCGACGAGGCGGGCCTGAACGTCGGCTCCGTGCGGCACTACTTCGCGTCGCACGAGGAGCTGGTCCTTTTCGCGATGGTGTCCATGGTCGACCGGGTCTCCGGACGCGTCCGCCGGCACGTGGCCGACGCGCAGGGGTGGACCGCGCGCCCGCCCGGCGAGCGCCGTCGCCTGGTCCAGGCCCTGGTCGAGGAGCTCCTCCCGCTCGACGACGCCCGGCGCGACGAGGTGTCGGTGTTCGTCGAGTTCACGGCCGCGGCGCGGACGGACCCGACGCTCCAGGAACAGGCCCGACGCGCTGCCGAGGGCACCCGGTGGGTCCTCGGGCAGGTGCTGGCGGGGCACGTCGCCGGCGGGGGGTTACGCCCGGGGCTCGACGTCGAGACCGAGACGGCCCGCCTGTGGGCGCTGGTCGACGGGGTCGCGACCCAGGCGGTCCTCCAGCCGCACCTCGTCGGGCCCGCGACGTGCCGGGTCGTGCTCGACGCGCACCTGCGCAGCCTGGAGGCCGACGGCTACGACGACGCGCCCCGCGCCACGTAGACGCGCAGGCTCAGGGCCTCGAGCCCGACGACGTCGCCCGCGCGGGCGGTGCCGTCGCCGTTCGCGCGGTCCCGGTCGTCGGGGTGCTCCCAGTCGGAGTCCCACGCGAGGTCCCAGCGCTCGGGGTCGCCGCCCGACGCCGCGCGGACGCCCGGGAGCGTGACGTCCACGGGGTCGAGGGCACCGACGAGGACCATGAGAACGTCGGCGTCGCCGGGCTCGGGCGCGGTCCGCAGCATCTGGAGGGTCCGGACGGCGGGGTCGTGCCACGCCGCGTGGTCCAGGAGCTCGCCGTCGGCGCCGAACCAGACGAGGTCGGGCACGCCGACGCCGTCCGCCCCGCGCGGCGTCGGGCGGGGCCGACCGGTGAAGAAGGTGTCGGGCCGCAGCGCGGGGTGCGCGCGCCGCAGGGCGAGCAGGTGCCGCGCGGTCGCGAGCAGGTCCTCGCGCCACGGGGACAGGTCCCACGACACCCAGGACGTCGCGTCGTCCTGGGTGTAGGCGTTGTTGTTGCCCCGCTGGGTACGACCCATCTCGTCGCCCGCGGTGAGCATCGGGACCCCGGCGGCCAGGACGAGCGTCGCGAGCAGGTTGCGGATCGACCGGCGGCGCAGGGGCGCGATCACCTCGCCGATCCCGATCCCGATCCCGAGTTCGTCGAGCCCGGCGCCGGGGCCGCCGTCCGCCCGTGCGTCGAGGGCCGCGACCGGCCCCTCGAGGCCGTGGTTCCAGGACCGGTTGTCGTCGGTCCCGTCGCGGTTGTCCTCGCCGTTCGCGAGGTTGTGCTTGTGGTCGTATGCGACGAGGTCGGCGAGCGTGAACCCGTCGTGCGCGGTCACGTAGCTCACCGAGGCGACGGGCCCGCGCAGCAGCGGCGGGTCGGAGCGGCCGAACAGGTCTGCGGAGCCCGCGAGCCGGGTCGCGAGGTCGCGCACGCCGTGGCCGGGCCGTCCGTGGGACGCCTCGCGCGCGTCGGCGAGCCAGAACTGGCGCGCCGCGTCGCGGAAGCGGTCGTTCCACTCGGCGAGCGGGGGCGGGAACTGCCCGGTGCGCCAGCCGCCCGGCCCCACGTCCCACGGCTCGGCGATGAGCTTGAGCCCGCACAGCACCGGGTCGGTCTGGAGCGCGACGAGGAACGGGTGGTCGGGGTCGAACCCGGCCGAGCCGCGCCCGAGCGTGACCGCGAGGTCGAACCGGAACCCGTCGACGCCCACGACGTCCGCCCAGTACCGCAGCGAGTCGAGCGCCGCGCGCACGACCGCCGGGCGCCGGAAGTCGAGGGAGTTGCCCGTCCCGGTGACGTCCGCGAGGCGCGCGGGCGTGCCGCCGTCGTGCAGGTAGTACCCGGCGTTGTCGAGGCCGCGCCACGACAGGTGGTAGCCGTCCGCGCCGCCCTCGCACGTGTGGTTGTGCACGACGTCGAGCAGCACCTCGATCCCCGCCTCGTGGAGCAGGTGGACCATGCCGCGCACCTCGTCGAGGACGGCGCCCGGCCCGGCCTCCTGGGCGGCGCGCGTCGCGTACGCGGCGTGGGGCGCGAAGAACCCGAGCGTCGAGTACCCCCAGTAATTGGTGCGGCCGCTCGCGAGCAGGTGCGGCTCGGGGACGTTCGCGTGCACGGGCAGGAGCTCGACCGTCGTCACGCCGAGGGTGCGCAGGTGCTCGATCGTCACGGGGTGCGCGACGCCCGCGTACGTGCCGCGCAGGTGCTCGGGCAGCGCCTCGAGCCGCTGCGTGAGGCCGCGCACGTGCGCCTCGTAGACGACGGTGTCGCGCCACGGGACGCGGGGCCGGGGCGCGAGCGCGCCCGCGGGCTCGGCCACGACCACCGCGTGCGGGACGAACGGCAGCGAGTCGCGCGCGTCCGCCGGGCCGTACGGGTCGTCGCCGGCCTGCCCGCGGATCGCAGGGTCGTCGAGGAGCTCGCCCACGAGGCCCCGCGCGTACGGGTCGACGAGGAGCTTCGCGGGGTTGTGCCGCAGCCCGGCCGCGGGGTCCCAGGGGCCGTGGACGCGGAACCCGTAGCGCTGCCCGGGGCGGACGCCCGGGACGTGGGCGTGCCAGACGCCGTACGCCGGCCCGGCGAGCGGGACGCGGCGCTCGCGGTAGCGCGCGGGGTCGTGGGCGGGCCGCGCCGCGTCGACGACGTCGACGAGGCACAGCTCGACGGCGGTCGCGTGCGAGGCGAGGACGGCGACGTCGACGCCGTCGCCCGCGATGCGGACGCCGAGCGGCGGCACGAGGGCGTGCCGGTCGACGCGTCCCGGCGCGGCCGGGAGCGCGGGCTCGCCGGTGGCCGGGGGGACGGGGCTCGGGTCGGAGGGCTCGTGCACCCGTCCATTGTGGCGGGTGTCACCGGCTCCTCCCGCCGCCCGCCGGTAGGCTTCCCCGAGCGGGCCGGGAACCTCTCCGGCCGACCGCCCAGCGCACAGGGAGAGCAGCCGATGCGGATCGTCGTCGCCGTGAAGTACGTCCCGGACATCCACGCCGACCGGGGCTTCGAGGGCGGGCGCGTCGTGCGCCGGGCCGACGAGGGGACGCTCAACGAGCTCGACGAGAACGCGGTCGAGGCCGCGCTGCGCCTCAAGGAGGCGCTGCCGGAGGCGGAGCGCGAGACCAGCGAGGTGATCGTCCTCACGGTGGCCGGGCCGGACGCCGACGGCGCGGTGCGCCGCTCGTACCAGCTCGGCGCGGACCGCGGCGTGCGCGTGAGCGACGACGCCGTCGCGGGCTCCGACTACTTCGGCACGGCGCGCGTGCTCGCCGCCGCGGTGCGCCGCCTCGCGGACGAGGCCCCGGTGGACGTCGTCGTGACGGGCATGGCCGCGCTCGACGGGCTCGGCTCGGTCGTCCCCGCGCTCCTGTCCGCGGAGCTCGGGCTGCCGCAGCTCACGCTCGCGGGGAAGCTCGAGGTCGAGGGAGAGCCCGGCGCTCGGACGGCTCGCGTCACGCGCGAGCTCGACGGCGTCGAGGAGGTCCTCGAGGCGCCGCTGCCCGCCGTGGTGTCCGTGACGGACCACGCGAACGACCCGCGCATGCCCAACTTCAAGCTCATCATGGCGGCGCGCACGCGCCCGGTGGAGGCGTGGAGCCTCGCCGACCTCGGCGTCGACCCGGCCCTCGTCGGCGACGCCGGCGCGCGCTCGCGCGTGACCGACGCGTCGCCCCGCCCGCCGCGCCCCGACGCCGAGATCGTCGTCGACAAGGGCGAGGGCGGCCGCGCCCTGGCCGAGTTCCTCATCCGCAACGACCTGGTCTGAGAGGCGTCCGCACATGAGCACCCCCGGGACCCGTACCGTCCTCGTCCTTCTCGACTCCGCCGGCACCGAGCTGCGCTCGCCCGTGCTGGAGCTGATCACCGTCGGCCGCTCGCTCGGGCGCGTCGAGGCCGTCGCGCTGGAGGCGCCGAGCGTCGACGTGCTCGCCCAGCTCGGTGCCTACGGCGTCGCGCTCGTGCGCCAGGCCGAGCCGTCGTCGGGCGGGGAGGTCGTGACCGGCGACGCGCTGCACCTGACCCCCGTCGTGGCCGAGGTCCTTGCCGCCGCGACGCGCGCGTCCGACGCGGACGCCGTCCTGCTCACGTCGTCCTTCCCGAACAAGGAGGCGGCCGCGCGCCTCGCCTTCCTCACCGAGGCGGGCCTCGTCGTCGACGCGTCGGCGCTGACCGACGGCGGCACGCACCTCGTCGCGGACAAGCGCGTCTTCGCCGGGTCCTGGGACGTGCGCAGCGAGATCGTCACCGACCCCGCCGTGCTCACGCTGCGGGCGAACTCCGTCGTCCCGCAGCCCGCGGAGGTCGCCGTGGCGACCGAGGTCGGCGCTCTGCGCCTCGAGCTCTCGCCCGCCGCGACCGCGGCGCGCGTCGTGTCCCGCACGGTCGACGAGTCGGCCGGCGCGGGTCGTCCGGCGCTCGGCGAGGCGGCGATCGTCGTCGCCGGGGGTCGTGGCACCAACGGCGACTTCGGTCCCGTCACCGAGCTCGCCGACGCGCTGGGCGCGGCCGTGGGCGCGACGCGTGACGCCGTCTACGAGGGCTGGCACGACCAGTTCGTCGGGCAGACGGGCGTCACCGTCGCCCCGCGCCTGTACATCGGCGCGGGCATCTCCGGCGCCCCGCACCACCGCGGCGGCATGCAGGCGTCGCAGGTGATCGTCGCGGTGAACAACGACCCGGAGTGCCCGCTGTTCGAGATCTCGGACTTCGCGGTCGTCGGCGACCTCGCAGACGTGCTGCCCCAGGCGGCCGAGGTGCTGCGCGAGCACCGCGCGTCGCAGGGGTAGCCGGTCGCCGCTCAGCGGTCGGACAGCCGGTGCCGATAATTCACCCGGCGTCCTCCGGGCGGTGGCCGGCCGGTCACCGATCGTTCCTAGCGTCGGGCCGACTCCCCGGTGACGGGGAGGCCCCCCGACCCGTGGAGACGACCGATGACGATCACGCCTGCCCCCGAGCATCGCCCCCTGCTCTCCGTCGCGCCGCACGCGCGCGGCAAGCGCAGCCCCGTCACCTGCCGGCTGAAGTGCGCGGACGCGTGCTCGCACCCGGTCCCCAACGAGAGCGCCAACGAGACGTTCCGCGACGTCGTCGCGGGCGCGATGTCGCGCCGCGCGCTGCTGGGCGGGCTCGCGGTCGGCGCCGCGGCCGTCGTGCTCGGTGCCCAGACGGTCGGCGCGCCGTCGGCCGCCGCGCAGGGCGTGACGACGCACGGGGGCCACGGCGGAGGCCGCCCGCAGAAGGGTCTGGCCTTCGGCGCGATCTCGCCCCAGCCCGCGGCGCGCGACGCGTTCGTCGTGCCCGAGGGGTACCGGTGGCGTCCCGTGATCCGCTGGGGCGACCCGATCCTGCGCGGTGCCCAGCCGTTCGACGTCGCGCGCCAGACGCCCGAGGCCCAGGCCCGGCAGTTCGGCTACAACAACGACTACCTCGACATCCTGCCGTTCGAGCGTCAGCACGCCCTCGCCGGCGCGCAGGGCCGGGGCAAGGGCCCCGGCCGCGGCACGCGCGGCCTGCTCGTCGCGAACCACGAGTACACGAACCCGGCCATCATGTTCGACGCGTCGTACGACGCCGCGACCCGCCGCGCCATCGAGCGTGCCGCGCACGGCATGTCCGTGGTCGAGGTGCGCCGCCGTCGGACGGGCACGCCGTGGGACTACGTGGCCGACAGCCGGTACAACCGCCGCGTCCACCTGACGACCGAGTTCCGCCTCACCGGTCCGGCGGCCGGCTCGGACCTCGTCAAGACCGTGGCCGACCCGTCGGGGACGCGCGTGCTGGGCACGCTCAACAACTGCGCGGGCGGCACGACCCCGTGGGGCACCGTGCTGTCGGGCGAGGAGAACTACAACGGCTACTTCCGCACGTCGGGCACGGGCCACGACGCGCGCTACGGCCTGCGCGACGCCGCGACCGGGTACGGCTGGGAGCTTGACGACCCGCGCTTCGACGCCCGCAACCCCGGCTACGAGAACGAGCCCAACCGCTTCGGCTGGATCGTCGAGATCGACCCGTACGCGCCGGACGAGCCGCCGGTGAAGCACACCGCGCTCGGCCGCTTCAAGCACGAGGGCGCCAACGTGATCCTCTCGCGGCGCGGCAACGCGGTCGCGTACATGGGCGACGACGAGCGCTTCGACTACGTGTACAAGTTCGTCTCCTCGCGCACGATGCGCCCGGGGAACAGCGAGGCCGCGCGACGCCACAACAAGACGCTGCTCACCGAGGGCTCGCTGTACGTCGCGCGCTTCACGGGCGACTCGCCGGCGGCCGAGATCGACGGCACGGGCGCCGTCCCGTCCGACGGCGCGTTCGACGGCCGGGGCGAGTGGATCCCGCTCGTCCTGGACGGGCAGAGCCAGGTCGCCGGCATGAGCCTGGAGGAGGTGCTCGTCTACACGCGCGTCGCGGCCGACCAGGTCGGGGCCACGAAGATGGACCGCCCGGAGGACGTCGAGCCCAACCCGGTCACGGGCCGCGTCTACGTCGCGTGCACCAACAACACGTCGCGCGGGCCTGCGGCGGTCGAGGCCGCGACCGAGCCGAACCCGCGCAACACCAACCGTGACGGGCACGTCGTGGAGATCGTCGAGGACGGCGACGACGCGGCCGCCCTGACGTTCCGGTGGAACCTGCTGCTCGTCGCGGGCGACCCGGCCACGAACACCTCGACCTACTTCTCGGGCTACCCGAAGGAGAAGGTCTCCCCGATCTCCTGCCCGGACAACCTCGCGTTCGACGCCGAGGGCAACCTCTGGATCTCCACCGACGGGCAGCCCAGCACGATCCAGAAGTGCGACGGCCTGTTCAAGGTCACGCTCGACGGCCGCGAGCGCGGTCGCGTCGAGCAGTTCCTCTCCGTGCCGCGGGGCGCCGAGACGTGCGGGCCGCTCGTCGACTCGGTGGACCGCATGGTCTACGTCGCGGTCCAGCACCCGGGCGAGGACGGGTCGTTCGACGCGCAGGCGTCGTACTTCCCCGACTACCTGACGCCGGGCACCCCGGTCCCGACGGGCGCCTTCGCCGGCCCGCGGCCGTCCGTCGTCCAGGTGTGGCGCGACTGACGCGTCCCCGCGACCGAGGGGCCCGGCGTCGCGACGGCGCCGGGCCCCTCCGTCGTCCGCTCAGAGTCCCGCTCAGAGACCCGCTCAGCGGCCCGCTCAGAGCCCGAGGTGCTCCAGCCAGGCGACGGCTGCGACGCCCTGGGCGCGCTGGAACGCGCGCAGGCGGGGGATCGTCGGGACGGCGGGCTTGCGCGAGGAGTGCAGGAAGTACCCCGCGATCCCGGCGACGACCGACCGGAGGTCGGCCGGGTGCACGTCGCGCCCGAGGGGATGCGCGGCGAAGGTCGACGCCGCCCACGCGCCGCCGCGCGCACGGCGCCCCGGGTCCGCGCTCACCGTGACCGGCTCGCAGACGTCCACGACACCCTGCATGACGACGCTCGGCAGGAACATCGCCAGGTCGAGCCAGGCCGCGCCGCGCGACGCGTGCGGCCAGTCGACGACGTAGACCTTCTCCGGCGTGAGGAGGATGTTGTCGGCGCGCAGGTCGCCGTGCACGAACGACTCGCCCTCGCACGCCACGAGCGCCCCGCGCTCGGCCTCCGCGAGCGCGTCGAGGTGCGCGGCGGCCCAGGGCGCGACGGCGGCCAGGCGCGGGTCGGGGTCGTCGCGCAGCGCGCGCCACCCGGTCGCCATGTCGGCGAAGTCCGGCCCGGTCGGGCGCAGGCGCATGGCGCGCGCCCCCGAGACGGCCGCGACGCGCACGAGGGTGGTCAGGACCCGGTCGAGCTCGTCGGGGACCCAGGGCGTCGCGGGCACGTGCCCGTCCACGACGTCGAAGGCGAGCGCGATCCAGTCGCCGTCGCCGTGACCCCACGCGAAGCGCGGGGCCGGGACCTCGCGCGGCAGCCGGGTCGCGACCTTCGCCTCGGCGCGGTGGAGGTCGGCCGCCACCGGCTCGTCCGCGGTCCGGGCCGCCTTGACGAAGAGGCGGGTGCCGTCGTCGAACGTGAGCACGGACGCGAGCCCGGGGCTGAACCCGGCCGTGACCGAGCGCTCCTGCACGACCCGGCCGCCGGCGACGGCCTCCAGCTCGTCGCGCAGCGCGAGCGGCAGGTCTCCCCAGAGCAGGCGGCCACCGCCCGAGGCGACCGGGACGTCTCCGGCGACCTCGACGGCGGGTGGTGCGGCGTCGTCGGGCATCGAGATGCCACTTCCCCTGTCGGTGGCTGGACGGTCTCGTCCTCGGCACGTTCCCGTCCCGCGGCGACGTGTGGCGCGCGACGGCGGTCCTGCGACCGGGACGAGCGCCCGGCGACGGCCGGGCGCAGACCTCTGACAACCTAGCGCTTCTCGCCGTGATGTCCAGCGCCGCCCATTCCTCGGACCGGTGCGCGCCGGGGTGCTCCGTAGACTGGGTGATCGTGACCCACCCTCCCGGCCCCGTCCCCGCGCCGGCGGCCTACCTCGACCACGCCGCCACGACGCCGCTGTCCGCGGCGGCGCGCGAGGCCTTCGTCGACGAGCTGTCGCGCACCGGCAACCCGTCGTCGCTGCACGCCGCGGGGCGCGCCGCGCGCCGCACGGTCGAGGAGGCGCGCGAGTCGATCGCCGCGGCCCTCGGCGCGCGCCCGAGCGAGGTCGTGTTCACCGCGGGAGGCACCGAGGCGGACAACCTCGCGATCAAGGGCCTGTTCTGGGGCCGGCGCACGATCGACCCGCGCCGTCGGCGGATCGTCGTCTCCGCGGTCGAGCACCACGCGGTGCTCGACCCCGCGTTCTGGATGGCCGAGCACGCCGGCGCCGAGATCGTCCTGCTGCCTGTCGACGGCGACGGCCGCGTGGACCTCGCCGCGCTGCGCGCCGAGGTCGCGGAGCACGCGGACGAGATCGCGCTGATCTCCGTCATGTGGGCCAACAACGAGGTCGGGACGCTGCAGCCCGTGCAGGAGGTCGTGCAGCTCGCGCGCCCGCACGGCATCCCCGTGCACTCCGACGCGGTCCAGGCGGTCGGCCAGGTCCCTGTCGACTTCGCCGCGAGCGGCCTCGACGCGATGACCGTGTCCGGGCACAAGCTCGGCGGCCCCGTCGGCGTCGGCGCGCTCGTCGCCCGGCGCGACGCGCCCCTCACCCCGGTCCTGCACGGTGGCGGCCAGGAGCGCGGCGTGCGCTCCGGCACGCTCGACGCGCCCGCGATCCGCGCGTTCGGCGTCGCCGTCGCCGAGGCCGTCGCGCACCGCGAGGAGCGCGCCGCCCACCTCGCGGCCCTGCGCGACGGGCTCGTCGCGGGCGTGCGCGAGCGCGTCCCCGACGCGGTCCTCAGCGGGCCCGAGCCGGGGTCCGGCGGCCGCGACGCCGCCCGCCTGCCGGGCAACGCGCACTTCACGTTCCCCGGGGCCGAGGGCGACTCGCTCCTCTACCTGCTCGACTCCGCGGGCGTGCAGGCGTCGACCGGCTCGGCGTGCCAGGCCGGCGTGCCGCAGCCGTCGCACGTGCTCCTCGCGATGGGCGTGCCGGAGCAGGACGCGCGCGGCGCGCTGCGGTTCTCGCTCGGCGTCACGTCCACGCCCGACGACGTCGCGCGCCTCCTCGACGCGCTGCCCCCCGCCGTCGAGCGCGCGCGGGCCGCCGGGCTCGCGTCCGGCCCGACGCGCGCCGCGGCTCCGACCCGCACCGCGGTCCCGACCCGCGCGGGAGGTGCCGCGTGAGGGTCCTGGCCGCCATGTCCGGCGGCGTCGACTCGGCCGTCGCCGCCGCGCTCGCGGTCGAGGCGGGGCACGAGGTCGTGGGCGTCCACATGGCGCTGTCCCGCAACCGCGACCAGTTCCGCACCGGGTCGCGCGGGTGCTGCTCGATCGAGGACGCGGGGGACGCGCGGCGCGCGGCCGACGTGCTCGGCATCCCGTACTACGTGTGGGACCTCTCGGAGCGGTTCGAGGACACGGTCGTCGCCGACTTCCTCGCGGAGTACGAGGCGGGCCGCACCCCCAACCCGTGCGTCCGGTGCAACGAGCACATCAAGTTCGAGGCGCTGCTCGACAAGGCGACCGCGCTCGGCTTCGACGCCGTCGCGACGGGCCACTACGCGCGCGTCGTGACGCGCGAGGAGGTCGACGAGACCGCCCCGGGCGGAGCGCGCACGGTGCGCGAGCTGCACCGCTCCCCGAACACGGCGAAGGACCAGTCGTACGTCCTCGCGGTCATGGGGCCCGAGCGCCTCGCGCGTGCGATGTTCCCGCTCGGGGACTTCGCGTCGAAGGACGAGGTGCGCGCCGAGGCCGCGCGGCGCGGGCTGTCGGTGTCCGCGAAGCCCGACTCGTACGACATCTGCTTCGTCGCCGACGGCGACACGCAGGGCTTCCTGCGCGAACGCCTGGGCGCGCGCCCGGGCGAGATCGTCGACGCCGAGGGCACGGTGCTCGGCGAGCACGACGGCGCCTACGCGTACACCGTCGGCCAGCGCAAGGGCCTCGGCATCGACCGCCCGGCGCCCGACGGCCGCCCGCGGTACGTGCTCGACGTGCAGCCCGCGAGCAACCGCGTGGTCGTGGGGCCGGCCGAGCTGCTGAGCGTCGACCGCGTCGAGGCCGGCGCGGCGGTCTGGTTCGAGGACGCGCGCCCGGCGTCGGGGGAGCGGTCCGACGTCGAGGTGCAGGTCCGCGCGCACGGCGCCCCCGTCGCGGCGCGGGTCCGGGCCGTCGGCGACGCGATGGAGGTCGAGCTCACGGGCACGCCGCTCCGGGGCGTCGCGGCCGGGCAGTCGCTCGTCGTCTACGACGGCGCGCGTGTGCTCGGCCAGGCCACGGTGGACCGCGCCTACCGCTCGACGGCACGGTCGGCGGACCGGTCGGAGGACCGGTCGGCCGGTCAGCCGACGCCGACGGGCGCGGGGTGAGCGAGCGCGCGGACGAGCGCCGACTCGTCGCGCACGCACCAGTGCTCGACCTCCCGGCCCTCGGCGAAGCGCAGCACGTGCATCTCGCGCACCTGGAAGCGCCGCCCCGTCGGGGCGAGGCCGCGGAAGAACCCGGTGTGGCGCGCGCTCAGCTCGACGTGCAGCGCGACGAGGTCGCCCTCCGCGACCGCGTGCAGGACCTCGACGCGCTGGTCCTCGAACGCCTCGTCGTACCAGTGCATCATCGCGAGGAGGGCGTCGGTGCCGCCCTCGCAGCCGGGCGACGTGTCGTGGTTGCGGAACCCGGGCCCGAGCAGCGTCGCGAGCGCGTCGCCGTGGTTGCCGGGGATCGCCCGCGTGTGCACGGCGACCGCCGTGGCCTTGTTCTCGTGCGTGCCCATGTCGGAGTCCTTCCGCACACCCTCGTGCTCGGCGGCCGCGCGGCCCCCGGACCCCGGCGGGGTCGCGGCACGGCTCGGTTTCCCAGTGTGCTCCTGGAGAGAGGTGGTCGGCACGTGGTTCGTGACGAGAGGCCGGGCGGCGCCCGGGGCGGGCGCTCGCGCGCGGGTGCGGCATGACCGCGGTGAGCGGGCTCGGCCCGTGGCCCGGCGGCGAGGGCGTGGACGTGCTGGAGGCGCAGCTCACGGTGCTCGGCGACCTCGCCGAGGTCCCGACGGGCGTGCGCGGGGTCCCGTTCCTCGTCCAGCTCCCGGGACGCGGCCCCGGCGCGGACGCGACCGGGCGCACCGCGGCGCTGCTGCCGGGGCTGCCCGTCGAGCTGGGGCCGCACGGCTGGAAGCTCGCGGACCACGGCGGGTCGGACCTGCGCCGGTCCGAGGCGTACCTGCGCGAGGACCTCGAGGCGCTCGCGATCGCGGGCGCGGGGTACACCGGTCCGCTCGCCGTGACCGTCACCGGGCCGTGGACGCTCGCCGCGGACGTCTATCTCGCGCGGGGCGACCGCGTGCTGTCCGACCGGGGCGCCGTGCGCGAGGTCGTCGAGGCGCTCGCGGTGGCCGTGGGCGACCACGTCGCGCAGGTGCGCCGGCAGGTCCCCGGGGCGGACGTCGTCGTGCAGGTCGACGAGCCGCTGCTCGCCCAGGTCGGGGCGGGCGTGCTCCCGTCGTTCTCGGGCTACTCGCGCCTGCGCGCGGTCCCGGGCCCGGACCTCGTGGACGGGTTGCGGCCCGTGCTCGACGCCGCGCGCGCGGCGTCGGCGTCGACGGTCGTCCACGTGGGACCCGCGTGGGTGGGCGTGGCGCCCGTCGTGCTCGCGGGTGCCGACGCCGTCGGCCTCGCGCTCGGCGCGTGGGACGAGAAGCTGTGGGAGACCGTCGCACGCGCGGTCGAGCGGGGCGTGGGCCTGTGGGCCGCGCTCCCGCCCGCGAAGGTGTCGCAGTGCGCCGGCCCCGCGCTGGGCGAGCTCGCCGACCTGGTGAGCGTGCCGTGGCGCCGGATCGGGCTCCCGCTGCCCGCGCTCGACGACGTCACGCTCCTGGGCGCCTCCCGAGGTGCCGGGGGAGCGCCCGGCCGCGGCGTCGCGGGCACGCCCGACGAGCATCGCGCGCTGCTCGCGAACCTGGGCCGCGTCGCCGACGTCCTCGCCGAGCGCGCCCACGCCTGAACGTCGCCCGGACACGCGCTCGACGCTTCCCGAGCGCGCTCCCGCATGCGTACGCTTGACCGGCGTCGCCCCCCTCGTCCCCTCACCGCGAAGGACCTCCATGCCCGTGCTGCGAGCCGTGCTGTTCGACCTCGACGGCGTCCTCACGCCGACCGCCGAGATCCACATGCGCGCCTGGGAACGCCTGTTCGCGCCCTACTGCACGGCGCACGGGCTCGCCCCCTACACCGCCGCGGACTACTTCGCGTCGATCGACGGCAAGCCCCGGTACGACGGCGTCGCGACGTTCCTCGCGTCGCGGGGCGTCGAGCTGCCGCGCGGCGACGCGTCCGACGCCCCCGGCGAGGGCACCGTGACAGCGCTCGGCAACCGCAAGGACGAGATCGTCAACCGCATGTTCGCCGAGGAGGGCATCGCGCCCTACCCGGGCTCGGTGCGCTTCCTCGACGCCGTGACGGGTGCGGGCGCCGCCGTGGCCGTCGTGTCGTCGTCGCGCAACACGCCCGCGGTCCTCGCTGCGGCGGGGCTCACGGACCGGTTCGACGTCGTCGTCGACGGCAACGTCGCCGCGCGCGAGCACATCGCCGGCAAGCCGGCCCCGGACACCTACCTGCGCGCGGCCGAGCTGCTCGGCGTCCCGGCCGCGGAGGCGATCGTCGTGGAGGACGCGCTCTCGGGCGTCCAGGCCGGCGCCGCCGGGGACTTCGGGCTCGTGCTCGGCGTCGACCGCGGCGTGGGCGCCGACGCGCTGCGCGCGCACGGGGCCGACGTCGTCGTGAGCGACCTGGGCGAGCTGGACGCGACGGTCCTCGACCGCCCGCGCGCCACCGTGGCCGCGCAGGCCGACGCCGCGCCGACCGGCGAGGAGGCGGGCGCGTGATCCGCAAGACCGCCGACGAGCAGAGCACCGTCGACCGCCTGCGCTTCCCCGCCGAGCCGTGGCGGCTCGTGGAGTCGCAGTTCTCGGCCGAGGATCTCGGCGTGACCGAGACCCTCTTCGCCGTCGCGAACGGCTACCTCGGCATGCGCGGCAACGTCGAGGAGGGCCGGGAGTCCCACTCGCACGGCACGTTCGTCAACGGGTTCCACGAGACGTGGCCGATCCGGCACGCCGAGGAGGCCTACGGGTTCGCCCGCGTCGGGCAGACCATCGTCAACGTCCCCGACGCGAAGGTCATCCGGCTGTACGTCGACGACGAGCCGCTCCTGCTGCCCGTCGCCGACCTCGTGGACTACGAGCGGTCGCTCGACCTGCGGGACGGCGTCCTGCGCCGCGAGCTGCTGTGGCGCACGCCGTCGGGCAAGCGCGTGCAGGTCCGCTCCGAGCGCATGGTGTCGTTCGTCGAGCGCCACCTGGCGATCATGACGTTCGAGGTGACGCTGCTCGACGCCGCGGCACCCGTCGCGATCTCGTCGCAGGTCCTCAACCGCCAGGACGGGCAGGACGAGTACCACGTGCGCTCCGCGTCGCTCGGCGAGGGGTTCGACCCGCGCAAGACCGACCAGTTCTCCGGGCGCGTCCTGCAGCCGCAGTCCCAGTGGGGCGACGACGAGCGGCTCGTGCTCTCCTACCGCGCCACGAACTCGGGCATGACGCTCGCCGTCGCGGCGGACGACCTGCTCGAGACCGAGAACGAGTGGGACGTGCGCACCCAGGTCGACGAGGACCTCGCCAAGCACGTGTTCCGCATCCACGCCGAGCCCGGCCGGCCCATCCGGCTCACCAAGCTCGTCGCGTACCACACGTCGCGCGGCGTGCCGTCGCGCGAGCTCGTCGACCGCTGCCGCCGCACGCTCGACCGCGCGCGCGAGACCGGCGTCGAGGGCCAGGTCGCGCTCCAGCGCGAGTGGCTCGACGACTTCTGGGCCCGTTCCGACGTCGAGGTCCCGGGCCAGCCCGGCATCCAGCAGGCGGTGCGCTGGAACCTCTTCCAGCTCGCCCAGGCCACGGCCCGTGCCGAGGGCAACGGCGTCCCCGCCAAGGGCCTCACCGGCTCCGGGTACAGCGGGCACTACTTCTGGGACACCGAGATCTACGTCCTGCCGTTCCTCACGTACACGAGCCCCCGGTACGCGCGCAACGCGCTGCGGTTCCGCTACCAGATGCTCGACGCCGCCCGCCGCCGTGCGGGCGAGCTGTCGCAGAAGGGTGCGCTCTTCCCCTGGCGCACCATCAACGGCGAGGAGGCGTCCGCCTACTACGCCGCCGGCACCGCGCAGTACCACATCGACGCCGACGTCAGCTACGCGCTCGTCCAGTACGTGCGCGCCACGGGCGACGTCGACTTCCTGCGTCGTGAGGGCGTCGACATCCTCGTCGAGACCGCGCGCATGTGGGAGGACCTGGGCTTCTGGCGCGCCAACGGCGACGACAACTTCCACATCCACGGTGTCACCGGCCCCGACGAGTACACGACCGTCGTCAACGACAACCTCTTCACCAACGTCATGGCGCGGTTCAACCTGCGCGCGGCGGCGTTCGTCGTCGAGCGCATGAAGGCCGAGCACCCCGAGGACTACGCGCTCCTCGTGGACCGGCTCGGGCTCGGCGCCTACGAGGCCGCGGAGTGGGTGCGCGCGGCCGACCACATGTCGATCCCGTACGCCGAGAGCATCGGGATCCACCCGCAGGACTCGCACTTCCTCGAGCGCGAGATCTGGGACCTCGCGCATACCCCGGCGAACAAGCGGCCCCTCCTGCTGCACTACCACCCGCTCGTCATCTACCGCTACCAGGTGCTCAAGCAGGCCGACGTCGTGCTCGCCCTGTTCCTGCAGGGCCAGCACTTCACGGCGGAGGAGAAGCTCGCCGACTTCGAGTACTACGACCCGTTGACCACGGGCGACTCGACGCTGTCCGGCGTCGTGCAGTCGATCGTCGCGGCCGAGGTGGGGTACCACGAGCTCGCGCTCGAGTACTTCGTGTCGTCGCTGTTCGTCGACCTCGCGAACCTCCACGCCAACGCGGCCGACGGCGTGCACGTCGCCTCCGCCGGCGGCACGTGGTCCTCGCTCGCGTGCGGGTTCGGCGGCATGCGCGACTCGGACGGCGACCTGACCTTCGACCCGCGGCTGCCGCAGGAGTGGGAGTCCCTGACGTTCCGCGTCCAGTGGCACGGCTCTCGCCTGCGCGTCACCGTGCTCCCCGACGCGATCGAGCTCGACGCCGAGACCGGCGACGGCGCGCAGGTCACCGTGCGCGGCGAGCGCGTCAAGGTCGTGCCGGGCGAGGTCACGCGCGTCGCGCTCGACGGTCAGGGCCCCGTGAAGCCCGGCCGTCCGAGCCTGCGCGCGCTCTCCGGCAACCGCCGCGACGACGGCACCCTCATCACCGCGACGGTCCCGCACTCCTGATCCGGGGCTTCTCCTCGGCGGCGCCCGGCCCGCCGAGGTAGAGCCCTGGTTCCGCGAGGTAGAGCCGTGGTCGCGCGAGGTAGAGCCGTGGTTCTTGTGTTCGACGGCGTGTGGTCGGGTTGGGTGGTCGGGGTGGGTGGTGGTGCCGCGTCTACCATCCGCCGCTCGTTCCTCGCGGCTCCCGCCAGGCCCGCCACGACGCGGCACCACCACCCACCCCGCCCGGCGTCGTCTTACCCTGGTCCGCGCCCGCCTGGGCGACCGCCCGCGGTGTCGTTTAGTAAGCACCTCTCGACGGGCACCGAGCGCTTCCGCTGCGGGCCGACGTCGGAGCTCGTCGCGCATCCGGGACGCTCGCGAGAACTGCTCGGAACCTCCTCGCGTCACCCCGGGTCGTGGTGCACAGGCGGCGGTAGGTTGCCGACAGGACGACGATCGGTCGATCGAGTGTGGGGGACGAGATGGACGGTCGGGCGAGGCACGCGCGCGCGGGGTTCGTCGCGGTGATGACCGTCTGCGCGGGCGTGCTGCTGTCGGCGTGCGACGGCGGTGGGGACCTGGAGGTCGCCAACGACAGCCGGGGTGACGTGGTCGTCCGCACGGGGGACGAGGAGGCCGAGGTGACAGCCGACGGCGGCGTCGTGCTCCTCGACTACGGCTGCACGCCGGGCGACGTGACGGTCGTGCGGGCGTCGGGCGCCGAGGAGGTGGTCGACGGGCCGGTGTGCCCGGACGAGAAGATCGTGGTCCGCGACGACGAGGTGGTGCTGGTCCCCGTCGTCGCGGACGACGACTCCTGAGCGGACGTCAGCCGAGGCGCTCGGCGAGGAAGCGGTAGTGGACCGCGGCCATGTGGGCGGCCTGGGCGTTGTTCGCGGCGCCGCCGTGGCCGCCCTCGATGTTCTCGTAGTACGTGACGTCCTTGCCCTCGCCGAGCATCTTCGCGGCGAGCTTGCGCGCGTGGCCGGGGTGGACGCGGTCGTCCTTGGTCGACGTCGTGAAGAGCACGGGCGGGTACTCGCGCTCGGCGTCGAACAGGTGGTACGGCGAGAACGTGCGGATGAACGCCCACTGCTCGGGGTCGTCCGGGTCGCCGTACTCCGCGGCCCACGACGCCCCGGCGAGGAGCTTCGTGTACCGGCGCATGTCGAGCAGCGGGACGCCGACGATCACGGCGCCGAACAGCTCGGGGTACTGCGTGAGCATGTTGCCCGCGAGCAGGCCGCCGTTGGAGCGGCCCTCCATGCCGAGGTGCTCGTGCGTCGTGATCCCGCGGGCCACGAGGTCGCGCGCGACGGCGGCGAAGTCCTCGTAGGCGCGGTGGCGGTTCGCCTTGAGCGCGGCCTGGTGCCAGGCGGGCCCGTACTCGCCGCCGCCGCGGATGTTCGCGACGACGTACACGCCGCCGCGCGAGAGCCACGCCCGGCCGAGCGCGCCGGAGTAGGCGGGGGTCAGCGAGATCTCGAAGCCGCCGTACCCGTACAGCAGCGTCGGCGCGGTTCCCGCGCCGGCATCGCCTGCGCCCTCGACGAGGTCCGCGCGGCCGACGACGAAGTACGGCACACGGGTGCCGTCGTCGGACGTGGCGAAGTGCTGGGCGACGGTCATGCCGTCGGCGTCGAAGAACGCGGGGTTGGACTTGACGACCGCCGGTGCACCCGCGTCGCCCGGCCGCTCGCCGAGCGACAGGAGCGAGAGCGTCGTGGGCGTGAGGTAGTCGGTCGTGACGAGCCACAGGTCGTCGGTGTCGACGGGGTCGACGGCCCCGACGGCGACCGTGCCGAGCTCCGGCAGGCCGGGGATCTCGGAGCGCACCCACGGCGCGTCGGCGGTCTCCTGCCCGACGGCGGTCCCGGCACCCTCGGGAGCGGCGGCGTCCGGCGGTGTCAGCACGTGCAGGCGGTTCTTCACGTCGTCGAGCACGTTGACCACCAGGTGGTGGCGCGTCCACGTCGCGCCGGCGAGCGAGGTCGTCGCCGTGGGCTCGAACAGCACGGTGAAGCCGCGGTCGCCCGCGAGGAAGTCGTCGAACCGCGCGACGAGCAGCGAGCCCGCGCGGTACGTCGCGCCGCCGACCGTCCAGTCGTCGCGCAGCTCGACGAGCATCCACTCGCGCCGCACGCCGACCTCGGCGGAGTCGGGCACGTCGATCTTCGTCAGGCGCTGCTCGGGCGTGCCGGTGCGCTCGGCGAGGTAGAGCTCGTCGGCGTAGAACGCCTTGGAGCGGTGCACGAAGTCGCGCTCGAACCCGGGCGTGTGCGACCGCCAGGCGGAGATGTACATGTCCTCGTCGGTGCCCTCGTAGACGGTCACCGCGTCCTCGAGCGGGGTGCCGCGCGTCCAGCGCTTGACCACGCGCGGGTACCCGGACGGCGTGAGCGTGCCCTCGCCGAAGTCGGTGAACACGTAGACGGTGTCGGCGTCGATCCACCCGAGCGAGCCCTTGGCCTCGGCACGGTGGAAGCCGCCGTCGCCGGGGGCGACGAACCGCTTCTCGACGAGGTCGAACTCGCGCGTGACGTCGGCGTCCGACCCGCCGGGGGAGAGCTCGACGAGGGCGTACCGCCAGGGCTCGCCCGCGGCGAGCTGCTCCGGCGTCGGGCGCAGGACGCTCGCACCGTGCCAGACCCACGACTCGCCCTCCGCCGCGGCGAGCGCGTCGAGGTCGAGCACGGTCTCCCACTCCGGGTCGTCCGTGCGGTAGGACTCGAGCGTCGTGCGGCGCCAGAGCCCGCGCTCGTGCTGCGCGTCGCGCCAGAAGTTGTAGTAGCGGTCGCCGATCTTGGAGACCTCGGGGATCTTGGCGTCGGAGTCGAGCACCTCGCGGATCGCGCGCTCCGTCGTGGTGAACTCCTCGGCGACCTCGAGCGTGTCGGCGACCTCGGCGTTGCGCGCACGGACCCAGGCGAGCGCCTCGTCGCCCTCGACGGCCTCGAGCCAGAGGTACGGGTCGTGGGGCGCGCCGTCGTCAGGGAGCGCGGTCTCGGCGGGGTTCTGGGGCGCGGGCGCAGGGCTCGTCGTCTGCTCGGCGGTCATGGTCCCCCACCCTACGGCGGTGCGGGCGGTGGTGCGGAGGTCACCGGGTGACCGGGACCTTGGGCCCCGAACGGCCGTCCGGCCTTGTCGGGCAGCGTGCCTTGTGAAAACATTCACAAGTAGAGAGACCGCTGAAGGAGCCGGGGCAATCCGGCCCCGGCAGCACCCGCGGCCCGACGCCCGGCCCGCCCGGGCACCGGAGGGGACGCATGAGCGCGAAGAGCGCCGGCACGAAGGTCGAGAACCGCACCGAGGACACCCGCACGACGCAGGAGATCGACGTCCTCGTCGAGCGAGCCCGCAAGGCGCTCGACCAGTACATGAGCCTCACGCAGGAGGACGTCGACCGGATCGTCCTCAAGGCGTCCGTCGCGGGCCTGCACCAGCACGGGCACCTCGCCCAGATGGCCGTCGCCGAGACCGGGCGCGGCGTGTTCGAGGACAAGGCGACGAAGAACATCTTCGCGTGCGAGCACGTGCCCAACTCGATGGCGAACCTCAAGACGGTCGGCGTCATCGGCCGCGACGAGCTCACGGGCGTCGTCGAGATCGCCGAGCCCGTCGGCGTCGTGTGCGCCGTGACGCCGGTGACCAACCCGACGTCGACCACGATCTTCAAGTCGCTCATCGCGCTCAAGACGCGCAACCCCGTCGTGTTCGCGTTCCACCCGAGCGCGCAGCGCTCGTCGGTCGAGGCGGCGCGCATCGTGCGCGACGCCGCGGTGGCCGCCGGTGCTCCCGACGACTGCATCCAGTGGGTCGAGCACCCGTCGATCGAGGCGACCAACACCCTCATGCACCACCCGGGCGTCGCGCTCATCCTCGCGACGGGCGGCAACGGCATGGTCCGCGCGGCCTACTCGGCCGGCAAGCCGGCGCTCGGCGTCGGCGCGGGTAACGTCCCGGCGTACGTGGAGAAGAGCGCCGACCTCGGCCGCGCGATCAACGACGTGGTCATGTCGAAGGCGTTCGACAACGGCATGGTGTGCGCGTCGGAGCAGGCGCTCATCCTCGACGACGTGATCTACGACGACGCCATGCGCGAGCTGGCCCGCCTGCACGCCTACCGCGCGACGCCCGCCGAGAAGGCGATGCTCGAGCGCCTCATCTTCGGGGTCGAGGCGAGCGGCGCGAACTGCGCCGGCGCCAAGCTCAACCCCAAGGTCGTCGGCAAGTCGCCCGTGTGGATTGCGCGCGAGGCCGGCTTCGAGGTCCCCGACGACACGTCGATCATCCTCGCGGAGATCGACGACGTCGGCCCCGACGAGCCGCTGAGCCGCGAGAAGCTCACGCCCGTCCTCGCCGTCCTGCGGGCGCGCGACACCGAGCACGGCGTCCGCCTCGCGGAGCGCATGGTCGAGCTCGACGGCCTGGGCCACTCGGCCGCCATCCACACGGCGGACCAGGACCTCGTCGAGCGCTACGGCTCGCGGGTCAAGGCCGTGCGCGTGCTGTGGAACAGCCCGACCTCGCTCGGCGGCATCGGCGACATCTACAACGCGCTGCTCCCGTCGCTCACGCTCGGGTGCGGCAGCTACGGCGCGAACTCGGTGTCGAACAACGTGTCGGCGGTCAACCTCATCAACGTCAAGCGGATCGGGCGGCGCAACAACAACATGCAGTGGTTCAAGGTGCCCGCCAAGACGTACTTCGAGCCCAACTCGATCCAGTACCTCGCGCAGATGCGCGACGTGCACCGGGTCACGATCGTCACCGACAAGGTCATGAGCCGCATCGGCGTCGTCGACCGCGTGCTCGACGTCCTCGCCCGTCGCGAGGAGAAGGTCGCGATCCAGATCATCGACGCGGTCGAGCCGGAGCCGAGCGTCGGCACCGTGAACCGTGGCGCCGAGTCGATGCGCGACTTCGAGCCCGACACGATCATCGCGATCGGCGGCGGCTCGCCCATGGACGCCGCCAAGGTCATGTGGCTGCGGTACGAGCACCCGGAGATCGAGTTCTCCGACATGCGCGAGAAGTTCTTCGACGTCCGCAAGCGCGCGTACAAGTTCCCGGAGCTCGGGGGCAAGGCCAAGCTCGTGTGCATCCCCACGTCGTCGGGGACCGGCGCGGAGGTGACGCCGTTCGCGGTCATCACCGACCCGGAGACGGGCTTCAAGTACCCGCTCGCGGACTACGCGCTCACCCCGACCGTCGCGATCGTCGACCCCGTCCTCACGGACACCATGCCTGCCAAGCTCGCGGCCGACTCGGGCTTCGACGCCCTGACGCACGCGACCGAGGCGTTCGTCTCCGTCTACGCGAACGACTTCACCGACGGGCTGTGCCTCCAGGCGATCAAGATGGTCTTCGAGCACATCGAGGACTCGGTCACGCAGGGTGCGGCGGCCCCCAAGGCGCGCGAGAAGATGCACAACGCGGCGACGATCGCGGGCATGGCGTTCGGCTCGGCGATGCTCGGCATCGTGCACGCCATGGCGCACACCGTCGGCTCGACGTTCCACCTCGTGCACGGGCGCACCAACGCGGTGCTCCTGCCGCACGTGATCCGCTACAACGGCCAGGTGCCCACCAAGCTCACGAGCTGGCCCAAGTACGAGCGCTACGTGGCCCCCGAGCGGTTCCAGGAGATCGCCAAGCACCTCGGGCTGCCGGCCTCCACCCCGGAGGAGGGCGTCGAGTCGTACGCGAAGGCGGTCGAGGAGCTGCGCGCCAAGGTCGGCATCGAGCCGACGTTCGCGGCGCAGGGCGTCGACGAGACGGCGTTCCTGAGCCGCCTCGACGACCTTGCCCTGCGGTCGTTCGAGGACCAGTGCGCCCCCGCGAACCCGCGGATGCCGGTCCTGGAGGACATGCGCGACATCCTCGTCGCGGCCTACCGCGGCAGCAGCCGCGAGGTCGTGCGCGCGGAGCGTCTCGCGGCCCACGAGGCCGCGAGCGCCGAGGACGGGCAGACGGCGACCCCGCCTGCCGAGACCGTGGCGGCCGGCTGACCCTTCCCGGCCCCACGAAACCCGGAGCCCGACGGCGCGAGTCCCCTTCCGCCGTCGGGCTCCGTCGTGCGTGCCTGTGGAAAACCCTCGAGGGGCGTCAGGACCTCGGTAGGTTCTCCGCTCGCGGGACGTCGGTCCCGCGGCTCGCGACGACGCGGGTCGTGACGACGGCAGGGGGCCTCATGGTGCACGGACCTGGACGACGCGTGGCGAGGGCCTTCGCCGCGGTGCTGGCGGGAGCGCTCGTGGTGACGCTCGCGGCGTGCACCCCGGACGCGGAGCCGGAGCGGCGCGCGCCGGTGGTGTTCACCGAGATCGACGTGCCACCCGAGCTCGCCCCGCAGGAGGCCGTCGTCGACCACGTCGGGATCGTGCCCGCCGCGCCCGGGCTGCCGTGGATCGTGAGCGGTGTTCGGACGGAGCCGGGCGGTCTGCCGGAGGGCGTGGTCTGGACCCTCGGTGAGAGCGGCGCGGTCGCGGGGGAGCCGGCGGTCCTCGACCTTCCGGGCGTGGTGCGCGACCTGGCGGCCGCGGGCGGTCCGGCCCGCACCGTCCTCGCGGGGAGCACGTGGGAGGACGGACGGACGAAAGGCTTCCTGCTGACCTCGGCGGACCGTGCGGCCTGGGTGCCGGTCCGGCTTCCTCCGGAGATCGAGGGCGTCCCGTTGACGCACGTCGCCGAGACAGCCGGCTCGGTCGTCGCTCTCGGCGTCGATCCCGACGCGAGGGTCGTGCGCGGCGTGCTCGTGCCGCCGTCGGGCGACCCGGTGCCGCTGGTGCTGCCGGAGGGCGAGGGGCGGCCGACGATCCAGGGGGTGGCCGGACGCGAGGCGTTGTCGGTCGTCGCGGTGTCCTGGGACGACGAGGTGGGTGACGACGTCGTCGTCACCTATCGATCCGCGGACTCGGGGACCACCTGGACGACGTCCGAGCTGCCGGGTGACGCGCCGCGCGTCGCGGGTGCGGCGGCGACCGCGACAGGGTTCGTCCTGACGGGCTCGGTCCGGGAGGCCGGGCTCGGCGGTCCCGTGACCGACGCGGCCGCGTGGTTCTGGGAACCGGGCGGCGGCGACGCCTGGGAGTACCTGGACTTCCGCCGCGACGACGCCGGCACGGACGACCAGTCGACCGGGCTGTCGGCGCCCGCCGTGGGCGGCGACGACCTCGCGGCCGTCTACTGGGGCGACGAACTCAGTGCGAGCAGCCTGGTGATCGAGGACGGGTCGGGAGACATCCTGTCCCAGGGCATGTCCGACGACAACGGAGGGATCGGCTTCGGCGGTCCGTCCGCCTGGGACCCGGACGAGCGTGCGGTGCGGGCCGTCCTCGCCGGGGACGGCGGCGCGTACGTGACCGAGCTCCGCGACGGGCGGTGGCGTCGGCTCGCGACCCTCGCGACGCCTCGGCGCTGGTTCCGGCCGACGGAGGTCGACGCGGGCGACGGGGCTGTCGTCGTGCGGCGCGCGGAGGTCTCGACCGCGGGGGACGGCTGGCGGAGGTGGGTCTCGTCAGCGGTGTACACCGCAGGTGGTCGCGGCCTCGCCGAGAGGTCGGCGGACGCCCCCTGGACCGGGGAGGACCTCGCACTGGTCCGGGCTGCGGCCTCCGACGGGAGGGAGGTGACGATCACGTTCGGCTGGGAGGAGGGCAAGAACGCCGTCACGGTACGGTCGTGGTTCCGTCCCGTGGGCGGTGAGTGGGCGGAGGGCTCCGGCTGGCCGTCCTCCGGGCACGCGGAGATCCACGACGTCCGCGCGGTCGACGGGGGCTGGGTCGCCGTCGGGGTGCGGGCGGACAGTCCCGAGGGCGAGAGCGTGCGGCACGCCGCGGCCTGGCGGTCCGAGGACGGCCTCGTCTGGACCCTCGACGAGGGGCTCGAAGGGGGTGACGGTCGGTCCTCCGCACGGCACGTGTGTCTCCTCGCCGACGGTCGTCCCTGGGTGCTGGGCACGGTCGTCGACGGCGACCGGGAGGTCGACGCGTCCTGGGTCGGCGCGAGCACCGGCTGGGAGCGCGCGGTGATCGACGCGGAGGAGGCGTTCGAGGTCGACGGGTGCGTCCAGGGAGACGGCGACGCTCGCCCCTTGCTCCAGGTGCAGGTCGACGGGCGCACCGAGCTGCGCGGGACCACGGACGGCACGACCTTCGAGCTCGTCAGCGCGACGGGTCGAGGCGAGACGTTCGGTCGCGTCGTCCGCGTCGACGGGAGGTACGCCGCCGTGGGCACGGTCGTCGCGACGGGCGTGGAACGGTCGGTCCTGTGGCTGTCCGCCGACGCGGAGGAATGGCAGCATCTCGTGCTCCCGACGCCTGAACCGGGAGGCCAGGGGACCGTCCACCCGGACGGGTCGGACGCCGTCGTGACGCTTGCCGGAGCGGGCGGCGTACGGGCCTGGCGCGTGAGCGACGTCGCTCAGCTCGTCGACGCCGGATGATCGTCGCGTCCCGGACGGACGATGCCTGCCTCGTAGGCGAGGATCACGAGCTGCACGCGGTTGGTCAGGCCGACCTTCGTGAGCAGCGAGCGCACGTGGCTCTTGACGGTCGCCTCGGTGAGGTGCAGCTCGGCGCCGATCTCGCGGTTCGACAGCCCGCGCGCGACGGCGAGCAGCACCTCGCGCTCGCGGGGCGTCGCCGCGTCCAGCCCGGTCCCGGGCGCGTCGGTCTCGGCGGCGTCCGGCCCGAGCGGCGCGTGCCGCGCGAGCTCGACGTAGGTCGAGATGATGCGTCCGGTGACGGCCGGGTCGAGCAGCGAGTCGCCCGCGCGGACGCGGTGCACGGCGTCGACGAGGGTCTGTGGGTCGGCGTCCTTGAGCAGGAACCCGGCCGCCCCGGCGCGCAGCGCGCCGTACACGTACTCGTCGTCGTCGAAGGTCGTGAGGACGAGGGTGCGGACCTCGGCGAGGTCGGGGTCGGCGACGATGCGCGCGGTCGCCTCGATGCCGTCGAGCCGCGGCATGCGCACGTCCATGAGCACGACGTCGGGGCGCAGCGCGCGCGCCATCGTCACCGCGGTCTCGCCGTCCCCGGCCTCGCCCACGACGGTCACGTCCGGCTCGTTCTCGAGGATCATGCGCAGGCCGAGGCGGATCGTGGACTGGTCGTCGACGACGACGACGCGGACCGGGGGGAGCGCGGCGCCGCTCCCGTCCGCGCCCGGCACGGGGCCGGTCACGCGGTCTCCCGCGGGATGCGCGCCTCGACGGTCCAGCCGCCGCGCCCGTCCGGCCCGGCGGTCAGCTCGCCCCCGGCGGCGAGCGCGCGCTCGCGCATGGAGGTCAGGCCGTGGCCCTGACGCCCCTCGGCGCTCGGGAGGGACGGCCCCGGGTCGTGGACGCGCAGGCGCAGGTCGGCGGCGTCGTCGGTCACGGTCACGGTGACGTCGGGGGCGAGCGAGTGGAGCAGCACGTTGGTCAGGGCCTCCTGGGTGATGCGGACGACGGCCAGCCCCGACTCGGCGCCCGTCGTCGGCCACGGGCGGGGGAGCGAGAGGTCGACGTCGCGGCCGGCGTCGCGCAGGCGGCGTGCGGCCGCGCGCAGCTCGTCGGGAGCGCGGGTGCCGTCCGGCGTCGGGGCGAGGGCCGCGGTCCCGCCGTCGGCCTCGGTGCCGCGGCGCAGCACCTGCACGACCGACCGCATCGCGGTGAGCGCCTGCTTGCCCTCGTCGCTGATCCAGCGCACGGCCTCGGCGGGAGCCTCGGGCTGGTTCGCCGCGACGCGGTCCGCGGCCTGGGCCCGCACGACGATCGCGGACATGTGGTGCGCGACGACGTCGTGCAGCTCGCGCGCGATGCGGGTGCGCTCGGCGAGCACCGCGCGCTCGGCGAGCTCGGCCTGGAGGGCCTGGAGCTCGGCGTTGCGCTCGCGCAGCCGCTCGGACGTCACCGCGAGGCGGCGGAAGAAGTAGCCGGCCGCGACCGCGCCCAGGACGAGCGCGAGGGCGAGGAGCACGTCCGACGGCGACCGGCCGAGCCCGATCCACAGCGGGGAGAACGGGGTCGGGGGGAACGTCAGGTGCGGTCGGGACCAGAGCTGCATCGCGAACGCCGAGAGGCCGCCCGCGAGGCCGGCGAGGGCCCACGGGACGGCGCCCGAGCGGGTCGCGGCGAACCCCGCGACCAGGAGCGGGAGGAGCTCGAACGGCGTCTGCATGGTCCACGGCAGGGCGAGGGGGTAGAGCATCGCCGTCGCCCAGAAGAGCGGGCCCGGCAGGACCCGGCGCAGGGCGAGGGTCAGGACGATCCACAGCCCCGCCACGCGGTACGACTCGGGGGTGCGGGGGTACCAGTAGTCGCCGCTCTCCATCACGGTGATGACCGCGAACCACACGAGGCCCGCGGCGAGCGCGGTCGCGAGGTCCTGCGCCCACACGGGCAGACGGGTGAGCTGGGGCACCCGTCCACGGTAGCCGGGCGCCTGCCCGGACGGGACCGCCCAAGGGCCGAGGCCGGTCGACGGGGGCTCAGCCCCAGGGCGGAGCGGCGTCGCGCCAGGGACGGACGCGGGACGCGCGGCTGCGCCGGACGGCGGGGGTCGAGGTGCCGCCGTCGGGCCGATGTGGCGGGGGCCGCGGCGGGCGAGCCTCGAGGCATGACCACGACACCCCTCCGCCCCGCCCGTCCCGCCCGCCACGTCCCGGGCCGTCCCCGTCCCCGTCGCGCCGCCCGCGCCGTGGTCGGCGTCCTCGTCGTCGGGGTGCTCGGCGCGGTGGGCGCGATCACGTACCTCACCGTGTCGACGCCCGACGGCGGCGCCGTCGCCGACCCGTCGCCCACGCTGCGCCCGCGGACCGCGACGGGTCTCGACCCGGAGCTCGAGCGGCGCTTCGACGTGGCCCGGGCGGCGGCGGACGCCGACGGCGTCGAGCTCACCCTCACGTCCGGGTGGCGCACCGCGGCCGAGCAGCAGGAACTCGTGGACGCCGCGCTCGAGCGCTACGGGTCGGCGGAGGAGGCGCACCGCTGGGTGCTCCCGCCCGAGTCGTCCGAGCACGTCGCGGGGCTCGCGATCGACGTCGGGCCGACGGACGGCGCGCTGTGGCTCGAGCAGCACGGGGCCGAGTTCGGGCTGTGCCGCACGTACGCCAACGAGCTCTGGCACTTCGAGGCCGCCGTCGAGCCCGGCGGGACGTGCCCGCCGATGCACGACGACGCGTCCCACGGCTGGGACTGACCGCGGTGCGGCGGCGAGGTCGTGCGGAGTCGGTGTCGAGGGCCGCCCCCGAGGGTGGCCGGTCGAGGTCGACCTCAGCGGCTGACGAGCTCCGCGCGACGCCACCACGACGCCGTCGCGACCCAGCTGGCGGCACCGACCGCCGGGGCGGCTGCGAGCTGCCACCAGGTCACGTGCACGGCGGGACCGCCCATGCCGAGCCAGAGGCCCGGCGCGGCCCAGGGGAACCACGCGCCGGCGCCGACCACCGTGACGACCTGGGCCACGACGACCAGCCCGAGCACGGCGCCCACCCCGGCGAGCGCGTCGCGGCCCCAGGTCGCGACGAGCGCGCAGGGGAGGGCGAGCAGCGCGGCGAGGAGGCCGCCGACGACGGCGCGCGCGGCCCCGGGCCAGGGCGACCCGGCGCCGGGAGCGAGGGCGAGCCCCGCGACGACCGCGACGCTCACGCCGGCGACGCTCGACGCCAGCGCCCATCCGGTGACGACGACGAGCTTGGCCGACACGACGGCGGTCCGGGACGGGAGGGCGGTGAGCAGCGGTTCGACCGTGCCGCGGGTGAGCTCGCGGCCGAACGTCCAGCTCACGACGAAACCTGCCGCGAGGAGCGTCGCGACGGTCAGCACCTGGCCGGTCGTCCCGGTGACGGCGTCCCAGCCGCCGTCGGGGACCATGGGGCGGACCTTGAGCGCGAGCGTGCTGTTGCCGCCGTGCTCCGCGGCCGCGGCGAGCCCGACGGCCAGCAGGGGCACGATGAGCACGAGCGTGCCTGTCGCGATGCGGGCGACCGTCGAGCGCGCGAGCTTGAGCAGCTCTGCCTCGAGCGCGGCGCTCACCTGGCGCCACCCCCGGTCGCTGCCGCGTGCACCGTGGTGAAGAACTGGCGCTCGAGGTCGGGGCCGTCCGGTGGCAGCTGCCCGACGACGCGTCCGTCGTGGACGACGTCGATCGACGTGGCGACGCGGGCCATCTCGTCGAGGTGGTGGCTCGACACGAGGACCGCGGTCCCGTCCGCGGCGCGGCGCACCAGGGTCTCGCGGATCTCGACGACGCCCGCCGGGTCGAGGGCGTTCGTCGGTTCGTCGAGGACGAGCAGGTCGGCGTCGTGCACGAGCGCGCAGGCGAGCTCGAGACGGCGCCGGTTGCCGTCCGAGAGGGTGCGCACCCGCCGGTCGGACCACCGGTCCAGCGCGAGCGAGGAGAGGAGCCCGTCCGTCCGCCGTCGCGCCTCCGCGGAGGTGCAGCCGTGCAGCCGGGCCGCGGTGCGCAGGTTCTCGCGGACGGTCAGCTCGTCGTAGGCGTGGCCGGAGCCGACGAAGCCGACGCGTGCCCGGACCTCCGCGGGCGCCCCCCAGGCCGGTGCGCCCCACAGCTCGGCGCGCCCGGAGCCGGGCCGCAGCAGGCCGACGAGGAGCCGCAGGAGCGTGGACTTGCCCGCGCCGTTGAGCCCGACGAGCGCGCGCACCTCGCCGGGGCGGACGGTGAGGTCGATCCCTCGGACGGCGGCGACGTCGCCGAAGGAGCGGGACAGCGCGACGGCGCGGAGCACCGGCGCCTGCACCCTACGCACGACGCCCCCTCGCCACGCGCCCGGCCGGCACCAGCACGCCGAGCGCGCGGTCGACGACCGCGCCGAGGTCCTCGTCCTCGGAGTCCGCCCAGTGCAGCAGCGCGGCCGTGAGGACGGCGAGGGTGGCTCCGACGGCGGCGCGCGCCTCGAGCGGCTCGCACCCGTCCTCGACGAGCCGGGCCACGACGGCGTCCTCCGTGCGGAGGTTGTTGAGCCCGACCGCGCCGCGCAGCACGGGCGTGCGAGCGACGATCCGGGTCCGTCGGCGGACGACGTCGTGCGCGTCGGCCGGGATCTCGCCCCAGGCGGTCCGCAGGCCCGCGACGGTGCGCTCCAACGGGCCCTCCGCGCGCGGGCGCGCCCCGACCGCCTCGACGAGCACGGGGTCGTACGGGTCGTCGAGGAGCACGCGCTCCTTCGCGGGGAAGTGGCGGAAGAACGTCATCTCGGTGACGCCCGCGGCCTCCGCGACCTGCGCGACCGACGTCGTCTCGTAGCCCTGACGCTCGAACAGGTCCAGCGCGCCCGCGATCAGAGCGGCCCGTGTCCGCTCTCGGCGCGGGCCTGCCGCGGTGATGTGTGTCGAGCTCATGGACCAGATGTTAGTGACTAACATTGATGGTGCCAAGACGCCGTCCCGGCCGGGAACCGGCACCCGGCCGGGACGGACCGGGGGCCGCGACCGATGCCTCTCCACCGCCGTCGAGGGCGGCGGATGTCGGCGGTCCGCGCGATGATGTGCGGGTGAGCGAGAGCACCCCCGCGACGTCCGCCCCGACCGCCCCGACCGTGACGGACCAGGAGGTCCCCACGGCCACGTCCGCCGCCGAGCTCGACGAGGCCGCCGCGCAGCGGCGGTGGGCCGAGCTCGTCGCCCAGGTCGAGGCCGACCAGCGCGCGTACTACGAGGAGGACCAGCCCGTCTCCTCGGACGCCGAGTACGACGCCCGGATGCACGAGCTCCAGGCGCTCGAGGCCGCGCACCCCGCCCTCCAGTCGCCCGAGTCGCCCACCCAGCGTGTCGGGGGTCGCGCCGCCGCGGGGTTCGCGACGGTCCAGCACCTCGAGCCGATGCTGTCGCTCGACAACGCGTTCAGCGAGGAGGACCTCGCGGCGTGGGCGGCGCGCGTGCACCGCGACCTCGGCGTCGCCGAGGACGCGGCGGTCGACTACCTGTGCGAGGTGAAGATCGACGGCCTCGCCATCGCGCTGCTCTACGAGAAGGGCCGGCTCGTCCGGGCCGCTACACGCGGGGACGGGCGCACGGGCGAGGACGTGTCCGCCAACGTGCGGACGATCGAGAGCATCCCGCAGCGCCTCGGCGGCGACCCGGCGACCCACCCCGACGTCATCGAGGTCCGCGGCGAGGTCTTCATGGGCGTCGCGGACTTCGCCGCGCTCAACGAGAAGCTCGTCGCCGCGGGGCAGGACCCGTACGCCAACCCGCGCAACACCGCGGCCGGGTCGCTGCGGCAGAAGGACCCCGCGGTCACGGCGAGCCGCAACCTGCGGATGTACGCGCACGGGGTGGGCGCGCTGCAGTGGGAGGCGGGGGAGCACGCCGAGCTCGCGCGGCAGTCCGACGCGTACGCGCTGTTCGAGCAGTGGGGCGTGCCCGTCTCGCCGCACAACCGGGTGGTGCACGGGCTCGACGAGGTGATGGAGCGCATCGCGTACTTCGGCGAGCACCGCCACGACATCGAGCACGAGCTCGACGGGATCGTCGTCAAGGTCGACGAGCTCGCCCTGCAGCGCCGGCTCGGCGCCACGAGCCGCGCGCCCCGGTGGGCCATCGCGTACAAGTACCCGCCCGAGGAGGTCAACACTCGCCTGCTCGCGATCCAGGTCGGCGTGGGCCGCACCGGCCGTGCGACCCCGTACGCCGTGATGGAGCCCGTCAAGGTCGCGGGCAGCACCGTGCGCCAGGCGACGCTCCACAACCAGGACGTCGTCCGGGCCAAGGGCGTGCGGATCGGCGACATGGTCGTGCTGCGCAAGGCAGGGGACGTCATCCCGGAGATCCTCGGGCCCGTCGCGGCGCTCGCGGACGACGGCTACCCGCGCGAGGACTTCGTCATGCCGGCCGAGTGCCCCGAGTGCGGTACGCCGCTGCGCCCCATGAAGGAGGGGGACGTCGACCTGCGCTGCCCCAACGCCGAGTCGTGCCCGGCCCAGGTGCGAGGCCGCGTCGAGCACATCGGCTCGCGCGGGGGCCTCGACGTCGAGGCGCTCGGCGAGGTCACCGCCGCCGCGCTCACCCAGCCGTACGAGCCCGCCGAGCCGCCGCTGCGCACGGAGAAGAACCTCTTCGGGCTCACGGTCGAGCAGCTCGCGCCGATCAAGGTCGTCGTGCGCGACGCGGAGACGGGCCTGCCCCGGCCGTTCGAGGGCGTGGGGGAGTCGGGCGAGGTCGCGATGTCCGACGGCTCGGTGCTGCTCGCGAAGGTCGTCCGGCCGTTCCAGAAGGTCGCCGCGCGCACCTACCCGCCGGGGTTCGAGGACGCGACGCCCGCCGAGCGCCGCGCGGCGGGGGTCCGCAAGGACTACCCGGTGTACGGGCCGTCGAGCACGGCGCAGACCCTCGTCGACGAGCTGCGGCTCGCGCGGACGAAGGACCTGTGGCGCATCCTCGTGAGCCTCAACATCCGGCACGTCGGCCCGGTCGCGGCGCGCGCGCTCGCGGACTGGTTCGGGTCCCTGGACGCCATCGAGGAGGCGATCCGCGACGGGGGCCGCGAGGCGCTCGCGGCGGTCGAGGGCGTCGGGCCGGTGATCGCCGACGAGGTGATCGCGTGGCTCGAGGTCGGCTGGCACCAGGAGATCGTCGAGCAGTGGAAGCGGGACGGGGTGCGGTTCGCCATCCCGGGGCATCCCGGTCCGGGAGCCCGCCAGGCGCCGACCGGACCGCTCGCCGGCCTCACCGTGGTCGTCACGGGGTCGCTCGAGGGCTTCAGCCGCGACGGCGCCAAGGAGGCCGTGATCGCGGCGGGCGGCAAGTCGTCGGGGTCGGTCTCGAAGAAGACCGACTACGTGGTCGTCGGCGCGAACGCGGGCTCGAAGGAGACCAAGGCCCGCGACCTCGGCCTGCCGATCCTCGACGAGGACGGCTTCGTCGCGCTGCTCGCCGGGGGCCCCGACGCCGTGGCGGACCGGGTCGGTGGCGACGCGTCCGACGTGGACGACGCGGAAGGTGCGGGCACGGACGGCTGAGTCGTGCGGCGCGGCGCGGCGCTGCGGGGGATGGGGTCAGGGCGCCGACGGGCGCCGCGCCACGACCTCCCGCAGGCGCGCGACGCCGTCGGGCGGGACGGGCAGCGACGGGCCGCGCGGGGGAGCGGTCGGCACGCCGAGCAGGGTCGCGAGCGCGTGGAACCCGCTCACCGGGCGCAGCGACGCCAGGACGTCCGTGAGCGCGCGCAGCCAGTCCACGACCTGGGCGTCGGGTGCGGCGTCCGCGGCCCGGGCGCGCCGGAGCGTCACGTACTCGGCGGGCACGAGCGCCGCGAGCCCCGTGTGCCAGGCGTCCGCGGCCTCGGCACCGCCGACGATCGCCGCGTCGCCGCTGAGCCCGACGCTCACGCCGAGCCCGGCGGTCGCCGCCCGCAGCGTCGCGACGCGGCCCGCCGGTCGCGCGGGCGTGGACGCCGGGTCCTTCACGGCCGTGACGGTCGTGGCGTGCGCGAGCCGGGCGAGCGCCGCGGGCGTGACGTCGTACGCCGTCTGCACGCTCCGGTTGTAGTAGCAGACCGGCAGGTCGACGGCGGCCGCGACGGCCTCGAACACCGCCACGACCTCGTCCTCGTCGAGCGGGAGGTAGGAGAACGGCGCGAGCACCAGCCCGTCGGCCTCGGCGTCCCGCGCCGCGCGGGCGCGCGCGACGACCTCACGCGTGGAAGCGCCGCTCACGGCGACGTGGACCGGGACGCGCGGCGCGCCGGGCGTGGAGCCCGCCGCGAGGGCAGCCCGCACGACGGCGTCGCGCTCGTCGGGCGCGAACGTCACGCCCGCGCCCGACGACGCGAGGACGACGACGCCGTCGACCCCGGCCCGCGCGGCGCCGCCCATGAGGGCGGCGAGCGCGTCGAGGTCGGGTGCGCCGTCGGGGGTGAGCGGCGTGATCGGGTAGGCGAGGAGCCCGCGGAACGAGGTCACGCGCCGAGTGTAGGGAACCGTGCGCGTGGGGTGCTGCGCGTCAGCGGCTGGCCCAGAGGATGCCGCGCTCCACGATCGTGCGGACGGGCGGGACCTCGAGGTCGGCGAGCTGGTGGCCCGCCGCGCACACGAAGATGCGGCCGGCGCCCCAGCGGCGCGTCCACACGGCGGGGGAGACGACGGGCTCGTGCCACGGGTCGCCGTCGCGCGGGACGATGGTCGTCGTCGCGAGGACCTCGTTGTACGAGTCGGCGAGCACCCAGTACTGCTCGGAGTGCAGCGAGATCGAGTCGATGCCCGCGACGATCGGGTGGTCCGCGTGCTCGGGCGCGATGTCGATCGTGTGGTCGATGAGGTCGTGCGCGTGCGCGGCGAACTGCCCGCCCACCATCTGCAGGTAGTCGGTCGCGAGGCGGAACGAGTCCACGATCCCGCCGTGCCATCCCGCGAACCCGGTGCCGTTCCCGATCGCGGTGCGCAGCCCGCGCATCTCGTCCGGGAGGATCTCGCCCATCGTCCAGCACTGCACGACGAGGTCCAGGCTCGCCATGAACTCCTCGTCGGCGTACGACTCGAGCGATCCCTCGAGCGTCACGTCGTAGCCGGACGCCTCCAGGAACGGGACGAACAGCTCCGCCGCCTCCTCGGGTGCGTGCCCGGGCCAACCGCCCCGGACCACGAGCGCTCGACGGTCCCGCTCGGTCATGACTCCTCCTCGTGCCTCGTCACACTCGTCGCGCCCGCGTGTCGCGGGCAGCGGCCCCCGGCGACCGCGCTCAGGCGATGAGCGCGTCGATCGCTGCGGGCGAGAGTACGTGATCCACGGCCATGGCGCTCGCACCGAGCACGCCGGCCTGGCCGCGCGCCTGCGACGTGACGATGCGCAGGTGCTGCGTCGCGAGGGGGAGCGACCGCTGGTACACGATCTCGCGGATGCCCGCGATGAGGTGCTCGCCGGCCTCGGCGACGATGCCGCCGATGACGATGAGCGACGGGTTGAGGAGGCTCACGCACGCCGCGAGGACCGAGCCGATGTCGCGTCCGGCCTGGCGGACGGCCTGGCTCGCGGTGAGGTCCCCACCACGGACGAGGGTGACGACGTCGGCGCTGTTCGTCGCGTCGAGGCCTGCGGCGGCGAGCGCGGCGGCGACCGCATGGCCGCTCGCGACCGCCTCGAGGCACCCGACGTTCCCGCAGCGGCACGGGACGTCGGCCGCGCTCGGGACGGCGACGTGACCGATGTCCCCGGCCGCGCCCTGTGCGCCGCGCCGCAGCTCGCCGTCGGCGATGATGCCGGACCCGATGCCGGTGGCGACCTTGACGAACAGCATGTCGGTCACGGTGGGCCAGGCGGTGCGGTGCTCGCCGAGCGCCATGATGTTCACGTCGTTGTCCACCAGGACCGACGCGTTGAACCGCTTCTGCAGGATGCCGGCGACGTCGACGTCGTCCCACGCGGGCATGATCGGCGGGTTGATGGGCCGACCGGTCGAGTGCTCGACCGGGCCGGGCAGGCCGACGCCGATGCTCACGAGGTCGTCGAGGCTGCGCCCGGTCGTCGCGACGAGCTTCTCGCCCGTGTCCGCGACCCACGACAGGACCACGTCGGGGCCGTCGGCGATCGCGAGCGCGGCGTCGGTCTCGGCGAGCACGTTGGACGCGAGGTCCGTCACGGCCAGGCGGGCGTGCGTCGCACCGAGGTCGACGGCGAGGACGATGCGCGCCTCAGGGCTGAAGGCGAAGGTCACGGGCGGTCGCCCGCCGGTCGAGCTCGCCTCTCCCGCGGGGGCGATGAGGCCCGCCGACATGAGAAGGTCGATCCGGGCGGCGATGGTGGATCGCGCCTGCCCCGTGATCGCTGCGAGGTCCGCGCGCGTGCGCGGCTGACCGTCCCGGAGCAGCTGGAACATGTCGCCGGCGCCGGTCGGGCGCGGCGCGAACTTCAGCAGTTCCTCCATGGGCACAGTGAATCACGGAGCCTCTCGTCGGTCGTCCGTACCTGCCGGACGAGTCATCGGCTTTTGCTTGACGATCGCCAAAAGGTACCCTACTGTCCCCTCCCAAGGCGACACGGACGTCGTCGGAAGTTGTGGAGACCCGAGGAAGGGCCTCCCGTCCGGGCGAACAGCCGCCCCACCTGCTCGTGCAGACCCCGACCCCAGGCCGACTTCTCGGTGGTTCGGCTCGTCAGCCGACCGTCGTGCCACTCGTCGACCTGCCTCGTCGGCCCCTGTCCGCTCGCACGGTGGGAGCGTTCCCTCGCCCTGACAACGCTTGTCCACTTTTGCTGGTAACGAAGTTGTAACAGCAGCAAAAGGCTGTGATCTTATGATTGACCGTCGTCAAAAGGTCGGCTAGGTTCACCGCATGGTCACCGCAGACCCTCCCCAGCCGCTCCTGCAGATGCAGGGCATCGTCAAGGTCTTTCCCGGGGCTCGAGCGCTCGACGGCGTCGATCTCGAGATCCTCCCGGGCGAGGTCCACTGTCTCCTCGGGCAGAACGGCGCCGGCAAGTCCACCCTCATCAAGGTGCTCGCCGGTGCTCACCAGCCGACCGAGGGTCAGATCCTCCTCGACGGCGAGCCCATCACCATCTCCGACCCCGTCGCCGCGCTCCGGCACGGTGTCGCGACCATGTACCAGGAGCTCGACGTCGTCGACGGCCTGACCGTCGCGGAGAACGTGTACCTCGGGCACGAGCTCGCGACGCTCGGGTTCTCCCAGCGTCGCGAGGCCGTGCGCCAGACGCGGGCGATCCTCAAGCGGCTCGGGCACAGCGAGATCTCCCCGAACCACGAGGTCGAGCGCCTCTCGGCCGCGGGCAAGCAGGTCGTCTCGATGGCCCGCGCACTCTCGCACGACGCGCGCGTCATCATCATGGACGAGCCGTCCGCGGTGCTCGACTCCGAGGAGGTGGGCAACCTCTTCCGCGTGGTCAAGGAGCTGACCAAGGCCGGGGTCGCCGTCGTCTACATCTCGCACCGTCTCGAGGAGATCCGCGAGATCGGGGACCGCATCACGGTCCTCAAGGACGGCCGGACCGTCGCGCAGAACCTCCCGGTCTCCGAGACGCCGACCGCGAAGCTCATCACCCTGATGACCGGGCGCTCGGTCGAGTACGTCTTCCCCGACTCCCAGGAGCTCGCCGCCGACGCACCCGTCGTGCTCGACGTCGAGGGCCTGTCCCTGCGGGGCACGTTCGAGGACGTGTCGCTCCAGGTGCGCGCCGGGGAGATCGTCGGCCTGGCGGGCCTGGTGGGCGCCGGGCGCTCGGAGATCATCGAGACGATCTACGGGGCTCGGCGCGCGACCGCGGGCACGGTCCGGGTCGACTCGAAGCGGCTCCGCGCCGGTTCCGTGGCATCCGCCGTGGACGCCGGGATCGGGCTCGCGCCCGAGGAGCGCAAGAGCCAGGGTCTGCTCCTCGACGAGCCCGTCTACCGCAACGTCACCCTCTCGACGTTCGCGCGCTTCGCGCGCGGCGGCTTCCTCGACGAGGCCGCCGAGCGCAAGGCGGCCAAGGAGCAGGCCGACTCGCTCGAGCTGCGGCCCGCCGGCGTCGACCGCGCGATCCGCACCCTCTCGGGCGGCAACCAGCAGAAGGCGATGCTCGCACGCTGGCTGGTCCACGGCTGCCGCGTCCTGCTCCTCGACGAGCCGACGCGCGGCGTCGACGTCGGAGCCCGCGCCGAGATCTACGCCCTCATCCGCAGGCTCGCCGACGAGGGCGCCGCCGTCGTCGTCGTGTCCAGCGAGATCCCCGAAGTCCTCGGCCTCGCCGACCGCGTACTCGTCGTCTCCGAGGGTCGCGTCGTCCACGAGGGGCCCTCGAGCTCCATCGACGAGCACCAGGTGCTCGACATGGTCATGGAAGGAAGTGTCGCGTGAGCGAGCAGCAGGTGTCGGCCTCGATGCCGACGGACAAGCCGGACGCCGACGAGTCGGCCAGGGTCGAGAAGGCCGCGAGCGAGCGCCGCCGGGCAGGATTCATGTCCGGGGCGGCAGGTCGGAACATCGGCCTGGTCCTCGCACTGGTCCTCCTGTGCGTCCTGGGCTTCGCGACGGCGGGTGAGCGGTTCGCGAGCGTCAGCAACCTCATGACCATCCTCAGCCTCGGCTCGGTCACCGGCGTCCTGGCCATCGGCATGACGTTCGTCATCACGACGGGCGGCATCGACCTGTCGGTCGGCTCCGTGCTCGGGCTCTCCTCCGTGTGGGCGACGACGCTCGCCACCCAGTCGTACGGCTGGGTCGTGATGGTCATCTGTGCGCTCGCGGTCGGCCTCGGCGCCGGGTTCCTCAACGGCCTGATCATCGCCTACGGGCGCGTCGTGGCGTTCATCGCGACGCTCGCGATGCTCGTCGCGGCGCGCGGCCTCGCCGAGCTCATCGCCCAGAAGCGCACGCAGATCGTCAACGTCCAGGAGTTCAACGACATCTTCCGGGGCAACCTCCTCGGTGTCCCGAAGATCGTCTGGATCTTCGCGATCGTCGCCGTGCTCGGCTGGTTCCTGTTCAACCGCACGACGTTCGGACGCCGGACCGTCGCGGTCGGCGGCAACCCCGAGGCCGCGCGCCTCGCGGGCATCAAGGTCAAGCGGCACCTCATGTACGTGTACGCGCTCTCGGGCCTCACCGCCGGCATCGCCGGTGTCATGATCCTCGCTCGCACGAGCGCCGGCTCCTCGACCAACGGTCTGCTCCTCGAGCTCGACGTGATCGCCGCGGTCGTCGTCGGCGGCACGCTCCTGGCAGGCGGCCGCGGATCGATCGTCGGCACCGTCCTGGGCGTGCTCATCTTCACGACGCTCACCAACGTCTTCATCATCAACAACGTCGACAGCTCGGTCCAGCAGATCGCCAAGGGCGCGATCATCGTCGGCGCGGTCCTGCTCCAGCAGCGCATCGCCCGCCGCAGCACCAGGTAGCCCACGTACCTCCGGCTCCTCACGCCACGCACAGCCCGCACCACCCCGTCAGTTCCCCCGCAGTTCCTCTTGCAGGACAGCTTCGAAGGAGATCCCATGTCCGCACGCACCACCCTGCGCCGCCGCTTCATGATCGCGACGGTCTCGGCCGCGTCGATCGCCCTGATCGCCACGGCGTGCACGTCGAACACCCCGGCCCCCGAGGACACCGCGGAAGGCGACGGAGGCGGCAGCAGCAACGAGGCCGTCTCCGACAACGACGCCCCGGGCGACCCGATCGTCATCGGCTTCTCGGCCCCCGCCGCCGACCACGGCTGGATGGGCGCCATCACGACCGCGGCCGAGGCCGAGGCCGCGGAGTACGAGGACGTGGAGCTCCGGGTCGCGGACGGGACGAACGACGTCAACGTCCAGATCAGCCAGATCGAGGGCTTCATCAACGACGGCGTGGACGCGATCGTGCTCCTGCCGTTCGACGGCGCCGCGCTCACCGAGGTCGCGACCAAGGCGATGAACGCCGGGATCCCCGTCATCAACGTCGACCGCGAGTTCTCGAGCCCGTTCGCCGCCCGGGCCACGGTCCTCGGCGACAACTACGGCATGGGCGTGAGCGCCGGCCAGTACATCTGCGAGCAGCTCGGGGACAACCCCGACGCGGTGGTGGCCGAGATCGCCGGCATCGACTCGCTCCCGCTCACGCAGGACCGCAGCCAGGGCTTCGCGGACGCGCTGTCCGACTGCGGCCTCGACGTCGACAACCGCGTCGCGGCCGACTTCACGGTCCAGGGCGGCGAGGCTGCGACGGCCAACCTGCTCCAGGCCGCGCCGCAGATCGACGCCATCTGGAACCACGACGACGACCAGGGCGTCGGCGTGCTCTCCGCGATCCAGAACGCGGGCCGCGACGAGTTCTTCATGGTCGGCGGCGCCGGCTCGAAGCAGGTCATGGAGCACATCCAGGCCGGCGACTCCGTCCTCCAGGCCACCGTCGTCTACCCGTCGACCCAGGCCGCGGACGGCATCAAGCTCGCCCGCCTGGTCGCGCACGACCGGAGCATGAGCGACCTGGCGTCGTCCGGCGTTCCCCGCACGATCCAGCTCTTCGCGCCGGTCGTGACGAAGGACAACGTCGACCAGTACCTGCCGACCGCGTTCCAGTCCTGACGGACCGCTGACGCCCGTCGTCAGCACGCAGCAGCACAGCACGCGGACCACGCCCACGGTCCGCCCGGGACGACCCCGGCCGGACCGTGGGCGTGCTCACGTCACGCGCAGGAACATGCGCACGGAAGGAACGTCATGGCAGGAAACGACGGCGCGCAGCTCGGCGTCGGCATGGTCGGGTACTCGTTCATGGGGGCAGCGCACTCGCAGGCATGGCGGACCGCCCCCCGGTTCTTCGACCTCCCCCTCGACCCGCGCATGCGGGTGCTCGGTGGTCGCAACCCGGAGGCGCTGGCCGCCGCCGCGGAGCGGCTCGGCTGGGAGTCCACCGAGACCAGCTGGCAGGCGCTCGTCGCGCGGGACGACGTCGACCTCGTCGACGTGTGCACGCCCGGCGACACGCACGCCGAGATCGCGATCGCGGCGCTCGAGGCCGGCAAGCACGTGCTGTGCGAGAAGCCGCTCGCGAACACGGTCGCGGAGGCCGAGAAGATGGTCGCGGTGGCCGAGGCTGCGGCCGCGCGCGGACAGGTCGCGATGGTGGGCTTCACCTACCGCCGCGTGCCGGCCATCCAGCTCGCGCGCCAGCTCGTCGTCGACGGGCGCATCGGGACCGTGCGCCACGTCCGCGCGCAGTACCTCCAGGACTGGATCGCGGACGAGGACGCGCCGCTGTCGTGGCGGCTCGACAAGTCCAAGGCTGGCAGCGGGGCGCTCGGCGACATCGGCGCCCACGTCATCGACCTCGCGCAGTTCATCACCGGCGAGCGGATCACGAGCGTCTCGGGACTGCTCGAGACCTTCGTGACCGAGCGGCCCGTCGCGACGGAGTTCGCGGGGTTGTCCGGCCAGGGCGGCACCGAGCGCGGGCCCGTCACCGTGGACGACGCGGCGGTCTTCCTCGCCCGGCTGTCCGGCGGGGGCATCGGGACGTTCGAGGCCACGCGCTTCGCCTACGGCCGCAAGAACGCGATCCGCCTCGAGATCAACGGCTCGAAGGGCTCGGTCGCGTTCGACTTCGAGGACATGAACGTCCTGCACTTCTTCGACGCCGCGGACGACGCGGTCGTCGCCGGCTTCCGACGCATCGTCGTCACGGAGCCGGAGCACGCGTACGTCGCGCACTGGTGGCCCGCGGGCCACGGGCTCGGGTACGAGCACGCCTTCACGCACCAGGCGGTCGACCTCGTCGAGGGGATCGCCTCCGGGACGCACCCGGCGCCGACCTTCGCGGACGGCCTCGTGGTGCAGCGCGTGCTCGACGCGGTCGAGCGGAGCGCGGCATCGGGCGGCTGGGCCCAGCCGTAGTATCGAGTCCGGGTCGGCCCGCGGGGCGGAGGGTCGACCCGGACACCGGCCCGACGGTGTCGGTCCGTGCAGCGCAGCACGGCCGACCGGGAACGGCTTGGAGGAAAGGAGGCTGGACGCGCAGCGATGGCGCGCATTTAGTACGACGGACAATCAAAATTGTCGGTCGAAGATCCCGGGACGGCGGCCGGCCGATGGCGGCACCCGGCGGAGCGCAGCACTGATTCCCCATCTCGACGAGGAGACCTTGTGAGAAACGTGCTAGGAGGATCGCTCGCCATGAGGCGGACGGTCGCGGCAGCTGCCGCGGCAGCGGTCGCTCTCCCCCTGACCATGGCGGCGGCGACGTCGGCGACCGCCGCACCGGTGCCCACGGGCGTCGCGGCGGCGCCCGTCGTCACGGCCGCGGACGCCGAACCGTTCGACGTGCTCGTCTTCAGCAAGACCGGTGGCTTCCGCCACGGGTCGATCCCCGCGGGCATCGCCGCGATCCAGCAGCTCGGTGCCGAGAACAACTTCGAGGTCACCGCGACCGAGGACGCGGGAGCGTTCACGGACGACAACCTCGCGCAGTACGAAGCCGTCGTGTGGCTGTCCACGACCGGCGACGTCCTCAACGACGACCAGCAGGCCGCGTTCGAGCGCTACATCCAGAACGGGGGCGGGTACGCGGGCATCCACGCGGCGTCCGACACCGAGTACGACTGGCCCTGGTACGGCGGGCTGGTCGGCGCGTACTTCAGCGCTCACCCCCAGAACCAGACCGCGACCGTCAAGGTCGAGGACCACGTCCACGAGTCGACGGCCCACCTGCCCTCACGGTGGGAGCGGTTCGACGAGTGGTACAACTTCCGCACCAACCCCCGCGACACGGTGCACGTGCTCGCCAGCCTCGACGAGACCACGTACGACGCGGGCGGCGCCGCGATGGGCGCCGAGCACCCGACCGCGTGGTGCCAGGTCTACGAGGGCGGCCGCTCCTGGTACACCGGTGGCGGGCACACCGACGAGTCGTACGCCGACCCGGACTTCCTCCAGCACCTGCTGGGCGGCATCCAGACGGCCGCGGGCGTCGTCGCGTCGGACTGCGCCGCGACGCAGTCCGCGAGCTACGAGCAGATCGCGCTCGACGAGGAGACGCGCAACCCGATGGTCCTGGACGTCGCGGGCGACGGCACGGTGTTCTACGCCGAGCGTGACGGCCGCGTGCAGGTCATCGACCCGACGACCAACACGACGCACACCGCGACGACCCTGCCGGTGACGACCGCCAACGAGGACGGCCTGCTCGGGCTCGTGCTCGACCCGGCCTTCTCCGAGAACGGGTGGGTCTACACCTACTGGGCCCCGGCGAACGTCGGCACGGACGGCCCCCACAACCGGATCTCGCGGTTCGACTTCGACCCGGCCACGGGCACGATCGACCAGGCCACCGAGAAGAAGGTCCTCACCGTCACGACGCAGCGCAACACGTGCTGCCACGCCGGTGGCGACATGGTCTTCGACGAGGACGGCAACCTGATCCTCGCGACGGGCGACAACACCAACCCGTTCGAGTCGGGCGGCTACTCGCCGCACGACGAGCGCGCCGGACGTCAGGACTACGACGCCCAGCGTTCGTCGGCCAACACGAACGACCTGCGCGGCAAGGTCCTGCGCATCCACCCGGAGGCCGACGGGACGTACACCGTCCCCGAGGGCAACCTCTTCGACGAGGCGGCCGACACGGAGGGCAAGACCCGTCCGGAGATCTTCGCGATGGGCTTCCGCAACCCGTTCCGCATCGGGGTGGACCCGTACTCCGGCAACATCCTCGTGGGTGACTACGGCCCCGACGCGGGCAGTGCGAACCCGTCGCGCGGTCCGGGCAACACGGTCGAGTGGAACGTCGTCAGCGAGCCCGGCTTCTACGGGTGGCCGTACTGCACCGGCGCGAACGCGGACTACCTCAAGTACAACTTCGCGACCGGCCAGTCCGGTGCGGCGTTCAACTGCGCCGAGGGTCCGGTCAACCAGTCCCCGAACAACACGGGTCTGACCCAGCTGCCCCCGGCCATCGAGGCCGAGATCTGGTACAACTACGCCGGCAACCCGGACTTCCCCGAGATCGGCGGCGGCGGTGCGCCCATGGGCGGCCCCGTCTACCAGTTCGACCCCGAGCTCGACTCCGACGTCCAGTGGCCCGAGTACTGGGACGGCAAGGCGTTCCTGGGCGAGTGGAACCAGGGCAAGCTGTACTCGATCCAGCTCGACGGCGAGAAGCGCGACGACATCGTCGACATCAACCGCGTCATGCCGAAGATCTTCGACCCGAGCGCCGGTTTCGACCGTGCGATGGACTTCGACTTCGGTCCTGACGGCGCGCTCTACGTCGTCGACTGGGGCTCGGGCTTCGGCGGCGACAACGACTCGAGCGGCATCTACAAGGTCAACTACGTCAAGGGCAACCCGTCGCCGATCGCGCGGGCGAGCGCCGACGTGACGAGCGGTCACGCGCCGCTCACGGTGCAGTTCTCCTCGGAGGGCACGCGCCACCCGGCCGGAGACGCGCTGACCCTGCAGTGGACGTTCGGCGACGGCTCGGAGCCGTCGACCGAGGCCAACCCGGTCCACACGTACACGGAGAACGGCAGCTACACCGCCCAGCTCGTGGCGACGGACGCCCAGGGCCAGACGGGCGTGGCGAACGTGTCGGTCGTCGTCGGCAACGAGGCGCCGTCGATCTCCATCACGTTCCCCGACAACGGCGGGTTCTTCCAGTGGGGCGACCAGGTCCGGTACGAGATCGCGGTCGACGACCCCGACGGTGAGGTCGACTGCAGCCAGGTCGAGCTCTCGACGTCGCTCGGCCACGACTCGCACGCGCACCCGATGGACGTGCTCGGAGGTTGTGAGGGCGTCTTCCAGACGGCGCGCGACGAGGGCCACGGCATCGAGTCGAACATCTTCTGGGTCATCGAGGCGTCGTACACGGACGACGGTGGCGCGGCAGGTGCCCCGCTCACGGCGAACGACCTCCAGGTGCTGCAGCCCAAGCTGCTCCAGTCGGAGTTCTTCACCGGCACGGGGCGTCTCGAGGGATCCACGAGCACGGGCGACCCCGGCGTGCAGACCGAGACCACGGGTGACACCGCGGGCGGCGGCCTGAACATCGGGTTCATCGAGAAGGACGACTGGTGGGCGCACGAGCCGATCTCGCTCGCGAACGTCGACTCGATCACCCTGCGCGCGGCGTCGGAGCCCGGTGGCAGCATCTCGCTGCGCTGGGACGACCCGGAGGGCCCGGAGATCGGCAGCCTCACGGTTCCCGCGGGCGCCTGGCAGACCTACTCGGACATCACGGCCGAGCTGCACGACGTCCCGTCAGGTACCGGCACGCTGTACCTCGTCCAGATCGCCGGCCAGTCGAACGTCAACTGGATGGTCGCGAACGGCCGCGGCGTCACGGACAACGAGCGCCCGACCATCGACTCGTTCGAGGTCACTCCGACGACGGGCACCGCCCCGCTGACGGTGACCGCGACGGCGACCGCCTCCGACCCCGAGGACGACGCGATCACCTTCGCGTGGGACGCGGGACTCGGTGACGGGTTCGTCGACGGGACCGACTCGTTCGAGGTCACGTACGACCAGCCGGGCACGTACCGGCTCCAGGTGCGGGCCTCCGACGAGCGCGGTGCGTACTCGGTGGAGTACACGACCGTGACGGTGAAGGCGTCGCAGACGGGACCGGGGATGTGCTTCTCGGGTCGCTCGGACGACTTCCTCGGCGCGGACCTCGACGAGAGCCGGTGGTCGGTGCTCAACCGCGACCAGAATCTGGTCGTGCGGGACGGCGACCTCGTCATCCCGACGACGGCGACCGACTTCTACGGCACGGACAACACCACGGTGCCGAACCTGGTGCTCCAGGACCTGCCGGACGGGCCCTTCACGGCCACGGCCAAGCTCACGCTGCCGGCTCGCCAGCAGTACCAGCAGGCCGGTCTGCTGATCTGGGAGGACCAGGACAACTACGCGAAGATGGTCGTCCAGGGCCGGTCGCAGACCGCCGACGCGGCGGCACGGGTCTTCCAGTTCATCCGTGAGGAGAACGCGAGCCCGAACGAGGTCGCGGCCTCCAACTCGCCGAACCTCGGGGCGGACTACCCGGACACGGTCTACGTCCGGTTCGTCAGCAACGGGGAGAACCTCCAGGCGGCCTACTCGGCTGACGGCGTCGACTTCACGACGATGTCGGAGACCAAGTCGATCGCCGACCTGGCGAACGCGAAGATCGGCCTCGTGTCGTTCAAGGGGAACAACACCGCGTCCCCCGTGATCGACGCCGAGTTCGACTGGTTCCACATCACGCCCGACGACACGGCGTCCGCCCCCGGGCCGGACGACGAGTTCGACGGCAGCGCCCTCGACGCGTGCCGCTGGTCGATCGTCCGCGAGGACCCGACCGGCTACCGCGTGGTGGACGGCTCCCTGCAGATCGACACGACGCCGACGGACATCTACGGGACCGACAACCGTCCTGTGCCGAACATCGTGCTGCAGGACCAGCCGGGCGAGGAGTGGACCATCGAGACCGTCGTCGACGGCTCGGCGCTCGACCGTCAGTACCAGCAGGGCGGTCTGCTCGTCTACGGCGACGACGACAACTACGTCAAGCTCGACTACGTGGTCGACAACCAGGCGGGCCAGGCCAAGAACGCCCGGATCGAGCTGCGCAGCGAGGTCGCCGGGGTCGTGCAGAACCCGCAGCCCCAGTCGTCGAGCCTCACGGGCGACGTGTGGCACCTGCGTCTGACCCGCTCCGGTGACACGTTCACCGGTGCGTACAGCGCCGACGGCGAGACCTGGACCACGTTCGACCAGAGCGTGACGAACGCTCCCGCGTCGGGCGCCCAGGTCGGGCTCTTCGCTCTCGGGGCTTCGGCCGACACCGGTGCGCCGGCGTCGTTCGGCCACTTCCGGGTGGTCGGCGACGACGTCGAGCCGATCGCGGTGACCATCACCGCGGAGACGCGCTGCATGGCCGGCAAGGTGTTCGTCGCGGTCCGCGCGACGAACGACGACGCGGTCCCGGTCGCGATCACTCTCGAGACCCCGTACGGGTCGAAGGAGTTCGCGGACGTGGCGCCCGGTGCGAACGCCTACCAGTCGTTCGCGTCGCGGGCGGCAGGGATCGACGCCGGCACCGTGACGGTGACCGCGACCGACGCCGAGGGGAGGACGTTCTCCGGGACGGCGGACTACGCCGCCCGGGCCTGCTCCTGACAGGTTCCGGCGGGCCGGTGCCCTGAGCACCGGCCCGCCGGGCACCGCGCTCGGCGTGCGGGCGCTCGGCGGACGGGCGGCCCATCGGCCGGGCCGACCGTACGCTGCCCGCACGACGAGCACGACGGAGACCTCCGGGTCTCCGGCCCCGGCGCCCGGGAACGGGCGCTCCGGCCCAGGCGCCGGGGCACCCCGGGGACCGACGACCACCGTCGGCCCCGGAGCCACCCACGGACCACGACGAGGTGATGACCCGATGTCCCGTACGTCCCCGCAGCCCCGCGGCACCAGCAGCGGCACCAGCACCAGCTCCCGCACCCGATCCCGGGTCGGGGCGCGCGCTCTTCTCACCGCGGCGCTCGGTGTGCTGCTCGGCGCCGCCGTCGCGCTGCTGGGCGTCGCGGCCCCCGCGGCCGCGCACGGCGGCGACGTCGTGATCTCCCTCGGCACCGACGGGGAGGGCGGCATCTCCGCCAACCTGACCTGGAAGCTCGACGGCCACCCGGTCGAGGAGGCGGCCGACGTCTCCGTGACCGCGCAGTCCGCGGCCGGCGAGACCGTCGGCCCCCTCACCCTCTCCTCGGCGTCGGAGGGCGTCGGGTGGTACACGTCCGAGCCCGGCGTCCTCGCCGAGGGCAACTGGACCCTCACCGCCACGATCACGCACCCGTCGGAGGCGACCTCGTCCGCGCAGGTCGACGTCGTGCCCCTGCCCGAGCCGGCCCCGCACGCGGACGACGAGGCCGCGGCGGGTGCCGAGGACGGGGCGGGCGCCGAGGGGGAGGGCGCCGCCGAGGACGCCGACGCCGCGGCCGACGGGTCCGGCACCGCGGACGAGGAGTCGACGGGAGGCGGCGCGGGCGTGTGGATCGCGGTCGCCGTGGTCGCCGTGCTCCTCCTCGCCGGCGGCTACCTCGTCGTCCGCCGCCGCTCGCGCGCTGCTGCCGCCACCGAGGCGTCGGACGGCAAGCCCCGATCCCTGACCAGCACGTCCGCCCGGTGACCCCGGGCGCGAACCGAGAACGACCGAAGGAGACACGACCATGGCACGACCGATCACCCTCTTCACCGGGCAGTGGGCCGACCTGCCGTTCGAGGAGGTGGCGCGGCTCGCGTCCGGCTGGGGCTACGACGGGCTGGAGATCGCCTGCTGGGGAGACCACCTCGACCCGTGGCGCTGGGACGACGACGAGTACGTCCAGGGCAAGCTCGACCTCCTCGCCAAGTACGACCTCAAGGTCTACGCGATCTCGAACCACCTCAAGGGCCAGGCCGTCTGCGACGACCCGATCGACCAGCGCCACCGCGACATCCTCCCGGACGTGGTGTGGGGCGACGGTGACCCCGAGGGCGTGCGCCAGCGCGCCGCCGAGGAGATGAAGCACACCGCGCGCCTCGCCGCGAAGCTGGGCGTGAAGACGGTCGTGGGCTTCACGGGCTCGGCGATCTGGAAGTACGTCGCGATGTTCCCGCCGGTCTCGCAGGAGGCGATCGACGCCGGCTACCAGGACTTCGCCGACCGGTGGAACCCGATCCTCGACGTCTTCGACGAGGTGGGCGTGAAGTTCGCCCACGAGGTCCACCCGAGCGAGATCGCGTACGACTACTGGACGACGGTGCGCACGCTCGAGGCGATCGGGCACCGCGAGGCGTTCGGCCTCAACTGGGACCCGAGCCACATGGTCTGGCAGGACCTCGACCCGGTGAGCTTCCTGTGGGACTTCAAGGACCGCATCTACCACGTGGACTGCAAGGACACGAAGAAGCGGATGCACAACGGCCGCAACGGCCGGATGGGCTCGCACCTCGCCTGGGCGGACCCGCGCCGCGGCTGGGACTTCATCTCGACGGGCCACGGCGACGTGCCGTGGGAGGACGCGTTCCGCATGCTCAACACGATCGGCTACCAGGGCCCCATCTCGGTCGAGTGGGAGGACGCCGGCATGGACCGCCTGGTCGGCGCGCCCGAGGCGCTCGCGTTCGTCAAGAAGTACGCCTTCGACGCCCCGGACGCGGCCTTCGACGCCGCGTTCTCGACCAAGTAGCACGCACAGTCTCCCGCCGGCCGGCGCTGCCGGCCGGCGGGTGGGGGAGAGCAGTCCGACACGCCACCGCCCCCGGCCCCTCGACGGCCGGGGGCGGTGGCGTGCCCGCGTCCGGGACGTCGTCGCGTCGTCACGCGTCGTCACGCGTCGTCACGCGTCGTCCGCGTCGCCGCTGGCCGCAGCCATGTGATCCTTCACATTTGTTTCGCGGCTTGGGTTATACAACCGTGACGAGCAATGTTCGGCTTTTGCTTGACGCTCGACAGAAGTGCCCCTACGTTGTCATCCATGCGAGCCGACGACGTCGCGCAGGACGTGCGTACCCCGGTGCTGGACCCGGGTGCCCACCTCCCCGGAGCGACCACGACAGGGGCCCCTGCCGCCCGTTCGACCTTCCCCGCCAGCGCTCCCGACGAGGGCGGTCTGCCGGCCTCCGGCTACCGCGCGGGGATCCTCGGTGCGGGATTCATGGGTGGCGTCCACGCGCGGGCCGTGCGCACCGGTGGCGGTCGGGTCGTCAGCGTCGCGGCCGCCGACCTCGACATCGCCCGCGCGGCCGCGCCAGGGCTCGGGGCCGAGCGTGCCGTCGCCACGGCGGAGGAGCTGCTCGCCGACCCCGAGGTCGACGTCGTGCACGTGTGCACGCCCAACCACCTGCACGTCCCCCTCGCTCGTGCCGCGCTCGCGGCAGGCAAGCACGTGGTGTGCGAGAAGCCGCTCGCGACCGACGTCGAGGGCGCGGTCGAGCTCGCGGGGCTGGCCGCCGAGGCGCGGGCCGCCGACGGCCGGGTCGCCGTCGTGCCGTTCACCTACCGGTTCCACGCCATGGTGCGCGAGGCGCGCGAGCGCGTGCGCCGCGGCGAGGTCGGCACCGTCTCGCTCGTGCACGGCTCGTACCTGCAGGACTGGCTCCTGCGGGACTCGGACGACAACTGGCGCGTCGACCCCGCGCTCGGCGGTGCGAGCCGGGCCTTCGGGGACATCGGCTCCCACTTCTGCGACCTGCTGGAGTTCACCACCGGGCACCGCATCGCCCGGCTCGTCGCGCAGTCGGCCACCGTCAACCCGCACCGCCGGGGGGCGGACGGCGTCGTGCACGCGGTGGCGACCGAGGACGCCGTCACGCTCCAGTACGTGACGGACGGCGGGGCGCTCGGGACCGCGGTCATCTCCCAGGTGTCGGCGGGCCGCAAGAACCGCCTCTACCTCGAGATCTCCGGCTCGGAGTCGACGCTGTCGTTCGACCAGGAGCAGCCGGAGACGCTGTGGGAGGGCCGCCGCGACGGGTCGCGCCTCCTCGTGCGCGACCCCGAGGCCCTCTCCCCGGCCGCCGCCCGCTACTCGCGCCTGCCCGCCGGGCACGCCCAGGGCTACCAGGACTGCTTCGACGCGCTCGTCGGCGACACGGCGGCGGCGATCCACGGCGACGTCCCGGACGGCCTGCCCACGTTCGACGACGGCCTGCGCGCCGCCCGCCTCGCCGCGGCCGTGGGCGAGTCGGTGCGCTCGGGCGGCTGGGTGGAGGTGCCGGCATGACCGCGACGACCACGCGCGAACCCCGGCCTCCGACCGCGGGGGAGGGCGGCGACGGGCCGATCCTGCGGCTGCGCGGCATCGGCAAGGAGTTCTTCGGCAACTCCGTGCTGCGCGGCATCGATCTCGACGTGCGGCCGGGCGAGGTGCACGCCCTCGTCGGCGAGAACGGCGCCGGCAAGTCGACGCTCATGAAGATCATCGCGGGCGTGCACCGCCCCGACGCGGGCACGATCGAGCTCGACGGCGCGGACACCACCTTCGCGTCGCCGCTCGCGGCGCAGCACGCGGGCGTCTCGACCGTCTTCCAGGAGTTCAACCTCCTGCCCGAGCGCTCGGTCGCCGAGAACGTCTACCTCGGACGCGAGCCGCGTCGTGCGGGTCTCGTCGACCGCCGGCGGATGCACGCGGACACGACGGCGCTCCTCGCCGACCTGGGCCTCACCGGCCTCGCGTCGTGGACGCGCGTCGGCTCGCTCTCGGTCGCGCAGCAGCAGATCGTCGAGATCGTCAAGGCCGTGTCCTACGACGCGCGCATCATCTCGATGGACGAGCCGACGGCGGCGCTCGCCGACCAGGAGGTCGAGCTGCTCTACGAGCTCGTCCACCGGCTCAAGGAGCGCGGCGTCGCGATCCTCTACGTGTCGCACCGCCTCAAGGAGATCTTCGACCTCTGCGACACCATCACGGTGCTCAAGGACGGCAACCACGTCCTGACGACCCCGACGGCGGACATCGACCCCGACCGGCTCGTGCGCACGATGGTCGGCCGCGACTTCGCCGGGTACTTCCCGGACAAGGACCCCTCGACCGTCCCGGGCGAGGTGCGTCTCGCGCTCGAGGGCGTCGGCAACACGCAGGTCGACGACGTGTCGCTCGAGGTGCGCGCGGGCGAGATCGTTGCGCTCGCGGGCCTCCAGGGCTCGGGACGCACGGAGATCGCGCACGGAATCTTCGGGATCGCGGGCTTCACCCGCGGGCGCGTGCTCGTCGGCGGCACTCCGGTCGACGTGCGCTCGCCGCGCCAGGCGGTGCGCGCCGGGCTCGCGCTCGTCACCGAGGACCGCAAGGCGGAGGGCCTCGCGCTCGGGCAGTCGATCCTCGCGAACGCGCGGCTCGTGCTCGACGCCGTCGTGCCCGGCCAGGCGGACCGCCGCGCGAAGCGCATCCCCGGCATCCTCTCCTCGCTCGAGCTCGTCGCGAGCTCGCAGGAGGCCGAGGTCCAGTACCTGTCGGGCGGCAACCAGCAGAAGGTCGTCCTCGCGAAGTGGCTGGTCACCGACCCGCAGGTCATCGTCCTCGACGAGCCGACGCGCGGCATCGACGTCGGTGCCAAGCGCGCCGTCTACGACCTCATGCGCGAGCTCACCGCGAGCGGCGTCGCCGTCCTGTTCATCTCCTCCGAGCTCCCCGAGGTCGTCGCGATGGCCGACCGCGTGCTCGTCATGCGCGACGGCCGCCTCGCGGGCGAGCTCCCCGCCGGCAGCGACGAGGAGACCGTGATGGCCCTCGCCACGGGCGCGGGGGAGGACACCTCGGGCGAGCACGTCCAGGTCGACCTCGAGGCTCTCGCCGACGCCGACGACCTCCCTGGCGCAGAGCCCGCCACCACGCCGGACGGACCGCCCGCGTCCGCCCAGCACCCCACCGACGGCCCGCAGGAGGACCGATGAGCACCGCGGTCGCGACCGCCGCCCCCACCGCGCGCCGCGCTCCCGCGCGCCGGCGCCGCCTGGGGTCGACGGAGATCGTCTACCTCGCCCTCGTCGGGATCCTCGTGATCGCCGGCGTCCTCGTCGCGGTCGGCGGCGGCAACCTGTTCAGCACCGCGAACACGGCGTACATGCTCACGCAGACGAGCCTCCTCGGGTTCGTCGCGATCGGGCAGACGTTCGCGATCCTGTGCAAGTCGCTCGACCTGTCCGTCGGGTACGTCGTGGCGCTCAGCTCGATCGTCGGCGCGACGACCATGGCGGGCGACCCGTCGCGGGTCTGGCTCGGCGTCCTCGCGGCGGTGGGCGTCGCGGCGGTCGTCGGCCTGGTCAACGGCCTCGTCATCGCGAGGCTGCGCGTCAACGCGTTCATCGCGACGCTCGGCGTCGGCCTCATCATCAAGGGCTACCTCGACACGCAGTTCAAGGGCCCGGCGGGCGAGGTGCCCGCCTCGTTCCAGATGTTCGGGTACACGCGCGTCGGCCCGGTGCCGGTCTCGACGATCGTCATGCTGGTCGTCGCGGCGGTCGGCGTCGTGCTCCTCACGCGCACCCGGCCGGGCTACCACATGTTCGCGGTCGGCGGGAACACCGACGTCGCGCGGCTCTCGGGCATCCGGACCGACCGGACCCTGGTCCTCGCGCACGTGCTGTGCTCGGTCTGCGCGGGCGTCGCGGGGCTCCTCATCGCCGCGCGCTTCGGCACCGGCAACGCGCTCGTGTACTCCTACGGCCTCGACCTCGACTCGATCGCGGCCGTCGTGCTGGGCGGCACGCTCCTCATGGGCGGGCGCGGCTCGATCGTCGGGACCGTGGGCGGCGTCCTCATCCTCGCGGTGCTCGACACGGTGTTCAACGTCCTCGACGTCGACCCGTTCTTCAAGGACGTCCTGCGCGGCGTCATCATCATCGCCGCCGTCGCGCTCTACGCCCGGCGCCAGATCGACCCGGCGAGCAGCCGGGCCCGCTTCCGCCCGACCCGCACCGGAGGTGCGTCCGCATGACCACCGACACCACGCGCCGGACGATCCCCGCGCGCGCGCCGCGGGCCGGCTGGCTCGAGCGCCTCACCGCGGGCGGGAGCTGGACCGTGTTCGCGCTGCTCGTGCTCGTCTTCGCGGTCATCCTCGTGATGAACCCGTCGTTCGGCGAGCCCATGTCGCTCATGGCCTTCGTCAAGAAGGCGGCGCCGCTGGTCATCCTCGCGATCGGGCAGTACTTCGTCATCGTCTCGGGCGAGTTCGACCTCTCCGTCGGGTCCCTCGTCGGCGCCCAGGTCGTCATCGCGGCGAAGCTCATGGACGGCGAGGACTCGATGACCTGGCCGGTCATGGCGCTCATGATCGTCTTCGGCCTCGCGGTCGGCCTCGTCAACGGCCTCGTGACGACGCTCCTCAAGGTGCCGTCGTTCATCACGACGCTCGGCATGATGCTCGTGCTCTACGGCGCGATCCGGCTCTGGACGGGCGGCGCCCCCACGGGCGCGCTGACCGACGGCTTCCGGCAGTGGGGTCGTGGAGGCATCCCCGACACGCCCGGCCAGTTCCAGGTGCCGTACGCGCTCATGGTCGTCGTGGTGCTCGGCGTCCTCGCCGCGCTGCTCATGCGCCGCCCGTTCGGCCGCACGCTCGTCGCCACCGGCGACAACGACGTCGCGGCCGGCTACGCCGGGAGCTCCGTCTGGTGGGTGCGCACGCGCGCCTTCCTCCTCTCGGGCTTCATGGCGACGGCCGCCGCGATCCTCATCGGCGGCTACGCGGGCGTCACCGCACAGGTCGGGCAGGGCCTGGAGTTCATGGCCATCACGGCCGTCGTGCTCGGGGGCGTCGTGCTCGGCGGCGGGCGGGGCACCGTGATCGCCGCGATGGCCGGCGCGCTCACGCTCGAGGCGCTGTTCACGCTGTTCAACCAGCTCAGCCTCCCGTCGACGATCCGGCCCGCGATCCAGGGCGTGATCATCATCGCGGCCGTCGCCTACGCCGCGCTGCCGCGCCGGTCGCGGCGCCGCGCGTCCACCCCGGACGCCCCGCCTGCCGCGGGCCCGACCCCCGCACCGAAGGAGCCCGCCCCCGCGAACGCCTGAGCACCGGCGCCCCGGCGGACTCCCGCCCGCGCGACCTCGACCACGCCCGACGACCCCACCTGAAGAAGTCCCCACCCTTCCGAGCTGTACCCCCTTCCCCCGCACGATGCGGGACGACGACGTCTCACCCTCAAGGAGAGAAGGACATGCGACGTACACGAGCACTCCTGGCCGGCGCGGCGGTAGCCACGCTGTTCCTCACGGCCGCCTGCACGACCGACGCCCCCACCGACCCCGGCGAGGGTGGCGAGACCTCGGCCGAGGAGAGCCCCGCGGGCGAGGAGTCCGGCGGCGCCGACTCCGAGTGGTTCGTCCAGGCGGACTTCGACCGTCAGCTCGCCCAGCGCGAGGTCGTGCCCGAGGGCCCGGCCGACCAGCCGTGGCTGCAGGCGATCGAGCCCGAGTACGTGGACACGGCCGAGTACGCGAGCGAGGGCGGCGGCAAGACGCTGTGCTTCTCGAACGCGTCGGTGTCCAACCCGTGGCGCGTGACCGGGTTCATCACCATGCAGCAGCAGGTCGACGTCCTCACCGAGGAAGGCGTGATCGGCGAGTTCCGCGTCTCCGACGCCGCCGACGACGACAACAAGCAGATCTCTGACATCCAGGCGTTCGTCGCGGCCGGCGACTGCGACGCGATCGTCATCTCCCCGTCGACCACCGCGACCCTCACGCCCGCGGTCGAGGCCGCGTGCGAGTCGGGCAAGCCGGTCATCGTGTTCGACCGCGGCGTGAACACCGACTGCATGGTCACGTTCATCCACCCGATCGGCGGCTACGCCTACGGTGCCGACGGCGCCGAGTTCCTCGTCGAGAACCTGGACCCGGGCTCGAAGGTGCTCGCGCTGCGCATCCTGCCCGGCGTCGACGTGCTGGAGAACCGCTGGGCCGCGGCGGACAAGATCTTCTCCGAGTCCGAGCTCGAGGTCGTGGGCGCGGAGTTCACCGGTGGTGACGGCGCGAAGATCAAGGACATCGTCACGCAGTACCTGCAGCGCGGGGACGTGGACGGCATCTGGATGGACGCGGGCGACGGCGCCGTCGCGGCGGTCGAGGCGTTCGAGGACGCAGGCAAGCCCTACCCGGTCTTCATGGGCGAGGACGAGATGAGCTTCCTGCGCAAGTGGAAGGACACGGACATGACCGCCCTCGGCGCCGTGTACTCGAACTTCCAGTGGCGCACCCCGATCCTCGCGGCGCAGATGATCTGGGCCGGCGAGCAGGTGCCGTCCGAGTGGGTCCTGCCGCAGTCGCCGATCGACGCCGAGGAGCTGGACGCGTACCTCGAGGCGAACAAGGACATGCCGTCGCTGCACTACGCGAAGTTCGGCGGCGAGGACCTGCCGGGCTTCCCGGAGGCCTGGACCGACCGCTGACCGGCCGTCCGCACGGGACCTGACAGGTCCCCGCAGAACCACCCGGTCCGACCCGCGCGGTCGGACCACCCAGGGGCCGCCCGGTCGCCGTCCGACCGGCCGGGCGCCCCGCCCGCCCGACGACGCGGCGCACCTCCCGTGCGGAGGTGCCCCGCGGCGTCGGGCACGCGGGCGGGACGGCCGAGAGCTCGGACCCGACGAGAGAGAGCGACGTGGCTCTTCCTACCCCGGCCCTGCCGCTGCGCCGCCGTGCGCTCGGCGTCAACACGTGGGTCTGGACCTCCCCGCTCACCGACGACGCGCTGCGCGCCATCGCGCCTCGCGTCGCGGGGTGGGGTTTCGACGTGCTCGAGCTGCCCGTGGAGAACCCCGGCGACTGGGACCCGGCGACCGCCGCGAGGGTCCTCGCCGACCACGGCCTGGGCGCGAGCGTCTCGCTCGTCATGGGCGAGGGCCGCGAGCTCGTCGCCGCGGACGCCGCGTCGGTGCGCGCAACGCAGGACTACCTGCGCCACGTCGTCGACGTCGCGCGCACGGTCGGCGCCCCGGTGATCGGCGGCCCGGCGTACGCGTCGGTCGGGCGCACGTGGCGGCTGAGCCCCGCCGAGCGCGAGGCGGCGTACTCCGAGCTCGCCGAGAACCTGGCCCCGGTCGTCGAGCACGCGATGGCGGCGGGCGTCGTCGTCGGGCTCGAGCCGCTGAACCGCTACGAGACGAGCCTCGTGAACACCGTCGACCAGGGGCTGGAGGTCGTGCGGCGCCTGCCCGCGGCCGGCATCGGCCTCATGCTCGACGTCTACCACATGAACATCGAGGAGACGGACCTGCCCGCGGCGGTCGCGCGCGCGGGCGAGCGCATCGCGCACGTCCAGGTGTGCGGCAACGACCGGGGCGCACCCGGCAACGACCACCTGGACTGGCCCGCCCTCCTCGCCGCGCTCGACGCGACCGGCTACGACGGACCCCTCGTCATCGAGTCCTTCACGGCCGACAACGCGACGATCGCCACGGCCGCCTCCATCTGGCGGCCGCTGGCCCCGACCCAGGACGCCATCGCCGTCGATGGCCTGGCCCACCTGAAGGGACTGATGCCCACGCCGGAGCACCCGTAGCCGTAGTCGACCCACGACCGCAGCGCCGGCACGCCGCGGGATGACGACCACCCTGCCCGGACGACGACGTCCGGGTCCGCACGTCATGCCCCTGGAGGCACCACGATGACCGCACGACGCCCACGCAGGGCGAGGTCCGTCGCGGCACTGACCATCGGAGCGCTCGCGTTCACGCTCGCGCCCGTCACGATGGCCAGCGCCGCCGACGACCCCGTCCCCGCGGACGAAGAGCACAAGGTACTCATCTTCACCAAGACGACCCAGTTCCGGCACAGCGAGGCGATCACGCAGGGCACCCCGGTGCTCGAGGCGGCGTTCGCCGAGGTCGGCATCGCGTCCGACCACACGGAGGACTCGACGGTCTTCAACGACGAGACCCTCGCGCAGTACGACGCCCTGGTCATGTTCCAGACGTCGGGCGACCCGTGGAACGCCGACGAGAAGGCGGCGCTGGAGCGCTACCAGCAGGCGGGCGGCGGCATCGTCGCGATCCACAACGCCACGGACATGCGCGGCAGCTACGACTGGTGGGACGACATGATCGGGGCGCTCATGCCCGGTCACGCCGCCACCGGCACCAGCCCCGGCCTGCCGGGCACGGTCCGTGTCGAGGACCGCACGCACCCGTCGACCGAGCACCTGTCCCAGCGCTGGACGCGCGCGGACGAGTGGTACAACTACTCGGCCAACGTCCGCGGCAGCGCGCACGTGCTCGCCACGATGGACGAGTCCACGTACGACGCGGGCAGCAACAAGATGGGCTACGACCACCCGATCTCGTGGTGCAAGCCCTACGACGGCGGTCGCGCCTGGATGACCGGCATGGGCCACTTCGGAGCGCACTACACCGACGAGCCCGACCTCGTGCAGCACATCGTCGGCGGCGTGCAGTGGGCCGCGGGCCTCGTCGAGGGCGACTGCGGCGGCACCGACTGGGGCTCGTTCGAGAAGATCGCGCTCGACTCCAACACGAGCGCGCCCTTCGGCATGGACGTCGCGCCCGACGGCCGCGTGTTCTACACCGAGCTCGTGCGCGGGCAGATCCGCGTGTACGACCCGCGGACGCAGAACACCACGACCGCCATCACCATCCCGGTGTACTCGGGCGGCGAGGACGGCCTGCTCGGCATCGCGCTCGACAAGGACTTCGCGGAGAACGGGTACCTGTACCAGTACTACGCGCCGGCGAGCTCGAACGACTCCGACCCGGCGAACTTCTTCAGCCGCGTCTCGCGGTTCACGGTCTCCTCCGAGGGGCCCGGCTCCACGGTGATCGACCCGGCGTCGGAGAAGGTGCTCCTCGAGATCCCGGCCGGGCGCCTGCCCGACGAGCCGGGTCACACGGGCGGCGGCCTCCTCGTCGACCACGAGACCGGTGACCTGTACATCGGCGTCGGCGACGACGTGAACCCGCACTCCGAGCCGTCGGGCGGCTACGCGCCGATCTCGGAGCGCGACGGCACGTTCCACGACGCGCGCGCGACGTCCGCGAACACGAACGACCTGCGCGGCAAGGTCCTGCGCATCCACCCGGAGGCCGACGGCACGTACTCGATCCCCGAGGGCAACCTGTTCGCCCCGGGCACCGAGAAGACGCTGCCGGAGATCTACGCGATGGGCTTCCGCAACCCGTTCCGGTTCACGATCGACGCGAAGACGGGCAACCTCGGCGTCGCCGACTACTCGCCCGACAACGGGTCGGACAACCTCGCCAACCGCGGCCCGGCCGGCATCGCCGAGTGGAACCTCATCAAGGAGCCCGGCTTCTTCGGCTGGCCGCTCTGCATGGGGAACAACGAGCCGTTCCGCGACGTCGACTACCGGACGAACCCCGTCACCGTGGGCGACTTCTTCGACTGCGACAACCCCGTCAACGACTCCGTGAAGAACACGGGCCTCACCGAGCTGCCCGCGGCCCAGCCGGCGGACCTCTGGTACGGCTACCAGCGCTCGTCCGTCCCCGGCGTCATCAACGCCGGCGGCGGCCTCGCGCCCATGGGCGGCCCGTTCTACCAGTTCGACCCGGAGCTCGACTCGGACACGAAGTTCCCGTCGTCGTACGACGGCAAGGCCTTCTTCTACGAGTGGGCCCGCAACAAGATGTACACGATCGACCTCAAGGACCCCGAGGCCGCGCCCGGCGCGACCGACGTCGAGAAGGTCAACCCGTTCCTCCCGCAGGAGCAGTTCCTCGCGCCGATCGAGTCCAAGTTCGGTCCCGAGGGCTCGCTCTACGTGCTCGACTGGGGCGGCGGCTTCGGCCGCGACAACCCGAACTCGGGCCTGCACCGCATCGACTACCTGTCGGGCTCGCGCTCGCCGGTGTCGAAGCCGGTCGCGACGCCGGACTCCGGCATCGCGCCGCTCGAGGTGACGTTCGACGGCACGGGGAGCACCGACCCCGAGGGCGAGGAGCTCACGTACGCGTGGGACTTCGACGGTGACGGCACCACGGACTCGACGTCCGCCGCGCCCAGCCACACCTACACCGAGAACGGCGTCTTCGACGCGCGCCTCACGGTCACCGACCCCGCCGGCAAGGTCGGCACGGCGACCGTCCCGATCACGGTGGGCAACACGCGGCCCGAGGTCGACTTCGGCCTGCCGCCCACCGGCTCGTTCTTCAACTTCGGCGACGACATCACGTGGGACGTGTCGGTGACCGACGCGGAGGACTCGCCCGAGGGCGACGAGATCGACGACGAGCAGGTCATCATCCAGCCGGCGCTCGGGCACGACGCGCACGCGCACCCGGCCGAGCCGCTGCACGGCCGCACGGGCACCGTGGCGACGAGCCTCGGCGGCGGCCACGGCGAGGACATGAACGTCTTCTACGTGATCGACGCGCGCTACACCGACCGCGGCGGCGAGGGCGACGTGCCCGCGCTCACCGGGTCGGACACCACGCTGATCTTCCCGAAGAAGCGCGAGGCGGAGTTCCACACGACGTCCCAGGGCACCACGACGATCCCGAGCCGGGACGTCGAGGGCGGCGGCTCCGTCATCACCGGGTCCAACGGTTCCTGGGCGTCGTACGACCCCGTGAGCCTCTACGGCGTGCAGGCGCTGAACCTGCGCGTCGCGGCGGCGGCCGAGGGCACGATCGAGCTGCGTCGTGACGCGGCCGACGGCGAGCTCCTCGGCACGGCCGAGATCCCGCAGACCGGGCTCGGCACGTTCACGGACGTGGCCGTCGAGGTCACCGACCCCATGGAGCCGTTCACGCTCTACGTGGTCTTCCCCGGTGAGGGCGAGCGTCGCCTCAACTTCATCGAGGCCGACGGCAAGGGCGTCTCGGACACGACCCGTCCCCAGGTCCGCATCACGTCCCCCGAGGCGGGCGTCCGCCTCGAGCAGGGCGAGATGGCGGTCACCGCGGAGGCGGACGACACCGAGAACACCGTGACCCAGGTCGAGTTCTTCGTCGACGGCGAGTCGATCGGCGTCGACGACACGGCTCCGTACGAGGCCACGTGGAACCCCACGGCGGACAACTACTACGAGCTGACCGCCGTCGCCACGAACGACAAGGGCCTGTACACGCGCTCGCGCGTCGTCCTCGCCCAGGTCGGCGACCTCTTCGCGGGGATGAAGACCTTCACCAACGCGAACGGGACGTTCGAGCAGCTCGCCGAGGGCAAGTACCTCATCACGTCGGGCGGCGCGAACATGTGGCAGGGCACCAACGAGTACTCGACCATCTACCGCGAGCAGGGCGCCGACGAGAACTGGTCGGCGACCGTGAAGATCAACAGCCAGGGCAACTCCAACGGGTCCGCCAAGGCCGGGATCATCGTCCGCAACGACGTCACGCAGACGGCGAACTCGCAGGGCTACGCAGCCCTCGGCATGCGCCCGAGCGGCGGCTTCGAGTGGCTGCGCGGCAACTCCAGCGGGCAGCTCACGACGTCGTCCGCCGCGAGCTCGACGAGCTACCCCGCGTGGGTGCGGATCGTGCGCGACGGTGACCTGTACACGGCCTCCTGGAGCAAGGACGGCGAGAACTTCACGCAGATCGGCGAGCCGCAGGCCCTGCCGGGTGCGGCGTCCGTCCAGGACGTGGGTCTCTTCGTCACGGCGCACAGCACGACGACGACGAGCGCGGTCGAGTTCCAGGACTTCGTGTTCGACGACGACCCGCAGACCGAGGAGCCCGGCGGGGAGAACCCGCCGCAGTGCCTCGCGGACTCGTCCGACGAGTTCGACGGCGACGCTCTCGACCCGCGGTGGACGGTCGTCCGCCAGGCCGAGGGCCAGCCGATCATGGTCGCCGACGGCCACGCCGTCCTGCCGGTCGTGCAGGGCGACATCAACGAGACCGAGACCGGGCCGATCAGCTACCTCGGTCAGCCCGCACCCGCCGGGGCGTGGACGCTCGAGACCAAGCTCGAGGTCCCGCTCGCCCGGCACTGGCAGCACGCCGGCCTCCTGGTCCACGCGAACGACGACGAGTACACCAAGCTCGCGTTCACCAAGAACCAGAGCGGCGCCCGCTTCCTCGAGTTCCAGACCGAGACCGGCGGTTCCCGGACGTGGCACGGCCAGGCGGACGTCGCGACGGACTTCCCGTCGACGATCCACCTGCGCCTCGTCTCGGACGGCTCCGCCATCACGGCGGCGTACTCGGCGGACGGCCAGGCGTGGACGGCGCTCGCGGGCTCCGCGCCCGTGAAGCCCGGCGCGACGTTCGGCGTCATGGCGGGCGGCGACACGGCGACGGCGGACTCGGTCGCGAAGGTCGACTACGTCCACGTCACGGGGAGCGAGCCGGACGACGGCGTGCGCGAGCCGAGCGACGAGTTCGAGGGCGACGCCCTCGACGGCTGCCGCTGGGACGCGATCGTCCGTTACGACGGGTCGAAGGTCGCCGTCGCCGACGGCGAGCTGCGCATCACGACCCAGCCGGGCGACATCAACGCCGGGAACAACGGCGACCCGCGCAACTTCGTCCTCCAGACCGCTCCGGAGGGTGACTGGGTCGTCGAGACGCGGTTCAAGGCGCCGCTCGTGCACCGGTGGCAGCTCGCGGGCCTCATCGCGTACGGCGACGACGACAACTACGTCAAGGCCGACGTGCTCGCGAAGAACGCACCGGGTGCGGCCCTCACGCTGGGCGCCGAGCTCGTCTCCGAGAAGGGCGGCCAGTTCGGCAACGGCGGCAACCGCCAGCTCGAGCTCGCCAGCTCGACCGAGTCGGGCTACTGGTACGTGCGCCTCGAGAAGGTGGGGAGCACCTACCAGGGCTGGGTCAGCGACGGCGGGGTGACCTGGACGCCGCTGGGCGCGCCGGTGACCAACGACGCGCCGCTGACCAAGGTCGGCCTCATGGCGATCGGCCCGGAGCAGGAGACGCCGGTCACCGTGGCGTTCGACTGGTTCCGTCTCACGACGGAGTCCGAGCCGGAGCCGACGGTCGACGTCGAGGTCACCGCGTCCGCCCGCTGCCTCGCGGGCAAGGCGTACCTCGCGATCCGCGCGACGAACGTCGACGAGGCGCCCGTCGCGATCACCCTGACCACGCCGTTCGGCTCCAAGGAGTTCGGCGCGGTCGAGGTGGGCGGCAACGCCTACCAGTCGTTCGCATCGCGTGCGACGTCGTTCGACGCGGGCACGGCCACGGTCACGGCGACGCTCGGCGACGTCACGACCGAGATCGAGGTGCCGTACGACGCCGTGAGCTGCGGCTGACGGCGGGCCGGTGACGGGCGACCCGCTCCCGTCACCGGCCACCGCGCCGGCCCGGCCTCGCGACCGGGCCGGCGCACACCGAGCGGGACGACCACGGACAGGAGCGACAGGTGGCACAGCGCACCGCAGGACGGACGTCCGCGACCCGGACGCCGACGGCCCAGGACGCCCGGAAGGGCTCCGGCCGCACGGGCGGCCCGACGACGTCCGCACGCTCCCGTCCGGCTGACCGGGGCGGTGCCGGCCGCCCCGTGCCCCGACCGCCGGCGCGCGTCCGCGCGCGCCGGTGGTTCGTGGGTCTCGACCCCTGGCGCCGGGTGCTGCTCGCCCTCGCCGCGCTCGCCGTCGTCGCGGTGGTGGTCGCGCTCGTCGTGTCGCTCACGCGCGGGACGTCGTCCGCGCCCGACGAGGGGTTCGTCGTCGACCCCGCGCGCGTCGCCGAGCTCGAGGCGGCCGAGGAGGCGCGCGACGCCGACAACCTCGTCGCCTCGATCGAGCACGCCCAGCACGTGCAGACCGAGCTCGTCCCCGTCCTGCACGGGCTGCACGCCGTGCTCCCCGTCGACGGCTCGACCGCGGTCCCGGCCGACCCGGCTGAGATCGCGGAGTGGCGAGCGACCGTCGACGGCCTCGTGGCCGAGACCGAGTCGCTCCAGAGCGGCTCCTCCGAGCACAACATCGTCCGCAACGGGATGCTCACGTCGCTCCGGCTCGTCGGCGACACGCTCGACGCCGTCGGCCTCGCGACCGCCGCGGGCACGAGCGACCCGACCGCGGCCACGGACCTCTACGCCCTCGCCGGCGACCTGCGCACCCGCGCCGTCGACACCTGGGGGCTCGCCGCGATCCAGCTCGACCTGCGCTCGACCGCCGGGGGACAGGGGCACGTCCACGTGTTCCTGCCCGTGCACCCGGACGACTCGCTCGACGGCGGCCTCGACCTGGGGCACGATGGCGGGCCGGGCGACGGTCACGACCACGACGACGAGGACGCGCACGACGACTGACCCGCCACCCGCGGCCCACCGGGCCGCCCCACCGACCTCCCGGTCGGGCGCCCTCCGGGGTGCAGGCCGAGCCCGCCCGGGACCCTGACCCTGACCGGAGCGCCCCGCGCGACGACGCGCGGACCACGACGCACCACGGCGCACCACGAGGAAGGAGAGCACGACCCGCGGCACGGCAACGTCGCCGAGCCGCACCGATCATGTCTCAAGGAGGAGAAGTGACAGCACGACCTTCGAGAGGTCGGCGCCAGGGGGTCGCGGCGGTCACCGCCGCGGCCCTCGTCGCGCCGGCGCTCACCCTCGCGACGGCGGCCCCCGCCGCCGCGCACGACGAGTTCTCCGTCATGGTCTTCAGCAAGACCGCCGCGTTCCGGCACGGCTCGATCCCCGCGGGCATCGCGGCGATCCAGCAGCTCGGCACCGACCACCACTTCGCCGTGACCCCGACCGAGGACGCCGGAGCCTTCACGGACGAGAACCTCGCCCAGTACGACGCCGTCGTCTGGCTGTCCACCACGGGCGACGTCCTGAACGACGAGCAGCAGGGCGCGTTCGAGCGGTACATCGCCGCCGGCGGCGGGTACGCCGGCGTCCACGCGGCGTCCGACACCGAGTACGACTGGCCCTGGTACGGCGAGCTCGTCGGGGCGTACTTCAACAGCCACCCCCAGAACCAGGACGCGACGGTCGTCGTCGCCGACGACGAGCACCCCTCGACCGCCCACCTCCCGGCGGCCTGGGACCGGTACGACGAGTGGTACAACTACCGCGAGAACCCGCGGGGCCAGGTCCACGTGCTCGCGAGCCTCGACGAGTCCTCGTACTCGCCGGGGTCGGGCGCCATGGGCGCCGACCACCCGATCGCGTGGTGCCAGGAGTACGGCGGCGGCCGGTCCTGGTACACGGGCGGCGGCCACACCGACGAGTCGTACACCGACCCCGCGTTCGTCCAGCACCTGCTCGGCGGCATCCAGACCGCCGCGGGCGCGGTCGACGCCGACTGCGGCGCGACGGTCGACGCCTCGTTCGAGCAGGTGACGCTCGCGAAGGGCGCGGCCAAGACGGGCGAGCCGATCGCCATGGCCGTCCTGCCGGACGGCGACGTCCTGCACACCTCGCGGGACGGGCGCGTCTGGTTCACGACCGCCGACGCCACGACGGCGCTCGCGGGCACCGTCCCCGTGTACACCCACGACGAGGACGGCCTCCAGGGCGTCGCGATCGACCCGGGCTTCGCCGAGAACCGATGGGTGTACCTCTACTACGCGCCCAAGCTCGACACGCCGCCCGGCGACGCACCCGAGACGTCGGCCGACCCGGCCGCGTTCGAGGCGTTCGAGGGGTACAACCAGCTCTCGCGGTTCCGGCTCACGGAGCAGAACCTGCTGGACCTCGCGAGCGAGCAGAAGATCCTCGAGGTCCCGGCCGACCGCGGGCTGTGCTGCCACGCGGGCGGCGAGATCGACTTCGACGCCGAGGGCAACCTCTACCTGTCGACGGGTGACGACACGAACCCGTTCGCGTCGGACGGCTACGCGCCGATCGACGAGCGGGCGACCCGCAACCCGGCGTTCGACGCCCGCCGCAGCTCGGGCAACACGAACGACCTGCGGGGCAAGCTCCTGCGCATCACGGTCGCCGAGGACGGGTCGTACACCGTCCCCGAGGGCAACCTCTTCCCCGAGGGCGAGTACGAGGCCGGCAAGACCCGGCCCGAGATCTACGCGATGGGCTTCCGCAACCCGTTCCGCTTCGGGATCGACAAGGCGACGGGCGAGGTCCACCTCGGCGACTACGGCCCCGACGCGGGCGGCGCGAACGCGAACCGCGGCCCCGGCGGGACGGTCGAGTTCAACGTCATCTCCGAGGCGGGCAACTACGGCTGGCCGTACTGCATCGGCGACAACCTCGCGTACAACGACTACGACTTCGAGACCAAGGTCTCCGGTCCGAAGTTCGACTGCGCGGCGCCGAAGAACACGAGCCCGCACAACACGGGCCTCGTCGACCTCCCGCCGGCCGTGCCGGCGTGGCAGCCGTACGACGGCGGGTCCGTGCCGGCCTTCGGCACGGGCGGCGAGTCCCCGATGGGTGCCGTCGTCTACGACTACGACCCCGCGCTCGAGTCGGAGACCAAGTTCCCCGCGTACTACGACGGCAAGCCGCTGCTCTACGAGTGGGACCGTGCGTGGATCAAGGAGGCGATCCGGAACGAGGACGGCAGCCCCGCGGGCTTCGTGCCGGCGCTGGAGTTCATGGACCTCCGCCGGCCGATGAACCTCGAGTTCGGCCCGGACGGCTCGCTCTACGTGCTCGACTACGGCGGCGGCTACTTCGGGGGCGACGCGCTCTCGGCCGTCTACCGGATCGACTACGTGCGCGGGGGCCGCTCGCCGGTCGCGCAGATCGACGCGACGCCGACGAACGGCCAGGCGCCGCTCGTCGTGTCGTTCGACGGCACCGGGTCCTCCCACCCGGACGGCAAGGAGTTCACGTACGCCTGGGACCTCGACGGTGACGGCGAGACCGACGCCACCGACGCCCAGGTCTCGCGGACGTTCACGGAGAACGGCCAGCACGAGGTGCGGCTCACCGTCACCGACGCCGACGGCAAGCAGGGCGTGGCGACCACGACCATCACCGTGGGCAACACCGCGCCCGAGGTGACGCTCGAGCTCCCGGCCGACGGCCAGTTCTTCGACTTCGGCGACCAGGTCCCGTTCCGGGTCACGGTCACCGACGCCGAGGACGGCGCGCAGGTCGACTGCAGCCGGGTCGTCGTCGAGTACATCCTCGGCCACGACAACCACGGCCACCCGCTGTCCAGCGCCACGGGCTGCGAGGGCGTCCTCACGACCGCCAAGGACGAGGGGCACGGCCTCGACGCGAACATCTTCGGCGTCGTCAACGCGACGTACACCGACGGCGGGGGCGCCGACGGCGTGGCCGCGCTCGCGTCCGACGACGAGGCCGTCCTGCACACGCGCACCAAGCAGGCCGAGTACTTCACCGACAGCCAGGGCGTCCAGGTCGTCGCGAAGGACATCTCCGAGGGTGGCAAGCAGCTCGGGTACATCGCGGCCGGCGACTGGTTCGCGTTCGACCGGATGAACCTCGCGGGCATCGACTCGATCTCCGCGCGGTACAGCTCGGGCGGCTCCGGCGGCGTGCTCGACGTGCGGGACGGTGCCGTGGACGGCCCGCTCCTCGCGACGCTCACGCTGTCGCCGACCGGGAGCTGGGAGACGCCGGCGCGCACGCAGGCGGTCCCGGTCACCGACCCTGGCGGCACGCGCACGCTCTACTTCGTCGCGCGCTCGACGACGGGGGCGACGGGCGACATGTTCGACGTCGACTCCGTCACCTTCACGGGCCGGGGCGCGGCGAACAACGTGGCCCCGGTCGTCGGCTCCGTGACGGCGACGCCCGCCACGGGCGACGCGCCGCTCGACGTCGCGTTCGCCGCGCAGGCCACCGACGCCGACGGCGACGCGCTCACGTACGCGTGGGACTTCGGCGACGGCGGCACGGCGACGGGCGCGGCCGCGCAGCACACGTACACGGCGGCCGGGAGCTACACGGCCAAGGTCACCGTGAGCGACCCGTCGGGCGCGCACGCGACCGGCACCGTCGCGGTCTCCGTGTACGGCACGCTCGAGTGCACCGAGCCGGACCCGCAGCGCGGGCCCGAGGACGAGTTCGAGGGCGAGGCGCTCGACGGCTGCCGCTGGGACGTCGTCGACCTCCGCCCGGACCTCGCCCAGGTGCGCGACGGGAAGTGGGTCGTGCGCACGACGGACGCCGACTTCGCCGGCACCGGCAACCAGCGCGTGCCGAACATCATCACGACCGACCAGCCGGGCGACTCCTGGACGGTCGAGACGAAGATGACGGCCTCGTTCGCGAACCAGTACCAGCAGGGCGGCCTCATCGTCCGCGCGTCGGAGTCCGACTACGTCAAGCTCGCCGTGGTCCAGCACCCCGGTGGCCTGCGCGTCGAGCTCCGCAGCGAGATCGGCGACGTCGTGCAGTCCACGAACGGCGACGTCCTCGACATCGCGAAGCCCGTCTACGGCGAGTACCTGCTGCGCCTGTCGCGCGACGGCGACTCGTTCACCGGGTCGTACTCGCTCGACAACGGGCAGACCTGGGTCCCGACCACGCGCGCCGTCACGCACGCGGGGCTCGGCGACGCGGGCGTCGGCGTGTTCGCGCTCGGCAAGAGCGCGGGCGCGAACCAGATCGACGTCGCGTTCGACCACGTGCGCGAGGTCGACGGCAGCGGCGTCCCCGTGTGCGAGGACGTCACCGCGAGCGACACGTTCGACGGCAGCGGGTCCGGCCTCGGCCTCGACCCGTGCCGCTGGTACGTCGTCAACGCCGACCCGTCGCGGCTCGCCGTCGCGGACGGCGCGCTGCAGCTCACCACGACCGACGACGACGTGTACGGCGCGACGAACTCCACCGTGCCGAACATCGTCCGCTCGAAGGTCGTGACGGGCGACGAGTGGACCGTCGAGACGACGGTGCGCGCCGACCTCACGCAGAACTACCACCAGGGCGGCCTCATGGTCTACAAGGACCAGGCCAACTACGTGAAGGTCGGCGTGATCCACAACGGCGGCACCGCCGGGACGGTCGGCTTCGAGCTCCGCAGCGAGAAGGGCGACGTCGTGCTGCAGCCGCAGCCCAGCGCCGGCTCGCTGCCGCGCGAGGCGGACGGGACGTACCACGTGCGTCTCGCCCGGTCCGGCGACACGTTCGTCGGCTCGTGGTCGCTCGACGGCGAGCAGTGGACCGAGCTCGCGGCCGTGACGAACGACCAGCTCGACGGGATCGGGGTCGGGCCGTTCGCGCTCGGCAAGAACCAGACCCAGCCCACGGTCGTCGCGTTCGAGGACTTCGTCCTCGCGGGCGAGGTGGTCGAGCAGCCGCTCGACGTCACGACCGAGGTCCAGGTCCGGTGCCTCGCCGGCAAGGCGTACGTCGCGGTGCGCGCGACGAACGCCGACGGCGTCCCGGTCGACGTCACGCTGACGACGCCGTTCGGCACCAAGGCGTTCACCGGCGTCCAGCCGGGCGCCTCGGCGTACCAGTCGTTCGCGGCCCGGGCGACGTCCGTCGAGGCGGGCGTCGTGGGCATCGCGGCGACCGGCGACGGCCGCACGTTCGCGGCCGACGTCGCGTACGACGCCAAGAGCTGCGGCTGACGCCGTCGCTCGGACAGCAGGCCGAGGGCCGGTCGGGGATCTCCCCGACCGGCCCTCGGTCGTGCGGCGTCAGGCGCGGGGGAGGGCCATGACGACGTCGGAGTGCGTCTCGCCGCCGACCACGTAGGTGCGCCCGCCGACGACGTCGAACCCGTGCTTGCGGTAGAACGCCTGCGCCCGGGCGTTGAGACCGTTCGTGCCGAGCCACACGGGCAGGTCGGGGCCGAGCCGGGCGGCCGCCCCGGTCGTCGCCGTCATGAGCACGCTCGCCACGCCCGTGCCCTGGGCCGCGGGGTGCACGTAGATCTTCGAGAGCTCGACCGCCTCGCCCGCTCCCACCGCCGCCGCGACGTCCGGGTCGTCCGGCACGCCGCGGACGAGGAGCGCGTAGCCGAGGAGGGGCGCGGTGTCGGGATCGTCGGAGGCGTCCGCCGCGACGTCGTCGCGTGCCGGCTCGACGAGGAGGAGCGCGTGCGCGGCGCTCGCGGCCCACGCACGGAACCGCTCGGGCGAGAGCTGTGTCGCGACGTGCTCGGCGATCGCGTCGGGCGACGTGCCCGGCGGGCAGGCGAGCGGGAACGTCAGGGCCGCGAGCCCGGCGAGGGCGGGTGCGTCGTCGGTCGTGGCACGCCGCACGCGCACGGCGGGCGCGGCGGAGGAGCGGTCGTCGGGCATGCCCGCGAATCTACGCCCCGCCACGGACGGAGCGGCCGGCCCGCGCCCAGGGTCTGGCCTGTTCCGGGCATGATGGTCGGGTGACGCGCATCGACCTCAACGCCGACCTCGGCGAGGGCTTCGGCCGCTGGACCCTCGCCGACGACGAGGCCCTGCTCGGCCTGGTGACCAGCGCGAACGTCGCGTGCGGGTTCCACGCGGGCGACCCCACGACGGTGCGGACCGTCACGCGGGACGCCGTCGCCCGGGGCGTGCGGGTCGGCGCGCACGTGAGCTACCGCGACCTCGCGGGCTTCGGGCGCCGCTTCATGGAGGTCGACCCCGTCGAGCTCGCCGACGACGTCGTCTACCAGCTGGCCGCGCTCGACGGCTTCGCGCGGCTCGCGGGGGACCGGGTGCGCTACGTCAAGCCCCACGGCGCCCTCTACAACGCGATCGTCCACCACGAGGCGCAGGCGCGCGCCGTCGTCGACGCCGTCCGCGCCTACGACCCCACGCTCCCCGTGGTCGGCCTGCCGGGATCCGCCGTCCTGCGCCTCGCGGACGCCGCGGGGCTCCCCACGGTGCGCGAGGCGTTCGCCGACCGGGGCTACCTCCCCACGGGCGAGCTGGTCCCGCGGGGCCGGCCGGGCGCCGTCGTGCACGACGCCGAGCAGGTCGCCCGTCGCGTCGTCGGGCTCGTCACGTCCGGCACGGTGCTCGCCGCGGACGGCACGCGCCTGCGGGTCGAGGCCGACTCGGTGTGCGTCCACTCCGACACGCCGGGCGCCGTCGGGCTCCTCGGTGCCGTGCGCGCCGCGCTCGAGGCCGCCGGCGTCGAGCTGCGCCCCTTCGCCGACGCCGGCCCGGGCGCGCGCGAGGGCACCGTGCCGTGACGGGCACCGTGCACGGGTTCGGGGAGACGGCGCTGCTCGTCGACCTGCCCGACCTGGCGGCCGTGCGGTCGCTGCGCCGGGCGCTCGCGGCCGACGTGCCGCCCGGGGTCGTGGACGTGGTCCCGGCCGCGCGCACGGTCCTGGTCCGGTGCGCGGCGCCCGGCGACGTCGCGGGCGCCCGGGCCTGGGTCCAGGAAGCCCTGCTCCGCGCGTCGTCCGACGACGCGCCCCTGCCCGCCGGTCCCGCGGTGGAGATCCCCGTGCGCTACGACGGGCCCGACCTGGACGACGTCGCCCGCTGGGCGGGGGTGAGCGTCCAGGAGGTCGTCGCCCGGCACTCCGGACGCGAGTACGAGGCCGCGTTCGGCGGCTTCGCACCGGGCTTCACCTACCTCGCGGGCGTCGACCCCGTCATCGCGGCGCCGCGCCTCGCGACCCCGCGCACGCGCGTTCCCGCGGGGTCCGTCGCGCTCGCGGGCGAGCTCACGGCGGTCTACCCGGCCGTGTCCCCGGGTGGGTGGCGCCTGCTCGGCCGCACCGACGCGACGATGTTCGACGTCGACCGGGACCCTCCGGCGCTCGTTGCTCCCGGCGCGCGGGTCCGGTTCGTGCCGTCCCGGTCAGTCGTCGCGGCGGCACCCGCGCGGCAGGGCGGCGAGCCGTCGACCGGGACGGCAGACGCGAGCGGCGAGCTATTCTCCGGGGCGGCACCCGCGAGCGGCGAGCCGTCCTCCGGGGCGGTCGTGCCGGGCGCCGGGAGCGGCCCTGCCCTCGAGGTGGTCGCGACAGGTCCGCTCGTGCTCGTCGAGGACGCCGGCCGTCCCGGCCTGGCGGCGGTCGGCGTCGGCCCGTCGGGGGCGGCGGACCGCTCCTCGCACGCGCTCGCGAACCGGCTCGTCGGCAACCCGGCGAGCGCCGCGACGCTCGAGGCCGCCCTCGGCGGGCTCGCGCTGCGGTTCCGGGGGACCGCGACGGTGGCGCTCGCCGGCGCGGCGGTCCCCGCCACGGTCGACGGGACGCCCGTGGGCATGAACGCGCCCGTCCGGGTGCCCGACGGCGCCGTGCTGCGGCTGGGTCTGGCGGCGCGCGGGCTGCGGACCTACGTCGCCGTCCGAGGCGGGGTCGTCCCGGACGCCGTGCTCGGGTCGCGGTCCCGGGACGTCCTGTCCGGGCTCGGGCCGTCCCCGCTGCGGCCGGGGGACCACGTGCCGATCGGCCCGGTGCCGGCGGGCACGTGGCCGCCCGTCGATGTCGCGCCGGTGCGCCACGTCCCCGGCGTCCCGCGACCGGGCGAGCGCGCCGGAGCGCTGCTCGAGGTCCTCCCGGCACCGCGCGACGACTGGTTCCTCCCGGGCGCCTGGCAGGCGCTGCGGGCCCTGCGGACCGTGAGCGCGGACAGTGACCGCGTCGCGCTGCGGCTCGACGGGCAAGCCGTGCCGCGCCGCGCGGGGGAGCTGCCGTCGGAGGGTCTCGTCCGCGGGGCGGTGCAGATCCCGCCCGACGGACGGCCCGTCGTGTTCCTCGCGGACCGTCCCGTCACTGGTGGCTACCCCGTGATCGGGGTGCTGCGGGAGGACGACGTCGACCGCGCGGCCCAGCTCCGCCCGGGGGACAGGGTCGTGCTCCGCGCGGCACGACGCGCATGACACCGTGCGCGGGTCGCGCCCTGATGGCGCGCGGGTCGCGCCGGTCGTCCCGGGCGAGGTCCCGACCTGGGCGGGGACCCGAGAGCGGGCGCGCGAGGCTGTGTGCCGGGTCACCCGGAGCTGGCTTGACCCTGGTACGACGAGCCGCGTACTGTTCTGGATGTCGGCCCGACAGGGAGGAACAGACACCGCCTCGAACGATCGAGGGTGGCTGGTCCCGGGGTCGAAACCCTTCCACCGCATGGCGTAGGATGCTCTCCTGCCCGCGACGAGGAAGACCACGGTGACTGGATCACGGCGAACAGCCGGGGTTGAGGAGCCGGGGAAGACCTGGTAAGGTTGAAGGGTTGCCCCAAGCGAGGTTCTGCCCGGTCGGGTGGTGCTGAGTTGGTGTGTGTCGGTTGTTTGAGAACTCAACAGTGTGCTTGTTAGTCAATGCCAATTTTTTGTCCCTGTGGCATGGCTGGCT